>ERZ795051.98-NODE-98-length-128628-cov-53.906668_pt1 | contig 128628 bp, 95 predicted proteins | sample MGYA00375135_ERZ795051 | MGnify/ENA primary metagenome ERZ795051 (study PRJEB30180, sample SAMN05720222) | activated sludge metagenome | isolation source: Anaerobic digester | place: Japan | collected 2015-05-26 ... | reverse complement strand
AGCTGATGCTGCGCCTGGGCCTGGTGCTCTGGCGCCAGCGCCGCGCTCGGTGAAGCGCGGTGATGGGAAGCGCGCCAGGAGGCCAGGCGATCCGCGGTCACTTCGGATCGATCTGCTCGTAGATTCTCGCGATCTCGCAAAGCAGGACCTCGAGCTGTGAGTAATATTGCGCTTCGGGAAGTTCTGCTTTCGCGTCGCGCCGTTTCATCACCTCCAGTTCGAGACGGTCGCGCTCGGCTCGCAGGGCCGGCGGCATGGCGGACTCGGTGTCGCTGTAGAGCAGATGAAGCTGATGGGCCCGGTATCCGTCGAGGGAGGCGCCGTCCGCCGCTTTCCGCACCGGGCGAATGCCTCGGAACCAGTCGGCGGGCGTGCCCAGCCCGTCGCCGTTGTCGTCGAGCAAGGCGTGCTCCGTCGCCAGCCGGCCCTGGGCCTGATAGAACGCCTGGGTATGATCGGAAGCGGTCAGAAAGGCTTCGAGCAGCGACGTCTGGCCGTCCTTGTCGAGGTCGGCCTGGGGCTCTGCGATCGCCTCGGCCAGGTATCGGCCGAAGCGCGTGTAGTTCTGCTCGAAGCCGCTCTTCGTCGCCGTGACGATCACGCGTCCGGGAGCCGACAGCGCCGGGAGAAAGGGAGCGCTCGAGGAGGACACGTCGATCAAGGCAAGAGTCCGCTGCATAGGCCTGAGCCATTCGACCAGGTCATCCGCCGTCAGGTCGGGCCCTCGCAGATTGAACCGTGCGGTCCTTCCGTCGAACGTTCCGTGTCCGATCAGGACCAGCCAGAGCGGAGCATCCCCGGTGTGCGGCTCGGTCGCCAGCAGTTCCTTCAAACGCAGTCGATCGGGCATCTCGGCCGAGTCATTCAAACCAACGGTACGGCACGGCGCGCCGGCCCTTGTGCAGGCCCGCTCCCAAAGACCGGTCCACGCGGTGAACTGCTCCCGGTACTCCGGCATGCCCGGAGCCCCGACGACCACGATCACGCTTGGTGCGGCAACCGAGGCCGCCGCACCGATCATGCTCAGAACCCACACGCCGGCCAGGAATGTTGCCTTCGCGCTCATGGCATTCCCTTCCAGCGCCGAAGCGCCCATTCGACAAGCACGCACAGCAGCACCAGCAGAAAGGTCGCCGGCAGGATTCCGGGCAGATCCCACAAGGGCCTGACCCAGACGGTGGTGACCGGTGCCTTGCGGTTCGGCAGATCGCGGGCGAAGTCCGCCAGCGCGTCGAGTTCCACGACTCGGCCTCCCGTCCGCCGGGCGATCTGCTCCATCCACGGTCGATTGACTTTGATCGAGCGAAACTCACGGGCCTCGAGATCGGTAGCCCAGCCCGTTTCCGCATGGCCGATCTCAGCGCCGTTGGCATCCGTGACGACCGCACGAGCAAGGTATCCGCCGCTGAGACGCGGAACATAAGTGCTCTCAAACAGGCCGCTCTCGCCGGCGGCCGGCGTCGCCGTCAGGTACAGCGTTTGACCCTGCGGCGGGTCCACCTCTATAGCCACCGAGACGTTGTCCATCGGTTCGAAATCCTCGCCCCGGACGCGCACCTGGAGCGGCTTGACGTCCGCGGCCGGATCGACCCCGTCCGCGACCCGAAGCGAGATGCGTTCGGGCACGTCTGCCACCAACCATCGCATCGCCTGACGCCAGAACTTGTCCATGTCTTCGCGTGTCTCGGCGTCCTGCAAACCCCATCGCCAGATGTCGCCGATGGTCAGCGCCGCGGTGCGTCCGTTGCCCATTCGCTGCACGATCAGGGCGGGCAGCGCCTCTTCTTCATCGCCTCCGATGGTTGCGAGGGTTCGCGCACCCGCCTTCGTCGAAGCGACGCGATTGAGCACACGGAAGTCGGTCATCTTCGCCAGTCGTTCCTGCTCGTCCGGCTCGTTGTCGCGCAGGCGGACCCAGGGCTCCAGCCAGCCCTCGCGCGTCAGCGTTATGCGAATCGGCGACGAGGTGGCGCCTTCGGACACGTGATCGAGGTAGACAGGGAGAAGGCTGCCAATGGGCGTGCGGTCGTAGTTGCCTTGCCGGAAGGAATCCTTGCCGCCGAGCATGAGGAAGCCGCCCCCACGTTCGGTGACGAATCGTCGCAGCAGGTCCATCTGGTCGTATGTGAAGAAGGCTGCCTCGACGTCGTCAAGGATTACGGCGTGGTAGCCGAACAGCGATTCCGGCGTCTTCGGGAATCCCTCCTGGAGTTCGGCTGCGTCGCGCGTGTTCAGACGGACGAGAACGGGCTGGTCGTATTGCTCAGTCTGCTCCCGGTCCTGGTTGTCGAAGCCGCGGTACAGCGGATTGCTCTGCTCGCCGGTGCGGCTGCGCCAGTCGTATTTCGGCTCGCGACGCGCCACGCGAATCAGGCCTACCATCTGCACCTGCTCATCCTCGCGGAGGGCACGCTGGAGGAACTTGTACTCCCAGTTCGGACGGCCCGACACGTACAGAATGCGATAGGGGCCCTCACCGCGATCCACCACGACGGTCCGAGCATTGTTGGCGAGCGTGGCTTCGGATGTGCTCCCGGGCCCGGCCGCGGATTCGTTCTCCACCACCTCCGCGACGCGGACGCGGTAGAACAAGACGCCGGCTCGGTTGGGACGAAGGCGAAAGCGGAACGCCTGCTTCTCGTTGCGGCCGCCCACGTTCCATGGCTGGCGTTCGATTAAGGCTCCTGAGCCATCGATCAAATCGACGGCGACACGGCGTCCGCCAAACCCTGCCGCTTCGACGTCGGCCTGGACGATCACGGGGGCGTCCTCAAACGCGGTTTGGCTGACCGAAACATTGCTCAGCGAAAGGTCCCTGGGCGCTCGATCCGCGCCGATCGGAACGGGGTAGATCGGAGGCATGGTCGCTCCCGATGCCCAGTTGGACTCGATCGCGTCGGTGGCGTTCCCGTCGGTCAGCAGCAGTACGCCTGCAACCGGCCGGTCGCGATACCGTTCCGCGATCGTTTGCAGCGCATGGCCGATGGCAGAGCAAGTGCCTTCGAAGGTCAGATCGGAGAAATCCGAGGTCCGACGCAGGCGCGCATCGAAGAGGTACCGGCGAAGCTGGAACGTCTCGGCCAGAGTCGCAAGCCAGTCGGCTTTTGTGACATCCAGGGCGTCGCGGAGTATCTCGCCACGACTTTGCTCCGTCCCGGGGTCCCGAACGGTCATGCCGGCGCTGTTGTCGGAGACCACGAGAAACAGGTTGGCGCCGGATTCGGCGCGCCGCCCGCTCCAGAGCGGCTCGATCAGACACAGAGCCAGAATCAGAACGCCCAGCAGTTTGGCGACGAACGCGATTCGCTCCGCCCTGCCGACGCGCGGGCTGCGCCGATAGGTCCAGACCAGCAGGGCGGCGGCGACCAGCGTCAGAATCGCGGCCGGCCAGATCCAGTGTGTCATCGGAATGGTGACGTTCGCCGGCGGGATCATGGATGGTCGCCCCCGAGATTCTCGAAGTAACGGCGGACCACGTCGGCGAAACGGTCGGGCACCGGGTCGCGATCGATCGGCACGAGGGCCTCGTCGGACTCGAGCTGTGCGATCTTGTCCCTGAGTTTCTCCTGCAATTCCACGAGCGGCTTGGTGATCTGCTGTTGCACGAGGTTCCACTGAGGTTCCTTGCCGTGACGCGTGAACTCGGTTCGCACGGTGCGGGCCCGGTCCCGGACCCGGGCCACGTCCTCGCGGAGGTCGCGTTCGGTCAGCATCTCCTCCACGTCTCGCAGCCGATCGGACCAGTCTCGATAGCCGCCGCCGGTCAGCGGCCCGCGTGTGCCGTTGTCGGCGGAGGGCTCCTCGTGCGATCGTCCGCTCACGCCGGCCATCGGGTCCTGCGGTCGGGTATCATTCGGTTGCCTGCGGTCGGACGCGACCGCCGGTTCGTTCGGATCATCGGCGCGTCCGGCGCCTGTTTCGGTGGCACGATCGGCCTCCTCCTCAAGCGCGCGGATCAGTTCGTTCAGTTGCTCGCGGGCCAGCCGCAACGACTCCGCCTCGTCGCCCAGCACGCTCTCCGCGGCCTCCTCGACACCCTCCCGAAGCCGGTCGACTCCCTGCGCCGCCCGTCGTTCGATCTCTCTGGCCTGGGGCAGGAAGTTCCGCTCCAGCAACTGGCCGGCGGCCTCCAGGGCCTCATCGAGGTTTTCCGTGCCGGCCTTGCGAAGCGTATCGTAGAGCTTTCGCGAAAGCAGGGGTTCGGCAGTCTCCGATTGCTCGCTCACGTCCTTCATCTGCTCGATCAGCTCTTCGATCTCTCTTCTCTGTTGCTCGATCTGCTCACGCACTTCGCCGTTTGTGCCGGCATCGGCGAGCGTTCGCCGATCCGCGCTGGCCTGCTGCTCCATCTGTTCGGCGATTCGGTCCTGTCTCCGGTCGAGCTGCTGCGCTCGGTCGCGCATCTGGCGCATCTGCTCCGAGAACCGGCTCGATGTGTTGCGACGGAATTCGTCGCGCATCTGTTCGAGCTGCCGCTGCGCGCGTGTCGCCGCCGTGATGGCTCGCGAGACCATTCCCTCTTCGAGGTCCTGGGCGGACTGGCGGATCTGCGAACGCGAATCGTCGAGCTGCTCTCTGGCGTCGGCCATTCGCTGCCGATTCTGCGACTGGTCCATTCTCGCCTGGAGTTCGTCGATATCACGAAGGGCTTCGAGCTGCTCGTCTCGAAGGCGCTTGAGCTCGCGCAGAATCTCTTGCCTTTCCTGTTCGTTCCGCGCCTGGCGCAGGGCGGCCTCGGCCTCTCGCAGCCGCTCGCTCATGTCGTTCTGACGCCGGGCGAGATCGCCGAGCCGGTTGAGGACCTGAAGATCCTCGCGCCGGGCGGTCTGTTCTCGCGATTGGGCCAGCCGCTCGGTCTCATACCGATTCTCCTGCTCCGTCAGTTCGAGTTGCTGCCATTGCTGCTGCGACCGCGCGGAGTTGGCGCTGTTGCTGCGTCCGGAGTCTTGTCCTCGCGCGATCTGATGCTCGCGTCCTCTGAGCTTGAGCAGCTCCTGGTAGGCGGCCTGCTCGGCGCCCAGCGCGGCCGTCAGTTCCGCCGCCGAGGCCGACGGCACGGTCTGGATCAGATGATTCAGCGACGTTTCCATGTGTTCGACAGCGGCCTGGAGCGCCCGGCCGGCCGAGGGGTCTGGCGCCTCGGCCAGCGCGGATCGGGCCTGTTCCATCGCTTCGGCCTGCGACTGTCGGACGACATCGATGTCATCGGCGCGATCGCTGAGGGTGCCCGATACGTCGGTCTGCTGTTTGATGTTCCAGGTTGCGATGATGATCTGTTTCTGCTTCTGGATGAGCTGATCGGTTTGTTGCCCCTGCCGTTGCCCATCCTGACTCTGCGGCGGTTGGCTGCGCTCGTCCTGGAACGACTGGTTCTCGCGGAAGACCTCATCGAAGGGGCGCACCTCGGCGAAGTATATGTCGCTGGCGGTTCGACGCGGCTGGCCGTCGGGTCCGACGTCCTCGGCCCAGAAGTAATACGTCAGCAGTTGGTCGGGTGCGGCCCCGAGTTCCTCGAGGGCCAGCAGGTGCTGAATCGGTTGCTTTCCGGCAGCCGGTGCGTCGCTCAGCACGATGTCCCGGCTCTCCACGCCTGCCAGGGTGTATGCTACTCCGTAACGCGTCACGCCGTAATCGTCGGAAACCTCCGCCCGGAGGTCCAGCTCTTCCAGAGGCGAAGCCGCAACGTCGCGGTTGGGAAACAAGGGCTTCAATTCGGCAGGGAGGTTCTTATGGACATCGACGGTGAAGCGCGCGGGTGTCTTGCTGTCCAGACCCTGAGCGTCCGCCATGAGCAGTTCGTATCGCTCGCTCTGCTCAGCGAGGAAGGACGTCGTCAGGACGTTCGGATGCTCGGGGTCCAGACCGAGCGCCAATGCGATGCCCGCTCTCGGGGCCAGACGCGCCGTCGTCACGGGCTTGTTCAGTGTGAACGTCAGCGTGACATGCGATCCTTCCAGGACGCTGATGCGTCGCGTGTCATAGATCGTCTTCTCAGGCAGGTTCGTGTATGAGGGATAGACGATCTTCGCGTCGGCCTGGATCAGATGCGGGCGGTCGAGCACGGTGATCTTATAACTGCTGCTGCGGCGGTCGGCGTATTCGACGTGATAAAGCAGGTCCGAGCGGATGTCCGGAATAGCGCCTCCGAAGACGGCGTCATCCACGCTATGGGTCAGTGGCATTCGTTGTTGCTCCTGCCCGGGGGCACCGTAGGACAGGCTGACCTCCTGCGGAATGCGTCCATCGAATCGAGCGACGATCACCACGGGACTTCCGGTCTCCACACTGGTGTCGCCCGGCGTGATCGTGACCTCGTAGCCTCGGGAGGCCAGGACGCCGCGACGACTGCTCGACAGCAGGGACATCGAGGGCAACATCTGCGAGAGCACCGCCGCCACGAGCAACAGGGCTGCGATGCGACTGATGTTGGCCATCGCTACGGTTCTGGGCGGGATGCTCTGGAGCCAGTCGTGGTTCGTCGCATGGATGATGGCTTCCTTGAGCACCTGCGTCTGGAGATAGCCCAGCCGGCCGCCCGGATGGTCGGGTTTCTGTTCGATGGCGGCCAGCAGAAGGGCCTGGAGGTCCGGATGATGCTGTTCGATGTTCCGCGCGATGGCCTGGTAGTTCGGCCCGATGCGATCCGTCTTGTAGATTGCCGCGATCGTCGCGGCGATGGTGGCGATGCACCAGAATCCCATGCCGAATGGAAGTCTCCATCCCCAGAGCCAGTCGGCACCGATCAGCGCCAACCCGACGAGCGCGGCAATGAGCCAGTAGCGCGACAGACGCCATGCGAGGTCCAGACGCCTGCGACGCGTCACGATCGGCTCGAGCTGTCTGCGAAGCGAATGCTCGATCATGTCGACTCCCCCTGAGGCCCGGACGCCGGTCGGGTCAGCCATCCGGCCAGCCAGGTCTCCATCCACAGCACAATCAGAGCGGCGACCAACACCCACCGCCACAGTTTCTGTTCGCTTTCGGTTTCGGCCATTCCGCGGTGGATCGCAACCTTCGTGAGCGGACCGGTCGCCACGGGACGGAGGGGCTTCAATGAAAGCCCCCGCTTCTCCAGTTCCTCGATCTCCATCGGATCGGTCCGGCTTTCCGACACGGGCACGTTGACCGCAAAAGGTCTCGTCCCGCCGGCGGATTCGATGCCGTAGATCCCGGGCATGTCTGTCTGAGTGAACGTCTCGGCGCCTCTATCGAGCACGACCGTCGAGCCATCGGGTTTTCGGATTCGCACGTTCTCCGATGGCGACGCGGCCGGACGTGCGACGGGCACCGCGTCGCCGACGAAGTACTGCGCCTGTGTTCCTGCGAGCGCGCCGCCGTACTCCAGAATGCTGTAGAGCAGCGGAACGAACTTGGACGATAGGGCCAAGTCGCTGTCGGCCGGCTGCCAGCCGCTGGTCATGACCACCACTGTTCCTCTGCCCCTGGGTACCTCGAACCACGCCGGATCGTCACTGTCGTACCACGCCAGCACGCGGGCGTCCGGAAAGACGGCAAGGTCGACCCGTCGATACTTCCAGAAGTGGACCTTCGTGAAATCGCCGAAACGGGGATCGGCAAAGACCGACAGCAGGGGATGGGCAAATTCGATTTGTCCGAGCATCGCATATCGGCCGGCGTTTGCCTCTTCGCAGTTGATGTTGCCGATACCTGCAAGGGCCGACAGCACGGTCGCGGCCGTCGTTGATTTCATCGCCAGCAAGACGGATCCTCCTGCTTCGACATGCCGGCGAAGGGCGCCGAGGTTCTCGGCGTGCGCTGCTTCGGTCAGGACGACCAGATGGGCCGCCGCCACTTCATCCGGGACCAGTGTCTCATCAGTCCGGCGGAACGTGACTTGGGCGTTTCGCCTGCCGGAGGCCTTGAACGCCTGACGCACGTAATACAGCATGCCCCTCGGATCGTTCGGTTCGTCGTTGCTGATGCAGAGGATTCTGATCTGCTGTTGCAGGCGTGGCGCGATGTAGAGCGTGTTGTCGAAATCGTGGTCGTCGCCGGCCAGGATGAGGCGATGCGTGGTCGATGAATCGCGCGGTGTCGGGACCTTGACGACGAAGCTGCGACCGGCCGGCACATATACATCGAAGGCCGGTTCCGTCGGCTCATGCGTCCAGCGCAATTGAAACTGCTCAACGGTCGCCTCGAGCGTGTTGATCACGCGAATAGTCGGTGCGTCGTTGGCATCGGCGCTTGTCCGATGGTCACGATGGATCACCCACTCCAGAGCGGCGTTGGTTGTGCTGCGGCACACAACCGGCCTGATGAGGAGTTCCGTCGTCTCGGGCCATTCATACGTTTGCAGCGCATCGAGGCGGCTTCCCTGCTGCAAGTCGCTGATCAGCACGATCTGTCGTACTCCGCCGGTCTGGCGGCTGTCACTGACCGCATCGTCTTCGAGGGCTTCGGCGGCGGTCGCCAGGGCTCCGCCCAGATCGGTCGATGCCCAGCCGGGCGAGAGATCCGCCAGGCAGTCCATCACAGCGGCAGCGCGTTGGGGCAGGTCCAGGGCAACCCATTGATCGAACCCGATTTGCGTCTTCGCGCCTCGATCGAACGTCATCAGGCACAGGCGATCGGTCGGCTGGATGTCGCTGAGCACCGAGCGCACCTCCGCGATCGCTTGGTTCCACAGGCCGGCGCGACGCATCGAGGCACTGGTATCGACCAGCAGGACCATGCGCCGACCCTGGTGCGTCACCGTCTCGGGGGCTTGCCGCGACAGCAGCGGCCGCGCAAACGCAAGTGCCAGCAGGCCCAGCAGGAGGCACCGCAGAATCAGCAACGACAGGTTCTCGATGCGGCTTCGGTTCCGCAGGCGCGGGGCGGTCGTCCGGACGAACATCAGCGAGCTGAACGTTATGCGCTTCCGCGTATGACGGCGGATCATATGCAGCAGGATCGGCACACCGATCGCGGCCACCCCGGCCAGAAACAGCGGATGGAGAAAGCTCATGTCCTCCTCCCGATCCCGCCGTGTGTCGGGATGCCCTGCGCCCGTCGGATTTGTCTGCGGCGCATCCGGTCCTGCAGGAACTCCAGCAGGGCCAGGTCGAACGGGCGATCCGTGGCGAACAGATGGTAATCGATTCCAAGCCGCTGACACGCGGTCCGGACCCTGGCCAGATGCGCCTCGAGCAGGCGTTTGTAGCCTTTCTGCGCGGCGGGCGGATCGACGTACATGTCACGGCCCGACTCGATGTCGCGAAAGACGGCCGGCGCGTCGAAATCGAAGTGCAGCTCCGCCGGGTCCAGCACCTGGAACACGACGACGTCGTGCCCGCCGGCGGCCAGATAGCCCAGGTCGGATTCGAGCCAGTCGATCGAGGTCAGCAGATCGGAGACCAGCACGATCAGCCCTCGCTTGGTGAGCATCCGGGCCAGGTGTTGCAGCGGCGGCCCCAGGTCGGTGGCGCGGCCCTGCGGCTCCGTGTCCAGCGCCAGCATCAGGCGGCGCAGATAGCTGGGCCGGTTGCGGGGCGGCAGATACTGGGTGATTCGGTCGTCGAACGTCGCCAGTCCCACGGCGTCGCCCTGGGTGAAAAGGAAGTATGCCAGCGTGGCGGCCAGCGTCCCGGCGTATCGGCTCTTGGTGTATCCGATGGACCCGTAGCTCATCGAGCGGCTCTGATCGATCAGCAGGTGACAGCGCAGGTTGGTCTCGTCCTCGAATTTCTTGATGTAGAACCGGTCGCTTCGGGCATAGACCCGCCAGTCGATATATCGAGGGTCGTCCCCGGCGCTGTATTGGCGATACTCGGTGAACTCGACGGAGAAGCCATGATAGGGGCTTCGATGGATTCCTCGGAGGAATCCCTGGACGATCCCTTTGGCGCGCAGCTCCATCGATCGGATCTTCATCAGGGCCGCTGGATCGACCATCCCGCCGTTGGAGGCGGCTGTCTTGGACCCGAATGGAGCCGGTGTTTCCGTCATTTGCCGCATTCCTTGACCGACTTCAACAGGCGGTCGATGAGGTTGTCCGTGGTGATGCCCTCAGCCTCGGCGCGGTAATTGATCAGAACGCGATGCCGAAGCACCGGGTGGGCCAGCGCCCGGATGTCCTCGAATGTCACGTGGGCCCGGCCGTAGAGCAGCGCCCGTGCCTTGCCTCCAAGCACCATGTACTGCGAGGCACGCAGCCCGGCGCCCCAGGTGACCCATTCGTTGATGAAATCGCGTGGGTTGTCGGGACCCGGCCGCGAGGCTGCTGCGATGCGCACGGCGTACCGGATCACATCCTCGGCAATCGGAACCCGGCGCACCACGCCGTGGAACCGGAGCAGGTCGTCGCCGGTGAAGAGTGGTTCAATCGGCTTCGGGTCGGTTGTGGTGGTCTGGCGGACCGCCGCGACTTCGTCGTCTTCCGACAGGTATCCGATCCAGACATTGAACATGAACCGGTCAAGCTGTGCCTCGGGCAGGGGATAGGTGCCCTCCATCTCGATGGGGTTCTGCGTCGCGAACACGAAGAACGGCTCGCTCAGGGCGTGACTGACACCCGCCGCGGTAACGTGATGCTCCTGCATTGCCTCCAGCAGGGCGGCCTGCGTCTTGGGCGGCGTGCGGTTGATCTCATCGGCGAGAATCATGTTGGCAAAGATCGGGCCTCGGACGAACGCCATCCTCCGTTCGTGGTCGGTCTGCTGAAGAATCTCCGTGCCGGTGATGTCGGCGGGCATCAAATCGGGTGTGAACTGGATGCGCTGAAACTTCAGGTGGAACAGTTGCGACAGCGACCTGATCAGCAGGGTCTTGGCCAAGCCCGGCGCGCCGGTGAGCAGGCAGTGCCCTCCGGCCAGCACCGCAACGATCAGGTGCTCGATCACGTCCTCCTGGCCGACAATGACCTTGGCCAGTTCAGTTCCCATTCTCCGACGGGCGTCCTTGAGCTGTTCGACCGCCTCCCGTTCCGATTCGTACGCTTGCGTCGTCAAGATGATCGTCCTTTCGTATTGGTCCTTGGTCCTCTTCGTTCCACGTGTCCCGTAGGACCTACAGGACTCATGGGACGAATGAGCTTCCATTGGCCAATTCAATGCGTCATCGCATAGAACACAATGTTGATCCCCATCGGATAGGCCTTCTTCTCCGAGAACTCACGGAAGTACCACTCGTCCTCGCCTTCGCGTTCCCATCCATCGCCGAGGTCGGTGTTGTGGCAGATGATCGCCATCATGCGTCCCTTGTCGTCGTAGAGGGCTTTAAAGTGCACCTCGCGTGCATCCTCGCGTTCCCAGGTGATGCCATAAGGCCGGCCGCGAAGCGCCATGTCGATGCTCGGAACCTGCGGCTTCTCCTTCAGATCGAATACCGCGTGGAAGATCGGGTGGCTGATCGGCAGTTCGACCGGCTCGCGCTCGGGGAAGACCCGTTTGATCTCATAGTAGAAGTTGTACCACTCGTCCTCGCCCCAGAAGTCGTCGACCATCAGAAATCCGCCGTTGAGCAGATAGCGGCGCAACGCCTGGACCTCTTCTTCACTGAACACCAGGTAGCCGGGCTCGACGATGTAGATGAACGGATAGTGGAACAGCTCGGGATCCGTCAATTGGAGGACCAGTCCATCCGGGTTGACCTCCATCGACGTCAGTTGGTGCAGGCGGTAGGAGAAGTTCAGATCACTGTCAGGGTAATCGGTCGCCCAGCGTCCGCCTCCGAATCCCCGACCGAGGCCGCGACGGCCGCCTCGACCGCCGCCTCTCGGACCGTAAGGGCCTGGACCGTACCCGGATCCGGAGGAATACTCGATTCGCACGAAGGTGAACACGTCGTGAACGAATTCCTTGTCGAGTTCCCAATCGGGCACGCCGGCGCGAGCGTCGCGACGATCGTAGTATCGCTGAGCGAACACCAGCGTCCCGCCGACGGCGAGGACCACGAGCAGTCCAAGAAACAGCCGTGTCCTGGTCATTGTGCACCCCCCTGATTCTCACCCTCTGAATCGGTGACGATTTCCAGGAGCAGCCGGTGTCCGTCGCGGAAGCGCGGCGCATCGGCGAGGGCCTCCAGGATATGGCGTCTGGCGGCGGCGGGCTCTTCGTGTCGCAGGAGTTGCGCCAGGCGATAGTGGACTTCGACGGGGTCCGCCGGGTCCAGCAGCAGCAGACGTCGATAGGATTCGACGGCGCGTTCGCTTCGGCCGAGTTCCTCCGCGGCCCGCCCGATCCACCAATAGGCGTTGTTCAGCATGGGGTAGACCGCCAGGTACCGGTCACCGTTCTCCGCCACCTGCTCCCAGTCCTCCTGCTCGGTCGCGATTTCCATCAGCCGCAGATACGCATCGGCCGCGTCGGCGGACAACGCTGCCAACCTGCTGAGAACATCACGTTCCTGCTTGGTCTCGCCAAGTTTGCGATGCACCGCGGCCAGGAGTTGATAGGCGTTATCGTCCTCGACGTACGCGGGATAGAGCGAGATCAGTCTTTCGAGCGGCTTCTTGGCTTCCTCCCACTGCTCGCTCTCCAGCAGCGTCTGCGCCTGAAGCCGCAACGCCCAGAAACTGTTCGGATGTCCGGCCAGCCACTCGGCCACTGCTTGCGGGTCGGCGGGATCGACCTGTTCCTTGCCCGGCTCGTCCCAGTCGATTTCCGGCGCCAGGGCCTCCGCACGCGTTCGAGCGAAGCCGTCAAACTGCGCTTCGAGCTGGGCCAGCGGGGCGGCGTGCTTGGAGAGGGTCGCGTTGATCTCCGCACCATCCCCAAGATCCGCCAGGATCGCCTTCATCGATTCCAGGCCGAAACGCTCGATGAGGAATTCGACTGCGAGCGATGATTCGAAGTAGGCGAACTGGAGGTGCGTCGGCGTGGGCGGACTCAGGAAGGCGCCGCTGAGTTTGCCGATCGGCGTCCGTTCGCCGGTCAGTATCATCCGACGGTACTGCGGAGTCATCCGCTGGCCCCACGTGGGATTGCGCTGCGACTCCTCGTAAACGGAGATTCCTTCACTCAGCCAGCGCGGCATCTTGTTTCGCGTCAGGTGGAGCGTCACGACGTGACAGAATTCGTGCCACAACACGGCCTGCCAATTCGCAGGCCGCTGCGCCTTGGGGCTGTTGGCGGTGATGACGCTGCCGAAGCAAACGCCCAGGTAGCCGTCGACGTCGGGAATCCCGAACGTGCGCACGGCGAAATCCTGTGGATTGGCGAACAGTTCCACCGTCACAGGACTGTCGAGTTGAAGACCGTATTTCTCACACAGCGCCGACCGAGCCTGCTTCAGCAGGGCCAGCGCCTCGTCGCCATAGACCGCCGCCTCCAACTCGTTCATTCGCAGCACGAACCCATCGGCCTCCAGGGTCTTGAACTTGGAAATGGCGTTGTGCAGGGTAGCGAGATTGTAGGCCTTGACGTTGTACGGGTCCGCATCGGCCACCTGCTTCGCCAGCGTCCAGCCCGGCTCTTCCTGCCCGAGCCGCAATAGGTCTTCGGCCAGTTGGATTCGGGCCGGTACGTAATTCGGGTCGAATTGCAGCGCGCGACGCTGGTATGTGCTGCCCTCGGAGAACCGGTACTTCTGCGAGAGCTTGGCGCCGATCAGGTGATCGACCTGCGGATTGGTCGCCCAGAACTTGAGCGCCTTGGCCCGGCAAACCTTGGCCTCATTGGGATCGTTGCCCAGATGAGCGAGCAGCGCGCGGTAGGCCCATGCCTCCGGCCGCCAGGGATTGACCTCCAGCACGCGTCCCAGCGACTTGGCCGCGCCGTCATAGTCCTCGCAGTCGATCTGGTGCTCCGCCAGAAGGATCAGGGCCGGCGCGTGGTGGGGATTGACGGCAAGGGCGGCGTCCAACGACTGCATCATGGCCTGGCGGTTATTGTGGTAGAAGGCCTTTGCCAGCCCACAGTGCGCATCCGGGTCGTCGCCGAATCGCCCCAGGGCCTTGTGGAATTGCTCGGCCGCAAGCTCGTAGTCCTGCTTGGCCATCGCCAGATCGCCGGCGGCCAGGTACGCCTCGCGGCAGTTCGGGTCGTTCTCGAGGGCGCGGTTGTAGAAATCCCGCAGGACGATCCGTGGTTCGGCACCCAACAGCAGCAGCGACTGCCCGAGAGCGACCAGATCCGAACTGGTGATGAACGCCAGCCGACGCGCGGAGGCGATCCGGTAGGCCTTCTCCAGCATTTCTCGGGCCAGATCGAGTTGACCGTTGGATGTGTACACCCTGTGGGCGAGCTTCAGCAGCGTGAGGTTCAGCGGGTACTGGATGAGGATCGAGTCCATCTCCCGAGCGGCCTGGTCGTATTGACCGAGGGCCAGCATGGACTCGATCAGCAGGATGCGCCATTGGGGCTGGTACGCCGAATCGGCGATGGCCTTCTGTGCCGAGTCCAGAGACGACCGATACTGACCCTTTCGGAATTGCTCCTGCGATGCGTCAAGACCCGCAGCCCGCACGGACCCTGTCGATCCGAGCGCCCATAGGATGCAGGCTCCGATTCCCAGCAGACGCCTGCGGCGCGAACCCTGTCGATCCAACGAAATCATCCGTCTGCCTACTCGGTAGGGTGCGGACCGCACACCGTTCCTTTGGTCAAATGCCCGGTATCAAGCAGGCATTGGACAGCCTCTCATGGGCTGCGATCGGCAGTCCTGGGGACTGCCTTCGACACCATGATAGTGGAAAGTAGTGCGGAGCCGTTACTGCTTTTCTTGTCGCGATCGGTGAATGAACGGCCCACCATGCTACGTCGCCTACGTGATCGGCGTCATGGAGGTTCGAATGAGACTCTCGTGCCTGCGGCAGCGATGGTCAGGGGTTCCGGCCGCCGGTGTTGCTCGGCAGCAGCGAGAGAATATAGCTGCGGCGTGAGCGGACGAACTGCTTGATCCCGTTGCGTCGCCCGTCATCGAAGCCTTCTGCGTCGAGGGCGTCGGCCGCATCGTCCAGGAACCGATCGAATTCTGTCGGAGGATTGCTGGTCCCATACGATGTCTGCCAGGGCCCCTCGACGAGCTCCCGCAGCGCATCCAGGTACATCTGGCGGTACTTGGGGTAGTTGAGGAACTGGTACACCTCCGGGAAGAGCCCCGAGTTGGTCGGAGGCAACGCTGTCGATGGGCCGTCGCCCGAGCCGAGTGTGAAATCGATGTCCCAAGGCAGCAGGTACCATTTGCCTTCGTCCGCGGCGTAGTAGAACGCATTGTTCTTGCCCCGGCGATAGCCATAGCTGTCCCAATCGCCCACCGCATGGCGAATCGCCAGCATCTTGGCAAAATGCTCGGGATGAAGGACCGATTCGATGGTCTGTTCGTACCTGGGATTGCCGGACGGCGTGTTCATCGCGGCGGCGAAGTCGAGCAGATGGTCCCATTCGTCGTTTTCGCGGTGCGAGCGCTTCTCAAAACCCCAGCGATAGGTCTCCTTGATCAGGGGATGCCGGGAGTCGTACTTCAGGCCTTCGTCCAGGTTCGCATAGCCGGTGCCGTCGGCAGAGTATTCGAAATAATCGTCGATCTTATGGATATACCCGTCCGCGTCGTCAGGGAACCACTTTTCGACATAGTCCCCGTCGATCTTCTGGACGTCCTCGTAGTTGCTGTGGCTCCAGCCGTTGATGATCAGCCGCACATATTCCTGGGTGGAGAACTGCAGGCCCATCTTCCGGTAGAACCAGTAGGAAGCGCGTTCCTGGAGCGGACCACGGCTGCTGTCTTCGGTGGCGTCGAGGTTGATCTCCTCGCGGCCGTGGAACTTCTGATCCGGGTTGAAATCGACGCGGTACCCGTAGCGGTCGCGCGGATCGCGGCCGGAGCCGCTGCGGATGAACGGACTGCCACGGAAACGAAGGCCGCAGTTGTAGAACACTTCCGTGTCGTTGTAGACGAACGTGCAGTCCATCAGCTCGTTCGAGAGATTGGGCCGCGAGCGGAAGGTGCTGATGACGTCGTCGCTCAGCCAGATGCGGTAGGTTGCGAACCGGCTGTTCAGTTGCACGTCACCAACGCGGACCAGGCAGGTCCGGTCGGGCACATCGGCGGTGGGGTCCAGCCGGCTGGGGAAGCGTGTGAAGGCCGCACCATCGATGGCCTCGATGTAAAACGCGCGCATCGCGCCGGCCGAGGCGCCGGGAATGGTGGCGGTGTAGAGGCCGTCGCCGGCAATCAGATCGTCCCCCGATCCGTCATCGACCATAGAGACATCGGAATACGTGCTGCTTCCTTCGGTCCGATAGCTGAGCGTGGCGGCAACGACGCCGTCGTTGTCGGTAATGCGCGCGGTGATGACGATCGGCTCGCCGGCGGCGGGAAGGACTGGGCTGTGACGCACCTCCAGGATGTCCGGCGCCCGGTTGGCGGTGAACGCGGTGTTCCGCAAGCCGGGGGTGCCCAGATTGAAGGGGATTTCGAGTTCGAAGGCATGAGCCGGCCGCGGCGGTTGCACCGGGGACTGCTCTCGCGTCGTCCGCAGAAGCAGGTATCGGCTGCCCCGAATCCAGCGGGCCCAGCCGCGGAATGTCACCGCACCGCTGGCGCCGGAGATGGACTGGTTGATGCGATTGGCTCCCGGATCGCCGTGCCCGGTGGCGATCAGATGCAACGCCCGCGAGCCGGAGTGGCGATCGGAGGCGGTCACAAAGGACCGCACATGGTTGCCGAGAATCCGCCAGGGGGAGGTGCCATTCTCGAAACCGGCGTTGGTCAGCCGGTTGGTCCCACTGATGACCAATTCGAGATCGTCGAGGAGCAACTCGCCCCGGTTCAGGAGCATCATGTCAAAGATGGTGACCTGATCGTGCGTATACTGCGAATCGTTGGCGCTGATCGTGAAGGAGAATTCCTGCCAGGCGGTCTTGCCGCTCTCATCGCTGGCGGCCCACGCATCCGGGTTGCGGTTGTTGCTGCGCGGGTCGCGCAGTTCCAGGCTGGCTCCCTGGCCGTCGGCCCAGACGGGCCAGCGTCCGCCGTCGTAGTAGGTGACCTCGTCGGCCGTTACCATGAGGATTTCGGTCTGGCCAGTCTGGCCGTTCGTCTGCGCCAGCGGATAGGATAACCGGATGCAGTCGGTGTGATCGTTCAGACTGCCCGAATAGGGACCGAACAAATTGACTCCGACATGGAGGTTCTCGTACACCGCCGCAAGGAAGTTCGGTTCGCCGGCGACGACGAGATAGCCGCCGGGTGCCAGCTCGGCGCCCTCCGGAAAGGTGTATTCAATCCCCTCGGTGAAGGCCCATCCGCTCAGGGATACGGTCTGTGTGCCCTTATTGTGCAACTCGACGTATTCGAACCGCTCATCGTGAATGGCGTGGTGGTACATGATCTCATTGATGACGATGTCACCGATCTGTTCCTGGTCGTTGGGCGCGGCGAACGTCGGCGATGCCAGGAAACCGAGACTGTCTGAGCCGTCGGGTGTCCGGCCGAACGTGGTATCCGGCGGCATGGCTCCATAGCGGAACGCGTCGAGCACGCGAACCGGTTGCGGCGCGGGGTCGCCGTTGGCAGCCGTCACGTAAACCGTCTCGCCGGCCGCACTCAACCCGAACGGCAGTCCATCCGGCCCAGTCCCTTCGCGGGCGGCCCAGAACTTGCCCGGCTCCAGTATGATGCCGTCCGGGAGCCGGTATTTCAGCAGGTCGGCGGGATCGTCGCTGAGATAGACGTTGTTCAGACTGACCGCAACCGGCCCGGGGTTGTACAGCTCGACCCAGTCGACTGATACGGGCGAAAGATTATTCGCCCCTACCGGGTTGGCCATCACCTCGTTGATCACCAGGCGGGCGCGCGGATCGTCGCTGCGTTCGACCGGCGCCAGGACCGCCCGAACGATCACGCATCCGAAGGCGTCGGAACTGCCTGAAAGGCTGGCGTTGTGCACCTGGAACGCCAGAACATTGGCCCCGGCGATCAGCAGACTGCGCTGGGCGAGCAGATCGACCACGGCCGGTTCCGGATCGGAAGCTTGGCCTCCCGGCTGATTGAACGCCGGCGGGTTGCCCTGGATCTGTCCGGAATCGGCGATCCGCGTGCCGTTGAGATACAGCACGAAGTCGTCGTCGTAGTGAACCTCCGCCTGCAACTGCGAAAAGGATTCGATCTGTTCGCTCGTCAGAACGAACCGCAACCGCGCGTAGATGGAGATGTAGTTGCCGTTCATGTCATTCAGCCGCGTGCCGACGTACTGAAGTTCCGCCGCATCGTTGCTGTACCCGTACCCGCTGGGCCCGTCGCGCCAGGCGGTCGTTTCGGGATCGTCATCGAACTGCGGCTGCGTCCACGAAATGGTGGGCTGTCCGCCGGGGCCGGGCGACGGTTCGGCTGTTCCTTTGAAGTATCGCCCCGGATACCCCACGTCGATGAGCGTCAGGATGGACGGATCCTCGGACTCGACCTGGATCAAGTCGGGCCCACCGGGCGTGCCACCGATCGACGTGCTCGGTGCCCACGTGGCGCCCTCGGCCGGATCGCCGCCCAATTTGGCGAGCGTCAGCGAATGCCCTGTCCCGTCCGGGCTTACCGGCCAGGGAGCGCTGGTCCCATAGCGGAACGAAATCAGTATCCCTCCGTTCTCATTGCACAGGACGATCCGCTCCCCATCGTTGCTCAGCCGTCCGGTGAAGGGTCCTTTGACCCCCGTGATTCCGTACGCGGCTTCGACAGCCGCCGGATCCCGTGCGATGACCAGGTGCTGCTTGGCGCCGAGGATCGTGCCCGGCTCGAAGATGTACTCAATACCGCTGGTGAACGCACATCCGCCCAAGTCCTCGAAGACGGCGCGATCGTTATACAGTTCGACGAATTCGAGCGATTCGGTCTGGTCCGCGGGATGGTACATGATCTCGCTAACGACCAGGGCGCAAGCCTGCTGAGGCGTCCATAGAATCGCTGCACACATCGCGGCCAGCAGGATGCAGTCATGCCGCTTGAATTGTCTCATTTCCATCTGGTCCTTTCTCCGATGACGGTCCTGATGCCGATCAGAACCCTTCAGCCGCCTCCGCAGGCGATGCCATGCCACGAAAGTCCATTTGTCACAACCATCTAAATTACCAAAATCTCCCAACAAGCTATTTTACCAAATCGACTCCAAATCTGCACTGCTTTTGCCTTTGCGTTTGGCTTTTGTCGGTTGCCGAAGCCATCTTGAGCGATTCTCACAAGCCGACCGCCCGGCTTTTGGAGGACGTGACGTATTGGACGGCGGTGCAGTGCAGGCACGACAATTTCGTTTCCCTCGCGTCCCCTTGACTTATCCGTAAAACCAGTAATGACAAGTTTTTATGTGAGCGTGGTCCAAGGGGATTTCTTGTCTGCGGGCATGCCTACGAGGTTCCGGCACTATCGATGCAACCGAACAGCGAATCCAGGATGGAATCGAGCAGCTCGTGGGTGTTTGCCAGGTTGCCGAGGCCTTGGGTGATCCGCTCGCGGTCCTGCACGAAAGGGGCTTGGACCAGCTCGTGGCCGCAATGGGCGAGCATCTTCTCGATGCTTTGGGCGGAGTATTCCAAGTGGAACTGGAGCCCAAGGACGTGTCCGGCGTACTCGAAGGCCTGGTTCCGGCACGCCCGGCTGCGGGCGATACGGACGGCGCCCGAGGGGATTTCAAAGGTGTCGCCGTGCCAGTGAAAGGCCGTGAAATGCGTGGGCCAGTCACGCGGCAGGGGGGAATGATCCTCCACACCTGCCCGCCATTCCGTCACCGTCTCGACCTCGAACCAGCCGATCTCGATGTACGGGTTCTGAACGACCTTGGCGCCGAGGACATCCGCAACAAGCTGGCCCCCGAGGCAGACCCCGATTGTCGGTATCCTCGCGGAAATGGCCCTCTCAATGAACCGCTTCTCCGCCAGCAGCCAGGGATAATCCCGGTGCTGGTAGACGTTCATCGGTCCGCCCATGATGGCCAGCGCGTCGATCTCTTCGACCTCGGGCAGGGGGGCGCCGGTGTAGAGCAGCGTATGCGTGACGGTATGGCCATGCCGCTCGGCCCAGAGGCCGATGTTGGCGGCATCCTCGAAAGGCACGTGTCCAAGCCAGTGCAGTCTCACTTTGTTGTCTCCCGATCGAATCCTCTCGCAATACGGCCCGCCCGCATGCAGAGGATGGCAGGGCCTTTATACCCTGCGTTTGGGCAGGGTGCCAGACTCTTTCGTCCGACAGCGAAGTTGACGCTATCGCATCCCTTGACTATATTCCGCAATCCTTCTCTGTAGGTTTTCGAATCCCATCAATGGCGTTCACTATGTGGAAATCATCAGCGGCCTCCTCGAAGAAAGAGGCCTTGTACATCGTATTCCTGGCGATGATCGCAGCAGTCCCGGCGATGGCGACGGACATGTACCTGGCGGCGATGCCCACGATTGCGTCGCAGTGGACCGTGCCCGACAGCCAGGTGGGCCTGTCGCTGGCCGGGCAGCGACGGCAGAGTAAAGATCAAACATCAGAATGCAAAAATGAGGAAGTCATCCGCCGAAGGCGGATTCCGCCATTTTGATGTTTGCCTTTTGATTCTTGCCTTTCTCGAGGATGCCCGCCCGTCAGTCCGCCAGGGTCACGGGTTCGCTGCCCGGCGCGCTCAAGCCTCGTCGCTGCAGAAGCGAACCCTCCAGCCGGTAGAGAGCCACCAGAGCCTTGAAGTAGTTGGCGATGGCGCGAATCTCGGCGATCTGGCTGGCGACGAGGTCCCGCTGGACCTGGGCCACGAGCAACGATGTCGACTTGCCGACGCGGAACTTCTCCGTTTCGACGCGGAGCGCCTCTTCCTGGAATTCGCGGGTTGCGGCGGTGGCGGTGATTTGCTCTCGCGTGCTGGTCACGACAACATAAGCCGAACGGACATCGACCTGGGCGAGCTGGATCAGGTTCTCCAGGGCCTTGATCGACTGCTGCCTGGAGACGACGGCGCGGGTATGGCGGGCCTTGGCGGCGCGGTTGCCCGCCGGAAGCTCAAACACCAGTCCGGCCTCCACGTCATAACTGTCGCCGTCCAGCTCGTTGACGGCGTCGGAGAATGTCCTGGCGTATCCCGACTTGCCGTAACTGACAAAGGCGTCCAGCTTCGGGAGCAAACCGTTGCGCGTCCGGACGGTCTCCAGCTCGCCCCGCCGGATCAGCAGGCGGGCCTGATTCAGATCGGGACGCATCTGCAGGGCTACCGCGACGTGCTGTTCGACGGGATCGAGCGGCGTGTCCGGCAGGACCGTCCGGTACTCCAGTTGGATCTCCAGGTCCCAATCGATCGGGTCCGAGGGATTCAACAGCCGAAGCAGTTTCAGACGCTCCCTCGCCAAGTTGCTGCGTGCCGTGATCAGGTTCTCTCGCCGCAGCGCTACTTCCGCCTGGGCGGCGGCCAGTTCCGTCTCCGCCAGCGTCCCGATGCGGATCCGTTCCTGGGCCTCGGCCATCTGTTGCTCGGCCAGACGCAGCGAATCCGTGTAGATTCCGATCTGACGCTGCGCCAGGGCGTAGTCGTAGAAGCTGGTCTCCACCTGTTCGACCAGCACCTCCATGAATCCACGCAGTTCGTACTCGGAGATCTGGGTGTCGATCTGGGCCTGATGGACGGCCGCGAGGTTCACGCGAACGTCCCTTCCTCGCAACAGGGCCTGGGTGACCGAGGCGCCCAAGCGGTTGGAGACGAATGTATCGCTGTAGAGCGACGAATCGGTGTAGCTGGTCGAGGCATCCAGGGCGATGGTGGTTCCCGTCGAAAACAGCTTGTCCACGGCGATCAGGCCGGTGGCAGTGTCGGCAATCTGGCTCTCGACGCCTGAACCCGCGCGCGAGAGCCGATCGGCGACGGTCCGTCTCTGGGACCCCTGACCGCTCAGGACGGGGTCGAAGACCGCGTGCTGCTCGTCCTCGAACGTCCGACTGATTTCCGGCGTCATCCGCTGGACGATCAGCGACTTGTTGTTCTCCATGGCCAGCAGGATCGCCCGCTGGACGTCGATCCTCAACGGTGCAGGTTCAGCAGCAGACGAGAGAACGGCAAGCGAAACAGCAAGGATCAGACCTGTAAATCCGAATTTCGAAACTCGAAATCCGAAACAAGCGCCAATGACCGAAATCCAAATCTCAAAACGGCTCATCCGGTGGGCGCCAGCGTTTCGGTCACTGGAATTTCGGGTTTTGGATTTGTTTTGGATTTCGGACTTTGGATTTCGAGCTTCTCTTCCCATGTGCTTCTCAACCATAGTCGCCATCACAGGTTACACATTTGAACCCGGTTTCTCCTGGTATGGGCGAATGATTATTCGCCCGTACGAGCCTGGGCCCGCCAGGCGTGACGTTCGAAGAGCGAATAGACGACGGGCACGAAGACCAGCGTGATCAGCGTCGAGCTGAGCAGCCCTCCGATGACCGCCCGGGCCATCGGGGCCTGTGCCTCGCCGCCTTCGCCCAGGCCCAGCGCCAGCGGTACCAGGCCGATGATCGTGGTGGTCGCGGTCATGAGGATCGGCCGCAGACGGCGGCGGCCGGCCTCCTCGATCGCCTCGCGGATGGGCAAACCGTCGCGACGACGCAGGAGATTCGTATGATCGACCAGCAGAATCGCGTTGTTGACCACGATGCCGCCGAGCATGATGCATCCGATGAACGACTGAATGTTGAACGTCGTGCCGGTGAAGAACAGCATCAGGATGACACCGATGGCGGCCAGCGGCACCGAAAACATCACGACGAACGGGTCCCGCAACGACTCGTATTGGCAGGCCATCACCATGTAGACGAGCACCAGAGCCAGGATGCAACTGAACAGCAGTTCACGAAAGGACTTCTGCTGTTCCTCATAGTCGCCCCCATAGCCGATCGTGAAACCCGAGGGCACGGGGACCGAACGGAGCCGGCTCTGGACATCCGCAATCACCGAGCCCATGTCCCGTCCGCTTACCTCGCCGCTGACCGTGATGATTCGTTCCTGGTCTTTTCGCTCAATGAGCACGGGTCCGCTGCGTGGCACGCTGTCCACGACGTTGCGCAGAACGACGGGCTGTCCGTCGGTGTTCGTCAGAGTCAGATCAAGGATGTCCTGCAGGTCGCTCTTCTCGGCATCCCGCAGCTTGACCAGGATCGTGAACTCGTCGCCCGCCTGGCGATAGTAACCCGCCCGGGTGCCGGAGAGGATGGTCTGCAGGGCATTGGCGATTCGGGAGACGGTCAGATGCATGTCCGCCGCTTTCTGGCGGTCGATGATGATCTGCTGCTCCGGGCCGCCGGGATCGCGGCTGATCCGCGTGTCGGCGATCCCCGGAACCTCGTCCATGATCTCCTGAACCTGCTGGGCCATCAGATCGGCGGTCTTGAAGTCGTGACCGCGGATCTCGACCACCACTTTGTTGGCTTCGGTGGTGCCCATGCGCATGATAAACAACCCCTGTCCCGCTCGGGTCCGAACCATGGTTCCGGGAATCCCGCTGAGCTTCTTTCGCAGGTCATCGGCGATCTGCTGGCTGGACCGAGTCCGTTGGGACTGGGGGACCAGGGCAATGCGGATGTCCCCGGTGTGGCCGCCGCCACCGTACCACCGCGAGCCGCCGACGTTCACGACCACGTTGCGAATCTCCGGCACGTTCTCGTGGATGATCTTCTCAATGATCTGGAACTTGCTGTCCAGCAGATCCAGACGAGTGCCTACCTCCATTTCGACTTCCACACGGACCTCTCCTTCGTCCGTGCTCGGCATCAGCTCGGCGCCGAGGTAGCGTGCCAGAAGCCCGCTGGCGCCGAGCACCGCCGCGGCGCTGATCACCACCAGCGCCCGGTGTCTCAGAGCGCTGTGCAGGAGATTGCGGTAGCGGTTCTCCATGCCGACCAGGAGCCGGCCGCTGGCCTCGTACAGCCGGCGGTTGAGTGTCCGTCGGCTCGACGCGTCCCAGGGTCCGGAGCGCAGGATTTTTGCGCACAGCATCGGCACCACGGTCAGTGCCACGGCCAGAGAGCACAGCAGGGAGAAGGCGACGACAATGGAGAGCTGTTTGAACATCACGCCGGACATGCCCCGCATGAACACCAGAGGCAAGAATACCACGACGGTTGTCAGTGTACTGGCAATGACCGCCGCCGTGACCTCGCTGGCGCCGTCCACGGAGGCCTGCTCGATCGACTCGCCCGTCTCGTGAATCCGGTAGATGTTCTCGAGCACGACGATGGCGTTGTCCACCAGCATGCCGATCCCCAACGCCAGTCCGCCCAGCGTCATGATGTTCAACGTCAAGTCATTGAAGTACAGCAGGGCGAAGGTCGCGATGATGGAAACCGGAATCGCGGTGGCGATGATGACGGTGCTTCGGATGTTACGCAGGAACAACAGCAGGATGACAACGGCCAGGAGGCCGCCGTACAGGGCCGAGCTTCCCACGTTCCGGATCGCATTCTTGATGTAGTCGGAGGTGTCGATGATGGGAACGATTCGGATCTGGGGAATGTCCTGGTTGATGCGCTCGAGCTCGGCCAAAGCGCCCCGTGCCACGTCGACGGTGTTCTTGCCCGATTGCTTGCTCACGGCCATGCGGATCCCCGGTTCGCCGTCGACACGCACGATTCGCGTAACCTTCTGCCAGGAGTCCTCGACCAGGGCGATCTCCTTCAATTGAACGGGCGCGCCTTGGCGCACCGCAATGACCGTGTCCTGCAATTGGCGGAGGTCCGTGTACTCGCCGGGCGTGCGGATGGTGATTTCGTAATTGCCCTTCTCGATGCTTCCGGCCGGGATGTTCACGTTGCCCTCGCGGATCTGGGAGACAATCTGATCCAGCGGAATGGCCAACGCGTTGATCTTGGCGGGGTCGAGGCTGACGTGAATCTCCCGTTCGAGCCCGCCGAAAATGTCTACCGCCGCCACGCCCGGGACCCGTTCCAGGCGGTATTTCACCTGATCCTCCAGGATCAGGCGGGTCTGCACCGGGTCGAGCCGACTGGAGGCGCCCAGGATCAGGATGGGAAACGCGGCCAGGTCGAATTTCCGCAGTGTCGGCCGGTCTGCTTCCTCGGGCAACCGTCCTGTCACACGATCGAGGCGGTCGCGAATGTCGTTGGCGGCGGTATCGAGGTCGGTTCCCCACGTGAAAGTCACGCGTACGTTGCTCTGGCCTTCGACGGATGTAGAGGTGAGCTCTTCCACGCCCGGCACGGCACTCATCGCTTGCTCGATGGGTCGAGTAATCAGCTCCTCGATCTCCTCAGGTCCGGCGTTCTCATACGTGCAGGAGATGCTGATCGTCGGGTAGGAGATATCCGGCATCAGGTCGATGGGAAGGCGCAGCAGCGAAACCCCGCCCAAGATGACCACGATCAGAACGACCATGATCGTGAAGATGGGCCGCTGAACGGAGAACTGCGAGATCTTCATCGCGCGCCTCCTCGCGGTGCAGCCCCCGACCCATCGGTGGGACGTGGAAGGGAAGGTTCCCGATCAGCGCCTGCGGTCTTCTGCGGTGGCAGCGTGACGCGTGAGCCGTCCTCGAGCAGATGATTGCCCAGCGTGACCACGGAACCGGAAATCTCGGGTTCCACAATCTCGACAACCTCTCCATTGACGATTCCTGTTGTGACGGGTACGAAGCGCACCTGCCAAGCCGGGCCTTGAGACGCTCCCTTCGCCGCCTGAGGGCTCGGTGCCGCGGGTGTGGCTTCTTCCAGGAGGAAGACGCCCTCTTGCCCCGACCTCCTGACGATGGCGCTGAACGGCGCGAGCGTGGCGTCCGGATGCGTGGCGAGCTCGACCTGCGCCCGGATGAACATCCCGGGCTTGAGCAGATGGTCGGGATTGGGGACCTCGATCTCGACGCGGGCCTGGCGGCTGGTCTCTCGGATCAACGGAGCGATGCGCTGGACGCTGCCGGCAAACGTCCGACCGGGATAGGCATCGGTCGTGAGGATCGCCGGTTGTCCGATCCGGATCTTCGGATAGTCCCTCTCGATCACGAAGACGACCGCCACCAACGGGTTGTTCTCGAGAACCGAGACGATCGGCTGGTTTATCTGGACCAAGGCGCCCTCGTCCACAAAGCGTTCCCCGACCACGCGGTTGGGGTCGCCCGCTTCCCAGAAGGCGCGAACCTGGGTGTACGATAGTTGCAGGTTGGCAGCCTCCAACGCCGCTTCCTTCTGGGCAACCTGGGCCAGAGCGACCTTCAGTTGCGTCTGGCTCGCGTTGTATTGGGCGGCGGCGGCATCCATCTCTGCGGCCGAAGCGATCTGCTTTTCCCGCAGGGCGGTAATCCGCTCGTATTCCCGCTTGGCCAGATCCAGCGCGCTGGCCCCGTTCTCCGCGTTGGCCTTGGCCACCTGAAGCTCTGCCCGCGCCTGCTCGACCTGTCGTGTGAACTGCTCGTCGTCCAGAACGGCGATCACCTCGTTGCGCGTGACGCGGTCGCCGATATCCACAAGGAGTTTCCGCAGCCAGCCGGTGGCCTTCGACGCGACGACGAACTGCGACTTCGGCACCAGCGAGCCGGTGAAGACGCCGATGTCCCGGATCAGGTCCTTGCGCAGCGGCTGGACCTCCACCGCGACGGCGACGGAACGATTGGGCGGCGTTTTTGCCGCCGAGGCCGCAATGCGTCTACGCGTTTCCCAACCGGCTGCGGCAATCCCGATGACGACGATGGCGATGAGTATCACTTTCTTCATGCTCGTGTTCCTATGCTCGGTCGCAAGACGCATGGGTTGATGTGGCCCGGTTCCGATGCGCACCGGCAGGGGATCGACCCAGGCGTTCCATTGGCGTTGTGATTTCGGGGCCGGCGACTGTCCATCGCCCCCGGGACTCGATATCTTCGCGTATCATCCGGATTCCTGCCAGCGAGAAGCGGGCAATGTGATCGGTCAGTGTTCCGACCAGTTGATCGGTCGGCGCATCAAACCTCACGTGAGGCGGAACCTTGCCGCCGAACAGACGGATTCCGATCGCAATGCACTGGTGGACGACGCTCATGCCGCACAGGTGTATCTGTTCCTCGCTGGCTCCGGGACCGAGCATCTCCTTCATGAGCTGACGCATCCGCTCCTGCATGGGCCGCAACGCATCGCTCTTGACATGCGCGATCACTTCGGTCGGATTCATCATCTCGCGCAGGAGCAGCTTGCCAGCGTGGCCGATTCGCCCGCGGTCGGCCACCTTGCCGACCAGCGAACGAATGGTCCCGCGAAGACGGTCCTCGGCCGGTGCATCCGGGCCGAGCCCGCCTTCCGGAGGGTAGGCCTCATTGGCCTCATCGAAGGCGCGGCGCCAGACTTGGGCGTAGAGTTCTTCTTTCGAGCCGAAATGGTAGCTGATCGCGGCAATGTTGCTTGCGGCCCGCGAGCAGATGTCCTCGACGGTGGCCTCGTGATAGCCCTTCTCCGCGAAGACCTCCCGTGCCACGGCGAGAATCCGGTCACGCGTTTCTACTCCGTCTTTCCGTCTGGCCACGTTTGCCCTCGGGTCTTTTCGGGTGCGGTCACCAGTGCGAATCATTGTACGCCTGTTTCAAAAGCACATTTGAAATCGGCAGAGGCCCGTGCGTCAAATGGATTCCTGGACAGTCGAGGCGGTTTCTTGCCGTCGCAGCGGGAGTCCTATAAACAACGCATTTGCAGATATGATAGAATGCCAGTGTGCCCGTGTCGATGGACACCCCGGCCCGCAGCCGGTCCGGTGTGCGACCGCCTGTTACTCGACGGTGAACCGAAAGACCGTCGTGGATCGGTACTCCTGTCCCGGTCGAAGCACCGTCGAGGGGAAGTGCGGGTTGTTGGGTGAATCGGGAAAATGCTGCGTTTCCAGGCAGAAGCTGTGGTGCGAGCCATAGACGTTGCCCTGCTTGCCCCTGACGTTGTTCATTCCGTTGGCGGTGTAGAGCTGCACTCCCGGCTCGGTGGTGTAAACCTCCATGACCCGGCCGCTGAGAGGCTCGCGGACGCGGGCCGCCAGGACGGATGATCCGTACGATCCCTTGAGCACATAGTTGTGGTCATATCCCCGTGTCTCGGTCAGCTCGTTGATTCGCTCCCCGATCCGGTGCGGTTCAGTGAAGTCCAGAGGGGTGCCCTGAACGCTGCGAATCTCGCCCGTCGGGATCAGGCCCTCGCCGGCCGGAGTGTACCACGGCGCGGCGATCATCAGTTCGTGGCCTAGGATGTCTCCGCTTCCCGCACCGGCCAGGTTGAAGTAGCTGTGATTCGTGAAATTCACGACCGTGGGTTTGTCCGTGGTGGCGCTATACGTGATCTTCAGTTCGTTCTCATCGGTCAGGGTGTAGGTAACGGTGCATCGGAGGTTGCCCGGAAAACCCTCTTCGCCGTCAGGGCTGAAGTGGGTCAAGCGGACGCCGATCTCCGTGCCGTCACGGTAGCTTGAGCCGTTCCAGACGACCCGGTCGAAGCGCTTGTCGCCTCCGCCGTGGATGTGGTTCTTGCCCGCGTTGGCGGTAATGCGGTGCTCAATGCCGTCCAGCGTGAATCGTGCGCCGGCAATCCGGTTGGCATAGCGTCCGACGACGGCGCCGAAGAGCGGGTTCCTCTTAACGTAGGAGTCAAGATCATCGAAGCCGAGGACCACGTCAGCGAAGTGGCCATGGCGGTCGGGTACGTCCAGCGAAACGAGAATGGCCCCGTAGGTGATGACCTTCGCCTGCAATCCGTGCGCGTTGGTGAGGGTATAGAGCATCACGTCCCGTCCATCCGGCGTCGTGCCGAACGGGGTCTCGGAGAGGTTTGTGATCGCCGGCTGGTCGGCCCATGCCGGCAGGCCGGATAGAAGGACAACTGCGATCGGGAGCAAACGGGCGAATGAGCGTCTGACGGCCATGATCTGTCTCTCCTGTACACAGAGCCTGCTGACAGGCTATGGATTAACTACGGGACGACGATGGGATTGTAGGCACAGCAAGCCGGCCCGGTCAAGACGACGGTCCGGCGCCACTCGATCTGCCGGGACGACTCGGTCGCCGACATCCGGGCCTGCGGCGGGCAACGAACCAGCCTTGGTCGCCGCGTCATGTTTTTCGCTACCGCGGCAGATTTCTGTTTGACAATAGTTCGTGTGCGAACTATTATTCCATCATGTGGTATCCAGGCAAGGAACAGGACCGCTATGGTTGATGTCAACGGTATCGCAGGGCAGATAGGCAGGATCCGAGAGAAGGCCAACGCCGTGGTTGAAGACGAGCTGAAGAGCCGGAACATCAAAGGGATTGTCCCCGCGCACGGACCCGTGCTGGCCTTTCTTTTGCAGCAGAAGCGACCGGTCGCCATCAAAGCGGTGGTGGAACACGTGCGCCGGGTCAAGTCCACCGTGACCGTGACGATCCGTACCCTCGAACGACATGGGTATGTGCGCAAGTCCGCCAGCGAAACGGATGCTCGCGTCACGTACGTGGAACTGACCGCCAAAGGACGCGGGCTCCGGAAGGACTTTGAGGAGATTTCCCAGATCTTGCGGAGCAAGCTCTACGGCGACATGCGGCCGAAGGATCGCGAGCGCCTGGTGCGGCAACTGGACAGGATCGAGGCCAACTTGAGGCAATGACCCTTCTGTTGTGTACACATAGTTCGTATGCGAACCACATCGCGGCAAAAAAATGAAGCCATGCCAGGCCCGTCGAAGTACGAAGAGGTTGTAGCCGCAAGTCAAACAGGAGGCAAACATGAAGAAGATGGGAAAGAACTACAAAGTATCGTCGATCGGGGACATCCAGACGCTTGGACGAGTGACGCTCAAGGGCGAGCTGGCGCTGACCGGCTCGGAGATATCCATCAACGAATTGCCGCCAGGAGTCAGTGTGCCGTTCGTCCATAGTCACAAGCTGCATTCAAACCGAGGCGAATAGCCTGGTTCAATTCACGCAGGACGACGGAGTCATGTCGGAAGCCAAACCAAGTTGGCTGAAATAGGCTGACGCCTTATTGGCGTCCCGGGCCCGGCTGGAATCCGTAAAAACGCCGGCGCGTTGAAAAGGACAGCTTCGCAGGGGGGCACTCATCCTCCATCGCATCCTATTGCTGGCTCTCGGGTGATCGTGCTATCATGAGGTCGAATGCGGTTTCCCCTTGACAGGAGACCTTGCCGGGGCAACAGAATCGCGATGCCAGCCGAGTCCAGAAATGACGTTACGCGCATCCTGCACGCCGTAGAGCGCGGCGAGCCCAGGGCGTTGGATGAACTGCTACCCCTGGTCTACGACGAACTCCGTCTTCTGGCATCCCAGAAGCTGTCGCGCGAATCTCCCGGGCAAACGCTCCAGGCGACGGCGCTGGTTCATGAAGCATATCTGCGGCTCGTGGGTTCAGACTATGGCGGCTGGCAGAACCGTACCTACTTTTTCGGTGCGGCGGCAGAGGCCATGCGTCGCATCCTGGTTGAGCGCGCTCGCAAGAAGAGAAGCAAGAAACGGGGTGGAGATCGCCATCGCGTCGATTTTGCGAGCGCAGACGTGATGGCGGAGGAATCCCCCGACGACCTGATCGCCATGGACGAAGCCCTCACAAAGCTCTCCCAGGCCGATCCGACCAAGGCCGAATTGGTCAAACTGCGTTTTTTTGCCGGGCTGAGCTTCGAGCAGGCCGCTGAGCTTCTGGATATCTCCCCCGCCACGGCGAGACGGCACTGGAACTACGCACGGGCCTGGCTTTACGGCCGAATCTGCTCGGCGGATTGATCCCGCACATTTTTTTCATCTTTCTCGTAAAATCGTGATCGAACCGGCGGCCAATCTGCGCACATCCTGTAGAAAGGACAAGATGCCGGACTGTGGCTGCGACAGGAACCGGTGAGAATCTTCCGTCATGACGCCAGAACGAAAGACAGAAGAACTATTCCATCAAGCCTTGGAGTTGAAGGACCCCGAGAAGCGGGCTGCCTATTTGGATGAGGCCTGCGCCGGAGACGAGGAACTGCGGGCACAAGTCGAGACCTTGCTCAGGTGGGACAGCGAAGCCGGGGGGTTCATGGACCTGCCGGACAGAGACCCCAACGACACCCGAGACGCTACCTCTATGATCGCGGACATGACGGGCATGGAGATTGGTCGCTATAAGCTCCTGGAGAAGATCGGGGAAGGAGGCATGGCGACCGTCTACATGGCCGAACAGCGGCACCCTATCTGCCGCCGCGTTGCCCTGAAGATCATCAAGCTGGGGATGGATACCAAGCAGGTCATCGCCCGCTTCGAGGCGGAACGTCAGGCTCTGGCTCTGATGGACCACCCGAACATCGCCACGGTCTTGGACGCGGGGGCAACCGAGACGGGTCGGCCCTACTTCGTAATGGAGCTTGTCCGCGGGCTGCCCATCACCAAGTTTTGCGACGCAAACAACTTAACGACACGGGAACGTCTGGAGTTGTTCGTGTCCGTCTGCCATGCTGTCCAGCATGCCCATCAGCGCGGGATCATTCACCGGGATATCAAGCCCTCCAACGTGTTGGTTACGCTGTATGACGGCAAGCCGGTCCCCAAGGTGATTGACTTCGGGATTGCCAAGGCCCTGAATCAGCGACTGACCGAGAAGACCATCTTCACTCGCTACTCTCAGATGATCGGCACGCCGGAGTATATGAGCCCGGAGCAGGCCGAGATGAGCGGCCTGGATGTCGACACGAGGACGGATGTCTTCTCGCTGGGCGTGCTTCTCTACGAACTGCTCACGGGCAAAACACCATTCGATTCGCAGTACCTGCTGAGCAAGGGCTACGGGGAGATGCAGCGGATCATACGGGAGGAGGAACCGACGCGCCCGTCGACCAAGGTCAGCACTCTTGGAGAGGCTCTCATCGACATCGCCAAGCATCGCAGGGTGGCGCCGGAATCTTTAGGAAGACTGATGCGCGGTGATCTGGACTGGATCGTGATGAAGACCCTCGAGAAGGACAGGACCCGTCGCTACGAGACCGTGCACTCTCTGGCCGAAGATGTTGAACGGCACCTGCGGAACGAGCCGATCATGGCGTCCTCGCCCGGTATGCTCTACCGCGTACAGAAGTTCCTGCGGAGGAATCGTACGAAGCTCGTAACGTGGTCGGCTGCGGCTGTTATTGTCATCGGGCTGCTGCTTGTCGGCGGCGCGTATATCCGCTTCCGGACCGAGCGGACGCGGAGCGACCATCTGCGGACTATTGCTTTGGTCGAGGATCTGGTCACCAGCGGCGACTACGAGCGGGCGCTGGCCGAAGTCAAATCCGTCCTTTTCAGCCCGTTCGTCGGCCCGGAAGCCGGGCTTCTGCATGCGCGCATCCTGCTCGAACTGCAGAGTCCTGACGCCAGCGTCGAGCAGTTGTACAAGTTGCTGAACGAACGGTCTGAAATCGCCGCCAACGCTCATTTTCTCCTGGCGCGGATCTACCTGGAGTCGGCCGCCCGTAATCCTCACATGAAGGACAAGGCTGAGGTTCACCTTCAGCATGGGGAACAACTGTTGCCGAGAACGGCCCAAGCCTACTTGCTGCGTGCCGTCGTGGCGCAGACGGTCGAGGGGACTGTCCGATGGCTGGAAGAGGCGCTGCAACTGGACCCGGCGAATTACGATGCCCATCGGGCCCGCGCCCTGACTTGTTTCGCACGCGGCGAATACCACGACATGGAAACCGAGGCATCCGTTATGATCGGCAGTCAGCCGAAGAATCCGGTGGGTTATTCGCTGCGCGCCATCGCACGGCGCGAACTGGCGCTGACTCAGAACGACGGCGAACTGCTCAGCAAAGCTGTTGCCGACCACGACCGCGCGATAGATCTGACCCCGGCGCACGACAGCCGTCTGGCAGACCTCCGCAATCAGCGCCACCGGACTCTCATGCGGATGGGGAAATACGACGAAGCTCTTGCCGACGTTCAGACCTGTCTGGAACTACAGCCCCATGACCCGGCATATCGTTTTGACCTGTTTTGTGTGTGGCTGGCGATGGGGCGTTACGAGAAGGCCCAGGCCGAATACGACAATATCCTCAAATCCGGCCTGATGAGCCCGATGCATCTTAACAGTCTGGCGGCCAAGTACGTTTCCGACAACCTGTGGTCGATAGGGTCGTGGCACCCGCAGGACAAGCCGCCGGTGGGGAAGGCCTTTGAGACCATGCGCGAGGCAGCCAGGCAATACCATCAGCTTGCCGAGCGGGCCAGACGCGTGGTGCCTGAGGGTTTCCATCCGAGCTTCTCACCAGACGGCGCCCAGTTGGCCTACAGCCGAGGCGTGCTGGGCGCCAGCGGCATTGAGATTCTTCACTTGGGCACGGGCAAGACCCGGCTTTTGACCGTGCCCGGCAAAGACCCCGCGTGGTCTCCCGACGGGCAGTATATTCTCTACGTTCGCGACCGGCAGTTTCTGTCCATGCAGGACTTGACGTTGCCGGACGAGGAGAAACCTCAGTCGTGGGAACAGGAAGAGGTCTGGATCATCCGAGCCGACGGCACGGAGCGCCCGCGGTTTCTGGCCAAGGGCGGCTGGCCGAACTGGTCCGGCGATAGCAAGCGACTCTACTACCACAGCCGTCTGGATAAGATGGTGTGTTCCATGTCGACAGATCCGAACAACCCGAATCCGAAGGAGGTGTTCGCATGCGACACCCAGTTTCCCGTGGTGTCACCGGATGAGAAATTCATCGCATTCACCGAGAAAAGGACCGGAACATTGAAGATCGTGGATTTGGCCGACGGATCGGAGGCGGCGTCCTGGTCGGGGCTCGGTGGAAACGCACTGTCGTTCATTTCCTGGTCGGCGAATGGCAAGCGACTGGCCATCGGATGCTATTGGCAGGGAGGGCTCTGGATTTATGACATGGACACGAAAGAGGCAACCAAGATCGTCGACGGTTCTTTCGCCTGGTGCGCCTGGTCGGCTCCCGACATGAGCCGCATGGTCATCGAGCGTGGGTTTGGGTCGTGGCATCACGAGATTTGGATCGCCGATGTGGTTGAAGACGGCGTCCCGATGAAAGGAGCGCAGAAATGAAGACGAGAACGGCTCTTGTGGCAGTAGTCCTGATGGTAGTCGCGGGCAGCAGTCTGGCCGCCGATTGGCCGCAATATCTTGGGCCGGCCAGAAATTCAACGTCCCCGGAAAGAGGACTCCTGCGCTCCTGGCCCGAGAAGGGGCCGGAGGTTCTGTGGACCGTCGCTGTTGGTATAGGTTATGGCGGCCCTGTTGTCAAAGACGGCAGGGTCTACCTGCTCGACAGGGATGACAAAGTAGGTGATAACCTGCGGTGTTGGGATCTCGCCACCGGCAAGGAACTCTGGAATTTCGCCTACGACGCTCCCGGACGTGTCATGTTTCCCGGCTCGCGCAGTGTGCCGATCGTGGACGGCAGTCATGTCTATTCCTGTGGTCCCTATGGCGATCTCTACTGCATAGACACGAACTCACATAAGCCCGTCTGGAATAAGAACGTGTGGAAGGATTTCGGCGGCGACAGAATTCCGATATGGGCCATTACGCAGTGTCCTTTGATCTACGGCGATTTGCTTGTTCTTGCATCTCAAGCCCCCGATGCCGGTGTGGTGGCTTATGACAAGCTCACGGGTGATGTGAGATGGAAAACGCCCAATCTCGGCAATGAATCATATGCCAGTCCTTCAGTGGTGAAGATACACGGAGAAGACCATGTTGTGATGGTCATTTCATCGACGAATCCCATTGGACATCGTGAATTGCCGCAAACTCTGGGCAGTGTTGTTGGGATAGAGCCGTTCACGGGGAAGATGCTCTGGAAATATGACAAGTGGCGATGTCACATTTCGGTGCCGAGTGCTGTTGATGCCGGCGAGAATAGAGTGCTGGTCGTCGGTGGATATGAACTCGGCGCCACAATGATCAAGGTCGAAAAGAAGACAGACGGCAGCTACGGCACGACCGAGCTGTTCACTACCGAAGAATTTGGCGATCAGACAAAGCCGCCGATACTGCATAACGGTCACTTCTATGCTCAGTATGGAACCAATAGCCGGCGTGACGGCCTGGTGTGCATGGGCATGGACGGGCAGATCAAGTGGAGCACAAGACGTTCACCTGATTTCAATAAGGGCAGCATGATTCTGGTTGACGGCCTGATTCTGGCTACGGACGGCAGGAAGACCTTGTACCTGATAGAGCCGGATCCCTCCGGATTCAAGGCACTGGCATCAGCGGAGGTGCTTGGAGAAGGAGGAACAGGATCAGAAAACGATCCCTTGGCTGCGAGAGTTGGAGGTTCCACTCAGAACTGGGCACCGTTGGCACTTTCGGATGGCAGGCTTCTTGTACGAGACCAGAGTCGGCTGAAGTGTGTTAAAGTCGCTCAATGATCCCCGAGAATGTCCACATTAGTCAATTACAGGAGTAGGTAATGAAGATTAGAGTGATTGTAACAGCGATAGTCCTGATGGCAGTCGCCGGCAGCAGTCCGGCCGCCGATTGGCCGCAATGGCAGGGGCCCAATCGCGACGGCAAGTCCGGGGACACGGGCCTCCTCAAGCAGTGGCCCCAGGGTGGTCCCCCACTTGCCTGGAGGATTGACAGACTCGGCGGGGGTGACGGCGGTCCGGCCATTGCCGCCGGGCGGATCTTCCTCATGAGCAATCGCGGCGACGAAGAGGTCGTCTGGGCCCTGTCCGAGAAGGACGGCAGTGAAATCTGGGTAACGCCCCTGGGGCCGGCTTTTCAGCAGCGGGCCTCACAGGGGAAGGAGGGACCGGGATGCACGCCGACGGTCGATGGCGAACGGCTTTATGTCGAGGGGCTGGCGGGCAATGTTGTTTGTCTCCAGGTCGCAGACGGTAGGATCGTCTGGCGGCGCAGCCTGACAGAGGATTTCGGCGGGCGCGTACCGATGTGGAGCTACCGCGAATCGCCGCTGGTTGATGGCGACAAGGTCATCGTCACCCCCGGTGGGGCGGATGCGATGCTGGTGGCTCTGAACAAGCTGACCGGCGAGACGATCTGGAAGGCCAAGCTGCCCGACAACCCGGTCAGTGAATCTGAAACACCAGGGGGCTCTGGTGGCGGTCGAGGCGGCCCCGGGGGTCGTCGAGGCGGTTTCGGTGGCGGTGCTGGAGCAGCCTACGCCTCGGCCATCGCCATCGATTTCGATGGACAACGCCAGTATGTGCAGCTAACCGCCAATACACTCGTCGCGGTCGCGGCATCCGACGGCAAGTTCCTGTGGCGTTATGACAAGCCTGCCAACCGCATGGGGATCAACTGTACGACAGCGATATTTCATGATGGCATGGTCTTCGCCTCCTCGGCCTATGGCGCAGGCGCAGGATTGGTCAAGCTGAGCAAGGATGGGGACGGCGCGGTGAAGGCCGAGGAAGTCTATGCCACTACCGACATGCAGAACCACCACGGCGGCATGATTCTTCATGATGGTTACCTCTATGGCGCCAGCGGCGGCAATGAGGGCGGCGCCCTTGTGTGTCTCGACTTCCAGACAGGCGAGGTTCTGTGGGACCAGCGAGCCGCCGTGGGTCGTCGCGCGAAAGGTTCGCTGGCTCTGGCCGACGGCCTGCTCTACTACCGAATGGAGGACGGCACCATGTGCCTGATCGAGCCGAACCCGACACAATACGTCGAGCGAGGGCGTTTCGAACAGCCCGACCGCACCCGCCTGCCAGCTTGGTCTCACCCGGTCATCGCCAACGGAAAACTGTATGTGCGCGATCAGGATGTGCTGTTCTGCTACGACGTCAAGGCGAAGTGAAGCCTCGTCGGTTATGTGAATTTGCCTCCACAAGGTGTTGCCGGCGCGGCCGTGTTTCCGATCGCTGTATTCGAAACGGCCGCGTCGGCGCAATTCTTGCGTCAATGGGCAGGAAGTTGTTTGGGGACCGGCGAGGATGATATACTTGCCGGGAAGAAAGGAGGCAGATCATGAATAGGACGATGGTTGTTGGAATGCTCATCGGGGCCTTGAGCCTGGCCGTAGCGTCTCGGGCGGTGGATTGCCCGCGGTTTCGCGGACCGCAGGGCGATGGGGTGTTCCCGGAGACGGGTTTGCTCAAGCAATGGCCCCAGGGCGGGCCGAAGCTGGCCTGGTCGGTGGATGGGCTTGGCCCGGGGTACTCTTCGGCGGTCGTTGCCGACGGGACGGTCTACGTAACCGGTATGGATAGCCAGAACCAGGGGATTCTGTTCGCTTTCGGGGAGGATGGCTCCCGGAAGTGGAAGGTAGCCTATGGCCCGGAATTCGTCAAGGAGGGCCCTGCTCCGACGGGAACTCGCGGCACGCCGACGGTGGACGGCGACCGGGTCTTCGTGATGACCGGCTTTACCAGACTGGTCATCTTCGACGCTAACAAGGGACAGGTGCTCAAGACCGTCGATCTGCTGGAGCGGTTCGGCGCGGAGAAGGCGAGGTTTGGCTTTGCCGAGTGCGTGCTGGTCGATGGACGCAAGGTCATTTGCACGCCGGGCGGCCCCGACGCGTCGCTGGTGGCTTTGGACTGGGAGACAGGCGAGACGATCTGGCAGACCAAAGGGCTTGGTCAGCCGTCGGGATACTGTTCCGCCAGGCTGGTCAGTCACAATGGCCGCAAACTGGTCCTCACGATGTTGGCGAACGGTGTCGTCGCTGTCGATGCCGGCTCGGGCGAGGTCGTCTGGCAGCACGAATACCAGCACCGCGCCGGGGTTCAGCCCAATCCGCCACTTTACGCCGACGGAATGGTCTACGTTGCATCGGGGATGGGCACAGGCGGTGCGATGCTGTCGTTGGCCGAGGTGGACGCGGCCGTCAAGTGGACGGACAAGACGCTGGATTGCCAGATGCAGGGGACGGTGCTGCTCGATGGCTGCATCTATGGGACCGCCCAGAGCGGCAACCGGGGTCTCGTTTGCCTGGACTGGAAGACCGGCCAGGTGAGGTGGAACGCTCCGGCCACGAGAATGGGCGTGGTTGTGGCTGCGGACGGCAGGCTCTATGTTTACACCCAGGATGGGACGATGATTCTGGTGCAGCCGAGCCCGGACGGGTACAAGCCGGTCGGGCAGTTCACGATCTCGGCCGGGACCAATGAGCACTGGGCCCATCCGACCATCGCCAACGGCAGACTGTATGTCCGCCACGGTGATGTGCTGCTGGTTTACGATGTCCGCTCCGGATCATAGCGCAAGCGGGCGGGCCCTACGCGGCCCAACGCAAAGATCAAACATCAAAGTGCAAAATGGAGGAAGTCTTCCGCCAGAGGTGGATTCCGCCATTTTGATTTTTGCCTTTCAGAGGGGATTGGCTTCTGGCGGCGAATCCGCCTTCCGAAATCGGCAATCCGAAATCGGCCGGTATGAGCGAACTACACAGGCCGGCATGGGGTATAATCGGGCGTTACAGCGTACCACGCGGCCGGTGGGCGAGGCATGCCCCGCCCGTAGGGGCCAATTATTGTTCGCCTCTACCCGGCGCAGGGCATTGGACGGCAAGGCAGGGCAGTAATCCCATGACAAAAGGGCAAACCGAGAAGCGGCCGCATGTGGTGTTCTGTAGCTGCGCCCATTACGAGACGATCCCCGCCGCTGTCAAGGAACAGGTTTTCGGCTCCCTGCGCGACGCCGGCATCGTTGTGGAGGCTGTGGCCGATCTGTGCGGCATGGCGGCTAACCGCCATCCGAGACTGCGGCACTGGGCCCAGGCCGATCCGCTGTCGATCGTTGCGTGTTTTCCGCGTGCGGTCCGATGGCTGTTTGACGCCGCCGGCGTGCCATTAAATCTCGGGCGAACGCGCCTGTTTAACATGCGAACCCAGTCACCCGAAGAGATCGCTCGGGAATTGATGAAGGGTGCCGGATCAGGGAGGATTGAAGAGAAGTCCACCCCTTTCGCCTCCAATCATCCATCACCAAGCGAGAATCATCCATCGGATTGGGTGCCGTGGTTTCCGGTGATCGACTACGACCGATGCAGAAACTGCAAGCAGTGCATGAACTTCTGTCTCTTCGGGGTGTACGGGCTGTCGGACGAAGGTCGCGTGGAAGTCCAGAACCCGGCAGGCTGCAAGACGAATTGTCCTGCGTGCGCGCGGATGTGTCCGGCTTCGGCGATCATCTTTCCCAAGTATGGCGAGTCTCCTATCAATGGCGACGACGTGACGCCGCCGTCCCGCGCGCAGAGCGAATCGCCTCGCGACTTGGGCCGTCTGCTCCAGGGCGACGTATACGACAAGATTCGCCGGCGCGCGCCCGGACAGAAGCGGTTCTCGACGGACGGGAAGGAATCTGTGCCGGGCGGCCCGTGTCCCACGATTGATGCGCTGCGCCGTGACCTCGACATTCCCGACGATGTTCTCGCGTCGCTGTCGGGTGCCGAGCTGCAGCGAATCCGGGCGGAGGTGAACAAAGGCCGGACACAAGAGAAGCCCCGCGATGAGGCTGGCGGCAAGAAAGAGAGTCGCCATGCCTGAATCGCGACTCCAGCCCGCCGTCGTTCTCGTCGCCGACCGGACGCTCAGCGCCGGCTACCGCATCCTCTTCGACGGCATGTTCGCCACGATGCAGATGACCCAGGTGCCGGAGGTGTTCATGCGTCGCTTCCTCGCACCGGCCGTGCGGACCGACGCCGACGGACGTGCTCACACCGTGCCTCTGGGACTGCGGCGCGTCGAATCGGCCCTGCTGCAGTACACCTCGCTGGAACGGGACGACGTGGTCTGCACGACGCCCGAGCGGCTGGCAGACGTGATCGGGCCGTGGGTGAAGGTCGTGGGCTTCAGCTCCAGCGATCCGCTCGGCATGGGCATGAGCAACACGACCACCTCCCATTTCTGGAAGGGCGAGCTTTACACCCGGCGATGGACGCGCCAGACCCTCGAGCAACTGACGGTGCTGAAGCGCCGATACGGCTTCAGGATCGTCGTCGGCGGTGCCGGGGCCTGGCAGTGGATCGCCCATGCGGATAAGAGGCCCGACGTGGACATCGATGTGGTCTTCGAGGGCTATTTCGAAGCCTCCGGGCCCGCGCTGTTCACCGAACTGTTGAATGGCCGGGTGCCCAAGCCTCACGTGGTCGAAACCGACATTGGGACCGATCGCATCCGGCCGATCCGCGGTCCATCGCTGTTGGGGATCATCGAGCTGTCGCGCGGTTGCGGCAGGGGCTGCCAGTTCTGCGCGATGGCGCGCCAGGGGATGCGGCATCTCGATCCGGATACGATTCTGGCCGATCTCCAGACCAATGTGGCCGGTGGCCTCCGAGCGGTGGTCAGTGGCAGCGAGGATTTCTTCCGGTACGGCGCCAGGGGGTTGCGTCCCGATTTTGAGAAGCTGTGTGCTCTGCTGGAACGAATGCGGGAGATCAAAGGGCTCTCGTTCATGCAGATCGATCACGCCAACGTGACATCGGTCCTGCAACTGACCGACGAGCAGCTTCGCCAGATCCGTCGTCTGTTGACTTGGGAGCGGCCGAGTGACTATCTGTGGGTGAATATGGGCGTCGAAAGTGCCAACGGGCATCTGGTGGCCGCCAACAGCCCGGGCAAGGTCGCCCCGTTCGATCCCGCCGATTGGGGACAGATGGTCCGCGAAGCGGCCGACCGTACGACGCGCTGCGGGTTCTTTCCCGTCGTCAGTGTCTTGCTGGGCATGCCGGGCGAGACCCCCGATGATGTCGTTGCCACCCTGGAACTGGTTCGAGATCTCGCGGCAAAGAATGCTGTCATCTTCCCGATCTTTTATGAGCCTCTCGCCTCGGGGCCACAGGCCGATCGACAGCGGTTCACGCTGACGCGCATGACGCCCGAGCATCTGGAGCTCTACCGGACCTGCTACGAGCAGAACTTCAAGATGGTCCCCAGGCTATTCTGGGACAATCAGCGTGCCGGCGGCGTCTCGTGGGCCAGACGCGCGCTCATGCAGGTCCTCGGACGCGGAGAAGTCATGACTTGGCGAAGGACCTTCAGGAGATTGCACAGGCAGTTGGAACATTCGGTCCCGATCGTGCAGGAGGAGCAGGTCTATGTCTGATGACCGTGTGCTGACAGCCAGGCCCGTCCGGCCGCCTCAAGACAACGTTCCGCAGACCAAACAGGAGCGCGACAAGCTGCTGGCGTTCGTTCGTGAATACGTCCGGGTGCAAGAGCCCGTCCCCCCACTGTCGATCGACGAGCTGCGCGTTCACACGGAGGCGGTGCTCCGAGACGCGGGCATGGATCGCAAGTACAGCGAGTATGCGGCGGTGCTTGTCAACAACGAGGTCTGGCGAGAGACGGTCGCGGCGATTCCCTACGAGAAGCGTCTGCTGCTGTTGCCCAAGTGCCTGCGCAGCTCCACCGACTGTCCGGCGAGCTTTGATGATCTGGGCCTGCTGTGCGAGCATTGTGGACGATGCCCCATCGACGAATTGACCAGCCAGGCGGAGCGTCTGGGCTATGCGGTGCTGGTTGCGGAGGGTTCGCCTGTCGTGATGAGTCTGATCGAGACGGGGCAAATCGAGACGGTTGTGGGCGTCAGTTGTCTGTCGGTGCTGGCTCGCGTCTTTCCCTACATGGAGGCCGGGGCGGTTCCCGGCGTGGCCATTCCTCTTTTGAGAGACGGCTGCGCCGACACCAGCGCGGACCTCGATTGGGTGTGGGAGGCGATCTACCAAACCACCGACGACCAAACCAGGCGTCTCGATCTCGATGCGCTGCATCGGCAGGTCAACGACTGGTTCTCGCGCGAGGCCCTGACGCAAATGATCGCGCCAAGGCCCGATCCGACCGAGCAGGTGGCTCTGGATTGGATGGCCAAGGCGGGCAAACGCTGGCGCCCCTTCCTCGGTGTCTGCACCTACAAAGCCCTTATGGTTGACGGTTCGCCTGCGGCGGACCTCGACTTGCAAAGGGTCGCGGTTGCGGTGGAATGCTTTCACAAGGCGTCGCTCGTCCACGACGATATCGAAGACGGCGACGCACACCGCTATGGCGAGAAGACGCTCCATTCCGAGCATGGCGTTCCCATTGCGCTGAACGTTGGCGATCTGCTTCTGGGCGAGGGCTATCGGCTCCTCGTCGAGACCGATGCCTCCGATGCGCGGAAGGCCAGGCTCCTGCATGCGGCGGTGCAGGGCCATCGTGCGCTCTGCCTGGGACAGGGCCGCGAGCTGGCATGGGCCGGCGCGCCGAAACCGCTGGCGGTGGCGGACGTGCTGGAGATTTTCCGCCTGAAGACGGCGCCGGCTTTCGAGGTGGCGCTTCGCCTTTGCGCGATCCTCGCGGGCTGTGACGACCAGGTCGGCAACGTGTTGAAGCAGTACAGCGATTCCCTCGGCATCGCGTATCAGATTCGCGATGACCTGGAGGACCTGCGCGACCCCGAGAGGCTCGATCTGTGCGTCCGGCGGCGGCCCTCGGTTCTGCTGGCGCTGGCGTACGAGATGGGTGATGAGGAGACACGAAGACGAATCGAGCGACAGTGGGACCCATCCGCAACGGAGGCCGACCGCGAACAGGTGCGGCAGATGATCGCCACGCCACAGGTGGAGCTGGCGGCGATGCGGCTGACGGAGGCCTACAAGGCGCAGGCCATCGGCTCGCTGATCGCGCTGAAGAACGCCAACCTCAAGGGCCTGTTGCGACGCGTGATGGCCAGAATCTTCAACGACTTCGAGATCATGGGCTGCTGTAACGATCGTCCACTTCAGCGCCGGACGCACCATGAATAAGGCCGCGGACGTGAAGGATCATGGGGGCAGCTTGGCGGGGTGTGCGGACTTGACTGGCGATGAGCGGGAGCGGTCGAATCTTCCGCACGTCGTGCGTGCCCTGCGTCACCGAAACTACCGCCTGTTCTTCGGTGGCCAGCTTATTTCGCTCGTCGGCACGTGGATGCAGTCCGTCGCGCAGTCCTGGCTGGTCTACCGGCTCACCGGGTCGGCAGCGCTGTTGGGATTTGTGGGATTCGCCAGTCAGATTCCCGTTTTTCTGCTGGCTCCTCTGGGGGGTTCGGTGGCCGACCGACACCGCCGCCGTCACGTGCTCATCGCCACCCAGACGGCCGCCATGTTGGTGGCCTTTGTTCTGGCGGGCCTGACGCTTACGGGACGTGTTCAGGTCTGGCATATCGTCGTTCTGGCCACCTTCCTTGGCGTGATCAACGCAGTCGATATCCCCACGCGGCAGGCGTTTGCCGTCGACATCGTCGGGCGGGACGATCTGATCAATGCCATCGCCTTGAATTCCTCCATGGTCAACGGCGCACGGATCGTTGGGCCGGCGGTGGCGGGCGTCCTCGTGGCCAGCGTGGGCGAGGGGTGGTGCTTTCTCGTCAACGCCGTCAGCTTTCTGGCGGTGATCGCCGGCTTGCTGATGATGAACATGACAGCACGGACCTCTGTCCCTTTGCCCGGGTCGGCGCTGGGGAGCATTCTGGAGGGATTCCGCTACGTCCGACGCACCAGGCCCGTTCGCGCCCTGTTGCTGCTGCTGGGTCTGGTCAGCCTCATGGGAATGCCTTACGCGGTGCTGATGCCGGTCTTCGCGGACCAGATCCTGCACGGGGGCCCCCGAGGACTCGGGTTGCTGATGGGCGCCTCGGGAACCGGCGCCTTGATCGGCGCTCTGGTGCTCGCGGCACGCCAGGGCATTCGCGGACTGAGCCATTGGATTGCGCGTGCCGCTGCAGGATTCGGGGTAAGTCTGATCCTGTTTTCGCTTTCCCGTTCCTTCTGGCTCTCGGCAGCTCTGCTCGTACCGGCGGGCTTCTCCATGATGATCGAGATGGCGGCCTCGAACACGATGATTCAATCGTTGATCCCGGACGTGCTGCGCGGGCGCGTGATGGCGGTATACTCAATGATGTTCATGGGTATGGCACCGTTCGGTGCGCTTCTGGCCGGAGCGCTCGCCCATCGCATCGGCGCGCCGCCGACAGTCATGGTGGGCGGCGCAGCGTGTATCGTGGGCGCCGCACTGTTCCGCTGGCATCTGCCCGCGCTGAAAGACGAGACCCGTCAGATGATCGTCGCGCTTCAGGTCGCCGGCGGGGAGCCGGCGGAAGAGATGACTGGACAGGCCAGCGTCGTCGCACCCCGCGAACCATGAGGAACAGGAGGGCTGCCATGACAATCCGTCTGGATATGCGCAAGGCTGTGAGCAGGGCCGCCGAGGCCCTTGGCGACTCGGTCGACGCCGTCCGCGCGTTCCTCCGTTGCCACCTGTGCGACGACGGGGGTTTCCAGGGCCGCGATGGCAAGAGCGATCTCTACTACACGGTCTTCGGGTTGGAGGCATCTCTGGCATTGGCCGTGAAGCTCCCGCTTGAGCGCGTTTTGGGCTACCTGCGTGGCTTTGGGACCGGGCAGTCTCTGGACCTTGTTCATCTGGCCTCGCTGGTCCGATGCCGGATCAACCTGGCCGAGGGCGGCGCCTACCCTATCGATCCTGCCTCCCGACGGGCCATGATTGCGCGGCTGATGTGCTTCCGCGCAGCCGACGGAGGCTTCAGCACCTCCGCGGGAGCCGAACGGGGGCATGTGTACGGCAGCTTTCTCGCCTTGGGCATTTGTCAGGACCTGCAAGTCGACGACCTGGAGCCGGCAGGAGTGCTCCAATCGGTGCGTTCGCTTCAGATGCCCGATGGGGGCTTCTCGAACGAGCCGACGATGGGCGTCAGCGCCACGGCTGCCACCGCGGCGGCGATCACGATCTTTCACTACCTCGGAGCGCCGCTGCCTGAATCGGCACTGCGATGGCTGGCCGCACGAGCCGAGACGCAGGGGGGATTCTGTGCCGTTTGCTCCCAGCCTGGCGCTGCGATTCCCGATCTGCTCTCGACGGCGACTGCGCTGCACGCGCTGACGCTGGTCGGTGCGGACCTCAACGAGATTCGAGAGAGGAACCTCGACTATCTCGACGCCTTGTGGAGCGTGCGAGGCGGTTTCCGCGGCCACCCGGCCGACGACGTGCTGGACTGCGAATATACCTACTATGGACTTCTGTCACTCGGGGACCTGGTCGGGCCATGAGTCGCATCGACGAAGAGAGACTGGACCGTACGATTGTCACCCTCCGCGAGCGGCTGCTGGCGTTGAGGAACGACCAGGGACACTGGGTTGGACAGCTCTCCAGCAGCGCCCTTTCGACCGCCACCGCCATCTTTGCCCTGGCCCAGGTCGATGCGCTCAGGTATCGAACGCTGATCGAGCGAGGTCTGCGCTGGCTCTGCGCGAATCAGAACGCCGATGGCGGCTGGGGTGATACCGTTCAAAGTCCGAGCAATCTCAGCACAACGCTGTTGTGCTACTCGGCGATGGCCGTCGCGGCTGCGCCGACGGTCTGTCGCATCGCCGTTGAGAAGGCCGAGGCGTGGCTTCATCGCGAGGTGGGCTCGCTCGAACCGGACTGGTTGGCTGCGGCGGTGATCGCGCGGTATGGCAAGGACCGCACGTTCTCCGTTCCGATCCTGACGATGTGCACCTTGGCGGGGCGACTGGGCGCAGGACCCCAGGCGTGGCGCTGCGTCAAGCCGCTGCCATTCGAGCTGGCGATCCTGCCGCACCGGCTGTACAAGTGGTTGCGGCTGCCGGTGGTCAGCTATGCGCTGCCGGCCCTCATCGCCATCGGGCAGGCCCGGCATGCGCATCTCAGACCGCGCTGTCCCGTGGCTCGGCTGGTTCGCCATCTGGCACGAAGGCGAAGTCTCGATGTGCTCACGGCACTCCAGCCGGCCAACGGCGGCTTTCTCGAAGCGGCCCCGTTGACCTCGTTCGTCGTTATGAGCCTGGCCTCCAGCGGACAGGCCGAGCACCCGGTGGTCGCGAAAGGGGTGGAGTTCCTCGTCGCCTCCATCCGCGACGACGGCAGTTGGCCCATCGACACCAACCTCGCGGTCTGGGGCACGACCCTCTCGATCGGCGCCCTTGCCGCCGCCGAAGGTTGTGGACTGGCCGACACCGAAAGCCAGCGGTTGGCGGACTGGCTGCTTGCCTGCCAGCACAAGATGGTGCACCTTTACACGCAGGCGGCGCCTGGGGGCTGGGCGTGGTCGGATCTGCCCGGGGCGGTTCCCGATGCAGACGACACCGCCGGTGCGCTGCTCGCGCTGCATCGACTGGGCGTCCGGAATGAGGCCGTGTCGAAAGCCGTCCGGGCAGGCATCGGCTGGCTTCTCGGTCTTCAGAACCGCGACGGCGGGATACCGACCTTCTGCCGGGGTTGGACGAATCTGCCGTTCGATAGAAGCGCGCCCGATCTGACCGCTCATGCTCTCGGCGCGCTGGGCGTCTGGATTGGGGAAGTCAGCCCGGGACCACAAACGGTGCGCGCGATGGGCAGGGCGATGGATTTTCTGAAGGCGGCTCAGCGAGCGGATGGCTCGTGGACGCCATTGTGGTTCGGCAATCCGTCCGCACCGAACCAGGAGAATCCCGTTTATGGCACGAGCCGCGTACTGACACACCTGTCGCGCGTTCCCGCTGTGTACCGTCAATGGATGGACGGCGCATGCCAGCGGGGTGCCCGCTGGCTTCTGTCGGCACAGAACGCCGACGGAGGCTGGGGCGGCGCGCCGGGCGTCGTTTCGTCCATCGAGGAAACCTCGCTGGCCGTCGATGCGCTGGCCGAACTGAGAGGGGCGAATGATGATTCGCGCGTATGCCCTGACGGGCACACTGCCGTTCGTAGTGACGCCGTAAGGTGTTGCCTTCCCCCGGACAAGTATGCCCCTTCGGCAAGCTCAGGGCAGGCCCTTACGGGCACACTACGAACAGCGATCGCCCGTGGAGCCCGATGGCTCATCGAGCATACCGACCAGGGCAGATCGACGCCGGCCTGCCCCATCGGTCTGTACTTCGCGCAACTCTGGTATTCTGAGAAACTCTATCCGCTCGTCTTTGCGCTTTCGGCCCTGGGCAAAGCGCAGGTCGCGTTGCGCTCCGTGTAAGTATCCGCGTCCGAAACCCCCAGGTTCCTGTTGCAGAGGCGTTGCCCTCGTTATATTATTGCTATTAGCAATTATTGCTATGAACAAATATGTGGCCGAGGCAGTAGACAGAGTATGAGCCGACAGTTGTTTGAGTTGATTCTGGCGATCAAACGCAGGTGCCAGTGCAACGAAGAACAGATCCGGACGCAGTTGGGTCTGACCGCCGCACAGTTTTATGGCCTGATCGTCCTCGAAGAGGGGAGCTCAATTCCCGGCGGTGAGTTCGCCCGCCGGATGGGCCTGTCGCCTTCGCGAGGCAGCCGGGTGCTGAACAGTCTCGTAAGGAGCGGGTTCGTGGTGACGAGGGACTGTCCCTGCGACCGACGGACGATGGAGGTCTCGCTGACGAGCAAGGGCAAACGGATGAAGAACTGCATTGCCGATCGCATGAAGGCCTGCGAAAGCCGCGTCCGAGACCGCCTCGATGATTCGGGCGTCAGACGCATCAGGGAGTCGCTGGAGTTGCTGGAGACGGCCCTGTAAGCATCTGTGGAATCAAAGTCTGGAGAATGACGATGCCGAAGACCGTGATGATTCAACTGGCGTTGGGGCTGCTGATCGGTGGTGGCCTGGGGGCTGTGATGGGTTACTACGGCAAGTGTTCGAGCGGAGCGTGTCCCCTGACGGCCAATCCCTATCGCGGCGCCTTCCTTGGGGCCCTGATGGGAGGCGTGATTGCGTACTCCGGGGCCGGATCGCGGGGGAATCCGGAAGGCAAGGAGAAAGGATACGCCGCGATGCAGATCGAGAGCTCCGAGGATTTCGAACGTTTCGTGTTGAAGGCCGAGCAGCCGGTGATGGTCGACTTCTACTCGAATGGTTGTCCACCTTGCCGTAAATTGGCTCCCACCGTCGAAGAACTCGCCGAGATTTATCAGGGCCGTGCCGTCGTGGCGAAGGTGAACGTCGATCATGTGCCGGAACTGGCCCGCCGGTACGGCATCCAGGGTATTCCTGCTGTCCTCTTCTTTGACAAGGGCGCCGAGACGCTGCGTCTGGTGGGCCTGCGGCCCCGCAGTGCCTACACCGAGGTGCTCGATGGATTGCTCGGCTGACGCATCCTATCCGGACCACAACGGCGCCAGCAGATCGTAGATGGCCAGCAGAATGCAGGCCAGACCCGCCGCCGCGCACGCGAAGCCGAATACGCCGAGCACCGTCGCGATGAACTTGCCTTCAAAATAAGGTGAGGGTCCGAATCGTTGCTTCAGAACCGCGCCTCCGATGCACAACGGCGACGCGATGCCCAGTACGCCCAGCCCGGTCAAGACACTGCGAAGGGGATCCTTCAGACGTGCTCCCTTGGGCTCGGGCAGAAGGGCCAGCACGACGAAACATGCCAGTGCGACTGCGAGGGAGGCCCCGATGGCGAGCGCGAGCCTTTTGACACCCGCCGGCTTCAATGTCTTCCGCTGTGCGTCGATCTCATCCATTCCGTCAGCGCCGTCATCGCATCTTTCGGATGCGGACCTCGATGCTCTTGTCGTCGGCCAGCAGCTTGACCAGTTCGTTCGGATCGGTCTGCCCGTAGTGATACGGATAGAGGACTTTCGGTTCGAAGGTCCGGGCCGCCTCGGCCACCATCGCCGGCGTCATGGTGTACGGCAGGTTCATCGGCAGAAACGCGATGTCGATCTTCTTGAGGTCCTTCATCTCGGGGATGTTCTCTGTGTCACCCGCGATGTAAACCCGCAGCTTGCCGAACGTCACGACATAGCCGTTGCCGCTGCCCTTGGGGTGGAACGGATTGCCGTCCGGACGCTTGTGCACGATGTTGTAGGCCGGCACTGCCTCGATCTTGAGCCCGTCGACCGTCCGCACGTCGCCGTTCTTCATGACCAGACCGCCGGTCACCTTCTCTGCGCAGATCTTGGTCAGAACAGTCTTCGTCTGCGGCTGGCGAATCAGCTCCAGCGCCTTGAGGTCGAGGTGGTCGCCGTGCTCGTGCGTGATCAGGACGAGGTCCGCCTTGGGCAGCTTTGCATAGTCGGCCTCCCGGCTGACCGGATCGACGTGGATCACCTTGTCCTGCCAGGTGAACATCAGCGTGCCGTGGCCGAGGAAGGTGATCTTCAGATCGCCCTGTTCGGTCTTGAAGGTGTCCTCTTCGAGCTTCTTTTCCTCCATGGCGCCCTCCGATGCGACGCCCAGCCCTGCTGCGAACAGAATGACGCAGAGGAGGCATGCCACCGTCGTTGCCCTGCTCATCGTCTGCTCCTTTCTCCACAGGCCGAACCGCTGTGCTACTTGGCGGCCAACACATCCAGTTCGGCAATGGTGGTGTAGTACTGACGACCCCACTCGTTCAGGGCCACCAGGCGAATATAGCGGCCCTTGACGGGTTGGGCGAACGTGACCGTCTGAAGCTGATCGCTGTTGGGAAACTCCGCCTTGACCACCGGCTCGCCCCAGTCCTTGCCGTCGCTGCTGACGTAGAATTCGTACCGGCGAATGCGCCCGTTGGCCTGATCCTGGCGAGGCAACTGCGCCAAGCCCAGCATCTCGACCGTCTGGCCCAGGTCGATCTGGATTTCGTGCGGGTGCTTTTCCTGGGTCGAAGACCAGTTTGTGTGCCAGAATGTGGCGGGGTCATTGTCGATCGCATGACGGACCTCTCCTTCACCCGGCTCGACGCTGTCGACGTGGATTACCTTCCATGCGGATTTATCCAATTCCTGCATCGGGACCATCTGTTCCATCTCGAATCGGGCGGTGTCGCTGAGAAGTCCGTCGCCAATCTTCGCCCTGGCTTCCAACGTGCCTGCTCCGGCGTGCTCGAACGGGCTGGTGTACGGCTTCCACCCCTGTCCGTTGAGACGGTATTCAACTGCGCCTGCGACAGTTGATTCGATATGGATCATCGCGGCTTTGTCGCGTCTTACCAGCGGCGCTTCGAGATCGGGCGACTGGACCCTGGCGTCGGCTGTGAGGTTTTTGGTGGCCGGCCGCAGCCCGTACCGGAACCGCGTGGGCCTGGCGGTGAGGGTGTACTCCTGCAGCGGACGCGGCCCGCAACTGGCGCCGCCCAAACCCATGTGCGCCGCGTCGATGCACAGGTACACCTCCGCACGCGGGACGACGCGATGGATGTTCCTGGCCTCATCGTAGTCCTGCGCGCTATTGTGATGGGCGCTGATCGAGTGCGTGCCGTCCGTGACGACGAGCAGGCCCTTGTCCTCACGGTTTGTCAGAGCGGCCCACCGCACCTCGGTCTTGTTGCCGTTCTCCTGCGGCCGGACATAGCGTTCGTACTGCGCAGCCACCGATCCGCGATACAGTCCCACGTCGGCGCTGCGCTTGCGGTCGACGTAGCTCTCGTGGGGTCCGCGACCCAGCCACGTCAGCGTGTCGAACCCCTTGGGCAGCACCAGACTCACACCCAGCTTGGGCAGCACGGAGAGGTTGCCATAGGGCTCGACCTGATTAGCGACATCGATGGTCCCATTGCCGAATACGGTGAACGTGGCGGTGTGGACCATGCCGCTCTCCGAGCGGCCGGCACAGTCCACCGTGCATCGGACGCGGACGATGCCGGGGCTCGGCTGCTCGGCAGAAACGTCTTTGACGGTATAGGTCAGGTTGCGCAGCCCTGTGCGTTCCACGTCCCGACGCATCCAGACATCGTTGTCCACCAGGGCGCGGTACAGATTCAGCCGGGGGCCATGCCCGTCATGGATCACTTCCGCACCGTCGTAGACGAGCGACGACAGCGTGCCGCTCGACCGGCCGAAGGTGGCTTGGAAGCCCTTGCCTCGGACGACGATGGCATCGTTGCCGTCGGTGAGCGTCACGGCGGGCAGCGTCGCCAAATCCATCTGCGGCGTCTCGGGCGTCGCGTACGGCAGCTTCATCTGCTCCGATGCGACCGCGTGTCCGGCTCTGGAGTACAACGTCTTGTCCTTGCGCGTCAGGCTTACGTTGAGGAAGTACTCCGCGCCGAGCTTGAGCCTGGGCTGCGGGACGCGGAGCACGACTTTCGTCGATTGTCCCGGCGCGGTACTGTCCAGCTTCGCCCGGCCCTTCTTGACGACCGTGCCTTCCTCGGTCAGTTGCCATTCCAGATCGAACCGGTCCAGGTCCGTGAAGAAGTACTTGTTGGTCAGCTTGACCGTCACACTCTCGTCGGTGACAGTGTCCAGCGTGAAGCCGACGTACTGATAGACCTTCTTGACCTCCCGCAACTTGGCGGTGACCGCGCGGTCGGGCGTGACGACGCCATTGCAGCAGAAGTTGTTGTCGTTGGGCCGGTCGCCGTAATCGCCGCCGTAGGCGAAGAACCACTCCTTCGAGCCGTCGGCGGCTGTGGCGCCGGTGTACTTGCGCAGTCCCTGGTCAACCCAGTCCCAGATGCATCCGCCGATCAGTCGCGGATAGGTCTCGATGGCGTTCCAGTATTCCTGGAGGTTGCCGATCGCATTGCCCATCGCGTGAGCGTACTCGCACATGAGAAAAGGCTTGGGTGCATCGCTGCGTCCCTGGGCGATCAGAGCGGCGACGGACGGGTACATCACGCTGTCGATATCGGCGACGGAGTTCATGCGTTCGTAGTGGATCGGCCGGGACGTGTCGAGCTCGCGGATTGCCTGCGCCGCTGCCTCGAAGTTCGGGCCCGGTCCGGCCTCGTTGCCCAGCGACCAGATCACCACGCACGGATGGTTCTTGTCGCGCTCGACCATGCGGACGTTGCGGTCGACGTGTGCGGTCTTCCAACTATCTACGGCTGCCAGGGTCTCGCGGCCATACCCCATGCCGTGCGACTCGACGTTGGCCTCGTCGATGACGAAGATGCCGTACAGGTCGCACAAGTCGTACCAGAGCGGATGATCCGGATAGTGGCATGTGCGGACCGTGTTAATGTTGTTCTGCTTCATCAGTTCGATGTCGCGGATCATCGAGCCGATCTCCACCGCCTGGCCGCGATCCGGATCGTGTTCGTGACGGTTGACGCCCTTGAGTTTCACCGAGACACCGTTGACAAAGAACTGGCGGTCCTTCCGCTCCACCTCGCGGAAGCCGAAGCGGCACGCCTTGACCTCGGCGATCCTGCCGTCCGCGTCGAGCAACTCGAGCACGACGACATACAGGTTCGGCGTCTCTGCGGTCCATTTTCTTGGATTTGCCACGTTGCCTGTCAGGGTGAGGATTGCTTCCTGACCCGGCTGGATCGTGGTCAGTTCGGTATGGCCCAACGGTGTCTTGCGGTTGTCTGCGCCCACGAGTGTCGCGCGGACCTGCCGTGTGGCCTGACGGTCGGAGAGGTTGCTCACCTTGGCGGTGATGCGAACCTGGGCATCCCGGTACTGCTCGTCCAGATCGTTCAGGACGAACATGTCGCGCAGTCGTACGGCCGGCGTGCTGAACAGGTACACGTCGCGGAAGATGCCGCTCAAACGCCAGAAGTCCTGATCCTCCAGATAACTGCCGTCGCTCCAGCGGTAGACTTCAGCCGCCAGAACATTCCGGCCCGGCTGAAGGTACCGTGTGATGCGAAACTCGGCGGGGGTCCGGCTGCCTTCGCTGTAGCCCACCTTCTCGCCGTTGATCCAGAGGTAGAAAGCCGATGCGACGCCTTCGAAGTGGATGAACACCTCACGTCCGCCCCACTTCTTGGGCACGGTGAAGGTGGTGCGGTAACTGCCCACCGGATTCGGCTCCTTGGCGGCGGTGAAATCAGGTGGGACATCGCCGAGGATCTTCGGAGGCTGACGTACATGCGGATAGCGGATGTTCGAGTAGATCGGCGTACCGTAACCGTGAATCTCCCAGTTCGACGGCACGGGAATCTCGTCCCATCCGCTCACGTCGAAGTCGGGCTTGTAGAAGTCTGCCGGTCGCTCGTCGGGTGACTTGACCCAGTGGAATTTCCACCGGCCGTTCAGCGATTGCCAGTAGGGGCAAGCCGTCCATTTCTTGACAGCGTCGGCGGCGTTCTTCATGGTGTACGCGCGGATCGCCGATTCCGCGTCCGCAAACGACAAACCGGTTGCGGCAGGCGGCTCCTTGTTGATGCCAATGACCTGCTCGTTCTCCCACTCCGGCGCCTGCGCCCAGGCGGACGCACGAAGAACCAGACCCACGATCGCCATCCATCGGTAGTTCATTGCTGCACCTTCGAAAATCCCTGGTTTCTCTGACATGATACGACGAAGCATCGTACCACCACATTGTCCATGATAGCTCGGTGGCCCCGCAAGTGCGAGCGATCTTCGGAAAATCGGCCAAGGTTCACGCCGTCTTGCAGGGCGGCCACGAGGGACAATCCCGCCAGGCCGATAGCGCGACCCTGTTCGCAGCAACGCGGTGAGGTGTCACGTGCTCAGGATGCGAGCATCCGGCTTCGGATGAGGGTGGCCTCGGCCAAAACGCGTGCTCGTGTCGCGCTTACCATTGGTTATCACAGAGGTATGTGGCCTCTCGGCGACGAGCGATTTGATCTGGCGGAGGCACCTGAGTTCGACCCGACCTACTGCCGGCGCATCGACGAGCGGAACGCATCCTTCAGGACCTCGGCAAGCGGATTCTCCTGCGTCCAGGTTACAGGGGCGAGAACGCCCGGGAGCAGAAGAGTGAAGAAAAGACGGCTCTTCAGGGGTGCATGCTTGTCGTGGAAGCGGTCCGTGTTGTCAGGCGGAGGCCAGGGCTTCCACCTCGGCAATGGTCTTCGGGATCGGAGGGCCCAGCACGCGGCTACCCGTATCCGTCACCAGGATATCGTCCTCGATCCGAACCCCGCCGAAATCGCGGTAGGTTTCCACCTTGGCGTAGTCGATGAAGGCGTCGTATTTCTGCTCGGCCTTCCAGCGGTCGATCAGCGTCGGAATGAAATAGATGCCCGGCTCGACCGTCACGACATGGCCGGGCTCGACGGCCTTGGCCAGCCTCAGCGAACTCCAGCCGAACGCCGGGTTTCTTCGGATCGCCTCGGTGTAGCCGACGTAGTCCTCGCCCAGACCCTCCATGTCGTGGACATCGAGGCCCATCATGTGGCCGAGGCCGCACTGGAAGAACAGCGTGTGAGCGCCCGCCTCGACGGCTTCCTCCGGATCGCCTTTCGTCAGCCCCACTTCCTTAAGTCCGGCCACCAGCCGCACGCAGGCCAGACGATGGACGTCCCGGAATTCCACGCCGGGCCGGATCGCGGCGATGGCGCTCTCCTGCGCATCGAACACGATCGAGTAGATCTCGCGCTGCCTCTGTGTGAATTGCCCGCCGACCGGGATCGTTCGCGTGACGTCACTGGCGTATCGCAGGGGCGACTCGGCGCCCGAATCGTTGACCGCGATGTCGCCGGCCTTCATTACGTTGTTGTGGAAGGGATTGTGGAGCGTCTCGCCATGAATGCTGAAAATCGGCTCGAAGGCGAGGCGCACGCCGAGGGCCATCGCAATGCCTGCCATGGCGCCGGCGACTTCGCGTTCGACGACACCGGGTTTGGCCATCTTCATCGCGGCCGTCTGCATCTGATACGAGACGCTCAAGGCCAGCTCGATCTGCTCGATTTCCTCGGGCGATTTCACCGACCGCTGCGCGACTACCGCGCGAATCAGGGTCTCGGACGCCAGTTCATCGACGGCTTCCGGCGGGAAACCCAGCAGCTCGGCAATCCACAGGAGAAGGTCAGGACGGTAGGGCGGAAGGAAGTGAATCGCCCGGCCCCGTTTGCTCGCCTTCTCCAGGACGAACGCCAGATCCTGGCTGGGGGCGGTCTGCGCGACGCCCACGCGCCGGGCCTCTTCGCGAAGAGGTGTCTGCGGACCCGTCCAGATCACGTCATCGACGGTCACGTCGTCACCGAAGAGGCATTCGGTTCCTTCGTCCACATCGATCACTGCCGCGAGGGCCGGCTCATCGAGCCCGAAGAAGTACAGGAACGTGCTGTCCTGTCGGAAGGGATAGCAGTTGTCGGGGTAGTTCACAGGCGAAGGGCCGTTGCCCAGAAGCAGAATCACCCCCGATGCCACCTGCTTCCGCAGGCGTCTTCTTCTCGCGGTGTACGTCTCGGTCGGGAACATGGTCAGTTCTGCCCCGCGGCTTTCTTCCTCGTGAGCAGACTCACCAGGACCAGTGATAGAACCGACAGCGTGATGGCCGGCAGAACAGCATCGAGCTCGGCGGCCCAGGCCGGAAGACGGTCCTTGTCGAGCCCCGACCAGACCAGCGTCGTGATCGTCCCCGCAAGGATTGATGCGATTGCCCCATATCGGGTCGCTCCCTTCCAGAACAAGGCGGCCACCAGGCAGGGTGTGATGGCGGCGCCGTAAATGGTGTAGGCATACATGGCCCGGTGAAAGATCGTGGTCGACTGCGCGAAGGCCAGCGACACGAGATAGGCGACAATCCCCAGCGCCAGCACGAGCAGGCGACTCAAGAAGATCACCTGCTTCTCTGCCGCCTTCGGTTTGATGTAGTTCAGGTACACATCCCGGATGACGCAGGTGGCCGGGATCAGCAGAAACGAATCGGCCGTCGAGATGATGATACCCACGATCGTGACGAGGAACAGCAGGCCCAGCGCAGTCGGCATGAAGTCCTTGGCCGCGTAGATCAGGACGTACTTGCCGACCGCGGCGTTGGGAATCAGGCTGGAGGCGACCCAGGCCTCGAGGATGATCAGACTCTCGATCACCAGCACCACCACGATCATGAAAGTCGTGGCGGTTGTCGCTCCTTTCGCATTGCGACTGGCGAAGAAACGCTGGTACTGATTGGCGTCCCCCATGATCAGCAGGAAACTCGGGAGGGTGTAGTTGATGACCTCGGCCCTGCTGAAAACCCCCCGGAACTTCATGTGTTCCGGTCTGCCCATGGCGGCAAAGCTGGCTTCCATCCCGCTCCAGCCGCCTGCTTTGGCCCAAAGGACCGGGAAGGCGATGATCAGTGACAGCGTGATGATGATCCCGGTGACGATGTCGGTGTAGGCCAGGCTCATCAGACCGGCCAGGATCGTGTAGGTGATGATGAATACCGCGGCGAGGATCGTTCCCGTCTGCACCGAAATGAGCGGATGGCCGGCATCGTCTCGGAGAATGGCGTTCAGGACGGCCCCACCCGCATTGAACTGGTAACTGACGATCACCATATAGGCCAGGACCAAAGCGACTACGGCCAGCAGGCGGGCGATCTGTCCGTACCGCGAGCCGATGATCTCCGGGACCGAGTAAACGTCGTAATCGCGGGCCTTGGGCGCGACGCGCGTCAGCACGATCATGCCGATCACACTGCCAATGGGAATGATCAGGGCGGCCAGGCCGCTGTCGTACGCCATGCCTGCGTTGCCGACGATGGAACCGGTGCCGATCCAGACGGCCAGCATGGTACAGACGAGCACCCAGGGCGACAGCGTTCGGCCGGCGACGGCGAAGTCCGCCTGTGTCTTGACCTGCCGGGATTTGTAAATGCCGATGCCCGTCAGGGCGAACAGATAGATGAGAATTGCGATGAGATAGACCATGGCACCTGCTTCGAGTCTGGACGCTGGCTGCGCGTCGATGTCACTTGATGAATTGCTCGACAAAGTACCGCGGCGTCAGCGGCTCGCCCGTGGCTCGGACGATCATCTCGTCCCACCGGTAGCGGGCCCCCGGGCCGAGCACGTTGTCACGGAAATACCGGCCGATGCGCTCGTCGCCAACATAGCTGAGCCCCTCATCCGAATCAAGCTTCAATATCCGGCGGACGAGGTAATGGTGCCATTGCGAGGCCAGCAACTCGCCGAGCATGTAGTTGTGGTAGTAGCACGGGGCGGTGGTGAAATGCAACTTCGAGGCCCAGCCGGCGTCGGGTTTCTCGGGCGGGCGCCGGAGGAACTGGTACTTCTCGACGAGGTCCCACCAGAGCGTATTCAAGTCCCGGTCGGGATCGGCGTACAGGGCCTTTTCGAAATGGTACATAACCAGCGCCCAGCGCACGAAGAGTATCTGCTGGAACTGGAGGTAGCGGTCGCTGACCGTCTTGATTCTGGCGGTTTCTTCGTCGGACAAGCCCAGCATTTGCTGCATCCAGGCGGCGTTCCGGCTGAGCCGGCCGAAGAACATCGCGACCGCCTCGGTGGTGAAGCTATGCGCCGGCTCGCGGAGCAGCCAGGGCTCGCGCCGGTCGTGGTACTTGCTGTACAAGGCGTGACCCAGCTCGTGCAGGAGGGTCTCCATCCACCGCTCGGTGTCCTGCAGGTTGGCCAACACGCGGGCGTCGCCTTCGCGGTCGGCGTCGAAGCCGTAGGCGTGCGGATACTTACCCTCGCGGTCGTACAGGTCGCTGCGGGCCAGGATGTCGTCGACGGGCAGGCCCACGCCGGCGTAGTAGCATCGGGCCAAGTCCTCAATGCGACGGCCCTGGTAGTACCGGTCCAGGTCCAGCTCGTAGACGAGCGGCGTCCGCTGGAAGAATGGATCGTGGTAGTGCCAGGGCATCAGCTCCGCCGGAGCGATGCCGTAGCTCTTGGCCAGGATCGTGTCCAACTCATTTTTCAGCCGGGCGAACGGCTCGCCGGTCAGCGCGTCGAGCTCGTCAAAGAGGCGGTCGAGCTGTGCGACGTCCTGCTCGCCTGTGACGATGGTCATGGTGTGGTAGTTGTCGAACCCGAGTTCCTTCGCGGCCTGGTTGCGGAGCTTCACGAGGCGCAAGAAGTCCTCGATAATGACGTTGCCGACCTGCTTGCTGGCACGCCAAGCCGCGTTGCGTTTGGGGGTGTTCTTTTCCGTCGTCAGGAGCGTGTAGATGTCGCTCATGGTGACGTCTTGCCGGTCGATGCGGCCTCGGTAGCTGTTGTAGACTTCCTGGATCTGCGTGTCGAGCTGCACGATCTGCGTGAGCAGTCCGGGCTCGATCTGGTTCTGCAGGTAGGCGTAGTAGAGCTTCTCGATCTGGCGGGTCAGGCGTGGGTCGGCGATGCGTCCGGATTCCTTGAACGCCTTGATCTGCGCGAAGTCCTCTCGATTGCTGTAGAGCTGCCGGATCTTCAATTGCAGAGCCTCATACTTGTCCCACGCCTCCTGCCGGCCGGTCGTGGTGGCCTCCCAGTACGTGAGATTGGCCTGTGTCCAAAGCGGGGCAACCTGTGCCACATGCATCTTGATGAACTCGGCCGGTTCGCGCTCCTGCGACGTCGCCTCGCGACCGATTAGTGCGCCGCCTGTGAGCAACAGAACGCTCCACACGCACACCGTTCTCATGGTGGACCTCCCAACACGATTTCCCAAACTGCCTCAGTCTACCATGTCCCTGTCCGGACCACAATGCAGACGCGCAGCGCTGAGGCCATTGGATCGGACAGACCCGCGTGATTCGCGAGACCGAGTCTTGAATCAGAGGGTCCTACAGGTCTGTGTCCGGTTTCTGCAGCAGGGCTTCCACCTCGGCAAGGAGGGCTGCCAAGTGGCTTCCGATGACGCCCCAGACCGTGGCATCGTCGACGGTGTCGTAGCCGTGGATGATCCGGTTGCGGAATCCCACGATACGAGACAACTGGCCGATATGGGCCGCCGTGGCAGAGTCTTCATGTGAGAGTTGATTCAGCGCCTCGCCGATAATCTCGGACTCCCGTTCGACCGCACGACGGAACTGACGATCGGATTCATATTCGGCAAAGGTGCGATTCTGGCACCAATCCCGAATGCTGCGCGCCGAATCCGGGACGTCAAACAGCAGTTTCCGGGTGCGATTGTTCATATACGAGTTTCCGGGTGGATTCGATCTCCTGACGGAGATACGGATTCCGGATCGACTGCTCCGTCAGCAGGTCGACCGGTCGATGGAAGAGCTGTTCGAGGGCCTCTGCGAATCCGAGGTGACGCGCGGCATACTCGCTGTTGGGCTGGCGATCGGCGAAGCAGACCAGGAAATCGAGGTCGCTGCGCGCCGCGTCGAAGTGCCCCGACACCGCCGATCCAAAAACGTAGAGTCGTTCGACTCGATAGTGTTGGCACAACTGTGCCAGAGCAACTCGGTTTTGTTCTGTCAAGGCCACCATGATGGTGAGAGTCTAAGCAATGGGTACCGGTTCTGTCAACGCTCACACGCAAATGCGCACCCGCAAGACTGCCATGCACCTCGCCAATTCAGTCTACTCGGGGGGTGGATGTCAGAGGGCACTCTGCTCGGTGCGGGCGATGATTTCGTCCTGGAGGTCGCGGCCGAGATCGACGAAGTAGTCGCTGTAACCGGCGACGCGGACGATCAGGTCGCGGTTCCGCTCGGGATGCTTCTGGGCCTGGCGGAGCGTCTCGGCGTCGACGACGTTGAACTGAATGTGGTGACCGTCGAGCCGGAAGTAGGATCGGATCAGTTGCGTGAGCTTGTCGAGGCTCTCGTCGCTCTCGAGGACCTGGGGATTGAATTTCATGTTGAGCAGGGTGCCTCCGGTGCGGGCGTGGTCCATTTTGGCGGCGGACTTGAGCACGGCCGTGGGCCCGTAGCGGTCGGCGCCCTGTACGGGCGAGATACCCTCCGAAAGGGGCAGGCCCGCCTTGCGGCCGTCGGGCGTCGCACCGATCACCGAGCCGAAGTACACGTGGACGGTCGTCGGGAGCAGGTTGATGTGGTAGCGGCCGCCCTTGGTGTTGGGCCGCCCGTCCACCGCCTGGAAGTAGACCTCGAACACCGACCGCATGACGTCGTCGGCGTAGTCGTCGTCGTTACCGTACTTGGGGGTCCGCTCCAGGAGCGTCTGCCGCAGCGATTCCTCGCCATCGAAGTTGCGCCGCAGCGCCGACAGCAGCCGCGACATCGACACAGTGTGATGGTCGAATACATGGTACTTGATCGCGGTCAGTGCATCGGTGATCGTGCCGAGCCCGACGCCCTGGACGTAGTTGGTGTTGTAGCGGGCGCCGCCGTCGTGGTAGTCCTTGCCCTTGGCGATGCAGTCATCGATCAGGATCGACAGGAACGGCGCGGGCATGTATGTCGCGTAGAGACGCTCGATGACGTTGTTGCCCCGTATCTTGATATCCATGAGATGGTTGACCTGCTGCCGGAACGCGTCGAAAAGCTGCTCGAACGTCTCGAATCGCTCGGGGTCGCCTGTCTGCAGACCGAGACGTCGGCCCGTCCTCGGATCGACGCCGTTGTTCAACGTCAATTCCAGGACCTTGGGCAGATTGAAGTAGCCGGTCAGGATGTAGCTCTCCTTGCCGAACGCGCCGACCTCGACGCAGCCGCTGGAGCCGCCGTTGCGGGCGTCGGCCACGGACTTGCCCATGCGGACCAGCTCCTGTACGATCAGGTCGCAGTTGAACACGGAAGGCTGGCCGAACCCGGTGCGGATGATCTTCGCGGCCCGCTTGATAAAGCGGTCGGGGTTCTTCTTGCTGACCTGGATGGAAGAACTGGGCTGGACGAGCCGCATCTCCTCGATCACGTCAAGCACGAGGAACGTCACTTCGTTGACGCCGTCGGAGCCGTCTTCCTTCAGACCGCCGCTGTTGATCTGGGCAAAGTCGGTATATGTGCCGCTCTCGGCGGCGGTCACGCCCACCTTGGGCGGAGCCGGCTGATTGTTGAACTTGATCCAGAAGCACTGAAGCAGCTCTCGGGCCTGTTCGGCGGTCAGCGTTCCCTCGTCGAGGCCTCGCCGGTAGAACGGATAGAGATGCTGGTCCAGGCGACCGGGGTTGAACGAGTCCCACGGATTCATCTCGGTGGTCACGCCGAGATGGACGAACCAGTAATACTGAAGCGCCTCCCAGAAGTCACGCGGCGCGTGGGCCGGGACGTGCGTGCAAACTCGGGCGATTCGTTCCAACTCCGCCTTTCGTTGCGGATCGGGTTCCTTCTCCGCCAGTTCGCGAGCTTTTTCCGCATGACGCTCGGCGAAGCGGATCAGTGCATCGGCGCAGACGAGCATGGCCTTGAGTTCTTCCTGTTTGGCGTAGGCCTGCGGATCGTTGAAATAGTCCAGGCTGTCCAGACGGTGTTGGATGTCCTGTTTGAAATCGAGCATGCCCTTGCGATAGATCTTATCGTCCAGCACGGTATGTCCGGGCGATCGCTGCTCCATGAATTCGGTGAACAGGCCCGCCTCGTAGGTGGCCTTCCATTCGTCGGTCATCTCGCAGAAGATACGGTCCCGCATGGTCCGGCCCTGCCAGAACGGGATGATGGTCTCTTCGTAGACCTTTCGCACCTCGGGACTGACGATGAAGGAGGTCTTCTCGCGCGAGTGCAGAATGTCCAGGTCGCCCAGCGTGTGGCAGCACAACTCCGGATAGGTCGGGGTTGCTTTGGGAGCATGGCCCTTCTCGCCCACGATCAGTTCCCCCTCGCCGATGTAGACGGTCTTATGCTCCATCAGGTGCCGGAAGGCCAGAGCCCGTGTCACGGGGACGCTCTGGCGACAGGCAACCGGGCTCTGATAGAACTGGGTCATCAGCTCGGCGCGTTCGCTGGAGATGTAAGGGTGCGTTTCAATGCTCTGCTGGCGAAGTCTTTTGACACGCTCGTTCATCGTCTATCCACCTATCGTGACCTCGAACCCATACCCGCGCAGAGTCCTGGCAATCTCGGCCATCTGTTCGTCGCCGGGGCGGCGGCCCTCCATCAGGTCGAAGCCAGCTGTCAGGCGGACCGACTTTTCCAGCCCGCCCCGGTTGTAGGGCAGGATATCAATCCGTTTGACCGTCGGCAACGACTGGGCGAACCGGGCGGTGTTTTCGATATTGGCCCGGTCGTCGTTGAACCCCGGGACAATCGGAATCCGGATGACCATCTTCTTGCCGGCCTCGGCCAGCATCCTGAGATTGGCCAGAATCAGGTTGTTCGGCACGCCGGTATATTGTTCGTGTGTGGCCGCATCCATGTGCTTGATGTCGCACAGGAACAGATCGGCAACCTCGGCGACCCGACGGACCAGATCGCCCTTGGCGTGGCAGGTCGTGTCGACCGCTGTATGTATGTACTCAGCCCGGCAGCGGTTCAGCAGCGCCAGTAGAAATTCGCCCTGCATCAGCGGCTCGCCCCCGGAAAACGTGGCCCCGCCGCCCGACTGGTCATAAAAGATCACGTCCTTGACGACCTCGGCCATCACCTCGGCTACTGTCATCTGCTGTCCGATGATTTCCCTGGCGCCGGCGGGACATTCGACGGCACATTGGCCGCAGAGGATGCACTTGTCCGTGTCCGTCACGGGATATCCGTCCGGGAACGTAATGGCCTTTCCCCGGCAGACGGCTTCGCACCGCCCGCAGCGGACACAGCGGCCCTGCCGGAAGCTGGGTTCCGGCGTCGCCTTCCAGCTCTCGGGATTATGACACCAGCGGCACCGCAGGGGGCAGCCTTTGAAGAAAACCGTCGTGCGAATCCCCGGGCCGTCGTGGATCGCGTACTTCTTGATATCAAATACGATCCCCTGCACGTCCGACGCCGGCGCCTTGCCATGTGTCGCCGTTCGCAGATGGCTGTAAGCAGATTGTCCGTCGTGGTCCGTCGTCACCAAAGTTTCCCGTCCCCGTGATCCGTCACCGGCCTGACTTATGTACCCCACGCATCCAGCATACCCAAATGCTGTTTCACAAACAAGATAGAAGCACCGTCGATTCCCTGGGCACGACGACAAGGTCTTTACAGGACGGCAGTTATCGGGGAATATGAACGTCAGTGGCCCTCCTGGTTGGAGCCGAACGGAACGAATCGCAGGAGCAGCGTGAGGTGTATGATGAGACGATGCAGACTGGTTCCGGGGTTGATCGTGGTCTTTGGCGGGGTCCTTACTGTCATGGGAGCCCAGGCGAATCGGGGCTCGCAGGGGGCGATCGTGGAGGCGGAGCTGATTTTTGAGTTGGAGGACAGGCCTACGCCGGGCTGCCATGCGTCAACCATCGCGCAGACCCACGCGGGCCAGATCGTCGCGGCGTGGTTCGCCGGCGCCGACGAGGGCGAAGACGACGTCGGGATCTGGGTCTCCCGTCTGATCGACGGCCGGTGGTCCAGACCGACGGAAGTGGCCAACGGCGTGATGTCGGTGCAGAGGCGGTACCCCTGCTGGAATCCGGTGCTGTTCCAGCCCGCCACCGGACCTCTGGTGCTGTTTTTCAAAGTCGGGCCCACACCGCGCGAGTGGTGGGGCCAGTGGACCTTCTCGGAGGACGACGGTCGTACCTGGGCGCGGTCGCAACTGCTGCCGCCCCAGGTGATGGGACCGATCAAGAACAAACCGATCCAGCTCGACGATGGACGCATCCTGTGCCCGTCCAGCAGCGAGCACAATGGCTGGCAGATTCACCTGGAGATCACCAACGACCTGAAGGATTGGCATGTCGTCGGCCCGCTCAATGATGGTCAGGCTCTGCCGGTGATTCAGCCGACCCTCCTCAAGTACCGGGATGGCCGACTCCAGATGCTATGCCGCACGCGGGGCAAGGGATTCGTCGCCCAGACCTGGTCAGACGACGGGGGGCGCTCCTGGAGTCCGTTGACCTCGACGGACCTGCCCAACCCTAACTCGGGTATTGATGCGGTCACGCTCAGAGACGGCCGACAACTGCTTGTGTACAACCACACAACCAGAGGCCGCAGCCCGCTGAACGTGGCGGTCTCGTCCGATGGGCAGAACTGGGACATGGCGCTGATCCTCGAAGACCAACCCGGCGAATACTCCTATCCGGCGGTTATTCAGACCGCCGATGGCCTCGTCCATGCTACGTACACGTACCTGAGAAAGAGCATCAAGCACGTCGTCATCGACCCCAGCAGGCTCTGACGCCGCCACAGATACCGCAATATCCCGACCTCCGAGCATTTGGGGCAATTGCTCAAACTCTGCGCGCATGGTGGGCGTAGAAGTAGCATAGGACCAACAGGCCCCACATGACGTACACCGAACGCCTTTCACGTTCGGGTGGCGCTTCAGGGAAGGAGAACGGGAATGATTGACACGGAAGCGATTGCCGAACGGGCTTATGATCTGGCCCGTCGTGACTTCTCCCATCAGTTTGGCGGCCCCGAGCAGGGATTTCGCGAGAAACCGATCTGGCAGAAGGTGCGCGCACTGGGCACTCGATTGTGGCTGGACACGGGGGATATCGACGAGGCCAAGGCGCTGTGGTGTTGTGAGTTTGAGGCGTTGACGACCAACAACACGCTGCTCAACAGAGAGATTCAGAAAGGGTTTTACGACCGTTTCGTGCGCGAAGTGGCCGAGGCGATCCGCCGGGTGGCGCCCGAGATCGACGAGTCCCGATACTCACCGGGACTGGTACTGGAGATCGCGTTCGTCCTGAACGCCTATCACGCGTTGCGGCTTGTCGAGATGTTCGACGCCCACGTGAGTGTCGAGCTGCACACCGACCTCGGTCACGATGTGGAGCGTTCGGTGGCGTACGGCAAACGGTACTTCGATATCTGCCCGGAGCGGTTCTACGTGAAGGTGCCGCTGACGGCGGCGGGCCTGCTGGCGGCGCGAAGGCTCGGGGCCGAAGGCGTCCCGGTCAACTTCACTCTGGGTTTCTCCGCCCGGCAGAACTACGCCGCCGCCTTGATCGCCCAGCCGCGATTCGTCAACGTCTTCATGGGTCGGCTCAATGCTTTCGTTGCCGACAACCGGCTGGGGGACGGACGGAACGTCGGAGAGAAGGCGACGCTGGCAGCGCAACGGATGTTGATCGGCTTGCGGGACACCGGTCGCACGCGCTCGCTGCTGATCGGTGCCAGTATGCGGGAGGGCTCGCAGGTCGCGGCCCTGGCGGGGCTCGACGTACTGACAATGCCGACGAAGGCTGCGGCGCAGTATGAGGACAGACCCGCCGGATGGTTATCGCCCCAGATTGACACCGACCCGGGTGTTCCGTTGGCTGACGGCATCAGTTTCGAGGACTTCAATGCTGCGACGCTCTGGGACGTTCCCGATGCGTTCAAAGGCTGCGTCGCAGGTCTTCTGGACGAGGACGTTGACAGTATGACCGCCGAGAACGTTCAGTTCTATTTCGGCCGGCACGGTTTCGAGGATTTCCTGCCCGACTGGTCGACCGAGGACATCGAGACTGTGGCGGCCGACGGGAAGATCCCCGTCCTGGCGAAGTGGAAACAGCGGCTCTCGCGAGGTGAGATTGGTCTTGACGCTCTGATGAATCTCAGTGCCTTTGAGGCCTTCGCCACCGATCAGAAGGCACTGGACGACCGCATTCGATCGCTGATCTGAGTTGCGGCGCTCCCGTGAGTCGCCTGTTTTTGCCCAATTACTGCTCTTGTCCGTTGCAGGCAGTCACCGCTGCGGTAGAATAGCTATCGGCGCCATCGTCCAATGGACGGCCGGCGCATTGCCCTGCGGACAGGGATGGGATTGGGGCCGGTATGGTTGGGATCGTTTCCAGGCCGAACACGCAGGAGAAGCTGGAGATTCTCAGTGCCGACGCACAGTACGACTTGGCCTGCGCCTGCGGCACGAACAGGGATGAAGGGCGTCGTCGCGGGCAGGACGGCCGGTGGATCTACCCGGTCACACTGCCCAACGGCGGACGAAGCGTCCTGTTCAAGAGTCTGATCTCGAACGTATGCACGAACGACTGCAAGTATTGTCCGCTCCGAGCGCAGCAGGACATCCGCCGGTGCAGCCTCAGTCCGGAAGAGACTGTGCGTGTATTCCTGGACTACTACGGCCGCAAGAAGGTCTTCGGGCTGTTTCTCAGTTCGGGCGTCATCGGCTCGCCCGACGCGACGATGGACCGGCTCACCGCTACGGCCCGGCTGCTCCGACGCCGGCACGGATTCAAGGGGTACATCCACCTGAAGGTTATTCCCGGCGCCAGCCCCGCGGCCGTCGAAGAAGCGGTCTCGCTGGCCAGTGCCGTCTCTCTGAATATCGAAACGCCGGGGCAGAAGAACCTCGCCAGGCTGTCGAGCCGCAAGAACTACATCCGTGACATCATCGAGCCGATCAAGCTGATCAGCCGTTTGACGGCGCGGGGGACCCGGTTCGCCAGGGTCAAACAGACCACGCAGTTCATCGTCGGAGCCGCCGGGGAATCTGACGCCGAGATCGTCAAGTACATGGGCGGCCTCTACGACCGCCTGCGGATGCAACGCATTTACTTCAGTGCCTACCAGCGCGGCGTCGGCGACGCCTCACTGGACTGCGGGGGCGACACGTGGTCTGATCCGTCGAAGGCCTTCGTCCGCGAGCATCGTCTGTACCAGGTGGATTTCCTTCTGCGTAAGTATGGTTTCAAGGACGCCGACATCGTCTTCGACCCCGAGGGCCGTCTGCCGCTCGACGCCGATCCGAAGGAAGTCTGGGCTCGGAACCACCCGGAGCGGTTCCCGGTAGACGTGAATCGCGCTTCGCGTCTGGAGCTGCTTCGTGTGCCCGGGTTGGGGCCGCTGACCGTTGACCGCATCGTCAGCCAGCGGGCCTGCCGGCGAATCCGAGGCCTCGAGGACCTCGGCCGCGTCGGCTCCAGGCTCGCCAAGGCCAGGAGCTATCTGATCTTCTGAAGATTTTCGTTGCGAAGGTGTTGGTGCTCCTTATAATTCGCTGCCTGATCGAACGTTAGGTTGACAGGCCTACAGGCCCTCAAGAAGTGGCAAAGGAGGTGAAAATGCAGAACATGGTTCCCTCGAAGGTCTTCCTGACCAAAGGTGTCGGACGGCACAAATACCAGCTCAAGTCGTTCGAGGAAGCACTGCGAAAGGCCGGAGTGGCCCAGCAAAACCTGGTCCAGGTCTCCTCGATTCTGCCTCCCAAGTGCAAGATCGTCAGCCGAGAGAGGGGTCTGGAGGAACTGACGCCGGGGGAGATATGCTTCTGTGTGATGGCCCGTGCCGACACGGATGAGCATGGCCGTCTGGTCGCCGCTTCGGTGGGCATCGCCGTTCCGAAGGACGGAAGAAAATGGGGGTATCTCAGCGAGGTTCACGGCCACGGCATGGACCAGCACGTCGCCGCCGATCTGTCGGAGGACCTGGCGGCCGGCATGCTCGGGACCACGCTCGGGCTCGAGGTTGATCCGAACAAGGCGTGGTCGGAGAAGGAGCAGGTCTACAAATCCAGCGGGCTGATCATTCGCACTTCAAACATCACGCAAACCGCCCGGGGCAAGAGAGACCTCTGGACCACTGTGGTGGCGATTGCGATGTTCCTCTTCGACCGATAGCCAACGGTTGTCTGTCCTTGTGATGGCGGCGCGCAGGGGCGAATGGTCCTTCGCCCCCACCATCGGCCTCGGCCTGGGGGGACGGTTTGGATACAGAAGGCAACCGTCATGTGTGGCCAGGCAGACCACCATCAGACGAATGAGATAGGGTGAAGGACATGAAGAAGAAGGACCTGCTCAAAGAGTGCGTTGAACACATCGACATCAAGACCTTCGATTCCACGGCCATCGTCGAGGCCATGCGGAAGATGTCGTTTACCGCCAGGGATACCGCCCGGGCCGCGGACATCCTCTGCAGGATGATCGAGGATCCGGACTGCACGATCATGCTGTGCATCGCCGGCAGCACCAGCGCCGGCGGGTGCATGCAGGTCTACATCGACATGGTCCGTCACAATATGGTCGACGTGGTCGTCGCCACCGGAGCGACGATTGTCGATATGGATTTCTTCGAGGCCATCGGCTTTCGGCACTACCAGGGCAGCCCGTTTGTGGATGACCGCAAGCTCCGAGAGCTGTACATCGACCGGATCTACGACACCTACATTGACGAAGAGCAACTCCAGGTGTGTGATGAGACCGTCAAGCAGATCGCCGACCGGCTGGAAAAGCGTCCCCATTCCTCGCGGGAGTTTATCCGGGAAATGGGCCGGTACCTGACGAAGCACGCCAAGAAGAAGGATTCGCTGGTCCAGGCGGCCTACGAGTGCGACGTGCCGATCTTCTGTCCGGCGTTCTCCGACTCCAGCGCGGGTTTCGGTCTGGTCAAGCACCAGGTCGAGAACCCCGACCAGCATGTCTCCATCGACTCGGTAAAGGATTTCCGCGAGCTGACCGCCATCAAGATGCGGTCCAACATCTCCGGCCTGTTCATGATCGGCGGCGGCGTGCCCAAGAATTTCGCCCAGGATACCGTGGTCTGTGCCGAGGTGCTCGGGCATCCGGTGGATATGCACAAGTACGCCGTGCAAATCACCGTGGCCGACGTGCGCGACGGTGCCTGCTCGAGCTCCACGTTGAAAGAGGCTTCCTCGTGGGGCAAGGTCGATACCGGGTGCGAGCAGATGGTCTACGCGGAGGCGACGAGCGTGCTGCCTTTGATCGTCAGCTATGCCTACCACAAGCGCGGCTGGGAACAGCGGGCCCGCAGGCAGTGCGCCAGGTTCTTCGAGCCGGTTCCGACAGGAGAGCGGGAATGACAGGATGGTTGAGGGCGGCAGTCGGCAGGGTGGGCTGTGCACACCCATTCCACGGTGTGGTGGGGCGAAGGTGTGCGATACACACCCTACTCCTGGCGGTCCTTCTGGTTACGCCCGGGTGTGGTGACAGCGACCTGGAGAAGGCGCAGAAAGACGCCCGCGAGGCCAAGGCCACGGTCAAGAAGCTCGAATTGAGCCTGGAGCGAGCCATACGGGAAATCTCCGACCTGAAGAATGAGCTGAGCGTGGTGCGCCAGACGCGCGACGAGCTTCAGAAGCAGGTCGATCAGTTGGCTCAGGAGCGGGACAAGGCCGCCGCCCTGGCGCAGCAGGCCGAGCAGGTGATCACCCATCTGAGCACGCGTGCGGAAGATCAGGTCAGTGCGACGGCCGCGTTGCGCAAGCAGATCGACGACCTCAAGGCGGTGGTCGCCGACCAGCAGGCCCTGATCGACGAGTTGCAGAAGGGCGGTGCGGCCGAGACGGCGGTCCCGGGGCAGGTTGAAGGGGCCGCCACGACCGACGCCAATCAGCCTGCCGAAGGCGAGGGTGGTGCGTAGCAGTCCCCAGACGATTGTCACTGACAGCCGCAGTCGCAGAGAGAACGTCTGCCGGCTTCCCGTGGAGCGTGTGACTGCTCTGCGAATTCTCCTTCGGTGCCCACATCGGATCTCAGATATTGTGCCCGATGCGCCAGGCCACGGTGACCCATCACTCGCGGGGTTTTCGCTGTCTTGGAGTCTGCGCCAAGGCGATGGAGGTCTGCCGAAGGGAGTTTGTCCTTGCACGATCCCGAGACCTTTGTAGCATGAGGGGTGAGCCGAACAACACCGGCCGATCGCCTGTGACGCGATGTACAGGCTGCGTCGCAGCACGAGAGGTCCTGTCAGGGAGGGCGTGGACATGTGGGATATTCTGTTGAGCTGGCAGAGATGGCTCTGGCCCCTTGTCGTAGTGCTGCTTGCGGCCGGGACGGCTCTGGTTTGTCATTTCATCCTTGTCAAAGTCCTGGGGCACTTCGCCCGACGCAGCAGCTCTCCCGTGGATGAGGTGTTGCTAAGGCACCTGCGCCGTCCGGCCCGATGGATCATGGTGGCGGTGGCCGTTCGCTTGGTGGTCGATCCGCTCGGATTGCCTGTCGGAGTCGAGAGTTCCGCCAAGACGATCTTCGGCCTGGTCCTCATCGTGCTGGTTTCCTGGGTGCTCATCCAGGCGACGTACGTCCTCAACGACGTGTTGGCGCTGCGTTTCAAGCTCGACGTCAAGGACAACCTGCGGGCCCGCAAGATCCACACGCAGTTGAAGGTCCTCCGTCGCATCATCGTCATCATCATCGTCATCATCGCCTCGGCGTCCATGTTGATGACGTTTCCGAAGGTCCGGCAGCTCGGCACGGCCATCTTCGCCTCGGCCGGCATCATCGGCATCGTAGTCGGCCTGGCGGCCCAGAAGACGATCGGGACGTTCATCGCCGGACTGCAAATCGCCTTCACCCAGCCGATCCGTCTGGACGACGTGGTGATCGTCGAAGGCGAGTGGGGCCGGATCGAGGAGATCACGCTGACCTACGTCGTTGTGCGAATCTGGGACCTGCGGCGGCTGATCGTGCCGATCACGTATTTCATCGAGAAGCCGTTCCAGAACTGGACGCGCACTTCGGCCGACATCCTCGGAACGGTATTCCTGTACGTTGACCACACCGTCCCGATCGACGCCGTCCGCGCGGAACTCCACAGGATTCTGGAAGGCTCCGCGTCGTGGGACCGCAAGGTCTGCGTGTTGCAGGTGACCAACACCTCCGAACGGACCGTCGAGCTTCGCGCCCTGATGAGCGCCGCGGATGCCTCGCTGGCCTGGGACCTCCGCTGCGAGGTCCGCGAGAGGCTGGTCGACTTCATCCGCAGAGAGTATCCGCACGCGTTGCCCAGACTCCGCGCCGAACTGGAGAAAGGAGAATGCTGATGAAGATCGAGAAGAAGGACAAGATCAAGCTCGTTGTTCTGGTGGTCGTCGCGGTCATGGCGATCATCATCTTCCTCCAGAATACGGAAATGGCCGAGGCGAGAATCTTCTTCCTGAGGGTCGAGATGTCGCGGGCGCTGCTGCTCATTCTGACCTTCGCTCTCGGTCTGCTCACCGGCATTTTGGTGGCTGTTAACTTCCTGAGAAGGAAGACCAAACCGTAGTGTGGACCGCCGCATCCGGACGCGCCGGATGCCCCGATCTGTCGTTGGAAAGGGCATACTCGATATGGGTGCCAAGGCGAAATCGAGGCACAAGGGGGTCGCGAAACGCTCGACGAAGGCCGGGTTGCCGCCGGGAACCCTCGTCTACACGGGGCAGCTGCAGGTCGAGGCCGTTCGGATCACCGTTATCGACTACGACGAGCAGCACGTGCAGGAAAAGCAGGTGGCCTCGCCGGAGGAGTGCTTCCCCTTCCGCGAGATGCCCACCGTGACATGGATCAACGTCGACGGTCTGCATGACGTCAGTGTGATCGAGCAACTCGGCAAGGCCTTCGACCTCCATCCTCTGCTTCTCGAAGACGTTCTCAGCACCAGTCAGCGTCCGAAGTTCGAGGACTACGAAAAGTACCTCTTCCTCGTGCTGCGGATGCTCCACTTCGGCGATGATCTCCCGACGATTGAGACCGAGCAGGTCAGCCTGATCGTGGGACCCAACTTCGTACTGACGTTTCAGGAACGGATCGGTGACGTTTTCGACGTGGTTCGCGATCGCATCCGCTGCGGCAAGGGCCGGGTCCGGCGGTTCGGCGCCGACTATCTGGCCTATTCTCTGCTGGATGCGATTGTCGACAGCTACTTCGCTGTCCTCGAGAAGCTGGGGGAGAAGATCGAGGACCTGGAGGAGGAACTGGTCGGCGACCCGAACCAGGCGACGCTTCGCCGGATTCACAGCCTCAAGCACGAGATGATCAACCTGCGCCGGTCCATCTGGCCCCTGCGCGAGCTGGTCAACGGTCTGCAACGCAGCGAATCGAGCCTGATCACCAAACCGACGAGCATCTATCTCCGGGACGTTTACGACCACACCATTCACATCATCGATACGATCGAAAGCTTTCGTGACATGATGTCGGGCATGCTCGATATCTACCTGTCGAGCGTCAGCAATCGGATGAATGCCGTGATGAAAGTGCTGACGATCATTGCGACGCTGTTCATTCCGCTGACCTTCATTGTGGGCATCTATGGCATGAATTTTGAGCACATGCCGGAGTTGAGATGGCGCTACGGATATGCCAGTGTATGGGTTGTGATGATCGTTGTGGCCTCGGTCATGCTGATATATTTCCACCGGAAGCGATGGCTGTGATCCGGCGCCAGGGGCCGGGACAAAGGGTTGCCGAATCCCGCCGGAATGGATATGAAAGAAGCCGCCGTCGGTCGCCCCGACGAACAGCGTCGGCCCAATGCGGCGAATGGCCACGGGAAAACGTTCTCGGGTCTCTTCGGAACGAAGGTATCGAATCCGGTTTGCCATGATGTTTATTGTCGCCTCGTTTACGGAATCCAATCTCTTTGCCTGGGGGATTCTGCCCGCGCTGATTTTCCTGGCGAGAATCTGCGACGTGACCCTGGGGACCGTGCGTCTGATCTTCGTTTCCCGAGGCTTCAAGTATCTGGCGCCGGTGGCCGGGTTCTTCGAGGTGCTGATCTGGATTCTCGCCATCGGCCAGATCATGCAGAACCTCTCGAACTGGGTCTGCTACCTGGCTTATGCCGGCGGCTTTGCCACGGGCAACTATGTGGGCATGCGGGTGGCCGAGAAGTTGTCGCTGGGGATCGTGCTGATCCGCGTGATCACACAGAAGGGTGCCCACGCCTTGGTGAACCGTCTGCGAGAGAGTGACTATGGCGTGACCAGTCTCGAAGGCGAGGGGGCCGCCGGCCCGGTACAGGTTATCTTCACCATTGTGCCGCGGCGGGAAGTGGGGACGGTCGTGGAACTGGTCAAAGCATACAATCCGAAGGCGTTCTATTCCATTGAGGAGGTGGGCTTCGTGGAGCAGGGCGTTTTTCCCATGAAGAAAGACTGTCGCTTCGTCGGTCTGGAACGGTTCTTCAGACCGTTTCGCAAGGGCAAGTAGCACGAGAGGGCTATCCACGAACCTGCATGGCGTGTACAATACCGCCTCTTGTGATCGGGCCGAAGCGTCGGTTCGGCGGGAGGAACGGAATGGGCAGGGAAGAAGGTCTCTGGCATGAGAGCGGCTGATAAGACGGGTCCAAAGCTTCGGAAGTTGACCGAGCTGTTTTCGGGTAAGACCTACCTGCTGATCATCATCCAGGACAATCCCGATCCGGACTGCATCGCCTCGGCGGTCGCCCTGCGCAAGCTGGCCAACAGCCTGGCGAACCTCCAATGTTCGATCACCTGTGGCGGGACCGTGGGGCGCGGGGAGAACCGGGCCCTCGTCAAGTATCTCGGCTTGAATCTGCGTAACTGCGAGGAGATCGACTACAGCAAGTTCGACCTGCTGGCGATGGTGGACACGCAGCCGGGTACGGGAAACAACTCCCTGCCGACGCAATTGCTGCCCAACATCGTGATCGACCACCATCCGATTCGCCGGCTGACGCGGGCGGTGCCCTTCACGGACATCCGCAGCGGCTACGGCTCGACCTCGACGATCTTCGTCGAGTACCTCATCGAAGCGGGGATCACGCCGGAGACGCCCCTGGCCACGGCGCTGCTCTACGGGATTCGCTCCGACACCCAGGACCTCGGTCGCGAGGCGGCTCGGGCGGACATCGAGGCCATCCAGTTCCTGTACCCATTCGCCAACAAGCGCATGCTCAGCGTCATCCAGCGGGGGAAGGTGCCGAGGGTGTATTACCAGATGCTCGCGGATGCCCTGCGAAACGCGCGCGTTCAAGGTCCGGCCATCATCACCGAACTGGGCGAGATCGACAATCCCGACATGATTGCCGAGGTGGCCGACCTGCTGTTGCGAGAAGACGAGACGACCTGGACGATGTGCACGGGCCTGTGGAACGAGAAGCTCCTGATCTCCATCCGTACCTCGGAAGAGAACAACGTCGCGGAGAGGGTGATGAAGCGTATGGTCTTTCGCAAGGGCACCGGCGGAGGCCATCTGACCTACGCCGGCGGTCAGGTTCCCCTGGCCGACAAGACCAAGGCCCAGCGGCAGGAAATCGAAAAGCAGGTCGAAGAGAAGTTCCTCAAGGCGATCGGCGCCGAAGCGGCGGCCGGCGTTCGTCTTGTCAAGGCCTGAGCAGGAGCGGCTTTCGCCTGCGCGGGACGGTCGCTCCGCCGACGGCGGACTCGCCATGGTCCTCGAGGAAGACCGAGAGGCAAAGGGCGAAAGGCAGAACGTCTGTGGGAAAGGGAAGATGAGGTGGACTCGACCAGGATGACGTCCGCAACAGCGCCGCCCAGGCAGAGGCTCCGAGGCGAGGTGGTTTACATTTATGCCTTTGACCTTGCCTATGATATGAAGCGACAGCCGATCCCGGCGATTCTCGATCAGCCGGTCCGAGAGTACTTCGTCGGGCCGAGCAAGCCGGGCCCCAAACAGGCGTTCTTCTACAAACCTCAGATGGTCACGCTGGCCCCGAGTCTGTGCCGGACCTCTCTGGGCGCCTTCGCGATCTCCTATACGATCAAACTGTTCAACGTCGGTGCCATCAGCGTGCAGGTTCGCGTCCCCTTCGAGGTCGACGCCATCGGCGATCTGGTGGCCTATTACGGCCTGCTGCTGAACGGGAGCACCGTGGACGCGGAGGTGCGTGCGCTGGTCGAGCGCGTGCGCCGCCAGATCGCGCCATATCTGATCCGGCCGGTGGAAGACCTGGGGACAGGCGAAGATTACACGGTCTTCTGCATCCATCAGTTGCCGTCTCCGGACGGGGCGCCTCCCCGATCGGAGGATTGGCTTCTGACGAATCGTCGCGCCATCGCCGGCCTGCTGACACAGGAGCCGCAGGCGGCACGCCTGTCCGAGCAGGAAGCCGCCGAGTCGACCGAAAAGTATCTGACGTACTATGAGACCGATCTGGTGGTGGCCGACTGGGATGCCGCGTTGGTCGTCGGCGAACAGGACAGCCTCGAAGAGATCCTCCACGTGATGGAGCTGGCCAATGTCCAACTGGCCGAACTGGGGGCGTACGATCGCGTCCTGGACGGGGCCTTGGAGTCGGCGTACCGCGACTTGTCACGGCGGGGTCGGGTGACACGCGAGGTTCGGCGAAACCTGCGCGAGATCCGGGTCGACATGGCCCGGCTTAACGACGAGCTGTCGAACATCACGAAGTTCTTCGGCGACTGGCATCTGGCCAGGATCTACCAGAATCTCTCCAGCCGGCTCCACCTGAGTGACTGGCACGGGATCATCAACGTCAAGCTGCGAACACTGGCCGACCTCTATCAGTTGCTCTACCAGGATTGGATCAACGCGTGGATGGTGGTTCTCGAGACGACAATCGTCTTGCTTTTCATTCTCGACGTACTACTATTGCTGTTGGGTCTGTAGGCACCGGCCGATCGAGGCCGGACGAGGCGCCCGGCGTGTTCGACGAGCGCCCGTGCCCCGGACCGCATCCTGGACGAATCCAATTTGATTTTGGGCATCGTGGGAGGAAACAACGATGGCGCAGGATCGAATCGGCCGTCTGAGTTATGAATTCATCAATTGTGCCGTGATCGTGGCCCATCCGGACGATGAGACGCTCTGGGCCGGTGGAACCATGCTGCTGCATCCCGACAGTTGCTGGACCGTCGCGTCCCTCTGTCGCAAGAACGATCCGGATCGGGCGCCGAAGTTCTACCGGGCGATGGAGTGCTACGGCGCCAAGGGGGTGATGGGAGACCTCAACGACGGGCCTGAGCAGACGCCGTTGCGGACCATCGACGTGGAAGATGCGATCATCGACCTGTTGCCCTCGGATCGATATGACCTGGTCCTGACGCATGGCTTGTGGGGTGAGTACACCGCGCACCGGCGCCACGAGGAGGTGGCCAAGGCGGTGATGGCGTTGCGAGAGGGGGGACGGCTCACGGCGCAGGAAGTCTGGATGTTCGCGTATGAGGACGGGGGAAAGAAGTACCTGCCCCGCGCGATGGCGGATGCCGACGTCCATTTCCGTCTGCCCCAGGACATCTGGGAGCGGAAGTACGAGATCATCCGTCACATCTATGGCTTTGATGAAGACAGCTTCGAGGCGCGGACCACGCCCCGGGAAGAGGCGTTCTGGGTCCTGGGGAAGGGCAAGTAGGGGCGAATGATGGTTCGTCCGCACCCCTTTGGCCTGTTTGAGGGAGACTCATGAAAGTGCTGGTCTTGTATGACTATCCGCCGTCGCCGGCCGGTCTGGCCACGCAGGGGCATCTCCTGCACCGGGGTCTGGCGGAGTTGGGTATTGACGTCCATTCGGTGCATTTCGAGTCGGCCCAGGAGAAGGAATGGTATTACCGCTGGTTCGAGCCCGAGGTGGTGGTGGGCGTTGGCTACTGGGGGCACGCCCCGCATCTGGTTCTTCATCCGCAGCGCTACGGCGTGCAGCCGGTGCCCTGGCTGGTGGCCGACGGCTACATGGCGAACTACCACGAGGTGCTCGAAGCCCTGCCCCTAGTTCTGGTCACCAGCAAGTGGGTCAAGCAGGTCTACATGCGTGACGGACTCAGCGGCAGGAACATCGAGGTTCTTCCCGTTGGCTGCGACACCGACGCGTTCATACCCCGTGATCCCAACGATCCCAAGGTGGCGACTGTACGGGAGGCCCTCGGCGTGGCCCCGGACCAGATCATGATCCTCACCGTCGGCGGTGACGCCACCAGCAAGGGCGCGCAGGAAGTGATGCAGGCACTGGCCAGTATCGATACGAAGGCGCCGGATTGGAAATACGTCTGCAAGGTCTGGCCGCAGCCGCGGACGGAGCATCAGAATCTGATCGATCTTCAGCTGGCCACGCAGTTGGGCATCGAGAAGAACGTGGTCTACACGACGAACGTGATCTCGCGGAATTTCATGCCGTACCTGATCGCCGCCTGTGACATCTATGCGGCGCCGTCGCGACTCGAGGGGTTTGGCATGATCCAGGTGGAGGCCAACGCCTGCGGCAAGCCGGTCATCGGCATCAAAGGGATGGGTCTGCTCGATACCATGATCCACGGCGAGACCGCCTACCTGGCCGGCATCGCGCAGGAAGTCCGGTTGCGGGAGACCATCGTCGGCGACGAATCCGGATACGAATCAGGGCATCGCGTGGTGTTCAAGGCCCCTCGCACCGTGGACTATCGTGCCAGCGTTCACGATATCGCCAGGTATCTGCTGGAGCTGATGCAGAACGCCGAGTTGAGAAAGACGATGGGCCAGGCCGGACGCAAACGGGTGGTGGAGCACTTCGATTACCGTGTCGTCGCCCGGAAGTTTGTGGAAATCATCCAGAGAAGACTCGGAATCGGTTGATATGACGCCGTCTGAGGGGAAGCTCATCGAGCACGCCAAGGCCGCTGCTATCAGGGTTCTTCTGCACAACCTGCATGGTCCGTATCATGGCCTGCCTCGCACGGCCGGATGGGGATATCCGGAACCCTACACACGTGATCTGATGATCGCCACCCTCGGTGTCCTGGTCGCAGGTGACGACAGGCTGCTCCGAACGTGGCGCCGCACGCTCGATGTGCTCGCGACCCACCAGAGTCCCCTGGGGCACATTCCATCGCTGGTGCATGATCCCGAAGACCGCGGCGCCAGCGACACCACGCCGTTGTTCCTGCTGGCGACCGCGCTGTTTCGCATCCATACGGGCGAGTCGGATTTCCTGAACGAAGCGGTCGACAAGGCGCTGACCTGGATGGCCTATCGGAGTCCTTCGGATCGTGTCCTGGTCGCGCAGCTTCCGACCAGCGACTGGCGTGACGAACAGTGGGTCCTGGGCTACGGACTTTACGTCAATACGGTTCTCTATGCCGCCTTGCGCCTTCTGGGCTGTCACGATCGGGCCGATGTGCTGCGCGAGATGATGGAGCGTTTCACCGTCAAGAGCGAGCGGCAGCAGCGGCACGTGCACGAAGGGCTTGTGCTGCCCTGCAAGCCATACTACGCCATGTGGTCGTACAAGGTCTATTGCAGCGAGCGGTTCGATCTGTTGGGCAACAGCCTGGCGATTCTCTCGGGGATTGCCTCGCCCACGCGTGCCAGTCATCTGGTGACGTGGATCGAGGCCGAATGTGCAGCGTTGCGGCGGAACGGGCTTCTCGCGGTGGATCTGCCCCCGAATTTCTTCCCCTACGTCCGGCCGGAAGATCCCGATTGGATGCCACGATATGCCAAGTACAACCAGCCGGGCGAGTACCACAACGGCGGGGTCTGGCCGTTCATCTGCGGCTTCTACATCGCTTCTCTCGTGGCCGCCGGACGATACCGACTGGCCGAACGAACGCTGCTGGCCCTGACGGAGTTGGTGCGCGGCCGGCGGGAGGCCGAGCTCGAGTTCGGCTTCAACGAATGGCATCGGGCCCAGGACGGCATGCCTCGTGGCGAAGACTGGCAGACCTGGTCGGCAGCCATGTACCTGTATGCCGCCCACTGCGTGCAGACGCAGACAACGCCCTTCTTCGACCTCTGTCGCCACGAACGGCCGCAAAGGTGATCGTCCGTCACCTGCCCTGCATCCCCAGCACATCGAAGAGGAACGCGTAGATGTCGGCCTGTTCGTCGATGGCCTTGGAGACGGGTTTTCCGCCTCCGTGTCCGGCTTTGGTCTCAACGCGCAGCAGGATAGGATTGTCACCGACCGCCTTTTCTTGAAGCGTCGCGGCGAACTTCTTGGCGTGCAGCGGCACGACGCGGTCGTCCGTATCGGCCGAGGTGATCAGGATCGGCGGATATCCAACGCCTGCTTTGACGTTGTGCAGAGGAGAATAGGCGTAGAGATAGTCAAACTCCTCCCGGCTTGCCTCCGCGTTTCCATACTCGGGAATCCAGTACCGGCCCGCGGTGAACCGGTGGTAGCGCAGCATGTCGATCACCGGGACCTGGCAGACGACGGCCCCATACAGATGGGGTCGCTGGAGCATACAGGCCGCGACGAGCAGACCACCGTTGCTGCCCCCGCGAATCGCCAGTCTGCCGGGCCGCGTGTAGTTGTTCTCGATGAGCCATTCGGCCGCTGCGATGAAGTCGTCGAAGACGTTCTGCTTCCTGTCGAGCATGCCGGCCCGGTGCCACGATTCGCCGTACTCACTGCCGCCTCGCAAGTTGGCCTGGACGTAGATGCCTCCGGCTTCGAGCCAGGCCAGTATCGCTGTGGAGAATCCCGGCATGAGGTTGATGTTGAAGCCGCCGTATCCATAGAGCAGGGTGGGGTGACTGCCGTCCTGCACCAGACCCTTGCGATGTGTGACGAACAGGGGGACGCGGGTCCCGTCCTTGGAGGTGCAGAAGACCTGTCGCGTCTCGTACGCCGCCAGATCGAAGTCGATCTCCGGCTGATGGATCACGCGTAGCTCGTTCGAACGAAGGTCGTAGCGGAAGCTTGTGGTTGGATGGAGGAACGACGTGAAGCTGAAGAACATCTCGGGATCGTCCTGTCGGCCCCAGAGGCCTCCGATCGTCCCGGGGCCGGGCAGACCAATGTCACGAATGTACTGGCCGTCGAGGTGGAAGACCTTGAGCCGGTGATGCACGTCGTGCATGTAGACGACCACGAGTTGGCTGTCGACCCAGGCGGCGTAGTCGATCACGTCATCGCTTTCCGGTATCACCGTGCTCCAGTGAGCTTGCGCAGGCCGGTCCGTGTCAATGGCTACGATGCGTCCTTTCGGAGCGTCCAGGTCCGTCAAGAAATAGAAGATGGGCCCCAGATTGCCGAGGAAATCGTATCGTGCATCGGCCTCATCGAGCAGCCGAATGAATGGCTCGTCGCCTTCGAGCGGCCGGTAATACACGCGATTCCTCGGATCGGTCCCTTGGTGGAGGTAGAGCACGAGGTACTGGCCATCTTCGGTGACGACCGGCGCGAGGCTCAGCTCCTTGTTGTCGGGCCGTTCGTAGATCAGGACATCGGCCGATTGCGGCGTCCCGAGCCGATGCCAGTAGAGACGGTTGTAGTTCAGGCGGTCTTCCTCTGCGACCGTGTTCGGATCGGGGAACCGGCTGTAGAAGAACCCGCTGCCGTTGTGGTGCCAGGCGATGGTCGTGAAGCGGCACCATCGCAGGACTTCATCGAGATCCATCCCCCAATCGACTTCGCGAATCCGCACCTCCTGCTCGTCACTGCCGCTTCGTGAGAGGCCATACGCCAGTTTGGTGCCGTCCCAGTTCAGTGCGGCCGTCGTCACTGCCACGGTGCCGTCGGCGCTGAGCAGGTTGGGATTGACGACGACCCTGGTCTCGGCATTGAGGTTGTCCTGGACGTACAGGACCGACTGGTTCTGAAGGCCATCGTTCTTCCAGAAGAAGTACCGTCCGCCCTGCTTCGACGGAGACGAGTAGCGCGGGTAATTCGTCAGCGACTTGAGCCGGGCCTTGATCTTCTCGCGCACCCCGCTGCGAGCCAGGAACTGCTCGGTCAGGTCGTTCTGCCGGGCGACCCACGCCTGCGTCTCGGCCGAGTCGGCGTCTTCGAGCCAGCGATAGGGGTCGGCCACCTCAATGCCATGATAGACGTCGACTACCGCTTCCTTGCGGGCCGGCGGATAGGCGGGCCGGCGCTGTGCCGCCGGTGGGGCCGAGAGGGAATGGCAGCCCGCACCCCAAGCCGCAATCAGGGTGAGTATCACGGTTGTCCAGACGGATCGTTCGTTCATCTGCTGGTCTCCATTCCTGGTCGGTTCTGTATCCGGTCGCGATGGCGGTCCCATTGAACGGGCTGTCCCCGGCTTTGTCAAACCGTGGCTGCGACAAAACTGCCCGTCCGACCTCCCCACTGCGTTGGAGCTCCACGGGTGGAGGCTCTGCCCGGCGGCCTCAAGATAGACAACCTGGACGGTGATTCTTGCGGTCAATCTGGGAAAAACTGTTGAATTCCTCCGGACCGGGCAGTACGATGCGAGTGACGTGCCCCGGCTTGATCTGTGCGCCCGACGGCGAGGTGACGACATATGGCTGAACCGACCCGAACCAGCAAGAACCGCGAGGATGTGGAGGTGGGAAAGGCCGTTGGCGCCCCACAGGGCAGCCTGGACGACTACGTCAGCCACCTCAGCGCGGAGCACAGAATGCTCGTGGCACTGAAAAGACAGTTGTACGGCGGTTCCTGGGAGCCCATGCTCGATGATCTGCGGAATCGTCTCTCGGGCAAACCGTACATTTTCAAGTTGGTCAACCGAATCCAGGAGGACATCGAGCGCATTGAGGAGATGAAACGCTTCGAGGCCGAGCACGGCGTCGATCTGGCGGACTTCGTCGAGCTGCCGTGAGTCCTGGACCGATGGTACCGTGTACGGTGCCGGCCGGGCAGGAGTGGGGAGGTGGCTCTTCTTGCGAGGACGTGGATATGCGAAGACCGGTGATGCAAAAGACGTGGCTGTCCCTGGTGACGGGTCTGTTGCTGACTGTTCCTGCCACCGGGCACGGCGCAGAAGGTTTGGAGTGGCTCGTATCCAAGGACCTGCTGGATTCTCTGAGGCTGGCCTCGGTCTGGCAGACGGCCGTTCCGCTTCGGCAGGGCGAGCGTCTCGAGATGCTGATGATTCTGGGCGATCGGCTGTACGTGCGATCGGCACAGAACTACGTGTGGTCGCTCGACCGTCACCGCGGCGAGGTCCTCTTCGGTGGTTCGATCGCGCCGGCAGGTTTTCCCGTCTTCGGCTGGAACGTCTACGGTGACCGCCTGATCACGGTGATCGACAACCAGCTTGTCGAGCTGGATGCGAATGCCGGGACCCCCAGGCGCGTCACGAACCTGGGGTTGAGCATCATTGCACCGCCGGTGCGGAACAGCGAGTTTTTCTATGTCAGCGCCGCCGACCGGCGTCTTCATGTCTTCCGGGCCCGGAATCTGATCGAGCTGTTCAAGGCCTCCGCCGACAACGACTCGGTGATTACCTCGGTCATTGCCGACGAGGACATGGTCGTGTTCGGTACGGACGCAGGCAATCTGGTCGCCATGGCGCCCGACGGGCCGAGGAAACTGTGGCAGTTTGACGCCGTCGGGGCGATGGCCGGGCCGGTCATTCGCGACGGCCGTTCGTTCTTCTTCGCCAGCAAGGACACCTGTGTCTATCGCGTCGATGCGATCGGGACCAACAGTGTCTCGTTCGCCTGGAAGTATCAGACCGAGGCGATCCTGGACCGCGCACCGCGCGTAACGGCCGCGACGGTTTATCAATATGCCCCCGGTCGCGGGGTCACCGCGATCAGCCGGAACACGGGCAAGGCCCTCTGGTCGCTGCCCGAAGGGGTTGATCTGCTCGCCGAGGCCGGTAACAAGGCCTATCTGATTACCAGGGATCGGACGCTGGTGCTCATGGATAATGCATCAGGCCGCCGGCTGCTGTGGGTGAACTTCGCGGACGTCTCCGATTACGCGGCCAACGTGGCCGATGCGAAGATCTACGTAGCCGACCAGCGCGGCCGGATTCTGTGTCTCCAGCCGAGGCAGGATGGGCGTTAGGCCATGCCGCCGAGTGGTGCGGTGCCAATCGGAATCCTGGCACGACAACGAAACGAACCAAGGAGAAGGAGTTGAAATGGACGTCACAATCAAGACCGCTCTGATCAGCGTCTCGGACAAGACCGGGGTCGTCGATTTTGCCAAGGCCTTGGTGCAAATGGGTGTCCGGATCATCAGCACGGGCGGGACCGCCGCCAAGCTGGCGCAGGCCGGCGTGCCGGTGGTGAGCATCGACGCGGTGACGGGCTTCCCCGAAATGATGGACGGGCGGGTCAAAACCCTTCATCCCAAGATTCACGGCGCGCTGCTCGGCCTTCGGGACAAGAAGGAGCACGTGGAGGCCATGGCGGAGCACGGCATCGAGCCGATCGATCTGGTCTGCGTCAACCTCTATCCGTTCGAAGCGACGGTGGCGAAGGCGGATGTCACGTTCGAGGAGGCGATCGAGAACATCGACATTGGCGGACCGAGCATGATTCGCTCGGCGGCCAAGAACCACAAGTTCGTTGCGGTCGTCACCGATCCCGGCCAATATGCCCAGGTCATCGAACAGATGCGCAACAACAACGGCGCCGTCAGCGGGGCGCTGCGCAGCGAGTTGGCACGCACGGCCTTCAGTCTGACTGCGGCGTATGACGCCGCGATCTCCCGGTACCTTCATGCCAAGGCAGGTGTCGAGTTCCCGAACCGGATCTCCATCGCCCTGACGCGCGAGGCGACCCTGCGCTACGGCGAGAATCCCCACCAGACCGCAGCACTGTACAAGCTCCCGGCCAGCGCCGAGCCTTCGGTGTGTAACGGCAGGCTCCTGGAATGCGGCACGGAAATCAGCTTCAACAACCTGCTCGACGCCAACGCCGCTTTCGAGTTGGTCAAGGAATTCGACGAGCCGGCCGCGGTGGTGGTCAAGCATCTCAACCCATGCGGCTGCGCCATCGACGAGGACATCACCGTCGCCTATCGCAAGGCCTACGAGGGCGACGTGGTCAGCGCGTTCGGCGGGATTATCGCCGTCAACCGGCCCGTCAACATCGAGCTGGCCCAGACGATCATGGAGTCCTACGGCCGATTCGGGAAGGCGCTCGGCGCCAGCGGTTTCTTTGCAGAGGTGATCGTCTCGCCGCGATTCGAGAAAGACGCCATCGAGATCATCCGGACGTTGAAGACCTGGGGCAGCCGCGTTCGTCTGATCGAAACCGGGCCGATCGACCGCACGAAGATCGACGCGTCCGAATTCGACATCCGCTGCATCGTCGGCGGGCTGCTGCTCCAGAAGCGCGACCTTGCCGGATGGGAGCCGGAGGTGGTGACGTGCCCGACGCAGACCAAGCCCACGCCGGAGCAGATGGAAGACCTGCGTGTCGCTTGGCTGGTGGCCAAACACACCAAGAGCAACACGATCATCCTCGCCAAGAACCGGCGCATTCTCGGCGTCGGCGCCGGCCAGATGAACCGCGTCGAGTCCGGACTGCTGGCCATGAAGCAGGCCGGTGAGGAGGCCCGCGGCGCCGTGATGGCGTCCGATGCGTTCTTCCCGTTCCCGGACAACGTGGATAACGCCGCCAAGGCGGGCATCGCCGCGATCGTTCAGCCCGGCGGATCGAAGAAGGACCCCGAGGTCATCGCCGCCGCCGATGCACACGGCATCGCCATGATCTTCACGGGAAAACGCCACTTCAAGCACTGATCCTGCGCCTGGACGGCCGATCTGTAGGGCCGAACAACCATCCACACCTGTGGGTAGCCGGCACAAGATTGGTTTGCGCAAAAAGTCTATCATGCCCACGGGAATAATATCATTTTTCCAAAACCCCGCGTCTTGTTGGCTCGTATCTGTTCCGTCGGGAGCAATGATAGCGAGGCATGGCAAGTCAAGTGAAGAGACGACCGGTGGCAACCCCAGGTCCGCCATCGCGTAAGCCGCGTGTGAGGCTGCCACCGTCTATGGCGCTTTTTGGGAGGTCATGAGAAAATGGCGACGCACCAGACAACCAGTACGGTAAATGGAATCGATCTGGACATTCTCCATAATACCATCAGCGCGATCGAAAACGACCCCGCCCTGGCCAGATGCAAGTTCCGAGCGACCAACAAGTGGATCCGCGGCAGTCACAATCGCACGCGGATCACCGGTTTCTACGGCGCCAAACAGGAGATGACGCATCAGCGGCCTTTCGAGTTGCACGCCGATGAGCCGCCGGTGCTGGCCGGCGACGACCAGGCGCCGAATCCGGTCGAGCATCTGCTCAATGCTCTGGCCGGCTGCATGACGACGGGCATGGTGGCTCATGCCGCCGTACGTGGCATTCACATCGAGGAGCTGGAATCCGAACTCGAAGGCGACTTGGATTTGCGCGGCTTCCTCGGTTTGTCCGAAGACGTTCCGAAGGGCTACACGAATATCCGCGTCAAGTTCAGGGTCAAGGCCGACGCCAACAACATGGAACGCCTCAAGAGACTGACCGAGTATTCTCCCGTTTTCAACACCATCACGCAGGGAGCCAGGGTCGATGTCACCGTCGAGCCCAAGTAGGGGCGAGTGATTGCCCCTGCGGGCAGCCGGCGTCGAGTCGACCCGTGCAGAAATAATCTTTGTGACGAACCGAAAAGGGGGCTCCGGCGGAGTACAGCCCCCTTTTCCGGGAACGGGATGCCGGCAGTCGCGCGGTTCGCACCTTCGGCGGGCGACAATCGCCGGCAGAAGGTGCCTGCCGGCTTCATGGAAAGGAGACCGATTATGGCTGCTTCAGCGGTCAAGACAATCTCCAACGGCAAGGTGACCTTGGAGGAAAGCACGGTATCCGAGTTTGGCGCCTCTCTTCGTGGCGAACTGATCGAGCCGTGGCATCCGGCGTACGACGAAGCGAGGACTCTCTACAATGCGATGATCGACAAACACCCGGCGCTGATCGCACGATGCCGGGACGTCGCCGATGTGGTCACGGCCGTGAACTTCGCCCGGCGGAACGATCTCCTGCTGGCGGTTCGCGGCGGAGGCCACAACGGCCCGGGGCTGGGTCTCTGCGACGATGGACTCGTGATCGACCTGAGCCTCATGAAGGGGATTCGCGTAGACCCGACGCATCGTACGGTCCGTGTCGAGCCGGGGTGTCGTTGGGGTGACGTGGACCACGCCGCACATGCGTTCGGTCTGGCGGTGCCGAGCGGGGCCATATCCACCACGGGCGTTCCCGGACTGACGCTGGGCGGCGGGCACGGTTATCTGACCCGGAAGTACGGCCTGACCATTGACAACCTGCTGGAGGCCGACCTCGTCCTGGCCGACGGTCGCTTTGTCACCGCCGGTCCGCGCGAGAACGAGGATCTCTTCTGGGCCATTCGTGGCGGCGGCGGTAATTTCGGCGTCGTGACCTCGTTCCTGTTCCGGGCGCATCCCGTCGATGCGGTCTACGCCGGCGTGACGCTATGGTCCTTCGACAAGGCGCGCGATGTCCTGAGGTGGTACCGGGATTTCAGCAGGCAGGCCCCGGTCGACCTCTACGGGTTCTTCGCTTTCCTGACGGTGCCTCCCGGCCCGCCGTTTCCCAGGGACCTCCACCTCAAGAAGATGTGCGGCATCGTTTGGTGCTATACCGGATCGCTGGAGGATGCCGAAGAAGCCTTTGAACCCGTCTGGAATTTCGCCGAGCCGGACTTCAAGCACCTCGGCCCGATGCCTTTTCCTTCGCTGAACAGCATGTTCGACGCGCTGTATCCGCCCGGCCAGCAGTGGTACTGGAAGGGCGACTTCGTGAACGAGCTCAGTGACGAAGCCATCGAGCTGCATCTCCGGCATGGAGCGGCGCTTCCCACACCGCAATCGACCATGCATCTCTATCCGGTCGACGGCGCGGTGCACGAGGTGGCTCCCGGCGATACCGCGTGGAGCTACCGCGACGCAGCGTGGTCGATGGTGATCGTCGGCGTCGATCCCGACCCGGCGAATCGTGTGAAGATCACGACCTGGGCCAGGGACTACTGGGCCGCCCTGCATCCGTATTCCGCCGGCGGCGCGTACGCGAACTTCATGATGGAAGAGGGCGCCGAGCGGGTCAGGGCAACCTATCGTGACAACTACGAGCGCCTGGTGGACATCAAGACGAAGTACGACCCCACGAACCTGTTCCGCGTGAACCAGAACATCCGGCCGCGAGAGGCAGCGCCAGTGATCTGATGTGCAGAAACGGAGGATGCAGCCGTGAAGAGCAAAGATCAAAGAACCATATCAAATCGCAAGAAGCAAAAACCAAAATAGTGGAATCCGCCTTCGGCGGATGACTTCCACATTCCTGCATTTTGCTCTTTGATCTTTGCTCCGATCCCGGCACCGGCAGGGCTATGCCTTCGCCACAGCCTTGCGGGCGGCTTCCAGACGCTGGGCGGCAAAGGGCCAGTTCGCCATCTTCATGAAGTTGTCCACCCACGCGCCGCGGTCGTTGGCGTATTTCAGGTAGTAGGCATGCTCCCACACGTCGCACACCAGCAGGGCGACCGTGTCCGTGAAGGCGAGGTTCTGATGCTTCTCCGCCTGAAGGATCAGGAGCGTGTCGGCGATGGGCTCGTAGGCGAGCACGCCCCATCCGCTGGCCTCGGCGGCCTTCGTCGCGGCAGCAAACTGCTTCTGCGCCGCATCGACCGAACCGAAGCTCCGGGTCATGGCCTGGCGGAGGCTCTCGGGCACGTCGGGCTTGTCGGGACTCATTGAGTGCCAGAACAGCGTGTGCAGCACGTGGCCGCTGCCGTTGAACGCCAGGTCGCGGCTCAGCGCCTTGATTGCGCTGTAGTCGCCCGAGGCGCGGGCCGCCTCGAGCTTGGCCAGCGTGGCGTTGAGCCCGTTGACGTAGCCGGCGTGATGCTTGGTGTGGTGGATCGTCAGCGTCCGCTCATCATACAGCGGCTCCAGCGCATCGTATCCATAGGGCAGGGGCGGCAGCGTGTAGGCATTGTTCTGGTACGCGCCGCTGACGGCCGCAGCGGATCGTGACGGCGCCCCCAGGCCCAGAATGCCGCTGCCCACAGCGCCGGCGCCCAACAAACCGAGCGATCCGGCCGTGACCACCTCTCTTCGCGAGGGTTCCGATTTCATCATCGAGTCCTTTCCGTTTTGTCTTCACAGGTGTTGTGCATGCCGCGATGAACGGTAACCCGGAGGACCCGAACCATCAAGTGATACAATCCCTGATTATCGTACAGGGAATTCCTGATGGCGTCAGAGGCCGTCGGCTGCCATCAGCGTCACGCTGGGACGCTGGAGTCGGACCAGTCGATTCGTGAGTTCCATGATCTGCCGCTCGGCGATGTTCAGCGCCTGCCGGGCGGTCCGGAGCCGCGCCGCCTGCGGATCGAATGCTGAGACTCGGGCCAGTCGGCGCTGCGTTTCATCGAGCTGAGTTCGGAATACCTCAAGACGCGCCTCCTGCTCGGCTGTCTGAATGGCCATCTGGCTCAATTCACTGTTGAGACTGTCCAGGCGACCGCCTCCGGCGTCTTTCCTCAACTCTTCCTGCCGCTTGGCCAACTCGATTCGGGCCCTGGTCAGGTTCTCCTGGGCCGGAGCCAACTCCGACTGCGGCAATTGGCCCGCGTCCACCTGCTTGCGAAGCTGGGAAAGACGCATCTCCATCATCTGGATGAGGGTCTGAAACTCCTTCGTCACGGTGTCCTGGGCCAGCTTCCTGTCCGCCTCATCCATCGTCCGGGCGATCTGTTCCTCGATGGCCTGGCGTCGCGCCTCCATGCCCGCCATCTGCATCTCCAAGTCCCGGATCGCATCGGACAAGTTGCGCCGGCGGGCGATCAGCTCCTGGGTGTCTTCCTGGGAGCTCAGCGTGATTGATGCCGGCGGCGTCTGCAATTCCTCTTCGCGAATGACGATCACATCATCGTCGATCTGGTAGGAGATGTCGGAATTTCCGCCATTGACGGCAGCGATGACCATCTTCAAGGCGGTCTCCAACTTGATGCTGGACGGGCCGTCCATGTCAATCGGTGTGGTGGGCTCGATACCGCAACTGTCCATAAGTTCCTTCCACAGCACGACGATGGGTAGCGGCGGCTCGACCGCGTGCTTCAGAAGCTCGATAGCTTCCGAGAAGGGCATCTCAGACGTCATCGCGGATACGTCCACGATTGTACTCAACTGCTCGCGTATTCTCCTGCTCTCGGGCGAGGAAGAAGCGGCGCTTCGCCCAAGCTGTTGCTCGATCTCTTGTCGCCTGGATTCCGCGAACTGGATCTGTTCGCTCAGGAGTCTCTCATACCGGTTGTAGGAATCTTCCAACGCTCGCCTGAGGTTGTCCACGATGGCTTTGACGAATTGGCCGGCCAGCGGCTTGGCATCATCGGGCAGTGGAACGTACAGCCGGACCATCGCGATCTGCTGTCGGCCGACACTCCCGGCATCCTGTGCCTGCGGGACCCAGCCGCCATAGATGCCACCGCCGTAGCCGCCCATCGCCATGCCGCGGGTCATCTCCCGTCTGCCGCCACCCATCGTGGCACCGCCCATTCCGCCATAGCCGCCCATACCGTGGCCCATGCCCATGCCCTGTTGGGGCAAATGGTCATTCGCCCCTACGGGTGGATTGTCGTCGGCTGGCGCGGTGACAGCGGCCGGCTCCTGCGTTCCGAACTTGTCCCTGTCTTCTCTGAGTTGTCTGGCGTAGTCATCTCCGTAGATATGCGCCAGTTCTCGCATTATCTCGCTGTCTCCCGTGGCGTTTCGCTGCGGCGGTTCGGGCATGCCGGCCCCTTGGGCGGCCTGCGAGAGCCATTCGACTCGGATCTCCTGGAGGATGTTGCCAGCGGCTTCTGCATCCAGCCCAAACACGTCCTTGGCGGCCTTTCCGGCAACAGCCGAACTGCGGATCAGTTGCTCGACCGTGGTCGGGTCCAAGGGCAGGATGTCCGCGTCGATCGCGACCCGTATCAGACAACTGGCGTATCGCGAGTTCGAGGGCGCCTCGGCCTCGCCGAAGGCGGGCGCAGCGGCCAGGACCAGACCCAGGGTCAGACAGACGATGGTGATTTGTGTGGTTCGCATGGGGATTCTCCTTCCATCGTGGATTTGTTGAAACGCTGGTTCCGGATTTGGGCCAGCCTCTCTCTGGCGACGTCGGCCCAGCGGTTCTGTGGAAACAGACGGATGACCTGCTCGTAGGTCTCGACAGCCGACTCGGTCTGGTTCATCTCGCGAATCATACGGTCCGCCTGATAGACCAGCCTAAAGGCGGTCTTCTCCGCCTGTCGCTGAAGCTCCTGTGCCGGGTCGGGGATACTCGCCAGCTCGGCCTGGAGGGCCGCGAGTCGCCGCTCCTGTCGCTCTTTGGCCAGAACCTCCTGGACGAGCCGCATGGTTGTCGCGGTCTGCGCCTGCAACTGCCGGACCTGCTCTTCCAGCGAGGCGATTCGCTCCTGTGGTTCTGCGGCCGGCTCCTGCGGATGTGGCCGCCGGTTCCAGAGAGCGACGCCGCACAGCAGGACGGCCGCTGCGGCTGCCGGCGCTGCGATGGCGATCGAACGTCGGCGACGCAATCGCCATCGAATCTCGCCGGCGCGAATCGGGCCATACTGCGGCGGACCGGCCGCGCGGTCGGCGTCCTCCAGCAGGTTCTTGATTTGCTCCTCGTTCACGTCTTCTCCTCGATCAATTCGCCCAGGCTCTGTCTCAGTTGTTCTCTGGCCCGGGTCAGCCGCACCTGCATGGCGTTGACAGTGATCCCCAGAAGCTCGCACATCTCCGAGGTTTCGAGGCCCTGGAGGTACCGCAAAACCACGACCTCCCTGTACTTCGGCGGCAAGGCCCGCACCGCCCGGCGGACTGCCGCGAAGGTCTCGGTGTCCATCGCTGCTCGCGCAACGTCCTCTTGGGCACACAGATCGGGACTATCCTCGTCGATCCCGACGGTGCGGATGCGAAAGACCCGCCGGCGATGCCTCCGCCGGCACATGTTGACCGTGATGGTAAAGAGCCACGTCCGCAGCCCGCAGTCGCCCCGGAACCTCCGCAGGCCCGTGAAGGCCGCCAGAAAGATGTCCTGCACGACGTCGTCGACGTCCTGGGGCCATCCGAGCAAACGATTAGCCAAGGCCGCAACGTCGGCGGCATGCCTCTGCACGATCCCGTCGAACGCGGAATCGTCTCCCCGGCGGAAACGCTCGACCAGGGCCTGCTCCGCAATCATCTTCGCCATGGCTGTCATATTAGACCCGCTCCGCCAGCGACCATTACAGAATTCCCACCGCGTCTGTCGTTCGGTCCGGGCAAGAAAAAAGCCCGGCGTGGAGCCGGGCTTCCCAGGTGCGACGAATGACGAGTGCTGCTACTTCCGGGCGGGTTTGAGGCCGGCGGCCTTCCGGAGGGCCGGGACCATGTCGGTCTTTTCCCAGGTGAAGTCGGGCAGTTCACGGCCGAAATGCCCGCCGTGGGCGGTGGCCGCGAAGATCGGACGCGCCAGCTTCAGGTGATTGACCATCCCTTTGGGCGTCAGCGGGAAGAGCCTCCTGACGATCTCGCTGATCTTCGTCTCGCTGATCCTGGCGGTGCCCTCGGTGTTGACCAGGACCGAGATCGGTTCGGCCACGCCGATCGCGTACGACAACTGGACCTCGCATGCGTCGGCCAGGCCGGCGGCGACGATGTTCTTGGCGACGTACCGTGCCATGTAGCTGGCGGTCCGGTCGACCTTCGTCGGGTCCTTACCGCTGAAGGCGCCGCCGCCGTGACGGCCCCATCCGCCGTAGGTGTCCACGATGATCTTGCGACCGGTCAGGCCGCAGTCGGCCTTCGGACCGCCGATGACGAACTTGCCCGTCGGATTGACGTGGAATTTCGTGTTCTTGTCGACCAGGCGTGCGGGCAGCACCGGCCGGATTACCTTGGCGATGATCTCGTTGCGCAGCTTGCGGTGGGCGATGTTGTCGGTGTGCTGCGTTGATACGACGACCGTGTGGATGCGCTTGGGTTTGCCGTTCTCGTACTCGACGGTGACCTGGCTCTTGCCGTCCGGACGCAGCCAGGGCAGCTTGCGGGTCCGGCGCATCTTTTCGAGCTGGATCGTCAGCTTGTGCGCCAGGAGAATCGGCATGGGCATCAGCGAGGGGGTCTGGCGGCAGGCGTAGCCGAACATCAGGCCCTGATCGCCGGCTCCTTGCTCTTTGTGCAGGCCCATGCCCTCGGTCACGCCCTGAGAAATGTCGGGGCTTTGGCGACCGACCGCCACCATGACGGCGCAGTTGTCGTAGTGAAAGCCCACTTCCGGATCGTCGTAGCCGATCTGCCTGATCGTGTCGCGGACGACCTGGGGGATGTCCACCGTGGCGCGGGAGGTGATCTCGCCGGCGACGACGACCAGGTCGGCCTTCACCAGCGTTTCGCAGGCGACCCGGCTGTGCGGGTCCTGGGCCAGCATGGCGTCGAGGATCGCGTCGGAGATGCAGTCGGCGACCTTGTCGGGATGTCCCATCGTCACCGACTCGCTGGTGAACAGGTAGTTGCTCATGTCGCAATTCGGATTGCTCAGATTCAGTCGTTTCGCCATTTCCTTAGCACCTTGTTATCCGCTGCTGTTGATCCATAGGACGGGCTTCAGCCCCTGCGGACGATACACAGCACGGGCTACACAGAAGACAAACCCCCTCATGATAGACCTCGGGGTCCTCTCGTCAATCGAAAAGTGTCTCAAACCGCGTGGGTGGGTGCACTTCGTGTTTGTAGGTAGGTTGCTGCGGAGGCCAGGAAAGGGGGCTGTCAGCTCGAAGAGCGTGGCGGATGTCATTTCGACGAAGGGCTAAAGGCTGCGCTCCGGTCGGAATGACACAGTCGACTGCAACCCCCGTGCCGGTCTACCTACAAACATCAAGTGCACCCCGCGTGGATCCGCAATCCGCGATTTCCCTTGACAACGGTCCCAAAAGAAGTTAAGCTGGGTAAAATGTCGACAGTCTACTGAAAGGGATGCTAACGAGATGAAGTTGAAACGCGCGGTCTTTGTCTTCCTCGTCGGCGGTCTGGTCCTGGCCGTGCTTGAGGTCTCCCAGGCGGTTGTGGACCTGCGACGGATCGAGGAGGTCATCAAGAAGGACGTCCTGACGCAGCAGGATTTCCAGGTCATCGACGAATTCATGAACGACGCGGTCACGGACATGGTCCGGGCGACCGATTTCACCCAGGTTTCCAAGACCCGCGCGATCATCCTCAGCCACCAGAGCGAGCATCCTCAATACGCACAGCAGTTTTCCGAGTCCGCCTATCGTCAGATTGCCGAGGGCATGCAGGAGGCGCGCACCGACATCCGGGACGAGAATACCCGGTTCAAGGTCATTACGAACCTGCTGATTCTGATCGACAGTCTCAGGGACCCGCGTCTGGTCGATCTGGCGGTCCAGGAAATCCCGCACAGCAACAACGCGGTTCGCTACTGGGCGGTGCGGGCCAGCACCAATCCCGAACTGTGGAAGAAGATCGGTCAGGGTCAGGGCGGTGGGGCCCAATTGTCGACGCGGATCATGACGGCCTGCGATCCGATCGTCGAGGGCAGCAGCGCGGAGGTGCTCCTGCTGATAGCGCAGTTCGCCGGACGGTTCGATACCGCGCAGGCCGCCGGGCTGCTCATCCGTGTCGCCGATGCTCGCATTCGCCGCTATGCCGACTGGTCGGTCGACTACGAGCTGATGGACAGTGCCTTGCTGAGGCTGTTGTGCGACAAGATCGTGGCAGCCGGCAGCGGTGCCAGCGACCAGTTGGCCAAACGATTCGCCCACCTGTATTGCTTCGCCTTTCAGCGGTACATCAAGGGCCGGAATCTGGGCCGGATCAACGAGATGTCGCGCAATTACCTTCTGTCGGTGCTGATCGACACGGAAGAGAAGTGTCTGGGTCCGTTGCTGGGCACGCCGCAGACGACGATCCGCCGGGCCATCGAGTCCGGAGATCTCGCGGCGCTCCAGACCGAAAGCGACAGGCTGTTCGGCACCGAAACCAGTGCCGGTGTTCTCCCGACCAAGTTCAACTTCAGCTATGGCGCCTCCGGCCAGAACCGTACGGCACCGCCGGTTCTGCCCGATCCGCCCCAGCGCGCCGAACCTGCCGCCATGCCCCAAGGGTAGGATGAACTTCGGCCCATCCGGGTGATGGGGCATGAGCCCAGGCCCGTCTCACGGAATCGCTCACGTCTGCGAAAGGAAACCGACGGTGCTGGCCATGATGCGCTGGCGGAATCCCTCCTGCTGATGGTCGCTCTGCTGTTCCTGGAGGTCCTTGAAGCTGGCCCGGCAGAAACGGCACCCGACCGTGGCCAGGTGGAAATCGACGTAATCGAACCATTCCGGGTCCAGCGTCTCCAGAAGAAACGCGCCCAGCGTGCTGCGCTTCGGGCAACTGATCCGATGCGATTCCCAGGTCTCCGTGAGCAGGTCTTCCGAGCAGCAGAATGACGCATCGGCCGGCGGGCAGAGCTTCAGGCAGTGGTCGCGGATGCGTTTGAGGCAGCGGTGCTTGATCACCCTGACCAGGCCGTCGTCGATCGTGAGCAGGCGGACGACATCCCGGTTGGACAGCTTGCAGTAGAACAGCAGCTCGGCGACCTTCAGATCGCGAAGCTTCCTGGTCTCTTTGAAATCCGCCACGAAGAGGCGCAGGGCCTGCGCGAGAATCTCGCGCTGGGCCTGCTGTTGCTCGTCGCGGCAGAGGCACCAACTGGCGCTGGGGTCACACGCCGCCACCTGCTCGAGCGGATTCGGCTCTGCGCCGTCCGGCTCGGTGCGGTAGACGTCCTGGATCAGGCAGATGGTTCCGACGTCGCGGTTGCGGAAGCGATTGACGATCTCGTTCCGCAGGATGCCGAACAGATAGGTCTCGATACTGACCTTGACCTTGAGCTTGTGGATCGCCTTCACGAAGGATGTGAAGGTCTCTTGGACGATGTCTTCCGCGTCGGCGTGCTGGGAGACGCGCGCGAGGGCGAAGCGGAGCAGACGCCCCTGGTATTCGTCGATCAGTCGGGCCCACGCCTGCCCGTCGCCTCGGCGGATGGCGTCCAACAGGTTCTGGTCGGTCTGACTGGGATCGCTCATGCGGTCGTATATCCGGTCACTTGGATGCGCCGATCGGCTCGTCGTCCTCCGGCGGGAATCTGCTGCCTGCTGTTCATCGCACGGGCCCCAGACATCGGTCGAGCCATTCGACGATTTCACGGTGGTATTGCTTTCGGTATTCCCGTGGGACAGCGTGTCCGCCGGGGAAGAGGATATGTCTCTTCTCGGTCGCAGGGCTGCCCAGCAAACCGAACAGGGGTCTCTGGGCCGTCTCATAGGGAACGATCGAGTCGTCGCGCGTGTTGATCATCAGCATGGGGATCGTGACGCGGGGGGCGAAATTGGCCGGATCGGAGGCCGGATGCCTCTTGCAGCCGCAGATGCCGCCGTGAAGCAAGATGCCGGCCTTGAAGCGCGATTCCGTCGCGATCATGACCGGGCCCATCTGCGCGCCCCAGCCCAGCCCGACATAGGCGATCTTGCTTGTGTCGATGTCACGGCGCGTTTCGAGGTAGTCGATCGTACGCCGCAGGTCCTGCGACCTCTGGACGTAGAGATTCCTGCTCTGGATGCTCTCCGGGGGGTAGAGGTGCTTCTCCAGCCGCCGTTCGTATGTCCCTTTGTAGAAGGGCACCACCACCGCCCGCCCGCTCTGGATCAGGCAGACCAGCTCATGGGTATAGGCGGTCTGGTCCCACGGGCTGGTCCGGGCCCCCTCCCCGGGGTACCACACGACCACCTGGTAGGGGGGCTTGCCCGTTTCGGGAAGATGCAGGTAGGCGATCACGCGCTCGTTCGGATAGGCGGCGTCGAACGTGACTCTCTCTCGGCGGCAACCTTGCGGCTCCTCGTCCACCGCCTCGACCGCGGCGTGCAATTCCGTCTGGTCGTAGTCGTACGACGTCTCGATGTACGATCGGAATACCTCATCCGAGACCGGGGTGAACCGGTACAAATCGCGGCACTTGCGTTCCACCGGGGCAAAGGCCTCCGGCGGGACCGCCTCCTTGCCCCCGAGGTACTTGACGCATCGGAACCCGTTGGCCTCGTCGCGATCCCATGCCGATCGCGTGGTTCCGTTGACGAACAGGTAGTCGTATTCGCCGACTGCGCCGCCGAGATTGCATCGAAGCTCTTCATTGCCCGCGACCGCATTGGAACACCATTCCCGCACATTTCCGGCCGCGTCGCACAGGCCGAAGCGTCCCATTCCCTTGTAGCGACCGACGGGGGCCACGATATCGCTGAAATTGCTCAGACGGGTGATTCGCGAGGGGTTGTCGTCAGCGTGGGCCGCCAGAACCCAATGGAAGATGGTCGGAAGATGCTTGTCTCGGAATCGCGCGTACGCGGCGGCCTCGTACCAGCTCACGCCGCGAACGGGGAAATCGGCCTCTCTGGCCGAATACGTGCCGTTCCGCCACGTGGCCGGACCGGGTTGCCCGGTCTGGTCGCGGAACTGCTCGACGCCTTGCGACCAGGGAATGACCTGGCCGTCCCGGATGAACTCGTGCTCCCACAACTCGGGATTCTCGTAGCCGCCGCGATCGACGAACTCCCGGAACTGCCGGTTGGTGACCTCGTACTTGTCGATCAGGAAAGCCGGGGCGGAGGGGATTTTCTTGTCGCCATGGAAGAGTAACCTCTGATCGAGATCGCAAGACGGAATCCAAACCATGTTGGCCGGGTAGCGACGCATTTCCTGCAGGATGAAGCTCACGTACGCCGGCTCCAGTTCCTCGGGCTCCACTGGCGGCGCGGGCAGGTCGTTGGATAGGACGGTCTCGATGGGCACGAACCTGCTCTTCTCCACCTTCCAGCGATTAGTGCCGAACGGGATGCGGGCGTGCTTGAGCGGCGTGGTTCCAATGTACTTCCAGTTGCCGTGGTCAGCGAACTGGTCGCGGATGTAGACCTTGGCACCGGCCGGCTGCGTGGAGATCGAATGCTCCCGAGACAGCAAAGGCCAGCGATTGGCCAGGAGGGGATCGTCGGGAATGTAACGCGCCGCTCTTTCGGCGATCAGGAAGGCGGAGAAATAGGCTTTCTCCTGGATCAGTCGGTCGATCTGGGCCATGGCGTCCTGCTGGGCCCATCGCGTGCTGTAGTGCTTCCATGCGATCGCCAGTGCAAAGGCGGTTGCGACGAGCAGACCCAGAGCCATGACCGCGGCGATCTTTCGGCGGCGGACAAGTTTGACCAGCCGATCCGTCGTTCCCGGGGGCTTAGCGTGGATCACCTGGCCGTTCAGATGCCGGCGCAAGTCCGCAGCCAGGTCGGCTGCGGTGTCGTACCGTCTCTGCGGCTCCTTCTCGATCGCCTTGCAGCAGATGGTCTCCAGGTCGACGGGGATGCGCCGGTCGATCAGTCGCGGCCGCGCCGGCTCGGCGCTGAGAATCTGCCCGATCACCTGCTCGCGGCTCGTTCCGTCGAACAGCGGACGCAGCGTCAGCAACTCGTACAGCGTCGCGCCCAGAGCGTACACGTCGGACCGCTGGTCCGGAGCGTGCGCGTCGCTGCGGACTTGCTCGGGGCTCATGTAGCGGGGAGTCCCTACGAAGGACCCGGTGACAGTCATCCCCTGCTCTTCGCAGACGCGGGCGATCCCGAAATCCAGAAGCACGAGCCGCCCACTGGAGGCCAGAATGAGATTGGACGGTTTGACGTCCCGGTGGATGATCCCTTCGCGGTGGGCGTAAGCCAGGGCGTCGGCTACCTCTGCGATCAGACGCGCCACGGTGTCAAAGTACTCTCGGGGCGAGCGGCAGTCCCGCAGCACACACGGAGTCGCGCGCACCGGCGCGACGCCTTCATCGCGGGGCGCGGCACCGGCGCGAACGCCGCGCAGATCGTCGATCACGTCCTCGAGACTCTGACCATCGATCATCTCCATGGCGAAGTAACAGACGCCCTGCTCGATTCCCTCAGAATGAATCGTCACGATGTTAGGGTGTCGCAGTTTGGCGGCCGCCCGCGCCTCGCGATGGAACCGCTCAATCGCGGCGGAGTTGCCGATCAGGCCCGAGGGAAGCACCTTCAGGGCGACGCGTCGATTCAGCGAAACCTGAAGGGCCTGGTACACGACTCCCATAGCCCCGCAGCCGAGCCGGCGTTCGATGCGGAAATCGCCCAACTGGAGGTTCGGTTCCAGGCCGATGGCGAAGGGATGGGGGTGGATGTCGTGGTCCCGATCCCGATCCTGATGCTCACCGGCGTCCGGATCGCGACGGGAGTGGTCCAGCGGCGGCGACTCCACGCCCGCGCGGAGCCGGGCCACCATCACGGCGCAGGAATCGCAGGATCGAAGATGACGCCGCCAGAACGTCAATTGCTCGGGCGACGCCGACCCTTCGAGAAAGACCGCCATATCCTGAGGTGATAGACAACCCGTCACGATTCTCACACCTCCCGATACCCCGCTACGACCACCTTTGCGTGATTATACCATCGCTTTGCGCCGTCAACAAGCGGCTTGTCAGATGGCGACGGGACCCGGGACCTGCGAGCGCGAGGCGCATCACGATGCGGTCGCGGCCCCGGATGCACGCCGGAGGTTTCTGTCATTATGTCGGTTGTGACTCTGGCATCGCAGGTGCCGCGCAGGTAGAATTGGCGGCCTGTCCACTGTGGCAGGGCAGGCCGCGTCGGCTCGGCGCGAAAAGCGTGTGCGAAGCACGCCTGGCTACTGTGCAACGGTTGCGTTATTGGGAGGTCTTGAGATGAGCGATCTGAACCGCAGGGATTTCATCAGAATGGGCGCCGTGGCGGGAATGGGCGCCTCCCTTACGACTTTGACGCCGGCGCTGGCCGGTGCAGGACTCTTCCGCAGCGGCAGGGCCAGTCTGATCGAGTTCAAGGTCCCGCCCATCGAGAACGTGCGAATCGGCTACGTTGGCGTCGGGGGCATGGGCTCCGCCCACGTGCGGAACCTGCTGAAGATCGAGGGCTGCCAGATCACGGCGGTCTGCGACATTGTCCCGGAGAAAGTCGAGCGCGTCCAGAAATGGGTCGAGGAGGCGGGCTTTCCCAAGCCGACCGGGTACACGCGAGGCGACTGGGACTTCAAGCGGCTGTGCGAGACGGAGGACCTCGATCTGGTCTACACCGCCACGCCCTGGGAATGGCATACGCCGGTTCTGCTGGAGGCCATGAAGAACGGCAAGCACGGCGCGACGGAGGTCAATGCGGCATTCAGCATCGAGGACTGCTGGAAGCTGGTCGAGACCGCCGAGAAGACGCAACGGCACTGTGTCCTGATGGAGAACTGCTGCTACGACCGCACCGAGATGCAGATCCTCAACATGGTGAAGCAGGGTCTGTTCGGCGAGCTGATTCACGGCGAGTGCGGCTATCTGCACGATCTGCGCGGGGTCAAGTTCTCCGAAGGAGGCGAAGGCCTCTGGCGGCGCAACTGGGCGATGACCCACGACTGCAACCTGTATCCGACGCACGGTCTGGGCCCGATCGCCCAGTGCATGGACATCAACCGCGGCGATGCCTTCGACTATCTCGTCTCGGTCAGCAGCAACTCGCGGGGCCTGTACGAATACGCCGAACGCTTGCCCGCCGACGACCCCCGACGCAAGGAGACGTACAAGCTCGGCGATGTCAACACCAGCATCATTCGCACCAAGCTGGGCAAGACTATCATCGTCAAGCATGACACCAACCTGCCCCGACCCTACAGCCGCGACATTCTCGTTCAGGGCACCAAGGGAATCGTTCGCAAGTATCCCGAAGAAAAGGTGCACATCGAGGGCAAGACCCAGGGCCATGACTGGGAAGACCTGAGCAGATATCGCAGTGCGGAGATGGATTACGACCATCCGCTGTGGAAGGCCATGCAGGAGCGGGCCAAGGGCGCTGGTCACGGCGGCATGGACTTTATCGAGGACTTCCGTCTGATCGAGGCCCTTCGGATGGGTCGTCCGACGGACATCGACGTCTACGATGCGGTGGCCTGGTCCGCGGTGGTGGGGCTCTCCCGGAAGTCCGTCGCCAAGAAGGGCAAACCGGTGGACTTCCCCGATTTCACACGCGGGCAGTGGAAGAACCCGAGGGAACTGCACGTGATGGAGTTCAAGGGATAAAGACCGACTTCGTATCGCGGCCGACCGGCCGGAGGTATGCCGATGAAGATCAGTGCAAGCTATTGGATGTTCGAAGGGGGCCTGGAGGCGACGCTGCCCGTGGTCGATGCGATAGCTCAGGCCAAGGACTTGGGCTTCGACGCGATCGAGCTGGGTATCGCCAGCCAGGGCGTGCTGACGCACCAGACCACGCAGGCCCAGTGCGAGCAGATTGTGGGCCAGGCGAAGAAGCTGGGGATCGAGATCGCCGGCGTCGCCAGCGGCGAGAGCTGGGGCAGTTCTCCTTCGGATGATGATCCGGCGGTCCGCGCCAGGATCATCGACTTCACGAAGAAATCGCTCCAGGTGGCCAGGTGGCTCGGCACCGATGCCTATCTGTTCGTCCCGGGAGCGGTGGACGTCTTCTTCCTCGAAAAAAGCCCGGTCGTGCCATACGATGTGTGCTACGAGCGGGCCAAAGACGCGGTCTCGCAACTGCTTCCAACCGCCAAGAAGCTTGGCGTCACACTCGCCATCGAGAACGTCTGGAACAAGTTCCTTCTCAGCCCGCTGGAGATGCGCGACTTCATCGACGGCTTCCGGTCGAAAGCGGTAGGGGCCTACTTCGACGTGGGCAACGTCCTGCTGACCGGTTACCCGGACCAGTGGATTCGGATCCTGGGCAAGCGGATCGCTCGCGTCCACGTCAAGGACTTCAAGAAGTCGGTCGGCACCGCCGAAGGTTTCGTCGACTTGCTCGAAGGCGACGTCGATTTCGAGGCGGTCAAGGCGGCGCTGCGTGAGATCGGCTACGACGGCTACGTTACCGCCGAGTTGCTCCCATACCGGCCGGGCCGACCCCAGAAGACGGCCGCCGCAATGAAGAAGATCTTCAAGTAAACCATTCCTGTCAGAAGGGAGAGTGCCATGACCAGAGTGGGCATCATCGGTTTGGGTTTCATGGGCAAGATGCACTTTCGCTGCTACCGGGCGCTGGCGGGCGTGAAGGTCGTGGCGATCTGCGACACCGACAAGGCCAAGTTCCGGGACACCGGCGGCACCGCCGGCAACATCCAGGGTGCCGAGGCGCCGCTGGATTTCACAGGGGTCGGTCTCTATGACAACTTCGACAGGATGCTGGCCGAAGCGAATCTCGACATCCTTTCGGTGACCCTGCCGACCTATCTGCACAAAAGATACGCCGTCAAGGCGCTGAAGGCCGGCGTCAATGTCTTGTGCGAGAAGCCTTTGGCGATGACGGTTGCCGACGGCGAGAAGATCGTCACGGCGGCCAAGGAGAGCGGCAAACTCCTCCAGGTGGGCCACTGCATCCGGTTCTGGCCGGAGTACGCCAAGACCAAAGAGATCATCGATTCCGGCAAGTATGGCAAGGTTCTGGCCGCGACGTTCCAGCGACTGAGCCTGACGCCGACGTGGTCGTGGGACAATTGGCTGATGGACCCGGCCAAGAGCGGCTCGGCGGCCCTGGACCTGCACATTCACGACTCCGACTACGTGCAATACGTGTTCGGCATGCCGAAGTCGGTTTTCAGCCGTGCGGTGGGCGGTCCGACGGGCCAGTTCGATCACATCGTCACGCAGTACCTCTACGATAACGATTGCGTCGTGACCGCCGAGGGTGGGTGGGCCATGGCGCCGGGCTTCGGGTTCGAGATGAGCTTCAACGTTGTGCTGGAAAAGGCCACCATCAGCTACGACTGCACGCGTCAGCCGGCGTTCAAGGTCGCCCCCACCCGCGGCGAGGCCTTCACGCCCAAGATCGCCTCGGGCGACGGCTACTCCAACGAAATCGCGCACTTCGTCAAGGCCGTCCGGGGCAAGAGCGTCCCGGCAATCATCACGCCGGCGCAGTCGGTCGATTCGCTCCGGCTTGTGCTGGCGGAGAAGCGGTCCGCCGCCTCCGGCCGTAAGGTGACGATTTGAAGGCGATCTTCACAGGTAGGGGATAGGGCATGCTGCTGGAGCCAATCGATTGGGCGTGCATCTTCGCGTTCTTTGCAGTGTCTTTGATCGTCGGTCTGGCGGTGGCCCGCCAGGCCGGCAAGAGCAGCTCGGAGTTCTTCCTTTCCGGTCGCGGCATGCCTTGGTGGCTGCTCGGCATGAGCATGGTCGCCACGACGTTTTCCACGGACACGCCCAATCTCGTGACGGACTTCGTCCGTCAGAACGGCGTCGCCGGCAACTGGGCCTGGTGGGCCTTCCTGCTGACAGGTATGCTGACGGTCTTCGTGTACGCCAAACTCTGGCGTCGCTCGCAGGTCCTGACCGATATCGAGTTCTACGAGATTCGCTACAGCGGCCGCAGCGCCGCCTTTCTGCGGGGTTTCCGCTCGCTCTACCTGGGGGTCTTTTTCAATATCATGGTGATGGCCATGGTCTCGCTGGCCGCGATCAAGATCGGCGGGGTCATGCTGAACCTCAAGCCGATCGAGACGATCGCCATCGCGGCGGTGGTGACGATGATCTTCAGCGCTATGGGCGGCCTGAGAAGTGTGCTGCTGACGGATTTTCTGCTGTTCATCATCGCGATGGCCGGCGCCGTTGCAGCGGCGGTGATTGCCGTGCGCCACGAGGCGATCGGCAGTCTGGCGAACCTGCTCGATCATCCGGCGGTTCAGGGCAAATTGTCGATCCTTCCGCCCTTTGACTTCAGCAGTAAGGAAAGCGCGAATCTGCTGGTGTCGGTCTTCCTGATTCCGCTGGCGGTCCAGTGGTGGAGCGTCTGGTATCCCGGCTCTGAGCCGGGCGGGGGAGGCTACATCGCCCAGCGCATGCTGGCGGCCAAGAACGAGAAGCACGCGGTGGGCGCGACGTTCTTTTTCAACGTGGCCCACTATGCCCTGCGGCCGTGGCCCTGGATCATCGTGGCGTTGGCTTCGCTGGTGGTCTTCCCGACGCTCGATTCGCTGCGTCAGGCGTTCCCGAACGTCGATCCCAGCATTGTCAAGCACGATCTGGCCTACCCGGCGATGCTGACGTTCCTGCCGCATGGCCTGCTCGGCGTCGTGCTGGCCTCGCTCATCGCGGCCTACATGTCCACCATCTCGACGCACCTGAACTGGGGTTCGTCGTACGTGGTCAACGACTTCTACAAGCGATTCATCGATCCGCAGGCCTCCGAGAAGACGCTGGTCCGCGTGGGCCGCATCTCGACTGTCCTGCTGATGGTAGGCGCCGCCGTGCTGGCCTTGGAGCTCCAGAGCGCCGTGGAAGCGTTCCAGATCCTGCTCCAGATCGGCGCCGGGACCGGGCTGATCTTCATCCTCCGCTGGTTCTGGTGGCGGATCAACGCCTGGAGCGAGATCACCGCGATGATCGTTTCCTTCCTGGTGGCCTGCTGGTTCCAGCTCGTGCATACTCGCGTTGGCCTGCCGGCGCTGGAGAGCTGGCAGACGCTGGTGCTCGGGGTGGCGATTACCACCGCTGCCTGGCTTGCGGTGACGTTCCTGACCCGGCCCACCGAACGCCAGACGCTGGTGCGCTTCTATCAGTTGGTGCATCCCGGCGGGCCCGGCTGGGCTGCCGTCGTGCGCGACCCTGCGTTTCAGGAGCACAAGACCACGTCCGATCCGCTGGCCTGGGACGTGCCGCGGGGGATTCTGTGCATGGTCCTCGGCTGTGTCGTTGTGTATGCCTCGCTGTTCGCTATCGGCTCGTGGATCTACGCCAACTACATGCCCGCGACCATCCTGACGGTTGCCGCGATTGTCGCCGCCGGCCTGCTGATCAAGGTCTGGAGCCGACTCCAGATGGAATAGACTCGCCCCGGCACCCGAATGGGACGTCTCGTGGGAAGAGGATGGACGTGCGTTGCTCTGTGGACGGGAGATACGATGGAAACGGACTTCGTCAAGCTCGGTTTCAGCACGAGTTTCACGGTTCTCGACTGGTGCATTGTCATCGGGTATCTGATCGCGGTCGTCAGTATCGGCGTCTACATCCGCAAGTACGTGGCCAGCGCCACGGACTTCATCGTCGCCGGTCGCGGGCTCAAGACGTTCCTGGCCATCGCAACGATGATCGGGACGGAGCTGGGTCTGGTGACGGTGATGTACTCGGCTCAGAAAGGCTTCACGGGCGGGTTCGCCGCCTTTCACATCGCTTTTGCGGCGGCGATCGTCACGCTTTTCGTGGGGCTGTCCGGCTTCATCGTGGTTCCGCTGCGCCGCCTGAACGTGATGACGATCCCGGAGTTCTACGAGAAGCGTTTCGGCAGGGACGTCCGCATCCTCGGCGGCGCCATTCTGGCGTTCTCGGGCATCCTGAATATGGGACTGTTCCTCAAGGCCGCCTCGCTGTTCGTCATGGGCATGACCGGACTGGCCTCGGTGGTGCATCTGAAGATCGTCATGACCGTGTTGCTGTGCATGGTCCTGCTGTATACGACCCTGGGCGGCATGGTCTCGGTGGTCGTTCTCGATTACATCCAGTTCGTCGTGCTGGCGTTCGGGCTGGTGATCGGCAGTGTCCTGTCGATCCGGCATCTGGGATGGACCAACATCGTCGAGACGGTGATGCGTGAGATGGGCGATAGCGGATTCAATCCCTTTGACGAGGCGGGTTTTGGCTGGTCCTACGTGCTGTGGATGTTTTTCATGGGCCTGGTCAGTTGCGCCGTCTGGCAGACCGCCGTGATTCGCGCCTGCTCGTCCAAGGATACCGCAACCGTCCGGAAGATGTACTGCCTCTCGTCGATCGGGTTTCTGATTCGCTTCCTGATTCCGTATTTCTTCGGGATCTGCGCCCTGGTGTTCATCGCCAACAACGCTTCGCTTCGAACCGTGTTCCTTTCCGCCGAGGGCAAGGCGAATCCTGACCTGTCCTTGCGGGCGATGCCGTTCTACATGAGTCAGATCCTGCCGAGCGGCATTATTGGCATTGTTACGGCCGGAATGCTGGCCGCCTTCATGTCCACCCACGACAGCTATCTTCTGTGCTGGAGCTCGGTGCTGACCCAGGACGTGGTCGCTCCCTGGTTCAGGAAGGACCTTTCGTCGAAGACGCGGCTCCTGCTGACCCGCATTTTCATCCTGGGCATCGGTATCTTCATCCTGGTCTGGGGGCTGTGGTTTCCATTGCGGCAGGACTTGTGGGATTACATGGCCATCTCGGGAGCCATCTATTCCATTGGCGGTTTTACCCTGCTGGCGTTCGGCCTGTACTGGAGAAGAGCCAGTCGCACGGGCGCCTATCTGGCCCTTTTCAGTGGTATCCTGGCCGTCCTGGGGCTCTCAAAGGTGCAGGAATTGTGTACGCCCATGCTGGCGCCGATCAAGGTGCGATTCGGCATCGAGGGCGACATCTCCAGCGCGGTGATCGGCCTGTTGGTTCTCGTCCTGGCGATTCTACTGATGATTGCCGGTTCGCTGTTGTGGCCGGATCGAGAACGGAACCGTTATCACGCCGAGCGTGAGGAGTCATAGTATGGACTGGGTGAAGATCTGGACGTTCTTCTTCTTTCTGAGCCTCGGCCTTTTCACGGCGCTGGCGGTGATCGTGGCGATCGGCGGCTTCTTTAACATCCGCTCGTTGTTCAAAGACCTGTCCGCAGCCAGACGCAGGCATGGTCCGCAGAACGATTCGGGTGCAGAAGCCTGAACCATCGCAATGTCACCATGTCTGCCGGAGCGCGTGCGAAACGCACCTTGACTTGAGTGCCACCACACCTCGTCCCGGGCTGCCCCTTCGATCGGAAGATCCAGTATGTGTCTTTAAGGAATTTCCTGATGCAAGGCTCTGCTCCATTCTGCCGATACAGGCAAGGTAGTTCACAACGTCGCGGAGAACCTCCTTCGAATGGGGTCGTCGAGTTGCCCCATTGTTCTCGGCCTGATGACCAGAGTGGGATGCGCACCCAGGGACAGAGGATGAGAAAATGCGAATTCTGATTGTGGACGATCATCTCAGCATGCGGCAGACGCTGGCTCGCTTGTTCCAGGAAACATCGCAGGCACAGGTGGTGGGTGAGGCGGCCGACGGCGGCGAGGCGGTGCAACGGGCCAGGGAGCTGAAGCCCGATGTCGTGATCATGGATGTCGAAATGCCCCGGCTTAACGGAATCGACGCGACCCGCCAGATTCTCGCCGAACAGCCGGACATGCGAATCATCGGCCTTTCGACCCACCATTCGCACGTGTACATCAAGGCCATGCTCGGCGCAGGAGCATCCGCCTACGTGCTCAAAGACGAGATGTTCCCCGATCTGATCGAGGCGATGGAGGCTGTCGCGGACGGACAAACCTATCTCAGTCCGTCACTGACAGGCTGCATTCCGCCGGAGATTCTGTTTGCCTGGCCGCGCCAGGCCTGCTGTAATGAGACCGAAGCCGTGCGAGCCGAGCGGCTGGCCGGCCTGTGAGTATCGGCATATCGTCACTGAACAGCAGGAGAAGTGCCTCATGCGGTCTTCCCGTATGCCGGCGATCGTCTGGCTTGTCTCTATCGTTCTTTCGTCTCCCTTGAGCACGGCCCGTGCGGTCCAGCGCCTCATCACCAATCCCGTTGCGCCCGAGGGCCACGATCCATGGGTCACGCAGTTCGAGGGCGTGTATCACTACTGCTATTCGCATAAGGGGGCGATCTGGGTCCACAGCGCACCGCGGATCGAGGAGGCGGTTCAGTTCGAGGGCCGACAGGTCTGGCGGCCGGAGCGCGGGATGCCGTATTCGCGAGAGCTCTGGGCGCCGGAGCTGCACCGGCTCTGGGGTGGCTGGTACATCTATGTTGCGGCCGACGACGGGAACAATGAGAACCATCGCATGTACGTTCTCCAGGCCGACACCGAGGATCCGGCCGGAAGCTACACGATCCGTGGCAAGATCGCCGATCCCTCCGACAAGTGGGCCATTGACGGAACGGTGATGCTGTATGACGGTCGGCTCTACCTTATCTGGTCGGGCTGGGAAGGCGATACAAACATCGCACAGAATCTCTACATCGCGCCCATGAAGGACCCGCTTTCCATCGATGGACCGCGATCGCTGATATCCAAGCCCGAATACGACTGGGAACAGATCGGCAAACCGCTGGTGAACGAGGGGCCGGAGGTGCTCACACACGCCGACGACGTGTTCATCATCTACTCCGCCAGCGGAAGTTGGACGGACGATTACTGCCTGGGGCAGTTAAAACTGGTCGGCGACGATCCGCTCGATCCGGCGTCGTGGCAGAAGAAGAACACCCCTGTGTTCGGCTCGACGGCCACCGTTTTCGGTCCCGGCCACGCGTCGTTCGCCCGCAGCCCCGACGGCAGCGAGGACTGGATCATCTACCATGCCGCCAAGCGTCAGGGCTCCGGCTGGGACCGTAACACGCGGATGCAGCGATTCACCTGGGACGTCGAGGGCAATCCGTGCTTCGGCTATCCGGTCTCTGAAGGCGTGCCGATCGCGGCGCCGTCGGAATGATCCGGCGGCCGGCTCGGGCGTCAGTAGCCGCGTCGGCCTCCCGCGACCTGTACGGCCATCAGATTGTCGCGGACTCGCGTGTTGCTTGGGTTGACCTGGGCGGCCCTCACCAGCCACTCGATGGCCTGGTCGAATCGACCTGCCTGAGCATGCTCGACCCCGATCGACATGAGACAGACCTCGTCCCAGGGCGCCAACTGGGAGACCTCCTGGTACAGGGCAATGGCTTCCGGGCCGCTGGTGGCGTCGGCCCGGTCGTACAGCCCGCGAATCCGTTCGAGCTGAGCCAACTCCGTGTCCGAAAGGCGCTTGAGCAGTTGGCCCCGGGAGTCTGCGTTGGCCAAGGTGATCGAGGTGCCTTGGCTGCGGGCCAGGCGCTCCATTCGGAGAGCCGCTGCATTGAATTCGAGCAATTGGCGTTTCTCCTGGTCCGAGAAACTCTCGAAGGCCGTCGGCTTGCCCAGGATGCGCTTGAGAAGACTCATGAGTTGCTCCTCCTGCTTTTCCGAAACCACCACCTGTAGCGCCGCCCGCAAGAGCTTGCCCTGAGCTTGCGGAAGGGGCATGCCGAAAGGGCAATCCGCCGAGGGCGAATCACTACAAACGAGCAAGGACCACGTACCCAAAACATACGAAAAGGCAGGGCTTGCGGCAAAAACGCCGTCCGGTGGCTTGGCCCGGCGGTTCATGGGTTGAAGTGCGTTCGTCGCCGGCGTATGATGCTCGTGGCGTTGTCAGCACTGAGAAACGCGTCGAACGAGGTGCCCATGGAATGCCGCAAGTGCGGGGCCTGCTGCATTGCCCCTTCGATCGCCAGCGCCATGCCGGACATGCCGTATGGCAAACCCGCAGGAGTGCGATGCCGTCATCTGGACGGCCGCAATCTGTGCAAGCTGTTCGGCCGGCCCGAACGGCCGTCGTTCTGTCGCGGCTGGAAGCCGTCGCCCGATGTCTGCGGCGCCAACTTCGACGAGGCGATGGCCAATATCGCGGCACTGGAGGCCCGGACGGCGCGGTAGCAGGGAGGCCCGGGACGAAGCCGGGGATTTGCCATGAGCAAACAGGATTACCCCAAGACCAATGCAATTCGCTGCCTGTTGCAGCACGACATCCCGTTCGAAGTCTTCACGTATGCCTATGAGGAGCGAGGCGGCACGCGGGTCTCGTCCCGCGAGCTGGGCGTCGATGAGCATGCGGTGATCAAGACTCTGATCATGGAGACGGATTCGAAGGACCCGCTGATCGTGCTGATGCACGGCGACCGCGAGGTCTCTACCAGGCAACTGGCTCGCGTTCTGGGCGTCAAGTCGGTAGCCCCGTGCGAGCCCAAGGTCGCCGACCGGCACAGTGGCTACATGGTCGGCGGGACCAGCCCGTTCGGCACGCGAAGGGCCATGCCGGTCTATGCCGAGCAGACCATCTTCGACCTGCCCGAGATCTACATCAACGCGGGCCGGCGGGGCATGCTCGTTCGCATCGATCCGAAGGACATGACCCGGGCGCTTCGGATTACCCCGGTTCAGGTGGCCATCGAACCATGAGGTCGCGGTTTCTGGAGCATTCTGGGAAGGAAACACGGTGGATTATCAATGGCACGATCTCGTCGGCAATGCCGGCGTCGCGATGATTATCGGAACGTACCTGCTGCTCCAGATGGGCAAGGTCCACGCGCAGACAGTGGCCTATTCGCTGGCCAACGCCCTCGGGGCCGGCATGGTCATGCTCTCGCTGGTTTTCGATTTCAACCTGTCGGCCTTCGTCGTCGAATGCTTTTGGGCGGCCATCAGCATCTTCGGTATGATTCGGGTGGTGCGTTTGGCCGGACCCTGTAGGGGCGAATGAGCATTCGCCCCGGTGATTCGGTTATCGTATGCCCAGGGAGGCGCGTGCCGGCGCAAGGTCGCCGGTCCGTGTTTCTCGACAAGCGACGTCGGCACATTGGGCAGAATGGGAAAGGACGACCCCCATGGACTATGATTACGACAAGATCGACGAGTGCACACTGGCGCTGCTGTATCTCGTGGCGTTTGACCGCGAGGAGGGCATCGGCGCGCGGGCGTGGAAAGGCTTCGACTGGGAGACGATGAATCGCCTCCATGAGAAGGGCTACATCTCCGATCCGAAGGGCAGGGCGAAGTCGGTGGTGTTGAGCGAGGAAGGCTTCCGGAAGGCCGAAGAACTGTTCCATCGTTTCTTCGCGAGGGAAGATCCCAAAGCCGGGGCAGGCCACGAGAAGGCGGATGCCGTTTGACACATCGGGAGGGATCATGCATCAGAGGCAGTTGGGCAAGACGGGATGGGCTGTTGGCGAAGTCGGGCTGGGATGCTGGCAGTTCGGCGGGGATTTCGGGCCGATGGCGGAACAGACGGCGATGCAGATCATGGTCGCGGCGGTCGAGAAGGGCACCACGTTCTTCGACACCGCCGACGTCTACGGCAGCGGACGCAGCGAGAAGCTGATCGGCCGGTTTCTGCGCGACACCGGCCGCGAGATCCGCGTAGCGACGAAGTTCGGTCGTGAGGCGGACGTCTATCCCGACGGCTACACCGAACGGGCGCTTCGCCGCAAGACCGAGGATTCGCTCAAGCGTCTCGGCGTCGAGTGCCTCGACCTGACGCAACTGCACTGCGTGCCGATGAAGGTACTCCAGGACGGAGCGATCTTCGATTGGCTCCGCAAGCTCAAGCAGGAGGGCAAGATCCGGCACTTCGGCGCCAGCGTCGAGAGCGTCGAAGAAGCGATGGTCTGCCTGGAGCACGACGACCTCGCCTCGCTTCAGATCATCTTCAACATCTTCCGGCAGAAACCCACCGCCGAGCTGCTGCCCAAGGCCAAGGCCAGGAATGTGGCGATCATCGTGCGCCTGCCACTGGCCAGCGGACTGCTGGCGGGTAAGTTCACCAGAGACACGAAGTTCGTCGAGACAGACCATCGCAACTACAACCGCGATGGTCGGCATTTCAATGTGGGCGAGACCTTTGCGGGTCTGCCCTTCGCCAAAGGCATCGAGCTGGCCGACGCGATCAAGCCGCTCGTGCCCGCGGGCATGACGATGGCGCAGATGGCCATGCGCTGGATTCTCGACCATGACGCGGTGTCCGTCGTCATCCCCGGCGCCAGCTCGCCCAGGCAGGCAATCGACAACGCGCAGGCGTCCGACCTGCCCCGCCTCTCGCCCGAACTGCATCGGAGACTCTCGGGCTTCTATACCACCGAAGTCCACGACCACATCCGCGGGCCCTACTGAACTCGGCCCGGGAAGCTGGAGAGAGAACCAACGCGAGGGTCGAACCCGCTGTCGTTCGAGTCAGGTGCCCGCCTGGAGATCACGACATGATTCGGCTCTGACCTCGCCCCTCGCCGCCTGGTATCCACGCGGCTTCGCAGCCGCCGTCACCCATGCTGCACGTAAAGTCAGGTCTGATAACGTTTTGCCTGTTATCGCGCCAGGCCTGTTCCGGGGCATGCCGGCCACAGCAACAGCACTGCCAGCGGCGTTGCACGGCCTTTTCGCACCTGTTGTTCGGTTTCTGCTTGAGGAAAAACCGTTACGAGTCGATGCAGGAGTGGAACTATATCGTTAAGGATACGCCGCAAATGGGCAGTCGAACCATATCTTCAACGACGAGGCATTGCGCTGGCCTCGCGTGGGGTCGTTTCTGGGAGGAAAATCTTATGAGCGGGCTGAAAGCAGGGTTCCTGGGGGTCGCGATCGCCGCATCGGTCTGGATGCTGGGCGCCGGGGTCTGTCCGGCCGGCGCCGTTGAGGACGAGTTCACAATCGATCTCGACGTGACCGGGCAGATGACCGCCGGCCAAGGAACCGGATACGAACGCGGGTCCTGGTACTACTACCCCCACACGGATTGGTGGACGCAGTGGTTCTTCAACGGTCCGTACAGTTCCAAAGGCAAGAAAGTCGTTTCGGTCGGTCTGGACATCGCGATCCTGGACCCGACATCTGCGGTCGGAAGCTACGTGGAAGTGTCGTTGAACTGGACGAAGCCCGACTGGCCGACTGACGCGGAGGCGCCTCCTTTGCCTCGCGACATTCGCAGCCTCGCTCAGGAGAACCAACTGATTCAACGCCGCACGCTTGTGGCCCGGACGGACGTGCGCGACTCGACGTTCATCAACGTCAACTCCGAGATTTCCGGTTATTGCCCGGGATGGGTTTCGATCGACATCCGCGGCCGGAACGTGGCCGTCGAAGGGTTTATTATCCATGAGTGTGTGTTGAACGAAGACCCCGAGCCTCCCACGGGAGATCGCGACTTTGGCGACGCGCCTGAGGGTGCGCTGGCCTATCCGGACACCGGCGTGGAAGGGATGTTCCCGACGTGTGTCGGCGTCGGTCCGGCCTCGTGGGTCGAGCACAACAGCCGCTCACTCTACTTCGGACCGAAGGTGGACATTGAGGCGGATGGCAACGCCGGACAGTGCCCCAAGTTTACGCCCAACACCTACAACAAAGACGAAGGATTTCAGGATGGGGACGCCGGGCTGCGCAGGCCTCGCGCCTATACCATTGTGAAGGTGGGCGGTGAGGAGGTGGTCACGCCGCTGGTCTTCACCGGCCTCGAGTCCATCACCAATGCCTGTCAACTGGCGATCTGGGGCGCCGAGATCGACATCGAGGTGCACAACGAGCGCACGGACGGCCGCAACGCCTACGTCAACGTCCTGTTCGACTGGAACCACGATGGCCTGTGGCAGGGCGTGTCCCAGTGCGCCGAAGGCACGGTTCCCGAGCACGTGCTGGTGAACTTCCCGGTGCCTGCCGGCTACGATGGATATCTCTCGGCCCTGGGACCCCCGAACTTCCGCGTCGGCCCCTTGGGCGGATACGTCTGGGCGCGGTTTACCATCAGCGACAGTCCGGTCGTCGAGGGCTGGAACGGCGACGGCGTCTTCAGTGACGGCGAAACCGAGGACTACCTGCTTCACCTCAAAGAGCCTCTGGTGTTCTGCGACTGGGAAGACGGCGATGCGTACAAGATGCACTGGCCGCAGGTGCCCGATCTGCAATCGACGGGGATCAACGTGGCCGCCTCCGCGACGGCGCTGGCCGACGACTTCCAGTGCACCCAGGATGGCCCGATCACCGACATCCACTTCTGGGGCTCCTTCCTCGATGACGTCCGACCGTCGCTGGGGGTGGACAGCCTGCGATTTACAGTGAGCATCTACTCCAATCTGCCGGCCGACAACCTGATCTCGTGGAGCCGGCCGGGCGAGCTGCTCTGGCGCAAGGAGGTCGCGCCGTACACGTACGATGTGCGACAGACCGGCAGCAATATCGGTCAGGGCTGGTTCGATCCGGCCAGCAAGCTCTACGACGACGACAATCACAATTACGTCTACCAGTACAATATCTGCCTCGATGAGAAGGAGGATCTCTTCGTTCAGCGACGGGGCGCGATTTACTGGCTGGTCATCGAAGAGGTCCCGCCGCAAGCCAGCAAGTACACGTTCGGATGGGGCACGACGCAGCAGCAACTCCAGTTTCAGGACCGCGCGGTCTGGCGGCACCCGAGCCTCGGATGGCTGCCGATGTCCTATCCCGATACGCATCGGTATGAGGGCCGGGCGCTCGATCTGGCCTTCGTCATCACAGGCGGCACGGACGAATGCGCCGGCGACACCGATTTCGGCGATGCGCCCGATCCGACGTACCCGACGCTGCTGCTCAGCAACGGCGCGCGGCATACGATCGTTTCCGATATCTACCTCGGCCGGCTCGTGGACGGAGAGTTCGACGGGCTGCCCGACGCCGGCGCCACGGGCGACGACTTCCGCTGCTCCGATGACGAGGACGGCGTGGTCTTCTCCAATCTGGTCATCGGCAAGTCCACGACGGTCGAGGTGACCGCGTCGACGAGTGGGGCGCTCAATGCCTGGATCGACTGGAACGCGGACGGCGACTGGGACGACGCCGACGAGCACGTGTTCTCCGACGAGCCTCTGGCCTCCGGGAGCAACACGTTGCCGCTCGACGTTCCCGCCCAGGCGGCCGTGGGTGAGACGTTCGCCCGCTTCCGCTTCAGTACGATGCGCGGTCTGCGCGCCACGGGCCTGGCGCCCAACGGTGAGGTGGAGGACTACCTGGTCCGCGTCGAGGACGCGGCCATCCCGAGCGAGCCTCCGGCCGACCATCTGAAATGGTCCCAGCCTCCGCTGGAGCAGGACCCCACGTCGCTTGCGCCCATTTACTGCGGCTGGGACGAGCTTTCGTATGCGAGCCGGCCGGTGGATTCCGCCCGCGGCTCGTGGAAGATCGTGGCCGATGACTTCCGTTGTTTCGGCCAGATGCCGGTGACCTCGGTCCACTGGTGGGGCTCGTACCAGAACTGGGATGGCGTCGAGACACCTCGCATCCAGCCGCAATCCTGGCGGATCGGATTCTGGAGCAACGTTCCCGCCGACAGTCGGTATGCGTTCAGCCGGCCGGGTGCGCTGCTCTGGCTGGTCAACGTCGACGCCGATCGCGTCACGCAAGAGCCGGTCGGCACCGACGAGTTCCCGAACCGGCCCTCCGACACGTGCTTTGAGTATCACGTGGACCTCGAAGCGCGCGAGTATTTCTGGCAGGGCAACTACGTCGAGGACCAGACGCAGGACAGCATCTTCTGGATAAGCATCACGGCGGTCTACACCGGTTCGCCCGAGCCGGACTACGTGTGGGGCTGGAAGAGCCGCGCGATGCCCTGGATGGACGCCGCGGTCACCTTCAGCGTCCGCACGAACGACCTGCGGCAAGGGATGACCGTCGAGCCGGCCATCGTACAGCCGATCACCAATTCGCTCGTCTGCGAACGCCTCGACACCTACGATATGGCGTTCGAGCTGGATACCGATCCCGCTTACATCAAGTGGGAGCAGCCCTTTACCGGGCTTCGCCACTGGAAACACTACGAGGATGAAGAGTCCCTGGCCGTTCGCGGACCGGTCGCGTCGGACAAGTGGGTGCAGGACCCCGACACAACGGGCACCGGGATGGACGTCGACATTACGCGCGATCTTCCCGTGACCTGGGCCGCGCAGATCGGCGCCGACGACTTCGAGTGTACGACGACCGGGCCGATCACCGGCATCACGCTCTGGGGCGCGTGGTATCATGACGTGCTGCCCAGCGGCGGCGCCAGCGATGTCACGTTCACGTTGACCATTCGCGAGGACGTCCCCGCCGGCGCCGGCTCGACCGGCTACAGCATGCCGGGCAAGGTTCTCTGGACGAAGCAATTCTCGGCAGGCCAGTTCACCGTGCAATCCCTCGACGCCCGGGCGCAGAGCTTCTACAGCCCGTGCAACCAGGCGTATGAACCTGCCAGCCACCTGACGATTTACCGGTACGACTTCCCGATCGACGCGAGGGAGGCGTTCGTGCAGACCGGATCGACGAGCCGACCCATGGTCTACTGGCTCAGTGCGCAGGCGTACGTGCTGCAACGAGCCGGCAGTATCGCGACGCGTTTCGGATGGAAGGCTTCCTCCGACCACTGGAACGACTCGGCGGTCTGGGTGCAGGCCCAGGAGACCTACAGCGGCCCCTGGCAGCGACTGCTCTATCCAAAGGGACACGCGCTCTCGACGCGGCCGGCCGATCTGGCCTTCGCGATCGAGACGCAGCAGGCGGACGCTGGCCTGACCTATCGCCGGCTGGTCGCCGACGACTGGCAGTGCAACAGTGACACCTCCGTGACGGGGATCGTCTGGTGGGGTTCGTACATTGGCTACGGCTATCAGCCATGCGAATGCAGCCAGATGACGGCGCCGCGACAACCCGACTATTTCCAACTGGCAATCTGGTCCGATGCGCCCGACCCGACGCCGGGCGATCCGGCCACGTTCAGCTATCCGGCCGAGAAAATCTGGGAGTATACCGCCAAGGACTTCGACGAGGTCATGGTCGGCTTCGACAAACACCCCGAGGCGGGCGAAGCGGGCCGTCATGGCTTCGAGCCGGTCTACCGTTACACGCTGCAACTGCCGCGCGACGCTTGGTTCGAGCAGAAGAACCCGCGCGAGATTTACTGGCTGAGCATTGCGGCGGTCTATGACGATGCCCGGACGATGGAGTACGCGTGGGGCTGGACGAACCATCCGTACACCGCCTGGAGTCCGGCGGAGACGCAACGGCTGGCCCACTGGAAGCTCGATGAATCGAAGGGCATCGTTGCCGCCGACAGTTCGGGCAACGGAAACGATGGAACGCTCGTGGGCAATCCCGTCTGGCGACCCGCGGACGGCCAGATCGGCGGTGCCATCGAACTCGACGGCCGCGGCGCCTACGTGCGCATCGCCAAGGCCAGGGGACTGGACTTCGCGCCGGGTTCGTTCTCCGTTTCCGCATGGGTCAATGCCCGTGAGGTTCGCGGCGGATGGCAGGCCATTCTGGAATATGACCGCACCAGTGCGAGTGGCAATCGCTTCGGGCTGTGGATTGATGCCAATGGACGCTTCCACTTCCGTGTCGGTCTCACGACGACCCAGACGCCCCAGAGCCTTGCTGCCAACCAGTGGCATCTGCTGACGGCGACATATGACGCATCGACGCGCCAAATGAAGCTTTATATCGATGGGGTTCTCCGAAAGACCGCCACGAATTCCGGCGGCTATGTCACCCCGACGCAGGCGACACTGACGATCGGCGTGCGCGGCGACGAGGCGTCGGAGTTCTTCAACGGACTGCTCGACGACATCCGTATCTACGGAACCGTCCTGAGCGCCGACGATATCCTCTCGATGGTCGGCGCCGGACGCAACGGCAGCGCCGTGGCCGGGCAGGTGAGCCCGACCGCCGCCACCGAGGTCTGGGAATGGACACCGTTGCACGACCAGATGGGGGCCAGGGAAGACCTGTCCTTCGTGCTCTTCACCGATTCAGGTCAGGACGCGGCCGCGGTCGGCGAAGACAAGGACGGTGAGGTCGTCATTCCCGGCGATTGGCCGACGGAGGAGGCTAAGAAGTAAGCCCGCTCGATCCGCCTGCGGCGGATCGATTCACAACAGCGCAAGGGGCGCCGGTGGAAATCGCCGGTGCCCCTTTTTCATTTACCCTCACACACCTCGTTCCTCGCGAACCGGGCCCTTTCAGGCCGCGTACACCGTCCGAATGGACAGTCTCATGAGGTGCATCATGGAAGAGTTCAAGACAGACAATCTGCTGCCGATGCTGTTTTCGGCCTTGGTATGTATCGTTGGGATGTACCTGGCAAGTTGAGGTGATGGAAGGACCGGCGTTGAGTCAGATCCGCAGGAAGATCTTCCTGCGATACATCCACAGCAGCACGAGCCAGAGGACCAGCAATACCGCGGCCCGTTCGAGGACGGGCGCGTAAGCGGAGCCGAGACTCTCAAAGACGTGCTGGCCGAGGTGGCGACGGAGGTTGTCGCGGATAAAGCCGCCCGAAAGCTGCCAGAGGCAGTACAGGGTGATGGGGTTGAGTCCGACCACCACGAAGGGAAACGCCCATCGCTTCCATCGTCGCCACTCGATGACGGCGACGAAAGCCGCCAGCACGAGCGCGACCCAGCCGGCGCTGTAGATCGTCCAGGAAGGTGTCCAGATGCGTTTGACGATCGGGCACAGACCCGCCAGGGTGATGGACTTGCCGATCACCACGCCCAGTACCCCGAAGAGGATCAGGTGTTTGAGCTTGCACGGGATCGACAGGCCGCTTCGCAGCAGTTGGCCCGCCAACAGACCGAAGACCATGGTTGCGATCGAGGGGACGAAGTTCAGCGTCTGGTAGCCTCCGCTGCTGAAGACGAACGGTTTCTCGCGAGGGAAGAGGTTGAGGAACCACCGGTCGAACGCGGCCGCGAAGTTGGCGTTCTTCTCCCAGTGGGCGGCAAAGCCTGTCAGATAATGCCAATCGGCGGGGATACCGACGTTCTGCCAGTCGAAATCCGCCGCCGGAAGCGGGTAGAGCGCAAACGCCAGCCAGTAGACCAGCAAGATCGCAAAGGCAGCCAGCCACTGCGTACGCGGCCGGGTGAACGCCAGCAGAAAGACGATCGGATACCCTAGGCCGATCTGAGCGAGCACGTTCGTGAAGAACCACTCGGTCTGTTTGCTCCACGCGGAGGTGAGAAATACCGCCAACAGCACGAGCACCAGGGCCCGCCGCAGCGCGTGGGCGAACAGTCTGCCGAACGTCTGCCCACGATCGATCCGCTTGGCCACCGACCAGGGCAGGGCTACACCGACCATGAACATGAATGCCGGCTGGATGATATCCCACAGCGTGAATCCCGCCCATGCGGCGTGCTCGGTCTGGCGCGCGAGGAACTGCCAAAGCCCGCTGTCCGGGTGCTGCCGGGCGACTTGGGCCAGGCCCAGGCCGCTGGAGGCCATCAGCAGCATGATCGCGCCGCGACAGGCATCGAGCGACACCAGACGTCCGGATGCGTTCGAATCGATACCCCCTGCATCGCCGGAAGGGCCGGTTGCGGTCCTGACCATGCGTTCTCCCTGATTCACCCGCGCCTTTCCGGCCTTTGCCGCCGGGCCCCACGGCCGGCGGTGTCGTTCGGCCGAGCCTCGGGCGTCGATAGAATAAACTTCACAATCCCCGATTCGGCAAGCGATTTCTGTGCACGGCGACGTTGTACCGGTCGTATAATTGGCGAATGAAAACCTACAAGCACGCATTGGCTCTGAACCCGTACTTCGGGGATTCGACCGCCACGATGGGGATCTTCCCGCCGACCGGTCTCGAATACATCGTCGCCAGTATGAAGGACCTCGTGGACAAGGTCACCGTTCTGGACCTGCGCTACCACAAGGTGTACCAGGACCCCAAGGTCCTGGGCGACTTCATCCGGGCCGAGATCGACCTGCTGTGCATCAGCGTTCGCTGGGAGACCCGCTTCGAGCAGATCTGCGACTTCATCTCACAACTGCCCGATGAGGTCACTACCGTCGTCGGCGGCTACAAGGCGACGCTGGACGTCGAGTACCTGTTCGAGCGCTGCCCGAACATCGACCTGATCGTGCGCGGCGAGGGCGAAGAGACCATTCGGGATATTCTCAAGGGGCTGCCCAACAAGGATATCCCCGGGCTGTCCTATCGCGAGAACGGCAAGATCGTTCACAACGAAAACCGGCCTTTGCCCAGTCTTGACTCGATCCCCTTCCCGGACCGTTCGCTGCGGACGCATGATTACTACCTGACGCTGCACGGGGTCCGCCTCGGACGGCGCACGTTCGACACGGTGCTGACGACACGCGGCTGCCCGTTCCATTGCAAGTTCTGCACGTTCAGCCTCAATCCGCTCGGGCAGAAGCGCAGTTACACCGAGCGGCCCGTCGCCTCCGTCATGGAGGAACTCCAGACCATCTCCGCCGACACCGTCCTTTTCAGCGACGACAACTTCTTCACCAACATCAAGCGAAGCGAGGAGATCTGCGACCGGATCATCGCCAGCGGCATCAAGAAGACGTTCATCGTCCAGGCGCGAATCGACGTGGCGCGGCATCCGCAAGTCCTGGCCAAGGCCGAGCGGGCGGGCTTTCGCGTGTTTCTGCTCGGGATCGAGTCGCCGCACGATCGGATTCTGCAACAGCTTCAGAAGGGCATCACGCAACAGCAGATCCGCGAGTCCCTCGCGGTGCTGACGCAGTACAAGTTTTTCCTGCACGGCTACTTCATCTACGGCAATATCGGCGAGAGCGAAGAGGAGATGCTCTACATTCCGAAATTCGCCAAGGAGATCGGGCTGGACACCATCAGCTTCCAGAAGCTGCGTATCGAGAAATTCTCGCCGTTGAAAGAGGTCGTCGAATCGACGCCCGGCTACCATTTCGACCGCATCGGCGGCCCGGTCTATTCCGACCGATACGGGCGCAAGGAACTCAAGCAGATCCGCAACCGGATTCGGGCCGCGTTCTACGACGCGTCGCAACTGCTTCACATCGCCCGCAAAGCCGGCCGGATCGGCCTGGTCGACGGCCGCGACCTTGCGTGTGTTCTTCCCCACTTGCCCGTGCTGCTCTATCGGTTCGCCGCCCGGAAACAACGAAAGAGACACCATCACGCGCAGGTCGCCGCAGGCGGATCGCAGCGAGCCGCCGCTGTTCTGTGAGAGTAGCAGAATGGACATTGGCCCATCCGGTGTGTGTCAGGCGAATTGAATGTGGTCGGGAGGTGATTCGAATGAAGCGATGCAGTAGGGTTGTGCTGGGTCTGGTGGTTGCGCTCGCGACCGCCTCTATGTCGGCAGCGGAAGAAGCGGAGTCCTCGAACGGCTGGCGGGTGGGGAGGTTCGCGGAGAGAGATTTCTTCCCGATCGCGGTCTGGCTTCAGAGTCCGGCCAATGCTCCCCGCTATCGGGCGGCAGGAATCAACCTCTACGTCGGGCTGTGGAAGGGGCCTACGGAGACGCAGTTGGACGCGCTGCGAAAGGCGGACATGGCGGTCATCTGCCATCAGAACACCGTGGGTCTGGCGCACCGGGACGACCCGATCATCGCGGGTTGGATGCACGGGGACGAGCCCGACAATGCCCAGTCGCTGGGAGAGGGCAACGGCTACGGTCCACCGATCCCGCCGGAGAAGATCGTGGAGGATTATCGGCGGATGCGGGCGGCCGATCCGAGCCGGCCGGTCCTGCTGAACCTGGGGCAGGGGGTCGCCTGGGACAACTGGCACGGACGCGGGGTGCGGACGAACCACCCGGAGGACTACCCCCAGTACGTTCAAGGTTGTGACATTGCGTCGTTCGACATCTACCCCGTCACGCACAATCATCCGCAGGTGGCCGGGCAGCTCGACTACGTCGCGCGAGGCGTCGCTCGCTTGGTGCAGTGGACAGCCGGACGCAAAGGCGTCTGGAACTGCATCGAGTGCACGCGGATCGGCAACCCGACGCAGAAGCCCACGCCGCATCAGGTGCGATGCGAGGTGTGGATGGCCCTGGTCCATGGCTCGCGGGGACTGATCTACTTCGTGCACGAGTGGGAGCCGCGGTTCAATGAGGCGGCGCTATTGGCCGACGCGGAGATGTTCGACGCCGTGACGCGGATCAACCGCCGCATCGGGCAACTCGCGCCCGTTCTGAACAGCCCGACGATACCGGACACCGTCACCGTTGTCTCAAGCCCGCCGGAGGTTCCCATCGCGACGATGGTCAAACGTCACGCAGGCAAGACCTATGTCTTCGCGGTCGTCATGCGAAACGAGGCGGCTTCCGCCGCGTTCCAGGTGCAGGGATTGGCGGGCCCGCGGACGGTGACGGTCCTGGACGAGGACCGCAGGCTGGAGTCGAGCGACGGCGCCTTCACGGATCGCTTCGCGCCGTGGGACGTTCACCTGTACGAAATCCCGTGACGTCCACGTCCTTGTGTTGTGGACGTCCCTGCGCCGCGTCGGCGGTCAGGGAACGGACGTGCCGGCCCAGAGACCCTGGGTCGCCGCGTACATCGATGCGACATAGAGCTCCACGCGACGCCCGTCCACGGACGCCTCGACAAGCAGATCCTTCTGATCGGGCCGGCGCCACTGGAACGTCAGCGGCACGCGGGCATTGACCCGGTCGGGCAGCAGATGCAGCGCCTCGAACGTCCCGAGCGAACTCAGCTCGAAGTCGATCGCGCTGGCCGTGTGACTGAATGGCAGCGTCTGGTCGCCGAACTGGATCAGACCATTGCAGGTGAAGGTGTCACTGCGAGCGTCGAGGGTCTGAGGAGTATCGATGAAGTCCGCGAAGACGCCCGTGGACGCATCGATGACGAAGGGGCCGCGTACGGTGCCGGACTCGAAGGTCCCTTGGGCCGAAATGGCGAACGGGATTCGCACGCTGCCGACCTTGATGACCGCGTTGTGCGAAATACGTTCGCTGCGGATGTCGAATTCCACCAGGCTGGCCGTCCGCTTGGCGAAATCGGCGTTCATCCGCATATGGGCCGCGCTCGGAACGAAATTCACCTCGGGCAGGTCGATGGTGGCTTCTTTGCCGTCCACGTAGGCCCTTACGGTTACGGTGTAGCGGGCCTCCTCCGGTCCGCCCGAGAAGTCGAAGGTGCCCGGCTCGGTCTGATACACCGTCGGATAGACATACCAGGCGATGCGTTCGTAGATCCACACATCGGGATACTCGCGGATCAGCCGGTCTCTTTCGCTCTCCTGGAGCGTGTAGAAGTGGTAGCCCAGTTGCGGCGACCAGAAGCGGTACAGTGGCACGGTCCCCACCGGCTGTTTGCCCGACGGATACACGTAAAACGAGATCCCTTCGTACGTCCAGACGCTCGAGAACTCCGGATTGGTCAGCAGCTTCTGCTTCTCTTTCTCGCTGGTGGTCCACAGATGCGAGCCCAGCTTGTCCGCCCAGAACCGATACGCCGGCACCACCTGGGGGTCGGAGGCGTCATAGAACGCGTAGAACACGGTGCCCTCGAATCGCCACAGGCTCGGATAGAGCTGGATGAGTCGGTCTCGCTCGGTGATGCTCATGGTGTAGAACTGCTTGCCCGAAGTCAGCGACCGGAAGCCATAGACCGGCCCGAGTCCCTGAAATTCGTAGGCTCCCATATCGGGAGCCACACCACGCTGTCGCGGCAGGCTGTCGAGATCCTTGGCGTCGGACGGCGTCGTGCGGTCCGGGTCCCCCGCATCGACGCACGGCGAATTTGTGGACAGGTGGTAATCGTCGTGAGAGGCGTCCACGAACAGAGGGTCGACGGCAATGTTGCCCTGGCCCCAGTTCAGGACACTGCCCTGCTCGACGACGACGCCGGACCGTCCAAACTCAATGTCACTGTAGTCCACGGTGATTTGGGCGTACCCTGATCCACCCACAAGATCATCCACGGCGTACAGGCTGCTGCCCTTGTCGGCCTCGTTGCCCCACAGGATACAGTGGCTGACCGACGGGTGGCTCTGTCGCTTGCTGGCCACGGCGCCGCCCCGCGAAGCCGTGTTGTCGACGAAGGTGCAGTGGACGATCTCACTGTTGCACTCGTAGAAATCCATTATAGCGCCACCGGTGCCGGCGGCCTCGTTGCTCGAAAAGAGGCAGCTTTGAATCGACGCGCTGCACCGATGATTGTAAATGGCCCCGCCGTCCCGGAGCGACGTGTTGCCGACGAAAATGCACGAGGAGATCGCGGAGCTCGCGGCGTAACTGTGAATGGCGCCACCGGCGCTGTTGGCCGAGTTGCCCGTGAACGTGCAACGCGTCACCGTCAGAGGAACCGATGTTTCGGTCCCGAGGGCGGTGTAGTTATAGATGGCGCCGCCTTCGCTGCCCGTATTGTTCTCGAACGTGCAGTCGGAAACCGATACGCGGCTGTCGAAGCCCGTTATGGCGTTGCCGCTATTCTGCTGGAAAAGACAGTCGGAGAAGACCACCTGGCTGTTCGTGCTGGCCACGGCGCCGCCGCGCAGCACGGCCGAGCTGTTGCGCAGGAACGTGCAGCCTTCGAATGTGGCCTGGCTGTTCTCGCAGTAAACGGCGCCACCCCAGCACTCGACCGCGTTGTCGGCAAACGTGCAGTTGACCGCCCGAAGGGTCCCGCCGTGGCAGAGCACGGCGCCGCCGGACTGGCTCTTGGTGCTGTGAGTGATTGTCAGACCCATCAGGGTGAGATTCGTGTCCTTGTTCGGGCCCATCTGGATGAAGTGCAGACCGAACTCACCCTCCGCCCGGCAGTCGATGATTGTCCCGGCTACCACCACCGGATTGTTCGGATCGCTGCCGGAGATGGTCAGGGTCTTGCCGGTCAGCGCAATATCCACTGCGCCCATTCCGGTGTACGTGCCCGGGCCGACGATGATGACATCGCCGCTGGCGGCGGCCTCGACGGCCGGCCTGATGTTTGTGAAATCACCCGTGCCGTCGCCGGCGACATAGATCGTTCCCGCGTGTGCGGTGCTGAAGGACACCAGAAGCACGACGGCGAGAATGCCTGCGTATTTTGCGTGGGCTAACGCATTCATCGGTAACCCTCCTCCCAGAGGTACTTGATATTGTGGTTGTTTATCATCATTGTACTATAATCGACAGATTTCTGTCCAGGGTTTTCCCTCCGGTAGTCCTCGAAGAGGCTGATCGGGAGAGAGGGATTCGCGAGGGGCACGACGTCGGTTCTGCCGCGCCCACTGGCGCCCGGACTCGGCCCGGGCAGGTGGTGTGTTCTGTCCGGCGAGGCAAGCGGGCCGGGCACCCCGTCGAAGACGCGGACAGATGTTTTTATCGGCCATTCTGTCTGAACAGGGTGATCCGTCCCGGACCCCGGAGACCATCGTGTGCGTTTCCCGACCGGAGCCGGCGGTAGATCCCAGGAGCAAGGCGTCCTTCGTCCGATGCAATCCCCTGCGAAAAATACGCGAAAATACGTACCAGTTGTTCCGTCTCCACGCCCGGTCCACGCGGGCAAATCGGACCTTGCGTGTATCGCGCAAGCCCGGCGGGAGCGAAGGGGGGACGGATAATGATTGCATGACACCGGGGTTTTGCCTAAAATCCCGCGCTTGAATCTTCATTCTTGAAAGGACTGACGCATGAAATACGATGTGGCGGATATGAAGCTGGCCCCCGGTGGGAAGAAGCGGATTCTCTGGGCCGACAACGATATGCCCGTGCTGGCGGCGATCCGGGCGCGGTTCGCCAGGACCAAGCCGCTGAAGGGTCTGACCATCTCCGCGTGTCTGCACGTGACCGCCGAGACCGCCAACCTGATGCGGACGCTGAAGGCCGGCGGGGCCAACGCCGTTCTTTGTGCGTCCAACCCGCTGAGTACCCAGGACGATGTCGCCGCATCGCTGACGAAGGATTTCGGCATCCCGACGTTTGCCATTCGCGGCGAGGACCGCGCGACCTACTACCGGCACCTCAACGCGGCGCTGGACCACAAGCCCACCGTGACCTTCGACGACGGCGCCGACCTGGTCAACGAGCTGCACACCCGGCGGAAGAAGGACGCCGGACGCATCATCGCGAGCATGGAAGAGACCACCACCGGCGTGATCCGTCTGCGGGCGATGGCCAGGGAAGGCAAGCTGAAGTTCCCGGTCATCGCGGTCAACGATGCCAAGAGCAAACACCTGTTCGACAATCGTTATGGGACCGGTCAGTCCACCGTCGACGGAGTGCTCCGGGCAACGGGTTACCTGCTGGCCGGCAGCAACGTCGTGGTGGCCGGATACGGCTGGTGCGGGCGTGGCTTTGCGATGCGGGCCCGCGGCATGGGTGCGATTGTGATCGTCACCGAGGTGGACGCCGTCAAGGCCCTCGAAGCGGCCATGGACGGTTTCCAGGTGATGCCGATGTCTCAGGCGGCCCGGATCGGCGACGTGTTTGTGACGTTAACGGGCAACAAGCACGTGATCCGGCCCGAGCATTTCCGCGTGATGAAGCACCGCGCCACGGTGGCCAACAGCGGACACTTTGACGTGGAGATCGATATTCCCGGACTCAAGAAGATGAGCCGGAAGGTCAATCGCGGCGTCCGCAACCATGTTGACGAATACGTCATCAGCAAGAACAAGAGCATCTACCTTCTGGGGGAAGGCCGGCTGATCAACCTGGCGGCGGCCGAAGGCCATCCCGCTTGCGTAATGGACATGAGCTTCGCCACCCAGGCCCTCCAGGCCGAGTACGTGCTCAAACACGCCCACAAGCTCGATGTCCGGGTCCACACAGTTCCACTGGAGATTGAGGAACAGGTTTGCCGATTGAAACTACGGACGATGTCGATTGCGATCGACAAGCTGACGCCGGAGCAGGTCAAGTATCTGGCCAGTAGCGGCGAAGGTACGTAGCCGAAGACCCGCGGCAGGCGAGGGGCCGCCGCACGCGGAGCACGTCGCGCAGGGTCGCCGGCGAGCCGGGCGTTCGTAGCAATATGGAAATCAAAGAGACGGAAAAGACCCGCAAAGGCGGGCCCAAGTCCTTCCTGGCCGTCGGTCCGACGCTGCATTACAGCCACCGGAATGTGCAGCGTTGCTGGCTGCTGGCGGTCATTGCGTTCGGGATCACCTGCCTGATCTGGTCCCGTATCGTGGCCGGGACGTTCTGGGCGTTCGATCTCCAGTCTCAGACCGCGCCGGATTTCTGGCGGCTGGACCAGGCCATCCTCGCCGGCGCCAGCATCTTCGAATACCCTTGGCAGATTATCGTGCTCGGACTGCTGATGGGTGTTCTGGCGGTGGTTCCCATCCTGGTCGCCCAGTTGATGAGTTTCGGGCACTGCTTCCTCTTCATCCTGGAGGTGTTCTTCCTGGCGAATCTGCCGGGCTTTGCGCTGTCGCTGGTGGTGAGCTGTTTCTTCGTCGCAGCGCGTCCGCTGCGCTTCCGTTCGCGGATCATCGCCATCGCGCTGTGCACCGCACCGCAGCTTCTCTACTGGGGCTTCTTCGGCTCGGCGCGGGGCATGGAGCCGCTGGAGTGGGGCTTTTCGTTCGCGCCGTGGATCTGGGCGTGGCTGGTGGGACTGACCGTCGCGGGCCTGGTCCTCGGGATTGGTCACTACACCCGCTACCGGCCCGGGCTCAACTGGGTTTTCACCACCACGACGCTGCTGCTGGCGCTGGGCGTGTTCGAGTGGAAGATCGGGTTCGACGAGCTGGATTACCAGTTTTACATCGCCGGGAACAATCCGGAGGAGGTCGTCGAGTTCCGCGATCACGGCATTCGCGAGGCTCTCGATCGAACGATCATGGACCCGGCCACGCGCAAGACGCTGGCAGGGTTCTTCCTGCCCACCGACCCCATTCCCCTGCGCGAGGAGGTCAAGACGGAGATCCAGATCCAACTGAGTCTTGATCGCTGGCCCCCATGGTTCCTCGTACCCGACCATCTGAAGTACCAGGAGAAACGGCAGTGGCTCAACGAGCAGTACGATCGATTCATCCATCCGACCAAGTCCTGGTGGATGCCGGTCTGGCTGCACAGCGAAATCGTGGAGCGCCGGGCCAAGAGCGCGCGGATGCCGATCGCCCTGTACTACAAGGCCCTGCTGAGCGAATACAGCCCGGACCTGCCGCGGATTCGGCGCGACGAGATGCTGCACTTCTACAGCGACTATCCGCACGAGCGGTCGGGCGAAATCTGGTTCGAACTGTATCGTGACTTCGGCTGGACACCCGAGTCGGCCGAGGCACGCTGGCGGATCGCCAAGCACCTGGCCGGTCGCGGCCGATTCAGTCAGGCCGGGACGTTTCTCGATCAGGCGCAGGATCTGGTTGCCGAACAGCTCGCCAGGGAGAACGCAACCGCCGGGTCCGCCACAGGCGGATCCGATTCACTCTTCAGCGCGTTCCGCCCGCCCGCCAAGACCGTGATGACGCAGATCAAGCTCCGCGAGTTGCAGGCACGCATCCAGGAGCTGAAGATGCTGATCGGTGACGAGAACCTCAAGGGCGGCGATGGCGCGCCGGACCGCCTGGCGAAGTTCGTGATGCTCAATCCGCACGGTCTGGAATACGCCCAGCAGCTCGACACGCTCCTGTCGCTGTCCGGCGAGCAGGACGGCCTGCGCGACAATCTCCTGCTGGCCAAAGCCAAACTGCTCGCCGACGATCAGGCCCGGTCCGAGCGCCTCAGCCAGTTGAACCGCGAGTACCAGAACACCGATGGGGGGATGCAGGCGCTATACGAGCTGACGCGCCTGAAGATCCGGCTCTATCAGCAGGAGGACGATTCGGCCGCCGAGAAACGCAAGTTCCTCACCGAAGCGCGGGACATGCTCACCAGCTTCTTGAACCTCTATCCCGACAGCTTCTACGTCGAGCAGGTTCGCCGCAACCTCGAAGACCTCCCCCGACTCGAATGACCCACGCCATCGACGTCCTTGGCGATCCGCCGGCCGGAGGGGTCGTAGGTGTAAGTGATCTGCTGCCAGTCGGCGCCGCCGCCCGATTCCGGCACGCCGCCCGACCACTGGATGGCGTCGATCCAGCAGGAGCCGGCGGTCGAGCCGGAGTACTTGTAGTACTTCCACTTGAGCGTGTGCGTGCCCGACGGGACCGCGAAATTGCCCGTCCAGTTCCAACTGCTGCCCGACACAAACCCATCCTGCATCACCCGGCTCTGCGCGATACTCGTCATCTATCTTCGCTCTACTTCCAGCGGAGGGCGTAGAGTTCTTGTTCCGTGCGGACAAATTTCACGGTCGGCCACTCTTCCCCTTTGAGCAGGACGCAGCCGCCTTTGGGGTCGTGGTTGTCGAACGTGAACAGCTCCGACCCACCGTGCTGGTTCCAACCCGCCTTTGTCTCGAATAAGAGCACTGTGTCCGGCGGGGAATTCGGCTCACAGGCCGGGTTCATCGCGTAATGGCACCTTCCATGGCCCGCGCTGGGACACACGAATTGCTCGGCAATGTACTCCAGTGCTCGCGGATTACCTGTTCCTCGCTCGGCGATACGCTGCCGGAAGATTCTATCGGTCCACTCATACGGTGCCGGCCAGGCATCCCCGCCGTCCGTCATCAGGGCGAAGTCCACGCCGATTCGATACAGAAGAGTCGCGCAGCGTCTTCGCAGATAAAAGGGGTAGATTTGTGGTGCGACGTCTCTAAGCCGGATCGGGGCGCTATCGTATCGGAATGCATGCCCGTCTTCCGTGTAGATCCAGGAGCCATAATCCTCAAGCGAAATCATGCGTTCTTCGCCACGATAACATGTGATATCGGCGTACCGATCCATGAGAAGCCTGCCTCCACTGCCAGCATAAGAACCAGCTCGTAAGGCCCGAGCCAGGATCTCAATTTGGCTTGGGTTGTCGACCACGATCGTCTTGAGAGACTCCAGATACAGCGTTTCGTCCGGGTCGAGGATGTCGCTCGGGCCCAAGAAACCAAGCGCTCTCACTGTTGACGGGAAGTACGCGACTTCGATGCGCGTGCAGCCGGTCAAGTCAGGGGGCAAGGGAGCTTCCTCCAGGGGGGTTTTAGTCGGATCATTGATGATACTCGTCTCTCTCAAAAGGAGTCCCTCATCAGATGATGATGGCTGGGGCGACTCGCTATCGCGTGAACACGCTACAATAGTAGACAGAACAAGACAGAAGACGACAGAACCGCCGGCCCTTCCGAAATCCGCGAGGTAGATTCTCGATTTGCTGCATCTGATTCCTGGTGCCATCAATCACCTCCACGCAAGTGGTATCCGCTGCAAATTACACTTGTTCGCAAGAAGAAACTAATTGTCAGTAAGGCTGTGGCTCCTCTGAGCCAAAAGCCCAAAGCAACTTCGATGTACCATCCGGGCTGACTTGCCAAAGATCTCCCCACATTACGTAGTCTGGTCCATCCCATTCTGAGCCAACATATGTCACGTTGCCCGTGCAGCCAGTGACTGTGCACCCGGTCCACTCCGCGATATGCATGAGTAAATCGAGATCTGGATCCCCGTTGTTGTCTATTCCATCGGCATCCGCAAGATGGCAGCCTCTGAGGTGTATTGTGATATTCAAATCGTAATCCTCTACTATCGTCGCTATGATCCTGCACGCATCTTCAAGGTCGCACGCGCCGAACGGAACCTCTGAACGACTCGGGTCGACGTACTGGTAAGGCCCGGCACCAATCCCGACCATTGTCGGGTCAGTCGGCGACTCGCTTATGCCATGATCATAAATATATACATCGCTCACGGTGGCTACACCATATAGCCCGAGAAGATAGGCCTCCCATATGGGCTGAATGAGGCAAGTGAGTTCAAAGGCCGACGATGTCAGGGGATAGGGAACGTCAAAGTCATCGGCCAGCGTCTTGGGCGTTTGCTCTGTTGGTCCGTAGAACCCAAGCGAGATGCCTTTCTTGCCGCTCGCTTCTTCCTCAGTCTTGCAGCCCGAGGGATCAGCGCAGCCCAAAGGACTATTCCCGCAGTATGCATACATGCCCATGCCGTCGGCGTAGCCGATGGGGTCGGTTTGGAGGAAGCGGCCGATGGTGGGGTTGTAGTAGCGGGCGCGGTAGTAGTAGAGGCCGGTCTCGGTGTCGAATTCCCGGCCGGTGAACAGGAAGCGGTTGGGATGGTTCGGGTCGGAGGCGGCCACCTGGCCATAGACGTCGTACTCGTAGACCGCCTGGGATTGATGATTGCGGATTGATGATTGACGATTCGCACCCCGCACGGTGGGCCTCGCCCTACCAGCCGACTGGGCGAACCACTCGGCGTCGCCCAAAGGCGTTGGAGCAGCAGGCCGGATTGTGGGAACCTCTCCACGCATAGCATCCCTTCGCACATCCGGCTATAGCGTACAGGAATCTCCCGTCGGCGTCAACGGCATATCTCGGGGGCGGGGTCCCAGTCGGTGGTCGACGAGCCACCACCTCCACCGCTGGGCGTCCACTGGAGGTAGTCCACCCAGCCCCGATCCGAACCGTCCACGTCATTGCTGTCCTTGCTGTACACCCAGACCAGGGCGTGCGTCCCGTCCCCGCCCAGCGGGTACGACTTCTGCTGCC
>ERZ795051.94-NODE-94-length-130711-cov-6.222937_pt1 | contig 130711 bp, 97 predicted proteins | sample MGYA00375135_ERZ795051 | MGnify/ENA primary metagenome ERZ795051 (study PRJEB30180, sample SAMN05720222) | activated sludge metagenome | isolation source: Anaerobic digester | place: Japan | collected 2015-05-26 ... | reverse complement strand
CTTCAGCGCGGCCAGGACCACATTGGCCGCGAGGCCGAGGTTGACGGCCAGCAGGCCCCGGTGCTCGCGCGAGTCGCGGGTCATGGGCTGTGCCTGGACAAGTGTGTGCGTCGCCACGCCGCCGGCCGGCGCGCGCCGGCCCGGGCAGGGGCCATCTTCGTGCCTTTGTAGGATACGCCGACTCCGGCACGGCGTCAAACACGTTCTTGAGGCGTGGGGTGTTCAGCGGTCAGCGCGCGGGAGGCTTCCCGGGAGCCGGCGGCGGGGTGACGTTGGGGCCGACGATGGTGGGGAGGAGGTCCCTGCCCACAAAGCGCGCGTAGCGCAGCAGGTCGGCCGGAAACAGGTCGCGGCAGTGAAGCTGGTAGAGCAGGAACAGGTAGAAGAGCAGCAGCGTGTCGTCGCCCAGCTCGTAGTAACCCACGCTGGCCTTCTCGTTGAGGACGGTGGGGACCCACGCCACACCGCCCGTGCGGACGGGCCGCTGCTCGAAATGGTAGACGAGGCCGCGGTCAAGCACACACAGGCAGTCGAGCCAGCCCTCTGGCACGAGGCGGCGGTGCAACTGGGAGAGCTCTGCGGCGAGGCGGTCCACCGGCGTGGCGCACTGGAAGGCGAAGAGGACCGTGAAGGGGGCCATGTTCTTCTGGTTGGGGCCGTAGAGACGGTGGCCGTGGTGTTGCGAGACCAGGGCCGAGCGGTCGAGCCGCTTCGCCGAGGTGACGGCGGCCACGGCCTCCTCCAGGTCGCCCAGCGAGAGCACGGGCTTCACCTCGATAGCCGCGTAGACCGCCTCGGCGGGGAACAGGCGCGAGGCCTCGGTCTCCTGGAGGAGTGGCGAATGGAACGCATCGTAGATGACCACATCTATCTGGCGGCTGCCCCAGCCGCGGGAGTCTACCAGCTCGCCGCGCGCCACGCCGTAGCAGGGCGGCAGGTGGCGCTGGAGGAAGTCGGTCACCACAGCCTCGCGGCGCATGCCCTTCTCATACGGGTGGGTGCCGCCCACCGAGTGGGCGTCGAAGGCCGCGCGCAGCATCTTGCTGACGGCTCGGAACTTGCCCGGAAGATCGAACGGTGGTTGGATGGGCATGGGCCTGCCTCGTGGACGGGTGGAGGGCCTCGGGCGCGGCGCGAATCATAGGGCGCGCCGGGCCGAATGTCAAGCTTGACAAGCCCCGCAAGCCGCGCATAATGCACACAGAGGCCGGAACCCAGGCTTTGGTCAGAGAGGAGAGGACCCATGAGCGGATGGCGTGCGTTGGCGGCAGTGGCGGCCCTGGCGTTGGCCGTGGGACCGGGCTGCGCGACCGTGCAGGTGGCCACGAACTTCAACGGGCAGGCCATCACGACCGATGCGGGGGGCGCCGTGGCGCACATCAATGTGAGCAACTGGGGCTTCTACTTCCTGCCGAGCTACGCGCTCCTCACCGGCGACACGGTGACGCAGGGCAACATCGCCGTCGGCAAGGACACGGTGACGGTGGCCTCGGCCATCGAGATGCTCACGGTGAGCAGCAAGGCCATGGGCGCGACGAAGACGACCGACATCACCTCGTTCCGCCGCAGCATCGCCGTGCTGCCGCCGATCATCTGGTTCAAGACCGTGCAGGTCTCCGGCAACGCCACGCGGTAGCCGCAGGCGGGCGCCGAATCCGTCGGAGTCGACATGGGAAAGCGGGAGGCGGAGGGTCTGCGCATGCAATCTGAGCAGCGCGCGTCGCGGCGCCGGTTTCTCGAAACCAGTGGCAAGGCCGCTGTGGCCTCGGCTCTCGCCGGGGCGGCCCTGCCCGCCGTGCATGCGGGCGAGGACAACACCATCCGCCTGGCCCTCATCGGCTGCGGCGGGCGCGGCGGCGGCGCCGCCGTCAACGCCTTCGACGCGCCGGGCGGGCCCGTCAAGCTGTGGGCCGCGGCCGACATCTTCCAGACCCGCCTCGACGCCTGCCTGAAGAACCTTCAGACCAAGTACCCCGAGAAGATGGACGTGCCGGCCGAGCGCCAGTTCCTCGGCTTCGACGCCTACAGGAAGGCCATTGACACGCTGCGGCCCGGCGACGTGGCCATGCTGTGCGGCTACGCGGGCTTCCGCCCCGCCCAGCTCGAATACGCCGTGGAAAAGGGCGTCAACGTCTTCATGGAGAAATCGTTCGCGGCCGACCCGCCCGGCGTGCGCCGCGTCATCCAGGCCGGCGAGGCGGCCGAGAAGAAGGGCCTCAAGATCGCCGCAGGGCTCATGTGCCGCCACTCCGTCGCCCGCCAGGAACTCATCCGGCGCATCCGCGACGGCGCGCTCGGCGACATCCTCCTCATCCGAGCCTACCGCATGGAGCCCGTGGGCCCCATGGGGCGCAAGCCTGACGGCGAGAGGGAACTCTTCTGGCAGGTGCGCAACTTCACGCGCTTCTACTGGGTCTCGGGCGGCCTCTACGCCGAGATGGACATCCACCAGATTGACGAAATCTGCTGGCTCAAAGACGCGCTGCCGGTCGCCTCGCACGGCGTGGGCGGCCGCGCCGCCAACAGCACGGACTGTAGCCAGAACCTCGACTCGTTCGCCGCCGAGTGGACCTTCCCCGACGGCACCCGCGCGACCGACGTCGTGCGGTATCTCCCAGGCTGCCACATGGAATTCGCCACCTACGTTCACGGCACCAAGTGCGCGGCGCAGTTCTCCGGCAGCCACCATGCGGGCACGGTCGTCATGTACAAGGACCAACGGATGGCCCGCGACAATATCGCCTGGAAGGCCGAGAAGGAGCAGTTCAGCCCGTGGCAGGCCGAATGGAACGTGCTGCTCGACGCCATCCGCAACAACAAGCCTCACAACGAGGCGAAACGCGCTGCCCTGTCGAACCTGGCCGACATCATGAGCCGAGCGGCCATCCACTCGGGCAAGATCGTCACCTGGGACGAAGCGATGGCCTCGAACTTCCAGTTCTGCCCCACGATTGACGCGATGACGCCCGACAGCGAGCCGCCCGTGAAGCCCGACGCGAACGGCCGGTACCCCGTGCCCATCCCCGGCGTGTGGACGGAGATCTGAGCCCTGGCGAGACACGCGAGCGCCCAATCGAAGGCGTCGCCGCTCCTCCTGGGCGCGCACATGTCGATCCAGGGCGGGGTCCACCGCGCCATCGAGCGGGGCCAAGCCCTGGGCTGCACGGCCCTCCAGATTTTCACCCGAAACCAGGTCCAGTGGCGGGCGGCTCCGCTGACCGCTGACGACTGCGAGCGGTTCCGGGCCGCCTGGGCCGCATCGGGCATCGGGCCGATCGTTGCCCACGCGAACTACCTGATTGACCTGGCAAGCGCCGACGAGCGGGTCGCCCGCCTGTCGCTCGACAACCTGATCATCGAGTTCCAGCGGGCGGCGGCGCTCGGCCTCCGATGGGTTGTGTTACACCCCGGCTGCCATCAGGGGCGGGGCGAGCAGGCGGGGCTACAGCAGGTGGCCGAGGCGGCCACGCGGGCGATGCAGGCCACGCGCGACCTGCCGGTCGGCCTCCTCCTGGAAACGACGGCGGGGCAGGGGACCTCGCTCGGCTGGCGCTTCGAGCAGCTCGCCTGGCTGCTCGAGGCCATTTCGCCGCCCCAGCGGCTCGGCGTGTGCTTCGACACCTGCCACGTCTTCGCCGCCGGCTACGACCTGCGGACCCCGGAAGCTTACGAGGCCACTATGGCCGACTTCGACCGCATCGTCGGGCTCTCCCGCATCCACGCCATCCACCTCAACGACGCCAAACGCGAGTTGCGCAGCCGCGTGGACCGTCACGAACAGATCGGGAGGGGCAAGCTGGGCCGAGGCGCGTTCCGCTGCCTGCTTCGCGACAGCCGTCTCGCCGCCGTGCCCAAGATCATCGAGACGCCGAAGGAAGATGGCGAGCGCGACGACTGGGACACGGTGAACCTCCGGCTCCTTCGGCGCCTCGCCCGACCAGCGGCGGCCCGAGGCATTGCACGGGCATCGGGGGCGCGTTAGAATGAAGGCCGCGCCGGCAACTCCGCCGGCCCCGGAGGCATCCAATGGGTGAGTTCCGCATCGAGAAGGACTCTCTGGGGGAGGTCCCCGTGCCCGCGGAGGCCTACTACGGCGCCCAGACGCAGCGGGCCGTGGAGAACTACCCGATCAGCGGCGTGCGGCATCCCAGGCATTTCGTGCTCGCCTGCGCCTACATCAAGAAGGCGGCGGCCCTGGCCAACCGCGATGTGGGGAACCTCGAGCCCAGACTGGCCGAGGCCATCGCGGCGGCTGCCGACCGCGTGCTTGCCGGCGAGTTCGCCGACCAGTTCGTCGTGGACGTCTACAACTCGGGCGCCGGCACGTCCTTCCACATGAACGTCAACGAGGTGCTCGCGAACGTCGCCATCGAGGGCCTGGGCGGCCAGCGGGGTGACTATCGGCTCGTCCACCCCAACGACCACGTCAACTACGGGCAGTCCACGAACGACGTGATTCCCACGGCGACGCGCCTGGCCGCGCTGCTGATGCTGCGCGAGCTGATGCCGGCGCTCGACCGCCTCGTGGCGGCCTTCCGCGGCAGGGCCGAGGCCTTCGACGGCATCATCAAGGCGGGGCGCACACACCTCCAGGATGCCGTGCCGGTGCGCCTCGGCCAGGAGTTCGGCGCCTATGCCGTCGCCGTGGCCAAGGCGGCCAGAGCCATCGAAGCGGCCGGCGCATCGTGCGCGGAACTCGGCATCGGCGGCAGCGCCACGGGCACAGGGATCAACACCCACCCCGAATATGCCGACAGGACCGTGGCCTACCTGTGCCAGCACACAGGGCTCGACCTGCGCCCAGCCCCCGACCGTTTCGAGGCGATGCAGAGTCAGGGCCCGGTGGTGCAACTCTCCGCCGCCCTGCGGGGACTCGCCGTCGAGCTGATTCGCATTGCCAACGACCTGCGCCTTCTCGCCTCCGGGCCCACGAGCGGCCTGGCCGAGATCCTCTTGCCCTCAGCGCAACCCGGGTCGTCCATCATGCCCGGCAAGGTGAACCCCAGCATCCCGGAGATGCTGAACATGGTCTGCTTCGGCGTGCTGGGCAACGACCTCACGGTCGCCACAGCCGCCCAGGCGGGGCAGCTCGAACTCAACGTGATGATGCCGGTCATCGCCTACCGCCTCCTCGACTCGCTCCTGATCCTCACCAACGCCATTGCCGTGTTCACGAAGCGCTGTGTCGAGGGCATCCAGGCCGACGCCGCGCGATGCCGCGCCTATGCGGAACGCACTCTGGGCCTGGCCACGGCGCTCAACCCTTACATCGGCTATCGCGCCGCGGCAGAAGTAGTCAAGGAGTCCCTCGCCACGGGCCGCGCGATGCGCGACATCATCCTGGCGAAGGGCCTGCTCGGAGCCCAGGAACTCGATCGCATTCTTGACCCGCGAGCCATGACCGAACCGAAAGGAAGAGAGGGAACATGAGGAAGGTCGGCTTCATCGGCCTTGGGATCATGGGCCTGCCGATGGCCCGCAACCTTGCCAAGGCCGGCTTCGAACTCACCATCGTCGGCGGCCACGCGAGGGACGCTGTGGCGGAACTCCGCGCGGGGGGTGCACAGGTGGTCGCCGCGCCCGCCGATGTGGCCAATGGCTGCGAACTGGTCATCACCTGCCTCCCCGACACGCCGGACGTGCGGCAGGTCGTCGCGGGTCCGGGCGGCCTCCTCGACGGCGCCAGGCAGGGCCTGATCGTGGTGGACCACAGCACCATCGCGCCGATGGCAGCCCGTGAGATCGCCGAGGCCTGCGCCGCGCGAGGCGTCGCCTTCCTGGACGCGCCTGTGAGCGGCGGGCAGCAGGGCGCCATCGCGGGCACGCTCTCCATCATGGTCGGCGGCGACGCCCAGGCGCTGGCCAGGGCGATGCCCGTGCTCGAGGCCATGGGCAAGAAGATCGTCCACGTGGGCGCCAGCGGGGCAGGGCAATTCACCAAGGCCTGCAACCAGATCATCTGCGCCGTCACATGGCAGGCCATCGGCGAGGGCATGGCGCTCGGGGCCAAGGCGGGCGTGGACCCCGCCAAGATGCTGGAGGCGGTGAGCGCGGGTGCCGCCCGCTGCTGGGCACTTGAGGTGCGCACGCCGCGGTTGCTCGACGGGGACTTCAAGCCAGGGTTCATGGCCAAGCTCCAGTACAAGGACCTCGTCATCGCCACCGAGGCTGGCAAGAAGCTCGGCGTGCCGCTGCCCGCAACGGCGCTCGTCACGGAACTCTACGCGGCGCTGAAGACAGCCGGCAAGGGCGACTGGGATACGTCATCCCTGGTGACGATCGAAGAGCAGCTCGCCGGCGTGGAAATTCGCCGCGGCAAGCCCGCGGTTTGACACAGCGCCCCGGCGGGCTATAATCGGCGAGCGGACGAACAAGAGGAGGCCGGATGGGCGGTACCCCGTTGGACTCGCGGCAGGCCCTGGCTCAAGCGCGTGCCGTTCTCGATGCCGAGCTCCAGGCGCTCGCGCGGCTGAGCGAGCGCCTGGACGACGCCTTCGTGCGGGCCGTCGAGGCTGTGTTGAGTTGCACGGGCAAGGTGGTGGTCGCCGGGGTCGGCAAGTCGGGCATGGCGGCACGCAAGCTGGCCGCCACCTTCTCCAGCACGGGCACGCCGGCGGTGTTCCTGCACGCGGGCGAGGCGCTCCACGGCGACCTGGGCCTCCTGCGGCCCGAGGACGTACTCATCCTCATCAGCCACAGCGGCGAGAGCGACGAGGTGGTTCGCCTGCTGCCGGCTGTGGCGACCATCGGCCCCACCGTCGTCGCCTTCACCGGCGCGCCTGACTCGCGGATCGGCAAGGCGTCGGACATTGTGCTCGACTGCGGAGTCGAGCGCGAGGCCGACCCGCTCAACCTCGCCCCCACCGCCAGCGCCATCGCGGCGCAAGCCCTGGGCGATGCCCTGGCCATCGTGGTGGCCGCGCACAAGCAGCTTACCCCCGAGCAGTTCGCACTCTCGCATCCGGGCGGGGCGCTCGGCCGACGCCTCACGGTCAGGGTCGAGCACCTCATGCACGGCGGGGCCGAACAGCCCATTGTGCGCCCCGACACGCCGATGCGCGAGGTGGTGGTCGAGATGACCTCCAAAGCCCTCGGCGCGGTGAACGTGATTGACGGCGAGGGCCTCCTGGTGGGCATCATCACGGATGGCGACCTGCGGCGCGGCCTCCAGAAGCACGACAACCTGCTCGCCCTGCGCGCCGGCGACCTCATGACGCGCAACCCGATCCGCGTGCAGGCGGGCACGATGGCGATTGACGCTCTCCACCTGATGGAGGACCGCCCGCGCCAGATCATGGTGCTGCCCGTCGTGGATGCGGCAGGCAAGGCGGTGGGTCTCCTGCGGGTCCATGACATTGTGAAGGCGGGGCTCTGATGCGGGTGAAGCGCGTTCAGATTGCAGAGGGTGTCGTGGCAGGCGACGAGCGGCTTCTGCTCGTTGCCGGGCCATGCGTCATCGAGTCGGCCCGCCAGTGCCATGCCCTGGCTGCACGGCTCAAGGCTATCGCGGCCGAAGCGGGCGTGATGTTGGTGTTCAAGGCCTCGTTCGACAAGGCCAACCGCAGCTCGCTTGGGTCCTATCGGGGGCCGGGCCTGGCCGACGGGCTGGCGATCCTGGGCGAGGTGAAGGCGCGCCACGGCGTGCCCATCCTCACAGATATCCACGAGACGAACCAGGCCGAGCCTGTGGCCCGCGTGGCCGATGTGCTCCAGATCCCGGCTTTCCTGTGCCGCCAGACCGATCTCATCCAGGCCGCGGCCCGCACGGGGCGCGTGGTGAACATCAAGAAGGGCCAGTTCCTGGCCCCCGGCGACATGCGGCACGCCGTCGAGAAGGCCACGGCCGCGGGCGCCGGAGGAGTGATTCTCACCGAACGCGGCACATCGTTCGGCTACCACAATCTGGTGGTAGATATGCGCTCGCTGGCCATCCTGCGGGAACTCGGCTGGCCCGTGGTCTTCGACGCAACCCACAGCGTCCAGCTCCCCGGCGGCGCCGGCACCCACTCGGGCGGGCAGCGTGAGTTTGTGCCTGTGCTGGCCCGCGCCGCGGCCGCCGTGGGCATGGACGGCCTCTTCGTCGAGGTCTCGGCCCGACCCGATGCGGCGAAGAGCGATGCCGCCAATTCGCTGCCTGTGCGCGACCTGGGCGGCTTGCTGCGGACCGTTCTGGCGATCCGACGCGCTTGCCAGCCTGCACACCACCACTAGCGAGGACGGGGAATGGAGGCGTTTCTCCGACGTTTCTTCCTGCTGGACGAGCGGGGGACGACGGTAGCGACTGAGGTGCGCGCCGGCGTCGTCACCTTCATGACGATGGCCTACATCATCGTTGTGCAACCCATCGTCCTGATGAACGCCGGCATGCCGCTCAAGGCTGTGATGCTGGCCACGTGCCTGTCGAGCGCCTTCGCCACCGTGCTGATGGGCGTGCTCGCAAACTACCCCATCGCGCTGGCCCCGGCGATGGGCCATAACTTCTACTTCACCCTGCTCGTGACCAGCGGCGTGGCGCCCAACTGGCAGGTGGCGCTGGGCGCGAACTTCATCTCCGGCGCCCTGTTCATCGTGCTGTCGCTGTTCGGCTTCCGCGAGCGGATCATCCGGGCCGTGCCCGATTCGCTGAAGTACGCCATTGCCGTGGGCATCGGTCTGCTCATCGCGCTCGTGGGCTTCCAAATGGCTGGCTTCGTGGCCGTGAACGCCGAGAATCCCATGGCCACGGGCCTCAAGATGGGCACCCTCGGCAAGCCGGCGCTGCTGGCGGCCATGGGGTTGGCCCTCACCAGCGCCCTGATGGCCTTCAAAGTGCGCGGGGCCATCCTCATCGGCCTCGTCGGCACCGCCGTGCTCGGCATTCCGATGGGCCTGGTGCGGCCCGCCGCCAGCCTGATCAGCGCGCCGCCGTGGAGCGAACTGCTGCACACCGCGCTCGCGCTCGACATCGCGGGCGCCCTCCGGCTCGGCCTCGTGGGGGTGATCTTCACGTTCTTCTTCCTCGACCTCTTCGACACGGTGGGCACGCTGATCGGCGTGTCGCAGCAGGCGGGGCTGATGGTCAACGGCCAACTGCCCCGAGCTCGGCAGGCCCTCTTCAGCGACGCGGCCGGCACCGTGGCCGGTACGCTGCTGGGCACCTCCACGATCACGAGCTACATCGAGAGCTCGGCCGGTGTGTCGGAGGGCGGCCGAACCGGCCTGGCTAACGTGGTGACGGCGCTGCTGTTCGTCGCCGCGGTTTTCTTCTCGCCGTGCGTCGAGATGATCGCCGGCGGCGCACCGACCACGGAGGAGTTCCGGCTCGAGCACTTCGACGGGGCGTGGGAAGCCAGACGCAGCACCGACGGGCAGGCCGCATCCTCGGAGACCCCCTTGGCGGCCCCCAAGGACTCCGCTCTCGTGGTGCGCCGCCTGAAGGTCCTCAGCCCCGTCACCGCGCCCACGCTCATCCTCATCGGGTGCCTCATCGTATCGGCCGTCGTGCATATCCCCTGGAACGACTGGACGGAGGCCGTCCCCGCTTTCCTGGCGATTATGATGATGCCTCTCACGGGGAACATCACGGAGGGGATCGCCTTCGGCTTCATCGCCTACGGCTTCCTGAAGCTCATCACGGGGCGCGTGCGCGAGGCCAGCCCCTGGCTGCTCGTATTCGCAGCGCTGTTCGCGGCACGGTATGCCTATCAGGCGCTTCACGGGGCGATCTGAGGGGCGTCGGTCGGGCCGGGCGGCAGAGCATCGGGCCGCCCCGAGGGCTCGGCAGCGGACTTCCTGGGCGTGGGCTTGGGCGGGAACCTCTTGAGAGCCTGCTGGATCGTCTCCCCATCCGCATTCAGGCTGGTGTACGCGCTCTCGATCCACTCGCGGCGTGGGTCGCCCTCGGGTAGCCCGCGGTAGCGCTGGACGATGGCCTCCAGCATCTTCGGGTCGGGGTCGTGGCTCAGCAGATCGTCCGCCGCCTTGAGATGCTCGACGCGCTCGGCGCTGAAGAGCAGGTCAATCAGGCGTGCTTGCGGGTCCTCCTCCTTGCGGGACACCTCGGCGTCGGGCGGAGGGGCCTGCCGCACGCGCGGGAAGAGACGCTGCACGGCCTGCTCGATGGATGCGCCGGTGAAACGGAGGTGCGCCGCGGCGAGGCGCGGCCGGCGGGGATCGTCCTCCTTCAACTCGAAATACACCGTGGCCAGGCGGTCCATGTCGATCTGCGCGCGATCGCGGATCATCTGGCAGCCGTACTCGAAGTCAGCCGGGCTCTCGCTGAGCAGCAAGCTCTCGATCACCAGCGCCCGGCGGTGGCGTGCGGTGCCGACCGACACAAGAACAGCCGTGAGGGCGGTGAAGGTGACGGCCAGCAGGACGACGGTGAGGGCGAGAGACCGGTGCGCCCCGACGCGGCACGCCAGGGCGCAGTGACGGGCGAAGACGAAGGCCGTGAGCCACGGGGTGAAGGCCAGCAGGCCGCTCAACAGGTCGCAGTGCACGAGGGCGAAGGGCAGCAACACCAGCCCAAGTGCAGCCGAGAGGAGGGCGCCGACGGCGAACGGCCCGGCGAGCAGCATGCCGAGCGCTGACCGGCGCATGCCGCTGAGGCCCCAGAAGGCCAGAGCCGCGATCAGCGCACCCTCGGCCACGTAGGTCGGCATGGCCAGGTAGGGAGGCAGGGCGGCCCGGTCGGCCACGCTAGGCACGAACAGCGCGGGGTCGGCCAGGAGCAAGGCCACGGGGGCCAGGATGCCGAAGAAGAGGTCGAAGGCGACCTGCCCGCCCGTCGGCCCCATGCCCACACCGCCCGACCCGTACTCGGCGTCCAGGATGTCCTGCCGGACCTGAAAGTCGCGCTCGTCGCTCATGGGCGACCTCCGTGGCACCGGGGGTGACGTGCTGCCCAAGATTATAGCACGGCGCGGCGCAGATTTCGAGGCAATGGGGGGAGGAAATGGGTGAGGATCGCGACGGGTCGGGGGCGACTCATAGCGGACGAATGTAGTGAATCTGGCGGGCCACCTCGGTGAAGCCCAGCTTGGGGTAGAGAGCGACGCACCGCTGATTCTGCTCGAGGGTCTCGATGCGGGCGTACTTCATGCCCTGGGAGCGCAGATAGGCCAGTGCGGCATCCAGAAGCTGCCTGCCGATCCCGCCCCCCTGGTGGGCGGGGTGAACAGCCAGATTGGGAATGGACCCAATCGCGGTCGTGGGGTTGATGCGACAGGACACGTAGCCGACGACGCAACCATGGGCCTCGCAGACGAAGATGCCCGATGGGTTCGCCGCGATGTCGGCCTCGACGTGGCTGGCCTTGCGCTCCTGCCAGCGCACACCGTTGATGACGCCGTGCAACGCCTCGATGTTCTGGTCAATCGAAACGCCGTCGAAGGCGAGCTTCGTGACGCGGAGCAGGTCGTCACGATCGGTGGGGCGATAGGGGCGAATCATCGAGCGCGCCGTCAGGGGAGGGGGCAGAAGGCCAGGCGCCTCACGGACGCAGCACGAACCAGTGAATCCGCGGGCGGGCCGTCACCGTGTCCTTGGCGAATGCCGTGTGGTCGGGCTCGGCCCAGTCCTTCTGGTATTCCTGTCGGTGCATGAGGTTCACGTGGCCGTCTACGAAGAGCACATTGGCGCGGCCGCCGTGACGGAAGCGGAAGCCGCGGAGCCCGTCGTTCACCAGGTTCGGCGCCACGTCCGCCTTGATATAGTCCATCATCATCATTGTGCGGGAGGCCTCGGGGACCGTCGAGAACTCGCCAAGGTAGCTGTAGGCGCAGGGCCACGTCTTGCGTGGAGCAGTGCCCGTGTCGCAGTTGCAGTACTTGACGCCGCCCGAGTCTTTGGAGCTGTCGTACATGTGCTTCGGCCTTCCGGCCATGACAATGCCGGCGCCCCAGCCGCCCGAGGGTGCGCTGGCGCGGTAGTAGAAGCTGTTGCCGATGGCGCCCCACTTCCAGGTGGGCACGTCGGTGTTGGGGATGGCGGGCACCGTCTCGCGGCTCGTGCCGATGGGTCCCGCGTACTTGAAGCCGAAGTTATTGTAGCCAAAGTTGTCGTCGAAGACGCGGTCTTTGTCGTTGGTGCTGCCAACACTGTTCACCTGCGTATAGTTCCCCTTCACGCGGGTCTGGTCATAGGGGTCGGCGCTGGCGGGGCAGCGCAGCGCGTTGTGTTCGGGGGGCAGCCAGTTGCCGGCAAGGGGATCCTTCGTGGGGTAGAGGGTCTTGGAGACCTTGCGGTACCACCACTGGTCCTCCTTGAGGCCATAGTCAACGAGCTGAAGGGGATTGGCGGTGGTGTCAAGCACGACGCAAGACGGGTATTTACCGTAATTGGAGTTGGCGATGAGTTGGAGGGCCACGTAGACCTGGCGACAGTTGTTGCTGCATGCGCGCGCCAGGGCCGCATGCTTGACGGTGAGCAGCACTGGGCTCACCATCGAGGTGAGGATGGTGAGCAGGGACACCACAGTGAGGAGTTCCGTAATGGTGACGCCCCGATTCTTGCGTCGCATGGCTGATTCCCCAGATTTCAGGTCATGCACGCCGTGCATCCTACGTACGCCCGCCCATTTTCATTCTATCCCTGGGGCACAGGCCTGTCAACGGGAATTTGCCCAAGACACGACGCCTCAGACACTTGCAGTTCATTCGCGCCCGAGGAACAGCGGCATCAGTCGGTGGCCGGGTGCGACCTTGAGCCCCGTCTCCGCCGCGTTGGCCTCTGTGAACCGGCGCCCGCTGGGCTCGGCCACGTCGCTGCCACCGTAGGCGAAGGGGACAGGCTCGGCCACGTGGGTGCGGACTTCGAGCGGCGTGGGGTGGTCGGGCAGGACGAGCAGGCGATAGTCGCCGCGAGCCTCCAGGGCGGCATGAAGGGGGCCGACGATGTGCTTGTCAATGGCTTCGATGGCGTCCACCTTCGCCTGGATGTTGCCCTGGTGGCCGGCCTCGTCGGGGGCTTCGATATGGACGAAGACGAGGTCGTAGCGGGCGAGGGCGTCAATGGCGGCCTGGCCTTTGCCGGCGAAGTTGGTCTGGATGTACCCCGTGGCGCCCTCGACGCGGATGACGTCGATGCCCAGGCAGGTGGCGAGGCCGCGGACGAGGTCCACGGCCGCGATGGCGGCGCCGCGGAGGCCGAAGCGTTCGGCGAAGGGCTGGAGGGTTGGCTTCGTGCCGCCGCCCCAGAGCCAGATCATGTTGGCGGGGTTCTCGCCGAGGTCAATCCGCACGTCGTTGATGTCGTGGTGGGCGAGGAGGTTACGCGACTGGTCCATGAGGCGGCAGAGCAGGTCTGCCCCCGGGCCTCGGGGAAGGTGCCGGGCGATGGGCTGATCGAGGATGTCGTGGGGCGGGGTGCACTCGGCGGCGAGAGGCTCCTTGCCGCGGTAGACCAGGAGGTGGCGATAGCCGACGCCGGGGTAGAAACGCAGGGCGTCGGAGCCGAGGCGTTCGTTCAGAAGGTCCACGAGCACGGCGGCCTCGCGGGAATCAATGTGGCCGGCGCTGTGGTCCACCAGGGTATCGCCGTCCACGGTCACCAGGTTGCAGCGGAAGGCGACGTCGGTCGGCCCGAGTTCGATGCCCATGCTGGCGGCCTCGAGGGGGGCGCGGCCGGTGTAGCACTCGGCGGGGTCGTAGCCAAGCAGCGAGAGCATCGCCACGTCGCTGCCGGGAGGCAAGGTGGGGGGGGTGTGGGAGACGGTGCCCAGGCGCCCGTGAGTGGCGATCCGGTCCATGTGGGGCTTCGCGGCGACCTCGAGGGGCGTGCGTCCGCCGAGGCGGGCCACGGGTCTGTCCGCCATGCCGTCGGGCACGACGATCGCGTACTTCACAGCGTCCTCCGTCGCATGGGGTGGCGCCAACTGCCGCCGATGATAGCAGGCCCTGGCGTGGAGAGTCAAACGACCCGCCGCGTGAATAGGGCGTCCTCTCTGTGCGTCAGAGAAGCGGAGCGGAGCGAGTAGCTTGCCCTTTGAAAGCCTGCGGCGGCTCAGTATAATGATGGCGGCTGGCGCTCGTCGCATGAGGGTGAGGAGCGGCGGCCGCTTGGCGAGCCACCAGGAGTGGGTGCAATGTGCGCGGTAGCTAAGCGTGTCGTGGCTCTCGGCCTCGTTCTCGGGGCGGTCCTGAGCTCACTGGCTTGCACACCTACCCAGGAGGGCGCTGTGATCGGCGGTGCCACAGGGGCCACGGCGGGCGCCATTCTTGACCATCACCACCGCACAAGGGGCGCCGTGGTGGGCGGTGTGGCGGAGGTATCATCGGGGGCGTGATCGGCTATACCTATGAGATCAACCGGTTCTGCCCCGCGTGCGGTCGGCGCTATCACTACTCGAAAGCCTACTGCCCTTACGATGGCGCCGCGCTGCAAGAGGTCCGCTGAGCGCCTGGCGTCGGCGCTGCCGCTCCACACGCTGGCTGCAACTTCGGATGGCGTATGACATCCCCTGCCGTCGAGGAAATTCCTCTCACCCGTTCCGACCTGCCGCGGCACACCCAACGGGTGCTGCGCGACGCGCGGGGCGCCAAGCCGGCCATCCTGCTTGTCGAGCGGGCAGGTCGGCGCCTGATCGTGAAGGACTTTGCCCATTCCCCGTGGCTGATTCGTCACACCTATGGGCGCTGGATCGTGGCCAACGAGACACGCATCTACCGCCACTTAGCCGGCGTGGAGGGCGTGCCTGCCTTCCGGGGGCGAATTGACGGCTTCGCGTTTGCAGTAGACTTCGTGGATGCGGCAGACCTCAAGCTGCGTCGCCGAAAGTCGCTGCCAGGAGGGGTCTTCGATCGGCTTGCGGAGCTTCACGCCGCGCTTCACGAGCGGGGCGTGGTGCACCTCGATGCCCACCAGCGCAAGAATATTCTGCTCACAGGGGAAGGCAAGCCGTTCCTCGTGGACTTTGCCACGTCGCTGTATCTCGGCAGGGGGTGGTTCTCGAGGAGCGCCCTGATTCCGCTTCTGGCGCAGGCCGACCGGCTGGGCCTCCAGAAGCTCAGAGCCCGGTACTCGGCCGACCGGCCTCCGCCCGACGAGGCCCAGCGCCACAGGATTCGGTGGTTGCTGGGATGGCTGTGGCCTTACACCGCCCTACGCAGGCTCAAGCGCATCATCCGGCGTCGCGCCCGGAGGCGGGCACGCTGTTCTCAAGGGCGCCCCTAGCCCAGGCGCCCGCGCGCCATCGCCACAGCGAAGACGAGCGCGACCGCCACCAGCGCCAGCACGCCCCAGAAGCCCAGGGCCGGGGAGTGGCGCGTCATCCAACGCTTCCAAGCGCTGCACACGGCTGGTTCCCTTCACAACCAGAAGCTGCCTGGATTGTAGCTTACCCCCCGGTGGGCGTCAACTGGGATGGCCAGCGGTTGACGCCGCGGGCCGCGACGCCTAGAATACTGAGGAGGCGGTAGCCGCGCGGCGCGTGCCAGCGCATCTCGTGCCTGCTGTAGAGGGGAAGAACCATGGCGTGCAGAGTGAGTTTCGCGGGCCTGCGGAACTGCCGCAAGCTGGCCAACGGAACTGCCGAGGTGGTTGTGACGACCGACATCGGGCCGCGCATCCTGTGCTACAGGTTGTCGGACGGCGAGAACATCCTGGGCCTCTGCCCGCCGACGGCGAAGGTGACGACGGAACTGGGCGACTGGCGGCCGGTGGGGGGACATCGTCTGTGGACCGCGCCCGAAGCGATCCCCCGGAGCTATGTGCCCGACAGCGCCCCCGTTCGGTGTGCGGAGCGCGGCAGCCGGTCGCTGCACCTCACCCAAGGCGTCGAGGTGCAGACGGGCATCCTCAAGGAGATGACCGTCACGCTCGATGCGAGAGGCACGGGGGTGGAGGTCGTGCACCGCATCACCAACACCGGGCTGTGGGCCATCGAGGTGGCTCCCTGGGCGCTCACCATCATGAACGGTGGCGGCTGCGTCATCGTGCCCCAGGAGCCATTCCGCTCGCACGACGACTATCTGCTCCCGGCCCGGCCGATGGTGCTGTGGCACTACACGGACCTCAGCGACCCGCGGTTCACCCTGGGCCCGAGGTATCTCCGGCTGCGAACCGACGAATCGCTTGCGGAGCCCCAGAAGATCGGCATCGCCAACAAGCAGGGCTGGGCCGCCTACTTCCGGCAGGGCACGCTCTTCATCAAGGAGTTCGCCTACGAAGAGGGCCGGCCCTACCCCGACTGCGGCTGTAACTGCGAGAGTTACACGGCGGGCTCCTTCATCGAGCTCGAAACAGTGGGTCCGCTCCAGAGGCTCGAGCCCGGCGAGTCGGCCGAACACGTGGAGCGCTGGCACCTGCTCGCCGACATTGACATCGGCACGACCGAGCAGTCGCTCGATCGGGCGCTCCGGCCCGTCCTGAAGAAGCTCCGCGCCCGCTGAGCGTGCCGAGTGGATTGACTACCGAGGAGAATGCGCACATGCGACTGACCCGAAGGCTGTTCCTGTGCTTTGCGGCGGCCGTGGCAGTCCTGAGCCAGTGCGGCTGCACGATGTTCATCTTTTGCGACGGCGGCGGGCCGCTGGCCCACAACGAGCTGGGCGACTGGCTGGGCATGGAGCCGCTGCCAGCGCCGGAACCCCAGCAACTCGCGGCGCTCGTGGCGGATCTCAAGCAGGTGAGCCACGCGGGCTTCTCTGGGCGCTACTCGCTGCCGGGCGATGCGTCGGTGTTCTCGATGAACTTCATCCAGATCTTCAGTGTGCCGTTCACCCCAGCCCCGGGCTTGATTGTGAAGGGGCGGTACAACCCGTGGAAGGCATTCGTCCCTGGCAGCCAGCACGGCGACTGGCTCTATTTCGACCCCGGGAAGCCGGGCAAGCGGCAGTTCTATGCGGCACAGAACGGATGGGACTGCATTGTCGTGTGGAGCGATCGGGCCGATGCGTACGACGTGGCCACGCGCCAGCGGGTGGCCAGCCGGCGGACCAACGAGGTGGTAGGCCTGGGCCTGGGCTGGACCCGCTACCGGGAGGTCGCTCCGCTTGACGAGGAGGAGCAGCCGGGCGTCCAGGCGCTGGCCTCGCCCGCGACGGATCCCACAAAGGTCAGGTACCTGGTGAGGGATGGCAACATCGTCCTGCTCGGGATCGTGGGCTGGGGGCGGGTGAATCACACGCGGTACATCCAGCTCCTCTGGATCCCGATCCCTGTGGGGAAGGCCGGCGTGTGATGAGGACAATGCCGCGCTTGGTCGCCGTGGCCCTCCTGCTGGCGCCGCTGGCGGGGTGCTGTGTCGCATTCCGCTCCGCCGGGCCTCGCCGGATCACCCCCTGGCCGCCAGGGTCCCCGCCTGAGCCGGAGAAGATGAAGGCGGTCAGCATCGACTTCAACGGCCTGACGGGACCCACGGCAGACGACCTTCTGCTGCCTCCGCGCTCGCAACTGATCTACCGGAACGCGAGCCACTGGGCCTACTATCGGTCGGGGCGCTTCACGCACGTTCGCCCGGAGCCTGCGCCGGCCGAACTGCACGCGGAAATCCGCCTGTACGAGGAGCAGGCGCGCTCGCCGCGCTTCGTGCGCGCGCTCAATCTCCTCTCGCTCGGCCTTGTGCCGGCCTGGGAGCGGCGCGACATCGTGCTGGTGACAACGATCACAGATCAGAGGAATCGGCGCCTCGGGCGTTTCCGCGAGGCGGCCTCGGTTACCACGTGGCACCATCTCCTGCTGCTCCTCGCGTTCCCGTTCGGGCCACCGCCCGGCGTCGCGGCCGATACGGTGTACGACTTGAACCGGGCCACGATCGCCGAGGCGTATGATCAGGGCATCTACTGACGCGGCGAGCCCAGTGCCGGCAACAGGCGGACAGGGATTGAAGATCGTCATCGCTCCCGACTCGTTCAAGGAGTGCCTGCCGGCGGAAGCCGTTGCCGCGGCGATGGCGCGCGGCGTTCGGGCGGCCGCGCCAGGCGCGGAAGTCATCTGCGTTCCGATGGCGGATGGCGGGGAGGGCACCGTGCGGGCCCTCGTGGCCGCCACGAGAGGGCGCCTCCTGAGCGCCCGAGTGACCGGCCCGCTGGGCGACCCCGTGGAGGCGGAGTATGGGTTGCTCGGCGATGGTCGCACGGCGGCGCTCGAGATGGCCGCCGCCTCGGGCCTCCCGCTCGTGCCTCCTGAGCGGCGCGACCCGATGGCCGCGACGACGTTCGGCACGGGCGAACTCATCGCGGCTGCGCTGGATCAGGGCGTCGAGCGCCTTGTGCTGGGGATCGGCGGGAGCGCGACGGTGGACGGGGGGGCCGGGATGGCGCAAGCCCTGGGGGCGCGCCTGCTCGATGCCCGGGGAGCCTCGGTCGGGCGTGGCGGCGGAGCGTTGGCCCAGGTCGAGCGGATTGATGTCTCGGCGCTGGACCCGCGGCTGCGCCGCGTGGAGTGCCAGGTGGCGTGCGACGTCACGAACCCGCTGACGGGACCCCGTGGCGCCGCGCGAGTGTACGGCCCGCAGAAGGGTGCCACGCCCGAGATGGTCGAGCTCCTCGATGCCGCCCTCGCCCACTGGGCGGAGGTGATCGAGCGCGACCTGGGCGCCCACGTGAGCGACACCCCGGGGGCAGGGGCGGCAGGGGGGCTGGGGGCCGGCCTGATCGCGTTCTTGCGCGCAGAACTGGTTCGGGGGGTGGAACTCGTCATCCAGGCTGTCGGCCTCGACGAGAAGCTTCGCGGGGCGGATCTCGTGCTCGTGGGGGAGGGGCGCCTGGACGCGCAGACGGCCTATGGCAAGGTGCCCGTGGGGGTGGCCCGCGTGGCGCGCGCGGGCGGCATCCCGGTGGTTGCTCTCGCAGGCTCGCTCGGCGAGGGATATGAGGCCGTGCGCGAGCAGGGCATCGCCGCCTGCTTCAGCGTCGTGCAGAGCCCGATGGCCCTGCGAACCGCGATGGACCATGCCGACGAGTTGCTGGCTCGTGCCGCGGAGGAAGTGGTGAGGCTTTTCCTGCAAGGAAGAATGCGTGATTGCACTGTCCACAGCGTGGTACCCTCGCAGTGACCCCCGGCCCGAAGCCGCCCTGGAGGCGATTGCCCGCATGGGCTTCCAGGCGGTTGAGATCGGCATCGCGGATGCGATGCCCTTCAGCCTGAAGAGGATTCAGGCCGCCGTTGCGAAGACGGGGCTGAGAGTTGTCAGCGTCCATAACGTCTGTGCGGAGCGGAGCCTCGATGGCTCGAACCGACGCGGCGACTGGCTGGCGTCTACCGACGCCGAGCGGCGGCGCGAAGGGGTGGAAGCCACGCTGGAGAGCATCGCCAACGCCAGGGCGCTAGGCGCGTCCGCAGTGGTCTTGCACCTGGGCTCGCTGCCCATCGAGGCGAAGTGGGAGAAGCAGGCGCTGCTGGACAAGCTGAGCCGCGGCGGCGCCGCAGAGGCCGAGCGCCTCGGAGTCTCCCGCTCCGAGATCGTGGCCGAGCGCGAGTTCCTGGTCGCGCCCCGTTTCGAGGCGGTGTGCCGCAGCGTTGAGGAATTACTGGCGCGCTCGTCCGACATCCGCCTTGGGCTCGAGTGCCGCCTGGGCTGGCACGAACTGCCCAACGTGAAGGAGGTCGGAGAACTCCTCCACAGGTTCCCTGACCCACGCGTCGGCTACTGGCACGATGTCGGCCACGCCGTGATTCAGGATTTCCTCGGGCTCGCCGACCAGTATGAATGGCTCCGACGATACGGCGCACGGACGATTGGAGTCCACCTGCACGACGTTCGCGAAGGCAGCCGCGACCATTATCCGCCGGGCCTGGGCGAGGTGGATTTCCGGCGCGTGCTCAAGCTCGTGCCGCGCGAGGCGTTGCGGGTGATGGAGATCAGCGCCGGCTTCATCGAGGAAGAGGTGGCCCTGGGCAGACGGCGTCTCGAGGAGCTCGGCTCTTGCAGTTGAGGCGCTCGAAACTGATCCTGGCCTCGGCCTCGCCCAGGCGGCGGCAGCTCCTGGCGCAGTTGGGGTACACGTTCGAAGTTGTGCCGCCCGAGGTGGACGAGTCGGTGGACCCCGCGCTCGCGCCGGCCCGCCAGGCCGAGGCATTGGCCGTGCGCAAGGCTGAATCGGTCGCCCCACGGGTCGGTGACGCCGTGATCCTGGCCGCCGATACCCTGGTCGCCTGCGAAGGCCGTGTGATCGGCAAGCCTGCGGATGAGGCCCAAGCCCGCGAGTTTCTTCGGTGGCTCACCACCCATCGCCACGCGGTTATCACCGGCGTGTGCGTGCTCGACACGGTTCACGGCACGCGGCAGGTGGCGCATGACATCACCTGGGTTCGAATGACGCCTATGACAGAGGCCGAACTGGACGGGTACATTGCCAGTTGTGGCTGGCGGGACAAGGCCGGAGCCTACGCCATCCAGGAAGGCGGCGACCGATTCATCCAGTCCATCGAGGGCAGCGAGACCAATGTCATTGGGCTGCCGACGGAACTGGTTGAGAAGCTAGTGCCGCGCCTCTTCGGAGAACATCTGCGGAAGCTGCGTCGGGACACCGTCGCCCAACACCGCGGCTTGCTCCTCACCGAGGACGACCTTGCGGTGCCAGACTCCCTCGCCCGGAGCCTGGGCCGGCAAGCCGCGCCGTTGGAGGTGGAGATCGGTCCGGGGAAGGACGACTTCACCCTTCGGGCGGCCAAGGCATCGCCTGTGACGTGTTTCCTCGCCGTGGAGCGAGTGCGGGAGAGGGTGGACTCCCTTTGCCGCAAGATCGAGCGGGCGAAGCTGAGCAACGTGCGCGTGTACTTCGGCGACGCTGGAGCCGCGATTGCCGGGCTGCTCAAGCCGGGCAGCGTCCAGGCCTTCCACATACACTTCCCTGATCCGTGGCCGAAGCGCCGCCACGCACGGCATCGCCTGATACAGCCGGCAACGGCGCGGCAGCTTGCCGAACGACTTCGCCCCGGGGGCACGCTGACCGTGATCACGGACGACAGGCCCTATGCCGAGCAGATCCTGGCTTGCCTGGGGGCTGTCCCCTGCCTCGTCAACCGGGTGGGGCCAGGCCAATGGGCCACCGAACTGCCTGGCTACCACCAGAGCGTGTACGAACGCAAGAGACGCGCGGCAGGCTGCGTGATATACTACTTGCTGTTTGCCAAGGCAGCGTCTTCCGAAGAGCGAGAGCGCCCGTGAGCGAACGCATCCTGGTCGTGGGGCTCGAGGCCGAGGGCGAATCCATAGATCAGGCCCTCTTCGAGGCAGAAGTGCCTTTCGACGGGCACAGGTGCGTGGTTGTGGACCCGAGTGCGGTGCCGCTGCTGTGGCATGGCCTGGCCAGCGGACAGCCAGCCAATGCCGACGAGCGAGCCGAAGAGGCAGGCCGGGTGGCCAACGTGCTGCGCCGGCGGCGCCGCGAGGCTACGACCCTGGTGCACAGGGGCGGTACGCTCGTGTGCATTCTGCGCCCGGTCGGCGCCCCGTTCCGAGCCGAGCGAGGCGCGCCCCAGGGCAGCGCCCCGGCGATTCTGCACGCCTACTCCTGGCTGCCCGAGGAGCCGTCGCTCGCGCGTCTCATCATTGCGGCATCGGCGGGCGGCGAGGTGCTGCCCGTGGATGAGGCGCATCCTGCCTGGAAAGCATTCTGCGCCGGCGCACAGCCCGGGGCGTGCATCGTGAACACCGAGCTTCCTGCGCACTGGCACCCCATAGCCAGGGACGCGCAGGGGCGCCTCCTGGCGCTCGAGGTCCGAATCGACCATGGCCGTGTGCTGTTCGTGCCGCCATTGGGGTCGGAGACCCCTGCCGGGCGCGGTGCGCGTATCCAGCGGTTCCGGATGGCGGGCGACGCCGCACGGGCCAGGCCCGCAGGGCCGGAATGGGCTCGGTCTATCGAGTTGCCCGGGCAGAGTGAGCTTGCAGAGCGTCTCGCCGCGCTCGCGGCTCAGATCGAGGCGCTCGAGAGGGAGTTCGTGGATCTGCGCCGGCGCCACGCGTGCTTGCAGCGGCTCAACGGCCTGCTGCTTGCCCGCACGGCGCCTGAGTTGGCGGCCTCCGCTGAGGAGTGCTTCCGGCTCCTGGGCTTCAGCGTCGAGCCGAGCGCAGGCGGCGCGCTGAAGCTGCACTGCGATGAGGGCGCGGCGCTGGTGGTGGTGGCGACGGCGGAAGGGGCGATGGACGCCGAGCCCTACTGGGACCTCGTGCGGCAACTTGATGCAGGCTCGGGCAAGGCGATCAAGGGAATCGTCGTCGCAAACGGCTACTGCTCGCTCCCTCCCGCCGAACGGGGCTCGCCATTCCCCGAGTTGCTTTGCCGCGGCGCACTTCACCGCGGTGTCTGCCTGGTCGCTGCCGGGGACCTGCACATGGCGGCTCGCGCGATCCTCGAGAGCGGAGGAGACCGGCTCCTGGCGGGCCGGCTCCGCAGAGTGCTGCTTGAAGCGACCGGGCGGTGTGCCCTCCCTCTTGCTGCGCAGCATGAAAACGGAGGAGGGGATGCGCAATGACGTTCACTGAGCCCATCCGGTCGGCGCTCGCCGTTGGTCGCCACCGACAGGGGCAGGCTCTCAGCTCGCTCTGGCGAGGTTGACACGGTAGCGCGAGCAGCCTATAATCACAAGCCAAGCTTCCTATGGCCGTTGTGTATACCAGGAGAGACTCATGCGAAGCGACATATTGGTCCAGGGCCTGGAGGCGGCGCCGCACCGGGCGCTGCTCCACAGTTGCGGGCTCCGGCGCGAGGACTTCGGCAAGCCTCTGATCGGCCTCGCTTCGAGCGCCACCGACCTGATCCCAGGTCATATGCACCTTCCGCGACTCGAGCGCGCCATCGAGAAAGGCATCCATGCCGCCGGCGGCATTGCCATGAAGTTTCAGGTGGCGGGCATCTGCGACGGCATTTCGATGGGCCACAGCGGCATGCACTACTCGCTGCCCTCGCGCGAGTTGATCGCCGACATGATCGAGAGCATCATGCTTGCCCATTCCCTCGACGGCATGGTGCTGCTCACCAACTGCGACAAGATCACGCCTGGGATGTTGATGGCCGCCGCTCGGCTGGATGTTCCGTCCATCGTTGTCACTGGCGGGCCGATGCTCTCGGGCATCCGGCGGATGCGCCACCTGGACCTCGTGCACGATGTGTTCGAGGCGATGGGGCGCCGAAAGAAGGGCGAGATTGACGACGCGGAGCTGGCCGCACTGGAGCTCGAGGCCTGCCCTGGCGCGGGCGCGTGCGCCGGCCTCTACACGGCGAACACCATGGCGTGCTGCACCGAGGCCCTGGGCATGTCGTTGCCCTACTGCGGCACGGCGCTCGCCGTGTCGTCGGAAAAGGACCGGATCGCGTACGCCAGCGGCGAGCGGATTGTCGCGCTGGTGCGCAAGGGAATCACCGCCCGCCAGATCATCACGAAGCAGGCCATCGAGAACGCCCTGAAGGTGGATGTGGCGCTGGGCGGCTCCACGAACGCCTGCCTCCACATTCCGGCCATCGCCCACGAGGCCGGGGTGAACGTGCCGTTCCAGGCGATTGACGACATCAGCCGCGCCACCCCCACCATCACCAAGATTCGCCCGGCCGGCGACCACTTCATGGAAGACCTGCATTACGCGGGCGGCATCCCCGCGGTGCTCAAGCAGCTTGGTTCCCGCATGCACGACTGCGCGACCGTGAGCGGCCTGACCACGCGCCAGATCGCCCGCAAGGCCGAGGTCTACGATGAGAGCGTCATCCGCCCGGTGAAGCAGGCCTACCGAGCCGAGGGCAGCCTCGTCGTGCTCTGGGGCAATCTGGCGCCAGAAGGCTGCGTCGTCAAGCAGACCGCCGTGGCGCCCGAGGCCATGTGCATGACGGGCACCGCACAGGTCTTCGACGACGAGGAGGCCGCCATGAAGGCGATCCTCGCTGGGAAGATTCAGAAGGGCATGATGGTCGTCATCCGCTACGAGGGCCCCAAGGGGGGGCCCGGCATGCGCGAGATGCTGCATCCCACTTCGGCGCTCGCCGGCATGGGGCTGCTGACCGGCGTGGCGCTGATCACAGACGGGCGCTTCTCCGGCGGCACCCGCGGGCCGTGCGTGGGACACGTCTCGCCCGAGGCGGCGGCGGGCGGGCCCATCGCGCTGGTGAAGACAGGCGACAAGATCACCGTGGACATTCCGGGCCGCCGAATCGAGCTTCACGTGCCCAAGGCTGAACTGGCCCGCCGCAAGAAGGCATGGAAGGCTCCGAAGCCCAAGATCACGACCGGCTGGCTCACCCGCTATGCGCACCTGGTGACGTCGGGCGCGCAGGGCGCGGTGCTACGTGACCCCAGCCAGGACCAGTGAGGTCGGCGATGGCCTCGGGCAGCGAAGAGGGCGTCTTCAGACTGTCGGAGGCTCTGCATCCGCCTGCCTGTCGGCGGCTGCGCGCTGAAGTCGGGCGATGCTCCCCTGGCAGATGATGGCCCGCACAGGCGAACTCGGCTCCAGGGCGGCCTTGGCGAACGCGGCCACTGCCTCGAGACGCGAGGCCAGCGGTTGCCCCTGCTCGACCGCTTCGCGGGCCTCGGCCGCCAACCCCTCGACGACCCTGCGGAAGGCGTGATCCCTGGCTGGATCGCCTGCGAAGGCATCTATCCGCTCCAGCACGTCGGGGGTTCGCTCGCGCACGCTGGCCTCCGTGGCGGCAGAGGAGGCGGTCGCAGTGTCAGCCATTGCCTCGCGCGCTAACGATTTGACGTCGGCCATCAGCGGCGCCAGTTCTTCAGCGCTCAGGCTGGCGCGGAAGATGCCGTGTGTCACGTAGCTCAGCAGACGGTGGGCGAGCCAGAAGGACCTGCGGTCGGCGGCGAGCCGGAGCGCCGGGTAGTTGGCTACAGCTTCCGCGCGGGCCCGTCGGCGCTCGGTGTCATCGAACGGGGTCGCGTCGCCAGTCTCGCGTGCTTCTCCCTCGATCTCGCGCAGCGCCTGGGCTAGCTCGTGGAGTTCGTCGAGGGAGACGTCCAGGAGCGCGGCGAGCAGGGGGTTACTGTCAAGGGGCACTGACCCGTCGGCGAGTTCTGCGATGGAGTAGTGGATGAGGGCGAGTGCCCCCACGTCATCGGGAGAGCCGGCGCGGGTTGCCGCCGAGTCCAGCGCGCTATTGAACAGGTCGAGGAGTTCATCGTCCAGCACCTGGGCGAGGACGTAGGCGCGCACCCTCTGCGAGCGACGGGCCGCCATCTGGGGTGCCAGAAGCGCCTGGAGGTCCTTCTGTGTCAAGGGTAGGATCGCCTGGTGAAGCTCGCCCAAGTCGGGGCGCAAGAGCCGGAACTCGGCCCAGTCGCGGAGCATGGCACGTAAGCGGCTCATGTGGCGGTCGAAGTCGTCCTCGCTGACACGGTCACTCTTGAGCCGGTCTGCCTGGCGCCTGATCGCTACGATGTTAGCCTCTCTCGGTGACAGTCGCTCGCCTCGTGGCCAGCCTGAGCCCGCGGCGGGGTGATGATGCTTCTTCGACATCGGAGTCTCCGCTATCTGATCAGTTGGCCCTTTGACAGGTGAGGGCGGTGACGGAGCAAGGGGCGAATGTGAGACTGAGCTGGCGGCCCGCGGCGCGTTCGGTGGTGTCGAAGAGGCGGACGCGGTCGGGCTCCTGCCAGGTGTTCAGGTCGCGGTAGTGAGACCCTCGAAGGGTCTGAACGCGGCACTCCCGACGCGGGCGGAAGGCGTCGAACAGGATGGTGGCGGGGATCGGCCTGTCGTGGTGGCGATTCACCGCGAGCAGTACCAGCTTGTCCCCGGTTTCATCCAGGAGAGCGACGGCATCGAGATAGGGCGCGCCCTTGACCTCCGGCAGGCCGCCGCGGGCGGGCACATCGGTGGCGGGAGCCGTGACGCGCAGTGCGACGGGCCAGATGCCCGGCTGGGTGGCGTACAACCGCGATGTGAAGTAGACCGGGTTCGGGTAGACGATTTCGCGGGTCTTGCGCAGGCCGCCGCCGTGGTTCATGTTGGCTGTGTGGGTGATGAGCTCGACGAGGCCGCCGGAGCGGATGGCCGTGTGAAGGATGCCGGCCAGGAAAAGGGCTTCCACGATCTCGCCGTTGTTGGGCAACTGCGGCTGGTTCGTGAAGACCTGGAGCTCGGTGATCGCGAGCCGCGGCTTCTCCACGTGGGGCGCCATCTGGCTCCGCAATCCCTCCAGCACGCCAGCGTAGGCTGTCGGGTAGGCGAGGAGCGACTCGAAGGCGCCCAGGGCATCGCGGGTGCCGCGCAGGCCGCTGCCCATCAGGCTGTGGATGGAGACCGACTCGACCAGCTTCCCTTTGCGGGTGACCAGCGGCTCATTCCACTGGATGTCCTGGCCGCAGGCGATCAGGTGGATTGCGGGGTCGGCTGCCTTCATGGCACGGTAGAACCGCTCGTAACGTTCGGCGTACTCTTCGCGGGTGCAGTGGCCGATCTGCCAATCGCCCCAGAGTTCGTTGCCAATCTGCCAGAGCCTGACATTGTAGGGCTTGGGGTGGCCGTTCTGAGCGCGAAGGCGGCCGTAGCGCGTCTCGGGGCCTCCATTGCAGTACTCCACCCAGGCGGCGGCCTCCTCGGGTGTGCCGTCGCCTGCGTTGACGCAGAGGAACGGCTCGCAGCCGACGGCGGCGCAGTAGGCCATGAACTCGTCGGTGCCCACGTGGTTCGGTTCCGGCTGGTTCCAGGCGCGGTTGAAGACCGTGGGACGCTTCTCGCGATGGCCGACTCCATCCTGCCAGTGGTAGCCGGAGGCGAAATTGCCGCCAGGGTAGCGCAGCAGCGGCAGGCGGGCCTCGCGCCAGAGGCGCACCGCATCGGGGTCGAAGCCGGCCACGTGGTCGGCAGGGAAGAGCTCCGCGTCATCGAGCCACAGCGTCCCCGGGCCAGGCAGAGCGAGGGTGAGGAAGAACACCTCCCCCTGCGCGTAATTGCCCTTGGGAAGCGAAAGCAGGAGTTTCTCCTTGGACCAGCGGTCCCCCACACGGCGGAATTGGCCGCGGGCGACTGCCTGCCCGTCCGGAGCGCTGCGGCGCAGCGAGACCTCCAAGCGCAGATCGGCGGCTCCCTGACCCCGGATCGCCAGGCTCAGCTCGAAGTTCCGCACGCGGTGGAGTGGCAGGCAGATCGGCTGCGCCACGCCCGCTGCCCCTCCAGGAGGCACGCTGGTGACGGTGAGCCGCTGAGACGTCGCGGAGTTGAAGGGCTGGGTCCTGTCCAGCTCGTACGCAATCTCTCCCTGACCCCACGGAATCCAGGGGAAGGCAATGCCGCGCTCGCGGCTTGCGGCGAGGCCCTTGACCTGGAACTCGCGCTCGAGCCCAGCGGCCCGGTGGGCGATCTGGTCGTCGTTTCCGAACAGGTGCCACGGCTCGAAGCCCGGGTTGCGCAGAATCTGCGCCCAGATTCCATTGTAGATGTTGCTGCCCAGGTGCTCGCAGAACTTGCCGTAGAGCCGCCTGCTCACGGGCTGCTCGGCGCGCCGGCCGGCGAACACCTCGATCTGCGCGCTCCAGTCGGCGGCGCGCCGCTCTTCGTACAGGGACGGACTCGCCATGGCCTCTCCTCCAATGCAGTGCTGCGCCGCCACAGCGGCGAACACGGCAAGTGCATGTCCAGTCCTGAGCATCCTGTCTTCACCGTTGGGTTGGGATGTTGGGCTGTCGTGGACGAAGCGTGATTCTATCGGGTTATGCGGCGCATCACAAGTGGCGTTGCCGTGGCGGGGTCGGCCCGCTATAATCGCGGCGTCGGCGCGGCGTGGCTGCGTGAGGAGAATCGCCTGCCGGGCCTTCGGAGGAATCGGAAGCCATGCGCACCAAGATCGTCGCCACACTGGGTCCTGCGAGTGAGACGCCCGAGCTCATCGGTGCGCTCCTCGAGGGCGGAGTGGATGTGTTCCGGCTCAACTTCTCGCATGGCTCACACGACGAGCATGCCGCGCGCGTGGCGCATATCCGCCGAGCGGCGAGGCGGATCGGCGCCAATGTGTGCATCCTTCAGGACCTTCAGGGGCCGAAGATTCGCACGGGGCGGCTCAAGGGCGGCAAGGCCGTAATGCTGGAGGCCGGGCGGCGCCTGACCATCACCACCAGAAGCCTGATGGGAGACGCGGACTGCGTGTCCACGACGTACAGGGCGTTGCCCCGGGATGTTCGCCGCGGCGACCGCATCCTGCTGGACGACGGCCTCCTGGAGCTGAGGGTCGTGGGCAAGACCCGGGAGGCGGTGCACTGCGAGGTTGCCGTCGGCGGTCCGCTGGGGCAGCACAAGGGGATCAACCTGCTGGGCGTGCTCGTGAGTGCGCCGGCGATGACCGCCAAGGACCGGCGCGACCTCGCCTTCGGCCTCCAGCTCGGAGTAGACGCGATCGCCCTGTCGTTTGTGCGCCGTGCGGCGGACGTGCAGGCGGCGCGCCGCGCGATCCGCCGCGCGGGCTGCGACACGCCGATCGTGGCCAAGATCGAGCAGCCGGAGGCGGTTGACGATCTATCCGCCATTCTCGACGCATCCGACGGCGTGATGGTGGCGCGGGGCGACCTCGGGGTGGAGATGCCGCCCGAGCGCGTGCCTGTGCTCCAGAAGCGCATCATCCGCGAGGCCAACCAGTGGGGCAAGCCCGTGATCGTGGCGACGCAGATGCTGGACTCGATGATCCGGAACCCGCGCCCGACGCGGGCCGAGGCATCCGATGTGGCGAATGCCATCTTCGATGGGACGGATGCGGTGATGCTCTCTGGGGAGACGGCCGTGGGCGCCTACCCGGTGGAGGCGGTGCGCATGATGTCGCGCATTGCCGAGGAGGCCGAGACCGTGTTCCGCCCTGTGCGCTCGGCGCCGGAGGATGAGCGGCCGCTCTCGGTGCCGGCCGCGATGGCGGATGCCGCCGTGCGTGCGGCGGAAGACATCCGCGCCGCCGCTATCGTGGTGTTCACGCTGTCTGGCGCGACGGCGCGCCTGGTGGCGCAGCGGCGCCCCTCGTGCCGCATCCACGCCTTCTGCCCTGTGCCGGCGCAGTGCCGACGCCTGGCCCTTGTGTGGGGGGTGGAGGCTCACGCCGCCGCCATGGCGCACAGCACCGACGCGCTGGTGGCCACGGCCGACCGGCAGTTGCGCCACCTGGGCGCTGTGAGGCGGGGGGACGTGATCGTGCTGGTGGGCGGGGCCACCCCGCTGCCGGGCGCTACGAACTCGCTGAAGGTGCTGCGCGTGTGAGGATGGCCGTGCGGCCGTGCTCAGGGCTGCTTGGCTTCGGGAGGGGCGGGCTTCGTGCCGGACTCTTCCTTGCCCTTGGGTTCCTGCTTCGACTTGGGTGACTCCACCCGCCTGGCAGGCTTGGGGGGGCCTGTGGGGATTTCGCCGCGGATGACGGGATTGCCGATCAGTTCGTACTCGCCCTTGTCGGGGAGGAAGATGATGGTGTCGGCCTCTCCGTTGCCTGAGGCGCGCCAGAGCTGAGGGCGCGGCTTGCCCTCGGCGGCCGTCATCACGATCTTGCCCACCTTGAGATCGTAGTCGGCGTGGGAGCAGAGCGCGCGCCAGGCGTCGGGCGCATCGCTCGTGGTGGCCGGGCGCTCGGTCGAGGGGCCGACCTTGATGGTGTCCACGGTCGAGAGGCGAACGTCCCCCGTGGCGACAATGCTGATGAACTGGCGAGTCTTCGGGTCCACCTTGCCGTCCATCTGGGTGCAGTCCACCCGCAGGGCGCCCTTGAGCACGAGAACCTTGCCCGTGAAGACGAAGTTGCCTGTGTCGGATTGGTAGACGATGCGGTCTGCCCACACCTGAAGGCGCTCGCCCTGTTCCGTGGCAGCAGCGGTCGGAGGCGCGGGCGGCTCGATGGCCGCTGCGAACGCCGAGCCGTACGGCAGCGCAATCAGCAACCCGAGAACGGCAATTCGACCCATCGAATCGCTCCTTGGGAGAAGGGGCCGCAGGCATCCTCGACGCCCTATTCTACGCAAACAGGCGGAAAAATCCAACCCATTCGTCCCCGGCGGGCGCAGGTCAAGCTGCTACCAGTCCGGCCACGAACCCGTTTGCAGTGGGCAGAGCCACCGTGCGTCGGCCAGGGCCTCTAGCGTAGTCGCAAGCGTCCCGCTTGCGGTGGTGTTCGACGAGCGAGAAGCTTGTCGCTACACGGAAGAAGGTGAACTGGTTTGCGGCCGGAGTGGCAGGGGCCGGGCGGCGTGGGCGCGACGGCCTGCTACAGTTCCTGCCCGCGCCCGGTGGGTGCCGCGCATGTGGGACTTGGGCAACATGCGCCCATGCTGTATCACCTGCGTGGGGGAGAGAGTGATACAGCATGGCAATAGCGGCCACAGAAGGGCTCAAATCGCCAAAGCGCCTTGCTGTATCACCTTGCGGCGGGGGGCGGCGGTGATACAGCATGAGGCCAGAGAGGAGACGGCCCGCCTCGTGAGCCCGCGGCGAGGTGTGCGACCCGTCCACCTCGGCGGTCGGGCGCCCGTGGCAGGCGGCCCCCGTCGGGCTGGGTGGGCCTTCGGGCTGCGTAGGAGGCCGGAGTGAGACGGGGCCCGGCGCCTGGCGCCGGGCCCCGCGTGAGGGCTGTGTGATGTGGCCGAGGCTACTGCCAGAAGTAGAAGACGACGGGGCCGAGGTACGTGATGGTCACGTCCTCGACCACGGGCGTCTGCCGGCCCTCGAGGAGGCCCGGCTTGTTATCACCGTCCACGGTGCCCTGTCGGGGGAGAAGGTAGATGCGGTATTGGAGGCTGGTGGCCGTGTTGGCGATGATCCTCTCGTCCGAAGCTTTGCGAAGCCTGCCGCCGCCGAAGACGCCGGGCTGCTCGGCGGTGGCGGCGGGCGCGTTCTGGGGGACTTCGAGGCTCCATGTGCCGCCCAGAGCGGCCTGGCCGCGGATGGGGAACTTGTTGGTCCGGCTGATCGGGCCGCCCCAGCGGTCCTCCTCTTTCATCCAGGGGAGGAAACCTGTCCACGAGATGGTGCCCAGAGTGATGGCGTCGCCGCCGGTGTTCGGGATGGAGATGGAGCGCGACTGGTATTCGGCGTACTGCGTGTTGTCGGGAGCGCCGACGTTGAACCCGTCATAGCGCCCCTCGGGGCTGATGGTGAAGTTGAGCTGCTTGTCGGCGTGGGTGCGGACGATCACGCTGTCTACCGTGGCATTGGCGTCGCCGCACAGGCGCAGAACGGCGCTGTTGGCCGGGGGATAGAAGTTGAATGCCTTGAGGCTGTTCTCCGCCGCGACCGCCGAGCTCTTGGTGTCTACCCACAGGCGCACGATGGACGCGACCTCGGGGTCGAGCTTGTAGTCGGGCTTGCCGCCCACGCCGCTGGTGTCGTCGTCGCGCCAGTCGGTTCCGAGGTTCCCGTCGGTGTTGCCTCCTGGCGGGCCGACTCCCGGGTCGTCGTTCGAGCATTCGTACCAGGCGAAAGCGATGTGGTGCCACTCGCCGATGCGCCAGGTGCTGATGTTGCTGTAGGAGGCATCCTCATAGTAACCGGTGTCGGTCTGGTACTGGACCGGGGGCGCGGTGGGGAGCATGGGGAGGTGGTTTCCGTCGGTAATGGTGCCCTCGTAGTCTCTGGCCTTGGTGAAGGTGAGCTTGAGCTGGAGCTTGGCGGCGAGGGGGTTGGTGGCGGTGGTGACGACCTGGAGTGCGAGTTCCTCCTGCCCGTCCTCGCCCTGGATCTTGATGATGTTGCGGGTGCCGGAGAAGAAGCCCTCCTCGGGGCGGATCCAGAGGCTCACGTAGCCGCCGTCGGTGCGGTTGTTGCTGATGAGGGGCGTGCTGACGCTGTATTCGACGTAGCGGCCTGAGCCGCCGGTCAGGCGCAGGCCGTCGGAGAGGAGCATGCCGTTCTGCGTGAAGACGTCCTTGATGATCTCGCTCTGTGTGGGGTTGGAGGCCACGTAGGCGCCTCCCTCTTCGGGAGCGAGGGTGGGCTTGGTGAAGTTGAGGCGCAGGGCGTTGGCCGGGGCCGTGGGTTCTTTGCGGCGGGCCGCGATCCAGCCATCCACCCGCGAGGGTTGGATGCCGGCCACCAGGGAGCCGTTGGCGTCGCGCGCGTGGTTGGGGCCCGTGGCGGCGTAGGTGAAGGTGCTGGAGCTGGCCGCGGCGGCCCGGCCGGACCCGAGGGTCTCGAAGTCCTCCTGCGTGGTGTCGTGGACGACGTCGTAGGCTTTGAAGGCGCCGCTGTGCTCGACCACGCCGTCGCAGCCGAGGATCATGTAGGCGATGTAGTTTCCCGGGCTCGCGGTGAAGAGGCTGAGGTCGAGGTCGGGGGCGAGGATGAGCGACTTGGTCGCCCGATCGGTGCCGATGATCGTGCGCTCCTGGATGGAGTTGTCGTCAATCGTCTCCACGGTGCCGCTGAGGGTGGCCTTGTAGAGGACGATGCGGTGGCCGTTCCACTGGCCGTCCTCCCAGTTGGCGATCCAGTTTCCCGCCGTGTCGGTCTCGGTGTCGGTGAGGATGTGCGGCAGGGGGGTGGAGATGGACGACTCTTTGCCGGCGGCGGGCACGCGGTCGGAGAAGGCGCCGGGCCCGACGATGTAGTAGCGGGTGCGGAGGCACTTGGGGTCGTTGTTGGGGTCGGTGCTGGTATCGAAGTCGTCGCTCAGGCCGGGGACTCCGATGTCGCGCCACTTGTCCACCACGAGGGTGCGGCCGTTGTTGCCGCCGAGGTCGTTCTTGATGTAGACGATGCCGCGCATCTGGCCCTTGCCCTTGCCCTCGTAGATGACCACGGTGTAGCCGCGCCACTGGCTGGGGCTGGAGAGCCAGGTTTTCGCGGAGCCGTCGAAGTTGGCCGCGGTGAGGGTGTTGGCGGTGACGCCGCTGGCCAGGCCCTGGTCGCACTTGAGGAAGGTGTAGGTGCGGCTGTAGACCTCCTGGCGGCCGAGCGACGAGAAGCAGACGGGGTGGTTATAGCAGGAGGAGGACAACTGGTTCTTGCCGGTGACCTGGGGCGCGACGTCGGGCGTCGTGGCGTCCGCGTCGCGCGAGATCTGCTCACGGAAGGTGGTTTTCGTGCCGGTGTCGTCGCCGCTGTCGCGGCTGATACGCGAGTAGCTGATGTGCGCCCGCGTGTAGCCTGCGAGGCCGGTGGCGTAGACGTTGGGGGAGAAGGCCGCGAGGATCGCCTCGACCTTCTTGTCGTTGAGCACGGTGTCGGGGAAGGGGTCGGAGTCCGCGCTGGCTCCCTGGTGGGGGAAGGCGGTGGTGCGGGGCGCGAGGCCGTAGAAGAAGTCGATGGCCTCGTTCCACGAGTTGAACGGGCCGACGGGATAGGCGCTCCAGCCGGCGATCTTGCGCTCGAGCATTCGGTCGTAGGTGGGATTGGTGGTTTCGACCCAGTTCTTCCAGGCGGCGGTCATGGTGGCGTTGGGCCAGTGGTCGAGGCGCTCGGGGCCGCGCTTGCGCACGAGCCAGAGGGCCACCTCCTCGGCGTCGGTGTCGTTGATGAGCGTGCCGTCGCTGGCGACCACGCCCCGGAGGAGGGCGTAGATGAGCTCCTTGCCCGCCGTGTTGAGGTTGATGGGGCTACGGCAGTAGGTGATGGCGCCCGCGGCGCTGCTCTTGCGCTCGAGCGTGGTGCCCTGGGGGTCTATGGTGTAGGGGGCGAGGTCGGAGGGGGGCTGATGGGGCCAGGAGTAGATGGTGAGGTAGTGCTTGAGGATCTCATACTCGCGGGCGGGATGGTAGGGCGGGGTGGAGGTGACCGGCAGTTGGTCCAGGACCTTGGTCTTCACTTCGTCGAGGGTGCCGAAGCGCTGGTTGGGCAGCTTGCTGCGCTCCTGAAGGAGCTTGGTGGCAATGCCGGTAGCCTGGGCGCTGGTGTAGCCGAGCTTGACGAGAAGGGTGTGCAGCGTGGCGTAGAGGCGCGCCGTGGCGGCGTGAGTGGAGGGGTCCGGGAGGCTGGCGGGGACGGCTCCGTCGCGGTCGTTGATGTTGAGCTTGCCGGCGCAGTCGAAGACCTTGATGTTCGACACGCCGAGGCGCGCGCCGAGGTCGTCGTGCACGAGGGCGTATGAGTTGCAGCGGAGGTTGCAGTAGTGCTTCTTGCCTCCGGTGTCCACGTAGCCGGTGGAGGAGATGGTGGGGTCTACGAACCAGGGGTCGGCTGGGCTGTCGGAGGGGTCGGCCACGGCGCCGGTCTGGTAGGTGCGGTAGTCGGCCGCAGCGCCGGCCGGCGCATGGGCCCAGCCGTAGCGGATTTCGCCAACGGCGTACTGCATGGCCGCCTGGGCGATGAGGTCGCTCTGGGCCGAGGCGCGGTACGAGCCGGAGATGTCGTGGTGCAGGCGCGCCAGCACGGCGAAGCCGAAGCCGATGACGGCCAGCACGGCCAGGAGGCCCACGGTGATGATGAGGGCGGTGCCGCGTTCGGTCTTCTGTGCTCGAGGTCGCATGATTGGAGCTCCGTTTGCCTGGTTCGTTCCCGCCGTGGTTCGGGCGCCGGTCACGTGCCGCTGCCGCCCAGTTGTGCTCCGCAGGAGATCACCATGGAGATCGTGCCGCGGTTGTCGGCGAGTTTCAGTTCGACGAGCACCGCGCGGGGCAGATGCGGGTCGGCAGAGGCACTTGTGAGGCTGAGGCTCGCATCACTGGGCGTGCCGGTGGGCGATGAGTAGCTGATGTACTTGACGTCCATCTGCTGCACGCGCACGCCCAGGGAGCTGCAATAGGTGCTGGACTTGTAGGTGTCGGGGTCAATGGGGGGGCCGCTGAGGGCCGGAGCGCCCGCGTTGTCGGGCGGCAGGGCGAGGCGGTAGAGCATGCCATCGCTGTCCACGAAATAGGCCACGTGCACCATCTCGCCGTCTGCGCCCACGGGGGCGACGAACTGGATTCGGTCGAGCGAGGTGGAGGCGTCGTTGAGGATTTTGAAGTAGCCGACATCGAGGGTGGCGGCGCTGCCCAGCTCGTGGCACAAGCGGTCGAGCACGGCGCGGCCGCCGGAGACGAGCTCGGCCTCGGTGAACATGGTGGCCGAGAAGCGGGTGGCCGAGGTGTAGAGCTGGAGGATGCCCCACATCAGGAGGGCGGTGAGGCCCACGGAGACGAGCAGTTCCACCAGCGTGAAGCCTCGGGCGGTCCGGGAGCGATGGCATCGCGCGTTCATGGTCGGGTGCTCCATTTACGGCTTCTTCCCCACCGGAATGTAGGTGACGTAGCGGCCGATCACCTGGGAATTGACGACCGAGGGGTCGGGGTAGTCGCCAGCAGGCGCGCGGTACGGGAAGCCGCTGTAGACGAAGACGTCGAGGCGGCACATTTCGGGGCGCTCGGCGGCGGGAGCGCTCAGGATGCAGCCATACGAGTAGCGCCACTGGTCCTTGGGCTGGGTCGAGTCGCCGTAGGTGGCCACGGGCATGGTCCGCGTCTCATCTTTCTCGGGGTCGGCGCCCTTGACGGGGTCGGATACGGCGTTGACGCTGCCGCCGAGGAACCTGGCGGGGTAGCACTGGGTGGCGGAGGCGTTCTTGATGCCGATGATGGCGAAGCAGTCGCCCACACGCACCTGCTCGTATTCTTTCTCGGTGGGGGTGACGTTGAATCGGACCCCGCTGCCGACGTTCACGACGTCGTCGGTGCTGCTGGTGATGGGGTAGAGGTGCCCCTCGGCGGAGCCGGTGGTCATGACGATGAAGTAGCCGGCGAGGCTGGCGTTGCAGTTGGTGCTCCACTTCGGGCTCTGGCCGCCCATGACGGCGCACTGGAGGCTGTTGGTGTTGACGGCTTTGATGGTGCCGGTGCGGAGAGTCTCGGGCACTTTCGAGAGGGGCTCGAGGGCCAGGTCGGGCGCCTTGATGTTGTTGAGGCAGCCGTAGACCCGCGCCACCGCGTGCCGTGCGGCCAGGGCGGCGATGCTGCGCTCGACCGACTTGCGGGTGAGGCGGTACCCTGTGGGGAAGAGCGACAGGATGCCCACGATGCCCACGCTGAGGACGAAGATGGAGATGACGACCTCGATGAGCGTGACGCCGTGGCGGCCTCGGGGGTGGAGCGGACTGCGGAACATGCTTTCTCTCCAGCCGAAGGGGCTACTTGGTCTTCGGCAGGTCGTCGGGATCGGCCTCGTCCGAGCCAAAGGAGCGGAGGACGCCTGTGATGGGGGTGACCTCGATGAAGCAGGCGCCCAGGTTGATCTCGTCGGCGCTGGCTTCGCGCAACGTGTGGAAGCGAATGAGGAACTGGCTCGTCAGTTGATTCGAGTTGAGGGATGTTGTGGTGGTGCCTTCTGAGTAGGTGACCGCCCGGATGGTGGCGTCGTTGGCGAAGGTGATGCTCAGGCCGGTGATCTCCGTCGTCCATTCCGCGTTGCCGGCATTGGTGCGGACCGCGACGAACTCGGGGAGCTGGTACCACTCGAACTGGGGCGAGCCTACGTTGGAGGCGACCGCCCATTGCTCGGGGTTGGCCTTGATGCGGGTGGCCTCGAAGCGCACGGCGCGCCGCTGCTGGATGGCCTGGACGCGGGCCGAGTCGAGCGCGGCGCGGAAGCGGCGCGCGGCATCCTTGGTGCTGGCCGAACGAAGCGCCGGGCCCACGGCCAGGATCGAGATCGAGAGGATGAACACGATGATCCCGATGCTCGCGAGGAGCTCGACGAGGGTGAAGCCGCCAGGCCGAATCCCCTGGCGGACCGGAGGATGGGAGGAGCGGCTATTGGCTGACATTGCTGCCTCCGAAGTTATTGATGTCGTCGGGGTCCAGGCCGCGGTCGCAGGCGTCAATGATCGTGCGGTTGACGCTGGTCGGGTCGGTCGCATAGTCGTTATCGCTGTAGTAGTCGGTCTTCTGGTCGGGGCCTTTGGAGTGCATCTGGAAGGTGGTGGGGTTGTAGAAGACGCTCAGGCCGGCGCCGGGTTTGTAGTAGTCGTCCTTGGGATACAGGCGGGCGGTGCCGGTGGGGCCTTTGGTGTCGTCCCAGAAGTTCGTGGTGCCGAAGTAGTTGGGCAGGGGCTTGGTGCCGTCCTTGAGGGGCGTGTAGTCGGTGGAGTCGTTGATGCGGACGCCAAGGAGGTAGCAGGTGGACGGGATGTAGTAGTAGGGCACGCCCCAGGGGTCCACGATCTGCTGGCGGGTCTTGGAGTCGCCGCGGAGGAATTCCCAGTCGTCGCGGGCCCGTCCCCAGCCCCTGGCAGTGCCCGAGCCGCTGGGGCTGTAGTCCTTGTCGGTGAGGGACTTGAAGAGGACGTAGTCCATGTAGTCGCTCTGCGCCGGGTTGTCGGGGTTGGCTGGGGCGTAGGGCTTGAGGGGGAAGAAGCCCATGTCTTCCTTGAATTCGACGAGGACCATGGAGATTCGCTGAATGTCGGCGCCGGCGGCCTTGCGCATCGCGCTGGTGCGAATACCGGGCACGAGCACGATGAGGGTGGCGGCGAGGACGGTCATGATGGCCATGACGATGAGCATCTCGGCCATGCTGAAGCCGTTGCGGACGCGGCGGCCGTGAAGGGCAGGGGGGCGCGAATGGCCGCGGGGTGCACTCATGTTCGTTCCTTCCTCTGGTCAGCTCTACCAGTTGCCAATATACCGGTTGATGTCGCCGGTCTCCTTGGCGCCCTGCTTCACCCGCTCGCCGTCGTGGGTGTACTTCTTGCCGTCGTTGACGAGGGCGTCGGTCTGGTACTTCTTGGCATTGTTCGGGCTGCCGACGACGAGTTCGGCGAACGCCCCGCAGGAGAAGAGGTCGAATGTTCTCGGGTTGTTGATCGGCTGGACGCCGTTCTCGCCGTTGCTCTGGCCGGGGTTCTGCTGGGGGGCCTTCGTGATGTCGGCGACGTAGCGGGTGTAGATGAAGGGGCGGCCCCAGGCGTCCACCACGGCGTCGCGGATGCGGTCGTTGTCGGTGTCAATGAACGAGCTCTCGCGCACCTTGAGCAGGTCGCCGAGCTGGGAGACCACCGTGCGGTTCGCGAAGTCGCTGCCCACGGGGTAGTAGCCACGCATGTCCTTGAAGAGTTCAATGGCGACGCTGAATTGTGCAAGGGTGATGCGCGAGGTCTGGGACTTCGACGACCAGAGGGCGGCTCGCACGCCGGGGAAGAGGAGGGCGACGAGGATGGCGATGACGCTGATGACCACCAGCACCTCGATGAGGGTGAAGCCGTGCAAGGGGCGGCGGGTGCCCGCGAACCGGGAGATGGCGGCTGTGCTACGCATGGTCATTTCTTCCAATTGCAGATGTCGTCTTCCTGGTTGCCGTCGTCGGCGTTATCCATGGCCCTTGTGCAGAAGAGCGCCATGGTGGTCGGGCCGAATTCGGGAAGGTCCTTGCCCGCCCCGGTCTGGCCGTCGGGGCCGACCGAGTAGAGGTCGTAGGTTTCGGCGTTGTGCTTGGGGTTGCCGGCGAAGTTGTACTCGGTGTCGGGGACGGCAGGGAAGGCTCGGCGATTGTAGAGGATGGGGCGGCCCCAACTGTCCACGATCTCGGGGAAGCCGTTCGATTGAACGTCGCTCGCCTCGATGGCGAGGCGCAGGGTGAGCATGGGATGCTCGCGGCTGAGGTAGCGGTGACAGAGGTAGTAGTAGAGGGCTTCGGCGGGGTAGACGTTGGTGATTGCGGGGATCACGGTGTACGTGGGCGGGGTGCCGCCGAGCGTGCCCTGAAGGTTCACGACGGGCTTGCCCTGGTTGATGAAGTCGGGCGGGTAGTACGCGTAGGCTTTGTGATAGGTGTCGAGGGCGACGGCGACGCGCTTGAGAAGGGCCTCGGTGTTCGACACCTTGGTCTGCTGGGAGACGGCGAACATGGCCGGGAGGAGCATGCTGGCCAGGACGGCGATGATGCCCATCACCACCAGCAGCTCGATCAGCGTGAAGCCGCGCGTCAAGGGTCGGTGAACGGTGCGGGTTCGCATGGGCTTCATCGCTCCTGGCTACTTCCAGTTGGTGATCCAGTAACGCTCTTCCATCTTCGGGTCGCCTGCGTACGGGCCGCGGGACCACAGATCGTAGGAGTTCTTGTTTCGGCTGGGCAGGTTGTTGCTGATTCGCCAGTCCGCGGTGCCGAGGTCGGCGACACCGGGGAAGACGGAGGGCATCGTGGTGCCGGGGTCAATCAGCTTGCGCTTGTAGATGAAGGACCGGCCCCAGGTGTCTATGATCTCCGGGATGCCGTTGCCGTTGGTGTCGTCGCACTCCTTGCCGGCCTGGAGCTCGATGAAGGGGCTGGAGGGCGTGGCGTAGGGGTTGGCGAGGCAGTAGTAGAGGGCCTCAGAGGACTCGGAGGTGCCTGGGAAGCCCGCCCAGACCTGGTCGGCGCTGAACTTCTTGGCCTTGGCGAAACTCGATGGGATCTTGTCGGGGGGGTAGTAGCCCCAGCTCTCGTTGAAGCGGTCAATGGCGGCCTCCAACTGGGCGAGGAGGTTCTTGGTCCCCGCGATCTTGGCGGCGCGGCGTGCGGAGTTGATGACGGGCGCGAGGATGGCGACCAGGCTGGCGAGGATGGCCATGGTCACCAGCAGCTCGATAAGCGTGAAGCCATCGGCCTGCCGGGCCGAAGAAGCTCCGGGAAGCCTGGATGGCCGCATCTCTCGACTTACCAACCGCTTATGAGCCATTTGATCACCTCTTCTGGTCGGCTGGTCGCATCGTTTCGGCTGCTGCTGGGGCGGGCGAGCGAGTCACACCACCCTCCATAGCGATTCTACCGCGACGCCCATGCCAGTCAAGGGTTTATGATTCCAGGGCAGTGCGGGGCAGATGGTCGCTGGGAAAGGCGGCACGGCCGGAGGCGAACGCCGGTTGAGTGGGCGGATTTCCCCCTCCAAGGAGTCGGGCGCGGGACGCTATCGCAGTGTCCCGCGCCCGGGTTTGGTGGTCTTATTCCGTGGTGGTCACGAGCCGCCGAGCTGCTGCATCAGCGAGATCAGCGGCAGGAAGAGGGCGATGACGATGAAGCCGACCGCTGTTCCCAGGACGATGATGAGCAAGGGCTCGATGAGGCTCATCATGCCGCTCACCAGGGCGTCCACGTCTTCATCGTACGTCTCGGCGACCTTGATGAGCATCTTGTCGAGTTCACCGGTTTCCTCGCCCACGTCCACCATATTCAGCACCATGGCATCCACGATCTTGGTCTGGCCCAGCGGGCCGGCGATGTTCTCGCCCTCGCGGATGCTGTCGTGCACGCGGCCGATGGCCGTCTCGAAGACGGCATTGCCCGTGGCCTCCTTCACAATGGAGAGGGCCTCGAGGATCGGCACGCCCGATGAGATCAGCGTGCCCAACGTGCGCGCGAACCGCGAGATGGTGGACTTGCTGATGATCATGCCGAACAGAGGCATCTTGAGCTTGACCTTGTCCAGCACGTAGCGTCCGGTCTTGTTTGCCCCAATGATCTTCATTATGACGAAGATGCTGAAGGGGATGACCGGGATGAGGAACCACCAGTTCCGGATCCAGTTGCTGAAGGAGATCAGCATCTGGGTCATCTGGGGCAGGGTCATCCGCATGTCCTTGAACATCTCTTCGAACTTGGGGACGACCAGGATCATGATTGCCGCCAGAATGCCGCCGGCGGCGGTGATGACGGCGGCCGGGTAGATGAGGGCCGACACGACCTGCTTTTTTAGGCGCTGGGACTTTTCCATGAAGCCGGCGAGACGTTCCAGGATCGAGTCGAGCACACCGCCCGCCTCTCCGGCACGCACCATGTTAATGTAAAGTTTGTCGAAGGTCTTGGGGTGCTTCGCAAGCGCCTCCGAGAGCGCGGAGCCGCCCTCGACGTCCTCGGCGACGTCTCCGAGCTGGTTCTTGAGCACGCCGGGCTTCTGCTGCTCTTCGAGGATCTTGAGGCTGCGCACGATGGGGAGGCCGGCGTCCACCAGCGTGGAGAGCTGGCGGGTGAAGGCGGCGAGCTGCTTGGACTTCACCTTACCGAAGGCGACGGCCTTCTTGCGCTTGCGTGGGCCGACGGCTGCGGCGCGGGCCTTGCGGGCCGCCTTCTCCTTGACGTTGGTGGGGAAGTAGCTCTTGCCGCGGATCTTGACGATGGCCTCTTCGCTGGAGGTCGCCTCGATCTCGCCGTGGACCACCTGGCCCTGGCTGTCGAGCGCCTCATACGAGAAGGTGGGCATTGTCGTCTCCTTAGGGACACCGCCGCTCGGGGCGCCCGTGGCCGCCCCTGTCCAACTGATTGTATCGCGTCGCCCACGAATGTCAAGCCACAGCCCGATGCAGCGCGGGGTTAGACCATGACTTGTGTTTCGCGGACCACCTCCTCGATGGTGCTGATGCCGTCGTAGATATGGAGCATGCCGCTCTCGCGGAGCGTGCGCATGCCTTCCTGACGGGCGACCGCGCGGAGGGCCGTGGCCGGCTCGTGACGCATGATCATCTCGCGCAACGTGTCGCTGATGACCATGATCTCGAAGATGGCGGTGCGGCCGCGGTAGCCGGTGTTGTTGCAACGCTGGCAGCCCTTGCCGTAGCAGAACTGCTTGCCCTCCAGGTCGGCCTTGGTGAGGCCCACGGAGGCGAGGGCCTCGGCGGAGGGTTCGTAGGGGGTCTTGCAGTTGGTGCAGATGGTGCGCACGAGGCGCTGGGCCACGATGGCCTCGAGCGTGGCGCACAGCAGGTAGGGCTCGACGCCGACGTCAATGAGACGCGTGATCGTGGTGGGCGCGTCGTTGGTGTGCAGCGTGGAGAGCACCACGTGGCCCGTCAGGGAGGCCTGGATGGCGATCTGGGCCGTCTCCAGGTCGCGGATTTCGCCGACCAGGATCTTGTCGGGGTCCTGACGCAGGATCGAGCGCAGGCAGCGGGCGAAGGTCACGCCGATGTCCTCGTTGACCTGCACCTGCATGATCCCCTCGAGGTCGTACTCGACGGGGTCCTCGGTGGTGATGATCTTGATGTCAATCTTGTTGGCGTAGTTGAGGGCCGAGTAGAGCGTGGTGGTCTTGCCCGAGCCGGTGGGGCCGGTGACCAGGATGATGCCGTGGGGCTTGTCCACGAGGCCCTTGACGATCCGCAGCTCGTCCTCGCGCAGGCCGAGCCGCTGAAGGTCGAGGGAGACGACGCTGCGGTCGAGCACGCGCATGACCACGCTCTCGCCGTAGATGCACGGGAGCGTCGAGATACGCAGGTCCACGGGGTTATGGCCCATGTTGAGCTCGATGCGGCCGTCCTGCGGCAGGCGGGTTTCGGCGATGTTGAGGTTCGACATGACTTTGATGCGCGAGGTGATGGCCAGGGCCAGGTGCCGCGGGGGCGGCATCATTTCGTACAGCACGCCGTCCACGCGGTAGCGGACCTTGAACTCGTCTTCGAAGGGCTCGAAGTGGATGTCGGACGACTGGTCCTTGATGGCCTGGATGAGGATCAGGTTGAGGAGTTTGACGACGGGCATCGAGTTGGCCAGCTCCTGGAGCTGCTCGATGTCAATGGAGGTCGTCTGCTGGCCGTACTGGATGTCGTAGGTGAGTTCTTCGCGGGACTCTTCGATCTCGTGGATGATCTGTTCGACCGACTCGCGTTGCCCCGCGTAGAACTTCTTCACCGCGCGGTCTACGGCGGCCTCGGTGGCGACCACGCCCTCGACGTCGCAGTTGAGCATGAAGCGCAGGTCGTCCAGGGCCTGCACCTGGAGCGGGTCGGCCATGGCGACCGTGAGCACACCGTCCTCGAACTTGACGGGGGCGATGCGGTACACTTCGGCGATCGAGACCGAGACGCGGTCAATCACGTCCTTGGGGACTTCGATGGTGTCGAGGTCCACCACGCCCATTCCCGCCTGCTCGGCGAGAACGTGGACGAGTTGCTCGTCGGTGATGATGCCACGGGCGACAAGCACGGCGCCGAGCACCTTGCCTTCGGCCTTGGCCTCCTCGACGCAGTCCTGGATCTGCTGTTCGGTGGCCCAGCCCTTCTCCTGGAGCAGTTCGCCCAGGATCTTGCGGCTGCGGCGCCGCCGGGTCCGCCGGGAGCTTTGCTCGATCTCGGACATTATTGGCTGCGCTCCTTGTACTTGCGCTGGAGGTCCTCGGGGCGCTGGGAGGCGGTGATCATCGTCTTGTAGTCTATCACCCCTTTGGCGAACAGCTCGTAGAACAGGAAGTCGTCGAGCAGCACCATGCCCTTCGAGCGGCCGGTCTGGATCTCGGAGTCGATTCGCTCGACCTTGTTCTCGCGGATGAGGTTGGCGATGGCGTCGGTCATGACCATGATCTCGAAGCCCGCCACGCGGCCCTGCCCGCCGACGCGCGGCAGCAGCACCTGCGAGAGGATGGCGAGCACCGACACGGCGAGCTGCGAACGCACCATGCCCTGCTGCGTGGTGGGATAGGCATCAATGATGCGGTTCACCGTGCGCGCCGAGCCGGTGGTGTGAAGGGTGGCGAAGACGATGTGGCCCGTCTCCGCGGCGGTGATCGCGGCGCTCATGGTCTCCAGGTCGCGCATCTCGCCCACCAGGATGACGTCGGGGTCCATGCGGAGGGCGCGGCGCACGCCTTCCTTGAAGCTCGGCACGTCCACCCCGATCTCGCGCTGGGTGACGATGCACTTCTTGTGGTCGTGATAGTACTCGATGGGGTCCTCGATGGTGATGATGTGGCGCTCCATGTGCTCGTTGATGAAGTTCACCATCGTGGCCTGGGTGGTCGTCTTGCCGGAGCCGGTCGGGCCGGTGACCAGGACGAGACCGCGGGGCCTCGTGAGCAGCTCCTTGAGGTGGTGGGGGAGACCGATCTGTTCGAAGGTCAGAAGCTTGTTGGGGATGAGACGCAGGGCGATTCCAATGCAGCCCTTCTGGTGGTAGGCGCTCACGCGGAACCGGGCCTGGTCCAGAAAGGCGAAACCGAAGTCCGTCGTCCCCACCTCCTGGAGTTCCTGCTGGTGGCGGTCGGGCGTGATCGCCTTCATGAAGCTCACGGTGTCCTCGGGAACCAGCGGAGCCGTGTCGAGCTTAAGCATCCGGCCGTTGAGCCGCACCGTGGGCGGCCGTCCCACGCACATGTGCAGGTCCGACGCGCCGCGGTCTACAATGAACTGCAACAGGCGATTGACTTCGATAGGCATTGCTACTCGCGCCAATTCCAGGGGCTAGGACTGTCGGCGGGCGCCAACATCATTTCCCCCGCCCGGCCAAAGGAAGAGAGTGTGGCGATGTCCCACAGCACGTTGTTCGTCGCCCAGACGGCCCGACGGCCCCCACCCCATGGGGCGCACCCGACGGCATTCCCGGCGTCGCGCATTGAGCCTGAGTCCACCTTGCCACGGGTGGGCGCCCTCCCTAGGTGGTCGCGGCCAGGATGTCGCCCGCGACGTTGCTGAGGACCTCTTCGATTGTCGTCAGGCCTTGCAGCACCTTGCGGACGCCGTCCTGAAGCAGGGGCCGCATGCCGGACGCGATCGCCTGGTCGCGGATGCGGTTGGTGGGGGCTTTGTTGAAGGCCATGTCGCGGAGCTGTCCGTCCATCTCCATGAGCTCGAAGATGCCCACACGGCCCTTGAAGCCTGTGTGGTTGCATTCGCCGCAGCCGGCCCCCTTGTAGAAGGTCACGTGCGCCACGTCCTCAGGGGTGAGGTTCACCATCTTGAGCTCGACGGGCTTGGGCTCGTACGGCTCCTTGCAGTTCGCGCAAATCCTGCGGATGAGGCGCTGGGCCATGATCGCCTGGATGGACGAGGAGACCAGGAAGGGCTGGACGCCCATGTCGATCAGACGGGCGACGGCGGACGGGGCGTCGTTGGTGTGGAGCGTGGAGAAGACCAGGTGGCCCGTGAGGGCCGCCTGGATGGCGATTTCGGCGGTCTCCTTGTCGCGGATTTCGCCGACCAGGATCACATTGGGCGCCTGACGCAGCATGGCGCGCAGGATTCGGGCGAAGGTCATGCCGATCGGCTCGCGGACCTCGGCCTGGTTGATGCCCGTGAGGCTGTACTCGACAGGGTCCTCGGCCGTGATGATCTTGCGGTCGGGCGTGTTCAGCTCGTTCAGGGCGGCGTAGAGCGTGGTGGTCTTGCCCGAGCCGGTGGGGCCGGTGACCAGCACGATGCCGTTGGGCCGCTTGATGATAGCGCGGAAGCGCCGGTAGTCGTCGTCGCCGAACCCGAGGTCCTGCACGCCGAGCAAGACCGACTGCTTGTCAAGAATACGCAGGACGACGCTGGGGCCGTGGCTGGCCGGAAGGGCGGAGACGCGCAGGTCAATGTCCCGGCCCAGGAGCTTCATGCGGATTCGCCCGTCCTGCGGGCGCCGCCGCTCGGCCACGTCCATGTCGCTCATGATCTTGATACGCGAGACGATCGCGCCCTGAAGGCTCTTGGGCGGGTTCTCCACCTCGAAGCACACGCCGTCCACCCTGTAGCGGATGCGCAGGCGGTTCATGAGGGGTTCGATGTGGATGTCGCTCGCCCGGGAGCGCAGCGCCTCTGTGATGATGAGTGTGACCAGGCGGATGACGGGCGCATCGTCCGCAGAGTCGCCTTCCCCCAGCTCGTCGGCGTTCTTGTCTGTGAAAGCGATGTCGCTCTCGGTGAACTCCTGGAGCATGTTGTCAACGGTCTCTTCGCCCGTTTCGTACTTCTGGTGGATCGCTTCCTCGATGGCGTCGCTGGCCGCGATGACGTAGTCAATGTCGCAGTTGGTTGCGAAGCGCAGGTGGTCGAGCGCATACAGGTCGAGCGGGTCGGCCACGGCCACGGTCAGCCGGCCGTCGGCCCGGCTGATGGGGATCAGGTGGTGCTCGCGCGCCATGGCCTTGGGCACCGCGGCGAGGGCCTCCTGGGCGATGTCGAGCGTGCGCGGGTCCACCACCTTGCGGCCAAACTGGAGAGAAAGAGCGTGCGCAATGTCCCCAGGGGTGCAATAGCCCAGCGTTAGCAGCGCATCGCCGATGCGGACGCTGGAGTCCTTCTGGAGGTCCAGCGCCTCCTGGAGCTGTGGGTGTGTGATCACGCCCAACTCGGTCAGGATCGTACCCAGTAGCTTCCTGCGGTGGGCCATGCGTCTCACTCGGCCTGGTAGCCGGATCGTTTGCTGACGGCCTGACGCCTCCGTCATCCCGATAAAGCTAGATTGTAGCGCACATGGCAGGCGGCGTCAACACCTCATTCGCCTGTGCAGCCGATGCGTCGGGCGATGCCAAGACAAAGCGCCGTCCCGCCCGTCCAGCCGGCGGTGTCCAAGGGGCCGGAGGGAAGCCGCACGCCATGGCACGGGCCCTGTGTCTCCCCCTGGCTCGGCAGCGCGAGCGCGCAACGGCCGCGGCAGGCCGGGCAGCCGACGGTCGGGCGCAGGCGCCTGTGCGCCGCGGCTACTTCTCCTCAGCAGGCTTGTTCTCGCCCCCCGCGGCCTCCCCGCCCGCCTTGTTGCCCGCCTTCTTCTCGCGGGCATCGTCCCACTGCTTCTGGAGCTTCTCTGCGTACGCGCGGGCGTCCTCTTCCTTCTTGAAGGTCTGGGCTATCTTCTGGAGCAGCTTGGGGCCCTTCGGGGCGGGTTCCTTGAACTCCTCTTTGCGCTTCTGGGCGTCGCGCTTCGCCCGCATCCAGTCCTCGCCAGCCTTCTTGTACTCTTCCTCATACTCTTTGAGGCGTTCGCGGGAGTCGAGGTCCGACACAACTTCGAACGTCACCTCACCGCTGACGCCCATCACCTGGAACACGTAGTAGCGCTGGGGCTTTCGTTCGCGTGGGGCATTCGTGCCGGCAGCCAGAGCGCCGGAAACCCACATTGCCGCCGCCATCGCCAAGATGCCCCCACAGACTCGTCGGGACACCACCATCTGGGCTCTCCTGACACTGCCTCCTTTGGCCTGCTGCGGCGCGTTTCTGCGCGTACCGCAGCGTGTCAACAAGAGGATACCAATGTCTGGGATTATACTGCAAGCGGCTCCGCGAGGCAAGGGAGCAACCCCGTGGGGGTGTGGGCCGGATTTGTAGGCAGGGTGATTGTCTCTGGAGCCTGAAGGGCTCGCATGGGATAGCCCAGGACAACGCCCGTATCTTCTCCCACACGTCAGGGCTTTGTGGCCCGCGAACGCGGGCGACCGGGGCTACCCTCAAACGCCCCCTCGGGGGCAAGACCCCGACCCCCGGAAGATGTGGGCTACCCTATTTCGCTCCTTCGGAGCTCCCGCAGCCACCCACAATTCCGGCCCGCAGCCGCCGTGGGCGGCGCGGCCGGCATTCTCCCGGCGCGGATGCCAGGGCAGGAGGCATGGAGTCAGGTTCGGAGACGGCGGAAATCGCCGTCGCGGACGATGTTCCGCGTGGCGTCGAAGTGCTGCATCAGGCCCAGGGCGTAGCGGCGGGTGGTGTTGAGCAACTGGCGGAAGTCGCTCATGGTGATCTGCCCGTGCTGGCGCAGGTAGGCTTCGAGCTTACGCCACGCCTCCTCGACCGCCTGAGGGTGGAAGCCACAAACCTCGGCATCCACCAGGCCGCCGCTCTTGAGGAGCGCCTCGTGGACCGAAGCGATCTGGGCCGCGGGGAAGGGCAGGGCCTTCTGGAGGTCGGCCAGCGTGGGCGGCGCAAAGGGCGCGGCGAGGCAAGCCGCGAGGATGGCCTCGCGCACCTCGGCCTGGCGTGGGTCGAGTTGCACGCGGTGGCTGGCCAGCGCATAGGTGTTCTCCACGCGGCGGAAGCGCCCGGCCGCCACCCCCTCGTCCAGGATCGCGGCGAGGAGGTCCTCGGTGAACCGACGTTCGGGGTCTATCTTGGCCGCCAGCGCCGCCACGGTGAGCCCGGTGGCCAGCAGGGGCTTGGCCTTGTGATGCTGTGACAGGGCAGCGGCGGCCTGCTCGATAGCCGCGTCGCGGAGCGCGAGATCGTAGAGCCAGGCATCGGCGCCGGTGGACAGAATGCGGATGCGGTCGCCGCAGGCCTGCAGAACCGCGGCGGGCGTCTCGGCCAGTTCTTTGCACACGGCGCTGAGGCGGAGCGGCCCCGCGGCCTTGCGGAGTTCGTTGCTGATGGCGGCCTGGAGGCCGCCGTTGGCCAGGGCGAGCAGGGCCTCGGCCGCGTCGGCGCGCTGGCGCCTGTGCTTCAGGGGGTGCGCGTCCAGCACCTCGCCCCCTCCGAGGGTGGCGTCGCCGCCGGCGGTGCGCACGATGAACCGATCGCCGTGGCGGGCCACCACCTGCCCCGCCAGGCGCAGTTGCGCCCAGGCCTCGCTCCCGGGCTCGAGGCGAAGGCGATCCAGCAGAGCGACGCGGGCGTGGACCTCGCTCGTGCCCAGGTGGAAGGTCACCGATGCCCCGTGCTCGATGGGGCGGGGCACCGCCGCGTCCAGGACGAGTCGCCCGTCCACCATCGAGGTCGGCAGGAAGGCGTCGCGCGCACACAGCACGTCGCCGCGCTCGAGTTCATCATGCTTGATGCCCGCGAGGTTCACCGCGGTGCGCTGGCCGGCGTAGGCCGCTTCGACGGCGCTGCCATGCCACTGGAGGCCGCGGACGCGGGCGCGCTGCCCGCGCGGCAGGACTTCGACCTCGTCGCCCACGCGGAGCACGCCGCCCACCAGGGTGCCCGTGACCACCGTGCCGTGGCCGGCGATGGCGAACGAGCGGTCTATGGGCAGCCGCGCGAGCGCGCCGCCGGGGCGCTCGGGGATGCGGGCCGCCACCCGGGCGATAGCCTCGCGCAGCGCGTCGAGGCCCTGGCCGGTCACGCTCGACACGGGCACGATGTCGGCCCTCGCAAGGAAGGTGTCCGCGACCAGCTCGCGCACCTCCTCGACGACCAACTCGACCATCTCGGCGTCCACAAGGTCCACCTTGTTCACGACCACCAGCCCATCCCGGATGGCGAGGAGCTTGAGGATGGCGAGGTGCTCCCGTGTCTGAGGCATCACGGAGTCGTCCGCGGCGACGACCAGGATGGCGAAGTCAATCCCCGTGGCGCCGGCCACCATCGTGCGCACGAAACGCTCGTGGCCGGGCACGTCCACGAGTCCCACGCGGGTTCCGTCGGGCAGGTCCAGGAAGGCATAGCCGAGCTCGATCGAGATGCCCCGCCGCTTCTCCTCGGGCAAACGGTCCATCTCGATGCCCGTCAGGGCCTTGATGAGCGAGCTCTTGCCGTGGTCAATGTGCCCGGCGGTGCCGGCGACGAGGTGCTTCATTGTGTGGCGGCCCTCTGGGCGGTGGAGCGCCCGGTTGCGAGGGCTTGGACGCAGTCCAGGATGTCGCGGGCATCGTCGGGCAACAGCGTGCGCACGTCGAGGCCGAAGCGGCTGCGCCGGAACCTGCCGAAGATCGGCGGCTCGTGGGCTCGAAAGGCGGCGTCGAGCGCGCCGGCGGGGTGGCCGGCAGCCTCGAGCCAGACGACGACGGTGGGCACAGTTTCGCCCGGGAGAGAGCCGCCTCCGATGGAACTCTCATCCGCCTCGGGCGAGGCGGCCCACCGCGGCGCCACGCGGCGGATGGCTTCGGCAAGCGCTTGGGCATCCTGCGCCACGTCTTCCACCGGCCGGCGGATCAAGTGCATCGTCACCGTGTCGGGCGCGCCGGCGTGGAGATGGGCGCGCAGCGTGGCCTCGAGCCCCGCGAGCGTGACCTTGCAGACGCGCAGGGCGCGTTTGAGAGGGTGCCGGTTGATGCTCTGGACAAGGGCGCGCCGGCCGACAAGGGCGCCGCCCTGCGGGCCGCCGAGGAGTTTGTCGGTGCTGAACGTCACCAGGTCGGCGCCGTCTGCCACCGCCTGGCGGACGACCGGCTCCTGGGCGAACACGGCTTCTCGGCCGGGGAGGAGAAGGCCCGAGCCTGTGTCGAAGAGCAGCAGGGCGCCCGAGCGGCGGGCCAGCTCGGCCAGGGGCTTCACCGCCACGTCGCAGGCGAACCCGACGATGCGGAAGTTGCTGGGGTGGATCTTGAGGATGGCGGCCGCACCGTGGGTCAGCGCGGCCTCGTAGTCGGCGAGGCGGGTGCGGTTGGTGGTGCCGACCTCGACCATCTGGGCGCCGCTGCACGCGATGATCTCGGGCAGACGGAACGAGCCGCCGATCTCGACCAGCTCGCCCCGCGAGCAGAGGACCCGCTGGCCTGCCGCCAGCGCCGTGAGGGCCAGCACGAGGGCCGCCGCGTTGTTGTTCACCACGGTGGCGGCCTCGGCGCCCGTCAGGCGCATCAGGAGGTCGGCCACGTGGGTGTCGCGATGGGCGCGGCTGCCGGTGGCCAGGTCCACCTCGAGGTTGCAGTAAGCGCCTGCGACCTCGGCCATGGCCTTGATGGCGGCCGGGCCGATCGGCGAGCGGCCGAGGTTGGTGTGGATGATGACGCCGGTGGCGTTCACCACGCGCCGCAGCGAGCGCGGAGCCTTGACCCCGAGGCGCGCGGCCGCCATCTCGGCCACCTGCGCCGCCGTCTCGTCGGTCGTCGTCCCCTCCCCGGCGGACCGCTGGCGGTCGGCGCGCACTGCGGCCACGCACTCGCGCACGCACTCCACCACCAGCTCGCGCGGCAGCTCGGCCAGCAGCGCCCGCAGGGCGGGCTGGCTCAGCACCAGCTCGACGCTGGGAATGCCCAGAACGTTCATCGCGTGGCACCTCGGGCGCGCTGGGGCGGTTCGTTCGCCCGTATTGTAACCGCCGCGCTGGCAAGGGTCAAGGCTGCCTCCCCGGGCGCCAGCCGTCCAACGCGGGCGGCGACAGAGGCGAGGGAACGTGGCGCCCGGCGCCTGCGCCCCCATTCGCCGTCGAGTTGTCTTGGAAACCAGACACGGCGCCGCCATACCTGCTCATTCTGCCATTCTCGCTCTGGTGAGCAAGTATGGCGCTTTGGCGATCCGGGCGGCTCTACGGCCTTTCCGCCCATACTTGCTCAATTTCCTCCCCCTCACAGTTGAGCAAGTATGGCGCCTGGCCGACCCTGGCCCCGGTGGCCGTCCCCGGCCATCTGCGTCACATGCGCTCTCACAGGGTGACACAGCCGCGGAGCAGGCAGTGCCCGGATGCCTCGGTGGCGAAGGTGGCCAGGGATGTGGGCATCCTCGAGGGAGCGCCTCAGTTGACCCGAGCGTGTCCACGGCTTATACTTAGGTGGGAAAGGAGGGAGCGCATGCCGAACCGCCGCGTCCAGTGTCCCGAGTGCGGCCACGAGTTTCCGGCCGAGGCGAAGTGGGGGCCGAAAGACTGGGGCCTCTACGTGCTCGCCGTGGGGCCGATCGGCCTGATGGCCCTCGTGGTTGCGGGCCTCGGCGTCGCGGCCCTGCTGCGCCTCGTCGGCATCGGGGGCGACTAGACCAACAGAGAGCAGGTGTGGGCAAGTCCGCAAGCCTTTCAGACCGCCACGCCCTCACGCACGTAGATGGAGAGGGCAGGGCGCGGATGGTGGATGTTTCGGCGAAGCGCCCGACGCGTCGGCGCGCCGTGGCCGAGGGTCTGGTGCGCGTGGGGCGCGAGGCGGCCGCCGCGATCCGAGCCAATGCGGTCGCCAAGGGCCCCGTTCTCGAAACCGCGCGCATCGCGGGCATCCAGGCCGCTAAACAGGCCGGCGCGCTCATCCCGTTGTGCCACCCTCTGCCCCTTGAGCACGTGGCCGTAGACCTGGCGCTGAAGGGGGATGACGTGCACATCCGGGCCGAGGCGGTCGTCACCGGGAAGACGGGGGTGGAGATGGAGGCCCTGACGGCCGCGTCGGTCGCCGCCCTGACCGTCTACGACATGTGCAAGGCGATCTCCAAGGGAGTCGAGATCCGCTCCCTCCGGCTCCTTGAGAAGTCGGGTGGCAAGTCGGGCACGTGGAGGCGCAACCCGTAGCGGCTCACCATGCGCATCGAGGCCATCTGCGTCAGCGAGTCCAAGGGCGTCCCCAAACGAGCCATCGAGCGAGCCCTCTTCGTCGCAGGCCACGGCATCCAGGGCGACGCCCACGCGGGCGCGTGGCATCGGCAGGTGAGCCTCCTGGCCGCCGAGGAGGCCGATGCCTGGCGCCGCCAGCTCCCCGACCTCCAGCCCGGGGCCTTTGCAGAGAATGTCCTCATCGCGGGCCTGGACACGGATCGCCTTGGTCTGGGCAGCCGCCTCCGCCTGGGGGCCGAGGCCGAACTCGAGGTGACCCAACTCGGCAAGGAGTGCCACGGCCACCGCTGCACCGTGTTCGAACGCATGGGCGACTGTCTCATGCCTCGGCGGGGCCTCTTCGCCCGCGTCACGCGGGGAGGCGCGGCGCAGGTGGGCGACCCCGTCGAAATCCTTCAGACGGTCCCGCGGGATGTCATCCAGGCCGTTGTGCTCACCGTGAGCGACCGCTGCTCGCGGGGCGAGGCCACCGACACCGCAGGCCCCGCCGTCGCGAAGCTGCTCTGCGCGCGCCTGGGCTGCCACGTGTACAGGTTAGAGATCATCCCCGACGATCGGCCCCGCATCGAGGAGCGCCTCCGCCATTACAGCGACGGGCACAGCATTGACCTCGTGGTTGCCGTGGGCGGCACAGGCTTCGCCCCGCGCGACGTGACGCCGGAGGCGACCCGCGCCGTAGTGGACCGGCCCACCCCCGGGCTGGACGAGGCCATGCGCGCGGCCTCCCTGGCGAAGACGCCGCACGCCGCGCTCTCGCGCGGCTTCTCGGGGATTCGCAAGAAGACCCTCCTCGTGAACCTCCCCGGCTCCGAGCGCGCCGCCGTGGAGAACCTCGAGGCCATTCTCGCCGCACTGCCGCATGGACTCGCCAAGCTGCGGGGCGACCCGTCCGACTGCGGGCGCCCGCCCAAAGCCTGAAGCTCCGGAAGCACTGCCTTGCCCGATGCGCGTTACATCCGCCAGGAGATCTTCGAGCCGATCGGGGCCGAGGGGCAAAGCCGCATCATGGCCGCGTCGGCAGCCGTCATTGGCTGCGGCGCGCTCGGCTCGCACATCGCCAGCTGCCTGGCCCGCGCGGGCGTGGGCCGCCTCCGCATCGTGGACCGCGATGTGGTGGAGCTCGACAACCTCCAGCGGCAACTGCTCTTCGACGAGGAGGACGCGCGGCAGCGCCGTCCCAAGGCGACGGCTGCTGTGGAGCGGCTGCGCCGTGTGAACTCGACCATCGCTCTCGAGGCTCGGCCGTGCGAGGTCACTGCGGCGAACGCGGCGGAGCTGGTTCGCGGATTCGACGTGGTGATGGACGGCACCGACAATGTGGAGACCCGTGTGGCCCTCAACGACGCCTGCCTGGGAGACCACATCCCGTGCGTGTTCGCCGGGGCCGTGGGCGCGACGGGCCTCGTCTTCCCCGTCGTGCCCGGCCGGACGCCGTGCTATCGCTGCCTGATGGCCGAACTCCCTGCTCCAGGGACGGCGCCGACCGCCGGGACAGCGGGCATTCTGTACTCCACGGTGGCCGTGGTCGCAGCTCTCCAGTGCACGATCTGTCTGCGGCTTCTCCTCGGGGACTTCGAGCCGGGGGACGAAGCCCTCTGTGTAGACGTGTGGGACGCCGAGCTCACGCGGGTGAGAGTCCCGCGGCGGGCGCAGTGTCCCGCCTGTGGCCCGAAGGGTTCTGCAAAGCCGGTTTAGGGGATTTCCGTGTTGCTGTACGCGTCGGCGATCTTCCTGGGCGCGTTCCTGCTCTTCCAGGTCCAGCCGCTGATCGGCAAGTTCATCCTGCCGTGGTTTGGCGGCGGCCCGGCGGTGTGGACCACGTGCATGCTCTTCTTCCAGGTGCTGCTGCTGGCGGGCTACGCCTACGCGCACTGGCTGAGCACGAAGCTGGAGCGGCGCCGGCAGGCGGTGATCCACATCGCGCTGCTGGTGGCGGCCGTGGCCACGCTGCCCATCATCCCGTCGGCGCGGTGGAAGCCCTTGGGCGGCGCAGAGCCCACCTGGGGCATCCTGGTCCTCCTCACGGCAACCGTGGGCCTGCCCTACCTGGTGCTGGCCACGACCAGCCCGCTCCTCCAGGCGTGGTTCAGCGTGGCCCATCCCGGCCGGTCGCCGTACCGCCTCTATGCGTTGTCGAACCTCGGCTCGCTGCTCGCGCTGGTGAGCTACCCGTTTGCCGTGGAGCCGGGCCTGGCGTTGAGGGCGCAGGGGTTCCTGTGGTCGGTCGGGTTCGGGCTTTTCGCCATCCTGTGCAGCTACGCGGCACTGCGGATGCGCCAGGCGGAAGCCGCGCCGGCCGCAAACGCGGGGGGCGAGACCGCGGCCTCCGAGACCGAGAAGGCTCCCGGCCTGGGCGTGCGCCTGCTGTGGGTGGCCCTGCCGGCGTGCGGCTCGATCATGCTCCTCGCCGTGACGAACCAGATGTGCTGCGACGTGGCCATCGTGCCGTTCCTTTGGGTGTTGCCGCTGACGGTGTACCTCCTGACATTCATCCTGTGCTTCCACAGCACGCGCTGGTACCCGCGCGTCTTCTGGTGGGTCCTGCTGTTCGTGGGCCTGGGGGGCGTGGAACTCGCGCGCCGCGTGCTGCGCCTGCCGGTGCTCGGCGTCTTCGCCATCACCGGCACGCCGGAAGCCCCGGCTGGGGATCTGACCTTCGCGCACGGCCTGTGGACCTTCGTGACGGGCAGCGGCTACCTGGGTTCGGACCTGGGCTGTTCCGAGGCCCTGTCGGCCGTCCTCGGCGGCATCCCCTGGGTGATGAGCGAGGGGGTGGACGTCTCAATCCTGGGACAGATTATCAGTTTCTCCGCCGTGTTGTTCATCGCCTGCATGGTGTGCCACGGCGAACTGGTGCGCCTGAAGCCCAACCCGCGGCACCTGACATCCTTCTACCTGCTCATCTCCGTGGGGGGCGCCCTGGGCGGGGCCTTCGTGTCGCTGGTGGCGCCGCGCATCTTCCCCGCCTACCTGGAACTGCACGTGGGGCTGTGGCTCTGCGCCGCCCTGGCGATGGTGGCCTACTGGGCCGATCGCAAGCCGCATCGGGGCTGGCCGCGGCGCTGGTGGACCATCCTGTACCTGCCCGCCTTCGTGGGTCTGCTGGCGGTGCTTGCCGTGACGCTCAAGCGCGACGCCGATGAGATGATGAAAGGCTGCCTGTCGCTCTCGCGCAACTTCTACGGCGTTCTGCGCGTCAGCGAATACCACAAGACGGACCCCGAACGGCACTACTTCAGCCTTCAGCACGGCCGCATTTCGCACGGGAACCAGTTCGCGGACGTGGAGCGGCGCCGCTGGCCCACGAGCTACTATGGCGAGAAAAGCGGCGTGGGGCTGGCCATTCTGAACCTGCGCGGCGACGGCAAGTCGCCCCAGCGCGTCGGCGTCGTGGGCCTCGGCACCGGCACCATCGCGGCCTATGCCCGTCCGGGCGACTGCTACCGTTTCTACGACATCAACCCGGCCGTGCCCCTGATCGCCGCCACCTGGTTCCACTACCTCGAAGACAGCCGGGCCGCGGGAGCCGACGTCCAGGTGGTGCTGGGCGACGCCCGCCTGTCGCTCGAACGCCAGGAGCCGCAGCACTTCGATGTGCTGGCACTAGATGCCTTCAGCAGCGACGCCATCCCCATCCATCTCCTCACGCGCGAGGCGTTCGACGTCTACCTCAACCGCCATGTCAAGCCCGACGGCGTCCTGGCCGTTCACATCTCGAACCGCTACCTCGAGCTCGAGCCCGTAGTGCTCGCGCAGGCAGACTACTTCGGGTGGCAGGCCGTCGTCGTCGAGTCCAAGAGCGACAAGTCGCGCAAGGTCGACTCGGCCACCTGGGTGCTCCTGACGCGGAATGCGGAGTTCCTGGACTCGGAGCCCATCCGCCGTGTCATCGAGAAGGCCGAGGACGAGGGGGAAGAGCCTGTCACCACGCGGCGAGTCCTGTGGACGGACGACTACAGCAACCTCTTCCAGGTGCTGAAGTGAGGTTGACACGCCCAAACGCTCCGCTAGAATGGCTTGGGCGGGGATAGGGCGCAAACCCTCCAGACGCAGGAGGCCATGGCATGGGAGCGTTGATCCGCGTGAGGATGGGGTCACTCACCGCGACGGCTGAGGAGGTGCCCAGCCGCCTTCGTGCGCTCGGGGGCAGGGCGGTCACCAGCGCCATCGTCGCCAGCGAAGTGCCACCGGCCTGTCACCCGCTGGCCGCCGAAAACAAGCTGGTCATCGCGCCCGGCCTCCTGGCCGGCACGGCGGCCCCGTGCAGCGGCCGCCTGTCCATCGGCGCCAAGAGCCCCCTCACGGGAGGCATCAAGGAATCCAACTCCGGCGGCACCGCGGCGCAGGCCCTGGGGCGGCTGGGCCTGGCCGCCATCGTCGTCGAAGGCAGGCCGACACGCGACGTGCCCTACCTCCTCTTCGTGGACAAGGCAGGAAGCCGCCTCCTGGAGGCCCCTGAACTGAAGGGCCTGGGCAACTACGACACGGTGGACCTGCTTCACAAACGCTTCGGCGCCAAGGTCGCCTGCATCACCATCGGCATGGCCGGCGAGATGCGCCTCGCCGCCGCGAGCATCGCGATTACGGACGTGGATGGCCGCCCGACCCGCCATTGCGGCCGCGGCGGCCTGGGCGCCGTCATGGGCTCGAAGGGCCTCAAGGCCATCGTGCTCGACACGGACGGCCTGCCTCGACCCGCTAGCGCCAACGCGGAGGCCTTTGCCGCTGCCGCCAAGCGCTTCGCCAAGCATCTGGCGGCGCATCCCGTGACGGGCCAGACCCTGCCCCTGTACGGCACCAATGCCCTTGCGAACGTCATCAACGCCGCCGGCGCGTACCCGACCCGCAACTTCTCGGCGGGCACCTTCGAAGGCGTGGAAGCCATCAGCGGCGAGACCGAGCGGGAAACCATCCTGGCGCGCAAAGGCAACCCCCGACACCCCTGCCACCCCGGCTGCACCATCGGCTGTTCCAGCGTCTATCCCGACAGGGACGGCAACTTCCTTTCCAAGGGGCCCGAGTACGAGACCGTGTGGGCGCACGGAGCCGACTGCGGGATCGCAGACCTGGACGCGATCGCGCGCATGGACCGGGCGGACGACGATATCGGGCTCGACACGATCGAGATGGGCGCGACAATCGCCGTCGCGATGGAGGGCGGGCTGCTGCCTTTTGGCGACGCCGAAGGCGCGCTGCGACTCCTCGACGAGGTGCGCAGGGGCACGCCGCTCGGCCGCATCCTCGGCTCGGGCGCGGCGACCACCGGCAAGTGCTTCGGCGTCAGCCGCATCCCGTGCGTCAAGGGCCAGGCGATGCCCGCCTACGACCCGCGCGCCGCGAAGGGCATCGGCGTAACCTATGCCACCAGCCCGATGGGCGCCGACCACACGGCCGGGTACGCCATTGCACAGAACGTGTTGGGCGTGGGCGGTTCAGTGAACCCGCTTAAGCCAGACGGGCAAGCTGCCTTGAGCGCCGCCCTTCAGCAGGCCACCGCCGCGATTGACAGCACGGGGCTCTGCCTCTTCGTTGCCTTCTGTGTGCTCGACGTCCCTGACGCTGCTCAGGCCGTGGTGGACCTCATCAACGCCCATCGCGGCACGAGCTGGTCGCCAGAGGAATACCTGGAGACTTTGGGCAAGGCCACGTTGCGGCACGAGCGCGCGTTCAACCGTCTCGCAGGCTTCGGCGCCCTCGACGACCGCCTGCCGGAGTTCATGAAGACCGAGCCTCTCGCTCCCCACAACAGCCTCTTCGACGTTCCTGACGAGGACCTGGACCGTGTGCACGCCGGACTCTGAGAGCACGATCACGGTGGAGGTGACGCTGCGGTCCGTCCTGGCGAAGTACCGCCCGGACCCGAAGGACCGTAGACCGTTCCCGTGCAGGCTGGCGGCGGGGAGCACGGTGGGCGATCTGCTGGCCACGCTGGGGGTCCCCGAGGGCGTGGCCAAGCTCGTCTTCGTGGACCACATTCGGTGCGACCCCTCGGCGGTGCTGGGGGATGGAGCCAAGGTGGACGTGTTTCCGCCCATCGCGGGAGGGTGAAGACCGAGGCCTCGGGACGTTTGACTTTGCCGCCCGGGTGCGCTATAGTCATTGGATTCCAGGAGACACCGACCGATCGTGCCCTGCGTCGTGCGGGCCGCGGTTGGGAAGGAGGCGGGCGTGGACGCGACGAAACTGACCGAGAAGGCCGCGGTTGCTGCGGAACGAGGCAACTACGACTATGCGATTGATCTCTACTCGCGTCTGCTGGAGCTTCAGCCGCAGCACGTGGACGCACGCAGGGCGCTGCGTGCCGTGGAAATCCGGCGTTGCCAGGAGGCGGGGGTAACCAAGTCGGGCGTCTCCGGGTGGATACGCGGGCTGGGCCACCTGTTCACGGCGCTCGTCTACGTGGCGATCCGAAAACCCGAGAAGGCCATGACCGCCTGCGAAGGGTTTCTGAAGAACGACCCCTACAACCGGATCATCCAGCGCCTGCTGGCCTATGCGGCGGAGAAGGCCGATTACCCCGAAGTGGCCATCCTGGTGCTGGAGGACGTGCGCAACAGCGCCGGCACCGTGCCGACCAGGGGCCCCGCGCTCCGTGGCCACGTGAGGGTGTTACGGAAGCTCGGCCAGCTCTACGTTCGCACCGAGAAGCTCCCTCTCGCGGCCGAGCGCTACGAGGAGATTCTTAAGCTCCTGCCCGGCGACCGCGAGGCCGAAGGCCGCATCCGCGACATCGCGGCGCAGCGCTCCATGGTGGAGGGCGGATGGGACAAGGCGGGCAAGGCGGGCGGCTACCGCGAAGTGCTCAAGGATGAGGAGGCCGCGAAACGCCTCGAGGACACGCAGCGCGACATCCGCACCCGCGAGGACGTGATGGCCGCGATCGAGCGCGTCAAGCTCGACCTTCAGAAGGACCCGAACAACACCCGCCACCTCATCCAGCTCGGCGATTTGTACAAGATGCTCAGAGACTGGAACCAGGCGCGCGCTCAGTACGAACGGGCCCGCCAGATTGACCCACACAACTTCATGGTCTCCGAGCGTCTGGGCGATCTGCGGTTGGCCGAGATGGACCACGAGATCGAGGAGTTGGAGAGCGACCCCGACGCGAAGGAACGCGTGGCCCAGTTGCGTAAAGAGCGCTTGCGATTCGCCTTCGAGGAGTACCAGCGGCGGGCCAAAGCGCGGCCTCAAGACCTGCCCACGCGGTTCGCACTGGCGAACATCCTGTTCAGCACGGGGAACTTTAAAGAGGCTTCGGCGCAGTTCCAGCTCGCGTCGCGTGACCCCCGTCACCGCCGCACGGCGCTGTACCGCCTCGGCATCTGCTTCCAGCGCCAGGGCCTGGTGGACCTGGCCGTGGAGCAGTTCCAGAAGGCCGTTGCCGGGGCCAGCCTGGTGGACCAGGAGGTCAAGGAAATCCTCTATTCGCTCGGCGAGGCCCGGGAAGGGCAGAACCGGCTGAACGAAGCTCTCGAGGCGTACAAACGCGTCTTCGAGGTGGACATCAATTTCCGCGACGTTTCCAGCAAGATCGAGGAACTCTACAAGCGGGGCGCCAAGGACGCCACGTAGGCGCGCCAGCCCCTTCCGCCAATCCGTTGGAGAGAGGAATGCCCAGGTCTTTCACGACGAAGAAGCGCATCCGACAGAACCTCCGCCGGCGTCTGCACAACCGGGCGGCCAAGGGCGCGGTGAAGCTCCAGGTGCGGCAGTTCGCGGCCGCGTTGGAGGGCGCGGACGCCGAGGCCAAGGTGCAGGAGTTCCGCAAGGCTGCGCGCGCGCTCGACAAGGCCGTCGCACACGGCGTGATGCATCGCAATGCCGCTGCCCGCAAGAAGTCCCGCCTCGCGGCGCAACTGAAGAAAGCCACCTCTACGCCCGCCGCGCAAGCCTGATGGAAACACTGGCCCGACAGGCCCTCGCCCACGCGCGCGCCGACTATGCCGAGGTGCGCATCGAGCGCAGGGCAACCACGCATGTCACCTACGTGGGGCGCGAGTTGGAGGACCTCTCCACTTTCACGTCGGTGGGAGGGTGCGTTCGCGCCCTGGTCAAGGGCGGGTGGGGATTCGCCTCGTTCAACGACTACGCCGATCTGCCCCGCTGCGTGCGGCTGGCGTGCGAGCAGGCCGCCTTGGTGGGCTCTGGCCCGAGCCGCCTGGCGCCTCCGATGCCGGCCCCCGCGCGCGTCTCTTCGGGCTGCGTGGTGGACCCGCGAGAAGTGCCTCTTGAACAGAAGGAGGCGCTCTGTCGCCGCTACAACCAGCGCATCCTTGCGCACCCGCGCATCCAGACGTCCAGTGTGCGTTACCGCGACTCGTGGGTCGAGACCACCTTCGCCTCCACCGACAGCCGGTGCCTCTGCCAGGAGGAGGTCTTCTGCGGCGTCTCGCTGGCGGCCATCGCCAAGGACGGGATGAACGTCCAGCGGGCACACAAGGGCGTGGGCGACCTGCGGGGCTACCAGATCGTGGAGGGTCTGGAGGCTGACTGTGAGCAAGTGGCGAAACGGGCCATCGCGCTCCTGGCCGCTGAGCCGGTGCGAGGAGGGCGCTACACGGTGATCGCCGACCCGCTGTTGGCGGGCGTGTTCGCGCACGAGGCTTTCGGGCATCTGAGCGAGGCCGACTTCGTGTACGAGAATCCGCCGCTACGCGAGATGATGCAGATTGGGCGGCGTTTCGGCCAGGACCATCTGAGCATCGTGGACGATCCGACGTTGCCCGGCGAGGCGGGCTCGTATGGCTTCGATAGCGAGGGCATGCCCGGTCGGCGCACGGAGTTGATCCGTGGCGGGGTGCTGGCGAGCCGGCTGCACTCACGCGAGACCGCCGCGAAGATGGGCGAGGAGCCCACGGGCAATGCCCGCGCCATGGACCACCAGCATCCGCCTGTGGTCCGCATGTCGAACACCTATATCGAGCCGGGCAACTGGCAACTCGATGACCTGCTCGCCGACACGGGCCAGGGCCTCTACGCACGCGGCAGCCTGGGCGGTCAGACCGACATGGAGATGTTCACCTTCTCAGCCGAGGAGGGCTTCATCATCCGCGACGGGAAGCTGGCCGAACGCGTGCGCGAGGTGGTTCTGACAGGCAACGTGTTTGAGACGTTAGCCAACATAGACGCCGTCGGGAACGATCTGGCCTTGTACGGGGGGCTCGGGGGCTGTGGCAAGGGCGACCAGAGCCCGCTGCGCGTGTCCACGGGCGCTCCCCACATCCGCATCCGCAACTGCCTTGTGGGGGGACGGTGACCATGCCCTCCCTGAGCGCCGCCGCAGCGGCGGAACAAGTCGTCGAACGTGCACGACGCCGGGGAGACGCCGCCGAAGTCCACGTCGCCGAGAGCGAGGCGCGCCCGATCCAGTTTGAGAACAATCAGTTGAAGTGCGTGCACACGAAGTGCACCCGCGCACTCAGCGTGCGGCTGATTCATCGCGGGCGGATCGGCTTTGCGAGCACCACCGACACGTCCGACCCCGCGGGCCTTCTCGACCGGGCGACCGCCAGCGCCGCGTTTGGGCAGGAGGCGAAGTTCGCCTTCCCGGGGCCGTTGCCGTACCCCGATGTGGCCGTCTACGACCCGCGCGTGGCCGATTTCCCTATCGAGCGTGGCATCGAACTGGGGCGTGAAGCGATCGAGCAGGTCCTCAGCCAGTACCGCGACGTGCAGTGTTACGTGGAGGTGAACAGGTCGGTCGGCGCCGAGCGGCTGTTGAACACGAGCGGTCTCGACGTGCAGATGAGCCTCACCGGCTTCGAGTCCTCGCTCACGGCGGTGCGGGTGGGCGAGGGAGGCCTCCTGTGGGTGAGCGACGGCGAGAGCTCTCATGCCTTGGTAGCTGACCTCCCGCGCTACGCCTCGAAGGTGATCGCCGACATCCGGTTGGCTGAGCGGGAGGCCCCGGTGCCAGCCGGCGCGCGGCCTGTGCTCTTCACCGCGAGGGCGGTAAGCCTCCTCCTCCAGTTCATCGAGTCGGCTGTGAATGGCAAGCTCGTGCAGAAGGGAGCGTCTCCGTTGACGGGCCGGCTCGGCGAGCAGGTGCTGGGCGCGGAAGTGACCTTGTACGACGACGGCACCAGAGACTACGGCGACGGCAGCGCACCCTTTGACGCCGAGGGCACGCCAGCGCAGCGGACGCCCCTCTTCGAACGCGGCATTCTCCGGAATTACCTCGTGGACCTCCAAACCGCAGGGATGCTGGGACGTGCCGCCACGGGCAATGCGGCCAGGGCCTTCGCCGCAGCCCCCAGGCCCGAGGCCACCAACCTCGTCCTCGAGCCGGGAAGCGATTCCTTCGCCAGCCTCCTGGCGGGAATAGACCGCGGGCTTCTCGTGGACGATGTCCTCGGGGGGGGCCACTCGAACATCCTGGCCGGCGAGTTCTCGGTGAATGTGGGCCTCGGCTTCCTTGTCGAGCACGGGCAGATCATCGGCCGTGTGAAGGACTGCATGATTGCGGGCAACGTCTTCGAACTCTTCCGTCGGGTGCGCGGCATTGGGAGCCCTCAAGAGACGCACGGCTCGACCGTGACGCCGCCGGTCTGCTTCGACGGAGTCCACGTGGCAGGCGGGGACTGAGAAGGAACTTGGCCGGGCGAGCACCCTGAGGATTGAGCGCGCCCTTCGGGGTGCAGCTCCACGAAGCCATTGTGCCGCCCGGCCATTCTCTTGCCTCACTATGAGCATACAGGACGCAATTCTGGCCGACCTGACCCCCGAGCAGCGCGAGGCGGTGACGCACCGCGACGGGCCGCTGCTGGTGGTGGCAGGGGCCGGCAGCGGCAAGACGCGCGTCATCACCCGCCGTGTGGCGCACCTGGCCCTGCTGGGGGTGAAGCCCTGGCGCATCCTGGCCGTCACCTTCACCAACAAGGCGGCTGGCGAGATGCGCGAGCGCATCGAGCAGATGGCCGGCACGCGAGGCGTGTGGGTCTCCACGTTTCACGCCCTGTGCGCGGCGATGCTGCGCACGTCCGCTGAGACGATTGGCCTCGACCGCAACTTCACCATCTACGATCGCGACGACCAGCTCAAGGTGGTGGCCGAAGCCTTGAAGCGCCTGGAGTTCGACAAGGCGGACCTGCCACCGGCCAGCGCGCTTCAGGCGATCAGCAATGCCAAGACGCGACTCGAGAGCCCGGAGCAACTGGCGCGCAGCGCGATGAACTGGCGCGACGAACGGATCGCCAAGGTCTACGCCCAGTACCAGAAACTCCTCGACCACCACGCCGCGCTGGACTTCGACGACCTGCTGATGCGCGTCGCGCTCCTGCTCCGGGGCGATTCAGGCTTCCGGGAGCGCTGGCAGGCACGCTTCGAGTACCTCCTGGTGGACGAGTACCAAGACACGAATCACGCCCAGTACCTCATCGCTCGGGAGCTGGCGGCCCCCCATCGCAACCTCTGCGCCACCGGCGACCCCGACCAGGCCATCTACTCCTGGCGCGGCGCCACGATTCGAAACATCCTCGACTTCAAGGACGACTACCCCGAGGCGAAGGTCGTGAAGCTCGAGCGGAACTACCGCTCGACCAAGGTCATCCTCCGGGCCGCGGACAGCCTGATCACCCGGAATCTGCAACGCCACGAACGCGCGCTGTGGACAGAGAACGCCGAGGGCGTGCCGGTGCGGCTCCTGCTGGCCGATGACGCCGAGGAGGAGGCGGCGCAGGTGGTAGGCGTGCTCAGGAGCCTGCGCGAGGCGGGCCGGCCCTGGCGCGACTTCGCGATCTTCTACCGCACGAACGCCCAGTCGCGTTCGTTCGAAGAGACCATGCGCCACGCCATCCCGCACCGCCTCGTGGGCGCCGTGCAGTTCTACGGACGGCAGGAGGTGAAGGACGTTGTGGCCTACCTGCGGGTATGCCTGAATGAACGCGATGACTTGAGCCTCCAACGCATCATCAACACCCCGCCGCGCGGCATCGGCGACCGAACGGTCGAGTGCATCCGGGAGTGGGCCGTGCAGAACAACATCCCGCTGCGGGCCGCCCTGGGCCGCGTGGAGGACGTGCCTGGTCTGGCCACGCGAGCGAAGAATGCCGTCCGAGCATTCGCGGACCTCCTCGACGCGTTCCAGTTGGTCCCCACAAGACCCGTCCGGGAGTTCTGCGAACATGTCCTCGAGGCATCGGGGTACCGTGCCTGGCTCGAATTGCCCGAGAACAAGGAACGACGGGAGAATGTGGACGAGTTCCTCGCCAAGGCGGCCCGATTCGATCAGGAGAACCCGGAGGCCGATCTGAGCGCGTTCATGCAGGAGATCGCGCTGGTTTCTGACGTGGACAACCTGGATCGGACCTCGGACGCAGTGACCCTGATGACGCTGCACGCCGCCAAAGGGCTCGAGTTTCCTGTGGTCTTCCTGACAGGTCTCGAAGAGGGGCTGCTGCCGCACTACAACTCGTTGAACTCGGAGGCCGAGGTCGAGGAGGAGCGTCGCCTGTGCTACGTGGGGATGACCCGGGCGCAGGAGGAACTGGTCCTGTCCGCGGCCCGATGGCGGCTCCAGGGCGGCCAGGGGGCCGAACGGGAGCCCTCGCGCTTCCTTCACGAGGTTGGCTCCGATGTGTTCGACGAGGGCGGGAGAAACGCTCTGGCTGCGTTGGCGACTCAGCGCGAGTGGGGCGGCTCGGCGCCGGGCGCGCCAAGCGTGCTCGGGGCCGGCAGACTTCATGGCCGCCCGTTGGCATGGAGGACGGAGCCGAAGGAACCCGAGGCCGCATCAGCCACGCCTCCGACGCGAGGTCATCTGAAGGTGGGCGACAGAGTGCGCCATCCGCAGTTCGGCGAAGGACGCATCGTGGCGCTCCAGAACTCCGACAAGCTGACTCTGGCGACCGTGGCCATGGCCGGCGGCGGCAAGCGGGTGTTCGCGCTCGAGTACGCCAAGCTGGAAAAGCTCTAGGCTCTGCACTACAATGGGTTTCAGGGCAGGCCGTCGGGAACTGGCGCAGTACTTCACGCCCCAGGTGGTTGCCCGGTTTGTGTTCGACGCGCTGCGCGAACTCGGCTTCTCGATGCCGCGCCCCCGGGTGATTGACCCAGCCTGTGGCGAAGGTGTGTTCGTGGCCGAGGCCGCGCGGCAGCTCCCCGAGGCGGATGTCTGGGGCTGCGACGTGGATGAGAACCTGCGTGGGCGCTGGCGGCAGACCCACCTCGAGCGACGAGGCATACGCCTCCTGATTCAGGATGGGCTGGCGGATTCTTCTGAGGCAGGGATTGCGGCCGGGAGGTTCGATCTGGTCGTAGGGAACCCGCCCTATGGGCTGGGGCTCCGCCGGCCTGTGAGGGGGGAGCCCATCGAGTCCGCCTTCGTTCGGCGGTTTGTTGATCTGGCTCGGGAGGGCGGCTGGCTGGCCGTGGTGGTGCCGGAGGGCATCCTCGCAAACGAGAGGAGCCAGCCATTGCGCGAGTGGCTGCTGGACCGAGTGGCGCCCAGGGGCGTGGTGTCCCTGCCCGAGAGTACCTTCGCCGCCGCTGACACGCGTGCGAGGACCGCTTTGCTCTTCGCACAGAAGGGCGGCGAGCCGAATGGAGAGGTGCTGATGGCGGCGCCGCTCGGAAACTGCCAGGGCAAGGGCGCGCTCAGCAGCTATCTCGCCAGTGTGCTGACCAATATCCGGGAGCACGAGAGCCGTGTACCGTCTGGTCGTCATCGGCGGGCCTGAGAGCGGCAAGGTCTTCCACCTGCCGCCGGGCCAGTACGTGGCCGGCCGCGGGGCCGGCGCGGACATTCTGCTGGCCGATGACTCGGTGTCGCGGCGCCACGCTTCGCTGACGGTGAGCGAGGACGGTGTGACGCTGCTCGACCTCGGCAGCCATAACGGCACCCGCGTCAACGGTCAGCCCGTCAAGTCCGCGCAGATTGTCGAAGGCGACGAAGTGCGGTTCGGCGACAGCCGGGCCGTGCTGGAGCGCTCGGCGGCCGGGGCCGGCGCGACCGTGATCCTGCCGCCGGAGGGGCGGCCGTCGCTGGTGCGAAGCCGGCAGGGGATCGCTCTGCCCGAGGACAGCCGCCGTCTTGCCATCCTCTACGACGTCGGCACGGCCATCAACAGCACGCTGGCGCTGTCCGATGTTCTTGGCAGAATCCTGAGCACCATCTTCGAGGTCGTTCCCGCGGAGCGTGGGGCGGTTGTGCTATGGGACCCCGCCGAGCGCCAGTGGCGGCCCGCTGCGACGCACACGCGCGAGGGAGCTGGCAGCGGCGGCGACATCGTGGTGAGCCGGGCGATCATCGAGAAGGCATTCGAGGCTGGTAGGCCTCTGTTGAGCGGGGACGCGCGGAGCGACGCCCGCTTCGGGCACTCCGATAGCATCGAGGCGCTGGCCATCCGGTCCACTATCTGCTGCCCCCTGGTGGTGCGCGGCGAACGCCTGGGGGTGCTGCATCTGGATACGCGCGGAGCCACGGAGGCGTTCACCGAGGCCGATGTGCGCCTGGTCGGCGCCATTGCCAATCAGGCGGCCATCGCCATTGCGAACGCGCGGCTTCACGACGTGCTGCGCCAGGAGAACGTCCAGTTGCGCCGCGCGCTTGGCGCGCGGCATTGCATCGTGGGCGAGAGCGCGGCGATGCGGGAGCTGATCGCGCTGATCCGCCGAGTAAGCCAGACGGATGCCACGGTGCTCCTGCGGGGCGAGAGCGGCACCGGCAAGGAAGTGGTCGCGCGCACGCTGCACGCACTGGGCCCGCGTCGGGCGCGGCCGCTGGTGTGCGTGAACTGTGCCGCGGTGCCGGAGGCTCTGCTGGAAAGCGAGCTCTTCGGGCACGAGAAGGGGGCCTTCACGGGCGCCATCGAGCGCCGGATCGGGCGGTTCGAGCAGGCGAACGGCGGCACCGTGTTTCTCGACGAGATCGCCGAGATGCCGCCCACGACGCAGGCCAAGATCCTCCGCGTGCTCCAGGAGCGCGAGTTCCAGCGGGTGGGAGGCACGACGCCGCTGAAGGTGGACGTGCGGCTGATTGCCTCGACGAACCGCGACCTCGAGGCGGCGATGGCGTCGGGGGGCTTCCGGCGCGACCTGTACTATCGGCTGAAGGTGATTGAGGTCACGCTGCCGCCGCTGCGGGAACGCAGGGAGGACATCCGGTTGCTGTGCGCCCACTTCCTGGAGGAGATCGCACGCGAAATGGGGCGGCAGGCGCCCGCCGTGGATGAAGCGGTCCTCCGCATCCTGGAGGCATACCCCTGGCCCGGCAACGTGCGGGAGTTGCGCAACGTGTTGGAGCGGGCCGTGGTGCTCGGAGCCGGCGAGCGGCTGATGCCGAGCCACCTGCCGCGCGAGGTCCGCGGCGGCTACCCCGGGCAGGGGGAACTGCCCGACGACTTGACGCTGGCAGCGGCAGAGCGCCGCCACGTGTCGGATGTGCTCGCCCTCACGGGGTGGAACAAGAGTCGAGCGGCTGCCCTGATGAGGATCTCGCGCCCCCGCCTGGACAGGAAGATTCGGGAGTATGGCCTGGAGCGACCCGAGGGCGGCGAGGGAGAGGCATCGCACCGTCCGCCGCAATAACAGAAGAGGCCGGCAGGCAAACCCTGCCGGCCTCTGGCGGAACGAAACGCCCGAAGGCTATTTCACGTCGGGGCGCGGAATGGTGGATGCCGGGATGAAGAGAATCTCGACGCGGCGGTTCTTCACCCGCGAGGCTTCGGTGGCGTTGCTGGCGACGGGCCACGAGGCGCCGAAGCTGCGGATGAAGAGATTCCTCTCCGGGATCCCCTTCTTGACGAGGTAGCGGAAGACGGCCAGCGCGCGGTCAGCGGCAAGGCCCATGTTGTCGCCGTAGGCCTTGATGCTCTCCGGCCGCTTGAGCGGCGTGGCGTCCGTGTGGCCGTCCACCTGGATGAGCACGTCCTTGCCCTTGAAGGCGGCCGCGATCTTGTCCAGCGCCTGCTCGCCCTTCTTGCTGATGGACGTCTTGCCGGGATCGAAGACGAGTTCGCCCTGGAGCACGAGGCGGCCGTCGCGCACCTCGCCGATGCCGAGAGCGCGGACCTGATCCTCGAACTTCTTGCTCTCGTCGGTGAGTGCCTTCACGGCCTTCTCGGTCTCTGGTTTGGGCGCCGCGGCCTGCTTCTTGTAGATGTCGAGCTGGCGCGAGACGTCTTCAAAACGCTTGCGGAAGGAGTCCTGCTGGGTGTTGATCTCCTTCTCTTTCTCGTCGAGGAGTTTCTTGAGGTTGTCGTTTTCGGCCTGGACGGCTTTGAACTTGGCCTGTGGCACCAGGCAGCCGGCGCTCAGGACGAGTGCGGCAGGCAGGAGGAGTAAGGAGGGCAATCCCTTGGCTCTCATGGGCATCTTCGTCCTTTCCAATGGTTTGCCGGGAAGTGCCCGGGCCTAGTTACTTCGTCTCCGGCGCGGGAGCGGGGGCCGGAGCAGGGGCAGGAGCCGGAGCGGGAGCAGTCTCGGCCTTGGGCGCCGGGGTGGCCTTAGGTTCTTCCTGCTTGGGTGCGAGGACTTCCGGAGGGAAGAACATCACTTCGACACGGCGGTTCTTGGCGCGGCTCTCGGGGCTGGTGTTGGGGAGGCGTGGACGGTACATGCTGAACGCTCGGAGGTACATGCGGTTCTCGGCGATGCCGGCCTGTGCGAGGATGCGAAGGACGGCACGGGCCCGGAGGGCCGACAGGCCCCAGTTGTCGCCGAACTTCGCGACGGTTTCGGGTTTGGCGACGCGGACGTCGTCGGTGTGCCCGTCAATCTGGATGGCTTCGTTGCTGGCCTTGAACTGGTTCGCCACGTCCTGGAGGAGCTTCTTGCCTGCGTCGGAGACGTCGGCGCTGCCCAGGGCGAAGAGGAGCTCATCCTTGATGATGAGCGTGCCGTCCACCACCTCCGCGCCGGGGTTCAGCCTCTGGATCTCGTCCAGCTTCTTCATCAGGCGCTCGTAGTCCTCCCGAGCCTTCTGGGCGAGGGCGCCGGCGTCCTTGTACTTGTCGACGTACAGCGCGATCAGCTGGTCCTTGGCCTTGAGCTGGTCGCGCAGGGCGTCGATGCGAGTGTTGGCGTCGGCGAGCTGGCTATCCTTGGCGGCGAGCTCGCGCACGGCCTCGTCGTACTTGCGCTTGAGCGTGATGTACTTCTTCCAGGGCACGACACAGCCCGGTGTTGCCATCACGAGCGCCAGCAGCGCCGCCACAGTCATCCTGCACACAGTGCCCTTCCTCATGACGTACTCTGCCTCCTTCACGGGGACGTGGTTTGGGAGCGACATCGGATGCCGATGCCCGCGGGCATCGGCCAACGGGGAGATCATTCGCGGCCGAAACACTACGGGGCGACGCCGGGGGGCGTCACGCCGAGAAGATCCCAGAAGAACTGCATCACGCTCTTGAGGAACTCCCAGTCGGGCACCTTCGAGCTGGCGACGCAGTAGAAGAAGAGCGCCCCCGGCACCACGAGCACGAAGGCCGCAATGGCGCTCATCACCGTGTACAAGGCAGACGGCTGCTCGCGGATGAAGAGGGCCTCGCCGGTGCCCATGGCCGAAGCAGGGGTGGCGCGGCCTGTGCCCGAGGCAGCGTCGGGCTGGAGCTCGTCGAGGGCGGGCTGAGGCCCCGCCCCCTCGAAGGGCGCGGTGGCCTCTTCGGTGTCGGTCCCCAGCTCGCCGGGCTCGAGCGAAACTTCCTCGGTCACCACGTCCTCGGTGCCGGCGGAGTCGTCATACTGATCAAGGCCGAGGACCATCGTGGGCACCTCGGTGTCGCCCGTTGGGCTGGCGGTCGGAGCGTCGCCGAGGTCAAGCGTGGGCACGGCGGTGTCGCCGGTGGCCGTGTCGGGCGCGGTGAGCTCAATCGTGGGGACCTTGGTGGAGGGTTCCCTGGGAGCGGCCGGAACGCCCGGCTCGAGCGAAAGCTCGACGTCGCCGCCCGCCGGAGGTCCAAAGCCGCCGCCCACCAGGGTCTCCGACGTGTCGTCGAAGTCGAACGGCTCGTCTGCAAGCAGATCGGCGCCACGGTCGGTGGAGGGGACGACCTGGGGCACCGCCGTGTCGTCGCCCGCCTTGCTGGGGACGACCACGGGGCCTTCGATGCCGCGCTGCTTGCGCACGGTCTCGATGTCGCCGCGTCGGAACTTCAGCATGTTGCCGTCGCGGAACGCGCGGAGTTTGCCCTGGGCCACGAGGGTGCGCAACTCGGCTTCCTGCATCCCCAGAGCCCGAAGGGCGTCCTCGAACGACAGATACTCGTCAGCCATCTCGGCTCACCTAACTGGTTAGGACAGGGCCATTCAAACAGGCGCAGACGGCGCAAGCTCACTCGCCTACGCGCTTATACTCTTCCTCTGTGCTGCCGGGGCCAAGGGGGCGCAGGCCGCTCAAGGTGCGGACGCCTCGCAGCGCGTACTCGCGCTTGGTGGCAAGCAACAGGTCCCAGCGATAGAGGCGGCCGGCCAGGAACTCGAAGGCACCGGTACGCATGTCCTGGGACTTGCCCGGCCCCGGCTCGTGGAAGCCGTAGACCAGGATAACCTCGCGGCTCGTGTCTATGAGGTAGAGAACGCTGCCCTCCGGATGAGCGGCGGCAAGAGCGATCATCTTCCCCGCCTGCCCCTCGCTCACCTGAGCTTCGGCGGCGGGCTGCCGAACCAAGAGCAATGCGACCAGGAGGGCGCCGATGGCACCCAGAAGGGCGCTGCTCAACCACAACTGCTTGCCCACGAGCAGCATCTCCGCCCCACGGACAGCCGTTCCATCCACGCGCTATCATTATAGTTGGGACGCCTTGGGTTGCAAGTGTTTTTTCGCAAAAATGGGCACTGACCTGGCAACTTTGGGCGTCTGAGGCCGTTGGGCTGAATGCGGCTGTGAGGCGAGAGCGGCGCCGTCTGGCGGCCGCAGTCAGGGTGCTGCACGCATGTGGGTCAGCCGTTTGGGCTCTTCGGGGTTCGGCGATCTTGCCTCGACTGGCCGGCGCAGGGGGTTGGCACGCTGTCCCATTGCGGACCTGGTGGTTCCTGGGGAGGGCTCCGCCGAATGCCTGGCTGGCGCAGCCTGTCCATGCTGTATCAACCCTGTGAGGAGGGAAGTGATACAGCATGGGCAGAAAGGCGAGGATTGGCGGTTCTCGCGGTTCCAGCCATTCCCGCTCATCTGCGGGGTGAGCAAGTATGGGGCGGGAGCAGCCGGAGGACGTAAGGGATTGCGGTATAGAGGGTTATGGGGAAACCTCGCCGGCGCCGCAGCCTCCGTCCCACGCTCTCCGGCGACTGCCACGTCAGGCGCGCCAAACCCTGATGAGCCGCGGTTTGAGACCCGCCCGCGGGTGGACAGCGAGATCCGGCGTTCGGTCGTCCGCGCTCAGTAGGGCTTGCATTTTGCCGGCGTTCGGAGATAATGCCGTCGGTTGGCGAGGATGAGGCGAGTTACCCACAATGCCATTGCACCGCACTGACGAACGCGGCGAGGGATTGGGCATAGCCTTTGTTCAACAGGTTATCCACAACGCGTCTACAGCGTGCTGGAACATCCTCCATTACCAATTGATGGGAAATGACTTACGGCGAATGCGCCCGTTATCGGTCGTTCGCCCTGCCTGTTTTTCCTGTGTATTCACAGCCGATGTGGCCATGCTCAGTTTGCAGCGCCGCCGGCGCTGCGGGGGTATTCCACACGTTACCCACACCGGAGCGCCCGGCAGTGAGGGCTCCTGTCGTGAGGTGCGTAACGCCTGAAGGGGTCAACTGATATGGGCTTGGACTTGGTGCTGAGAGGCGGCCTGATCGTGGACGGCACTGGGGGGGCGCCGTTTGTCGGCGATCTGGCGGTTCGGGGTGAACGCATCGAGGCCATAGGGCCACTGGCGGCTGTGCCGGCGGCGCAATGGCTCGATGTGCGCGGGCTGGTGGTGGCCCCGGGTTTCATTGACATCCATGCTCATGGCGATTTGTACCCGCTCCTGTGCCCGGAGGCGCCAGGGCGACTGCACGACGGCGTGACCACGGAGGTCATCGGCAACTGCGGCGAGTCGCCCTTTCCGCAGTCGCCCGCCATGCTGGCAGAACGCGCTGAGAGTGCGCGCCGACACGGGATCGCGATTGACTGGGACACGTTCGATGCGTATGCGGCACGGCACGACTCGATCGGCTGCGGCATCAACCGAGTAGCGCTTGTGGGCCACGGCAACGTGCGGCAGGCGGTGATGGGCGAGGAGGACAGGGCGGCGTCGCCCGACGAACTGGCCGCCATGTGCCGCGAGGTGGAGAAGGCGCTGGATGCAGGGGCGTTCGGCATCTCCACCGGTCTCTACTACACGCCCGGGATGTTCGCGCGCGCCGGCGAGATTGACGCCCTGTGCGCGATCGTCGCTCGGCGCGGCGGCCTGTACGCGTCGCACATCCGCAACGAGGGTGATGCCATCGAAGAGGCCATCGAGGAGTTCACAGGCGTCGGGAGGCGGACAGGCGTTCGTCTGCAACTCTCTCACGTCAAGGTGTCCGGTCGGGCGAACTGGCCGAAGGCCGACCGTGTGATCGAGCGCCTTCAGGCGCTCCGAGCATCCGGGCTCGACCTGGCTTGCGACCGGTACCCCTACATTGCATCGTCAACGAGCCTCTCGTCGCAGTTGCCCGGCTGGGCGCGCGAGGGTGGCCGCGCGCCGATGTTGGAGCGCATTTCGGCGCCGGGCACTCGCGCGAAGCTGGTCGAGGCGCTGGTGGCCGACTTCCCGTCGGACGAGGCCTGGGCGGCGCTGCGCATCGCCGATGCGGCCTGCGACCAGTGGCGCGCAGCCGAGGGGCGATCGATTTTGGAGATTGCCGCGGGCTCGGGCCGCGAGCCCGCAGAGATGGTGCTGGACCTGCTGAGCGCGAGCGAGGGCCGCGCGAGCATCGTGCATTTCACCATGTGCGAGGAAAACCTTGTTAAGTGGCTCAAGCTGCCGTTTGTCGCCATCGGGTCCGATAGCTCGTCGAGGGCGATTGACGGGCCAACGTCCGTCGGCAAGCCGCATCCGCGCAGCTATGGCACGTGCGCGCGCGTGCTCGGGCGCTACGTGCGCGAGAAGGGCGTGCTCTCGCTGCCCGAGGGCGTGCGGCGCCTGACCGGCCTGCCGGCGAGCCGGCTCGGGCTCAAGCGACGCGGGCTGCTGCGGCCGGGTGCCGTCGCCGATATCACGGTGTTCGACCCCAACGAGGTCGCCGACCGCGCGACGTACGAGGTGCCGCAGCAGTATTCGGTCGGGGTTCGACACGTCCTGGTGAATGGGGCGCTGGCGGTCAAGGACGGCGAACTTACCGGTACCCGCAACGGGCGCTTCCTGCGCAAGGGGGCCGAATGACGCACCCAAGGATCGGGCTCAATTGCGACATCTCCGCCGCACATGGCACTGAGGTGGCCAAGGTCAACTGGGCATACGTCTCCGGGGTCGTCGCCGCGGGGGGCGTTCCCGTGCTCCTTGCTCCCGTGGATGAGATGCGGATTGCTTCGATGCTGGACGTCCTGGATGGCCTCGTGTTGACGGGAGGACGCGACTACGATCCGGCCGGTTACGGGCGGCCGAGAGACGAGAAGTGCGTGCTGCTCGACCCGCGACGCGACCGATTCGACCGCCGGCTGGTCCTTGCCGCGCTGGCGCGAGGGATTCCGACGCTGGGAATCTGCGGCGGCGCGCAACTGATCAATATTGCGAAGGGGGGAACACTGTACCAGCACATTCCCGACCGATTCGGCGCGGCGATCCGACACGAGTGGTCGGGGGGCGAAGAGCCGTTCCACGAGGTCGAAGTAGAGGAGGGATCGCGGCTCGCCAGCATCGTTGGCGCGGGGCGCCTTGAGGTGAACAGCTCACACCATCAGGCGGTGGAACTCGTGGGAGAGGGCCTGCGCGTTGTGGCCAGGAGCGCCGACGGCGTGGTGGAGGCTATCGAGGGCGTCGGCGAGCCATTCCTGCTTGGCGTCCAGTGGCACCCCGAGCGCCTCCCGCACCGTCCTGTGCATCAGGCGCTCTTTCGCACCCTCGTCGAGGTGGCGAGGCGGGCTTGACTCGGCGGGGCTTTGGCGCCATAGTCACGCGGCATGGGAAGCGTTCGGTGCCCGACGCTGGAAGGAGTTTCCCGATGAAGGTGGGACTGAGTGCGCTGGTGACGCCGAGAGAGTGGAGCTTCAGCGAGCTCGTGGGGCAGGCCAGGGGCGCGGGTTACGAGGCCCTCGAGGTCGTGCCCCGCGAGGGGAGTGAACTGACTCTGGATACGCCGGAGGCCGCGCTCGCCGCCTTGAGCAACGTGGCCAGGGACGCAGGGATTGAGATCACATCGCTGTGCGGCAGCGGCGGCAAGCCCTCGAACCTGATGACCAGCGACGAAGCCGAGCGGCGGGCGGGGATCGAGACCACGAAGGCGATGTTGCGCACGGCGAAGGCCCTGGGCGCCGATACCATCCTGCACACGATCGGCGGCAGGCCGAACGCGGACCTCTACTACCACGTGGCCTACGCCAACGCCCTGCGGTCGCTCCAGGAGCTGGCTCCTGCGGCGGAGGCGATCGGTGTGAACATCGGCGTGGAGTACGTGTGGAACGGCTTCCTCACCAGCCCCTTGGAGATGGCGCAGTTCCTCGACCAGGTGGGCAGCCCGCGGGTGGGCTTCTACTTCGACCCGGGCAACATGCGAATCTTCCACCAATCGGAGCACTGGGTGCGAATCTGCGGGCGGCACATCAAGAAGGTGCATGCCAAGGACTTCTCGTGGGAGAAGATGGTGGTGCAGTGGCCGCCGCTGCTGAAGGGCCAGGTGAACTTCCCTGCGGTGATGCGCGAGCTGCGGGCCGCCGGCTACGGGGGCGCGCTGATCTCCGAGGTGCCGCCGTCGGTGGCGTCGCTGGCCGACACGGCGGCGGCGATCCGCCAGCTCATTGAGATGGCGGGTGCGTGACCGGCCCCGCCGGTGGGCAGCCTATGGGTGTGGAAATACGGGAATACAACGCAGAGCAGGATGCGCGCGGAGTGTGCGACCTGCTCAACGAGGTGTTCGCCTCCGCAAGAGTGTCGCCCGAGGGCTGGATGCGCTGGACCGAGCGCGGGTTCACGGCGCCCGTGGCGCGGGTGAAGGGCAGGGTCGCGGGCGCCATCCCGCTCTTCCGCCGCGTCTACCGCGTGGCCCCCGGCGCCGAGGTCGTCGCCTTCGTGGAGAACAGGGTGGGCGTGGCCGAGCCGCTGCGCGACCAGGGCATCGGCACAGGCATGCAGGCCTGCGCCAAGGAGTTCCTCAGGGGACGAGGCGACATTCTGCTTGTCTACCGCGGTGCCGAGCGCAGCAAGGGCTACCGCTTCTACGAGCGCAATGGGCTGCATGACATTTCGTACCCCCTTGCCGTCACGCTGGAGCCCGCAAGCGCAAGCGCCCCCGGGACGCGGTGGGTCAGCGAAGACGAGTTCCTGAGCCACGCGAAGCTATGGCACGAGATTTTCGCCGCGTGCTACGCGCGATTCGGCGGATACCCGGCGCGGCACCCAGGGTATCTGGGGGATATTCTCGGCAGCGTGACATGGCGAGAGGCGATGCGTCAGGAGTTCTCCCATTGCGTGCTGGAGGAGGGCGGCCGCCCGATCGGCTACCTGGTGCTTGGCCTGCGCCACGGCGTGTTGCAGGTGATGGAACTGGCCGTGCTGGGCGGGTCGCCGGAGGCGGCCAGCGCCCTGCTGGCCGCCGCGCGCGGCCGGGGAGCGCCCGTGCGCTGCTATGCGACCCGCGGTTGCCTGCTTACCCCGGCCCTGCGGCGGCTCGGCGCGAGTTTCCCTGCGCGCGAGACCGGCGCGATGATGCTGATGGTGCACGTGCTGGACATCGAGGCCGTTGCCCGAAAGGTCTGGCGCGACGTGCCGGCCCTCCGCGACGTGGAGGTGCGGGTGTGGACGCCCGAGCGGGAGGGTCTCCTGCACGCTCCGGCGAACGCCCGGCGCTCGGTAACTCTCGAATTGAAGGAGCCCACGCTGGCCCGGCTGCTGATGCGGCGCCTGGACGTGGCCCGCGCGGTGTCGGAGGAGTGGATCACCCTGGCGGGGGATGAGCCGGGCGACGCCGAGGCCCTGTCCGACGCGTTCGACCCCTGCCCCTGGGTCTACCACCCGATTGATTACCTTTGAGCCTGTTCCCTCTTGCGAACGGGCGGGTGCTGTGGTAAACTGTGGCAGCCACGCGCGGAACCGCGTGGCAGATGGTGGAAAGGTGTCCATCCCTCTTTTTCGGAGGCAGGCGGCATGCAGCTTCGTAACGCGGTCGGCGGAGTCATGCTCTTTCTGGCCATCGGGACAGCCGGTTCGCTGAGCTGGGCGGCCGATGCACCCGCGAAGGAGAAGGAGCCGGCAGGCAAGGCCGAGGAGCCCAGGAAGGCCGCCAAGGAAGACGAGGGCCTCTCGGAGGACGTGGTTGCGAAGGTGGACACCGTGATGATCACCCGCGCCGACCTCACGCTCGTGCGCCGGCAGATTCTCGCGGTGAACCCGAACGCGCAGATGCCCAACAACAAGCAGCTCGTCGAACAGTTGATCGAGCGGGTCCTCTGGTCGCGCTACTTCGAGAAGGAAGGGCTGCGCGCCTCGGGCGCCGACATTCAGCGCGCCATCCAGCAGCTCGACGCCGAGCTGCGCCAGCGCGGCGCCAACTACCAGCGTTGGATCGCCTCGCGCGGCCTCACCGCGGAGGAGCACGCCGGCATGCTCGCCTTCGAGTTGGCCACCGCGCGCCTCCGCGAGCGCCTGGAAGGGGACGTGAAGGAAGAGGATATCAAGAAGGAGTTCGAGGCTCACCCCGAGTGGTATGACGGCAGCCGGGTGCGCCTGAGCCAGATCTTCATCGAGACATCCGACATCCAGCACGACCCTGACAAGCTGAAGAAGGCCGAGGAGCGGATCAAGAAGATCTACGATGAGCTCAAGGCAGGCAAAGACTTCGAGCGCATGGCCCGCGACTACTCGGACGGCGTGGCCAGCATGCGCGGGGGCGACCGCGGCTGGTTCACCCGCAAGGGAGCCGAGGAAGACGAGGTGCTGATGGCCGCAGCCTGGGACCTCAAGGTGGGCGAGTACACCAAGCCCATTCAGGGCAGCCGCGGCTGGCACATCATCAAAGTGACGGATCGGGAGCCGGCGCGCCTGACCCCGTTCGGCGCCCGGGCCAACGTGGTGGCCGAACTCATCCGCCGCCGGGCCACGGCTATCCTCGACGACCTGAAGGCGAAGACGACCATTGAGCGCCGCATCTGACGCGGATGCGGAGCGCAAAGCAGCGGTTTCGGATACCAAGACAGGCACGCCGACGCGAACGCGCGGCGTGCCTGTCTGCGCAGGCTACGGTGCCGGCTCAAGCCCGGCCCTACTCCTTGGGCTTCTCCTGCGAATCCTTGCCCGACGGGGCCTTCTCCTTGCTCTTCGCCGACGAATAGTCTACATCGCGCGCCGGCAGCCAGCCGAAGGTCGGCTTGCCCTTGATCTCCGTCGTGACGCCGATCCAGGCATCCTTGACCCTCTGAACAGTCAACACCGTGCCCTCGGGCACCGACCCGACGATCTCGTCGCCGACTTTGAGCTTGGCCTCCTTCGAGATCACCACGACCCGGTCGTCGGCCACGAAGGGGCACGACGGAGCCGCCTTCTCCTCGGCCCCGGAGGGCGCATCAATATCCTTCAGGCTTATGTAGCCGGCGTACTGCTTGCCTGCGATGGTGTAGTAGATGAGCGCATAGCCGCCGTCTTTGAACACCCAGTTAAGCTTGACGCGCTGGCCCTTGTTCAGCGTGGCGACCACGGCGGTGCCCTTGCGGATCTGCGCTCCGTCCTTATTCACTGTGACGAGGTCGCCCGCCTTCAGCTCGGCGCCCGCCGCCGCCTCGACGAGTGCCAACACCAGAAGCCCCGTCAGCCACCTGCTTGTGCGCATCGCATGTCTCCTTCCTCGCGCCCCCCTTACTTTACCCTGCACGCCCCGAATGTCAAGCCCCGACCGAAGTAGCTGGCGCGCTGTGTGTTGCGGACGCGGCGATTTCTGTTGACTCCCCTTGCGCACCGGGCTATACTCAAGGGTGGACCGGGGGCTCATGTGTGAACGGCGCCTTCGGCGCGTTGCGCGTTGTGAAGGAGGCGGCTGATGAGGATGGTCTGGATAGCTGTAGCGCTGGCTCTTGGGATGGCCGCGGCATCAGGGCTCGCCGCTCAACCCACCGAGGCAGAGGCCGAGAACTCCCTGGAGGCAATCACCCGCAAGCTGGCCGCTGCGCGCATGGAAGAGGTGAATGTGGACAAGAAGGACCCCGATGCCGTCTTCGACCTCATCCGCGATAGGGCCAAGGTCAACCTAGTGGTGGACCCCGAGGCGCGGCGCCAGCTCGAAGGCAAGAGCGTCAGCCTCAAACTGCGGGGGGTCACCGCACTCTCCGTCCTCCAGCACGTGCTGCGGCAGGTGGACTGCGTGACGGCGTACGCCGACGAGGCCCTGGTGGTGACCACGGCGGCTGCGGCTCAGCCGCACCCGCAGATCACCATCTACGATATCCGCGACATGACGATTGCCCCCAAAGGGTCGCGGCTGCCGCCCACGCTCTTTGGCTCGCAGATTGATCCCCTCTACTACTACTGGATCCGCACCCAGCTCGGCCCCACGACTGGCGGGCCCGGTGTCCGCGATCCGTTCTGGGAACTGGAGCTCATAGACAAGTACCCCGACGACCCGATTGGCGAGGTCATTGCCAGGACGATCCAGGAGAAGTTCAAGGGCACCGGTGTTTCGGTGAGCTATTACGATGGCTACCTGGTGGTGGTCGAGCAGCCCAAGGCGGCGCGCGTGCCCGTGCTGCCTCCGCCGCTTCCCGAGACGCCCAAAGACGCCCTGCCGGCGAAGTGACCCGTGGCAGAACCCGACGGCAACACAGGAGCGCACCTTTCGCGGGTGCGCTCCTTCGTGTACAGTACGCAGTGGGAACCGGCAGGGATGCTTGCACCCCGCGCCGCAAGTATGTAGACTACGGCGCGCAGCCATGGAGGACCGCTACGGTGCGGACACTCAGAGCGTTCCTGCTCACCGTGCTGGCCGGCGGGCGCGCCGCAACCCTTGTGGCATCCGAGGCGCCAGCGGAGGCCCTCGCAATCGAACTCGACTGGCGCATGCAGGACGGCATCGGCACCGAGCGGAACCCCAGCACCTATGCCGCCGCCACCGCGAGGACGCTCGAACGCGGCGACGCGCTGATCGCCGAGTTGAGAGCGACTGGCGCTCCGTTGCAGGATCTCCCCACGAACTGGCGCGCGCTCCGCGAAGAGCACGCCAAGCTGGCCGCTGACCCCAAGGCGAGCGATGATCAATGGCAGGACCTCTGGCGGCGGGTGCATCAGGCCCGGCGGCGTCTCGTCTTCGCCAACCCTCTGGCCCAGACCGGGCCGCTCCTATTTGCCAAGCAGGTGCCCAGCGTCTTCAGCCACCAGCTCACCCAGTACTACGGTGCCTGCGCCAAGCCGGGCGGCGGAGTTTTTGTGCTCGAAAAGCCGGGAGAGTCCCTTGCCGTTCGTGAACTGACGGCGGGCAAGCTGCCCCTCGGGAGCTATCAGACGCCCGAGGTGTCCCACGACGGCAAGCGCGTGCTGTTCGCGTACTGCGAGACGCCCACCGCTCCGCCCAACCGCACCACCCACCTCGACCGCTTCTACCACATCTACGAGATGAACGCCGACGGTTCGGGGCTGCGGAAGCTTACTGACGGCCCCTTCGACGACTTCTCGCCCCGCTACCTGCCGAACGGCAAGATCCTGTTCCTCTCGACCCGCCGCGGCGGCTATCACCGGTGCGGGGCGGGGCCGTGCCCCGTCTACACCCTCGCCCTCATGAACGCTGATGGCTCGGACCCGCGGCCCATCTCCTACCACGAGACCCACGAATGGGACCCCGCCGTGCTCAACGACGGGCGTGTCATCTACACGCGCTGGGACTACGTGGACCGCAACGCCGTTCACTATCAGCAGCTCTGGACAGTGCGTCCCGACGGCAGCGACCCCCGCATCTTCTACGGCAACAACACCTGGAACCCCGTGGGCGTGTGGGAGGCGCAGGCCGTGCCCGGCTCCACCCGCGTCATGGCCACGGCCGCCGCACATCATGCCATGACGGCGGGCTCCATCATCCTGCTCGACGTGGCGAAGGGCGTGGATTACCTGGAGCCGATCACGCGGCTCACGCCCGACGCGCTGTTCCCCGAGAGCGAGGCACCTGTCTCGAATGGCGCCAAGGGCTTCTGGCACGCGCCCCAGGGCGTCGCCAAGATGCCGCCGATGCCTCCCGAACAGGCGCGCTGGCCGGGCCACTGCTACCGCAGTCCGTGGCCGCTCTCCGAGAAGTTCTTCCTGACCGCCTATAGCTTCCAGCCGCTCATCGGCGAGCCGAATGCCAACCCGGCCAACATGTTTGGCCTCTACCTGGTGGATGCCTTCGGCAACAAGGAACTGCTCTACCGCGACCCCGACATCGCCAGCCTGTGGCCCATCCCATTGCGCGCGCGCCCGACGCCGCCCGCCTTGCCGCCGGCAGCCGAGATCGCGGAGAGGCCCGAGGGCACCTACTTCGTGCAAGACGTCTGGGCCAGCTTCCCGCCCCTGCCGCAAGGCACAGTGAGGAAGCTACGGATCGTGCAGGTGCTGCCCAAGACCACGCCACACATCAACAACCCCTCGGTCGGCCTCGCCAACGCATCGCCCGGCAAGCAGGTGCTCGGCACCGTGCCCGTTGAGGACGACGGCTCGGCCTACTTCCGCGCCCCGGCCGGCATTGCCCTGGCCTTCCAGGCCCTCGACGAGCGCGGCATGGCCGTCCAGGTCATGCGGAGCGTCAGCTACCTCCAGCCCGGCGAGGCGGCCTCGTGCGTCGGCTGCCACGAGAGCCGCTCGGCGCCGCCGCCCGAGCGCCGCGCCGCCAAGGCCCTCCTGCGGCCGCCCTCGACCATCGAGCCAGGCCCCGACGGCTCGAAGCCCCTGAGCTACCCAATCCTCATCCAGCCCGTCCTCGACAAGCACTGCGTCTCGTGCCACAACAAGGAGAAGCCCGAGGGCAAGGTCATCCTCACCGGCGAGCCCGCTGGCCACTACACTGCCAGCTACAACGCCCTGGCCCCCCGCGTGTCGTATGCCGCCTGGGGCCACGGCGGCAACTGCGAGCCATTGGCGAAACCCGACTACTTCGGCGCACGCGGCAGTCCGGCGTTGGTCAAGACGTTCACCGAAGCGCACCACAATGTGAAACTCAGTCCCGCTGAATGGGAGCGGGTGGTAACCTGGATGGACGCCAACGCCCTCTTCTATGGCACCTTCGACCCTGCCGACCAGGCCCGCCAGCTCCGCGGCGAGCGAATCGCCGGGCCAAAGCTGGAATAGCCTGTCCATTGTGTCCATTTCGTCCATTTCTGGAGCCTTCCTATGCCCGCCCGGATAGCGCTCTCGCTCATCGTGGGTTTTGGTCCTCTCGCAGTCGCCGCCGAGCTAGACTACTGCCACTTCCTCCGCACCCTCACCGACCTCGACCGCTTGACCATCCTCGACGAGGGCGTCACCTGCAAGCAGTTCTCCAGCTACGACCGAGCCTCGAAGTACGATGCGAACGCCGACAAGTACATTGATTGGGGCGCCAATGGCGACTGCGGGCAGTACATCCGCAAGGAGGCCGATGGCGATGTTGTGATGGCCGAGATGGAGGGGCCGGGCTGCATCGTCCGTATCTGGTCGGCCAATCCCCAGGGCAAGATTCGCTTCTACCTGGATGGCGACGCCAAGCCGACCTATGAGTGGCCTTTTGCCGACCTCTTCCACGACAAGGTGCCCCCCTTCAAGCTGCCCGTCTGCGGCATGGATGGCGCGGGCGCCAACATCTACCTCCCCATCCCCTACGCCAAGTCGTGCAAAGTGACCGCCGACAAGGCCCACAACCAGTACTACCACATCGGCTACAAGACCTTCCCCAAGACCACCCCCGTCAAGTCCTTCCGCCTGCCGCTGTCGAAGGAGGAGGAAGCCCTACTGGGCACGGTCATTGAGACGTGGAAGCACGGTGTAGATGTCGATGCGACGACTGCGGCGCGCAATCGGGCACAGGAGCTGCCGGTCGGGAGGCCGGTGACATTACTTGACAAGGAGGGCCCGGGGACCGTTGTCTGGTTCCTTGCCAAACTCGTCAGCGACGAGCGCTACGCTCTTCGTCGTGTGCTCCTGAGGATGTACTGGGACGGCGAGGAGACGCCAAGCGTCGAGTGCCCCCTGGGCGACTTCTTCGGCACCGGCTTCCTCGCCAACCCCTATAGGTCCCTCCCGCTTGGAGTGGGACCCGATGGCGGCTACTGCCTCTGGCGCATGCCCTTCGCCAAGAAGGCGAAGATCGAAGTCGTCAACGAGGGAAGAGCGCCGGCCAAACTCGACTACGCCATCGTCTGTACGCCCGGCGAGTTGAAGCCCAACACGGCCTACTTCCACGCCAAGTTCCGTCGCGAAGACCCGTGCAAAGTCTTCGACTATCCCATCCTGGAGTGCGAGGGGAAGGGGCGATACGTGGGCTGCGTGCTCAACGTGGATAATCCCGACCAGGGCTGGTGGGGCGAGGGAGACGAAAAGGTCTACGTGGACGGCGAGAAGTTCCCCTCGACGTTCGGCACGGGCTCCGAGGACTACTTCGGCGATGCTTGGGGCTTCCGACACTTCATCCGCCCATTCCACGGCTGCACGCTCGGCCAGGGGCCGGGCTTCTCGAACAAGTGGTCCGTCTACCGCTGGCACATCAGCGACGACATTCCCTTCGAGAAGTCCTTCCGCATCACCATCGAGAACTACGGGAAGGACAAGGACTACAGTTCCGTAGCCTACTGGTATCAGGCAGAGCCGCACAAGGACTTCTTCACGAGCGTGCCGGTCGAGGGACGCATCCCGCGGCCGAAGGCGATCCCTGGCGTTGTCGAGGCCGAGGACCTCAAGGTGGCTGGGGCGGACGTTGTGGACGATGTGGACAGGATGGACGAGTTCAGCCGCGGCAAGGCCATCGTGCTACGCGGGAAGAGCAATGAGCTGTCAGTGCCCGTGCCGGCCGACGACGTCTACGTCGTGGTCCTCTACGGGGCGAAGGGCGAGGCCCACGCTCCGTTTGAGGTCGCCGTCGGCGGCAAGGCGGTCGGGAAGGGCGACAACGCCTTCGCCCAATCCGCGATGTTCCGCGTCGGCAAGGCTCGCCTCGCCAAGGGCGAAGCCACGCTTGCGGTGAAGCTGGCAGAGGAAAGGAGCCTGGTGCTCGATGCGATTCAACTGGAGCCAAGCCGCAAAGAGCGCGACGCGATTGAGGCCGAGAACCTTGCCGTCACAGCGGCCAACGGCCCCAAGCCTGAGGTGGAGGATGTCCGCCTGCCCTGGAGCGGCGACAGCCAGCTTCTCCTCCCCGCGACCGAGGCCGGGCAATCGGTCACGCTGGCCCTGCCCATCAAGGCTGCCGGCCGCCACGTGCTGAGCGCGCGCTTCACGCGCGGGCCAGACTATGGGCAAGTGCAGGCGTTCGTCGGCGACAAGCCGGTTGGCGACCCTGTGGACTGCTTCGCGCCGAAGCCCGAGCTCGGGCCGGTGGTTTCCCTGGGCAAGATCGAGTTGAGCCCGGAGGCGAATGCGGTGACCTTCAAGGTCGTGGGCAAGAGCGAAAAGGCGACAGGATTCCATGTGGGCATTGACTTCATCCGCCTGGGGCGAATTGTGGTCGAGAACGCCATCGAGGCCGAGAAGCTCCCGGTCGTGGCCAGTGATGGCGGCCGCGCCGATACTCAGCACATGGGGCCGTTCGGCGGCAACAACTGGAGCGGCGACGCCCAGCTCTTCTTCACTCCGAAGCAAAGGGGCGCATTCGTCACGGTCGAACTGACCGTGCCGAAGGACGGGCGTTACGACCTGGATGTCTACTACACGAAGGCCGGGGATTACGGCATCGTGCAGCTTCACCTCGATGGCACACCCGTTGGGAAGCCGTTCGATGGCTTCAACAACGGCGTCATACCGAGCGGCAAGGTGTCCTATGGCGCGGTGGAGCTCAAGGCGGGGAAGCATCTGCTCAAGTTCGAGGTCGTGGGCAAGAGCGACGCCTCGACCGGCTTCTACGCGGGCATTGACTGCCTGGCGCTCACGCCTATGCAGGAATAGGCCGTCGCGGCGCCGCCTCAGTTGTCGCGCGCGGCCAGGAAGCCCCAGTAGAAGGCCGTGGGGATGATGGTCTGGTGAATGGTGTACTCGTTGGTCGAGGGCACCAGGTAGATATCCCAGTAGCTCTCGTGGGCGGGCCAGGTGCGCGAGCCGGGGACCATCTTCTGGAGGTACCAGGTGTGCGCCCAGGCGTCGAAGCCGAAGTTCTCGGCCGGGTCGCTGATGCCGTAGACCGTGATGCCGGCGGGAGCGGGCTGGCCCGTCACCCAACTGTCAATGTGAAGCGGGAAGCGGACCGGGTCCGGGCCGAGGCTCGTGGTGAGCGCGCGGTTGTCGGGGTTTGCCCCCGCTGAGAACTGGCAGGCGCGCACGGCGGCGGCGAGGTATTTCGGATCCCGCGTCAACAGCCAGGCGTGAGGCAGCACGGCGCCGATCATCTCGGGCGTCGAAAGATAACCCACGAAGCCGATGGGCGGCAGCAGCGGCACCCAGGTGGTGACGCCGAAGGCGTTGCCGTCGGCGAAGGCCAGGGCCTTGGCGGCTGTGTCGAGGACCCACTGGCGCGCCTTGTCGCGGAGCGCGGCGTCGCCCTGCCCGTCGGCCAGGCGGGCGTAGGCGACGATGGCCTTGATCTGCGTGTTGACGTCGCCAGGACCGCCGAGCAGCAGGGTCGTGGCCTTGAACTCATCGTGGAAGCCGGCCTCTCCCGTGAGGCGCCAGAGTTCGAAGGCGGCCAGGTTACGCGGGTCGCGGAAGCCGGCGGCGATCTCCTCCCGCCTCTTTCCATCGAAGCGGCCGAGGAAGGGAGCGGCCTGCGTCGCCGCCCAGTCCCACGCCTTCCGCGCGGAGGCGGCGTAGGTGGCGGCGAGAGCCTTGTCGTGGGCTGCGAGGAGCCGCGCGAGCTTGGCCGCCGACGCGGCGTAGATGAACGATGACCGCGGGTCGGGAGCGTAGGCGCTCAGGAGGAGCGACTCCTGCCAGCTTCCCTCGCCGGGGCGCGGGTGCTGGGTGGACTCGATGCCGCCGCTGACGCCACCCTCGGGGGTCTGAAGGCGGCGATGGAGATCGAGGTTCCACAGCACCTCGTCGAGGATGTCGGGGATGGCGTTCGCCGCCTCGATGGGCGGCAATGCGAGCTTCACCTTGCCGATGCGCTCGGGGAAAAGCTCGTAGAGGTCGAGGAGCACCCACATGGCCGCGGGGTGGGCGCTGTTGCGGTCCCAGTCGCCGGCGTCCATATGGCCGCCCCAGGCATCGGGCACTATGCGGTCGGTTCGGCGCTTCATCAGCTCCTTGAAGTTGCAGGCGCCTTCGCAGTCACTCACCTCGGAAGCGAAGACTTTCACGCCGTCGGCCGGGTGCATGTTGCGCGGGCGGCGATAGTCGGTGAAGGGCGGGCCCAGCTCGATGCCGCCGCGGTGGTGCAGCAGCCCCCTCATCGAAAGCTGGAAGGCTCGCAGCCACACGTCGTCCGCTATCTCGAAGGGGTAGGAGCAGCCGACGTCCTCGACATAGAGACGGTAGCGGCCTGAGGTCTTGAACGAGCTGAAGTCGAGGCCCAGGACATCGGTCTTGCTGTAGTTCCGCCCCGCCTTGAAGGCCTCTTTCTCGTCGGCGCCCTTCAGGAGCTTGGCGGCGCCGTCGAACACGGCCCTGCCCGTGCCGTCGTCGAGGAGATGGAAGCGGAGACCTTCGGCGTAGTGGTGTGCGCCGCCGGTGCCGAGCCAGAGCGAGAGGAAGCCGCGCTTGAAGGGGTCGTCGGGGCGGAAGCCGATGGCGCTCACATGGACCGCCTCGCTGCGCGTCCGCGATGGCTCGTGCACGTACTCCACCGATGCCTGGCGGAGGTTGACGCCGGGGAACTCGATGCGGTAGCGCTTCCCATCCGCCAGCGGGCGGGGAAGCTTGAGAAAGACGTGCACCTGGAATGCCTTGGACTGGAAAGCGTTGGGCTTGCGCTTCCACGAGACGCTGGCGGGCGCGGCCGGCTCCCTCCAGGCAGGGTCGTCCAGCCCCACGATGCGATAGGCCGACGGCTCGTCCACCGTCTCAACGGTCAGGTCCTGCCCGACGGCCTTGTCGTCGGGCTTGAGCATCTTGGCGTTCACCGCCAGGTTGCCCAGCCTGGCACCCTTGCGATAGACGACGACATTCATCAGCGACTCGCGGACCTGGCCGTCCTCGACCACGAGCACCTTGTCCTCGTCCCTTCCCTCGCGTTTCACCTCGTCGCCTGGCTGGGGTTCGTAGGGAATCTGGGGGACGGGGATGAACTCCTTCTCCTGGATTCGGAGGACGAGGAGATCGGGCGCGGCGGGGCCGATGTGGCGGACCTCGGGGCCGTCGGGTGGATGGGGGGCCCCGGCGAGGAGTTCCTGCTTGCGCTTCGCCCTTGCCTCTTCGGCCTGCCGGCGCTGCTCGGCCTCGCGTGCGAGACGCTTGCGCAGGCCCTCGCGAGCCGCCAAGATCTGTGGCGTCGGCTCGATCAACTCGAGCCGGCGGAGCGTGATATCCACGGGAGCGGGCGTCCAGTTGCCCATGACGATCAGTTGCCTGACGTTGGCCAGGTCGAAGCCCTCCTGCTTGCCCGCCTTGGACACCGTTCCGGGCTCTCTCAGCGAAGCCCCGTCCTCGGCGGTCACTGTCGCGGTCGCGCCCGGCCCAATGCCGTCCAGGCGAAGTGTGAACTGGTGCGCCGTATCGTCGGCATCGTGCAGGGCGACCAGGATGGCCTTGGCCTGGTTGCCCGTGCCCACGGTGACGGTGAGGGCCGGCGTGCGCTCGGCGAACGCGGAGAGGTCAGCCTTCAAGGGATAGCCCAGTCCGCCCTGGCCGTTCGGCGCGTTGACCTCGACGGCGCCCTGGGCCGCCTTGACTCTATTATCCCACCCCAGGAACGTGAACTGCGGGGGAGCGCCGAAGTCGGTGACCACATGCCCGGGCGTGAGTGGCTCGCCGGCCCCGGCGACGACTGACACGAGCGCCAGCGTGAGAACAACCGTGAGCCTTCGATGGGGGTGCCGACCGTGCATCGAGCCACGCTCCTTCCATTCGGTTGACGAGGAAGTCATGCCTTGGAGCCTGTGAGCAGCAAGGCTTTGGTGATATACCGCTGGGCGAAGAAGAAGAGAACGAGCAATGGGAACAAGCCGACGACGCTGGCGGCCATGAGGTAGTGGACGAAAGACCCGCCCTCAACCTGCTGGTACATCCGCAGGCCCAGGGCGATCGGGTAGCGCTCGTAGTCGGACAGGTAGATGAGCGGGCCCATGAACTCCTTCCAGTGGCCGATGAAACTCATAATGGCCACCGTGACGAGGATGGGCTTGGCAAGCGGGAGGAAAATGCGCCAGTAGATCTGGAAGTCGCCGGCTCCGTCAATGCGGGCGGCATCCTCGAGCTCGCTCGGGATGCCCTTGAAGAACTGGCGGAAGAGAAAGATAAAGAACGCCCCTCCGCCCAACCACGACGGCACAATGAGCGGCTTGTAGGTGTTCACCCAGCCCAGGTTCTTGAAGATCAGGTAGTGAGGGATCAGCAGCACCTGGCCGGGGAGCATCATGGTGGCGAGGAGGCACACGAACCAGAATTCGCGCCACTTCCAGCGCAGGCGGGCGAAAGCATAGCCCACGAGCGAGGCCGAGAGCACTTGGCCGATCATCGAGCCGAGGGTAATGACGAATGTGTTGGCGATGAACTGTGCGAAGGGCAGCTTCGAGAGGGCTTCGGGGTAGTTCTGCCACCGCGGCGGCCACGAGAAAAACGTGGGCGGAAACCTGTAGACCTCGGAAAGCGGCTTGAACGACGCTCCGAATGCCCAGACCACAGGAAACAGGAATGAGACGGAGAGCCCGATGGCCAGGGCGTAGAGAAACGCCTTGAAGGCCAGGCGGCGAATCCGGTACTGTCTGGCCGTCTTTGTCTTCATCTCTCTGTACCCTAACACCGAAACACCGAACACCGAACACCGCTCCGGTCCGTCACTCGCCCTCGTAGTACACCCAGAGCTTGCTCGACCGCAGCACGAGCAGGGTGAAAAACATGATGATCATGAACAGAATCCACGCCAGGGCGCTGGCATAGCCGATCTCGAAGTCCTGGAAAGCCTTGTTGTAAAGGTAGAGGACGTAGAAGAGCGTGGCCTTGTTCGGCCCGCCTCCGGTCATGAGAAACGACTGGGTGAAGACCTGAAACGAGCCGATGATGCCCATCACGAGGTTGAAGAAAATGGCGGGCGAAATCTGCGGCACGGTGATATGAAGGAACTTGCGCCAGCGTCCCGCGCCGTCGAGGTCGGCGGCCTCGTAGAGCGAGTCGGGCACGTTCTGGAGCGCGGCGAGAAAGATGAGCATCGAGGCGCCCGCGCCCCAGAGGTTCATGAGGATGAGCGAGGGCATGGCCCAGCGGTCGCTCATCAGCCACTTGGGCAGTTCCCAGGTGCGGGCGGACTCGATGCCGAGCGCGGCCAGCAGGTCGCAGCCCTTGCGGAGCGCGCCGTTGAGGAGGCCGTAGTCGGGGTTGAACACCCACAGCCACATCATGATGGTGGCGACGCCGCCGATGACGCTGGGCATGTAGAAGATGGTGCGGAAGACTGCCAGCCCTCGGATCTTCTGATTCAGCAGCACGGCGAGACCCAGGGCGACGGCCAGGCTCAGCGGCACGCTCACGAAGCTGTAATAGGCGGTGTTCACGAGGGCCGTGTGCACGTCGGGGTCGCCTGCCGCCCGCGTGTAATTGCCGAAGCCCACCCAGTGGATCGTCTTCACGCTGATGCCGTCCCACTGGATCAGCGAAAACAACAGCGAGAGGATCATGGGGCCCAGCGTGAGGATGAAGAAGCCGATGAGCCACGGGGAGGCGAAGAGGTACCCTGTGGCGTTCTCGCGGCGGCCGCGTCTGCTGAGCGTGTTGGGCATCCCGAAACTCCGCCGGAACCAGGGGGCGTGATTTTGTGGGACGTGGTGCGTGAGAAGAGAGGAGGGGAGCGCCGCCAGTCGTTTCAGCCTTGCCTTCTCACGTTTCACGCATCACGGGGTCTCCGGCATCTTGAAACACTTTGCGAGGTGCGGGTTTCTGCTGAGGCGGCGCAGTGTCTCCGCCGGCGTCTGGCGGTTGTCGAGCATCAGATCCGTCTCGCTCCCGATCTCGCGGCTCATGAGCATCCAGTGCTCGGTGATCGGCTGGAAACGGGCATAGGCCAGGGCGTCAATGAACCGCTTCGCCTGGACCTTGGGGTTGGCATGGATGAAGGCGTCCTTCGCCGCCTTGAGGGCGGGCACGGAGCGTTGGTATCTTGCCACGATCTCCTGCGCGGGGAGCGACGTGGCGAAGTGGATGAACTTCCACGCCCAGTCCTTCTTCGTTGAGCCGGCGAACATCACCAGCGCGTCCCAGGTCACGCGGGTGCCGTGGCCGCCTGGGCCGCTGGGGATGTCGGCGATGTCGAAGCTCACCCCGGCCTCGTTGAGCGGGGGCATGGCCCAGGGGCCGCTGACGAACATGGCGACGCGTCCTGTCATGAAGGCCACGTTTCCGCCCTCGGTGAGTTCGGCCCGTTGGGGCGCGACGTGGAACTTGTAGCGCAGGTCCTGCCAGAGCTGGTAGGCGGCCTCGGCCTCCGGCCCCCAGAGCGTCCAGCGCGTGCGGGTCGGGTCGAGGTAGTCCGAGCCGAACGCATACTGGAAGGGCAGCCAGTAGACCCAGCCGGGGATGTCGAAGGCGAAACGGTCCAGGCGACCGTCGCCATCGGTGTCGGCCGTGAGACGTTTGCAGGTGGCCAGGAACTCGTCCATCGTCCACTGTGGAGGGGGTTCTGGAACGCCCGCGTTGCGGAAGGCGTCGCGGTTGTAGATGAGGAGGCAGTCACCGCCCCAGATGGGGATGCCGTAGACCTGGGCGCCCCGGCGGAACGACTGGACCGCGGTGTCCCAATAGTCGCGGTCGAGCTGAATCTCCAGCCCCTGTGTGCGGCAGAAGTCGTTGAGCGGCTGGAACTTGTCGCTGGTGATAAAGCGGGGGAGCGGCTCGTCCTGGAAGAGCATCACGTCGGGCGCGTCATTCGAGAGCAGGAGCTGCTGGATTTTCTCCTCGTAGCGGTCGGTGATGTACTCGCGCTTGAGTGGGATTTCGGGGTAGCGCTCTCGGAAGGCGGCGGCGATCTCCTTCCACATTTCGTGTTCGCGGTACGAGCCCCAGTAGGAGACGCGCAGTGCCGCCTCCTTCTGGCCGTAGTAGTGACTATAGGTGTCAGCAAAGAGCCAGACGCACGAGCCGAGAACGAACACCGCGAGGCAGGCCCAGCCGGCGGCGCCCGCCAATCGGTGTGCCTCAAAGCGCGAGGCAATGGCCGCCAGGCCGGCCAGCAGCGCGGCGGCGGCCCAAAGCACAACCTCGGGGGTGATCCACTCGCCCATGTGGAGCCTTCGCTACTCGATAGTGTCGGCAGGCCACTTGCTTGGCGCACATCATAGCGGGGGAAGGTGTCCGGGGCAAGCACAATTGGCTTGACATAACTCGAAGCCTAACTATAATGCCAAGTTAGCAATAAGGGCGGCCGGACTGCAAAGGTGGAGTGCGCCGTGAAGATCGGTGAGTTGACCAAGGGGTTTTTCCGTGAGAACCCGCTGTTTGTGATCGTCCTGGGCGTGTGCCCCAGCCTGGCGACGAGCGGGTCGCTGCAAACGGCTCTGGCGATGGGGGCCGCGGTCATCTTCGTGTGTGTGGGCAGCAACGTGGGCGTCTCGCTCCTGCGCAAGGTGATCCCGGGGGGAGTGCGCATCGCCTGTTTCATCGTGGTCATCTCCACATTTGTGACCATCACCGACCTGTTTCTGAAGGCCTACTTCCCCGACATCAGCCGCACGATCGGCATCTTCATCCCGCTGATCGTGGTGAACTGTATCATGCTCGGGCGGGCCGAGGCCTTCGCCTCCAAGAACACGGTGATGGATTCGCTGCTCGACGGCATCGGCATGGGCTGCGGCTATACTCTCGCCCTGCTGCTGATGGGGACCATTCGCGAGTTGAGCGGCAACGGGAGCCTGTTCGGTGTCAAGGTGTTGCCTGGCTATAACCCGATGACGGTGATGATCAGCCCACCTGGGGCGTTCCTGCTCCTCGGCCTCCTCCTCGGGTTCTTCAAGTGGATGCAACTGCGAAAGGCGGCCGCGAGATGAGCCTGGAACGCATCTTCCTGATCGTCATCGGCAACCTCTTTGTCACGAACTTCGTGCTGGCGCGCTTCCTGGGCCTCTGCCCATTTGTGGGCGTCTCGAAGCGGACGAGCGACGCGCTCGGGATGGGCCTGGCCGTGACGTTCGTGATGGCCATGGCCTCAGTGCTGACCCACACGATCGACAGCTACGTGCTCCGCCCGCAGGCGCCGCTGCTCGTCGCGCTGGCCGGAGCGGAGAGCCAGATCGCCCGGGAAGGGCTTCAAGCGGTCCTGCGCACGCTGGTCTACATTCTGACGATCGCCGCCTTCGTGCAACTCGTCGAGATGTTTCTAAAGAAGAATATTCCCGCACTGTATCGCGCCTTGGGCATCTACCTGCCGCTGATCACCACCAACTGCGCCGTGCTGGGCGTGGCCCTGCTGAACACGCCGGAGGACCCCGCGGAGATGCTCACGCTGCCCGAGGCGGTCATTCAGGGCACGGCGGCCGGCCTGGGGTTCACCCTCGTCATGCTGCTGATGGCGGGCATCCGCGAGCGCATCGAGGCGCTCGACCTGCCCGAGCCGATGCGCGGCATGCCCATCGCCTTTGTGTGCACGGGCCTCATGGCCCTGGCTTTCCTGGGCTTTACTGGAATGGTGTAACCTCATGAGAACACACGGACGGGCCTGGCGGCTGCTCGCGACCTCTCTGGTGCTCGCCCTCGCGCCGGCAGCGGCCGCGGCCGCCGCGGGCGAGGGCACGACGTATTGGTCGCTGAGCTTCGAGAACGACACGCCCAAGCAACTGGTGCTGGAGGACGCCGGCGGCAAGCTGCGCTTCTTCTGGTACCTGGTCTACCGGGTCAAGAACCCCGAGGCCGTGCCGCTGCCGGCGCGGCTTCGCCTCACGATGAAGCTGGCCATCGAGAAGCAGTCGAGCGACTACGACGACGGCTTCGACCGCGTGGCAGAGACGCACCTGGAGGAGAAGGTGCTCGAGCGCAAGGTGAACAACTGGGCCGAGCTGCGTGCGGAACCCCTCCAGCCGGGCGAGACCCGCGAGGGCCTCGCCATCTTCGCCGTCGGGCGCGAGGCCCCCGACTTCGATAAGATGACGATCGCCGTGCACGGCCTCGCCGAGCTGCGGCCCCTGGGGCGCGAGGGCAACGTGCGCAAGTTCCGCGAGCGCGTGCTGCTTCTGCGCTACGAGCAGGTCTCGAGCCGGTGGCGCGCGGGCAAAGAGCTCAAGTACCTCCCCGAGGAATGGTCGCTTGAGGAGATCAGCGTGGCCGACCGCGGCGCGCCCGAGGGCGCCGAGGGAGACAAGCTTCGCGAAAAGCTGGACGAGGCGCTCAAGAAGGCGCGCGAAGAGCAACAGCGCAGGGAGAAGATCATCCAGGACCAGCCGCCGCCCCCGCCGAAAGCATCGGAAGGGCCGGGCGACGCGCCCCTTGTCGGCGCGGGGCCGCCCAGCGGCCGACCGGCGCCGGAGCTCCTCCAGGCGGTCCGCAAGGCGGCGCTGGCGGCCCCCCGCGTGCGGGCGACCCTCATGGAAACCGTGGGGCTCGGGGAACGGAAGCGGGAGGCAACCTGCACCGCGCTGGTGGACAAGAGCGGCAAGTTCGCCATCGAGCGGCAGCTCAACCCCGGCACCGAGCAGGCCCTCCAGGAGCATCGCGTGTTCGACGCCCAGCACCTCTGGATTCAGACGACGGCGAAGGGCGTGGGCGATGCGGTGCGGCGGTGGACGGCCGCCGCGACGAAGAAGGAGTGGTACGCGGTAGACGGCAAGCCCGAGGTGGATTTCGCCACGGTGGCCAATCCGGTTCGGGCCTGGTGTCTATTCGGCGACGATCTGGTCTACCTGGGCACCGAGCGGCTGGGGCGCGAGGCGGCCTATGTGTTCGAAATCCAGCCCGGGCCGAAGTTCGAGGCGGTCCTCAGCGGCCCGCTCTCGGGCGAGGTGCTCGGCAAGGCGATGGGCCGGCGCGTTCGCTTCTGGCTTGGCTCCGCCTCCGGCTTCCAGCTCAAGATGCAGGTCTACGACGAGCGCGGCCAGAGCCTCGCATCCCTCGAATGCCGCGACCTGGCTCTCGACGCCGCCATCCCGCCTGAATCGTTCGTGTTCCGCCCCGCCGCCGGCGTGGAGGTGGTGGACATGAACGCCTCCCTGGCCGCGAACGACAAGCCATGATTCCCCCCCCCTGGAGTCGTGAGTGCAGGTTCCCTGGCGGGGACTCCGCGCCCTGCGTGTTCGTGGGGGGCCGCGCGCGGCTACAAGTGCTTCTTGATCTGCTCGAAGATGCGGAGGGAGACGGCCTGATCGCCCCAGAAGCCCACGCGGATGCGCACCTGGGTCTCTCTGTCGCCCCGCCTCGCGGTCTCGACCACGATGCGGCGGCCATCCGGCATCGTGCCGTCCACCACGCCTGAGACGGGCTTGAGCGAATCGCTCTCCAGCGTCACGTGGAAGTCGGCAACGGCCGACTTTGCGGCGCGGTGGACCCGCTCGATCGGTTCGGAGATGTTGCCTCTGAGCCAGCCGCTCTGCCAGACGAGCGCGCCCGCGCCCATAGCCGCGCCGGTACCGACGAGGATGGCCGGGCAGCCGGCTGTTCCGAGGGAGAGAACTGCCGCCAGAGCGGCTGAGACGGTGAGCCGTGTCCTCATGGGTAGATTTCTCCTGGCGGCCGGGGATGCCGCCTCGGGCATATTCTACACGAATTGAGCCGTGAATCCAAGCGAAAACTGTGTACGGGGGGGGCATGACCATCCGGCTGGTTCGGCGCCCGGCAGCGTTCTCGGGAGCGAGGGCCGCCAGCAAAGGCGTCAGTCGGCGGCGAGGAGACGCAGCTCGGGGAGCCGGGCCTGCGCCATGAGGGCACGGTAGGCTTTGGCCCGGTCGGCCGGCAGGCGGCTCACGAGAGCGAAGGCCAGGGGCACGACCTCGCGCGTCTCGGTCGCGACCAGGAAGTCGATCACCGGCCCCAGGCGGTCAGGGGGGAGGGCGCGGAGGAGGTCGGCGAAGCGCTGCACGTCGTCCTTCACCTCGGCCTCGAGGCGCAGCACCTTGCGGTACTCGGCCAGCGCCTGGCGGCGCTGGGCGGGGGTGAGCTTGAACGACACGCCGCCCCACAGGGTGTCCATGGCGGCGCCACGCCCGCACTTCAGGCGCACGCGGCGGATCAGCCCCTGCTCCCAGGCCCGCAGGGCGTCGGGCAGCGCATCCCCCTTGCCCAGACGCAGCAGCACGGTGAGGGCGACGAGCCGGTCGGCGCCCGCGGCGAGGGCGCGCTCGACGGCGGGGATGGCGGCGGCATCGCCCAGGCGGCCCAATCCGATGAGGGCCTGTCGGGCGACCTCGGGGTTCTTCTCCTCCAGCCCCTTCTCCAGCGCGGCCCGGAACTTCGCGTCGCCGGCCATGCCCAGAATCTGGTAGCCCGCCTTCCGCAGGAAATCCTGGTTCGACCGGAGGAGCTTATCCGCAAGGGGCGCGAAGCTCGCGTCGAGGTACGGCTCGGCTCGGTCGGCCACGTCGCCGAGCAGCTCCAGGTCCTCGATCTTCTCGGCGTTGTCCACCGCCGTGGCCAGCAGGGTGCGGGCGCTCTCGGCGTCCACCATGTTCGCCCGTGCCTCCCTCAGGCGGGCGGTGAACTTCGCACTGTCGAGGTCCACGGCGTCCATCATCAGGGCTTGGGGCGTGGGCTTGGTGGGGTCGAGCCTGCGCGCGAGTTGCCTCGGGTCGTCCTTGGCCTGGGCGCCGGCGCCAAGCCACTTCACGCAGGCGGCGAGCACCTGGGGCCACTGCGGCCACTGCCAATAGGGCCGGGTGCCGGGGGCGGGGTCGCCGCAGGGGTTCATCAGGATGGTGATGATACGGCCCCTGCCAGCCGTGGCGGCCACGATGGCCGGCCGCCCGCCGGCCGTGGCGAGCACCTCGACGCCCGGCTTGAGCGGCGACGTGTCAACCGTGTAGGCGTGGACGGGGGACCCGAAATCCACGTTGCCGAAGAAGGCTGGCTTCTCGGCCTTGAGGGCGAGGCCGCGGCTGTCGCACAGGATGTCGCGGTACTTCTGAATCCGCACGGGCAACAGGTCGGCGAGGGCGGTGTTGTGGTCGGCGCCGAGCGACAGGTTCCAGTAGCCGCCGCACACGAGGAGGCCGCCGCCGGCGCGGACGAATGCAGCCACCATCGCCCGTCGCTGCGGGCCGAGGGCGAAGGCGTGGACGTCGTCCAGCGCCAGCACGTCGAGAGCGCGGAGCTGGTCCCAGGTGTCGGGGAACTCGTCCATGCAGCCCTTCGCGCCGAGCTTGAAGCCCACGAAGTCCACCCACGACGGCGTGTAGCGGCCGGCGTCGAGGAGGGCGACGGCGCTTTCGAGCGGGTTGAGCCAACTGAACGCCCCGCGGGCGTGGTGCAGGTCGAGCACGCCGTTGCGCGCGAGGCGAAACTCGGCGGGCTTCTCGTTACCCTTCAGGGCGTCTTCGTCAGCGTTGAACGCCTTCTCATAGTCCTTGTAGAACGGGCTCGTAGTGCGGGCTTCAGCCCGTTCTTTCTCCTTCTTATTGGCCGCCTCGGCCTCTCGGCGCTTCAACTCCGCCGCCGCATCCTCGATAGGCGTCGTGACGGCGAAGAGCGGCGTGGGGCCGCCCTCATAGTCGAGGGCCACGATGCTCCACGTGCGCAGGCGGGGAAGCACGACGCATTGAGCCTCGCCCTCGGCTTTCGGCTCCAGGGCCACGTGCCCTTCAGGCAGGTCGGGTGACGCGTGGACCGCTCGAACCAGCTTCGCGCCGGCGGGCGTGGCGACCTTCAGGGCCACGTCGGCGAGGGGCGTGGGGGGTGTTTGCACGCGGCTGCTGAAGGCCGCGTAGCTCGGCGGGTTGAGCAGGTGGATGAGAAGCTGCTGGCGGCCCTCGGGCGTGGTGCGCAGCCACACGCTCTCGCGCCACCAGGGCTCGCTTGCAGTGCGGGCTTCAGCCCGTAGGCCCTGAAGACCGCCTGAAGGCGGCACTCCGAGCGCGCTCACCTTGATGGCGGCCTCAGCATTGGCCACGCGCCGCGTGTCGTCCCACACAAGGGCCGAGTAGCGGGTGAGGAACTTGGGCAGTGGGCCGAAGGCGAAATCGCCCGGCGAGGTGATGTAGCAGTAGCGCTGGCCGGCGGCCAGGGCGCATAGGACGCCAAGCGTGCGGTCCTGGTTCGAGCCCATGTCGAGGGTGAAGGCGAGGGGGAGGCCGCCGATGCGCTTCTCGTAGTCGGCCTCGCGGCACAGGGCCTCGTAGAAGGGGCGAATGGTGCCGGGGGAGAAGTTCGAGTGGCTCCAGTCGCGCACGCTCTCGTCCATCAGCATGCCGTGATTGGCGGCGACCTCGTGGAAGTCGGTGGTGTCGGGCGGCACGAAGAGCCGGCTGCCCGGGTTGGCGAAGGCGATGTTGTAGCCGTGGACGAAGGTGGGGCATTTGGCCCTGAGGATTTCGAGGAAGCGCTTCTGCGCGCCCACGAAATGCCCGTCCCAGCGAATGCCGTCCCAGCCGAACATCTCGACCGACCTGATGATGGCGTGGGCGCCGAACTCGACGGTGGCGGGATTGCTCCAGTCGCACCACAGGCTGGCCCAGTGCTGCCAGCCGCCGTCGCTGGGCTTGGCGAAGAGGTTGTAGTCGTTGGCGAGCATGCGTTCGAGGTAGAAGACGCTCATCGCCTCGGAGGCGGGGCCTTCGGGGCGGTGGCCGAAGAACTCGGGGTGGCGCTGGAAAGTCTTGAAGCCCTCGATGCCGCCGGCGCAGGCTTTGCCGTAGGTGATGGCCTTGACGCCGACCTTGTGGGCCTCGGCGATGAGGTTGCGGTAGCCGGTGATCGAGCCGGGGTATTGGGTCTGGCCGGCGTAGAAGACCTCGGTTTCGGGCGCGAGGTTCGAGTAGTCGCACGGCGCCCAGGCGAAGCGCTCGAACCAGTTGGCGTAGGCGCGCTTGGCGGCCTGCATGGTATCGGCGGCCTGGGCGGGGGTGAAGGACCGCATGTCCTGCGGCCCGGCTGGCCCGCAGATGCCGATGCGAAAGACGCTGCGGCTGACGCCGAAAAACTCGCTCCGTGAGTGTAGCAGGGCATCGCCCTGGCGGAACGAGCAGCGCAGCTCGTGGCCGAACTCGCGGTCGCCGAGCTGGAACGCGAACTCGATTGGTTCCCTGGCGTCGCGGGCCGCGAGGTCCTGGGCGAAGACCTCGCGGGTGTCGCTCACCTCGGTCACGTCCTCGGCCACCAGGCGGCCCGGGCCGCCTGCGACCCACACGCGTGCCTTCACCGTCTCGCCGGGGAGGTAGTGGACCTTGTCTACCTCGACGCGGGTGACGAGGGCAGGGGAGAGGCGGAGGGGGTGAAGCTCGATGCGGTCGCACAGCAGGCGGTGGTCGTAGGCAGCCAGGCGCGCCGCGTCGCGCCCTTCGTCCAGTTCCTCCAACTCGTCGGCGCTGCGGGCCTTGGGCTTCACGAGGTCGTCGGGGGTGGCCTTGGCCGTGGGCGAGTCGGCGCGTTCCTGGTCGGAGGCGCTCCTGCGCATGCCGTCGAAGCCGCTGCCGCCGACGGCGCTCACGCTGAGGGCCAACTTGCCGCCGGCATGGGTGCAGCGAAGCTCATAGGGCTGGTAGCCCTTGCCCACGGGGAAGTGAAGCTGGCGGAGCGTGACGGCTGCGTCGCCTGCCTTCAGCGTGACGGCCAGATGGTGGAGGAGCTCGGCGGGGACGGCCTCGAGCCAGAAGACGGCCGCGTAGTCGCCGGGCGGCCGCTCGATGGTGGCCTGGATGAGGGGCTTCTCGGCAGCGCCGAGGAGCAGGCCGGCGGCCTTCTTGCCCGAAGCGCGGTCGTCGCGGAAGGCTTCCGCTCCCTGCGCGAGCGCCTCCTCGGCTTCGAGGACTTGGGCCGCCGGCGCCGCGTGTGCGGCCGCAGGAGACAGCAGCAAGAGGAGGGCGATCAGCGAACGTGTCTGTGAGCGGATAGATTTCATGGGCGGCCGGTCTCACTCCAGAATGGGGCCGCCTGCATCCTAGTGGTCGAGCGAGCCTGTGTCAACTTCATCGGCGCGCAGGCTCAAAAGAGAACCTCCCGCAGGTCTTGGAGCCTGTGGGAGGTTCCGGGAGGTCACGGACCCCCTCCGGTGGCGATCACTTCCGCGGCTTGACGACGACGAAGTGCTTCGAGCCGTCGCGCTTGCGGACGAGCATGAGGATGGACTTGGAGGCATCGGCGCCCGCGAGGGCCTTGTTGAACGAGGCCACGCTGTCGGTGGGCTGTTGTGCCACCTCCTGGATGATATCGCCCTCCACGATGGGCGCGGGCTTCGCCGCCGCGGCGGGGCCGGCGGCATCCACCTGGGTCACCACGACGCCCTTCTCGCCCTTGGCATTGAGCTGCTCGGCCAGCTCGGGCGTGAGGTCCTGCACGGTGAGGCCAAGCTGGCGGTTGAGCGCGCCCCGGGTGCCGGCTTGTGCCACGTTTTCCGGCTGCTCGGTCAGCGTGACCTTCAGCGTCAGCGTCTCCTTGCCGCGAAGGACCTTCACGGGCACCGTGGCGCCGACCTTGGCTCTGGCGACCAGCTCGCGGAACTTCTCGCCATCCGTGATCTTGGTGCCGTCGAATTCGAGGAGGATATCGCCCTCCTTCACGCCCGCCTTATCGGCGGGGTCGCCGGGCACCACCTGGTTCACCTGCACGCCGTGGTCAATCTTGAGGAGCTCGGCGGCCTCCTTGGGCAGGGGGCTGAAGACGATGCCGAGCCAGGCGCGGGTGACCTTGCCCTTCTCGAGGAGTTCCTGCATCACCGTCTTGGCCATGTTGATGGGGATGGCGAGCCCGACGCCCGAGAAGACGCCGCTGGGGGTGACGATCATCGTGTTGATGCCGATGACCTCGCCCTGAAGGTTGATGAGCGGGCCGCCCGAGTTGCCGGGGTTGATGGCGGCGTCGGTCTGGATGTAGTTCTCATACTTGTCGCGCTGGAAGCCGCGGCGTCCCTTGGCGCTGATGTGGCCGATGGTGACGGTCTGCTCGAGGCCGAAGGGGCTGCCGATGGCCATGCACATCTCGCCGGGCTGCACGATCTCGGAATTGCCCAGCTTGGCCACCGGCAGGTCAGAGCCGGTGATCTCGAGCGTGGCGATGTCGGTCTTGGGGTCCGAGCCCCGGAGCTTCGCGTCGAACTCGCGGCCGTCGCTCAGCTTCACCTTCAACTCGTCCTGGCCGCTGGCCACGTGCGAATTGGTGAGGATGATGCCGGTCTTGCCCTCGACCTGCACGATGACGCCGGAGCCTTGGCCGGGCCGGCGGAACTCCCGCGGGCCGCCCTGGAACTCACGGGGCATGTCGGGGAAGAAGAAGCGGAAGGGGTCGAACTCGGGGTGCTCGCTCATGCGGACGATCTTGGTCGTGTAGACGGTGACCACGGCGGGCCTCACACGGGCCGCCAGGGCCGCCAGGGCCTGCGACTGGCGCTCCAGGGCCTCCAGCTCCTTGTTCACTTCGGCATCCGTGAGGCGTGGGGCCGCGGGCAGGTTCTGCACCCAGTCGAGCGACACCGAGATCCCAAGACCCACCACGACGCCCATCATCAGGGCAATCAACGCACTCGTACGCGATCTGACCATCGGACTTCTCCTCCTTCAACTTGGTTGCCGGAAAAGCGACTGTTCTGCTCTGACAGGCGCGCGCCCGTCAGGGAGCGATGTCCAGCACCACATAGTGTGCTCCCTCCTTGCCTCGCACGAGGGCAAGGAGAGTCTTCTCGTTGGCCTTGCGGGCGGCTTCGATGGCCGCGCGGGCCTCTTCCACGGTGGCGACGGGCCGGCGCGAGACCTCCTTGAGCAGGTCGCCGCGCGAGATGGGGGCCGGCCGCGCCTTGGCCGCGGGGCTGCCCGGCTCCACGTCAGTCACCAGCAGCCCCCTGTCGCCCTCGAAGCCGAATTGGGCGGCCAGGTCGGGCGTCAGCGGCTGGAGCGAGAGGCCGATGTCGAGTTTCTCGCCGCCCTGGGGCAGGGGAACGGGTTCCGCGCGGCCGCCGCCCTCGGCTCCCTGCTCGCCGAGGGTCACCTCAAGCACCATCTCCTTTCCGGCGCGCAGGAGCTTGAGCGGCACCTTTTCGCCAGGCTTGCGGCCGCTCACCATCGCTCGGAAGGCACCAACGTCCGCCACCTTGCGGCCGCCGAACTCCAGAATCACGTCGCCCGCCCGGACGCCGGCCCTGGCGGCGGGTTGACCGTCCATCGCCTGGGCCACCTGGATGCCGCCCTCGATCTTCAGTTGCGCCCGCGCCTCGGGGTCCAGTGGCGCAAGCATGATGCCGAGCCAGCCGCGTCGCACCTTGCCGTCCTTTGCGAGCGCCTGCAACGTGGCTTGCGCTGTGTCGATCGGCAGCACGGCAGCCAGGTCTCTGCCGGGGCCTCTACGCGGGGGCGCGGCGATGCCGACGACCTCGCCATCGAGGTTCACCAGAGGGGCGCCCGCCATGCCGTCCCCGAGGGTGAGGTCGGCCTGGAAAACCTCCGTGCCGGCCATCTCCCCCTCGCCCGGATGGCGTTTCGTGCTAACGATGCCGATGGTGAGAGCCTCGTTTGCGGCGGGGCCGCCGAGCGCGAGCACCCAGTCGCCCGCCTGGACAGCCTCGGGCTTGCCCACCTTGACGGCGGGGAGCTTGGCATCTCGGACCTCAAGGCAGGCCAGACCTGTGACGGCATCGGTGCCTACCACCTTAGCGGCGAGGGTCCGGCCGTCGGCGAGCTTGACCATCACGGCCTGGGCGCCAGCGACAGCGGGATGCGGCGCGAGAATCAGGCCCCGTTCGCCCTCGACCTGGAGGATCAGCCCCGTGGCGCCGCCCGGCTCGGGGCGCGGCTGGACGATGAAGGGCAGGTTCTCGGGGTCGAAGGGGAACACGCGCGGCTGGCCCTCGCGCGGGGGCCAGTGGAACTCGAACCGTCGCTCTCCGGGAGCGCCAGGGCGCCGCTGCCCGAAAGGCCAGTTCGGCATGTCGAAGGGGGCGCCTTCGCGTTGCCCCTGAGGCTCGATGCTCACCACGGCCGGCCGAATAGCACTTGCCGCGGCCCGGATAGCCTCGGCGGTCGGGCGGTCAGCCGCCTGCGACGTACTCCAGCCGAGCAGGACACACGCGGCGGCGAGAAGCAAGGCCAGATGTCTGAACATCCCCGTATCCTCCAATCACGACAAGATACAAGGCGCCTTGCCGTTCCAGAGCCCCTTGTGGGGCTCCCGTCCACACATCGCACATCGTCATAGTCGCATGTCCTGGCGTCGTGCTTCAGGCGTTACAACGTGTTACAATCTGAGACGCCAGGCGTCCAGATCGAGGTCCGGAAACACCGCGTCCCGCTGCTGAAGCTGCTCGAGGAACGCCCGATCCGCGTCCGCCAGCACGCCCTGGACGGCATAGCGCTCGATGAGGGCCATCAAGCGCTTGAGGTCGTTGTAGTGGACCGATACGCGGTTCTCGGCGTAGTCGCGCGCCGACCAGGTGCTGATGAGGAACTGCCAGTCGGAACTCTCGAGCAGCAGCAGTTCACGGCCCGCCTGCTTGAGGAGCTCGGTCATCGTGCCGTCCGAACTGCCCTTGTGGGCGGCGAGCAGGGCGAGGAACTTCTCCTCGCACTCGTAGATGTGGCGCCAGGTCCACTCCGTCCATTGATTGAGCCAAATCCAGTGGAAGCCGCCCTGCCCCCAGGAGCCCTCGGGCAGGCTCACCACACCCGCCGGCGGCTGGCTGGCGACGTATTCGCTGCAGGTGACGGGGCGCACCTGGCCCGCCCTGTGCAGGCGCCGAATCACCTTCTCGACCCAGCGCGGCCCCTCGAACCACCAGTGGCCGAGCAACTCGGCGTCGAACGGCGCGCACACAACCCCTTGCCCTTTCTCGACTAACGTATCCTCATCCAGAATTCGCTCGACCAAGCCCGCGAAGTGGTCGGCGTGGGACCCTAGCCGGTCCTCGATGGGCGCGGGGTCGTACTCCTGCTTCTCGCCCAAGTCGGCCTTGCAGTCGGTGACCCGCCAGTACCGATGGCCGCCGGGATAGTGCTTCTTATGGAAGTCGAGGTAGGAGCCATCGCCCGGATAGCCGTGCTCGCCGCTCCACACCTGTAGGGCCGAGCGCGGGTCGCGCACGAAGACCACCGTGCTCCGCTTGGCCGACGGGTCGGGGCAGACGACGTAAGTTCTGTGCGGCGAACGCTCTGCGTCCTCTGCCCGTTCGGCGTACTGCTCGCTGAACTGCCCCCACAGGCGCTTGAGGGCCTCGAAGCGGTCCATGTAGACGCCCACCGGCTTGCCACCCTTGAGCAGGTGGGAGTCCACGATGAAGAAACGGATGCCTGCATCATGGAGCACCTCCTCGACTCCCGGGCGCTCGACGGCTGGCGTGGTGCCCTCCTTGTCGAGTGGCGAGCGCCACGCATAGCTGGGGCGGTAGGCGCACTCGGGCAGCCAGATGCCGCGCGGGTGGCGTCCGAAGTGCCTGCGATACGTCGCAACTGCCGTCCGCACCTGGGCTTGCACACACTCGTCGCGGCCCAGTAGCGGCAGATAGCCATGCGTAGCGCAGCACGTGATCACCTCGATGTGCCCAGCGTCCTGGAGCCTTCGGAACGCGCCCACCAGGTCGCGGCCATAGCGCTCCACGAAGTCGCGCCGGATCCCCTCGAAGTGGTTGCGCCACATCGCGGCCAGGCTCTCGAGGTGGGCGCGGCCCGTGGCGCGGAACTCCCTCTCGTTGTCGGCGGCGAACTTCACCCGCTGCTCGCAGTAGCCCATGAACTCGTCCTTGAACCCCTCGTCCGCAAGCATCTCGCACAGCACGGGCGTGATGTTGAGCGTGACTTTGGGCGAGATGCCCTCGCCGGCCAGCCGCTCGAAGGCGTTCAGCAGCGGGATATAGCACTCCGCCGCCGCCTCGTTCAGCCAGTCGGTGCCGTGCGGCCACACCCCGTGGCTCAACACGTACGGCAGGTGCGCGTGCAGCACCAGGGCGAAACTCCCCATCGGTTTCTCTGCCATCGGCTACGCATCCTTTCGCATAGGCCCTTTGACCCTCTGTCAGACCGCTCCGATTATACCAGAAGCGCGGTCCCGCGCGAAACGTCTTCCACGGCCCCGCGCGGGGCCTCGTGCGGGCAGCAGGCGCGCCATACTTGCTCATCGCGCTGGGTGAGCAAGTATGGCGCTTTGGCGATTCATGGCCGTCCATGCCCATTCTCGCCATACTTGCTCACTTTCCCCCACCCAAGATTGAGCAAGTATGGGCGCCATGTTGCGGGAATCCCACATGAGCGCCACACCCCTTTCGCCTTCAGCGGGCATCCCTCTCGAACGCTGCAATGAGTTCAGGCCGAAAGAGTGCCCTCGGTGTCCGAAGACCCCGCCGCGTGTTGACATGGGAACCGCCTCCGGCTACCATTGCCGCCAGCGTGCGGCACGGTTCCACCTCCGCCCGACCGCTGAGAGAGCGGCCCGTGGCCAAGCACCCCGCCAAGTGCCCCAAGTGCAAGACGCGGCTCGAGTACGAGTCGGCCGTGGACGGGCAAGTCGTCTGCCCTGGCTGCAAGGCAGTGCTCACCGCGCCCGGCAAGGGCCGCCGCGCCGACCCACTCCTCGGCCAGGCCCTCGGCGAGTTCGAGATTCTGGAACTCATCGGCCGCGGCGGCATGGGCGCCGTCTACAAGGGCCGCCAGCCGTCGCTCGACCGCTTCGTGGCCATCAAGGTGCTGCCGCAGCGGTTCGCCGAGGACGCGAGCTTCCTCGAGCGCTTCCACCGCGAGGCCCGCGCCGCCGCCGCCATCAGCCATCCCAACATCATCGAGGTGTATGCCGTCGGACAAGACAAAGGCCACGAGTTCATCGCGATGGAATTCGTGGACGGCGATTCCCTCGCCGGTCTCCTCAAACGCGAGGGCCGCCTGCCGCCAGAGCGGGCGCTGGAGATCATGCGCGACGTTGCCTCGGCCCTCGCCGACGCCCACGCCAAGGGCATCGTGCACCGCGACATCAAGCCCGCCAACATCCTGCTCACCGCGCGCGGGCGCGTCAAGGTGGCCGACTTCGGCCTCGCCAAGCGCGCGGGCGTGGACATCAGCGTCACCCACACCGGCGCCAGCCTCGGCACCCCGCTCTACATGGCCCCCGAGATCGCCCGCGGCGAGTTGGACAACCCCAGCTCGGACCTCTACGCCTTGGGCGCCACCTTCTACCAGGCCATCTCGGGGCGGCCACCCTTCGACGGCGCCACGCCGGCTGAGCTGATCGTCAAGCACGTCAACAACCCCGTGCCACCTCTTCAGAGCCTCGCGCCCGAGTGTCCCCCGGCTCTCTGCCGAATCATCCACCTCCTGTTGAGCAAGAACCCCGCCCACCGTCACTCGAGCGCCGACAAGCTCGTGGAAGCCCTCGACAAGGTTGGAGCCCGCCTGGCGGGCGGAGCTGGGGGCGGGGCCTCCGTGCCCCGCGTGTCCGGACCTGTGGGCGGGGCCTCCGCGCCCCGCGTCTCCGGACCTGTGGGCGGGGCGTCTCTGCCCCGCGTCTCCGATGCCACACGCACCTTGCCTGGCTCTGTGGCGCCGCCGCCCGCGCCCATGCCGCACAGCCGCCGTGTGGGCGGCGTGTCCTCACGCCGTGTCTTCCTCTTCGGCGGCATCGCCGCGGCCGTTCTCCTCGCCGTCGTGGTCTTCATCGCCCTTCCCGGCCCCGCTTCCCAATCCACAATCCGCAATCCGAAGTCGCCAGTTCCCCCTTCCGCAACCCCCGGCACCCAACACCCGACACCTTCTTCCTCCGCCTTCGAGAGCCACGCCGCCCTGTGCCTCCAGTACGCCCGCACCTGCGTCGAGCGCAAGGACTGGGCCAAGGCCAAGGAGTACCTCGACGAGCTCGCCGACAAGTACGCCGCCACCCGCGTCGCCGCCGACAACAAGTCCGCCATCGCCGCTCTCCGCTCCCAAGCCGAGGCCGTCCTCAAGCCCACCCCAATGGCCAAGGTCGGACCGAAGGTGGCGCCTGAGGTCGAGCCGAAGGGCAAGTTGGCTCAGGAGTGGACCGCGCTCGCTAACGGCTGGCGCGTGGGCAAGCCCGTGAATCTCGGGCCGGTGGTGAACAGCGCCAACATAGACAATGATCCGTGCATATCAGCGGACGGCCGCACGCTCCTCTTCTCCTCGAACCGCCAGGGTTGGGGCGGGGTCTGGATGTGCCGACGAGGCGGCATCACGGAGGACTGGGCGCCTCCCGTCAAGCTCGGTCCGCCGATGAGCACAGGAACCGATGTGTCGCCTCATCTGTCGGCGGATGGCTTGACGCTCCTCTTCGCCTCCGAGCGGCCGGGCGGGCAGGGCGAGCGGGACCTTTGGTCGAGCACACGGCGAACGCCCGACGAACCGTGGGGCCCGCCGGTGAACCTCGGTTCCAGAGTCAACAGCTCGGGTAGCGACATAACGCCTGCCCTCTCCGCGGATGGCTTGACCCTGCTTTTCAGCTCTGACCGCCCCGGCGGGCAGGGCGGCTTCGACCTCTGGATCTGCACCCGGAACACCCCCGCCGCCCCGTGGAGTTCACCGGCCAACCTGGGCTCCATCGTGAACAGGAGCCAAGGCGATGCGGCCCCTGACCTCTCAAGCGACGGGTTGACTCTGTTCTTCCAATCAGGCCGCCCCGGGGGCCAGGGCGGCATGGACCTCTGGATGTGCACCCGCCGCAGTCTGACAGAGCCATTCGGCGAGGCGGTCAACCTGGGCGCCGGGGTGAACTGCGCGTCCACTGACAGCACCCCGAGCATCTCGGCCGACGGCCGCACGCTCTACTTCGCCTCGGACCGTCCCGGTGGGTCTGGCGGCGCAGACGTCTATCGTGTGTCCCTCCTCCGACCCGAACCACCCGCCGACGAGTGGACCACGCTCGCCAACGGCTGGCGCGTAGGCAAGCCTGTGAACCTCGGGCCGGTCGTGAACAGCGCCGGCACGCTCCACTGCGGGCCAACCGTCTCCACCGATGGCCTCACGCTGCTGTTCGCAGCGCACAAAGGGTCGTTCGACCTGTGGATGAGTTCGCGCCGCAGCACTCGCGAGGAGTGGGGGGCGCCCGCCACCCTCGGGCCGCCCGTGAACGGCCCCGGCGAGGCCCGTGACCCCTGCTTGTCGAGCGACGGGCTCACGTTGCTCTTCGCCTCCGGCCGGCCAGGAGGGCAAGGGCAGAGCGACCTGTGGATGAGCGTGCGGCGCAGGCCCGACGATCCCTGGGAGCCGCCGACGAACCTGGGACCAACCGTCAACAGCGTCCACCATGACAGCCAGCCGTGCCTCTCGTCCGACGGGTTGACCCTGCTCTACTGCTCGTCCCGTCCGAGTGGTGCGGGTGGGAAGGACTTGTGGATGTGCACTCGCGCCGCGGCGGCCGCGCCCTGGGGCGCCCCCGTGCACCTCGGCCCTCGGGTGAACACCCCGGCGGAGGACCAGGACCCGTGCCTCTCCCCCGATGGCCTGGCGCTCTTCTTCTCGTCCAATCGGCGGGGGAAGGACGAACTCTGGATGTGCACGCGGCAGGCCAAATCCGAACCTTTCGGCGAGCCCGTGAACCTGGGCGCGGGCGTCAACAGCGGCGGCCATGCCCGCGGGCCGGCGCTCTCCGCCGACGGCCGCACCCTGTACTTCGACTCCGACCTGAAGCCGGGCAAGCCCGACGGCAGCGGCCTCTGGCAGGCGCCCCTCGTGCCGCCGGAAGCTGCCCAACCCGCCCCGCCCCCTGCCGACGACGCCCGCTGGGGGCCGTGGGAGGAGTTGTTCGATGGCAAGACCCTCAAGGGCTGGGAGCGCCAGCGCGGCCAGAAGTTCGACCAGGGCAAGGCCCAGGTGGATGGCGACCGCATCCTGCTGTTCGGCGGCCGGCCCGCCGCCTCGATTGGCTGGACCGGCGCGTTCCCCGACAGCGACTACGAGGTCGAGGTCGAGGCCATGCGCACGGGCCGCCAGAACTGCTTCTGCGCCATCGGCTTTCCCATCGGCCAGGGCGGGGCCACCTTCGTGGCCGGCGACATAGACGGCACCGCGGTCGGCCTTGACGGGGTGGATGGCAAGGATGCCCTCGAAAACGCTACGGGACGGCGCAAGACCTTCGCCCCCAACCGCTGGTATCGCGTGCGGGTGCAGGTGGCTCAGGGCCGCGTGCGCGCGTGGATTGACGGGGAACAGGTCGTGGACCTGCCGACCGCGGGGCACATGTTCACACATCGCGACCCCAACTTCGCCTTCCGCGTGATGGCGTGGGCCGCCGACGCGGCCGTGCGCACCGTTCGCCTGCGTCAGATCAAAGCCGTGGGCGCGCAGGCGCCCACGGCAGGGCCGGCGGATTCCGGTCTTGCATCGTGCGCGCGGTGCCTTATAATGAGGATAGGCCGGGCGCGAACGCCCGAAAACCATCCGGCGCGAAAGGAACAACCTCTGCCGTGTTCGTGCTGAGCCAGGCTTGGCAATGTCCAACCGACAACCACGCGAGGGAAGCAGCAGAACTGTCAGCGGATAACACGCCTCGGCCGAGGACGTTTGAACCTGGCATTCTGCTTCCCACCTAGCAGCGGGGTTGGCGCCGCCGGCTCCACGGCACAGTGCGGAGGTTGTTCTTTGGGCCGGATGGATGAATGGATGGGTGGATGCGTGAAGGAGACAACCGGTACTCGTCCCTACGCTCCGCGTGGGGATGGGATTCCGGACGCTCCCGCGTCCGTCTTCCTCTCGCGAAGGGCCGGGGGGCGGCCGCCGAACATGCCCCCACTCAGAGCGTAGGGGCGAGGAGATCACTCGGACACACACGGACAGGCACCGGCGCGCCGGTTCGTGGGCGATGAGCGTCCGTGTCGGTCCGTGTAGGTCCAGACAGGGCTTGCGCGGCGCTCGGCTTCGGCTTATTCTGATTGCGGATTACGGATTCCAGAACGAAGGCAAAATGGACCTGTTCGCCCCCCCATCAGACGACGAACCCCAGGTCGCGGCCAGCGCGCCGCTCGCGGCGCGCATGCGCCCGCGAACGCCCGACGAGTTTGTGGGCCAGGGGCACTTCTTCGGCCCCGGCAAGCTGCTGCGGCGCATGCTCGAGGCCGACCGCCTGGCCTCGGTGATCTTCTACGGGCCGCCGGGCACGGGCAAGACGGCCCTCGCCCATGTGATCGCCCGCCACACCCAGGCACGCTTCGTCGCCCTCAACGCTGCAGCCTCCAACGTGGCCGAGATGCGCGAACTCCTCGCCGCCGCCCGCGACCGCCATCGCGCCGGCAAGCGCACCGTGCTGTTCGTGGACGAACTCCACCGCTTCAACAAAGCCCAGCAAGACGTGCTCCTGCCCGACGTGGAGGAGGGCGTGGTGCGCATGATCGGCGCCACCACCCACAACCCCTTCTTCACCGTCACCTCGGCCCTGGTCTCGCGCTCTCAGATCTTCGAGTTCAAGCCGCTAACCCGTGACGACCTGAGGGCCATCCTCCGCCGCGCCTTGGCCGACCCCGAACGCGGCCTCGGCAGCTACAAGGTCGAACTGACCGAGGAGGCGCTCGACCACTTGGCCGAGGTGTCCGACGGCGACGCCCGTCGCGCGCTCAACGCCCTCGAGGTCGGCGTGCTCACCACCCCGCCCGGCCCCGACGGCGTAGTGCGCTACGACCTCAAGGTGGCCGAAGACTCCATCCAGCGCAAGGCCGTGGTCTACGACCGCGACGAGGACTCGCACTACGACGCGGCGTCGGCTTTCATCAAGAGCATGCGCGGCAGCGACCCCGACGCGGCGCTCTACTGGATGGCCAAGATGCTGGAGGGCGGCGAGGATCCGCGCTTCGTGGCCCGCCGCATCGTCATCTGCGCGGCCGAGGACGTGGGGAACGCCGCCCCGCTCGCCCTCGTGCTGGCCAACGCCGCGCTTCAGGTCTCGGAGTTCGTCGGCCTCCCCGAGGCGCGCATTCCGCTCGCCCAAGCCGTCACCTACATCGCCACCTGCCCCAAGAGCAACGCGGCCTACCTCGCGATTGACCGCGCGATGGAGGACGTGCGCGAGGGCCGCGTGCTCGAGGTGCCCGAGCATCTGCGCGACGCCCACTACCGCGGCGCCAAGCGGCTCGGACGCGGCGAGGGCTACCAATATGCCCACGAGGGCGAGGGGCACTTCGTGGCCCAGGAGTACATGCCCGTCGAGCGCACCTACTACGAGCCCACCGACGAAGGGGCCGAGAAGCAGATCAAGGAGAGGCTGGAAGCGTGGAGAAAGCGCAAGCACGAGAAGAAATCGCCCGACGCCTCGCCCAGTTGACCGCCGAGCAGCGCCGCGAGGCGAGTCGGCGCATTCGTCGCCTCGTGGCCGAACTGCCCGAGTTCCAGCGGGCGCGCACCGTGCTCCTCTTCGTGTCGCTGCCCGACGAGGCCGACACGCTCGGGCTCATCGCCGACGCCCTGGCCGCCGGCAAAGCCGTGGCCGTGCCCAAGGTGGACCGGAAGCGCAAGGCGATGGACGCCTGCCGGCTGCACGCCCTCGACCGCGGTCTGGCCCCCGGCGTCTTCGGCATCCCCGAGCCGGAGGCTGCCGCGGTGGTGGAGCCTGGAGCGATAGACTTCGTCCTCGTGCCGGCCCGCGGCTACGACCGCGAGGGCAACCGCATCGGGCGTGGCGGCGGCTACTACGACCGCTACATGGCCCACCCCGGCTTCCACGCCACGCGCTGCGGCATTGCCTTCGCCGCCCAGATCCTCGACTCCGTGCCCCACGATGCGCACGACCTGCCGGTGGAGATGCTGGTGACGGAGAATGGCGTGTTGCGGTTCGAGTGAGGAGGTTGGGGGGGAGCCCGTCTTGGAAAAGGGGCTCTCCTCCAGTCCCCACTCCCGAAAACCTTCACATCGGCACCTCCGCGGACCCGACACCGAAGTCTTTGGAGAGGGATCGGGGAGAAGCCTTCCTTCAGGAAGGTTCTTCCAGTTTCCTCATGCACACAGCCTGATGAGGAGGTGTTCGAGGATGTGGCGGGGGTCCATGGCGGAGGTCTTGGAGGCCAGGTCGGCCTCGAGCAGGAGGTCGAAGGCGCGCAGGAGTTCGCGGCGGGTGCGGCGGCTGGCCTGGGCAATGGTCTGCACCAGGAAGTGGCCAGGTCTCATCCGCAGCGCCCTGGAAATCTGCTCTTCCGACTTCCCGTTGTCCAGGAGCGTGCGGGTGTTGATCAGGCGCTCGAGCGCCCAGCGGACCATGCTGAGGATGTAGTTGGGGTCGTTGCCCTGGGCAAGGAGATGCTCGAGGACGCGGAGGGCCTTGGCCGGCTCCTTGTGGCCCAGGGCGTCGGTGAGCTTGAAGATGGTGGTGACGGGGAGGTCCTCGATCAGGGCGTCCACGTCCTTGGCCGTGATGGTGTCGCGTGCGCCGACGTAGAGGGCGAGCTTGGCGAGGCTCTGGTCGGCGATGGGCAGGTTGACGCCCACGCAGTCGGCCAGGCGGCGGGCGGCGGCGGGATCCATGCGCTTGCCGTGCTCCCGGGCGCGGGCGGCGATCCAGCGGGGCAGCTCATACTCGCGTGGGGCGGTGCAGACGACGACCATGCCCACCTTACGGACCGCGAGGCCGGGCTTCTCGTTCTTCGGCAGCCGGTCGAGCGTCAGCACGAGGGTGCCCGTTTTCGATGGCTTCTCGAGATAGGCGAGGAGAGCGTCGCGCCCGTTGGCGACGAAGGTGCCGGCGTCCTCGATGAGCACCAGACGCCGTGGCGCGAGAAAAGCCGGCGTGCGCAGCTCGTCGAAGACCTCCTTGGGGTCGGGCGCCTCCGCGCCCGTGTACTGGCTGAGGCCAGATCGGGGTCGGAGTCCTTGAGCAGGGCGCGGCGCAGGGCCTGGAGGGCCTGGGCGCGGGCGAACGGCTCGTCGCCGATGATGGCGTAGACGGGCAACGGCGGGCCGTGCCGAAGGTGTTCTGCCAGGGCGTCGGGCGTCGCGTCGTCGGGCAATGGCGGCTTGGGCACAGGCACTCCCTCTGCGGATTCGGCTGCGGGTCGTGGCCTCAGGATTCCTCCGGGGGCTTGGGGCCTCGGTCGATCTGGATGTTGTATTTTTCCATGCGGTATTGCAGGGTACGGCGGGTGAGGCCGAGGAGCTCGGCGGCCCGGGACTGGTTTCCGCCGGTCTTGCGCAGGGCGGCCTCAAGGAGCGTGCGCTCGAACTCTTCGATGGAGAAGCCCGGGCGCAGGAGCTGCGACGCCACGTCGTCGGGGACGTCGCGGCTGATGTCGGGGTTGAGCGCGATGTCGTCCGGGCCGATCATGGCGCCTTGGGCCATGACGACGGAGCGTTCGATGCAGTTCTCGAGCTCGCGCACGTTACCGGGCCAGTTGTAGGCCAGCAGCTTCTGCTGGGCGGCGGGGGTGAGGCCCTGGATGCCCTTGCGGTTGCGCTGGTTGAAGCGCTCGAGGAAGTGGCTCGCCAGGAGCAAGACGTCCTCGCGCCGCTCGCGCAGGGGCGGGAGCAGGATGGGGACGACGTTGATGCGGTAGTAGAGGTCCTCGCGGAAGTCGCCCTCGCGCACGGCGGCCTCGAGCTTGCGGTTGGTCGAGGCGATGATGCGCACGTCCACGCTGATGGTTTCGTTGCCGCCGACGCGCTGGAACTCGCGCTCCTGGAGCACGCGGAGAAGCTTGGCCTGAAGGGCGGGGGACATCTCGGAGATTTCGTCGAGGAACAGCGTGCCGCGGTGGGCGGCCTCGAAGCGGCCCTTGCGCTGCGCGTGCGCGCCGGTGAACGAGCCGCGCTCGTGGCCGAACAGCTCGCTCTCGAGGAGCGTTTCGGGGATGGCGGCGCAATTGACCTTGACCAGCGGGCACTTGGCCCTCGGACTGTGGTCGTGGATGGCGGAGGCGACGAGTTCCTTGCCCGTGCCGCTCTCGCCGCGGATGAGCACCGTGGCATCGGTGGGGGCCACGGTGCGGATGGTCTCGAGCACGGCGCGGATGGCCGGCGACGAGCCGATCAGGCGGGTGGCCCTGCGCTCAGCCTGGATTTCCTCGCGGAGCGCGCGGTTCTCGTCGCGCAGCGCGTGGAGTTCGAAGAGGCGCCGCAGCGTGCCGAGCAGGCGCTCGGTGTCCACGGGCTTCGCCAGGTAATCGTACGCCCCGCGCTTGACGGCCTCGACGGCCGTCTGAATGGTGCCGTAGGCCGTGAGGATGATGACGTCGGTGTCAGGATACAGGCGGCGGATCTCGTCGCAGAGCTCGACGCCCGTCATCTCGCGCATGCGCAGGTCGGTGAGGACGATGGGGTAGGGCGTCTTGGCCAACTGCGCGAGGGCTTCGGGGGGGGAGTTGGCCACGTCGGCCCCGTAGCCCTCCATCTGGAGGTTCTTGCGCAGGGCCTCGGCCGTCTGCCAATCGTCATCTACGATGAGGATTCGATCATCCGGCATTGTCGGTCTCGCTGGTGGAGGGCTGGAGCGGGAGAGTCATCGTCACGAGCACCCCGCCCTCGGGCCGGTTGGCGACGGCCAGGGTGCCGCCGTGGGCCTCCACGGTGCGGAGCGAGAGGGCGAGGCCGAGGCCCAGCCCGGCGCGTTTCGTGGTGAAGTACGGCTCGAATACATGGGGCAGGTGGGCTGCTGCGATGCCCGGCCCTGTGTCGGCGAAGGTCACTCTGGCCGCCCCGTCGGCCTCCTGGCTGGTGATCGTGAGTGTGCCGCCGTCGCGCATCGCCTGCAAGGCGTTTCTGAGGATGTTCCCGATGACCTGGCTCAGGCGATCCGAGTCGCCGCGGACAGGCAACTGCCCCGCGCCGCGGCGCTCGACGCGCACGTGGGCCTGGTCGAACTCCCGCGCGAAGAGGGCCAGGGTGTGGTCCAGAATGCTTCCGAGGTCGCAGGGCCGCAGTTCCAGGTCCGTGGGCTTGGCCAGCAGCACGAAGTCATCGAGGGTGCGGGTGAGGCGCGAGAGTTCGCCCGACACGATCTCGAAATTGGTGTTCGCCTCCGTGCGCAGGGCTGCATCGTTCGTGCCCTTGACGATCAGGCGTTCGAGGTAGCGGCAGGTGAGGGCGATGGTGTTGAGCGGGTTGCGAATCTCGTGGGCCACGCCGGCCGCCAGGTTGCCCAGGGCCGCGAGCCGCTCGGCCTTGGCCCGCTGCCGTTCGGCCGCGGCGATGGCCCGCCGCGCCGAATAGGCGATGGCGGCTAGCGCCACGAGCAGAACGCTCTGGGAGGTGATGACCACCCACCTCATCTTCGCATCGAGCGCCGTGAAGTGGTCGGCCACAGGGGCGAGCTGGCGATGAACCACCAGGCCTCCCACCAGTTGCCCACCATTCCAGAGGGGGGATGTGAAGCACAGGCACGTTGGCGGCTCGCCTTGGGCAGCGCAGTCGTGGGGGAGCACGTAGACCCGCTCCTCCCCCTCGAGGATGTGGCGGGCGCAGGTCGTCAAGTCGGAGTCCCCCTCCCGGACCGGGGGCCAGACACGCTGAAGCTTCTCGTCCACCACCAACACGTGGAATTCGTGCGGGCCCGCGCGCGCCTCCTCGATATCGCCCAGGGCGGCTTGGACCTCGTCGGCGATCTCGCTCAATGAGGCGAGTTGGGGATGGCAGGCGATGAGGGCACGAAGCCGGGCGAGCAACTCGCCGCCCCGGAGCAGTTCGGCGGATTGTTCGGCATAACGCACGCTGCCCTTGAGCACCAGCGACCTGTGCTCGCGAATCACACGGCGCTCGATCCGCAGGAGGACCAGCACGGTGGCCACGATGGCCGCCACGCCGAGCAGCGACAGCCACCGCAGCGCGCGGCCAGCCTTCAGGCTCGCGGGCATACCGAACCTTCCGTCAGAAACGCCCCGTCGCTCCGCGTCGGGGGCTCGTCCACGACGGCGAGGCGGGATAGACTCGAATATAGGTCGTTGCGCGAGTGCTGTCAAGCCGTGTTGACTCCGCGGCCCTCGTGCCTATAATCTGGGAGAGCGGGGACCGGTCCTTCGTGGTGCATCCCCCAGCCGAAAGGGCAGCGCGCGCATGAGCACCCCCAAACCCACCGAGGGCGCGAGCGTCCGCATCGTGCCGCTGGCCATCTTCGCCCTGCTTCTGATCATCCCCTTCCTCAACTTCGAGTTCACGCTCTACCGCTCGACGCTGAAGCTGTTCGTCTTCGAGAGCACGGTGACGCTCTTGTGGGGCTACCTGCTCTGGGAGTGGGCGGCGGGCCGCCTGGGCCGCACCGGGTGGCCGGCCTGGTGGCTCTTCGCTCCCGTGGGGCTCTGGGTGGCGTGGGGCGCCGCCACGTGTGTGTGGTCGCACCAGGCCTGGCTGGCGCGCGGCGGGCTGGTGCAGGGCGTCTATGGCGCGGCGGGCGCCTTCGGGCTCGCCCTGCTGCTGCACGAGCGCGAGAACCGCCACATGTTCGTGGCTGCCGCGGGCGCCGTGGCCTTCGCCCTGGCCTTCTTTATGTTGCTCTACTATGGGGACCCACGGGCGAAGTTCCTGGGGGACGTGGACGGGCTCGACGGACGCGAGGCGGGCGCGGCGTTCCTCCTGCTGCCGACGCTGGCCGCCGCCGCGGCGCTCTATCACCTGGGGAAACAGGAGAGCGAGGCCGGCTACCGCCGCGTGCTGTGGACCGCCGTGCTCCTGGCCGTGTTGCTGCTGGCCGGCCTGCGCACGCGGGTGCCGGCGTGGCGTTACGCCCTGGGCGCGGGGCTGGTGGTGCTCGTGTGGCGGATGCTGCCGCGATGGCGCCTCGCCGCGCTGGCGCTTCTCGCCGTGCTGGGACTGGCCGTGGCCCATCGCGAAGTCGCACAACGAGCCGTGGCGCTCGAGTACCTCAGCCCTCTGCGCAGCGCGCGCAACGCCGTGCTCGATAGGGCCGCCTGGGGCCTGCTCCGCGGCGCCTCGCTGCCGCGCCTGGTCGCGGGACACGGGGTGGGCGCCTTCTTCCTTGTCTTCGACCGCGAACGCCCCGTGTGGACTTACGGCGTCAGCTATGGGGACGAGGTGGTGGGCCACGCCTCGCGCCAGCTCGTCGAGGAGTTGGTAGAGCGCGGGCTGGTGGGAGTGGCCATCGCCGTGGTGGTGGGGCTGGCCTGCATGGTGGCGGGGAGCCTCGTGTGCCGCCGGGCGCGCGACGGACTCGATGCCGCCCTGGGTGCCGGCCTGGCTGCCGCCGTGGTGGCTTTGGGCGTGTTTGCGTGCTTCTCCAATGGCGCCCTCGGGTTCGGCTCCGGCATGATGTTCTGGGTGGGCCTGGGCCTGCTGGGCGCACTGACCGTGGAGTGCGGCCGGCCGGCGGGCCTTAGCTGGTCGCCCGAGGAGGCCCTCGCCCGGGCCGAGGCGCGGCGGCGCCTGCGATGGAGTGCCGTGGCAGCGGCGGGCCTGGCGGGAGTGATCGGCATCGTGGCGTGGGGGGCGCTCGCCGCCAGGCCGTTCTGGGCCGAATACTGCCTCCGCGAGGGACAGGCAGAGAACTCCGCCTGTCAGCGGCTCCTGGCCCAGAAGCGGCTAGGGGAGCGCAACTTGCACGCTCGGCGAGCGGCCGTCCAGCAGATGCGGGCCGACCTCGGCGGGAAGCTGCGAGCCGCTGAGAAGGAGTTGGCCGCCGCGACGGCCGCCCACGAGGAGGCTGTGAAAGGCGGGGGCGACGTGGCGCCGCTGCTTGCCCGCAAAGAGGCGGCTGCCGCCACGGTCGAGAAGCTGCGCGCCGAGGCGAAGAGGGCGCCAGGCCAGATCGAGGCGACCCTTGCCGACCTGGAGGAGAGCCTGCGCGCCACCACGGCCGAATACGAGGAATCCGCCGCGCGGGTCACCCTCTACCTGCGGCGGGCAGCCACCCTGAGCCTCGGCGACCGCGTGTGGCTGAACGCCCAGACCGAACGCGCGCTGTCGGACTCCGCCAACGGCAATCACCAGGCTGCGGCGGAGCGCCTCGAGGGGCTCGAAGCCCTCTGCGGGCCGGCGTTCGCGCTGGACGTCGTGCGGGCCGGCTGCTACGTGAAGCTGAAGCGGCCCGCCGAGGCCCACGACCTGTATCACCGGTACTCCCACAAGAACCCCTTTGGGGCGCTCTGCACCCTCTTCACCCCCAGAGCGCCGTTCTACGAAGACTGGTTCGCCCTGGTCGCCGACGAGCGCCTGAAGAAGAGCCCGCGAGCCGCGAGCTGGGCCCGCGACTTCCTGGCCTCGGCGTCGCTCGGCCTCGCCTGGTATCCCGATCACTATGGCCTCCTGCTTCTCCGGGGCGAGATGCTCTACAGGTTCGGCGAGAAGGATCGGGCCAGAGACGACATGATGGCCGCCGCCGCGCTCATCGAGGATGCCCTCCGGAACATCAGCGGCCCGTTGCCGCGCGCCACGCTCTACTTCGAACTCGCCAACGCCAACATCCACTGGGACAAGGCCAAGGCCGTGAAGGCGGCGAAGCAGGTCTTCCTGGAGAAGGTGGACTTTCGCGACCCTCAGGCCCAGCAGGTGCTCTTCAAAGCTCAACAGATTCTCCGCCGGCTGGATCCGGCCAGCCTGGAGAAGCCCGCGCCCCCAGCCGATGGCACAGGCCAGGCGCCCAAGACGCCTGCCACCCCATAACGCCTCCGCCGCGAGACGCCCATGCTCCGTCGCCTCCTCGCCCTGCTTCTCCTGACAGCCGCCGCGGCTCCCCGGCCCGTTGGCGCAGGCCAGGGCCACCCGCCCATCACACTCCGGTACTTCCTCGGCTGGACCCTCGGGGCCGGCGATCAGGACGTCCTCCAGGAGTTCGAGCGCCGCAACCCCGGCCTCAAGGTCGTCGCCGGCCTCAGCGCGTCCCGCAACATGGTCGAGGACCCTCAGCGCCTCCTGTGCGCCATCGCCGGCGGCGACCCGCCGGACCTCGTGATCTTCGATCGCTACGCCGTCGCCGAATGGGCCGCGCGCGGCGCCTTCATGCCCCTGGACGAGTTCATCGCCCGCGACCACGACCAGCCCGACGGCATCAAGGCAGGCGACTACTTCGACGCGTGCTGGGACGAGGCGCGCTGGGAGGGCAAGGTCTACGCCATCCCCACCGGGACCGACAACCGCGCCCTGTTCTACAACAAGGACCTCCTGCGCGCCGCCGGCCTCGTCGGCCCCGACGGCGAGGCCAAGCCGCCCCGCACCTGGGACGAGTTGGAGGACTATGCCCTCAAGCTCAGCGAGTTTACCCGCGACGCCGCGGGCGCCATCACCGGCATCCGCCGCATCGGCTTCATCCCCAACTACGGCAACGCCTGGTTCTACTTCTACTCGTGGCTGAACGACGGCGCGCTCCTCAGCCCCGACGGCCGCCGCTGCACCCTGGCCGCACCCGAGAACGTCGAGGCCATGCAATACGTCACCGACCTCTACGACAAGCTGGGCGGCGCGCGCCTCGTCTACGCCTTTCAGTCGTCCTTCCAGGGGGCCGAGCTGGACCCCTTCCTCACTGGCCGGGTGGCGATGAAGGTGGACGGCAACTGGGTTCTGGGCGGGATCGGCTACTTCCGCCGCGAACTGAACTTCGGCGTCGCCCCGGCCCCGATGCCGCGCAAGCGCCTCGAGGCGGGCAAGCCCTACATCTCGTGGGCCGGCGGCTGGTCGTGGGTGATCCCCAAGGGCGCGCGGCATCCCGAGGAGTCGTGGCGGCTCATCAAGTGGCTCGCCAGCGAGGAGGCCACGCTCATCGTCCACGACGCCGCTCGCGAAGCCAACCAGGCGCAGGGCAAGATCTTCATCCCCGGCCTCAACGCCAACAAGAAGATCACGCAGACGCTTTATCGGCGCTATCTGGCCGAGGACCCGAACGTCGAGCAGAAGTTCCGCGACGCCTATCAGGTCTTCATGAATCTGCTCCCGGAGAGCCGGTTCCGTCCCGTCACACCTGTCGGCCAGTTTCTCTGGAACCAGCAGGTGCGGGCGATGGAGGCCGCCATCTACCACCGCGGCACCGTCGAACAGGTGCTCCGGCAGCACGCGGCCGAGGTGCAGCACGAGCTCGACCGCATCTACCGCATCCGCACCGAGCCTGTGGTGAACTGGAGCGTGCCGCTGATCGCCTACATCGCGGCGCTCGTGGCCACGGCGGCCATCCTGTGGTGGCGCCACAGCCGCCTGAGCCGGAGCAAAGGCTACTTCCGCCGCGAATATCGCGCGGGCGTGGCCTTCGCGCTGCCTTGGATCATCGGCTTTATCGTGTTCACGGGCGGCCCCATCGTCTTCTCGTTCATCATCAGCTTCTGCGAGTACGACGTGCTGTCGCCCGGCCTGTGGGTGGGCACGAGCAACTATCGCTACCTCCTCGCCGAGGACCCCGTTTTCTGGAAGTCGCTGGGCAACACACTCTTCATGCTCATCGGGCTGCCCCTTGGGATGGCTGTGAGCCTTGGCCTCGCCATGCTCCTGAACCAGAAGGTCAAAGGCATGTCGGCCTGGCGCACCTTTTTCTATCTGCCCGCCATCATGCCCGGCGTAGCGGCCGCGCTGCTGTGGGTGTGGATGTTCCAGCCGACCCATGGGCTGCTGAACCGCCTCTTCGACATCGTGGGCCTGAACTGGCTGCTCGCGCGCCTCGGCGTGAGCGTGCCCGTGCTGTGGCTTCAGAGCGAGTCCACCAGCAAGCCCGCCCTGATCCTGATGGGCCTCTGGGGCGCAGGCGCGGGCATGATCATCTGGCTCGCGGGGCTCAAGGGCATCCCCGAGCATCTCTACGAGGCCGCCGAGATTGACGGCGCGGGGCGCTGGGGCAAGTTCCGACACATCACCCTCCCGATGCTCACGCCCTACATCTTCTTCAACCTGCTGATGGGCATGATCGGCACGCTCCAGGTCTTCGAGAGCGCGTACATCATGACCGCCGGCGGCCCGGTGGATTCCACCCTGTTCTTCGGCTACCATCTCTTCAATAACGCCTTCCGCTTCTTCCGCATGGGCCAGGCCTCGGCCATGGCCTGGGTGCTGTGCGTCATGGTGCTCATCATCACCGCCATCCAGCTTCGGACCGCGAGGATCTGGGTCCACTACGAAAGCGAATGAGGCCGCATGGTTGAATCGCGCGGAATGCGGGGGCTGGGCAGGCGGGCAACGCTCTACGCGCTGCTGATCGGCGGCTCCATCCTCTTCTCCATCCCCTTTGGCTGGCTCTTGCTCTCCAGCTTCAAGACCAACGACGAGCAGTTCCGCGACCCGCCGACCTGGCTCCCCCGCCCCCCCTCGGCGGCGAAGGTCTCGCCTTATGTGGCCCGCGACGAATTCGACGAGATCGCGCGGCCACGAGCCTGCCCCCGCGCGCGATGGGACGAGGCGCGCCCGCTCCTCGTCGAAGCCACGCGCCAAGCGGTCAAGGCCGCAGGTCTGCCCCCGGCCGCCGTGCCGGCCGATGCTCTGCGCGACGAGGCCGTCGAGGGCATCGCCTTCGCTGCCGGCCAGAACGTCGCCGACCACGCCTGGTTCGAGTCCCTCGAAACCCTGCGCCAGAAGTGGCTGGCCCAGGTGACGCCCAACCTGATTCAGAATTGCCGCGACCGGGCCTATAAGCGCTTCCTCATCGGCCCGATTCGCGCCAAGAGCGTCGAGCAACAGGAGGAGATCCTCCGCCGCGACGAGCCGATCGCCGCCGTGTGGCAGGTCCAGGGTGGTGCCCTCGCCGGCCAGGCGACCGAGGGCCGCCCGTGTGCGCTGCTCTCTTACGCCTTCGAAAAGGGGGCGAACCGCGAGGCCACACTGACGGCCGTCTTCCCCCTCAGCTTCCCCGTCGAGAGGATGAAGAAGCTCATCCTCAGCCTGCGGCCCGACCACTCGTGGAACGCCCTCGACTGCACCCTGGAGGCCGAGGGGCAGCAGTGGGAGAGCGCCGAGCCCTACAACGCCGGCAGCGACCAGTGGCAGGAGCTCGTCTGGCAGTTCCCCAGCGACGACGACACCTCGATGAAGGTCAAGAGCTGGATCGTGCTGAGGCCCTCGGGGGCGAGCGGCTTCGCCGAGCCGGGCAGGATGCGCCTCACGCTCACCCTGCGCGGCCGCACCCGCGCCGAGGCCTGGGGCACGAAGCTGTGGAACAACTTTTGCTGGGCCTTCAAGCACATGCCCTTCTGGCGCTACGTGGCCGTCAGCTCGTTCCTGTGCCTGATGAACATCGTGGGGCAACTCCTTGGCAGCTCGCTTGCCGCGTACGCCTTCGCGCGGCTCAAGTGGCCGGGGCGCGAGTTCTGCTTCATGCTCCTCCTCGGCACCCTGATGCTGCCGGGGGCGGTCACCATGGTGCCCTCGTTCCTGATCTTCAAGAACCTCGGTTGGTACAACACCCTGCTGGTGCTGTGGGTGCCCAGCTTCTGCGGCTCGGCCTTCAACATCTTCTTGCTGAGGCAGTTCATGCGCGGCATCCCGAAGGATTTGGAGGACGCGGCGAAGATTGACGGCTGCTCCTACCTGGGCGTCTACCGCCATGTGATCCTGCCCAGCATTGGCCCCGCCTTGGCAGCCATCGCCATCTTCACCTTCATGGGCTCGTGGAACAACTTCATGGGTCCCCTCATCTTCCTCAACGACCAGTCGAAGTACCCGCTGGCGTTGGGCATCTTCGGGCTTCAGACCCAGGCCGGCGGCAACTTCGGCCTCATCATGGCGGCCAGCGCCCTGATGGCTCTGCCCGTCGTCATCATGTTCTTCTTCTGCCAGCGCTATTTCATCCAGGGCATCACCCTCACGGGAATGAAGAACTAATGCGTGAAGCGTGAAAGAGGAGCTGCCGATGCTTCGCGTCACCACACTCTCATGCTTCTTGGTGGCTGCCGCGAGTGCGGCGGAACTGCACAGCCCCACGATCGCGCTGCCGCTGATGGCGAAGGCGCCGACGATTGACGGCGCCATCGGCGAGGAGGAGTGGGCGGGGGCGACGCGGCAGATTGGCTTCTCGTCGCACGGCAAACGCCACCTCACCAGCCGCGAGGGCGTCTTCTGGCTCGGCTCCGACGGCAAGGAACTCTTCATCGCAGTCAAGACCGAGCTGCCCCCGGAGGGCGGACTGCTGACCCGCGTCCAGCCCAAAGAGAACGTGGACGTTCAGGCATATCGGGACGACTCGCTCGAGCTATGGCTCGACCCGTTCCGCAAACCTCCCGCGGGTTCGCAACCCGCGGGAGGTTACGAGAAGCGCATCTGTTACCAGATCATCGTCAACGCCCTCGGCGCCATCTACGACATCGCCCACGACAAGAACAAGGGCATGACCTCCACCGCCTGGCGGGTCAACTGGCGCCTTGCGAACAAAGCCGCCGACGGCTGGTGGAGCGTCGAAATCGCCATTCCCCTCGCCGCCCTCGACTTCAAGGGCGACCTCGCGGGCGGCGAATGGGGCATCCGCATCGGCCGCAACTGGCAGCAGCCCTGGGAGCAGAGCGAGTGGTCGCCCACCCCCATCGCCTACGACGACCCCGAGACAATGGGCGTCGTGCGTTGGGACCCCGCCGCGCCCCTCGTCCAGATGCTTGAGCTTGCCGACGCGAAGGCCAACAAGGCCGTCCTCGCCACGCGCCTGACCAACCCCACCGACAAGCCGACGGCCATCAAGATCGCTCTCTCGAACAAGCACGTGGATAGCCCTGCGACTGAGAAGTCCGAAGACGTTGCCCTCGCCCCAGGCGAATCGAAGACCGTCCGCCTCGACGGCTCGACCTATCCGAAGGGCGACAATCTCTCCGCCATCGCCGTCACCAGCGCCGATGGCAAGACCACCTTCTTCTCCCGCGACTTCGTCTGGACGCTTGAGAAGCCCGAGACCCGTTGGCGGGTCGCCCTCCACGAGCGCGAGGCGATTGAGCTCGCCTTCGGCTACTACCCCTACCACGACAAGCTCAAGGCCCGGCTCGACGTGAGCAGCCTCCCAGCCGCCAAGGAGGTCACAGGCGCGGCACTCATCATCCGCGGCAAGGGCACAGGCGACATCCTCGCCCGTATTCCCATGCCGCCCCTCAAGGACGGCCGCTCCGAGGTCGTGGCCGGCCTGCCGAGGATTGCCGAAGGCACCTATGAGGTCTTCGCCGAGCTTGCCGGCGGCAAGGGCGTCCCCAAGCAATCGCCCGTCAAGGAGTTCCTCCGCAAGGTCTTTCCGTGGGAGCACAACAAGCTCGGCATCTCCGACAAGCCCATGCCCCCGTTCACGCCGCTCGAGGTCAAGGGCAACGTCGTGCGCGCCGTGCTCCGCGAGCACATGATGAACGGCTACGGCCTTTGGGAACAGGTTGAGAGCCTGGGAACACCGCTGCTTGCCGCGCCCATGGTCTTCAGCGTCGCGGCACAGGGTGGTGGCGGGGCCGGCGAGCCGAAACTCCGCAAGGCTAGCGACGTCTCCGTGCTGGCCGAGGCCAAGTGGTCGCAGAATCCAATCGCCGCACAGGTCTCCTCTGAGTTTGATGTGGACGGGATGATGAAGGTCACGCTCGACGCAAAGCCCGGTAACGCTACGCCCATCGAGGCGTTCGACCTCGTCATCCCCCTCCGCGAGGAGATTGCCAAGCTCATGCACGTCTGCGGCGATGGGCTGCGGTTCAACTATGCGGGCGAGGTGCCGAAGGGGGAGGGGGTGGTGTGGGACAGCCGCAAGGCGTCGCGGCTGGAGATCGCGGGCACGTTCATCCCCTACATCTGGCTCGGCGACGAGGAACGCGGCATCGCCTGGTTCGCCGACAGCGATGAGGGCTGGGTGCTCGACGACAAGAAGCCCGCCCTCGAACTCATCCGCCGCAAAGGCGTGGTCGAACTGCGCGTCCACTTCATCAACAAGCCCGGCCCGCTCCCCGGCCCCCGCAAGATCGTCTTCGGCCTCCAGGCGACCCCCACCAAGCCGATGATGCAGAACCCCTCGTGGCGCCGCATCAATTCTCTTGTGGGCAAGGCGCCCGACTTCCTTCGCTACCACACGCTCGGCGCGACCTTCTACTGGGGCGGGATTGACTTCGATGTCTTCCCCCGCGATAAGGACACCTCGATCTACGACAAGTTCGCCGAAATCCGCCGCACGGGCAAGGAAGACCGCCCCTTCTTCGAGAACTGGCTCCGCAAGTACGGCCCCGACGGCCAGCGCGACAAGATGTGGGACGCCCATATCTGGTCCGGCGTCAGCTCCTTCAAAGGCCAGCCCGACCTTATGATACCTTACACCAACGCCCGCGGCTGCGGGAAGTGCGACGACTTCACGGTATTTCAGGACGAATGGCTCGTCAGCGACTACACCTCCCGCGCCGCCACGTCCGTGGCCTACGACATTGACCCCGTTCCGAGCTTTCAGGACTTCGCGCTCTACTACTTCGAGAAGATGCTCGACAGCGGCGCCTTCGACGGCCTCTACTTCGACAATACCTTCCTCAAGGCCAACAAGAACATCGTCGGCGGCGGGGCCTACGTCCGCGACGACGGCACCCTTCAGCCCGCCTGCGGCCTGTGGACGATGCGCGACTACCTCAAGCGTTGCGCCATCCTCTGCTGGCAGAAGGGCCGCCCCTTCGTCAACATCTCCCACATGACGAACACCCAGATCGTCCCCATCAACACCTGGGCGGGGATCAACCTGGACTGGGAATGGAAGTACGGCGATACCGACGCCCACGACCGCTTCGCCGAGGACTACGTCCGCGCCACCTCGATTGGCCTCCAGACCGGCAGCCGCCCGACCGTGCTCCTTGGCCTCCACGAAACCAAGAAGGAGCTTCAGCCCTGGGTCGCCCGCACCTGTCTTGCGTGGTGCCTCGTTCACGAAATCTGCCCTGCCTGGACGTACGGCGAGCCATTCCAGACCGTCTTCAAGAAGCTCTACGACTTCGGCTACGGCACGGACGCCTGCCGCGTCATCCGTTATTGGGAGAAGCAGCCCATTCGCATCGAGGGCATCGAGGCCAAGGCCCTCGTTGTCGCCAAGAAAGGCGCCGTCGCCGTCTTCATCACCAACATAGGCCAGGACGGAGTCTGCCGGCTCATCCTTGACAAGTCGTTGGGGCTCGCGCCCGATGCGGGGGCTGTTGAGGCCGAGAGGGGCGGGGCCATTGAGCGCACTGGCGACAGCGCCTATTCGTTCCCACTGAAGCGCCATGACTTCACGCTGCTTCTCATCGGCCAGTGATGCGTGGAACTTGAAGATGAACTTCCTGATTCTCGCCATGATCCTGGCCGGTGCAGCCGCAGGCAGCGAGTACCGCCTCCCTTCTTCGGCTGCGCTGGACCTCTTCTCCGACGACATCGTGTTCTACAAGAGCTTTGACGATGAGGCGCCGGGAGCGGACATGGCTGTGGGGGAGGCGAAGCCGTTGAAGGTGAACGGCAGGCTGCGGTTGAGGCCAGGGCTGTGGGGGCAGGCGTTGCTCTTCGGCGATGGGGAGGGGGCCGAGCTTGAGTACGCGATGCCGGGCAACATGCCCGTGCCGAGGCCAGGCTCCCTGTCGTTCTGGATATGCCCGCTCGAATGGAAGCGCGCGGCGGACGAGCCGTCCATCTACTTCTTCCACGCCTTCGGGGCGGGGGCGATGTGTCTCCAGCGGCAGGGCGATCTCGAGGGCGGTAGGAAGCGGGGCAATTGCTTCATCTTCACCTGCCACGGGCTGCCGGGCATTCCCAACATCACGGCCTCCACGATGAGCGATGCGACGCGAGGCTGGCGGAACGGCGAATGGCATCTCGTGGTCATCGCGTGGCGTCCGTCGCTCCTCGAAGCCTACCTCGACGGCGAGGCGCTGCCGAGCATCACGCTCAGGCGGCCCATCAAGGCCGAGGAATTCGCCAAGGGGGTGTTTCGCATCGGCATGGTGAAGGGCGAGCCGACCCTGCTCGACGACTTCGCGGTCTATCGCCGGCCGCTGTCGGGCGACGAGGTGCGCGAGCTGTGGAGCCGGAGGAAGTGACAGAGGCGGCAGTGAAGTAGGATGGTTGGAGGGTTGGAGGGGTGGATGTCTGCCATCCCTCCATCCATCCACTCATCCCTCATCCATCCATTCAGTCTTCGCCCGGTCTTCAAAGGAGGCCAACCATGCAGAGTCGTCGTTCGTTCCTCGGCAGCGTGGCCGGCATTGGCGCAGCGGGCGCCCTGGCCCCGCAGTTGCTGGCCGCCGAGGCGAAGGAGAGGTGGCCGATGCGGCTCTCGACCTCGTCGAACCACTTCCGCCAGTTGCCGCTGGAGGAGGCGTGCGAGCGGATCGGCACGCTGGGCTTCGAGGCGATTGACATCTGGTCGGCCTACCAGGGTTGCCCTCACCTCGACCACGCAAAGGACAAGCTGGGCGCCGACGGGCTGAAGGAGCTCCTGGCGAAGCACAACCTGAAGCTGTTCGCGTTCTCGACCTATGTCGGCGGCTACGCGCGGTATGCGGAACTGCTCGGCGCCGCCGGCGGCGGGGTGGCCGTGCAGGGCAGCGCCGGCGCGGCCAAGCCCGAGGAACTCACCGACCGGATGAAGAGGTTCCTCGAGAGCTGCAAGCCGCTGGTCGAGCTGTGCGAGAAGCACAACTCGTACCTGGCCATCGAGAACCACGGCGGCTCGCTGCTGTGCACCATTGATTCGTTCAAGGCGTTCGTGGACCTGAACCAATCGCCACGGCTGGGCATCGCGCTCGCCCCGTACCACGTCCAGGCGGGCAAGATGTCGGTGGAGGACGCCATTCGCGCCTGCGGGAAGCAGTTGCTGTTCTTCTATGCCTGGCAGCACGCGCCGGGCGTGAACGAGTTGCCCGGCTACGGCCCGACGGATTTCGTGCCGTGGCTGAAGGCCCTGGCCGACATCGGTTACGCCGGCTGTGTCAATGTCTTCACTCACCATCACCTGGAGGCCGATGCCATGTCGGCCGCCCTCGCCAAGGCGCGCGATTACGTGAAGGACTGCTACGCCAAGTGCGCAGCGGTTTGAGCGAGCAGACCAGGGCGCGGCGCACGCGGAGTCGAGCGAAATCTCCCCGAAGAAACGGCCAGGCCGGCTGTTTGACGCGTCCCGCGCAGGGTGGTAGAATCGGCTCGAGCGCGGAAGGCAGGCCCGGACATTGAGGATGCCGAGGGATCAGATGAGTCGAGCACTGACCCGCCGCCATGTGCTTCGGAGCGCTGCGCAGGGGATGGGCGGCCTGCTCATCCTGCCGCATGCCCGCACGGCCTTCACCTATGCGGTCAACGACCGGCTCCGTTTCGCCGTGGTGGGCATGGCCGGCTACGGCGCCTACCATGGCTTCGCCGAGTTGCTCCACACCTATGGCAGCGTCAGCTACGCGGTCTCGTGCGACGTTGACCTACGGAAAGTCCAGAAGGTCTACGAGGCGTGGGAGAAGAAGGCGGCGGAATGGGCGAAGTCGGACAAGCCCGAGCAACGGCAAGCTGCGGCGGAGTACTACGCCCCTCTGGCCGCCAGGAAGCCGCCGCTTTACGCGGACTTCCGGCGCATGTTCGACGAGGCGGCGGGCCAGTTCGATGCCGCCGTCGTCGCCACCCCTGACCATACGCACGCGATCATCGCCGCCGCCGCGCTGCGGGCGGGGAAGCCGGTGTTGGCCGAGAAGCCGCTGACGATCAGCGCCTTCGAGGCTCGGGCGCTGGCCCAACTCGCCAGAGAGCGCAAGCTGCCCACGCAGATGAACAACGGCGGCACGGCCAGCCCGGGCTTCCGCCGCGGCGTCGAGATCCTCCGCGAGGGGGTTCTGGGCGACGTGCGGGATGTCCACATCTTCTTCAGCCGCGGCGGGCGGAACCTCCAGCAGCCCCCGCAGGGGAGCCAGGAGGTGCCCAAGGAACTCAACTGGGACCTCTGGCTGGCGCAGGTGAGGTGGCGCGAGTACCACCCCGAATGGATCAACCGCATCGCCTGGCGCGACACGAGCATCGGCGAGCTGGGCAACTTCGGGCCGCACGCGGCCAACATGGCCTTCATGGCGCTGAACGTGAAGGACCTCTGGCAGCCGGGCGCGGGCGGAGCGCGCATCCGCGTCGTCGCCGAGTGCTCCGAGGCCAACCAGCTCTCCTACCCGCGTTGGGAGCGCATCCGCTGGGAGGTGCCGGCCCGCGGCGAGCTGCCGCCTGTCGCCTTCACCTGGCACCACGGCCATCCGCCCGACTACGCGCCCGGCACCCGCAAGATGCTGGAGGGCCTCCTGCGCGACCACGGAGCCGCCGACGAGGAACTGAAGGACCTCCTGCCCTACGCCGGCTGCCTGATCCTGGGCAGCAAGGGGCTCCTGGCCACCACCAGCCACAACACCGAGGTCCGCCTGCTGCCGAAGGCGAGGTTCGAGGGCATCGAGCAGAGGCGGCCCCGCACTCTCCCGGTGCCCCCCAACCACTACCGCGAATGGGTCGAGGCCTGCCGGGGCGGCTCGATGCCGCTCTCAAACTTCGAGTACGCGGCGCCCTTCGCCGAGTTCCTCACAGTCGGCAGCCTCGCCACGCGCTTTCCGGGCGAGGCCCTCGAATTCGACCCGGCCACCGGCCAGATCACCAATCACCCCAAGGCGGCTGAGTTCCTCCGCTACGAGTATCGCAAGGGCTACACCATCTGAGGCAGGATTGACATGCGAAAGCGCCTGAGCCGCCGCGACTTCATGGCCGTCGGCAGCGGTCTGCTCGTCCTCGCGTCCGTTCGCAGCGCCCGCACATATGCAGCGAACGAACGGCTGCGCCTCGCCGTGTTCGGCAACATGTATAACGCGGCGCACTTCCTCCCCGCGTCGCACATCTACAACGCCGAGATCGCCGCTCTGTGCAACCCCGACCAGAGGAAGATTCCCACCATCCTCAAGTCCTGGGAGGAGCTGGCGGCGAAGCTGGCCAAGAGCCAGAACGCGGCTGAGCGGCAGGCCGCGGAGCGGTACGGCCTGATGGCCAAGGGGGAAGGGGTTGCCATTCTGGCCGACATCCGCCAACTCTTCGGCAAGGGGGGCAACCCGGTGGACGCCCTGGTCGTCTCCGACTACGACCACTTCCACGGCGTGGCCTGTGGCGCAGCCCTGCGGGCAGGCAAGCCCGTGTGCAGCGAGCGGCCGCTGGGGCTGACGATCGGCGATGCGCGCGCCCTGCGCGCCCTCGCGGCGGAGACCAAGCTGCCCACCACCTATCGAAGCCCAGGAACAGGCACAGGCGCCTTCCGCCGCGCGATGGAACTGGTCCAGGAGGGCGCGATCGGCCAGGTCCAGGAGGTCCACGTGTGGTTCAAGCGCGGGGGGCCCGACCGCGATGCGCTGCCGCAGGGCGCGCAGCCGGTCCCCGAAGGGCTGAACTGGGACCTGTGGCTGGGGCCGCTGCCCTGGCGCGAGTACCACGCGGACTGGATGGCCTATGCGCACTGGCGGGAAACGTCCAATGGCGGCCTGGGCAGCTTCGGCCCGCACACGTCAATCTTCCCCTTCCTGACGCTCGGCCTGCGCGAGCTGTGGGACGCCGAGGGGGGGCGCATCCGAGTGCTGGCGGAATGCTCGCGGCTGAACCGCGTCTCGTTCCCGCGCTGGGAGCGTGTGCGCTGGGAGGTCCCCGCTCGCAAGACGATGCCTCCGGTGACGCTCATGTGGCACCACGGGCCAGACTACGCGCCCGGCACCCGCGAACGGATACACGAGGTGATGCGCAAGTACGGCGTCACGAGGCCCGAGGAGGCCGACGCCCTGATGAAGACCGCGGGCTCCATCCTCGTCGGCACGGACGGCGCCCTGGTCGCGGACGACCACAGTGCGAACGTGGTCGCCCTGCCCAAGGAGAAGTTCGAGAAGGCCGAGACGAAGCGCCCGCAGCGCATCCTCTCGTCGCACGGGATCTATGGCGACTGGATGGAAGCTTGCCGCGGCGGCAAACCGCACATTCTGGCGACTTTCGACAATGGCGGCCCCCTCAGCGAGCTTCTGATGCTCGGCAATATCGCCACGCAGTTCCCTGGCGAGACGCTGTCCTATGACCCCGTAGCCGGGCAGCTCGCAGGCCCCGCCGAGGCCAGTCAGAAGCTGGGCTTCAGGTACCGCGACGGCTGGCAGATCTGACTCTCGCCGCCCGGGAGCGCCGGCGCGGTCGCGTCCGCCCGAACACGTCGCCGAAGCAGGTCACCGCGCCCATCCGGCACGACAGGACGGAGCGCCGCCCCTGATGCGCAGAGGGCGTGGGTGGGCGCCGCGGCTCGGCTCAGTGCTTCCCGTATTCGAGCGCGACCCCCTTGCGCTGTGCGAGGATGTAGGCCTCGAGGTCGCGCATCTCGGGGCTGTCGGGGGCCAAGCCCTTGCCACGCACGGGATGCTGGATGCACCAGTTGATCATATCGCGTAGCAGCGCCACGCGGCCCATCTGGGGCTGGAACTTGGGATACGTCTCGGGGTGCGTATTCGCGGCATCGGGGTGGCACATGTCGCACGACACCCCCACGGTGCCGCCTAAGAGGTCGGCGCTGTGGAAGATGCGCGAGCCGTTGACGACCCGCTTCTCGAGCTCGCGATTCCAGAGGAGCAGGTCGCGTTCCGTGTAGTTGCCGTACGGATGGCCCTTGCCCTGCTCGCCCTTGAGAAGGTGCGAATTGTCGGCAGGGGGCAGGATCTTGTGGCGCTCCTTCTCCTCCTCGACCCAGCGGTTGGCCCGGTCGGGGTTCCGTTGCTTCCATTGGGCCATGTGGTCAGCCACGATGGCTTGAGGGGCGCTGGCAGGCTTCGGGCTCATCGCGTGGGTGCAGCCCAGGATGAGCCCCACGGCTACCGCGCAGGCGATGATGGCCACGGTTGCCTTCGAGGCGAAAGACATCGCGGAATCCTCCAATGGCGGTGCGGTTGGCGGCTCAGAAGCTCGGGCGATTCGGTTTGGGGGGGACGCATTCCTTGCCCCAACTGGCCGTGTAGCCTTTCGCGACGGTGATCGGGTTGCGGTTCCAGAGGGCGTACACCTTGTCCACCAGCCCGTCGGGGTGGACGAGCACTTCGCCGTCGCCGCAGCCGTCGTTGGGGTTGAACGGGTCGGGCCGGCTCATCTGGATGGTCAGCTCGGGCATGCCCTGGGGCGCATAGGGCCACGGCCAGGCGGTGGAGAGCAGGCCGTGGAAGTGGATGTTGCCGATCCGGTTGGTGAGGAGCTGATGCGTGTGGCCGTGGATGACCACCACGCGGTCGAAGCGCTTGAGGATCGCCTGCACCTCGTCGGCGTCATCGGTCCAGAAGTTCCAGTTCTTGTAGAGCTTGTAGAGGGGCGAGTGGGAGAAGACGATGAGAGGGGCGCTGTTGGGCAGCTTCTCGAGGTCCTTCTGGAGCCAGGCGCGCTGCTCGGGGCCGACCGTGAAGGGGCTCTGCACCCCGTTGTCGAGGCCGGCCACGGTCATCATGCGCTCCATGGGGGTCATGCCGCGCCGGGTCCAGAAGTCCGCCTCCACCACGCTCATCAGCACGACGAAGTGCACGCCCTTGTGGTCGAACGAGTAGGTGGGCTCGCCGAAGAGCTCGCGCCATCGGGCCCCCATGTCGAGATACCAGTCATGCTCGCCGACCATGATCTTCAGGGGCGCCTTGAGGTTCTTGAGGATCTGCGCGCCCAGGTCCAGCTCATGCGCCTGGCCGAGCTGGGCCAGGTCCCCGCCGTAGAAGACGAAGTCGGGCTGGGGGTCGAGGTTGTTCACATCGTCCACGGCGCGCATCAGAGCGCGCGCGAAGCGGTCGTTGAGGTCCTTCGAGTACAGGTGGGAATCGGAGATGTAGGCGAAGCGGAAGGCGGGGGTATCCTTGGCGTCCGGGGCGCCGTGGGCCACGCTCACCGGGGCGAACGAGGCCGGCGGCACGAGGCCATGCGCCGCGGCGGCC
>ERZ795051.93-NODE-93-length-131282-cov-58.858268_pt1 | contig 131282 bp, 137 predicted proteins | sample MGYA00375135_ERZ795051 | MGnify/ENA primary metagenome ERZ795051 (study PRJEB30180, sample SAMN05720222) | activated sludge metagenome | isolation source: Anaerobic digester | place: Japan | collected 2015-05-26 ... | reverse complement strand
TGGTGCCGGTGTTGTAACAGAGATAATAGAGTAGAGGGGATAGAAGATGAGGCAGAAAATCAGGATATGCCTGAAAGCCTTTGATCATAGACTGCTTGATCAATCGGTAAAAGAGATAGTAGATGCAGCAAGAAAGACCGGTGCACAGGTTGTTGGGCCTGTTCCACTGCCCACAAGGATACAGAAATTCTGTGTTCTCAGGTCACCACACATAGATAAGAAGTCCAGGGAGCAGTTTGAGATTAGGACACATAAAAGGCTAATCGATATATTTGAACCGACCCCACAGACTGTTGATGCGCTCATGAAACTTGAACTTGCTGCTGGAGTTGATGTGGAGATAAAATCTTGAGGTGTTTTAAATGGCAAAAGCAGACCTGCTAAATATAAAGGCAGAAAAAATAGGCGAGATCGAGATAAAGGATGAGATATTTAACTGTGATGTTAAACCTCATCTTATCCACGATGTGATAAAGATGCAGCTTGCAAACAGAAGACAGGGCACAGCCTCTACAAAGACTCGGAAAGAGGTTAAGGGTAGTGGCAAGAAACCTTACAGGCAGAAGGGCACAGGAAGGGCAAGGCAGGGGAGTTATAAATCACCCTTAATGGTAGGAGGAGGTGTTGTCTTTGGTCCCCATCCCAGGGATTATAGCTACAACCTCCCCAAAAAGGTAAAAAAGAGTGCACTCAGGTCTGCCCTTACAATCCGTTTTACAGATTCCCAGATGAAGGTCCTTGACAAACTGGAATTAAACGAGATAAGCACAAAATCATTCAATGGAATCCTAAAAGACATGAACCTTACCAAACCCCTGTTTGTCATAGCTAACAAAGATGAGATTATAGAGAAATCAGCAAGGAACATACCCTATACAAAGATACTCAGGGTAGAGGGGCTAAATGTCTATGATATAATAAGGCATGAACAGCTTATCCTGACCCTTGATTCTCTCCGTAAGATAGAAGAGGTGCTTGCGCCATGAACGAATTTGATATTGTTTTAAGACCAATAATAACAGAGAAGAGCACTTTTTTAAAAGAGAATGGTAACCAGTATGTGTTTGAGGTCCAGAGGGATGCCAACAAGATAGAGATAAAGAAGGCCATTGAAAAGCTCTTTAAGGTAAAGGTACTGTCTGTTCAGATATCTGTCGTGGAAGGAAAGAAAAAACGTCTTGGTAGATTTTCTGGAAAGAGACCGGATTGGAAAAAGGCGATTGTTAAGCTCAGTCCAAAAGATAAAATAGGAATCTTTGAAGGTGCATAATGGGAACAAGAGAATATAAGCCAACCTCTCCTGGAAGGAGATTCATGAGTGCCCTTACCTATGATGAGATTACCAGGAAAGGGCCAGAGAAAACCTTGGTTGCTAAATTAAAAAAGACAGGAGGGAGAAATCACTCCGGCAAGATAACAACAAGACACATAGGCGGCGGTCATAAGAAGAAATACAGGATAATAGATTTCAAACGGAATAAATTTGAGATACCAGGGAAGGTGAGTAGCATTGAGTATGACCCCAACAGGTCAGCAAATATCGCCTTAATCAATTACAGGGACGGAGAGAAGAGATATATTATTGCACCACTTGGTCTAAAAGTAGGTGACACAGTAATATCCAGCAAAAAACCTGATACAGACATAAAAGAAGGCAATGCAATGCCCCTTGAGTATATACCCCTTGGCACATTTATCCATAATGTGGAGTTGAAGCCGGGAAAAGGCGGTCAGATTGCAAGGAGTGCAGGCAACTACTCACAGCTTATTGCCAAAGAAGGCGGATACGGACATGTCAGGTTGCCATCGGGGGAGGTCAGGCTAATAAACCTTGCCTGTATGGCTACAATAGGCCAGGTAGGAAATATAGAGCATGAAAATATCTCCATTGGAAAGGCTGGCAGACACAGATGGATGGGTATCAGGCCAACAGTGAGGGGTGCAGCAATGAACCCGGTTGACCATCCCCTTGGTGGTGGTGAGGGCAGGTCAAAAGGTGGCAGACATCCGTGCTCACCATGGGGTCAGTTGGCAAAGGGTTTGAAAACCAGAAAGAATAAGAGAACTGAAAAGTTTATAATAAAACATAGAGATAAGTAGGAGGTATCTGTGGGAAGGTCTTTAAGAAAAGGACCCTTTGTAGAAGAAAAGCTTCTAAAAAAAGTATATGAGGCAAAGAGCGCAAAAAGCTCTAAGGTTATAAAAACCTGGTCAAGGAGATCCACAATTACTCCTGATTTTATAGGGTTAACATTTGCAGTGCATAATGGAAAAAAGTTTATACCTGTTTTTGTGACCGAGGAGATGGTGGGTCATAAGATAGGCGAGTTTTCCCCTACAAGGACCTTTCACAGTCATGCAGGCGACAGAAAGGCAAAGGTTGCAAAGAGGAAGGATTAAAAAATGGAGATTATCGCAAAAACCCGAATGATAAGGATATCCCCAACAAAGGTAAGGATAGTAGCGGACTTGATAAAAAAGAAAAACGTAAATGAGGCATTAGGCATGCTGTCTTTTATGCCTCAGAAGGCCTCTTTTATATTGAAGAAACTGTTAAATAGTGCCATAGCCAATGCAAAGCAGAATAAATATATAGATATTGACAGTCTCTATGTAAAAAATATAATGGTTGATGCCGGACCAACGCTGAAGAGATTTCTCCCCAGGGCAATGGGCAGGGCAACAAAGATAAGAAAGAGAATGAGCCATATAACAATGGTATTGGACGAATCATAATATTTGGAGGTTAAATGGGTCAAAAGACAAATCCTGTAGGCTTCAGACTCGGGACAATAAAGACATGGGATTCAAGATGGTTTGCCTCTAAGAACTATGCAAAATTCTTGCTCGAGGATATGGCGATTAAGAGGTTTTTAAAAAAGAAACTCTATCAGGCAGGGATCTCAAAGATAGAGATAGAAAGGGCAGCCAATAAAGACAAAAGGGTTAAGGTGAACATACATACTGCAAGACCGGGTCTTGTTATAGGAAGAAAAGGTGCTGAGGTAGAGGTCTTGAAAAAAGAACTCCAGGCAATGACGGAAAAGGAGGTAATCCTTAATATCAATGAGGTCAAGAGGCCTGAGACAGATGCCCAGCTTGTTGCAGAAAATATCGCACTCCAGATTGAAAGAAGGGTTTCCTTTAGAAGGGCCATGAAGAGAAATGTGTCCCAGGCATTAAAATTCGGTGCCAAAGGCATAAAGGCCATGTGTTCTGGGAGGCTGGCGGGTGCAGAGATGGCAAGGACAGAATGGTATAGAGAGGGGAGGGTCCCCCTCCAGACAATAAGGGCAGATATAGACTATGGTTTTGCTGTTGCATCAACTAAATACGGTGTTATAGGGATCAAGGTCTGGATATACAAAGGTGAAATCTATCAGGAGACAATATAATGCTTGCGCCAAAAAGGGTTAAATACAGAAAACAACAAAAAGGAAGGATGAAGGGGGTTGCCAGCAGGGGTAACGAGATAAGCTTTGGCGACTTTGGTTTGCAATCCCTTGAGTGTGGTATTCTTACAGCAAGACAGATTGAGGCAGCCCGTATTGCCCTGACAAGATATGTCAAGAGGGCAGGCAAGGTGTGGATAAGGGTATTTCCCGATAAACCCATTACAAAAAAACCTGCAGAGACAAGGATGGGCAAGGGAAAAGGCCCTAATGAAGGATGGGTTGCCGTTGTCAAGCCTGGTAAGATTATATATGAGATAAAGGGTGTCCCTGAAGATAAGGCAAGGGAGGCACTCAGGATTGCATCTCATAAACTCCCTATAGAGACAAGATTCGTTGTAAGAAGCGAGGAAAAATGAAGGCAAAGGAAATTAAAGAACTCACTGTAGAAGAGCTTTTGAAAAAGAAGAGGGATATAAAGGAAGAGATATTTAATCTCCGATTTCAGCATTCTACCGGACAATTGGAGAATACTGCAAGGATGAGGCTTCTTAAAAGGGATATTGCAAGGATAGAAACTGCTTTGAGACAAAAGGAGTCGAAGGGGTAGGCATGGAATTAAAAAAAGTAGCCCATAAAAGAAAGATGACCGGGATTGTTTTAAAGGACAAGATGGATAAGACTGTTGTTGTAGAGGTGGAAAAATTCCATAAACATCCAAAATACCACAAATATATAAAGACAAAGAAGAGATACAAGGCCCATGATGAGCAGAACAGATGTTCAATAGGGGATAAGGTATTGATAGTAGAGGCAAGACCATTGAGCAAAGACAAGAGGTGGCTGGTAAAGGATATTATCAGAAGAGAAGAGCCTGTGGCAGCAATACAGGAAGAGGTGGTAAGCGATGATACAAGAGAAAACTAAACTTCAGGTAGCAGACAACTCTGGGGCAAAAAAACTGGGCTGCATAAGGATTCTGGGTGGCTCAAGGAAGAGATACGGTACAGTGGGTGATATAATAGTTGCCTCGGTAAAGGAAGTTATACCTAACTCAAAAGTCAAAAAGGGCGATGTTGTTAAGGCAGTTATAGTAAGAACAAAAAAAGAGATAAAGAGGTTTGACGGCTCTTACGTCAAGTTTGATGATAATTCAGCAGTTATTATAAATCAGTATAACGAGCCAATCGGGACAAGGATTTTCGGACCGGTAGCAAGGGAATTGAGGGCAAAAAAGTTCATGAAGATTGTCTCCCTGGCACCTGAGGTTGTATGACACAGAGAAAAAGGCAAAGAGAACACCTAAGCAGACTGCTTAAGGTTAAAAGTTCATTTTGAGGTAGATATGGAAGAAAAGCATTATCAGATAAGAAAAAATGACCTTGTTATGGTGACAACAGGTAAGGACAAGGGTAAGACTGGCAAGGTCTTGAGGATAATAAAGAAGAAAGACAGGGCTGTAGTCGAGAAGGTTAATATGATAAAAAGGCATGTAAAGCCGAGCCAGAAGTCTAAGGGCGGTATAATGGAGAGGGAGAGCCCCATACATATATCTAACTTAATGATCTATTGCGAGAAGTGTTCGAAGCCGGTTAGGGTTGGCAGGAAGATACTCGAAGACGGGAAAAAGGTAAGATTTTGCAAAAAGTGTAATGAAGTTATAGATAAGTAGGAGGAAATACTTGAAGACAGAATACATGGAATTCTACAGAAAAGAGGTTGTTCCTGCTTTGATGAGGAGATTTAAATACAAAAATATAATGGAGGTCCCCAGACTCGAAAAGATTGTAGTAAATATCGGTCTTGGAGAGGCTATCCAGAATATAAAGGTCCTCGACAGTGCCTCTAACGATATAATGCTCATTACAGGTCAGAAACCCGTTATTACCAAGGCAAAGAAGTCTATTGCATCTTTTAAGCTCAGGGCAGGCATGCCAATAGGCACAATGGTAACCTTGAGGGGCGAGAGGATGTATGAGTTTTTCCACAAGCTTGTTACTATAGTGCTACCAAGGGTCAGGGACTTTAAGGGCGTATCACCCAAGTCATTTGACGGAAGAGGAAATTATACACTTGGCTTAAGGGAGCAGATAATCTTCCCAGAGATAGATTATGATAAGGTGGATAAGATAAGGGGCATGAACATAACTATAACTACAACTGCTAAGACGGACGAAGAGGGGTTTGAACTCATAAAACTCATGGGTATGCCCTTCAGGAGCTGACGGAGGAATAGATGGCAAGAAAGGCTATGATAGAAAAGGCAAACAGGACCCCAAAGTATCAGGTAAGGACCAGAAACAGATGCTCCATCTGTGGAAGGCCAAGAGGCTATCTGAGAAAGTTCAAGATATGCAGGATATGCTTCAGGGGTTATGCCCTTAGGGGAGAGATCCCCGGGGTTGTAAAATCGAGCTGGTAAGGGGGCATTAATGGGTATGGTAGATCCTATAGCCGATATGTTAACGAGGATAAGAAATGCAATAATGGCACGTCATGAGTATGTGGACGTCCCTTATTCTAATATGAAGTACAATATATCGAAGATACTTAAAGATGAGGGCTATATTAGAAACTGCAAGGTCTTTGTGGATGAGAACAGGAAAAAATTCCTGAAGATCTATATAAGCTATGATGAGAATAATAACAGCGTTATAACCGGGCTTAAAAAGATAAGTAAGCCAGGCAGAAGGGTCTATGTTAAGACAGGGGATATTGCAAGGTTAAAAAACAGACTTGGCCTTGTAATAATCTCTACATCACAGGGTCTCATGACAGATATAAATGCAAGAAAAAACAAAATCGGAGGGGAACCTCTCCTGATGGTCTGGTGAGGTGTTTTATGTCAAGGATTGGAAGAAAACCTATTACTCTCCCTGAATCTGTGAAAATAGAGGTTAGAGATGGTGAGGTCCATGTCTCAGGTGCAAAGGGCTCACTTAAAAGACCAATTCTGGAGGGTATATCAGTAGAGATAGACGGCAAAGTTGTCTATGTGAAAAGGGCAAGTGACGACAAGAAGATAAGAAGCTACCATGGTTTAATGAGGACACTCATCTCAAATATGGTAGAGGGGATAGATAAGGGTTTTGAGAAGAAACTGGAGATCATAGGGATTGGGTACAGGGCAGAGATGCAGGGTGATAATCTTGTATTTTATCTCGGTTATTCACATCCTATACAGTTTCCTCTGCCGGCTGGCATATCAGCACAGGTGGATAAGCAGACCCTTGTAACTATAAAGGGTATAGATAAGGAGCTTGTCGGCCAGGTCGCTGCAAAGATAAGGGGACTGAGAAAGCCAGATGTCTATAAGAATAAAGGCATCAAATATGTCGGCGAGGCCTTGAGGAAAAAGGCTGGTAAAAGCGGGAAATAAGAGGTAGAAGATGCAGAGAAAAGAAAAGGTTGAAGCAAGGCTAAAGAGAAAAAAGAGAATAAAGATGAAGATTTCTGGCACCAAGGACAAACCCAGACTGTGCGTCTATAAGAGTCTGAAGGGCATTTATGCCCAGCTGATAGACGACCAGGAAGGAAGGACTATAACAGGTATCTCTACTCTAAATAAAGAGATTAAGGGACAGATTAAATCAGGCGGAAATATAGAGGCAGCAAAAAAGGTAGGGGAGTATATAGGAAAAAAGGCTATAGAGCTCGGCATAAAGCATGTTGTATTTGACAGAAACGGCTTTAAATACCATGGAAGGGTCAAGGCCCTTGGTGATGCTGCAAGAGAGGCAGGTCTTTTATTCTAAACAGGAGGTTCCATATTGGTTGATAAAAAAGGTTTAGAGCTTGAAGGCGTAGAACTGCAGGACCGTTTGGTCTATATAAATAGGGTAGCAAAGGTCGTAAAAGGTGGGAGGAGATTTAGTTTCAGTGCCATAGTGGTCGTGGGTGACGGAAACGGCAGGGTCGGTTATGGACTTGGAAAGGCAAATGAGGTCCCTGATGCCATAAGAAAGGCAATTGAGCAGGCAAAAAAAGAGCTTGTCAAGGTCCCGGTAACCAAAGGCACAATACCCCATCAGATAAAGGCAAAGTATGGAACAAGCGAGGTATTTATGAAGCCTGCCAAGGAAGGAACAGGTGTTATAGCAGGCAGGGCAGTGAGAGCTGTAGTTGAGGTGGCAGGGATAACAAACATACTTACCAAATGCTATGGTTCCAGGAATTACCATAATGTGGTCAAGGCAACCATAAAAGGCCTTACAATGCTCAAATCACCGGAGGTTGCACTGAGACAGAGGGGAAAGCTAAAGGCCGAGGAGGTATAATGTGAATCAGCTCAGGATAAAATGGGTGCGAAGCACAATATCGTGCACGAAGGATATGAGGGATACAATCAGGAGCCTCGGATTTAAAAGGTTAAATGAGGAAAGGATAGTAAAAAATACACCTGAGATTAGAGGTATGATTAAAAAGGTGATCCATCTGGTCAAGGTTGTGGAGGAAATATAAGAGATGAAGCTCAGTGATTTAAGACCTATTGAAGGCTCAAAGAAGAATAGGAAGAGGGTTGGCAGGGGCACAGGCTCTGGTCATGGGACAACTGCCACCTATGGGAATAAAGGACAGCGGGCAAGGAGCGGGGGCTCAAAAGGAAAAGGATTTGAGGGTGGTCAGATGCCCCTTACCAGGAGGATACCAAAGAGGGGCTTTAAAAATCCATTCAGAAAAGAATATGCCATTGTAAAGGTCAGTGACCTGGAAAAATTCAGGGGTTATGAACAGGTAGTAACTGTTGATGATTTCCTTACAAAAGGGGTTGTAAAAAAATTAAAAGACGGCATAAAACTCCTTTCCAATGGGGATATAGATTTTCCTGTAAAGGTAAAGGTTCACAAGGCATCTAAAGCTGCCATTGAAAAGATTAAAAAATTAGGTGGTGATGTGGAGGTATTGAGTTAATGGGGGGTTTCCAGAATATTGGAAAAATCCCTGAGCTTAAAAGAAGGATATTAATATCACTGGCATTACTTGCCGTATACAGGATAGGTGTTCATATACCTACCCCTGGTATAGATGGAAGGGTGCTGGCAGGGATATTTGAAAGGGCAAAAGGGACACTCCTTGGTTTTTTTGATATGTTTGCCGGTGGTGGCCTGGAGCGTCTCTCTGTGTTTGCCCTGGGGATTATGCCTTACATCAGTGCATCTATTATATTGCAGTTGTTGACTGTAGTAGTCCCTACACTGGAGAGGCTATCAAAAGAAGGAGAGGCAGGAAGGAGAAAGATAACCCAGTATACAAGATACGGGACCATAATTATAAGTCTTATACAGGGCTTTGGCATTGCCGTTGGGCTTGAGCAGATGAGGGGCGCAGCAGGAGAGCTTGTTGTCTATAATCCTGGGTGGAGTTTCAGGATTATGACCATGATAACCCTTACTGCAGGGACATCTTTTATTATGTGGCTTGGAGAACAGATAACAGAAAAGGGGATAGGAAACGGTATCTCCCTTATTATATTTGCAGGTATTGTGGCAAGGATGCCCAATGCCATAGCCGGGACAATGAGCCTTGTGAGTTCCGGGGAGATGAACTGGTTTGTTGTGCTATTGATAATAATTATGATGCTGTTAGTAGTTGCCTTTATACTGTTTATGGAGACATCCCAGAGGAGGATCCCTGTCCAGTATGCAAAGCGTGTAGTGGGCAGGAGGATGTATGGTGGACAGTCTACACACCTGCCATTAAAGGTCAATACAGCAGGTGTTATCCCGCCCATATTTGCATCCTCAATACTTATGTTTCCGGCAACCATTGCAAGTTTTATAGCCCATCCGTATATGAAAAAATTTGCAGAACTCCTGACACCAGGTAGTCTTCTCCATGAGATTTTATATATAGGTTTTATAATCTTTTTCTGTTTCTTTTATACTGCCATAGTCTTTAATCCAGATAATGTGGCAGATAATATGAAAAAGTATGGGGGCTATATACCTGGTATAAGACCCGGCAAAAAGACATCAGAGTATATAGAAAAGATTCTCTCCAGGATAACACTAGTAGGGGCTTTATATATATCTTTTGTCTGTGTTTTGCCGACCTTACTTGTGAAAAAGTTTAATGTCCCCTTTTATTTTGGTGGGACCGCACTTTTGATAGTTGTAGGTGTTGCCCTTGATACAATACAGCAGATAGAGTCTCATCTTATCTTGAGACACTATGATGGTCTCGTTAAAAAATCTGCGAGGATCAAGGGCAGGAGATGATGTGTCTTTAGATCATGCATAGATTATGATAATAATAAAGACACCATCTGAGATAGAGAAGATTAGAGTTGCCAGTATCTATGCTATGGAGATGCTGTTATATCTGAAGGATAACATAAAGGCAGGTATCAGGACCATAGAGCTTGAGATGTTATGTGAACAAAAGATAAAGAGTGATAAAAAGATTAAGGCAGCTTTTAAGGGTTACAATGGTTATCCCTTCTGTCTCTGCGTATCAGTGAATGATGAGGTGGTTCATGGAATGCCAGGTAACCGTATATTAAAAGAAGGTGATATAGTCAGTCTTGACTTTGGCGCCAGATATGATGGCTTTTACGGTGATGCTGCCCTGACCGAGGCAGTAGGGTCTATATCTGATGAGACAAAAAGGCTTCTAAAGATTACAGAGGAGTCTTTATATAAAGGCATTGAACAGACAAGAGAGGGCAATAGGCTCAATGATATATCAAATGCCATACAGACCCACGCAGAATCAGCAGGGTTCTCCGTTGTAAGGGAATTTGTAGGGCATGGGATAGGTGCAAGCCTCCATGAAGAACCTCAGGTCCCCAATTATGGCGAGAAAGGAAGGGGCATCAGGTTAAAAAGGGGTATGGTATTTGCAATTGAACCTATGATAAATATGGGAAGAAGCGAGGTTATGATAAAAGAGAACGGCTGGACTGCAGTAACTAAAGATGGTTCCTTATCTGCTCATTTTGAGCACACTGTTGCCATAACAGATAAGGGGCCTGAGATATTGAGTAAGATATAGAGATTATGCCAAAAGGTGAAGGGATAGAGATTGAAGGAACGGTAATAGAGCCTTTACCCAATGCCATGTTCAGGGTAGAGCTCCCCAATGGCCATAAGGTCCTTGCCCATGTATCAGGCAAGATGAGGATGCACTATATAAAGATTTTAAAGGGTGATAAGGTAGTGGTTGAGCTTTCTCCTTATGATCTAACAAGAGGCAGAATAATTTACAGGGTTAAGTAGGAGGTTGTCATGAAGGTAAAACCTTCTGTAAAGAAAAGGTGTGATAAGTGCAAGATAATCAAGAGAAAAGGCGTACTAAGGATAATATGCGAAAACCCAAAACATAAACAGAAGCAGGGTTAAGGAGGTATAGATTGGCAAGAATTGCAGGTGTTGATATACCCAGGGAAAAGAGGATAGAGATAGCATTAACATATATCTATGGGATTGGGAGATCGCTGTCCAACAAGATACTCTCTGAGGCAGGCATAAGCCCTGATAAAAGGACAAACACCCTCACAGAAGAAGAGATAGCAAAGATTAGAGACATCATAGAGAGGTCATACAAGGTAGAGGGTGACCTGAGAAAAGAGGTCAGTATAAACATCAAGAGGCTTATGGATATAGGTTGCTACAGGGGTTTAAGACACAGAAAGGGTTTGCCGGTGAGGGGTCAGAGGACAAGGACCAACTCCAGGACAAGAAAAGGCCCGAGAAAGTCTCAGATGAAAAGAAAGAAATGAGGTGGATAGATGGCAAAGACCAGAAAAACCGGTAAAAAAAAGGTAAAGAAGAATATACCAACAGGCCAGGCATACATACAATCCAGTTTTAATAATACGATTATCACCATAACAGACCCTCAGGGGAATGTTATATCATGGTCCAGCGGAGGGGTTGTAGGGTTTAAGGGTTCAAGGAAGAGCACACCCTTTGCTGCCCAGCTTGCTGCAGAGAATGCGGCAAAAAAGGCCATGGAAAATGGCTTGAAGACTGTTGATGTGTATATTAAAGGGCCAGGGGCAGGGAGAGAGGCTGCATTAAGGGCACTTCAGAGCGCAGGATTAAAGATACACCTCATCAGGGATATCACACCTATACCTCATAACGGGTGCAGGCCACCCAAAAGAAGAAGGGTTTAAGGAGGAAGGAATTGTCAAGATATATAGGACCATCATGCAGGTTGTGTAGAAGAGAAGGTATAAAGCTTTTTCTCAAAGGAGAGAGATGCTACACAGAGAAATGTGCAATAGAAAAGAGAAACTATCCACCTGGTGTCCATGTTGATACAAGGGGAAAGATAATGGAATATGGGATAAGGCTCAGGGAGAAACAAAAAGTGAGAAAAATTTATGGCCTGAGCGAAAAGCAGTTCAAGCGATTTTTTAATATAGCTGAAAGGAAACAGGGTATAACAGGCTCTAACTTCCTTATTCTATTAGAACGTCGCCTGGATAGCATGGTCTACAGGCTCGGTTTTGCTACATCACGCAAAGAGGCGAGACAGCTTGTATCCCATAGGCATATACTGGTAAATGGAAAATGTGTCAATATCGCATCATATCTTGTAAAGGCCGGGGATGAGATATCAGTAAAAAATAAAGAACTTGTAACAGTTAAAAATGCCCTCGAGTCTGTGGTAAGACGAGGACTACCTACATGGATAGAACTCGATAAAGAAAATATGAAAGGTATTATAAGGCAGCTACCTTCGAGAGAAGATATTACAATGCCTATTAAAGAACAACTTATCGTTGAATACTATTCAAGATAGTTTCTTACCCCTAAGGAGGGTATATGTCTATGTTTGAAAAAAATTGGCAGGAATTAATAAAACCAGCTAAGATTGATATAGAAAAAAAGGAAGATAATTATTTAAAGTTTTCTGCTGAACCCTTTGAGAGGGGATACGGTATTACAATAGGCAACTCCCTGAGGAGGGTACTCCTCTCTTCCATAATGGGAGGAGCTATAACATCTGTCTGGATAGATGGCGTTGACCATGAATTCTCTACCATTAGGGGTGTAAAAGAGGATGTAACAGAGATAATACTGAATCTGAAAAAGGTTGTTTTAAGGGTAAGCGATGATAAGACAAGGGTCATCAAGATAGACGAGAAGGGCAAAAAAGAGGTGACTGCAAAAGATATAATCCATGATGGGACAATAGAGATAGTGAACCCTGACCATCATATAGCAACCCTGAGTGAAGATGCCAGGCTATACATGGAGATGAAGGTTAAGGCAGGAAGGGGCTATGTGCCTTCTGAGATGAATTATAATGAAAATGACCCCCTTGGGACAATACCCATAGATTCCATATTTACACCCATCAAAAAGGTAAGCTATAATGTAACACCTGCAAGGGTTGGTTTTAGAATGGATTATGACAAACTCACCATGGAGATATGGACAAACGGGAGCATAAGCCCCCTTGATGCACTATCCTTTGCCGCCAAAATAATCAAAGAACAGATGAAGATATTCATACATTTCGATGAATTTGAGGATGAGACAGAGACTCAGGAACGGGGATTAGAGAAACAGGATTTCAATGAAAATCTCTTCAGGAGTGTGGATGAATTAGAGCTTTCAGTGAGAAGTGCCAATTGCTTAAAGAATGCAAACATAAAATACATAGGTGAGCTCGTTCAGAAGACAGAGCAGGAGATACTAACAACAAAGAACTTTGGTAGAAAATCCCTGAACGAGATCAAGGAGATACTCTCCTGTATGGGGCTGAGATTGGGTATTAAACTCGATAACTTCCCTTCCAGGGAGGAATTGGATAAAATGTCGGTAAAAAGAAAAGACCATATATAATATGAGGTTATCATGAGGCATCTTAGAAGAGTAAAAAAATTAAACAGAACAAAAAGCCATAGAGAGGCACTTTTAAAGAATCTCGCCATCTCTCTTTTTGACCATGAGAGTATAAAGACAACCAATACCAAGGCTATGGTGCTTAAAGGTGTGGCAGACAGACTTATAACACTGGCAAAAAGGAAAGACCTCCATTCTCTCAGGCAGGCCTTTGCCTTTCTGAGAAACAAACAGGTTGTTAAAAAGCTCTTTACTGATATTGGTGACCGCTATGCCACTATAAATGGCGGTTATACAAGGGTCCTTAAGATTGGAAGGCGAAAGGGCGACAATGCACCTATGGCCATAATAGAACTGACACAGAAAAAGGAAACAGTAGACAATAAAGAAAAAAAATAGTTATATATAATCATGTACTGGGGGATCGTTCAACGGCAGGACAACGGACTCTGACTCCGTGAATTGGGGTTCAAATCCCTATCCCCCAGCCAGTATTTGCTGTATTTTTAAATAAAGGGTTTGATTCAAGGATGCCTTAAAAATTTTCTTATCGCAATTATTAATGCAATAAAAAACAAAGTCTACTACCCCTGTCGACAAATTTTTACATAATAAAATATTGTCTATGAAAACAGAAAACAAAGAGGTATTGCTTATTCATATGGGAGGGCTCGGTGATGTGTGTCTTTCTGAGTCTCTATTTTTTTCCCTCTCAAGACATTTCAGGGATTCCCTTATTGCATGCGGCATAAGGAGGTTTATAAATCTTTTTTCTGATTATTTTATCCGCATAGAAAATATAGAATCGGCAAAATGGCTTTTTCTCTTTTCCCAGAAACCATCGGATATTACTTGGAAGAGGATAATATTCACAGGTAAAGATAGACATGGGTCTTTAAGGACAAGGCTTGAGCGATTTTCAAGAGACCCTATAATTTTTATAGATATGTATCCTGAAGCACCAAAAGACCCTACACCTGTCCACGTTGAGGATTATCAGTTAAGGCAGCTTGTAAAATACAATATTGAGCCCCACAGGAAGGAGATTGTCCCATTGAAGACAGACAGGGTTATCTTATATCCTGAGAGGGGCTTTAAGAAAGAAAAATGGGGATATGATAATTTTGTGGAACTCTACAGGATGCTGATGGATAAAGGTGTGCCTACACTTTTACTTGAATCCTTTGATACTGTCAAAACCATTGAAGGCTCTGTTATTATTAGAGAACTAAATGATGTGAAGGATTTTTTTTCAGAGGGTGGTATATTTGTATCCAATGACTCAGGGATGGCACACCTTGCCGGAGCCTGCGGGCTCTATACGGTTACTATATTTACCGATTTTGACCCTTATGTCTGGCACCCCAGGGGTAGAAATATATCGTTAATCAACAAAAACAGTGAAATTGAGACAGGCATGGTGATAGAAACAATTTATAAAATCATGGGTATACATGGAAAGTAAAGACAAGATAGAGACATATGTAAAACCATGCAAAAGTATTATATTCGGCCTAAAGCGTGTGCTTTTTTAGAAATTTTTCTATCTCTGCATTTACTGATTCTGGTTTTTCCAGCATAACCATATGTCCTGCATCCTCTATGATGACAAGTTCAGAGGATCTTATATGTGATTTAAGGTACTCTGCATATTTAGGCGGGGTGAGATTATCATCCTTACCGCATATAATCAGTACAGGCGATTTAATCAAATCTAAACTGTCCATGAGATTGAAACAATCACAGGCGTAAAAGTCTCTGTATATAATCTCTGGAGGGCATTTAGAGGTCTCATTTAAGTGCTCGTCTATAAGACCTTTTTCTGATTTGTCAGAAAATGCAAATCTTATAATCTGCTTTATTGTTTTGTCTTTATCGTTTAATATGCCGTGGAGGATCTGCGGCAGGACCCTGAGTCTGGCCCCGGTTCCTATGAGGATAAGACCTTTTGTTATATCTGGATATGAAATGGCAAAGGACATGGCAATTGCGCCACCTAGAGAGTGACCGGCTATATAACAATGTTCAATCCCTGCCTCTCTTATAGCATTAAAAACAGCTTCTCTGTAACCTTCAACTGACTCGCAACCATCACCAGGAGACATCCCGTGTCCAGGGAGGTCTAAAAGCACCACCTCCATTGATCGGACAAGATAATCCCTCTGTCTGTGCCATATGCGTGTATTTAACCCTGAGCCGTGGATAAAGACAACCTTTTCACCATTTCCATATCTCTCTATATTTAAAGTCACTTTTTTCTCCTTTTATAGAGGTTTGTATAGAAAATATGATAACACAGGACTGCCCAATTTTGGAATTACCAGGGTTGCATTGGGTTAATGAAATATCAACAATTTCACCCTATGCCCTACCTATATCGTCGTCCTTACCCATGGTTTTCCAGAAAAGCTCATCCATTTCCGGCGACATAGAGGGCGTATAGCCTTTGTCTGTTGACCTGATTCTTGTATCGTAGATACCCTCAAGCTGTGGTAAAAAAACCTTTATCTCCGGTGTGTTTTTTATCCTCTCGTTTATAATATTTAGCTGTTCCCGGGCATTTTCTATGTCCTCGTTATTTATGGGGATACCGTATAGCATATTAAGTATCTCCATGAGCCTTACCTTTGCTATATAGTCCTCTTCCAGGACCACATATTGGGGTATAGATACTATAAAGGCCGTGGCATCTATACCTGATTCTGCAGCCCCTTTGGTAATGAGATTTACAATGGTTGAAGGGCCATGATAGACAATAGGCAGGGCATTAATCTTGCCTATATCCCTGATGGCACTATCGCCCATGCCATAACCACTTATAAGAAGCGGCCGCGTGTGAGGGACTGTATCATACATACTCCCAAGGAGTGTATATCTTGATGCCTTTAACTTTTTTAAAAGCTTCATAATAGAGTATATAAAAAATTCTGCATTGTTGTGTGGTTCTAAAAGTCGCAGTAGAATAATGTCATCCTGTCCTTCTCTTTTTATAAGCTTGACTGTGGTATTGGGGATTCTTATATCCTTTATGCCCTCTTCATCTATATGTATAGTAGGTCTATATCTGGTAAAGTCATAGAAATTACCGGGCCTTGAGAGTCTTCCAAGCTCAATAGCATTGAACTGTCTCTCCAATTCGTTTAATACCATGGTGCCCACATTGTTTACATCTATCCATGGTCTTAAGATGGCAAAGACTGAAGTATGATCTATGTCATCAGCAGCATTGTTTAATTGAAAACCGCCTATCTGCAAAAAGACCTCCTAAAACGGATTATATCAGATTTATTATAATCAAGGTAGGATTTTTTGCTCCCCTGTAAACCCTATGTTCCTGAGTCAAATTTTTTTTAATGAAATGCTTGACAAGTTTTTAATCAGTTTCTAAAATGGGTTATAATGGGTATAAGTTCATATATAATTTATATTTAGGGGGTGATATATCAGGACAATTCAATAAGATTTTAGCGGACGGTAGAGGACAGTTTTAAAACTACAAAGAGCAGTTATTTATGTTCCCACGGCTTGATATTTAAATAGATAGATTTTTTAAAGCGTTACGAAATAGGGGGGAGGGTAGGTTATGTGGGAAAATATAAGTTTTAAAAAATGTGAGTCCTTTCTAAAACTTCATTTCTATCAAAAAAAAGAAATCACTACTATAAGACCAACCATAACAATCTCAAGGGCAGAGGGGGCAGGTGGCCATACAGTTGCCTCGAATCTTGCTGATTATCTCCAGAATAAGACATACTCCCATGAAGAATGGACTATCTTTGATAGAAACCTTGTTGAGAAGGTGATTGAGGAATATAAACACCAGAAGCATATTGCTGAATTTATGGATGAGGCGCACAAATCTATGATAACCGATGCGTTTGAGGAGCTTATCGGCCTCCACCCCTCAAAATGGAAACTTATTGAGCAGACCAATATAACTATCTTGAGGATTGCCCAGAAAGGCAATGTTATTATTGTGGGCCGTGGTGCCAATATTATCACAAAAGACCTGGAAAATGCCTTTCATGTCCGTCTGGTAGGGTCATTTGAAAAGAGGGTAAAACAGGTTCAGAAGGTTTATAATCTTAATAAAGAAGATGCGGAGAACTTTGTTAAAAAAGAGGACGAGGACAGGAGACGTTATCTAAAAGATAACTTCGGCAAGGATATAGACGACCCCCTGCTATATCACTTAATTATCAATACTGACCAGATGAGTTTTGATGAGGCAACAAGGCTTATAGGTGATGCGGTGATAAAACGGTTTAAACTCGATAAGCCTGAAAAGAGGGTGTTTAAGGGAGAATCAATTTATATAGGCCCAGAAGCCCGTCATTAAAAGAGGTTATGCTATGCGCGATGTCATTGAGAAGATAGTATCTACAGAGGCTGAGGCCAAGGCAGTAGTAGAAAAGGCAAAATCTGTAAGGGACCAGATTCTTTCAGATGCAAGGAAAAAGGCACAGGATATCCTTGAGAAAGCACGTCAGGAGGCCCTTATTGAAGCAGAGAATATAATCAATGCAGCAGTAGAGGCAGCAGAGATGGAAAAACAGATGAAGCTGACCCATGCGGCAAAGGATATAGAGAATAGATTTACCTTAAAGCCGGAGACAAAAAAGGCAGCAATAGACCTTATAATCAGACACGTATGCAGACTACCATAAAAGGCGAGATTAACGACAACCTAATTATTACAAAAAGGCAGAGAATAGCCAGTGACCTGGATTACCTGACAGCTCGTCTCCATGCCCGTTATAGTAAAATGGCCGTAGGGGATAGGGCAGTTGAGCTCTGTCGAATCCAGAACATGGCTGATTTATTCCAGACCATATATCCCGATAAAGGCATAACGGACATAACAGATTTTCAGCGAAGATGCGTCTTTGATTTAATCTCCGAGATATATAACTTCAGGATGTATCTATCTGGTCCAGGCGCCAGTTTGATAGATTGGGTCATGACTCGTTTTCAGATAGAGAATCTCAAGATATTGCTCAGGGCATATTTAACCAATACCACCTTTGAAGAGGTGGACAGATATATTTTTTATCTCCCAGGGGATTTGTCTCTAAATATCACAGGACTTGTAAAGGCTGAGTCTATTGAGGAATTTATACGTCTTACACCCAAGGGTATTATCCAGGATAGTCTGGAGAGGGTCCTCAAGAAATACAATGAGTATAGAAGGCCTTTTTTCTTTGAGGCTGCAATGGACTGTGGCTATTATAACGAACTTATAAGCCGTTGTGAGGGAATACCAAAAAAAGAACGTGACATTATAAACCCCATAATACATCAAGAGATTGATATATATCACCTCATGCTTATAACAAGGGGTAGGTTTGTCTATAATATACCCCCAGAGGTTCTAAAGCCCTTGCATGTAGAAGGAACGAGAATGCCCAAGAGGTTTTTTACTGCCATGCTGGCTGACCCTGACATAGCCTCTGTGGCAAATCGGTTAGAGAATCGTGTAGTTGACCATCTGCCAATAGAATTTGGAAAAATAGAAGGGGCTAAGGATAACGAGGCCCCAATCCTTGAATCTCTGGCATGGAGACGCCTCTGCCATTTATCCAATCAGGCATTTCGGAAAAGTCATATGGGTCTCGGGGCAATCGTCGGTTATATAGGTCTCAGGCGTATTGAGGTTGCCAATCTTACAGCGATATCTGAAGGCATAAGGCAGAAGCTCTCGCCGGATACCATACGCAGGCATCTAATTATCCATACGGATTTAGAGGTTTTCTATGTTTAGTGCAGAGCCTATGATGCATATCCAGGCTGTTATCCTTGCAAGGGATGAAAGGGCTGTGCTAATGGGGCTTGGTGAGCTTGGGGCTGTTCATCTTACTAAGACAAAATCTGGTTATGGCCATGAGTCCAGTGAATTACCGGATAAATCCAGTGAGCTTGCCCGGTTAGAACGTATCCGTAACCGTATCCAAGAAATAAGGCAGTCCATTGACCTTGCTCCATCTTACATAGAACCATCTTCCAAGGATATGTCCATAGAAAAGGCAGAGGATATACTGGATGACATGGAAAAAAAATGCAGGGAGGTACTTGAAGAAAAACAGCAGATAATCCATCGCCAGAAAGAACTTACAGAGGTCTCCCAAACGCTTTATTCTTATAGTGGATTTGCAATACCCCTTATAGGACCCGATGAGTTTGCATTCCTCCATTTTGCCACCGGCATTCTCCCCCAGCAGAATTTTGAAAGGATTTTGAGGGATGTAGGCGATAGGGCAGCCTTGATTACATTATCCCAGCAGAGAAATCAACAGGTGCTCCTTGCTATGACCACCAGGGATTACAGTCAGGAGCTTGAAAGCATACTTCAAAAGGCTGGTTTTCAGAAAGAGTCCCTGCCTGTTGAAAAAGGTGCAACTATTGACAGTCTCTTAGAAAAAAACAAGATTGAATTGGGCACACTATCTTCTAAATTAGAAGAGATAAATAAGAGAATAGATGCGCTCAGAGAGGAATTTAAAGATATTCTCGCCGAGATTGAATGGTTTGTGGATCTGGAGTTCAAGCTCAATGAGGCAGGTCAGAAATTCACTCGGACAGATGTTACAGTGATGCTTTCAGGCTGGGCACCAAGCCGGGATATAGGGTTGATTGAAAAGAGGTTGAAAGACATAACAGGTGGCCGATATATCCTTAATCTTATCCCCCCTGATACCTCAATAGAGGAACAGGTCCCTGTCCTCCTCAGGCATCCGTGGTTTTTAAGGCCCTTTGAGATGCTCGTCGCAGCCTATGGTCTTCCCAATTACAGGGAGCTTGAACCAACACTTTTTGTGGCCTTAAGCTATATTGTCATGTTCGGGATGATGTTTGGAGATGCCGGTCATGGCCTGGTTCTTGCCGGTTGTGGTGTTGCTGCCCTTGTTTTAAGTCGTTCAAGACAGGTCAGGGATTTCGGTGTACTACTCATATTTGCCGGTCTGTCGAGCATGGTCTTTGGCGTTGTATATGGGAGTTATTTTGGTATAGAGGAATTAAAGAAATACGCCATATGGCATGACCCGCTCGATTGTGACCCTATTAAACTCATGTATGGGGCAATAACCATAGGTATAGTCATGATAAGCCTTGGTCTTATCCTTAATGCTATCAACCATTTTAAGAGGGGTAATTTTGTTGCCGGGATACTGGACAAGTTCGGTTTAATAGGCATTGTATTCTACTGGGGTGCCCTTATCATACTCATAAAAGGGGCTGCTATAAAGGCATCTGGGCTCATGGGTATCTTTTTGGTCTTGTTTCTCGGTGTCCCTATCATAGGCTGGGCTATTAAAGAACCTATAGAACATATATTAAGGCACAAAAAAGAAGGGCACCATGAAGGGGAAGAGGGGATTGTTGCCGCCATCATGGAGTCATGTGTGGGTGCCTTTGAGGCCATACTTAGCTATCTTGCCAATACTATAAGTTTTGTCCGTCTTGCAGCCTATGCAATGAGCCATGCTGCATTACTATTTGCTGCATTTATGGTTGCCAAGGAGGTAAAGGGTATACCTTATGTGGGCAGTGCATTCAGCATAGTGATTATTATACTGGGAAATATTGTAGCTATTGTTTTGGAGGGCGTTATTGCCTCTGTTCAGGCATTACGTCTTGAATACTACGAGTTTTTTGGTAAATTTTTTTCAGGCAGCGGTAGGCCCTTTGAGCCTTTTTATCTTGCCATAACAGACAAGGATAAAGGTTATGACAGTACAAAATAGGATACTGGGCCTTGCTATAAAAAGGGGTAAGATAAATCTATTAAATCCTTTTGGAGGTGTTACATGATGAGGTTGCCATTATGGCGAATGGGGGTAATAGGAGGTTTTATTGCATGGATATTGTTGCCTGATGCTATGGCTTTTGCTCAGGAGGCTGCCCGTAGCGGTGCTGCAACAGATTTGATAGCAGCATACAAGACAATCGGTTTAGGTCTTGCTGCTGCATTTGCCATTGCGGCAACAGTATGTGGTGCAGCCTACGCTGTGGGCCGCATAGGATCTGCAGCCCTTGGTGCAGCAGCAGAAAAACCAGAGCTTCTGACCCGCAGCATCCTGTTCGTTGCATTGGCAGAAGGGCTTGCTGTTCTTGGCTTTGCTATTGCTATGATGTTGATACAGAAGATGTAGGGCCAGTATCAATGAGATTCTTTTGTGTTGCCGACGAGGATACAGTCCGGGGCTTCAGGCTTGCTGGAATTGATGCAAGGGTCGTAAAGACGCCAGATGAGGCGCTGAGGGCAATAGACAAAGCCATATCTGAACCTGACTGTGGTATTATTATACTTAATGAGAGGATAGCAAGCTGGATAAGACCCCAGATAGACAGGATCAGGATGGAGATGGATCGCCCGCTCATCGTTGAGATTCCAGGGCCTGAGGGCCCACTTGGGGCCAGAAAGAGCCTGAGAGAATTTGTACAGGAGGCTGTAGGTATAAGTGTATAGGCTTATAGGCTAAGTGTTTGTTAAAAGGGGCTAAAAATGACTACAGAACAAAATTCTACTGAAAGATTGCGAGAAGAGATTCTTGCAGATGCCAAGAGAAAGGCAGAGGAGATTATATCCAGTGCAAGGCAGGAGGCAGAAGGCATCTTGTCTAATGCCGAGGCCGAATCAAAGAGGATTAGACAGGAGATTATCGACCAGGCAAAGGCAGAAGCCGATAGAAGAAGTGAGTTGGTCCTTGCATCGGTCCCTGTGGAGACAGGGCGCCTACGCGGGGAGCGTATAGAGTCTCTCCTTGAGTCTGTCTATGAAGAGGCCTCTAAAAGAATACTCGACAGCGAAGAAATTGACTTATCAGAAGTATTGGTAAATCTTGCCTCTGATGCCATAAGCAAGATGTCTGGAGATTTTTTCATTTTGAGATTTTCTGGCACAAAACAAAATATCAGCGGTGATGAGCTCGTCCAGAGGATACTGGAACGTATTGGAAAACCGTTAACAATTACCGTATCAGAGGAAAGGGATATAGCCAGTCCAGGGATTATCATTGAGGATAATGAAGGCCGTCAGATATGGGATAACCGTCTGCTGGAAAGGCTTAAGCGTTTATGGCCTGAGATGAGGCGAAAGATAGCCACAGAGGCAGGTTTTATCTCGCAAAAGGAATAAGGAGGAGACAGTTCATGGCTACTGCTTATAAGGTAACCGAACCTGTAGCTATTAGAATAAGCGGTCCTATTGTAACGGCTATTGGTATGCATGCAGCCCAGATGTATGAAGTCGTCCAGGTAGGTGAACTTGGTCTTGTGGGTGAGGTTGTTAGGATGATAGGAGACCAGGCAACAATTCAGGTCTATGAGGATACCACGATGCTAAAGCCAGGTGCACCCATTCAAAGAACAGGTGCACCCTTATCTGTATGGCTTGGCCCTGGGCTTGTGGGAAATATATATGACGGTATCCAGCGTCCTTTGCCGGGCATACAGGCCCATAGTGGGGCATGGATAAGAAGGGGAGAGAAGGTAGACTCCCTTGATACAGAAAAGAAATGGACATTTGAACCTGTGGCATCGGTAGGTGATAATATGATGCCCGGTCAGGCTATAGGCAGGGTTGTTGAGACGCCACTGGTTAATCATCTTATAATGATCCCACCAGAACTTCATGGGAAGATAAAACGAATTGTAAAAAAAGGTGAGTATAGCATACTGGAACCAGTTGCTGTTATAGAAGATGAATATGGGACCCATGAGATTACGATGATGCATCGATGGCCTGTCAGACTCCCACGTCCTATCCGTGAGAGATTGCGTATTGTTCAACCCCTTATCACTGGCCAGCGCATAATCGATACATTTTTTCCAATAGGTAAGGGTGGAGCTGCTGCTATACCCGGTGGATTTGGCACAGGCAAGACCATAACCCAGCACCAGCTTGCAAAGTGGTCTGATGCAGACATAATTGTCTTTATAGGCTGTGGAGAGAGGGGTAATGAGATGACAGAGGTCTTGAGGGAGTTCCCTGAGCTTACAGACCCGCGCTCTGGCAGACCCCTTATGGAAAGAACGATACTTATTGCCAATACATCGAACATGCCTGTTGCTGCAAGGGAGGTCTCCATATATACAGGTATTACTATTGCCGAATATTATAGAGATATGGGCCTAAATGTGGCTGTCTTCGCAGATTCAACGAGTAGGTGGGCTGAGGCACTAAGGGAGCTTGCTGCCCGCCTTGAAGAGATGCCTGCAGAGGAGGGATTCCCTGCCTCTTTGCCAACAAGGCTCGCTCAGTTTTATGAACGTGGCGGAGCTGTTACAACCCTCTCAGGAAAGCCGGCATCTGTAAGCATTGTCGGTGCTGTCAGTCCCCCGGGCGGGGATTTTTCAGAACCTGTAACCCAGCATACAAGACGCTTTATAAGGTGTTTCTGGGCCCTTGATACAGAGCTGGCAAATGCACGGCATTATCCTTCCATACACTGGCTCCACTCCTATTCCGAGTATGCAGAGGATGTAAGCCCATGGTGGCAGAAGCAGGCACCTGACTGGACAGATTTGAGGACAGAGGCCCTTACACTTCTTCAGAGAGAAGACCGTCTCCAGCAGATTGTTAAACTTGTGGGTCCTGATGTCCTACCTGACAGCCAGAGGCTTATATTATTTGTAGCAGAGATAATTAAAGATGGTTTTCTTACCCAGAGTGCATTTGACGAAAACGATATGTATTGCACCCCAGAAAAACAAATCACCCTCATGCGCCTTATATTGAATTTTTACAGGAGGGGAAGGGACCTTATCCAGGCCGGTGTCCCATTGGTGAGGATCCGTCAATTAAGTTGTGTACCCCAGATTATAAGGGCCAAGACTGCATTTGGCAATAAAGAACTGGAAAAGATAGCTGAGCTGGAGAAAGCGGCTATGGAGGAGATGGATGGGCTTGCCAGAGAATATAATATCAAAGAGGGAACAGTAATATGCAAAACAACATAGTCATAGAGGATAAAGGCTTACAGTATGTAGGTGCATCCCGTATTGAGGGTCCCCTTGTGGTGGTAGAGAGGGTCAGGGATGTGGGGTATGACGAGATAGTTGAGATTATTGACTCGGCAGGTCGCCCCCGTTTTGGCCGCGTCCTGGATATCTCTGATAAACAGGCTGTGGTCCAGGTCCTGGAGGGGACTACTGGCCTTTCAAACAAAAACATCCGTGCCCGTTTTCTTGGTGAGAGTTTTCGCCTGCCTGTCTCAAGGCACATGCTGGGGCGCGTCTTTGACGGTCTGGGCAGACCGGCAGATGGCGGGCCAGCACCCCTATCTGCAGAACTGCGGGATGTAAACGGTATGCCCATAAACCCCTATGCAAGGCGTTATCCCAGGGAGTTCATCCAGACAGGGCTATCTGCAATAGATGGGATGAATGCCCTGGTCAGGGGACAGAAGCTGCCCATATTCTCCGGAAACGGGTTACCCCATGACCGCCTCTCTGCCCAGATTATGAGACAGGCAAGGTTACTGGAAGAGGAGGTAGAGTTTTCCATGGTCTTTGCTGCCATGGGGGTTAAGCATGATGTGGCCGAGTTCTTTATTAGAAATTTCAGGGAATCCGGGGCACTGGCAAGGGCAGTAATGTTTTTCTCTCTTGCCGATGCTCCGAGCGTTGAGAGGCTCCTTACACCGAGGGTTGCCCTTACCCTGGCAGAACACCTTGCCTTCGACTGCGGTCAGCACGTGCTTGTTCTATTGACGGATATGACAAACTACTGTGAGAGCCTCCGTGAAGTAGGGACGGCAAGGGGTGAGATACCAGGCCGTAAAGGCTATCCCGGCTATCTTTATTCTGATTTGGCAAGTATATACGAGAGGGCAGGCCGTATTGAAGGGTCACCTGGTTCTATTACACAGATGGCCATTCTCACCATGCCTGCTGATGACATAAGCCATCCTGTCCCTGACCTTACAGGCTATATTACTGAGGGACAGATAGTGCTGGACCGTGATTTGTTTCAGCGTGGCGTATACCCGCCTATAGCAGGGCTTCCGAGCCTCTCGAGGCTTATGAAAGATGGTGTAGGAAAGGGTTATACAAGGGAAGACCACCCTATACTTGCAAGTCAGTTGTTTGCATGTTACGCCTATGTAAAGAGGGTGAGAGGTCTTGCAGATGTCATAGGCGAGGAGGAATTGAGTGCCCTTGATAAGCAGTATCTTAAGTTTGGTGAGGCCTTTGAGATGCGTTTTTTAAGGCAGGGTGAATACGAAAACAGGTCTATAGAGACAACACTTGAGCTTGGTTGGGATGTTTTATCTACCCTGCCGAGGGACGAGCTACATCGTGTTAGTGATGCACTCCTTGACCAGTATTACAGGGAGAGCAAGGATGTTGTCTGTGAGGTAAGTGTTTAGAATGAAAATAAAAAATAGATAAAACATTAATATTATGGGAAAACTAAATATTGCCCCTACAAAATCAAATCTCCTTACACTCCAGAGACAGCTTGCCTTTGCTGAAGAAGGATATGACCTTTTAGAACAAAAAAGACAGATTTTAATCTTTGAGCTCATGAGCAGACTTGAACGTGCAAGAGAGGCAGAGCAGAATGCCACAGATGCACTGAAAAAGGCATTTTCTTTATTAAAAGAGGCTACTATGGATGCTGGCTCTGAGGCATTGGACAGGGCATCCATTGCTGTTAAGATGGAGCATCAGGTAGAGATAACAGACCAGCATCTCATGGGGATGAAGATACCAAGGATTACAGCCAAAACAGAACCGGTAAATATCCAGTTTGGTGTTACAGGCACTACTGCCAGCACAGATCTGGCGATGAAGAGCTTTGTTGAGGTCCTCCCTATCCTTGCTGAGCTTGCTGAATTATCCAATGCAGTAATAAGGTTGGCCCAGGAACTCCGCAAGACCCAGAGGAGGTGCAATGCCCTGTCAAAGATATTTATGCCTACATATAGAGAGACAATAAATTATATAGTAGGGACACTGGAGGAGAGGGAGAGGGAGTCCTTTGTTATAATGAAGATGATAAGAGACCGCCTTGAACAGACAGTTTTAGCATCAGAGGGTGAGTAGATATAGAATTTTAATGTTAAAAACAGATAAATTCTTTTTTAATAACATGACTAAAGGTGATGACAAGAGATAATTTGTATGCTATATAAAAAGAAGGTAAGATAAATAATCATAATCGTAAGGAGGAATAAATGGAAGCACAAGAGATTACGAACAGGTACTGTAGCCTCTTTGACGAAGTGGTGCCCATCTTAACAACCATATATAAGGGTTTTGTAAGTCAGAAGATTAATCTCCTCAAAGAGAGCAGGGCAAAACTGAGGGAGGTCTGGAAAAGCCGTCTGCCTGCTGTAGAGGAGATTATAGGAGATAAAGAGAAAAATGAGGCAGAAAAGCGTTTTGTAGCTGCACTCCCCCACCTACAACGTGTGGCCCTTGCCATAGATAATCTCATAGACAGGATGGAGACAAAGATAGAGGCAGATGTCCTATTTTCACCAAAGGCCATAGATGAGATTAAACAGCTTATGCTTGCTGTGGGTGCAGAGTTTACAGATGTAAAAAGTTACTGTATGACAAGGTCTCAGGAAGACAAGGATAAGATAAAGGCGGATTTTGAAAAGGTATGGAAGATGATATCTGAATTTGAGATAACACACCAGAACCGTCTGATTATAGGTGTGTGTATGCCCAAGGCATCATATCTGTATATAGATATTACAGATTCTTTAAAGAGGATAGCAAAAGAGCTTGCCGAATTTGCAGATTTTGCATGATAGATAAAGACCTTTGCATAATAAGCAAAGGTCTTGAAATTCATTTTATTTCTGGGATGGATTTTATAGCCATTGGGGAAAAGCTTATTATCCATAGTGGCATTATTTAAGACCTTTGCACGGCATATCCCCAAAAATATATTGAAAACATAAGATATTTACAGATAACATCAACAACATTATACCTAAAACAAAAAGATGCCTTATGTCAGATAGATTCACAGCCTATAGCTTTGCTGATTATATAGTAGAGACCAGGAAGAACAACCCAACCTTTCTGGATAAGATAAACAGTATAATAGACTGGAAACCCATAAAAGCATGATGCACTATAATAAGCACTGGATGAATCAACCTCATTTTAAAACGGCGATTTTATCCATCCAAGAATAGAAGCGAAACAGAATATAAAAATATAATCAAAAGGAGAATTATTTATGGAAGAGAAACTTGCCAACCCTGGGCCACTTGGTTTGATGGGATTCGGAATGACCACAGTACTGCTGAATATTCATAATGCAGGTTTTTTTCCAATAGGATCGATGATACTTGCGATGGGATTATGCTATGGTGGACTTGCACAGATTATTGCAGGCATTCTTGAATATAAAAAAGGCAATACATTTGGTGTAACTGCATTTACTTCATACGGCCTTTTCTGGTGGACACTTGTATTTATTCTTATCTTTAAAAATCTCCCGGGTAATTCTGAAGCATTTATCGGGTGGTATCTCTTCATGTGGGGCCTTTTTACATTCTTTATGTGGTTCGGTACCTTTGGCAAAAACAGAGGCATTCAGTTTGTTTTTCTCAGCCTTACCATATTATTCTGGTTACTTGCAATAAGAGACTGGACCGGCAACTCTTACATAGGAGTTTTAGCAGGATATGAAGGTATAATATGTGGTCTTTCTGCTATATATCTTGCAATGGCAGAAGTGTTGAACGAAGTCCATGGAAGAGTAATATTGCCGATAGGTGAAATAAAAAAGAAATAGTCTATCTCACTGGACGTATTTTTTTAAACAGGGGAAGTTAAACTGTTCGGGCTCACTGGCGGAATGGCAGCGGGCAAACCCCGTTCAAGTTTTTGAGGCGCGTGAAAATAAGTCATGGAACAATATAACAGAAAGGGGTTTGTTTGGGGCGACGCTTCTGTATTATGGGAGAACGTGAATCCTGAATAGTTCATGCACGGTATCAATATCGGAACGCAGGCGATCAAGGCCAGTGTTTTTCAACCATACCATGCCGAGTATGGTGTCAAAGTGCGTGGTCGCTTCGACCTTGTCGCCGGGTGCGATAAATAGCTCCATCTCGACCATTTATCCATGTTGATCTTATCGATCATTATACCGGATCCGATCTCATCCGCCGCGCCGACAACAGCAATGAGCAACATAGGGATGATTGCGCCGGTTATAAATGCGGAACAGGTGGCAGGTAGTTCTGGAATGGTAAAGAAAACAATGAATACCCTGCCACGGTTGAGATTTCCCCAGCGCCATATCTTCCGTAAAGTCCTGCAACCATCAAACCGGTGGCTGTACCAATGATCAAAGCGTAGACTCTTCCACAACCCATCTTTCAGTAATGGTGACTTTGAAATACCCTTATATAGTCTTTGAGATAGGGTTCTTGTTCAGAACAGATAACGTATTACTATAAACCCACCTATCAACAAGACAGTAAATATTATGCACAGTAGATTAAAGTATCTGTCTATAAAACCCTTAATGGGCTTTCCAAAGATATAGATAAGGCCTGCAACAATAAAAAAACGGAGGCTCCTCGATATTGCCGATGCAATAATAAAGACAGGGAATGAGATCTTAAATGCCCCGGCACTTATGGTAAAGACCTTATAGGGGATAGGCGTAAAACCTGCAATCCCCACAGCCCAGGCATCATATTTCATATATAGCTCTTGGACATATGCATATTGCTCGCTAAAACCATAAAAGGCAAGTATCTTCATCCCAATGGTATCCATAAATGTAATCCCTACGAGGTAACCAAATGCACCGCCCAGAACAGAGCCTATAGAGCATATAAGGGCATAATAGAATGACCTTGTGGGTATGGATAGGCATAGGGCAATAAGGAGGACATCAGGGGGGACAGGAAAGAAAGATGATTCAGTAAAGGCAAGAATAAAAAGCGCTGGTGTCCCATACGGGGTTTCTGCCCAGTGGAGCACCCAATCATATAGCCTTTTTATTATATTCTGTTTGGCTGTTACAGCATGTTCCAATCGTCCATCCTCCCTTTGTTGTTTATTATTGATGCCATGGGGTTATAAACGAATATTGATTAAATTGCAAGATATATAATCAGTTATCCTTTAATAAAATTTCAAGGCTTCTAACTCTTGGTATCTTTAGTAACTTTTTGCTTGCAAGGCATGTTTTTATGGACAAAGGTCTTTTTGAGATTACAGTAAATAGCAATAAAAGTCCTGCAACTTCCTGAACCATCGAGACCTTGTTTCTCAGGGATACTGGCATGTTCACATAATAGGTCACAGAAGTTTAAAAGATTATTCATCGTTGATGAGCCTCCTTGTTGCATCATATACATCCCTAAGGGCAGTAGGGTGTTCCAATATAGCCCCTTTTTTGTCTACGCCTGTAAACCCCAGTGTCTCGTGGGTAGGTATACCTATAGACCTGAAAAAGGCCTTGCCTGATTCCTCACCACATTTAATGCCCGTGTCCTTCTTCATACCTCCTACAAGGAGTATAAGACCCTTCCTCCCGAATCTGCCTGGTGGTATCTGTTTTTTAAGTAGATACTTCTCGCACCAGAGGGACTGACACCTGTCTATCATGATTTTAGTCTGGGCTGATAGGGCAGAAAAAAAGATGGGGGAGGCAAGGACAACCCTGTCTGCCTCCCTTATGGCCTTATAGATTATATCCATGTCGTCTTCAATAACGCATTGCCCTGTATCATCGCACCCACCACAATCCTGGCATGGTTTTATATTCATGTTATTTAGTCTAAATACATTGACAGTGTGTATTTTTTCGTCTAATGCTTTTAAAACCTCATGTAGAATTATATCAGTATTACCGTTTATCCTGGGGCTACCGTTGAAGACAGTTATATTCATCCCATTTTAACTGACATCAGTCCACTTTATAAAACGCTACCTTCTTGGCACCGCATACAGGGCATGTATCAGGTGCCTCTTTCTCAGCAGTATAACCGCACACCTTGCATATATAGTATTCACAATCCTCATTGTTTCCCAGGTTTTCAAGGGCCTTTTTATATAGATTGGCATGTATCTTTTCTACCTCATTGGCGAGATGAAAGCTCCTGGCAGCACCCTTATTACCCTCCTCATTGGCTGTCTTTATCATCTCAGGATACATGCTCTGGAATTCATGGGATTCACCGTTTATGGCCTCTTCAAGGTTCTCTTTTGTTGATTTGATACCCTTGAGCTCCCTTAAGTGGTTGTGGGCATGGACTGTCTCTGCCTCTGCAGCAGCCCTGAAAAGCCTTGCCACCTGTTTATAACCCTCTTCCTCTGCCTTTTTTGCAAAGGCAAGATACTTCCTGTTTGCCTGTGACTCACCGGCAAAAGCCTCTTTGAGATTTTCTTCTGTTTTTGACATATCTGTCCTCCACTTTTATTTTTAAAATTTTTAATGAATCTAACTATTTGCTATATGGTATTCCCTCACCTTTTTTGCAAACTCCCTGCCAAAGTCATAACACCTATCCCTGTCTTCCTTTGTTGGTCTATACTGGATCTGTATACCTGGCTCTATAATCTCCAGACCCATCTTTTTAAACATCTCATAGGCCTCTTTTACTGCCCCTCCACCCCAGCCAAAGCTGCCAAATGCACCAACAATTCTGTTTTTTGGCCGCAGTCCACTTAGATGGTAAAGGAATTCTGCCACAGATGGAAACATGACGTTGTTTATTGTCGGTGACCCTATGAGGCACCCCCTTGCCTTCCAGAACTCTTTTATGGCTATGCTCATGGGGGTAGCCCTTAGTTTTATTACCTTACAATCAATGCCCTCATCCTTTATACCCTGCATTATGGGGGTGGTCATGTATTCTGTACTGTGCCACATGGTATCATAGATGATGGCAATGCTTAAATTACACTTACCACTGGCAAGGTCGAGATATGTCTGGATAATCTTTCCCGGGTCTTTTCGCCATATAACACCATGGTCTGGGGCTATCATATCTATCTCTAAACCGAGTTTTACAATCTCTCCTATCTTGTTTTTAATGAGTTGCCCGAAGGGCATCAGGATATTGGCATAGTAGTCCACAACTGCATCCTCCAGCTCGAACTGAGAGGCACAGGCAATGAATTCATCATCAAATCTTGATGCTGTGGCTATGTGCTGTCCAAATGCATCCTGGGATATCAATAGTTTTGCCTCTTTTACATAGGTCACCATGGAGTCAGGCCAGTGGAGCATAGGCGTCTCAAGGAACAAAAGGGTATATCGCCCTGTTTTCAGTGTCTCACCATTTTTCACAACCTTGAATTGCCAGTGAGATGTGTCAAAATACCTGTCGAGGCCTTTTTTGCCCCTCTCAGATATATGTATTACTGCATTGGGACATAATGACATGATGGATTCAATGCTACTTACATGGTCTGGTTCGATGTGGTTTATAACAACATAGTCGATCTTTTCAGGGTCAACTATCTCTCTTATATTTTCAATGGTTATAGAGCTAAAGTCGTGTTTTACAGTGTCAACAAGGGTAATCTTTTCATCCTTGATGAGATAGTTATTATAGGTAGTCCCGTTTTGTGTTATGTATCCATGAAAATCCCTGATAGCCCAGTCAATCGCCCCTACCCAGTATATATCTGGTTTAATCTCCACAGCCTTCATATAACCTCCTGTTAGTCTTTCAATATAGGATATATTTTAAAAAATAGAGGAAAAAATTCAAGGAAATATTTGACTATACGCCTTTCTGTGTTTATTTTATATCAATAAAAATGCCGAAGACGGGACTCGAACCCACACAGGCTTACAGCCTACTAGACCCTGAATCTAGCGCGTCTACCAATTCCGCCACTTCGGCACTATATTTAGAGTATAGATAAATCGTTGTTCTGTCAAGAGGTGTATATGAAATTTTTTCATTCTGTTGATGATGTGAAAGGGTTTCCCGAACCTGTGCTTACTATTGGTAACTATGATGGTGTCCATATAGGCCATCAGCGCATAATAAATAGGGTTGTCGAGATTGCACGATCTAAGGCCGGCACCCCTATGCTTATGACATTCAATCCACACCCCTTAAGCATTTTAAGGCCTGAAAGACACCTTGGCCTTCTGATGCCCTTTTACATAAAAAAGAGATTTATAGAAGAATACGGGATAGAGGTGCTGATTGCTATGGAGTTTACAGATACATTAAGGCGCACACCCCCGGAAGACTTTATAAACAATATTCTGATTGAAAAACTCGGTATAAGCGCTCTTATTGTGGGTTATGACTTCAAATTCGGGATAGGCGGTTCAGGCAACACAGAGATGCTCAAAAGGGAATGTTCCTTAAGAGGGATTTATTTTGAGGCTGTTGATGCTGTAACACTTGATGGTGACAAGGTGGGCAGCAACAGGATAAGGAGACTGATTTTGGAGGGGGATGTCCACAGGGCAGCCCAGCTTCTGGGTAGGCCGTATTTTATAGAAGGAAAGGTGACAGGAGGGGAAAAAAGAGGCAGAATAATGGGATTCCCCACTGTAAACCTCGATACATCTTTTGAGATTATACCAAGAGAAGGTGTATACATAAGTGAGGTTGGTATTGGGTCTGTTAGGTATACCTCTGTTACAAATATAGGCCGTAATCCTACTTTTGACGGTAAGAGCCTTACAATAGAGACATTTATCCTGGATTTCACCGGGGATTTATACGGCACAGAGATATCCCTGTATTTCCATGAAAGGATCAGGGATGAGAAGAGATTTGATAGCCCTGAAGAGCTAATAAAACAGATTAATAGGGATGTCGTTTTAGCAAAGGAGTTTTTCAGCAGGCTATAGACTAAGGCCTTTGCATTGTTTTGGATATTTCTTAATCTATAAGTTAAGGATTTTGGTCGCTATAGTTTAAATGTAACCAGCTTCACAATACCCGTATCCTGTTCCTTTATCTGCAGTCTAAGTTCTTTTGGTTTTTTAGACTCGCCAGGGAAAAATATAAAGCCATGGGCTACCTCACCCTGCTGGATAGGTTTATTTTTCAGGCTTCGGGTCTGTATGTCCTGTCTTATCCTGTCCTGGGCCTCTTCATCGGACAGGCCCTTTGCACCGCCTATGGCCAACCCGGCAGCTGCACCAGCAGCAGCACCCTTGCCTGCAGAGCTTAATACGTTCTGGCCTGTTATTATTCCTATGGCTGCCCCTATGGCACTACCAGCAATACCGGCAAGGAAAGCACCTTTTGTACCCTCTGAGACCATGGGCCCATACTTTGTCTTTGAGTGTATCCTTTCGTATGCAAGGCTTGAATCAAGGACAGGCCACATATTGTTGTCTACATCCACAAGAAATGTCTGGTTTGACACAACCTGTATAGGGTGTTGACCTTTATTATCGAATATTATCTGAACCGGGAGGACGCCTGAGCCTAATATGTCAAAACCAAAGGTCCTTTCAGCATCCTTGCTGTCATCGAATACCTTAGCCGCCATATCTGCACCAGAGACATTTATCATATTGGGATAGGCGGAAGGCAGTTTAAAAGGCACTACCTGTGTCTGGTAACTCTGGCATGACAAAAAGGTAAATATGACAAAAGGTATTGTGATTAGGATTATTATTTTATTTGTCTTCATTTATAATACCCCTTTTTGTATTTTAAATCAGTTTAGTTGACTGTAATGTTAAAGTCAATATAAAACCTTTTGGTTATTTTTTATTGCAATCGTTTTTTTAATTTCGGATAATACATCTAATAAAATCTTTAATAGATAAAGTGAGGGTTATCATGAGAGACCTATTTTTAAGATTATTAATATACATTGTTCTTATTTTTTCTTTAACAGGCAATAATATTCTGTCTGCCCAGGAACAGGGAAAGGGTTTTAAGGATTCATGGACAGGTATTGATTTTGTATTCATCAAGGGTGGTTGCTTTGATATGGGTGATACCTTTAATGAGGGCTTTAACAATGAAAAGCCGGTCCATAAAGTATGCATTAAAGACTTTTATCTCGGCAGATATGAGGTTACACAGGGACAGTGGAAGGCTGTTATGGGGGATAACCCATCAAAATTCAAGGGCCAGGACAACTATCCTGTAGAGAATGTTAGCTGGGATGATGCCCAGGAATTCATAAAGAGGCTGAACAGCAAATCAGAAAAAAAATACCGTCTCCCCTCTGAGGCAGAATGGGAGTATGCATGCAGGGAAGGAGGCAAGAATCAGAGGTTTGCAGGGACATCCGACATATCATCCCTGTATCTATATGGAAATTTTTGTGATAAAAACTGTGAGTTTAGCTGGAAGACGCCGGAACAGGATGATGGTTACAAGAATACAGCCCCCATTGGCACATATAAACCCAACAGCCTGGGTCTTTTTGACATGACAGGCAATGTCTGGGAGTGGGTAATCGATGTATACGATAAAGATGCATATACAAGACACGAAACAAATAACCCTGTTAACCTTTTAGGCGGGAATGAAAGGGTTGTAAGGGGCGGTGGATGGCGAAGCGAGATCAGACGTTCAAGGTGTTCATATCGTAGCAGAGACCTCCAGAATGATAGAAATATGCTTATAGGCCTCCGCCTTGCAAGCGATTAGATATTATTTAAAGTGAGTATCTCTATAGACTATCCTGCCATCAACAATGGTAAGGAGGTTTTTGCCTTTCAATCTCCATCCATGAAAAGGCGTATTTTTACCCTTTGAATAGAATGCATTTTTATCGACAACCCATTCCATATAAGGGTTAAACACTATTATATCTGCTGTCTTCCCCTCCTTTATCTCGCCATAGGGCAGATTCAAAAGCCTTGCAGGGTTGATAGTGAATTTTTTTATAAGCTCCTCTATGGACAGGACACCTCCATGGACAAGGCTAAGGGACAGGGATAGGGCTGTCTCGAATCCCGAGATGCCCGAGGAGGCTAAGTTATATTCAACATCCTTGGATGTCATATCATGGGGTGCATGGTCTGTTGCTATTATATCTATTGTGCCGTTTTTTAACCCCTCTTTTATAGCCTCCACATCCTTTTTCGAGCGTAGAGGAGGGTTGACCTTTGTATTGGTATCAAAGCCAAGGGTTGCCTCATCGGTTAATGTAAAGTAGTGGGGGCATGTATCAGATGTGACCCTTTGGTATCTCTTTTTTGCATTGGCTATTATATCAACGCTCCCAGCAGTAGATATATGGGTGAGATGGATATGGGAACCAACATACTCGGCAATTACTATATCCCTGTTTACAATGAGTTCCTCGGCAATGGACGGGACAGCATCGAGACCTGTTAATAGAGATACGCTCCCTTCATGGACATAACCCTTTGAGAGGTCGTGGTCCTCACAGTGCGATATAACAGGGATGTTAAATATCTTCGTATATTCAAATGCCTTTCTTAAGACCTCTGAGTTCCTTACTGATTTTCCATCATCCGACACAGCCACAATGCCCGCCTCAAACATCTCACCTATCTCTGATAGCTCCTCCCCTCTTAGACCTTTTGTTATGGCACCGCAAGGGAATACGCGGCAATAACCCTCAAGCCCTGCCTTTTTTATAATGTATTCTGTAACGCTTTTATTATCATTTACAGGGTCTGTGTTGGCCATACATACAATAGATGTAAAACCACCTCGGGCTGCAGCCATGGTCCCTGTGGCGATTGTTTCCTTATATTCATAGCCGGGCTCCCTGAGGTGGGCGTGGGTATCGATCAATCCAGGGGCAACTATATGCCCTGATGCATCGATTATATGGTCTTCATTGCCCTTTTCTCTTAAATTTTTCCCTATCTTTTCTACAAGATTGTCTTTTATGTATACATCGAGGATATCGTTTATGCTGTTCCCAGGGTCTATAACCCTGCCGTTTTTTATCAGTATCTTCATGATACACGCCCTGTGAGGAGATATAATATGCCCATCCTAACAGCAACACCATTTTCAACCTGGTCAAGTATTACTGAATAGGGCCCATCTGCCACCTCGTCTGTTATCTCAACACCCCTATTTATTGGTCCTGGATGCATGATAATTACATCTTTTTTTGCCCTTTCAAGGTGTGTTGCCTTAAGTCCATATATGGTTGAATATTCTCTAATCGAGGGTATATATGATACGCCGCCCCTTTCTTTCTGTATCCTGAGCATCATTATAACATCTGCATCCTCTACAGCCCTGTTCATATTATATTCGACCCTTACCCCGAGTTCCTCGAGTTTTGGCGGTATCATTGTTGGCGGGCCGCAGCATACAACATCTGTGTCAAAATGTCTCAGGGCAAGTATATTTGACCTCGCAACCCTGCTGTGTATTATATCGCCTATTATAACAATCTTAAGCCCATCTACCCTACCTTTTTTTTCCTTTATTGTAAAAAGGTCAAGGAGTGCCTGGGTTGGGTGTTCATGTGCCCCATCACCACCGTTTACTACAGAAGAATCTACCAGACCTGCCAGCATATGAGGCGCACCGGGCATGCTGTGTCTTATTACAATCACGTCAGGCTTCATGGATTCCAGGTTCTTTGCCGTATCCTTGAGTGTCTCACCCTTCACATAGCTACTCGTGCTTGCCGAGATATTTATCGTATCTGCGCTTAGCCTTTTGGCTGCTATCTCAAAGGATGTCCTTGTCCTTGTGCTGGGCTCATAAAATAAAGTTATTATTGTTTTTCCCCTTAAGGTAGGTACCTTTTTAATCTCCCTTAGGGATATCTCCTTAAAGGATTCTGCTGTCTCGAGGATGAACAATATCTCTTCTTTTGAGAGCCCTTTTATGCCAAGCAGGTCTTTTCTTATCCAGTCCATTATGTTCTCATTATGATAACTTCATCTTTTCCATCTACTTCTTTTAATCTCACGAGGACTTCTTCGTCTGTATCTACATGATAGAGGACCCCTGCATAGTCAGGGTGTATGGGTAGTTCCCTGTTACCCCTGTCAACAAGCACACCTAGTTGTATCTTTTGAGGTCTTCCTAAATCCATAAGGGCATCTATTGCTGCCCTTGTTGTCCTTCCGGTATGCATTACATCGTCTATGAGTATCACTATCTTATTGTTTATATCGAAAGATATATCAGTTTTTTTAACAGCCGGTGTCTTAAGTTTAAATATATCATCCCTATACATGGTTATGTCAAGGATACCAAGGGGTAGTTCTTTTTTTTCTATCTTCTTTATCTTTTCCTGGATCCTCTTTGCCAGATACACACCTCTTGTCCTTATACCTATTAAACATAGGTTGTCGGAGCCTTCATTTTTCTCAAGGATCTCATGGGTTATCCTGCTTAAGGTCCTGTCAATGGCCTTTTTATCGAGAAATACCTTTTTTTTCATTAATCACCCATAGATATGGCATTTTTATGGCATTCTTTTATACATGTGAGGCACTCTATACAGTCTTCAGGCGAGGAGATGATTATGCTGTTATTAAAAAAACTAAATACTTCATATGGACAGACATTTATGCACCCCCCGCACCTGTCACAGAGACTGAAATCTATTACCGGGATCATTTAGCTGTTAACTACTATAATTGGTTTGAAAAAAAAAATCAATCAAAAGCATAAAAAAACATGGGGTTGGTCTACCTATCTCAAGGCCTTTGTAAAACAATACACGGTCATTAGGATTTTTTGAGTATTTTTTATGCCATTTTTAAATGCAATGATTTGTGATAAATTTCTCTTGACAAAATCTCCAGATGTATATAACTTTGGTATGTTTTGCCGTGAGTATGTTCTTACTTTAAATTTTAAAATGAGGTTATAGGTGTTAAAATCTCTAAAATTAAGAGTTATACTCGTCCTTATTTTTCTTGTTGTCTCAGTTGTCTTTTGTCTGCCTAATGTGGTGGAGATGAAGGGCGCATGGAAGAGATACCTCCCCTCTGATAAAATCCACTTAGGTCTTGACCTAAAAGGCGGCATGCATCTTCTCCTTGAGATGGATACCACTAAAATGATGGAGAATATCCTTGACAGAAAGTTCAGCAACTTCAAGGATGCCATGATAAGGGATGGTATAAGATTTTTAGGCCTCAGCAAGAAGGAAAACGGCATATCAGTGGCCATAAGGCCTGAACAGAAGGATAAGCTTTATAACCTTGTCGGTAAAGAGTTTACAGATTTTAAGGCAGGTGGCCAAAAGACAGAGGGCGAAAATCTTGTTGTGGATTTTATATTCTCCGAAAAAGACATCAATCATATAAGGGAGAATGCTGTTAATCAGGCCCTGGAGACCATAAGAAACAGGATAGACCAGTTTGGTGTTACCGAGCCTGTTATTGTTAAGCAGGGTGATAATCAGATACTCGTCCAGTTGCCAGGGATAAAAGACCCCCAGAGGGCCCTGGAGCTAATAGGCAGGACAGCACAACTTGAGTTTAAATTGGTGGATGAAGAGAATGCAGCAAGATACACAGGTGGCCCTGTCCCTGAGGGTGATGAGGTATTGCAGTTAAAGACTAGGAACCGTGAGACAGGTATTGTTACAACAGTCCCTATACTTCTTAAAAGGCAGGCCCTGTTGACAGGGGAACTTCTTACTGATGCCCGTGTTAAGATAGGGGGGGAATTTAATAATGAGCCCTATGTTGCCATAGAATTCAATGCCGAAGGTTCGAGGATCTTTGATAAGATTACAGCAGAGAATGTGGGAAAGAGGATAGCCATTATCCTTGACAATACAGTCTATTCCGCACCTGTCGTGAAAGAGAGGATATCAGGCGGAAAGGCATCTATAACAGGCGGTTTCACAATGGATGAGGCAAAAGACCTTGCCATAGTACTGAGGGCAGGCGCATTACCTGCACCGGTCAAAGTTGTTCAGAATATTACAATCGGACCTACCCTTGGTCAGGACTCAATAAGAAAAGGTGTAAGCGCTGCCATAATGGGCGCTATCCTTGTAATCTTATTTATGATTATTTACTACAGGTTTTCCGGTGTTATTGCAGTCATAGCCCTTTTCCTGAACCTCCTTTATCTCCTTGGTGCATTTACTGCACTCAAGGCTACCATGACCCTCCCTGGTATAGCAGGTATTATACTTACCATGGGTATGGGTGTTGATTCCAATGTCCTCATATTTGAGAGGATAAGGGAAGAACTGATACTTGGAAAGACTGTAAGGGCAGCTATAGACAGCGGCTATGAAAAGGCATGGGTAACCATTTTCGATTCCCACATAACAACCCTTATAACCACTTTCATACTATTTATATTTGGTACAGGTCCAATAAAGGGTTTTGCCGTTACACTGAGTATCGGTATTATAGTAAACCTGTTTACAGCAGTATTCGGCTCAAAGGCTGTTTTTGACTGGATTCTTTTAAAGTATAAACCGAGGAGTCTGAGTATTTAATGAAATTTATCGAGATTGTAAAAGATACAAAGATAGACTTTGTAGGTCTTAGGAACAAGGCTTTTGTAGTATCTGCTATACTGTGTGCCCTTGGTATATTTGCTTTTATTATGGTTTCCCTGGGTAAGGCAAATCTCAGCGTGGATTTTACAGGGGGTGTCCAGATCCATGCAAGGTTTGAACAAAAGGTAGACATAGGTGCATTAAGGGGTGTCCTCCTAGCCGGAGGTATCAAAGATGTGCAGATACAGGAGATTAGTGGGACAAAAGAGTTTCTTATAAAAACAAAGGCCTCCGGTTCAGCAGAACAGGATATACAAAAAACCATTGATGCCATAATAAAAAAAGAGATGGGTGATAAAGGCTTTCAGATACTGGCAAGCAATATGGTGGGGGCAACAGTGGGAAAGGCCCTAAAAAGGGATGCACTAATAGCAATGGTCATATCTTTCATATGTATAATCATCTATATAGCCTGGCGGTTTACCTTGATATTTGGTCTTGCTGCCACCCTGGCAACATTCCACGATGTCCTTTCCCTTCTCGGGGTTTTTTATCTCTTTAATATGGAGATGAATATTTTATTTATTACAGCCCTCCTGACAATAGCGGGTTATTCCCTTACAGATACTGTGGTTGTCTTTGATAGGATAAGGGAGAATATGTCTAAGATGAAATCCAAGAAAGACTTTGCCGATGTAATCAATAAGAGCATAAACAGTGTTTTAAGCAGGACCCTTATTACATCCATTACCACACTCCTTGCTGTTGGTGCGATCCTTTTTCTTGGTGGCAAAACACTTTTTGACTTTTCCTTTGCCCTTTTTATAGGCGTTTTGATAGGCACATACTCATCAGTATTTGTAGCAAGCCCACTTGTATACCTTTGGAGAAAAAAGGCGCGTTAACTATGGCATGCTAAATATAGTGTATTGTTTTTGATGAAAGATGCAGTCAAGACTCGAAGAGGTCCTCAGGGATAAAGAAAGGGAATTTAAGCTATATCAGAGGTTTTTGCAGCTTAAAAAATTCTGCGAAGACTATGTCTTTCCTTCCTCAAGCCTTCCGTTAAAACAACACATAGAAGACCTTACAAAAATGGTTGAACGTATCCTCCCTGACCCAAAGGACAGGACAGAGGAGATGTTCTCAGGGGAGATCTTCACACTTTTAGGTATTATCTATCTCCATGATATAGACAAGGTAAAGGATTATAGATGGAAGTCCGATGGCCTCATGATGAGTAACATATTCAACTACAATCAGAGCCTCCTCCATCGTTATGGACTTAAGATACCTGAGATGGCCATGGAGGTGATAAATTACTTCTCCTTTTCCAACAAGATAAAAAAGTTACCCATCGAGCTGGAGATTACAGAAGACAATAAAAAGGCCGTTATCAGGAATACGAAGGTTATAGGACATATCTTCAATTTTGCCCATCTCCTCCTCGATATCTTCTTTTCTGATATAAAATTTTCAAAACTCAGGAGATTTAACGACTCAAAGGTTTATCTAAGAAAGGATGATGTTAACCTGGATATAGATAATAGAGAGGGCACAATAACAATAAATTATACAGCTAAATTTCCCTATGAGATGCATATGCTTGATAATGCAAGAGGTCTTCTGGAGGATATGTTCTATCTCTTTAAAGACAATGTTAATGGTAAACTCGGGATGAATTACAGAGAGATAATATGGGATATCAGGAATGATTTTAATTATGAGGTAGATTTATTTGAGATACCAAAATTTTCGCCTTACAATGAATATGAATTGCCCCCGGTAGAGAGGTGGGAAAAGGCATCCATGATATTGGACAGACTATTTAACACAGGCACGGCCATTGTTGTAGGGGGTGAGTCCACAGGAAAGACCACAATCTTAAAGTCCTTTGTAATCCCACAGCTTTCCATGACAAACAGGAATGTATTTTACTGTGAGATGTGGGAGAGGCCTGTTAGCGAGGCAAGGGATATAATATGCAAAAAATATAAATCATTCAGTCAGACAGGACTCGATATCATCTCGCTGTGCAAAAGGCTTCTTGAGGATGAACCATGCTATTTTATCCTTGATAACTGTGAGAGATACGCTCACATAACCAAGGGCGAACAAGAAAAACTTGAAAGATTCATAAAATTCTGTCTAGAACAGGAAAATATATTCATTATAGCCTCCGGAGACAAGGATTCGTTCTTTGAATGGTTTTTACCCTTTAAGGGGACAGATATTTCTTCCATCTGTGAGGTAAAACCCATAAGGGGTGAGGTTGTGAAGGAGGCCTATGAAGGTGAAAGGGTGTTATGGGATACTGACCAGTCCTATAAACCAATAGAACTTGCCATGCTAAGGGCAAGGATGAGCCCTGAAAAGGTACTTGCAGATATATTAAAGGATATGATGGAAGACATGGAGTTCAGGGGCCTTATGGCTGTTTTTGTAGATAAGAAAGAGAAGGTCATAAAGAGGTTCTCTGTAGAGGATCTCTATTGCTGGACATCCATGTCAAAGAAAAGAATTACCGGGTATATAAATGCCCTGAAGGAAAGGGATATAATTATAGAGACAGAGTCCCTGGGTAATCTATATTACCATCTTTCAGGCAGATATCTTATTGAACCGCTTTATAATATCCTTAAACTCGATGAATTTGAAGAGAAAAAAAGGATAAGGAATTATCTGAAGAATTCTATTGTCAACAGAACATTCCTTGAAAAGCATGACCTTGAGACCATAAAAAAATGGAAAGACCATATGGTTTTTACAAGAGAGGAATCAGGTGTCATCTTGGCAAGCCTTATTGTGCAATCTATGGATTATGCAGATTTTTTTGAAAAGGCAATGGCTGACGGAAAAGGCATTGATATACAGCCTTTGCTTCAGATACTCTATGTTGACGATGCTACAAAGAGGGCTAAAGCAATTGAGGTCTTGACAGGGATAAAAGATAAAGACATGATAAATCCCCTGCTGATTCATCTTAAAAATGAAGATGTCCCGGAGATAAAAGATTTATTGATAAAGGGGATATGTATGACAAAGAGGAAAAGGGCAATCCTTGCCATAGTCAATACCCTAAATGAGATAGGTGATAAAAGCCTGCTCTTAAAGGCTATAGATTTCTTTTATTACCTCTTTGATGGCAATGCAAGACAGCTTCTTGTAGAGATAAAAGAAAAAGAAGATGACCCTGTAGTGCTTTCCAGGATTGAAGACATCCTATCCAAGATTTAGTAGACCATAGAATACAGTGTATAGACGGATAGATCTATAAAACTCAAAACCCCTCTTTAGTGGGAGGGAGCACCCCAGAGTAATACGCAGGTCTTATTTATAGAATCTCTCCAGCCCATTCATATATGGTCGCAGCACCTCAGGCACTGTTATTGAACCATCCTGGTTCTGATAGTTTTCAAGGACAGCCATTACTGTCCTGCCTATAGCAAGCCCAGAGCCATTTAGTGTGTGGACAAATTCATTTTTGCCGTTTGTTTTTTTGTACCTTATCATTGCCCTTCTTGCCTGAAATGCCTCAAAATTACTGCATGAGGATATCTCCCTGTATATATTCTGTCCTGGTAGCCATACCTCTATATCATAGGTTTTTGCCGATGAAAAACCAAGATCGCCTGTGCATAGAAGGGATACCCTGTAGTGGATATTCAGCCTCCTTAGCACATCCTCTGCATCGAGGAGGAGACCTTCGAGTTCATCATAGGATGTCTCAGGCAGGCTGAATTTTACGAGTTCTACCTTGTTGAACTGATGCTGTCTTGTGAGCCCTCTTGTATCTTTACCATGGGCGCCAGCCTCTTTTCTAAAACAGGGTGTATAGGCAACAAACTTAATAGGGAGTTCATCCTCTATGAGTATCTCATTGCTGTATATATTGGTTACAGGGACCTCTGCAGTAGGAATGAGGAAATAGTCTATACCATCGAGTCTGAATAGCTCATCCTCGAACTTGGGCAACTGGCCTGTGCCGGTCATAGTCTGCCTGTTTACCATAAATGGAGGGAGGACCTCGGTATAGCCATGTTCCCTTGTGTGGAGGTCGAGCATGAAATTTATAAGTGCCCTTTCAAGCTGTGCCCCAAAGGATTTGTAAAGGGTAAACCTGGAGCCTGTTATCTTTGCAGCCCTTTTAAAGTCCAGTATATCAAGCCTCTCACCGATATCCCAGTGGGGCAGGGGCTCAAAATCAAAGGCAGGTTTTTCACCCCATATCCTCACGACCTTATTGTCTTCCTCTGTTGTGCCTTCAGGGACAGAGGTATGGGGTATATTAGGTATTATTAGCATCATATCATCCCATTGTTTTTCTGTCTGTCTTAACTCCTGGTCAAGCTCTCCAATCCTTTTGCCTATATCCTTAAGATGAGTGATATAATCTTTTGTGTCTGACCCTGCTTTTTTCAGTCTGGCTATATCGTCGGATAATTTGTTTTTTTCATTTTTTAATCTCTCTGTCTCCTTGATAAGCATCCTTCTTTTTTCATCTACCTTTAACAAGGCCTCTACATCAAAGCTTACACCTCTTTTTCTAAGGCTTTCGTTTAAAAGCTCTGTCCTTTCCCTTATAATCTTGGAATCAAGCATCTACTCCTCCATTAAATCATTATTATAAGTTAATGGCCTGTATGTATATATCAAACCTTTTAAGGTATAGACAGGCCTCCCTTCTATTAATATCTGAACTGCCTTGGCATTACCTGTATTTGAAATAAGCGTGTTTATTATGGAATATAATGCTGTAATCTCCTGTGATGGTTCTTTAATCTCCTTTATCAGGTGGTCTGAGAGATTTGTATATATTATGCCGTTGGAATCCATTGTATAATCGTATAACTCCAGTCTTTCAGGTATCGCCTTTTCATCCTTCATGGCCTTCATCATTATATCTATCTTCATCCTGTCGGGCATATTGTTTTTTATCTCAATGGTTTTTTTAGTAAGTCTAAATTTGGAGACAGGATAGAAAATATTTAGCTCGCTTACTTTAGCTGTCTCAGGGGTGGCAATAATCCTGGGTCTTTTAAGAAATCTGTAATACGCACCTATCAAGAATAGTACTATGATGAATATTACAGCGAAGATAATTATTTTTTTTCTTTTACCTTTTTCCTCTTCCTCTAAATAGACCTGTGGCATATTATATCAGGCAATATCTTTTTTATCATAGAGCTCTAAAAATTCTTTTGAAAGCATTACCCTGAATAGAGGGTATATGGCAGAATATCTATATGCATCCATAAAGGATTTATGTATATTTATGTCATATGCTGCGCTCAAATCCTCAAGGATTATAGTATAAAAATCATGGCATACAGCATCAAAGGCAGTGGCAAGGACGCAGAAGTGTGTGTTCACCCCACCTATAAGAACAGTATCTATGTCCCATGTCCTGAGTGTCTGGTCGAGGTCTGTCTTAAAAAATGCGCTGAATCTCCTTTTTTCAAGGATTACATCCCCTTCCTGAGGCTCGAGCTCTTCCAAAGGCAGTGTATCCTTGGTCCCCCTTAAGGCATGGGGTTTCATCCTCCCTTTAAATATAAAATCTTCCTTCAAAAAACTGTCACATGCAAATATAACGGGTATATCCTTACCCCTACAGACCTTTAAAAACTCCCTTACAGGCCCTATTATCTTTTCCTCTTCTTTGTCACCTGTCTTTTCTTTTCTGTAATTGCCCTGGAGCATATCGACTATTATGACAGCAGGTCTCATGTTAAATCTCCTTTTTGATCCCTGAGAAATAATTCAACAAAGTTATTATATATACAAGAGGCAATCTCTTCTACACCCATATTTTTTATAGACGCTATCTTTTCCACTGTATATCTTACATAGGATGGCTCGTTTCTTTTGCCCCTGAATGGAACAGGGGTCAGAAACGGTGCATCGGTTTCTGAAAGGAGCCTGTCCAGAGGAATGTATTTCACAACATCCATTGATTGTTTTTTGTCACCATAGGTAATGGTCCCGGGGATGGATATATAAAAACCCATATCGAGAAACCTCTTTGCCGTTTCCCTGTCATAGGAATAGCAGTGGATAACGCCACCGTTATCCGTGGAACTGGTTTCCTTGAGTATCTCCAGGGTCTTGTCCCTTGCCTGCCTTGAGTGGATTATTACAGGCATGTTTAGTTCCCTTGCCAGGTAAATCTGTTGGATAAAGGCATTGATTTGTATATCCTGGGGTGAGTAATTCTTGAAAAAATCAAGACCTATCTCACCATAGCCAACTATCTTTTTGTTTCCCTGTATATAGTTCTTTATTTTTTTTGCTGTATCCTCATTAAACTGTTCACTGTTGTGGGGATGGATGCCTATTGCCCCATATATATTTTTATACCTTGCTGTAAGGTCACTTACTGTATTAAAATACCTCTTTTCAGTCCCCACTGTTAGTATATACAGTATACCCTCATTCAGGCTTTTTTCTATCACCTCGTCCCTATCTTTATTGTATGACTCCATCTCGAGATGGCAATGGGAATCAATAAACATGGTTTTTTATAACATATTTTATGGACGTAGAGTATATAAATGTCTTGAAAAAATCAGTATGAAGATTGTAGATTTAATATATGCAGGGGGGCGTCTTACATGAAAAGAATAAAAAAACAGATTCCAAATAAAAGAATAGATAATGGGGTCTTTTCTGCGGTAATAGAGAAGGCGCCCTATGGTGTTATTGTATTGGATAAAGAAGGCAATTTTTTATATGTAAATCCTGAATTTACAAAAATAACAGGTTATAGCTTAGAGGATGTCCCGGATGGGACAACATGGTTATCAAAGGCATACCCTGACTCTAAATACAGACAGGAGGTTATTGATTTCTGGCTCAAGGATGTAAATGAATACGGCGTTGATAGGATATTTGACATAAGATGCAGAGATGGGTCCATAAAAACCATTGAATTCAGACCATTTCTGTTGGGTGATGGCAGGTCAGTGACGATCATGTCGGACATCACAGAGAAAAAACGTTCAGAAGAGGCACTCAAGGAGAGTGAAGAGAGATACAGGATCCTTTTTGAGGACTCAAGGGATGCTATATTCATTAATAAAAGAGACGGTCAATTTATACAGGTCAATAAGGCATTTTTAGAACTGTTTAAATGTTCAGAGGAGGATATAAAAAAACATAAATCAGGGGATACCTATTATAATCCTGAAGACAGAAAGACATTTCAGAAAGAGATGGAGACCCATGGCTCTGTTAGAGATTTTGAGGTGAAGCTAAAAAGGTTTGACGGCACTATTATGGATTGTCTTTTGACAGCAACTGTGAGACATGGACCAGATGGTAGCATCCTGGGATATCAAGGTATTATCAGGGATATAACAGAACAGAAGAGGTTTCAGGAGGATCTGGCAAAATCGTATAAAACCATGCGTGATATAATAGAGAGGGCACCCATAGGTATATACATTGTCAATGAAAGAGGTGATATAGAATTTGTCAATCCAGAGATGCTCAGGATTTCAGGTGCCCCAAAGGAGATCTTTTTAAGTCTTAATGTATTTCGTTTAAGGAGCTATCAGAGGATCGGGATTGCAGAGAGGATAAAAAGGTGTGTTAATGGCGAATACTTCAGGATGGATAGCGTTGAGTATACATCCCATTATGGAAAGGTCACTACGGTACGTAATATTATAGGTACCCCCTTTGAAGAGGCAGGTACCAAAAAGGCACTAATCTTTGTTGAGGATATAACAAAACAGAAGCTGAATGAGCTCCAGCTTGCATATCTTGCAACCCATGACGCCCTTACAGGCCTTCCCAACAGGAACCTTTTTAATGATAGGCTTCAGCTGGCCATTGCGTCTTCCCAGCGCTATAACCAAAAGATTGCAGTTTTACTCTTTGATCTCGATAAATTTAAAGATGTTAATGATACCCTTGGGCATAAGGTGGGTGATGAGCTTTTAAAGGCTGTTGGCGATAGGGTATCCGGGTTATTAAGGCAGAGCGATACATTAGCCCGTATGGGCGGAGATGAGTTTCTGGTGATCCTTCCCAACATAAGACATGTAGAGGATGTAGAAATGGTTGCAGAAAAAATCCTTGATGCATTTCAAAGACCCTTTGTTATAGATAACCATACTATCAAAGTTACCACCAGCATAGGCGCATCTCTTTATCCTGACGATGGGGAAGAATCAGGTCTTTTAGTGAAATATGCAGATATAGCCATGTATGAGGCAAAGAAAGGGGGTAGAAATGCATACAGGCATTTTAAAAAAGGTACTTAGCAATGTTTTGTCTATGTTCTTTATGTTGATTCCTCTACTTTTAGGTGCCGAGTGTATAAAAGGCAACTGTCAAAACGGGAAAGGGACGTTTGTAATATCCCCTAAGAGTGTATATACCGGGGAATTCAAAAACGGAAAATATCATGGTCACGGTACATGCACATTTGCCAATGGTGCAAAGTATGTTGGCCAGTGGAAGGATGGCAAGATGAACGGGAAAGGGGTCTACACCCTATCCCGAAAGAGTAAATATGTAGGACAGTTCAAAGATGGTATGTTTCATGGATACGGAACACTCTACAGTGAAGATGGTAAGGTAGTATATAAGGGACGATGGGAAAACGACAGGCCTTTGAAACAATAGAAAAAAAATTAAAAAAATTTAATTTTTTTCTTGACAAATTTTTTTTCATATTATAACATCGCAAATTAGAAGTATATTGGTGATATATATGGAAGAACTGGCAAGCATAGAAAGGGAGATAGAGGAATTAAAATCAAAGTCTAAAGGTGTCTACTGGAATGACGAGATAATACTTAAGACTTTGAATGACTGCGCCAACTGCTTTTTTGACCTCATAGGCGGCGAGTCCTGTTATTTCCATCTTGCCCCGAGTAGGGGTAAAGATGTAGAGTATGAGTATGTAATCTCCAGAAAAATAAGGACAATAAAGGGTTCAATCACTACTCAAATACCCAACAAGGTCATATCTTCTTATCTTGGAAAAGACAAACAGAGTTCTATAGGTTGGGTAAGGCTCACCTACAGTGATGCAAATGATTTCACTTTTACCCCTGCTGATAAGAAGCGCCTATCTGATATGGCCCAGATTTCAGCCCTTGCCATTGAGGACTCCATAAAATATGCCAATAATGCCCTGATAGCCGAGTGTAACCAACTGGCTGTAATCCTGGCCTTTGTCAGGATAATAGAGGCCAAGAGCAAATGGACACTGGGTCACAGTGAAAGGGTAACAAATATAGGTGTGATGCTCCTTGAGGCAGCCCTGGGTGACCAGGAGTGGGTAATGTCTATTGACCAGGATGAGGTATATAAGCTTGAGAGATGGTTTAAGTTTGCAGGGCTACTCCATGACCTCGGGAAGGTTGGTATAAGCGATGCCCTGATAGACAAACCAGGGAGGCTCACGGACGAGGAGTTTGAAAAGATAAAACTCCATCCAGGAATTGGTGGGTCACTAATGGATGTCCTCGGTCTTGAATGCACCAAGGCTGTAGTGCCCATGATAGAGCATCACCATGAGAACTATGACGGGTCAGGCTATCCGTCTGGTCTGAAGGGTGAGGAGATACCACCTGGTTCAAGGATACTGAAGATCGCTGATGTATATTGTGCCATAACAGAGGAAAGGCCATACAGGTCACCCATAGCACATTATGATGCTGTAGAAGAGATTAGAAGACACAGCGGCAGATTTTTCGATCCAAAACTTGTGGATATATTCTGTAAACTCCCTATTCAAAATCTCGGCAAAAAAGAAGAAGAGCCTGTCTCAGAACAGGTTAATGAGCCTACCCCAGAGGAAAGATTAGAAGAACAGCTTATAGATGACCCCCATTCTATACCATCAGTAAGAAAATATACCGTATATACAAGAAAGTAATTTTTCAATCATCCAGTCTAATTATTATAATCCGTCCTAATTCAACCTCTTTTTATGAGGAGATAGTCGAAAAAGATCTCAAACTTAGAGTGTATCCATGGGATACACTTCTATAAATAAGGCCTTCGCAAAACCCTGCAAAGGCATTGCAATTCATGGAAGATGAATTTTTATACAACTGATTATCAATAAGGGTCTCAAAGGCATGTCCCAGATTATAAGACCTTTTTCAAAGGTTCCTATTAAACAGGCCTTATCCTCAAAAAAGAGATGTAATTAAAAATTTTTCTATATTTTATAGGAATCTTTCATCTGATACCTGAGGATTTGGTTGCCATTGTTTCTTTTATATACAGGTATGTCTCCCAATTATACAATTAGACAGATGGCTACCAATAGCACATTTCAGGCAGTTTAAGTCTTTGTAAAATTTCTAAAACGCTGTATATCCTTAATCTTTTTTATAATTTGAAGGTTTATTTTATTTTTAGACTCTGGTCATCCATCATATATAAAGAAAGGGTTTTGTATAATTTAAAAAATACTCATCTTGTTTTGGTATACAAATTGCAAAATAATGATTCAATTCCAATCTAATTGAAAGTATGAGGCAGTTTCATTTGCATTTGTACTTTAATTAAAAAAAAGGAGGTCTTATGAGTAAGAATTGGTTACCCGGTTGGTGTGTTTTATCTCTTTTTGTTATTTTTATTTTTGGCATATCTATTTTTTCTCCACCTCTCGCTTTTTCACAGAACACTGTCAAGCTTAACTATGCAAACTTTTTCCCACCGACACATAAAAATAGTATATGTGTTGAAGAATGGATAAAAGAGGTCGAGAAGAGGACTAATGGTGCAGTAAAGATAAACTACTATCCTGCCAATACATTAGTTCCAGCAAATCAATCATTTGATGCTGTCCTTAAAGGCATAGCTGATATCGCCATGAGCTGCTTTTCTTATACAAGAGGAAGATTCCCCATGATGGAGGTCATAGATCTACCTCTTGGTTATAGAGATGGGATACAGGCAACAAAGTTAATAAATGCATATTATAAAAAATTTAGACCAAAAGAATTGGATAATGTAAAAGTTATGTATCTTGTTGCCCATGGGCCTGGGATACTCCATACAAAGAAACCGGTAAATAAACTTGAAGATATAAGGGGTATGAAGATCAAGACAACAGGAACTACAGCGGCAATAGTAAAGGCATTAGGGGCTACACCTGTTGCGCTTACAATGCCGGATACATATGATGCATTAAGAACAGGTATTGTAGAAGGAATTTTAGCACCTGTAGAGACTCTTCAGGGGTGGAAGCATGGAGAGCTTGTTAAGGCAACAATTCAGAACTTTGGTTCATCCTATACAATAGGTACATTTGTAGTTATGAACAAGGCTAAATGGAATGCCCTGCCTGATAATATAAAGAATATAATAGAGAAAATTAATTCGGAATGGGAATATAAACAGGGTAAGACCTGGAATGATATAGACATGGAGGCATATGAATATATCAAGAAAAGAGGAAATCAGATAATTAGGCTTTCCAAGGAAGAGGATGCGAGATGGGCAGAGAAGGTTCACCCCTTACTTCAGGAGTATGTAAAGGAAAAGAAGGCAATGGGGCTTCCGGCTGATGAGGCCTTAAAGTTTTGTATTGATTTTCTAAAAAAGAACTAAACTCAATAAAACTAAACAGGACCTTTGCAAACTATGCAAAGGTCCTGTCAGCACCCTGAGATAAAAGATGCCAGTTTTATAGGGAAGCCTTAGCCTGTATGGGGCGAGGCATTAACAGCAATCATATTATTAAGAAACAAGAAAGATGTTTTCCAGGGGTAAATAAAGTCAGGCTTTTTTCTTTTTCAATATCAGTGAGCCCGCTGCACCTAAAAGGGATACACCGGCTGATAGGAGAAATGCATATGCGAATGTCCCTGTCGTGTCCTTGAGCCAGCCGCCTATTACAGGGCCCAGTGCCTGACCTATGCCGAAAAAGAGGGTTATAAAACCAAGCCCTGCAGGCGCAAGCCTCCCGCCCACTGCATCCCCAGAGGCAGCAGCCATAATGGTTGGGATAGAGAAGGCTGCAACCCCAAAGGCAACAGCAGAGACATAGAAACCCACTGGTTCCCTCCACAACGCAAAAATAGCATAGGCAACAGCGAGGTTTATATACGCAAGCATAGAGCCGTATTTTCTGCCCAGCAAATCTGATATCCAGCCATAGATTACACCGCAGAAGATGCTGAAGATGCCGAGGATGGAGAATATCCCTCCTGCCTCTGCTGGTTTTACACCCATCTCCTTTGTAAGATATGCCACAAAGAAAGTAAGATAGATTATATATGAAAAGCCATACATGAAATATACACACCCAAGCTTCCATATCTCAGGCTCTACAACTACATCCTTAAAAGCAGAGAATAATGTGACCTTTGCACCTGTCTTTTGTTCCTCTTCGCCACCATACATGGTCGTCCCTTTTTCTTTTGGATTATTCCTCAGAAAGGCATAGCAGACAAAGGCACAGATAAAGACTATAATGCCCATTAGAAACCATGCATATCTCCATCCCTCTTTACCAAAGGCAGCTATAACAGGAGGTAGTATAATACCTGATAGAAAAAGCCCGAATCCTATGCCTGCAGAAACAATACCTGTGGCAAGACCGCGTTTTTTTATTACAAACCATGCTGCTGGAAGTGCCATTATGGGCACATAGCTTCCACCGTTTCCAAGTCCGGATATAAGACGCATAAAAAATGCAAAGATAAAAGACTGAGAGAAACCTGTAAGGAATAGGCTTATCCCTATGACAAGAAGGGATACAAAAACAACCCTGCGGACTCCAAAGCGGGCAGCCAGGAACCCACCTATAATGGCAAGGGAAAGATACCCTATAAAGTTACCCGTAGCAATAGAACCAAGCTGTGTATAGGTGAGAGAAAGCCCATCCTTCATGGAAGGCAGTATTACCGAATAGGACATCCTTCCAAAACCGTGGGCAAGTATGGTTACCAGTGTCCCTGTAAAGGCTATAACCCAAGCATAGTGGATCATAAAACCCCCCTTTTTTATGAACTTAAGTCAACCTTAACATCTGATTTTTTATCTGTCAATAGAGCTTTTAAAATTCTTAACATGTATATTTCAGTTGAAAAAAGTTTCATATTAAAGCAAAATGGATAAAAGGAAGGTGACGATATATGGATGAAAAAATACTAAAAGAATTGAGGTTGATTTTAGGTAATGAAGGTGTATCTACCGGTCAATCAGTAAGGGAACTACACTCCCATGATGAATCTTTTCATACCCCGGTCCTGCCGGATGTGGTTGTCTTTCCAAAAAATACAGATGATGTAAGCAGGGTTGTCCGACTTGCCTATGACAATGATATACCTATTACACCCTGGGGTGTGGGGACAAGCCTTGAGGGAAATCCCATCCCGGTTCAAAAGGGTATCTGTATGGACTTTCAAGGGATGGATAAGGTCCTGGCAATAAGGAAGGAAGATTTCCAGGTAGATGTCCAGGTGGGTGTTGTCTATAAAGAACTTAACAAGATGTTGAGCAGATATGGCCTATTTTTTCCTCCTGACCCTGGGGCAGCAGCGACCATCGGGGGCATGATAGGAAACAATGCAAGCGGTATAAGGACTGTAAGATACGGGGCAACAAAGGATTGCGTCATGAAGATAAAGGTTGTTCTATATAATGGTGATATAATTGAGGTAGGCAGCCGTGCAAGGAAGAGTTCTTCAGGCTATAATCTCTGTGCCCTTTTTATAGGCTCTGAAGGTACGCTGGGGATAGTAACAGAGGCAACACTGAAACTTACAGGCCTGCCCATTGGTTTTATGGCATTGAGGGCTGTGTTTACAGAGGTTATAGATGCAACTGATACGGTTTTTCAGGTAATGAGTTCAGGGCTTACGCCATCAGCCATGGAGTTTCTTGACGGGGATGTCATGGCAGTTTTAAATAAAGATAGAGGACTTTCTCTCCATGAGAAACCCACCCTCCTCATGGAGTTTCATGGATATAGTGATGAGGGGCTCAAACCCGAGCTTTCGTTCGTAGAGGATATATGCAGAGAGAACAGGTGTATATTTCTTGATAAAGGCATAGGCGCAGCAGAGAGAACAAGGCTCTGGGAGATGAGGCATCTTACCCTTGAATCTATAAAGAGAAGCCATCCCGGGCTTATGCCTCTGATTATGGATGTGGCTGTCCCTCTTTCTCGATACAGCGATATGGTGGGTTATATAAAAAATGCAGTTAAGGGGTTAACAGCCTATGTCTTTGGCCATGCAGGTGATGGTAACATCCATGTGATTGTCATGGATGACCCTAAGGACCGTGCAAGATGGTCACTCGTTGAAAAGGCAAACGAGGATATTGTCCTGAAGGCCCTTGAGTTAGAGGGCACATGCACAGGGGAGCACGGTGTGGGTATAGGTAAAAGACATTTTCTGAGAATTGAACACGGCGAGGGCCTTGATATGATGAAGAAGATAAAGGATCTATTTGACCCTAAGGGTCTTTTAAATCCAGGAAAATTCTTTTTATAACTTAACAGAGGTATCATAAAAAAACAATGAGAGACCTCTGTTAAATTTTATATATCGGTGGGTATCCATAAACCCTACTATGCCATATGGAGAGGCTATATGGGGATAGATAATAAAACCTATAATGACATAATTGAACAGGCAAACAGCATAATCCTATGCATGGATAAAAAGGGGAATATTACATATCTCAACAATTTTGCCCTGTCCTTTTTCGGTTATACCCGTGAGGAGGTAATAGGGAGGCATATAGCAGAGACCCTTCTTCCACTCAGGGAATCTACAGGACGAGACCTCGTCGAGATGATCCATAATATATGCAGACAACCAGAGAGATTTAGCATCAATGAGAATGAAAATAGAAAAAAGGACGGCAGTATTGTATGGATTCTGTGGTCGAACAAGCCTATTTTAAATGAAAAAAATGAGGTTATAGGGATTTTGAGCATTGGTAATGATATAACAAGATATAAAAGTATAGAGATGGCCATAAAGAGTGGTTATAAAAGGCTGGTCAAGACGTTCAGGGAGAAAGAAAAGGATAGACTCTTTGAGATGGTAGATAAAAATGTGGTCCAGATAGAGTTGCAGGAGAGCGAAGAAAAATATAGAAATATTGTTGAATGTGCTGTGGAGGGTATATTTCAGATTACAGAAGACGGCAGACTTATCATGGCAAACAGGTCTCTTGCCGAGATACTGGGATATAGCTCCCCTGAAGATATGAGATCCACTATACGGGATTTTGGCAGGCAGTTTTATGTAGATAAGGCTGATATAGAGAGATTTGAGACATTATTAAAGCAAAGGGGATATATAAAAAATTTTGAGACAAGGTTTTACAGAAGAGATGGAAAAATAATATGGGTAAATATGAATGTGAGGGTAGTGCCTGATTTTATGGGCAGGATCCTCTGTTTTGAAGGCACCATAGAGGATACAACAGAAAGAAAGAATAAGGAGGTTATGCTCAGGGAGAGCTATGAGAAAATGCAGAGGGCCATGGATGGTATTATAAATGCGCTATCCACAACAGTAGAGCTTCGAGACCCTTATACAGCAGGACATCAAAAGAGGGTGACAGAACTTGCTGCTGCCATAGCAAAGAAGATGAATTATACCGATGAGATGGTTAAATTCTTGAGTATTGCCGGTATGCTCCACGACATAGGGAAATTATGCGTGCCTGCAGAGATATTGAGTAAGCCCGGTAGAATTAGCAAAAAAGAGTTCAGCATCCTAAAAGACCACCCTGATGAGGGCTATAGGATACTCGAAAATATTAATTTTGAATATCCTGTGGCAGAGATAATAAGGGAACACCATGAAAGAATGGACGGCTCTGGCTATCCAAGGGGGTTAAAGGGTGATGAGATTCTAATGGATGCGAGGATAATAGGCGTAGCTGATGTTGTAGAGTCTATAGCATCACACAGGCCCTATCGACCTTCCCTTGGCATGGATTTCGCCCTGGATGAGATAGAGAGGAACAAGGGTGTTTTATATGATGCTGACGTAGTAGAGGCATGTCGTAAGGTGATAAAGGAAGATAGGTTTAGATTTGATTGATAGTTTTTTTGTGCTGTATATTTTTCCCATAGAATGTAGAATAAGAGGAGAATTCAATTAATAACTACTGGAAGGCAATAGGTGAAAGATTCAGATAAACAATCAGAAATTGAATATGGAAGATGGAATTGGGGTATTTATGTCTATATGGAGATTTTTTTTAAAACGCCATCTATTTATTTCTTAGGGATTTTTGCAGATGTGTAATAAAGAACTGGAAAGGGAAGTAATTGAATTAAGGCAGCAACTTCAAGAACTCAAAAGATGTGAGGTCGAATATAAAAAGGCAGAGGAAAAATACAGAAATATATTTGAAAATGCCACAGAGGGTATATTCCAGACAAGCCCTGACGGCCGTTTTATAAGTGCCAACCCCTCTCTTGCCCATATACACGGATACAGCTCCCCAGAAGAATTGATGAGTTCCATAACTGATATGGCTCACCAGTTATATGTGAGGCCTGAGGACAGGATGAGACTGCTGGATCTACTTCATAAAAATGGTTTTGTGGAACATTTTGAAGTAGAGATGTATCGTAAAGACAGGAGCCTTCACTGGATATCCATTAATGTAAAGACTGTAAAGGATAATGAGGGTAGAATCCTCTATTATGAAGGTACTATGCAGGATATTACACAGAGGAAGATGGCAGAGAAGGCCCTCAAAGAGAGTGAAGAGCGTTACAGAACAGCAATAGAACACTCTAACGATGGTGTGGCAATAATACATGGCGATACAATACAGTATGTGAATAATAGATATGTGGAGATGTTCGAATATGACAGTCGGGATGAGATTATAGGCAAGCCCATTTTTTTAATTGTTCACCCCGATGACCTGGACATGGTGAAGAATATGAACCTCCGTAGGAGGATGGGAGAGGACATACCTACAAGATATGAGTTTAAGGGCATAACCAAGAAGGGTAATATAATATATATAGAGGTCTCTGCTGCGAGCATCACATACAAGGGAGAGCTGGTATATCTTGTATATCTCAGGGATGTAACAGAGAGAAAGCTTGCCCACGATGCACTTATCAAATCCCACAAGGAACTGGAAGGCCTGAACATGGCAAAGACAAAGGCGATGAATCATCTGTCCCATGAGATTAAAACCCCTCTGTCTGTTATTCAGGGTAATATAAGGATATTAAAGAGGAGGCTGTCGAACCTCTCTCTGATGGATGATTTTAAGGTCATTATAGACACCCTTGAGAGAAATATGGAACGTCTATTCATGATTTCAAGGGAGACCGATGCAATATTCAATGTATCAAAAGGGCTCGAGACGCAGTCTCTGCAGGTGATTGATCTGTTTTTGTTTATAAAGCCTGTTATCGATAAGATAAAAAGTGAATCACAGCACAGAAAGATAGAGTTCAAGATAGAGGGAGAGAATGACCTATATATTGCTATCGACCCTTATGTATTAAAGGATGTTGTGGTAGGGATAGTAAAAAATGCCATTGAGAATACGCCAGATGGAGGCCTGATAAAGATAAATGTAAATCAGGAGGGCGACAGGATATTGTTCATTGTTGAGGACTTCGGCATTGGTATAACAAAGAAAAACCAGCAATTTATCTTTGATGGGCTCTTTCATACCGAAGAGACAGATATGTATAGCTCAAAAAGGCCGTATGATTTCGGTGCCGGGGGCAAGGGTCTTGAGCTGTTCCGCATGAAGATATATGGTCAGCGTCTGGGTTTTGATATATCTTTCAAGAGCACAAGATGCAAATACATTCCCGATGATTATGATGTATGCCCAGGGGATATAAGGAAATGCAAATTTTGTGAGACAAGGGAGACGTGTCTTGAATCTGGAGGCACAAAGTTTATAGTGTCTTTTCCTATCCACAACAGGCAACTTAATGTTAAATAGAATAAGAGGTGTAGAATGTTATCAATTCAAAAAGAAATTAAAAAACACGGAAAGGCAGCAATAGATCCCATTAAAATAGGTAATATTCTTTGTACGTTCATCCTCTTTGTTTTTATCTTTTTTTTGAGTACTACAATCATCTATTCATCAGAAGACCCAACAATAGAATACAGGGTAAGCAAGAAAGACAGCCTTATAAAGATAAGCGAGAGGATACTGGAAGAACCTTTAAAATGGCGTGAGGTGGCAAAGATAAACAGGCTCAAGGACCCATACATAATCCAGCCTGACCAGATGCTTGTTATCCCGGTAAGGCTCCTTAGAGGTTCACCCATGGATGGCACTGTTACATTCATTAAGGGTGAAGCAAAGATACAGAAGAAACAGGGAGGGGAGTGGACAGGTCTGAAACTCGGGGACAGGATTAATCAGGGTGATACTGTCAGGACCGAGAAAAATGCTACCCTGGAGATTACATTCGAGGATAAAAGCCTGCTTTTTATGAGGCCAGATACATTGATCACCGTGGCCACATCACAGAAAAAAGGCGTGTTTGCTATTGTAAAAAGCATTCAACTAAAATCCGGTAAGGCTATAAGTAATATAAAGAGTGCAACAGGGACAGAATCGAGATATGAGATTACTACACCCTCTGCTATTGCTTCGGTGAGAGGAACAGAGTTCAGGGTCTCCATAGATGAGAAGTCCACGACCCGTGCAGAGGTCTTAGACGGCAAGGTTATGGTTCGTGCACAGGGAAGCGGGGTAGAGATTAAAAGTGGTGAAGGAACTATTGTAGAAAAGGGGGCAAGACCTTTGACGCCAGTTCGCCTCCTTGACCCACCCAGACTTGTTGATAAAAAAACTATTTATAAGGATATACCCCTTGTCTTCAGATTTGAGGCAATGGAGGGGACAAAGACCATAAGAGCAATCCTCACAAAAGACCAGGATGGAAAAGACATACTTTTTGAGGGTATAATAAAGGTTGGAGAGGCATTTACTATAAGCAATCTCGATGATGGTTCATATTATCTTATAGCTTATGGTAATGATGCCATGGGGCTTGAGGGTAAACAATCAGAGGCTATCATTATTAGGTTCAGGGCAAATCCCCTTCCTCCCTTTATACAGATCAAGGATGAAGATATGGAGTTAATGGGAAGGTCTGCAGAATTCAAGTGGCTCAAGGTTAAAGATGCAGTGGGTTATCATATCCAGATAGCAAAAGATAAAGGTTTCACATCAATAGTGGAGGAGAATAAGGACTATAAAAAAGATACATATAAGACTGGGACCATGGATTACGGTGAGTATTATTTCAGGGTATGCTCTGTGGCCGATGATGGATATGAGGGTGGATGGTCAAATATAGTGAAATTTAGACTTATACCACCTCCACCAACACCGCCCCTTGAGAAACCATCTATGGACAAGGACTCTATATTTCTTAAGTGGAGGAATCTCGGTGAGGGTATAACATACCATTTTCAGATGGCAAAGGATGAGGCATTCAAAGAGATAATTATGGATACTAAAATTGAAAAATCAGAGATTACATTCAAAAGACCTAAAGACCCAGGTCTATATTATGTAAGGACAAGCAGTATTGATAAAAAAGGCAGAGAGGGTAGTTTTTCACTACCCCAGAGTTTTGAGATAGAAAGGGGATTCCCGTATAAGGCCATAGGGATAATTATGGGATTGGGCCTTATAAGTCTATTATTTTTGTGATGTAAATCAGGTAATGAAGGAGCGAGATATGGATACAAAGAGGGTTCTTATAGTAGATGACGATGCAGACATCAGATTGCTCGTTGACTTTCATCTGTCCAGTGATGGATACGAGGTCCTTGAGGCATCTGACGGTATGGAGGCCTTAGGCATAATAAAAGAGAACAGAGTAGACCTCATTATAACAGACATTACCATGCCTGTTATGGATGGTTATGAATTAATAAAGGCATTGAAGAAATCAGAGGATAGCTCGGGAATACCTATCCTTGTCCTGACCGGTAAAGAAGAAGAGAGGGTATCCAGGGCTGACATGGAATACCAGCCTGATGATTTTTTACCAAAGCCATTTGCAAAAGAGGAGTTACAGAAAAAGATAGAGAGGCTGCTCGCCATATAGATAAATAGATATTGAGATGCACATAGATAAGGTCCATCTGACCATCAAAAGGGCATGCATATTCCTTGTTGTTATAACCTGCCTTGTTATCATTGATTATACAGGTTTTTTTCAATCTTTTGATAACTATTTCTACGATTTATCTTTCAGAATAAGGGGTAATATTCCGAGTTTGAGGGGTATCATACTCATAAAAATAGATGACAAGACCCTTGAAAGGCTTGGCAGATGGCCAATAAAAAGGTCTAATTATACCCATTTAATCAATAAAATAGCAGATGCCCGGGTCATATTGTTCGATATAGTAATGACAGAGCCTACTGAGGAGGATAAAGGGCTTGGGGATGTCATAAAAAGACAGGGCAATGTATTGCTACCTGTCCTTATCGGGAATAATCAAACTGTTAAATACCCATCAGTCCCCCACATCATGAGAAATACAGGTCATGTCCATATAGAACCGGATGTGGACGGTATTGTAAGGGGTGTTTATCATACCTTAACCTTGAATAATATATCGTTGCCATCTATAACATCAGTGGCTTATGAAATTATTTCAGGGATGCCCTTTAAAAGACAGGGCATAAAACAACACAGTGTAAGACCAGGGAGTATTGTGCAGTCTGACAAGATGAAGATTAATTATGTTGGAGGCCACGATTCATTTGATAATATCTCCTTTATCGATGTAATACAAGGCCTATACCCACCTTCTTTTTTTAAAGGCAGGATTGTATTTGTTGGACTTACAGCAACAGGGACATTTGATATATTGCTCACTCCATTTCAGAAAGAGAGAAGGGGTATGCCGGGGATAGAGGTACAGGCAAACATCTTAAACACCCTAATTCTTGGTAATGCCATAAGAGATGTCCCTGCATGGCTAAGGTGGCTTTTTACCTTTATAGTATCTACAGGCTTTTTTATATTTTTTATGGGTATAACAGAGAGATGGGCTGCCATATCAGGGCTTATTTTTTTGCTTTCTGTGATAATGATTAGCTATCTGTCCCTTACAAGACTAAATATCTGGATAGCACCGGCAGTATACTGTATAGGCATCTTTCTTACCTTTATGATTAGTTACATATACAAATTCGACGATGCTGTGGCAATGCTCGGGAGGGCATATAAGACCCTTGAACCCCATCTAAGATGGAAGGGTGAAAAGGCGGGCATAAATAACATCAGGGAAGGCCTGACAGGTGTCCTGACAAAAAGGGGTATTAATACCCAGATACAGGTCCTTACAGATGTAGGGAGACAGATGAGCTTTGAAAAAGAGCTCACAGAAAGGGCACTTATGAGCGATATACATGGGGTGATGCTTTTTGACCATGACGGGAATAATATGCTAATAAACGAGCTTGCCAGGGATATCTTTCAAGGGAGTAATATAGATACATATACTTTAGAAGGATTTATTAAATCCATCCACCCCCATCTTTTAGAGAGACCAGAACCTGAATCAGTTATAGAAAAAATCTGCCATGAACAGACCAATGCCGTATATACCTTAGCCCTTGCAGAAAAGGAAAAGAGATACTATAAGGTTGATTTTTCATCCTTTAATGTGGAGGGGGCAGGCTATATACTCATCATAGTAACAGACATTACAAGGATAAAAGAGCTTGAACTTCTAAAGGGTCATATAATCTCGGTGGTTTCCCATGAGCTCAAGAGTCCCATGACATCCATACAGGGTTTCAGTGAGATACTCTCAAAAAATCTTACCGGCAAGATGCAGAACTTTGCAGCTATAATCAACAGGGAATCAGAGAGACTTGTCCGTTTTTTAAATACCTTTCTTGATATAACAAGGATAGAGGAGGGCCGCCAGCCTGTAAGGATAACACCTGTAAATCTCATGGAGGTAGTAAAAGAGGTAGCCTTGGCCCTTAAACCCATAGGAGACACAAACCACATCTCAATATTGACCGAGATACCTGACAAGATAGATAATATTATGGTGGATAGAGATTTGACTAAACAGTGCATATTCAATCTGGTGGAGAATGCAATTAAATATAGCCCACCGAACAGGGATGTGATTATAAGGCTGGAAGAGACAGGGGATTATGAAAGGATTGATATTATAGACCACGGTTATGGCATTAAAGAAGAAGACCTGGGGAGGATATTTGATAAGTTTTTTCGCTCTACCTCTGACAAGACAAAAAACATCAAAGGCTCTGGGCTGGGGCTGACATTCGTGAAGGAGGCAGTAGAACTCCAGGGTGGCAGGCTCACCCTCTCCAGTAGATACAATGAGGGCTCAACCTTTTCTATAATTTTCCCAAAGCAGAAAAAGACAGATTAAAGACAATAGGCTTTTTTAATGTAAAATCAGATATCTATGAGGCAGAACAAATCCATTGTCGATTTATGGCTATTAAAAAGGATGTCTCCCAGGGTAATACATTTTTAAAGACCCTGGTTAGTCAGCTTTTTATAGTCCTCTATGTTCCAGCATGAACTGAAGAAACTGCAGTCAAGACACCTGGGCAATTTATTTTTATCAATCAGGTATTGTTTTCCTGTGATGCCAGTGATTTTGTCTTTTTTCATCTCTGCGACACAGGGTGGTGTCCCTGACTTACATCCGTGTTTATTGTCGCAGTTTATACAGTATCTTTTATTCTCTGCTGGTTCAGCCATTTTTTATGTGTGAGTGTATATGAACAGGTTTTGCCTGTCAAGGAAAAACCCTTGACAACATATTGTGATTGCAGGAAAATGGATGGATAGCAGGGGGTGTGGTAAAATAAGCGGAAATAGGTATGGAAGAGAATAAAGACAATACAAAAATCAGAGAAATGGGGGGAAAAGACAAGAAGGAGCCTGAAAGAGAGATGGCTTCAAATGGTTTGTTACTCACAGATCTTTTAAAAAAGGCCAGATCATTAGATGAATCAGGCAGGCATGAAGATGCAATAGAGGTCTATACACAGGTGATAAAGGTAGACCCCAAGTGTTTTGATGCCTTTTACAGCCGAGGTAATATCTACCTGACCATGGGCATATATCACAAGGCTGTTAAAGATTTTGATAGGGCAATAAAATTAAGACCTAAAAATGCTGAGGTGCATTACCAGCGTGGGGTTGTATACGACATACTTGGCAACTATGTAAAGGCAGTAAAGGAATACACAAAGGCAATTGAACTGGATCCCCTGTTTGTCGATGCATACTATAAAAGGGGGGCTATATATGGCATGGTTGGTGATTATGACAGGGAGGCCGAGGATTACAAAAAGGTAAAAGAACTGAACCCAGAATATATCATCCCCCACAGAGGAGTAGAGGTCTCAGGGCATGATGAAGAAGACTTTCTTAAAACATCAGAGCAAAAACCTACAGGTAAATGGAAGACCGAAGATGACCAGAAGGCAAGGGTATACAAAAAGATTGATAAAAAGGCACAGGAATTAGAATTTTATACCAGGGCCATTGAATTAAATCCTGATTTTACTGAGGCATATTATAACAGGGGCGTTGTCTATGCTGAAATGGGTGAATACGAAAGGGCCATCGAGGACTTAAGCACTGCAATAAAGCTCAATCCTTCCTATGCAAAGGCATATTACACCCGTGGGACCCTATACGGTAGAATGGGTAATATGGAAGGTGAGCTCAGTGACCTGGACAGGGTTATATCCCTTAATCCCAATTTTTCAGAGGCATATTATAGCCGTGGGATTATATATGCGAGAAAGGGTGATTACGAGCATTCCATAAGGGACTTAGACAGATCCATTAAATTGGCCAATAGAAACTATGACGCCTACTATGCAAGAGGGGATTGCTATGCCATGATCGGTAACCACGGGAAGGCAGTAGAGGACTTTACCCGTGCCATAGAACTGAAATCTAACCTCCCGGAGGCATATTATAAAAGGGCTATCTCTTATTGCAGGCTTGGCGAATCGAATAAGGCCCTCTCTGACCTTGATAGGGCCTGTGAACTGGGTCTGGAGGATGAGGAGGCCTATTACAACAGGGGTGACCTTTATCTTGAACTGAAAGAATACGAGAAGGCTATAGAGGATTTTAATCGAGTCATCTCCAGGAACAGGACATACAAAGAGGCATACCTTAAAAGGTCAATGGCCTATCAATCCCTTGGAGATTTTAAAAAGGCATTGGCAGACCTCAATAATTTTATTGAGTTTATGCCTAAAGCCCCGGAGGCATATTATAACCGTGGTATCATATCGAGGAGACTCGGGGACAACGAGAGGGCTATAGGGGATTTTACTGCTGCCCTTGAGATGAATCCAGGTTATAAAGATGTGTATTTTATGCGGGGTGTTGCCTTAGGTGAGGTTGGCAGGGCACAGGAGGCTATACAGGATCTTACAAGGGCAATCAATTTAGACCCTATGCTTGCCGAGGCTTACTATTACAGGGCATTGAATTTAGATAGCCTTGGCATGATAAAACAGGCATTAAAGGACCTTGATAAGGCAATAGATTTAAGACCTCGATATCCAGAGGCATTCCGCAGCAGAGGGGCAATATTACACCGTATGGGTGATGTACGTCTTGCCATAAAGGATTTTGGCAGGGCATCGAGACAAGACCCATGGGACTTTTCTGTCTATTTTCAAAGAGGCCTTGCATACAAAGACCTGGGAGAAAAGAAACAGGCAATAGCGGATTTTACCAGGGCTTTGGAGTTGAGGCCTAAATATGCTGATGCATATTTTAACAGAGGCCTTGTCTATCTCAGCATGGGTGAGTTAAAGGCAGCCATTGGAGACTTTGACAGGGTTATAAAATTAAATCCCCGTATGATAGATGCATATCTCAACAGGGCCCATGCCTATGAAAGACTTGGGGATGTAGATAATGCAGCAAAAGACTATGACAGTGTAATAGATCTAAACCCAGAATACAAAGAGGCATATTACAAAAGGGGTATCTTTTGCCAATCCATTAATGACCTTGAGTCAGCAGTTAGGTATTTTGATAAGGCTATTGAGCTTGATAGCAGCCTTACAGAGGCATACTACAGGAGGGGTATGTCTCTATACAAACTGGGGGATATGGAGAGGGCAAGGCATGATTTTAGCAAGGCAATAGAGCTGGATAGGGGATTTGTCGATGCCTACTATCAGAGAGGGACAATCTATGTATACCAGGATAGACCGGATATGGCTGTTTTGGACTTTACAAGGACGATAGAACTATCACCAAACTATGCATGGGCATATTACAACAGGGGTCTTGCATATTCAAAGCTCGGCAATTTAGAGGGTGCTATCCTGGATCTCAAAAAGGCAACGATACTTAATCCTGATTATATGTGGGCCTATTATAATTTAGGGGTAATCCATGCTGATAGAGGTGATTATGAGGAGGCAATAGAAGAGTTTACCAGGGTCATAGAGCTTAACCCCGAGTATATTGAGGCCTATTACAGAAGGGGTATGGCATATCTTGAGACGGATAGTTTTGAAAAGGCCATAGAAGATTTTACAAGGGTAATAGAACTCAACCCACAGCATGTAGATGCCTATTTTAATAGAGGCAGGGCCCATGGAAGACTGGGAAATATCTCTATGGAGATAAAAGACTATGATAGGGCCTTGGAATTAGACCCAAATTTTTCTATAAATTTTTATAAAGATGTAGAGATGCCATCAAGGCGAGATTCTAATATGAGATACGCTGAGGCGTATTTCAGGCGTGGTATGGTAAGCGGTAAATTGGGGAACTCAAGGCAGGCCATAAAAGATTTTACCAGGTCAATAGAGTTCAATCCAGAGAATATAAAGGCCTTTTACAATAGAGGCATTGCCTATACAGAGGTTGGTGAACATAAACAGGCAATAAGCGACTTTAGTATGGCAATAAAGCTCAACCCCAGATATGCAGAGGCATATTATAACAGGGGCAATGTATATTGTAAGGTCGGCGACCTGAAAAGGGCTATTGATGATTTCACAAGGGCCATCAACCTGAATCCAAAATACGCATGGGCATATTACAAGAGAGGCACGGCATATATAAGTATAGATAGACCAAAACAGGCGATAAAGGATTTTGATAAGGCCATAGAATTGAACCCTAAATATGCTGAGGCATATTGTAATAGGGGATGTGCCTATGGTAAGATTGGCAACACCCATCAGGAGATAGATGATTACAGCAAGGCTATAGAGATAAACCCTAAATATGCAGAGCCATACTGTAAGAGGGGGTCTAAATATGCAGACCTGGGGGATTATGAGCAGGCAATAAGGGATTTTAACAGGGCAATAGATATAGATTCACAGTATGTGTGGGCCTATTATCATAGAGGCACTGTATATGCAGACCTGGGGAGGTCACAGCTTGCCATAAGAGACCTAAAAAAGGCTGCATCCATGGGGCTTAGAGAGGCGCAGGAATTTCTAAAGGACGCAGGCATAGGATGAGGTTCTTTGATTGAAAGAGGGAATAACAGGTTTAATAGACAATATAATCCAGGGACCCCAGGACATCCGTGAGGCAGCAGCCTGTGCCTTAAGCAGAATTGGCGAACCTGCCATAGACCCGCTCCTTACCCTTCTTGGAAACAAAGATAACCAGATAAGAAAGTCCGCTGTAACTGCCCTCGGTGAGATAGGTGAAAAAAGACTTATAGAACACCTTCTGCCCCTCATATCTGATATGGATGATGGGGTCAGGGAACAGGTTGCCCATGCCCTGGGCAAGATAGGTGATGTGAAGGCTATAGGGCCACTTACAGGCCTTTTTAGAGATAGAAATGTTTCAATCCGTATCGCCTCAGTGGATGCCATAAGCAGGATAGGCAATCCTGCTGTAGACACCTTAATAAGACTCCTTGGAGACCCCAATGAGTCTGTCCGTGAGTCATCAGCCCATGCCCTGGGTAAGATAGGTGACGAAAAGGCAACAGGACCTCTTCTTCAGCTTCTTTCGGACAGGAATATTTATGTCCGCATGGCAGCTGCCCAGGCCTTGAGTAAGATAGGTGAACCGGCAATAGGGCCTTTGATAGCCCTATTATCAGATAAAAATGATGCTGTCAGGGAATCGGCTGTCTATGCCCTTGGCGAGATGGCAGATATGAGGTCTGTCCCCCATATCATAAAACTTGTCACCGATAGCCATGCCTTTGTCCGCATGGCAGCCGCCCATGCCCTGGGTAAGATAGGGGACACCAGGGCTGTTGATCCCATTATCAGGCTTGCAAAGGATAGAAATGTATTTGTCCGCATGGCAGCCGCCCATGCCCTGGGTAAGATTGGTGGTGTAAATGCAATAGAACCGCTTCTTGCATTGCTCTCCGATGACAATCTCTTTGTCCGCATGGCAGCCGCCAATGCCTTTAATAAATTGGGTCAAATGGCATTAGAACCAATTTTGAGACTCCTTGCAAGTAATGATGCCACTGTCAGGAGGGCAGCGGCACAGGCATTGGGCAAGATAGGTGATGAGCGGGCCATTACCCCTTTAATCCTATCCCTCTGGGATGAGAACGAAGAAGTTCTGATTGCAGCTGGTGAGGCCCTGGAAAAGATTGACCCATACTGGTATGCAAGGGATGCAACAAGGCAGTACCTGCCCTATTTCTCCGAGGCACTGAAAAAGGGTGGTAAGCATGTGAAGCTCTATTTTATAGGCATCCTTGAAAAGATTGGCGAACTGGGCATATCAGATATAGATGTGGCAGATATACTAAAGGACTATATAAAAGATGAGGACAAAAACATCCGTCTTAGCACAGCCCTGGCACTGGAGAAGATAAAGAAAAATGCCAGATAGAAATCATTTTGTTGGAGATTTTAAATCCCATGGATTTTAAGATAATAAGCCTTGGTTGTCCGAAGAACCTCGTTGAGTCTGAATACATGGCCAGAAAGCTGGAAGAGGCAGGCCATGTAAATAAAGAGGATTGCGATACAGTGATTATAAACACATGCGCATTTATAACAGAGGCAATCAAGGAATCCATCCACGTAATCCTTTCACAGGCAGAAAATAAAGACAAGACAAGGCTCGTTGTAACCGGCTGTCTTGTAGAGCGCTACAGGGAGAAACTGGCAGAGCTGCTGCCAGAGGTGGATACCTTTGTAGGCAGGGGGGATTATCCAAATATAGATAAGATTATTGAAAAAAAAGGTTTTTTTTACAAAAAAAGTAGCTTTTCAGAGACATACCCGAGAAAGGTATTTACTGCAAAACCTACAGCGTATCTCAAGATAATGGATGGATGTAATAATATGTGCAGCTACTGTACTGTTCCTTATATAAGAGGACCACTCATAAGCAGGTCCATGGAAGACATAGAAGATGAGTTTAGATGGCTTATAGAAAATGGATACAGGGAGATAAATATTATAGGCCAGGACATAGGCTCTTATGGAAGAGATAAAGGCGGCAATCTTAAAGAACTGCTAAGGCATATCCTTCGTATGGACGGCGATTATTACCTCAGGCTCCTCTACCTGCATCCTTTAAGGATAGATGATGACCTTCTCACTATGGTTAAGAACGAGGAGAGGATTGTAAAATATCTTGATATACCTATCCAGCACTCAGAGGACAGGATATTAAAGCTTATGAACAGGGGTTATACAAAGACCTATCTTGAATCGCTCCTGGGGATAATCAGAGAAAAAATGCCAGATTGTATAATCAGGTCAACGGTAATAATAGGCTTTCCAGGGGAGACAGAGGAGGAGTTCTATAATCTCTGTGAATTTATAAAAAAATGGGGTTTTGATAACCTTGGTGCTTTTAGGTATTCAAGGGAAGAGGGCACACCTGCATACAGGTTAAGGGGTCATGTAAGAAAAGGCGTAAAGGAACAGAGGTTTAAAGGGATTATGGAGATCCAAAGGGATATCTCCCGGGCAAGACTCAAGAGGCTTGAGGGCCTGGAATCCCTTGTAATTGTAGAGGAGAGAGATGCTATGGGTATGACGGGGAGGATTATATTACAGTCCCCTGATATAGATGGTATTGCATTTATAAAGGGTAATGGCAAAGTAGGTGAGATTAGACCCTGTAAAATAGTGAAAACTCTTGATTATGATGTTATAGTAGAGATACTTGACAGATAGCGAGACCATAGAGATAATAAACTGTTTTTATTCTATTGGGCTGATGTTTTTTAGAATCTGAAAGCTATAAAAAGATGATTGAGGTGGAGGTTTATGGAACCCATTAATGAGTTGATTGCTGTAAGAAAGGAAAAGGAAAAGGCATTGAAAGAACTCGGGATAGACACATATCCCCAGGACAGGGGGCCCTATATAACCACAGAGGAGATTAGCCTGCGTTTTGGCACGCTCTCCCATGAGGAGCTTGAAAAAACAGATGAAAGGGTCTCTGCAGCAGGGAGGATCATGTCCTTCAGGGATTTCGGTAAGAGCACATTTGTCCACATACAGGATAGAAAAGGCAGGATTCAGGTGTATGTGCGCAAAGATGTGTTGAAAAACCCTGAATACAGTATATTCAAGAGGTTTGATATAGGGGATATCATAGGGGTTGTGGGTAGGGTTTTCAAGACAAAGACCGGTGAGCTTACAGTGCTGGCAGAGGAGATAAAGCTCCTTACCAAGTCTCTGCGACCCCTTCCTGAAAAATGGCATGGATTAAAGGACATTGAGGAGAGATACAGAAAGAGGTATCTCGACCTTATAGTAAATCCCGGGGTAAAGGAGATCTTTATAAAGAGGGCAAAGATAGTGGAGTATATAAGGAGATATTTTAATGAACGCTCTTTTATCGAGGTAGAGACCCCTATGATGCAGGTTATACCTGGGGGTGCTGTTGCAAAGCCCTTCATCACCCATCATAATGCCCTTGGGATAGATCTATATCTGAGGATAGCCCCGGAACTCTATCTAAAGAGGCTCATTGTCGGCGGATTTGAGAGGGTATTTGAGATAAACAGGAACTTCAGGAATGAGGGTATATCAGTGAGACACAATCCTGAGTTTACCATGCTTGAGTTCTATCAGGCATACTCAACCTATGAAGACCTTATGGATATGACAGAGGACATGGTATCATCCCTTGTCTATGAGCTTTATAAGACATATAAGATTACATATAACGGTCAGGAGATTGATTTTTCAAGGCCATGGAGAAGGATAACCATGGAGGATGCACTAAAGGAGTTTGGTGGTCTGGATATCTCGGAGTTTATTGATACAAACAGATTGACCTCATATGCCAGGGAACTGGGGATAGAGTCCCCAGAAAAGGATAAAAGAGGCAAGCTCATAACCAAGGTCTTTGAGGAGCTTTGCGAGAAGCACCTGGTCCAGCCTACCTTTATAACAGACTATCCTGTAGAGGTGTCCCCTCTGGCAAAAAGGAGTAAGGATAGGCCTGAGATAACAGAGAGGTTTGAGCTCTACATAGCCGGCATGGAGGTGGCAAACGGTTTTAATGAGTTAAACGACCCTGAAGACCAGAAGGATAGGTTCCTCCAGCAGATACAGGAAAAGGAAGAGGGCGCTACCATGGATGAGGACTACATCACTGCCCTTGAGTATGGACTGCCCCCTACAGCAGGTGAGGGGATAGGCATAGACAGGCTTACCATGTTGCTTACAGACAGCCCCTCCATAAGAGAGGTTATACTCTTTCCCCTTCTGAAACCATGAATATAATGAACTACGAGACCATAATAGGATTGAGGTATCTCCGTTCCAAGAGGAAAGATGCCTTTATATCCTTTACCACATGGATATCCATTATAGGTATTGCCATTGGTGTTATGGCCCTTATTGTTGTAATAGCAGTGATGACCGGATTCCAGAATGAGATAAGGGAGAGGATCCTCGGTATAAACCCCCATGTCCTTGTCCTGAACCTAAACGGCGAGATAAAAGAGCCTGAAAGGATTGTGGAGACTATCAAAAAATCCGGTGAGGTCACCCATGCCTTTCCCTTTGTTACATTTCAGGCAATGTTACAGAGCGGTAGACAGCTCTCAGGTGTCATAGTAAAGGGTATAAATGCACAAGACATGATGTTTATGAAGAGGCTTATGAAAGAGGGGGATATTGGGTCTTTAAATGAGAAGGGGAATATACTGATAGGCAAGGAACTGGCAAAAAATATGGGGATTTTCAAGGGTGATTTCCTGTCTTTGATGGTGCCCTTTGCAGGGGTATCCCCCATGGGTGCTGTCCCCGAGACTGTCCAGGCACGGGTAGGAGGGGTATTCGAGACAGGGATGTATGAGATTGACAATACCCTTGTGGTCATGTCCCTCAAGGACGTGGAGGGTATCTTAGGTATTAAGGCAACGGGCATAGAGGTAAAGATAAAGGATGTCTACAAGGCAGACACGGTAAGGAGGGAGATAAGCAAAGGCCTGGGGCATGGATATTTTGCCAGGACATGGATAGAGATGAATAAAAACCTCTTTTCTGCCTTAAAGCTTGAAAAGATAGCCATGTTTATCATCCTGGCCCTTATCATATTTGTGGCAAGTTTTAATATAATCAGCTCGCTGGTCATGACGGTTATGGAGAAGAAAAAGGATATAGCCATACTAAAGGCAATGGGTGCAAAAAAGAAGAGCATAATGAAGATATTTATGATTGAGGGTATAACCATAGGGATACTCGGGGCTCTTATAGGCTCGTTCAGCGGTTATACCATATGCGAGATTATAAGGAGATACAAGATTATAAAGCTCCCGGAGGATATCTACTATATAAGCACACTCCCGGTAAAGATAAGCTTTTTTGATGTATTTCTTGTAGCATCCATAACAACGGTTATATGTGTCTTATCCACCATTTATCCATCTTTTAAGGGCTCCAAGATAGACCCTGTAGAGACATTGAGGTATGAATAGAAAGATGAATGACCCGGTCCTTAAGGTATCCAATATAAAAAAGAGCTTTAATAAAAACGGTAGTGAGATAAGCGTTATAAAAGGTGTGAGCCTTGATGTCATGGAGGGTGATTTTATTACCATAATGGGGCCTTCTGGGGCAGGTAAAAGCACATTTCTGCATATCCTGGGGACACTGGATAAACCCTCTGAGGGTGAGATATATTTCAGGGGTGAGGATATCCACAGGTATACAGAGGAACAGGCAAGTATATTCAGGAACGAAAAGGTTGGCTTTGTATTTCAATTTTATCACCTGCTCCAGGATTTTAATGTCATCGAGAATATCATCATGCCACTTTTGATAAAAAGGGTTAAGATGAAGGATGCCATGGATAGGGCAGAGAGGTTTTTAGAGATTATGGGTCTTGCAGACAGGCGAAATCATAAGCCAGGGGAACTCTCCGGGGGGGAACAGCAGAGGGTTGCCATAGCAAGGGCTCTTATCAATGAACCGGAGATAATACTGGCAGATGAACCTACCGGTAATCTGGACAGGAAAACAGGGAAAGAGGTCTTGAGATATATATTCGAGATATACGAGAGGCTCTCATCTATCCTCATACTCGTAACCCATGACCCTGAACTGGGTATGGCAGGAAAGAGGAGATTTAATATGATTGACGGTGAACTTTTTGAAATCAAAGGTCAGGATTAATTTTTTTCAAAAAAAATGAAAAAAAATCTTGAATATTTTTTAAAATAAAGAGTATAAACTATCTATAGATGCAGTGTAGACACTGCAAAAATCAAATTCCATAAAGGAGGGGGTTTATGACAAAAGCAGAACTTATTAGCCAGATGGCAGAAGATGCCGAGATGACAAAGACGGCTGCTGCAAGGGCCCTGGAGGCCTTTACAGGTGCAGTTAAAGATGCCCTGAAAAAAGGCGAAAAGGTTACACTTGTTGGTTTCGGCACATTCTCCGTATCCAAGAGAAAGGCGAGAAAGGGCAGGAACCCCAGGACAGGCAAAGAGATTAAGATCCCTGCCAAAAATGTCCCCAAGTTTACACCGGGCAAGGCATTTAAAGACGCTGTTTAGTGATTAATAAGTCTATTTATTGAGAGGCACACTATAAAGGGCTGCCCATCTAAAAATGGGGCAGCCCTTTTATAATATCCTCTACCATCTCTTCTGCCTTATTAACATCCCCTGTATATTTTTCTTTGATTATGATATCCCCGCTTTCCTTACCCAAAAATATATTGATGGTAAGTCTATCTCCTGATATAGATGCATTTATTCCAAGAGGGACCTGACACCCCCCGCCTATCCCCTTTTGAATCTCTCTCTCTATTGTTATCTCCTTCAGGCTTTTTTCGTGATTTAGAGGTCTTAATAATTCAAGGATGTCTTTGTTATCTTTTGTCTCTATACCTATAGCACCCTGGCCTGCAGGGGGGACCATTACATCAACGGGCAATATCTCCTTTATCTTATCCTGAAGACCCATCCTCTTTACCCCTGCATAGGCAAGTATTATACCATCAAGCTGCCTTTCAGCTATCTTCCTTATCCTTGTGTCTACATTACCCCTTATATCCACGATATTTATGTCCCTTTTTATATTAATAAGCTGGGACCTCCTCCTTAGGCTGCTCGTCCCTATTGTGGCCTTTGGTTTTAATTCATTTATGCCATTATACGTATGGGATATAAATACATCCCTTGGGTCTTCCCTCTCCAGTATAGCGCCTATTGTAAGCCCATCTGCCATCTCTGTGGGCATATCTTTGACACTGTGGACAGCCAAATCAATCTGCCCTTTCACCATTGCATCTTCTATCTCCTTTACAAAAAGCCCCTTGCCACCTACAAGATGGAGTGGCCTATCCCATATGGTGTCACCCTTTGTCTTAATGGTCTTTACCTCAATCTCTATGTGAGGATAGAGGGCCTTTAGCCTCTCAACAACAATCCCTGTCTGCTTCAGAGCAAGACCACTACCCCTCGTCCCGATAATCCATTTTTTCTTCATCTTCATCTTCATAATTAAAGAGATTCTTCATTATATCCAGGACCATTGGATTGGTCTGCTGTTTAATCAGCTTTATATGGGGGTGGATTAGCTTGTTTACTATGGTCCTGGTTAGTAGATCAATGCCCTTTGCCGTATCTTCGTCTATGTTCTTTATTCTGTTAAGCATCTTATGGAGTTCTTTATTCCTGATACCTTCTGCCTGTTCAATTATATGTGTTATTATAGGATGGACCTCAAGCTGTTTTAGCCACTGGCTGAACTTTGCAATCTCTTCCTCTACGATCATTGCAGCATGTTCTGACTCCTTGAGCCTGCCCTCCATGTATCTCTGGGACAGCTCTTTAAGGTCATCTATGTTGTATAGGTATACGTTTTCTATCTCGTTTATTGCCGGGTCAATATCCCTTGGCACTGCAATATCTATAATAAAGATGGGTCTGTTTTTTCTTTTTTTCATAATGGAAGGCATATCATCTCTCTTTACGATATAGTTATCTGCCCCGGTGGAGGATAATATCATATCAACCTTTGTTAAAAGCCCAGGAATCTCTTGAAATGGGTAAGGGGTGCCTGCTATCTCCTCAGACAGTGCCTTTGCCTTCTGAAAGGTTCGGTTGGTGATATAGATGTCTTTCAGACCCTCTTTTTTAAAATTCTTAAGGGCTATCTCGCACATCTCACCTGCCCCTATAACGAGGATCTTCCTGTTTTTAAGGTCACCGAAGATATGCCTGGAGAGCTCAACAGCCATTGAGCTAATGGACACGGGATTATAACCTATCCTTGTCTCTGTCCTCACCTTTTTTGCCACATAGAATGTCCTGTGAAAGAGCCTGTTGAGATAGAACCCTGTTGTCCCCATAAAAGAGGCTGCCCTGTATGCATCTTTTACCTGACCGAGTATCTGGGGCTCACCTATAACCATTGAGTCGAGACCTGAGGCAACTTGGAAGAGATGCCTGTATGCATCTTCATCGCACAATAGATATGTATATCTGTCAAACCATTCCATCTCAATCTGAAAGGAACTGGATAAAATATCCTTTAAAATCTTATATGTTATGTCTATGTCTTCTGTGGCAAGGTATATCTCTGTCCTGTTACATGTGGACAGGACAACACTCTCCCCTATGCCCCTTGTAGTTAATTGTTTTAGAAAATCATTGAGCCTCTCCTCTGAGACATAGAACCTCTCCCTTATCTCTAACGGGGCTGTATTGTGATTAAGACCGAATACAATTATGTGCATGTCACCTTTTTCTATATATTGTCGGTTGTTCTATACATATGAGTGGAGTCCGCCCAAGAGAAAATTTACACCCAGAAATGTAAACAGGATGGAAAAGAAGCCTATTATCATCATATAGGCGGTCTTTTTCCCCCTCCACCCTATGGCAAGCCTGTTGTGGAGGAGTATGGCGTAAAATATCCATGTTATAAGAGACCATGTCTCTTTGGGGTCCCAACTCCAGTATGAACCCCAGGCTACCCCAGCCCATATAGAGCCTGTTATTATCCCTATGGTAAGGAAAGGGAAGCCATAGGACATACATCTGTAGTTGATGGTATCCAGGGCCTCAAGGGAAGGCAGTCTCTTGGAAAAGGATGTTATCTTTTTTCTCTTTATGCTACGCTCAAGGACCAGATATAATATGGAGATAAAAAAACTGATTAAAAAAACTGCATTCCCTGCAAAGCAAAAAAAGGTATGTATGGGCAGCCAGAAACTTTTCAGGATAGGGGGCAGGGGCTTTATCTCAGAGGGGAAGGTGGATGCCCATATAAGGATAATAGATATAACAGGTAGTATTATGGCACCGAGGATCCCTGTTTTATACACACCCTTGAGATATAGAAAAAAACCAGCAATACACAAGGAAAGAAAGGAGAGGGATTCATGGATATTTGTAATGGGTGTATAACCTGCCTCGAAATACCTTACCATGGTTGCCACAAGGTGTGTAAGGAAGCCTGTTAGAAAGAGATAATGGCCTGTTTTTTCTATGTAATCCCTGTTTTTTATAAGATAGACAAGATATACCAGTGTTGATAGAAGATAGAAGATGAGTGCTGCATAAAAAAAGAATCTATTCATGGCCAGGTCTTAAGAATTTTTTCCTCATGTCCTTGATACCCATACTACTCAACTCTTTCACAGTAAACCTGCCTATCTCTTTCATAACCTCTTTTCGAACTACAGGGTCATTCACCTCTTCTATGAGTATCTTTCTGAATCTGCCCACAAGCCTCACATATCTCAGATAATCCTCTGTGATGAGGTTTTCTATCTCTTTTCTGAGCTTTTTTGAAAAAAGGGGGAGGACACCAGAGGTTGAGATGGCTATTGTGATAGGCCCTTTTTTCACAATGGATGGGACAATAAAGCTACATAGTTCAGGGTCATCCACTACATTAACCGGGATACCCCTCTCATTTCCCTCTTTCTTTATGCTACTGTTTATCTCACGATTATCCGTGGCAGCAAAGACAAGGACTGCATCCTTCATGTCTCCGTAATTATATCCCCTTCTAAGGATTGTGATTTTACCTGATGTCTCGAGCCTTAAAAGCCTTTTTGTTGTTACAGGGCTTATGACCCTTATGGCTGCACCGAATTTTAATAACATGAGCACCTTTCTTTCAGCTACCTCTCCACCGCCGAAGACAATACACAGTCTGTCCTTTATGTCTAAAAAAACAGGATAATAAGATTTATCTGGTAATCTGGAAATCTGTGAACTCCCCTTGATATTCTTCATAGCGGACATCTGTTTTTTCCACAAATGCACCCTGTGGCCCTTTTTTGCTCCAGGCAATCATCTCCTTTATAGCATCCTCATTGCCTTCGCACACCATCTCCACCCTTCCATCTCTTAGGTTTCTTACCCAGCCAGTAAGACCAAGCTGTTTTGCCTTCATGGAGGTAAAGTGTCTGAAAAAAACGCCCTGAACAATACCACTTACAAATATATGTACTCTTTTCATAACCCAATTATTTATATGTTGATTAGATGCCTATTTGTATTATAATTAACATAACAACCTTATGCAAATCAAAGGCTTTATTTTAAGCAAGGAGGTGTCCATAATTGTATAGATTAGGAATTGATATAGGTTCGGTAAGTATAAATCTTGTGCTCATGGATGATAAGGGCAATATCATCCACAATGAGTATATAAGGCATAAAGGAAGACCCGTGGAGGTGGCAAGAGACCTTATCGAGGCCCAGATGAGAGATAACAAAGTGGATTTTATAGCAGCAACAGGGACAGGGGCAAAGATGTTTGCATCATTGATAGGTGCAACCTTTGTAAACGAGATTGTTGCCCTTACAAGGGCTTTTAATCATCTATATCCTGACATAAGAAGCGTCATAGATATAGGAGGTGAGGACTCTAAACTTATAATATTCGAGGATGAGGCAAAGGCCGGGAGGCTGAAGATTAAAGATTTCTCCATGAATGCCCTCTGCGCCGCAGGGACAGGGTCTTTTCTTGACCAGCAGGCATCGAGGCTCCGTTTTACCATAGAGGAATTCAGTGAAGTTGCATTGAAATCAAAGAATCCGCCAAGGATAGCAGGCAGGTGCACGGTATTCGCCAAGTCCGATATGATACACCTCCAGCAGATTGCAACCCCGGACTATGAGATTGTATCAGGTCTATGCTATGCCCTGGCAAGGAACTTCAAGAGTAATGTGGCAAAGGGCAAGGCCATATTAAAGCCCGTTGCCTTTGTGGGAGGCGTTGCTGCAAATGCAGGGATGATAAGGGCTATCAAGGATGTGTTTGCATTAAAGGAGGATGAGTTCCTCGTGCCTGAATACTTCACATCTATGGGTGCCCTCGGTGCTATATATACAGTGCTCGATGAGCCCTCATTAAAACAGAGTTTTGTGGGTTTTGAAAGGCTAAACAGCTATCTCATTGCTGAACAGGAAGGAGAGACACTGGAGAGGCTGGTCCTCTCAAAAGAAAACATAGAGATAGATTATCATGTAAAAACCATAGACAGTGTCACTGATGCCTATCTCGGTGTAGATGTAGGCTCCATAAGCACCAATCTTGTGGTCATTGATAAAGATAAGAATGTCCTTGCCAAGAGGTATCTCATGACAGAAGGCAGGCCCCTGGAGGCAGTAAAAAAAGGTCTGGCAGAGATAGGGGAAGAGATTGGCAATAAGGTTAATATACTTGGGGCAGGGACAACAGGCTCAGGGAGATACCTGACAGCAGATTTTATCGGTGCAGATATAGTGAGAAACGAGATAACAGCCCAGGCAGAGGCAGCTATAAATATAGACCCCCATGTGGACACGATCTTTGAGATAGGGGGACAGGATTCAAAATATATAAGCATAGATAACGGCGTTGTCGTAGATTTTGAGATGAACAAGGCATGTGCGGCAGGCACAGGGTCTTTTTTGGAAGAACAGGCAGAAAGACTTGGCATATCCATTAAAGAGGAATTCGGGAAATTAGCCCTTTCTTCAGATAACCCTTTAAAGATGGGCGAGAGATGCACCGTGTTTATAGAATCAGATCTAGTCCACCACCAGCAGAGGGGTGCAAAGACTGATGACCTCGTAAGCGGTCTGTCATACTCCATTGTTGCCAATTACCTCAATAAGGTTGTAGGGGACAGGAGGATAGGCAAGAGGATATTCTTCCAGGGAGGGACTGCCTTTAACAAAGGTGTTGTTGCTGCCTTTGAGAGTACATTGAAGAGGCCTATCAAGGTCCCACCCCATCATGACGTTACAGGGGCAATAGGTGTTGCCATCCTTGCCATGAAGGAGAGAAACTGGGATAGGAGCACATTTAAGGGCTTTGATTTGAGTAAAAGGAGATACGAGATAGAGACATTTGAGTGCAAGGGCTGTGAAAACCTCTGTGAGATAAGGAAGGTGACTGTGGAAAAGGAGGCACCCCTTTACTACGGCAGCCGATGCGAGAAATACGATGTTGTGAGGAGGGTAGAAAAGAAGGAGATAGAAGACCTCTTCAAGGTAAGGGAGGACCTGCTTTTCAATGTCTACAATAAGGAGGCAGATGGTGATGTCATAGGGATACCGAGGATCCTGAACATGCACGAGCTAATACCCTTCTGGAAGGCGTTTCTTACAGAACTGGGCTTCAAGGTTGTTTTCTCTGACGCCACCAACAAAAAGATAATAAGGGAGGGCGTAGAGAACATAATAGTAGAGTCCTGCTTCCCCATAAAGCTTGCCCACGGCCATATCCTGAACCTCATCAATAAAGGCATAAAAAATATTTTCATACCCAGTGTAATAAACTTTAAAAGCCCCTCAAGGCATATTGCCAACACATTTGCCTGTCCATATGCCCAGTCCATACCCTATACTGTAAAGGCATCTATAGACTTTGATGCCCATGGGGTAAGGGTATTATCCCCTGTTGTCTATTTTGGTCTCGGTGAACAGACAACCCTGAACAATCTCAAGGCCTTTGGCAAGACCATCAAAAAATCAGCCTCTAAGGTAAAGAGGGCATTCAATATAGCCAAAGAGACCCAGGCACTTTTTTATGAGAGGTGTCTCGATGCAGGCAGGAGATTCCTCTCTTCGGTAAAGGACGATGAAAAGGTTATGGCAATTATTGGTAGGCCTTACAACAGTTGCGATGCCGGTGCAAACCTCAATATACATAAAAAGCTCATTGACCTCGGTGTAAAACCTGTGCCCCTTGATATGCTGCCTTTGATGGAGGGGGTTGAGGAGGATGAGGACTTAAGGGATATGTATTGGGGTTATGGACAGAGGATACTCAGGGCTGCCAAGATAGTAAAGAGACATGACAATTTTTACGGTGTCTATATAACCAATTTCGGTTGCGGTCCTGATTCATTTATAACCCATTTCTTTAAAAAGACCATCAAGGGAAAGCCATTCTTGCAGCTTGAGATTGACGAACACAGTGCCGATGCAGGTATAATCACCAGGCTCGAGGCATTCCTTGACAGTATAAAGAATGCAAAGATCGAAAAAACCATAGAGGTCTTCAGGCCTGTCCATTTTACAAGGGATGGAAATAACAGAAGGGTTTATATCCCTTATATGTGCGACCACTCTATTGTCCTGTCCGGTGCATTCAGGGCATGCGGGGTAGATGCTGAGGTCATGGGGGAGTCCAATGAGAGCACTGTGGTATTGGGTAGAAAGTTCACTACAGGCAAGGAATGCTATCCATGCATACTAACCACCGGTGATATGATAAGGACAACACAGAGAGAGGACTTTGACCCTGAAAAGAGTGCATTTTTTATGCCCTCCGGGGCAGGGCCATGCCGCTTTGGTCAGTACAATAGATTTCACAGGATGGTCCTCGATGAGCTTGGCTTCAACAATGTCCCCATATATGCCCCCAACCAAGACCATCGTTTCTATGATGAACTCCATGTAGTAGGGGATAGATTCTCCCGTCTTGGATGGAGGGCTATTGTTGCAACAGATTTACTTATAAAACTCCTCCACGAGACAAGGCCTTTTGAGGTAAATAAGGGCGAGACAGACAGACTCTACGAACATGCAAGGGGTCTTATTACAGAAAGCATAGAGAGGGGAGGAGATGACCTGGAGGATATCCTGAAGGATATAGTGAGGGATTTTTTAAATATCAGAAAGACAGGTGAGAAAAAACCCATTGTGGGGATAGTGGGAGAGATATACATAAGGTCTAATAGATTCAGCAATAATGACCTTGTGAGAAAGGTGGAGGAGTTTGGCGGCATGGCATGGCTTGCCCCTGTGGCAGAGTGGATAACCTATGTTAATTACATGGCGAAGATAAAGAGCCTCCGCAAGATAAAATTTTCAAACCTCTTCAACATATTTCTCACTGATTATTATCAGAAAAAAGAGGAGCACAGACTCGAGAGTATCTTTGAAGGGCATATAAAATATGGCAGGGAGCCAAGGATAAAGGACATAATAGAAAAGGCAAAACCTTATATACACATAAGCTTTGAGGGTGAGGCCATACTGACTGTGGGTAAATCCATTGATTTTATTGAAAAGGGTGTCTCTGGTATAATAAATGCAATGCCCTTTACATGTATGCCCGGGACCATCTCATCGGCAATCATGAAGCTGCTCCAGAACAGATATAATATCCCTGTCATCAATATAGCCTTTGACGGACAGGGTACGACCAATATCATGACAAGGCTCGAGGCGTTCATGCATCAGGTTAAAGAGAATTTTTACAGCAATGGATAACCCTGTTTTAGACATCTTCATCATCTTTTTGTTGATTATCTTAAACGGGGTCTTTTCTGCAGGAGAGATATCCATTATCTCCTCAAGAAAGAGCAAGGTAAAGGAACTCCTGGAAGAGAGAAGGGATAAAAAGGCACAGACGCTCTTTGAGATGAAGGAGAACCCGGAGAGATTTCTCTCTGCTGTCCAGATCGGTATTACCCTATTTGGCACCCTTGCATCAGCTATAGGCGGCATCCTCGCATTAAAATATATCATGCCCCTTATTAACACCATCCCTTTTGCCAGCAGATTTTCAGAGTCCATTGCTGTTTTCATTATTGTTGTTGTACTCACATATCTATTCCTTGTTATTGGTGAGCTTGTGCCCAAGTATATAGGGATGAATTACAGAGAAAAGGCAGCCCTCCACATAGCCCCCATATTTGATTTAACTGCACGACTCTTTTTCTTCTTTGTTGACTTCCTTACAGTATCAACCAATTTTGTAGTTAAGGGTCTGAATCTCAAAAAGATTGAGGAGCATATAGGTGAAAAAGAGATTAAGATGCTTATCGAGGAGGGCAGGAGAAAGGGGATATTTGACAAGACAGAAGAGGAGTTAATACATGGTGTCTTCGAGTTTGCCGATAAATCAGTAAAAGACATTATGGTGCCCAAACCAAACATATACGGGATAGATATAGAAAAGAGCAGAGATGAGATATTAAAATACATCATAGAGAACGAATTTTCTCGCTACCCTGTATATAGAGACCATATAGACAACATTATAGGGATTGTGTATCACAAGGATATAACAAAGTGTATATGGACCAAGGATAACTTTGACCTCAACAGGCTCTTGAAAAAACCATTTTTTGTCCCGGACACCATGAAGATAAGCATCTTGCTTAAAGAGATGCAAAAGAGGCATGTCCATATGGCTGTTGTCATAGATGAATACGGCACCACTGTAGGTATCGTAACCCTTGAGGACATAATGGAGGAGATATTCGGGGAGATTATGGATGAGACTGATGTGGATGACAGGCTCGAGAGGCAAAAAGACGGCTCTGTCCTCATAGATGCCTCTTATTCTGTAAGGGACATAAATAATGTCCTTCACCTTGACCTGCCTGAATCACCTGACTATGAGACAATAGGAGGGTTTATCCTGTCTAAATTGCAGGACATGGCAAGGGGTGGGGAGATTGTAAACCATGGGGCATACAGATTCACTGTAGTTGGGGTCAAAGACAGGAGGATAACCAAGATAAAGCTCGAGAAAAGCCGTTCAGGCCCAAGGCATAAAAACAATACTTAGCATATAAAATCGAAAAAGTTGTTTTGTAAATCTCCACAGGTTAAGCTACTATATGGTTGAGAGGATTTTTTCTGCCTCTTGAATCAATTTTCTATTCTTCTCATTTTTATACTGGATTAATGCACGGTGCATCTTCCTTTCTTTAAATGTTTTGGCCACATATAGTTTTTCACCGGTAAAGGGATGTTCTTCTGTGTAATACATGCAACCGGATGCTGTCATGGGAAGGGGTATAAAGTCCTGAATCTGTTCAGGATAGATGCCTCTCCTTTTCAGGTAAAGGGATGTAAGATAGGCATCTTCAAGCGTTGAGCCTGGATGGCCACATATAAAGTAGTGGACAAGGTATTGTTCTTTTTTCAGTCTCCTGTTTATCTCTTTATATCTATTGGCGAATTCCTCATAGATTTCAATATGGGGTTTATTCATTAACTTTAATATGCGATTAATGCAGTGTTCAGGGGCGACCTTCATCTGACCGCTTATATGATTCTTACAGAGTTGGATGAGGTATTCTGTAGATCCTCTGTCAACAAGAAGGTCATATCTTATGCCGCTTTCTATAAAAACGTGCTTTACCTTTGGGAGGGAAAGGACCTTGCTCAATAGTTCTATGGCATCACTATATCCTATATGGAGATTTTTGCATCTTTTAGGCATCAGGCAATGTTTTTCTGTGCATGTCCCTTTTTTATCCCATAATGGACACTCTGCCTTATAGAGATTTGCTGTAGGGCCTCCTATATCAGTTATAGTACCCCTGAAGTCTTTCCTTTCTGTTAAAAGCCTTGCCTCTTCTATAATAGACTCTTTACTCCTTGACTGGATAATCCTGCCCTGGTGCATGGAAAGACCGCAGAAACTGCATTCACCGCAACAACCCCTGTGGGAGACAATAGAAAACCTGACTGTCTCAAAGCCAGGGATACCCCCTATTTTTTTGTAGGATGGATGTATATCTCTTGCAAAGGGGAGTCTGTAGATTGCATCGAGCTCACTGGTCTTTAGGGGTAGTGCCGGCGGATACTGGACTACATATCGGTTTCCATGTCTCTGGATTAACACCTTTGCCCTGAAAGGGTCCTGATTCCTGTATGTTTGTCTAAATGCCTCATTGAATTTCTTCTTGTCCTCTTTTATCTCTTCATATGAAGGGACCTCTATGATATCTAACTCTTCCCTTGTGATGTCTTCCCTATCCTTGACAATGACCGCTGTCCCCCTTATACCTCTTAGGCCTATGCCTTTTTTAACCCTGTGGGCTATCTCTACAACCTGTTTTTCACCCATTCCATAGACAAGTATATCTGCCCTGGAATCAAAGATGATAGACCTCCGCACATCATTATCCCACCAGTCATAATGGGCAAACCTCCTGAGGCTTGCCTCTATCCCCCCTATTACTATTGTTATATCCCCGAAGGCCTCACGGACACGGTTTGCATAGACTATTGTTGCCCTGTCTGGACGGAGCCCTATCTTGCCTCCCGGTGAATAATCATCTTTTCTCCTTGGTTTCTTGTTTGCCGTATAGTTTGCTACCATGGAATCCATATTCCCGGCGGTTATACCGAAAAATAGCCTCGGTCTGCCCAGTTTTTTAAAATCATCTATACTTTTCCAGTCTGGCTGGGCTATGATTCCCACCTTATATCCTGCATCCTCCAGCACCCTGCCTATTATTGCGGTTCCGTATGATGGGTGGTCTACATAGGCATCCCCTGTTATGAGGATTATGTCCAGGGTATCCCATCCTTTTTCTCTTACCTCTTCTATGGATATGGGTAGAAAGCCTTTTCTCATATTTTTTAAATTTTAGATATTGTTTTCCTTTATTTCACGGTAGCAATGAAAGGTCTCATTTTATGATCTTTATGGGCAGTGTCTTTGACCTGAAACCTGTGGCATTATACACAGCATTGGCTATAGCAGCAAGTATACCTGATACATACCCCTCACCCACCTCTTTTGTATGGAAGTGGTGGTCTTTTTTGTATTCCTCTGTGATTATGTCTATGTAATCGTTTTCTACCATCTCTGTTGCCAGGGGTAGTTTATATTCAAGAAAAGAAGGGTTCAGGGTAATACCGTTTTTCATCAAGACCTCCTCTGAGACCGCCTGACCGGTGGCCATTGATACCTGACCATCAATCTGTCCTTCTACAAGGAGGGGGTTGATGGGGAATCCACAGTCGTGTGCTGTGGTTGCCTTTAAAACCCTTATCCTGCCCGTTGCCATATCTACCTCAACCTCTGCAACCTGTGCATCAAAGGCATAGCTGTCACTCCATGAACCTTTAGCATTTTTCAGGCTCGGGCCTATCTCTGCATCCTTAAGCCCCCTGAAGAATCCCCTGCCAATGATGGGGTTTCCTTTATTTTCGTAGATGTGTCTTGCTATGGCCCTGGAAAAAGGTATGGATCTCTCGGGCATGTCGCAGACATATATCCTCTTTCCCCTTAAAAAGAGCCTGTCTGAATCTATACCAAGCTCGGCGGATGCAGAGGTAAGTATCTGTCTTCTTGCATCCTCTGCTGCCTTTTTTACTGCATTGCCTGTTACATAGGTGAGGCCGCTTATCCATGAGCCGATATCAACAGGTGTTGTATCTGTATCACCGGCAATAATCTCCACATCCTCTATATTCAGACCGAGTTCTTCTGCAACAATCTGTGAGAGGATGGTCTCTGAACCCTGGCCTATATCCAGTGCCCCTGTCAGACACCTCACTGTCCCGTCATCATTGAACTGGACTATGGCAGCAGAGTTATTGGGATAGATGAGGGTCCCTGTAAAGTAACCACTTACACCTATACCTATACCCCGCCTAAACCTCTCTCCAAGATTTTTTTGATTATAAGGAAAGATATCATCCTGTCCCCTGTGTTCTGCTTTTTTCTCTCCATAATCTGCCCCATATTTTTTATATCTCTCCCTGAAGCGTGTTTTTTCTGCTATTTCCTCTATACACTCTATAAGACCTGCGTTTTTTATTGTGTCCCCATTAGGCAGGATGTCGTCTTTCATACGGGCGTTCTTCAATCTTATATCAATGGGGTCAATACCGAGTTCCTCAGCAATCATGTCCATTTGTGATTCCACTGCAAAACGTATCTGAGGGGCACCGTGTCCCCTCTGAGGTGCCCTGACAGGATTATTTGTATAGATGGAATAGCCAATGTAATCAAGGGCAGGGATCCTGTATGGCAGGATTAAAAAGCCCCAGCATAGAAATATGCATACAACACCGCTTCCCCTATAGGCACCGCAACTGTTGAAGCACCTAACCTTCTGACCGAGTATTTTTCCATCCCTGGCAACAGCAGTCTCAAGGTCAACCACCATAGGCTGGCCATGCCTGAAATACGAGAATATCTCATCCCTTTCAGCCACATATTTTACAGGTCTTCCTGTCCTTATGGATAAAAGGGATGTGCAGAACTCATGGGAAAACAGGTCTATCTTTCCACCAAAGGCACCGCCAACCCATATCTTGTGGACACTTATTCTGCTGGAGGGCATATTAAGGGTCCTGGCGAGGTGCATCCTCTTTCTGAATACACCCATTCCAGATGTCCAGACGTGGAGTTTGCCGCCTTTATCATAGTGGGCGACTGTTGTCTGTGGTTCAAGGTAACAATGGGTCCTCAGTTGCGCCTCAAATCTGTCCTTTTTTACAAGATACGCATCCTTGAATGCCTTATCTATGTCACCAAAAGAGTTTGCGCACCTACCGCCAATATTTTTATAAGGCTCAATCAAGTCTGGCAGTTCATTAGGGTGTATCTCCGGGGAATCTGGTTTAATGGCTTCAAATATATCAAAAACTGGGGGGAGCTCTTCGTATTCTACCTTTATGGCATCCAGTGCCTCCATTGCCGTATCCTCATCTAATGCAGCAACAGCAGCCACCTCCTCGCCTATATATCGAACCCTGTCATTGGCAAGGCAGTATTGGTCTGCAGGGTATCTCGGTGTCTCTACAAAACCGTGACGGACACCCCATGCATCCCTCCCTGTGATGATTGCCTTGACCCCTGGTATCCTTTCTGCCTTTGAAGTGTCGATATTCACAATCCTTGCATGGGGCAGGGGGCTCCTCAGGATCTTTGCCCACAGCATATCAGGGAGATAGATATCAGCGGTATATTTTGCCTCCCCGGTGGCCTTCTGCGGCCCATCTACCCTGGGGATTCTTTTACCTATCATGTCTGTCATCCCCTGAATCCCCTTGCATATTTTTATCTCTCACCGCCTCAATTGCCTCGATAATCTTGTTGTAACCGGTACACCTGCATATATTCCCCTCTATGGCCTTTTGTATCTGTCTCCTTGAGGGTCTGGGGTTTTCTCTCAGCAGGGCTGTTGCTGTAAGTATCATCCCTGGGGAACAGAAACCACACTGGATTGCCCCATGCTCGATGAACGATTCCTGGATAGGTGTCAGGCCCCTGTCTTTTGCAAGACCCTCTATGGTGGTGATACTTTTATTGTGTGCCTCTATGGCCAGCATGAGACAGGCAAGGACAGGCCTTCCCTCTACAAGTACAGTGCATGCCCCGCATTCCCCCTGGCCACATGCATCCTTTGTCCCGGTGAGCAGTAGCTTTTCCCTCAATACCTCAAGGAGTGTGTCCCTGTGTCTTATAAGGACATCATAGTCTATGCCGTTTACATTTATACGGATTATTTTTTTATCGTTTTTATCCTTTAATGACATGTATCTGCCTCCAAAAGGGCATCAAAGACCATCTGCCTGACCATTAATCTTCTTTTTTTAGAAGAATCCTCAAGGTTATCTACAGGGTGGGCATTTTCGAAGACCAAATGGGCAATCTCTTCCATAAGTTGGGGGGATAGGGTTTTACCATAAAATACATGGCCCATGTCCTTGATTATAAAAGGTCGGGATGCAACCCCTGTGAGACAGATCCTCAGATCAGCAATAATGTCCTTTTCCCTTTTTATTGCAATGGCAACCCCTGCAAGGGGAAAGTCAACCCCATCCCTTATCCTGTATTTTTTGTAGGTCGAAAAAAGACCTTCTTCAGGGGAGGGAATCCTTATGGATGCAAGGATTCTATTGCCCTCCACAGTAATAGGTCTTTTTCCATCCATGGAGAATATATCCTCAACAGGGATTTCATGGGTGCTTTCAGAGGTATAAAACACCGCCACGGCCTTTAAGGCTATAAGGACAGGTGCCATATCCCCCTGATATACAGCAAAGCACCTCCTGCTGTTTTTTACAGCGTGACAGATATTGCCCCCTCTTTTATGACATGGAGGGACAGTTTTTTGCCACTGTCTTGAACGGTTATAAAACATGCAGCGTGTATCCTGGAGGATATTGCCTCCAATGGTTGCCATATTCCTGATCTGGTGCGATGCTACCTGGATAGCTGCCTCATGGATGGCTTTATACGGTTTGACCTTTTCAAAGAAATGGGCTACATAATTAAGCATTGCTGTGGCACCTATATCTATCTCTTTGTTTTTATTGACCGATATATTACCAAGGCCTCTTATCATGGAAAGGGATATGATATGCTCTGGTTCAACGAGCCTTAATCTCATCCTGTTTAAGAGTTCTGTACCCCCTGCCATAATAATGCCCCTGCCATCTATTTTCTCTAAGAGTTTTAAGGCAGCATTTAATGACTTAGGTGTGTGATGTTGAAAATAAGGTAACCTCATCTCTTGCAGGTTATTTCCCTTTTTCTATGAGTTCGATGAGCATCCTATCCGAGGCCATGAAAAAGGCTATCTTTGTATGAGTGGCACAGGCCCTTTTAAAGTTTTCATCGTAGGCTATGCACTCTACTGGAGGTGAAACCACCTTGAAGCCTTTTTTCTTGAATTCCTCTGTCTTTTTTTGGATATCATCTACCTCAAAACACAGGTGGTGCAACCCGCCTCCCTTTTTTTTAAGGAAGTTTGTAACAGGAGACGTGTCGTCAACAGGCTCAAGGAGTTCTATGTGGACATTATTATCAAACCCTACATCTATAAAGAGCCCTGTCACCTTTTGGATGGGGTCTGTTGCGGGTTCAGTGGTAGTGTGCAGGCCTATGTCATGGAACAGCCTTTTATATTCCTCTATGTCCTTGACAATTATCCCTATATGATTAAGCCTCATGTATCTATTCTATAATAACCATTGCAAAAAATGCCAGCTAAATATTAAGACCTTTAAATTAATTTTTTAAGTAGTTTTTTTGGGTTACCTTTTTTTGTTAATCTTGGTGCTTCATCATCATAATCTTTTTCTTCAAGCTCATATTCTATTATTAATTCTTCCATTTTTGATGGTGTAATAAAGGCTATACCGTATCTTTTTGCCTCATCGATGATTGTTCTGTCGGAAGTTACAACGACCATACCTGATGGCTTTTTTCTTATCCACTCCATTATCAACTCGTCTGCAGTTTCGTTTTCTTTTGTATAGATAACCTCTATGCCTTTGTAATTATCCCTTTGCCTCGTAAGAGAGATGCTTTTATAGGCATCAAAAACAACTGTTATTTTATTGGGTTTTTGTTTTTTATAACTGACAAGCCTTTCAAGGAGATATTTTCTTTGCATTTCAAGGTTAACTGTATCTAAATTTACAGGTTTTATCCTATTTATATAGTTATATCAATCAATTGCTAAGTGAGGCATATTTTTATTGTAGATAAAAGAGGGGTTTTATTCAAGCTTTAAATCCAGTGAAACTTCTCATATTTTTTTTGACAATGTCGTATATAACTAATACTATATCCCTGTGAAGGGAAGAAAAGATTACATTCATTTATTTGGTATTTCTTTAATATTTTTCATTCTGTCATTAATTAGCATAGTTTTTAACTCATTCGAATCACTCAGAAATATTATATTTAAATATATAGACCCGTTCACTGTAAATATATTCATGAATTTTATGTTCCTTTATTTCATTGGTTTGCTTCTATTTACTTTCTATCGTTTGAAAAAAGTGGAGATGGAAAAAAGGAAACTTAAAGATGAGGTGCTTTTGAAGATAAGGGATGAGATTGCCAGATATGTTGCCCCTCCTACAATGGAAATTGTGGAAAAAATAGCAACAGGAAAAAAAGTAGATACAGGTGAAATAGTTAACGTAACTATTCTTTTTTCAGACATCAGAGGATTTACACAGATTGGTGAAAATATGAATCCCGATGAACTGTTTAAGGTTCTAAACCTTTGCCTTTCAATCCAGATACAAATAGTGGAAAAATATCATGGTATTATAGATAAATTAAACGGCGATGAAATCATGGCTGTTTTTCATGGCCCGGAGGCAACCGAAAACGCCTTGAATTGTGCTTTGGAAATAATTAAAAACCTCCGGAATCCAGAATTTAAAATGGAAAGAGACTGGATAGGTGTAGGAATTGGTATCAACACAGGTCCTGCATATTTAGGACCTCTCGGGTCAGAAAGTCGAAAGCAATTTACCCTTGTTGGAAATACAGTCAATGTTGCCGCACGATTATGTGGAATAGCAAAGAAATTCGAGATCCTCTTTGGAAAAAATACGGAAGAATTGATAAAAGATAAAGACTTTAATTATGAATTCTTAGGAAAAGTTTCTTTAAAAGGTCTAAGTGCCCCTTTTGAAGTGTTTAGATTGAGAAATAATGAAGTGGCCAACCTTTTTTAGACAGCCTTTAGCATTTTTTTTAAGCGGTTTTGCCGCTCATACTGCATTCTCAATATTTTGCAATGTTTCATAGCACACTTCATCCGGTGTTTTCTCGTTTAACCCCTGATTGTGCCTCCATATATTGTATTTATCAATAAAACGTGTAATCTCCCTTCTCGCATGACTTATTGATTCATAAGCCTCTAAGTATACTTCCTGTTATTTTAGGGTTTTCCAGAAATGTTCTTGATGTTGTTCTTTAATAGAATGTCTATAAATTCCATAGAGGTAAACTGACCCCCTGATCTGTATTGAATATATCAGGTTTTCCGTATTTATATATTGCTTCCTCTATGGCTTCTATGCAGAAGGATACATAAAGGGTATTAGATAATCTAAAGGATAATATCTTTATTTTTGCCCATTCCATAATGGCTACAGGGTAACAGAAACCTCTTATAGCACCATATTTAATTGGCCCTTGTAATATTGAATTCTATTGATATACCTAACGTCCATTTGCGTGTTCTGCCTGTGTTGGCAGTGGCTGAAATTATTGTAGCATGTCTGTTCAAAGATGTTCTATATAATTAACTCCATGGTTTCTATTTGAAAGTAGTATATCAATAAATGCCTGGGCAGGCTTTGAGAGCGTCATATTACTCAAAAATGCGATCTTTGAGTGCATCTTGAGCCTGAGATCCTTAATCTTTATCTCTCTGAGCAGCCCATTATCTATCTCCCTCTGGACAACCGGCCTTACCATAAAGGATATACCTTCACCACTTATTAACAGTTCCTTTATGAAATCGAGGTTACTTGCCTCATAGAGGACTGTAGGTGTCAGACCCCTTTCTTGGAATACATCCATAACCACCCTCCTTGTCCCTGAGCCCTCTTCCCTCATTATTATAGGTGTCTGTGCGATATCCTCAAAGGTCACATACTCTTTATTAAATATCTTATGTTCGGGAGAGGCTATAAATATTATCTCCTCTTCACTGAATTCAATGGTGTTTATAGCCTTTGGATAATCCGTATGTGCCACTATGGCAAGCTCATTATGGAGGCTGAAGAGGCTCTGTATCATCTCTAACGAGCTACCTTCATTGAGTGTAATACTGATATTGGGAAACCTCGAGTGAAATTTTGATATAAAACCGGGCATGAGATATCGGGCATAGGTCTTTGTCGTCCCTATATGGATGCTACCCTTTTTTAGCTCTGATAGTTCCTTTAAGGCCTTCTCTGCCTGATTTTCCAGCTCGAATATCTTTCTGGCATAATCGAGGAGGATATGTCCTGGTTCAGTGAGATATATCCTGTTTCCTGCCTTGTTAAAAAGCTTTATATTTAAGAGTTCTTCAAGATTTTTTATATGCAGCGAGACCGCAGGCTGACTTATGAAGAGTCTCTCTGCAGCCTTTGAAAAATTCAACTCCATGGCAGTTATATAAAAAACACGGAGCTGATTTAGATTCATCTTCCCCCCAATTGTAAAATTATCTCATAAGTTTTACTTATATGCAACATAAAAAATATGTATTTGACAAATATTTTTCAGATGTTAGGATTGCAGAAATAGCAATACAATTTATAAGGAGGGGTTATGCAGATAAAAGATATGAGAGATTTTATTGCATTGGCAGAAAAGGAGGGTGAATTAAAGAGGATAAAGGCGGAGGTGGACTGGAATCTTGAGCTATCACATATCGCCAAGTTGAACGAAGAGAAACACGGTCCTGCACTTTTGTTTGAGAATGTAAAAGGATATAAATCCCCTGTTATAACCAGTGTCTGCACAGAGACAAAAAGACTCGCCATGATAATGGGAGAGCCCCTTAATTCGAGCCTTGTGGATCTTATGCGGGCATGGGTGGAAAAGGGCAAAAAATCCATACCCCCTAAATGGGTTGATAAGGCACCATGTAAGGAAAACATCATGATGGGGGATGATGTGGATCTATTTAAGTTTCCTGCCCCAAAATTTTATCCAAGAGATGGAGGCAGATACTTTGGCACTGCTCATTTCTTTATATCAAAAGACCCTGAAACAGGCTGGATAAACCTGGGCACCTACAGGGCACAGCTACTTGATAAGAACCATCTGGGTACACAGTTCATCAAAGGAAAACATGCAGATATAATGCTGAAAAAATATGCGGCCATGAAGAAACCCATGCCTGTTGCCTGTGTTATAGGCTGTGACCCGCTTTTATTTTTAACAGGTGCTGCCCGTATCTCTGCCTTTGTATCAGAGTATGATTTTGCCGGTGCTGTACGTGGTGAGCCCATAGAGGTCATAAGAGGCGAGACTGTTGACCTGCCTATCCCTGCAACTGCAGAGATTGTAGTAGAGGGCGAGGTTGACCCTAATGCCTTCATGGACGAAGGACCTTTTGGTGAATACACAGGATACTATTCCGGTGTAGGGACAGATAAAAGGAACTTTGTAAAGGTTAACTGCGTTACATACAGGAATAATCCCATATTCTGGGGTACAACAGTGGGCCGTGCTGTCACGGACACCCACATGACCATGGCATTGACCTATGGCGCAACCCTCTGGCAGCAGCTTACAGATATGAAGATCCCGGGCATAAAGGCCGTATATTGTCCCCCTGAGGGTGCAGGAAGATTCATAGCCATTGTATCGGTAAAGCAGATGTATCCAGGCCATGTAGACCAGGTGGGCACAGCAGTAATATCTACAGAGATGGGTGCATATGGCTTAAAGACAGTAATTATAGTGGATGACGATATAGACCCGTGGGATATACCGAGGGTCTTATATGCCATTAGCTTTAGATTCCAGCCAAACCGCTGCCAGATAATCCACAGGGGTCGCTCTACACCCCTTGACCCATCCCTTCCCATTGATGCCAGAGATATTACAGGCAGGATTATCATAGATGCCACAATACCTTACGAGTGGAAAGAAAAGCCCATCCCCATTGAACTCGACCCTGAGATGGTTAAAAAGATTCAGGCAAGATGGGGTGAGTTAGGCTTATAAAAATCTTCAAATAAGATTTGAGGAGCCAGGGGTTTAAAGGTTACAGTGTCAAAGACCTTAACCTTTAGCCCCTGATTCTCGAACTTTTAATCTTTAATTTTAGGGGGGATCCATGAGACCAATAAGATACACAGATGAAATGATAGAGGAGTTTAAGGCAGAAGGCTACTGGACAGACGAGGTATTTACAGACTTCTGGGAGAGGAATGCAAAGGAATTAGGGGACAGGGAGGCACTCGTTGATTCAAAATACAGGGTTACATGGAAACAGGCATGGAAACTATTAAATAACCTGGCCTATGCATGGGTGAGCCTGGGTATACCCAAGGATTCTCGTATTATAATACAGGCGCCCAATAGCGTCTACGGATTTATCGCCAGGATTGCCGCTGACAGGGCAGGCCTCATCTCCCTTACCGTATACCCTTATCTCAGGGAAAAGGAACTGACCTATATGGTGGAGAAGACAGAGGCAGTTGCTGTAGCAATCCCGCATATCTATAGAAAATTTAATTACCTTGAGATGTATAAAGAACTGAAAAAGACATCACCTTACCTCAAGTATTTCTTCCTCTTTGAAGAGGAGGTCCCTGAGGGCGCACCAGAGGGCTCTTACTCCCTCATAAAACTCGCCAACCAGGATGTAGATGAGTCAAAATACAAGGAGCTCGATGCAAGGAGATTCAGCCCTTACTACGATGTAGGGCTCCTTACGAGCACAACAGGGACAACAGGGCTGCCCAAGCTTGTAGAGTGGCCTATTGCCTCAAGGGTATGCACATCCAAGGCAAGGGTAGACATTTGGCATCTCACAAAGGACGATATTACTGTTGCCATAGCACCCCACGCCGGTGGTGCAGCAGGGACGCTCACATACTTTGCAGCACCCCTTGTAGGGGCAAAGACAGTAATGATGGAGGAATTCGACCCTGAGGGCGCCTTAAAGCTCATAGAAAAGGAAAAGGCAACAGCTATTGGGGTTGTGCCCACACACCTCGTCAGGATGCTCGAGGTGGATGAGACAAAATATGATTTGAGCTCACTACGTTTTATCCGCTCTGCCGGTGGCTACCTACCACCTCAGGTGGCAGAGGAGGCAGAGAGGAGATACAAGGCAATAATCACAAGTGACCTTGGGACACAGGATGTGGGCTCTGTTTCTGGATGCACAATAGATGACCCCGGTGAGATAAGAAGAAGGACAGTGGGCAAGATGCTTCCTGGCAATAAGGTAAAACTACTCGATGATAACGGCAATGAGGTAAAAGAAGGAGAGCCTGGTCAGCTCTGGTTCAGGGGTCCCCATGCACCTGCCGGGTATTACCGTGACCCTGAAGCCACTGCCGCTGTGTTCGATAAGGATGGCTGGACAACAACAGGGGACATAGTCAAGTCAGAGGATGGATACCTCTGGATTATGGGCAGGGCAAAGGATATGATTATCCGTGGAGGCCAGAATATATATCCTGCCGAGATAGAAGGTATACTCAATGAACACCCAAAGATTGCAAATGTGGCTATTGTCGGCTATCCTGATAAGGAGATGGGGGAGAGGGCCTGTGCATATGTTGTCTTAAAACCAGGGGAGACCTTCACAAAGGAAGAGATGGTAGAGTTTCTCAAATCTAAAAAACTTGCCGCATATAAACTACCGGAGAGGCTGGAGATAGTGGATTCCCTGCCCATAGTAGGTGATTCAGGAAAGGTGGATAAAAAGGCACTCAAGGCAGATATAGAAAAAAAGGTGGCAGGGGGATAGATAGATGAAAAAGATACTCGTTATCTCAACCCTCGATACAAAGGGGGTTGAGACCTTCTATCTGCGGGATAAGATAAGGCAGCTCGGCAAGACACCTGTTGTAATTGATATATCTATGAGACAGGCAGAGGGCTTCCGGGCTGATGTGACACCGGAAGAAGTAGCAAAGGCAGGGGGTAGCACCTATGAGGCGATACTGGCATCCCGTGAGAGGGCAAAAAATACAGCCATTATGACCAGAGGTGCATCCAGTGTGGCCCTTGAGATGTGGAAAAGAGGTGAGCTTGACGGGGTGATTGGCATAGGTGGCTCCACAGGCTCCCTTATGGCCACAGATGTAATGAGGGCACTGCCTTTTGGTGTCCCAAAGATGATGATATCATCAACAGCTGCCCTGCCGGGCATGTCTACGAGATACATAGATATAGGTGATATAGCCCTTTTTCATTCTGTTGTGGAGATCTCAGGGCTCAGCGAGGTATTAAAGAATGTCATAGACAGGGCTGCCCATGCCATATGCAGTATGGCAGAGGTGGCACCTTTAGGAGGGGTAAGGAAAGAGGGGGGTAGAAAGGCTATAGCCATTACCATGCTTGGACCATGTGAGAAATGCGCATCCAGGGTCCGTCAGGCCCTGGAATCAAAGGGTTTTGATGTTATTGGCTTTTCTGCTGCCGGCATAGGTGACAGGGCAATGGAGGCCATGGTGGAACAGGGGCTTTTCAGCGGGGTTATTGACCTTGCCCCTGGTGCTGTAATCGAGCACCTCGTGGGGGGTATGAGGGATGCTGGGCCTACAAGGATGGAGACAGCAGGGAGATCAGGTATCCCCCAGGTCATATCAACCTGTGGTTTAAATCATATAACACCACCTAAGTCAAAATACACAGATGACCATAAAAGCAGGAGAAAATACGACCTTGATAAGTTCAGGACATGGCTTCGGGCATCCCCTGATGAGCTTAAAAAGGCGGCCATGGAGTTTAAAAGAAAGCTTAACAATGCATCAGGTCCTGTAAAGATAGTCCTGCCCATGAAGGGGTGGTCTTCTGTTGATGTCCCGGGGAGCGCAACCTATGACCCTGAGGAGGATAAAATCTTTGTTAATGAATTGAAGAACGGGCTAAAAAAGGATATAGATATTATCGAGGTTGATGCCAATATGGAGGAGCCTGGCTTTGCCGAGGCAGTGGTAAGGGCGTCAATCAGTATATTTTAAGCAGTTATAAAACTTTGACTCAAGGAGGTATTGATGCTTTTATTACCGAGGTTTGATTATGAGGAGCCAAAAGACCTTTCTGAGGCCTGCAGGATACTGGCAGGTCTAAAGGGTAATGGCAAGGTAATAGCAGGCGGGACAGACCTGCTTGTTAATATGAAAAAGGGTCTTATCTCACCGACCTGTCTTGTCGGTATCAGTAAGATACCAGGTTTATCGGAGATAGAGCCTCAAAATGGCAGTATCTTCATAGGTTCAAATCTTATCGTGGCAAAATTAACAGAATTCGAGGTTATCAAAAAGAAATACCCCATGCTCTACGAGGCAGCATCTGTCCTTGGTTCACCGCTTATAAGGAATAGGGCAACCATAGGGGGAAATATTGTCACTGCAAGACCTGCTGCAGACCTGCCCCCACCCCTTATAGCCATGGGTGCAAGGGTCAGGTTAAAAAATAGAAGGGGGGAGCGGGAGGTAGAGCTCGACAGGTTTTTTAAAGGCCCTGGTGAGACCATTATAAAAAAAGATGAGATACTGACAGGGATAATACTCGATGAACCACCAATATTCAGCGGGGGCAATTACATAAAACTCGGCCATAGAAAAGCCCTTGAGATTGCCATAGTCGCCGTGGCATCCTTTATAGTCCTTGACAAGCCAGATGGTATTATAATGGATGCAAAGGTCATATTAAGTTCAGTGGCACCAAAGGCAATCCATGCAGTCTCAGCAGAGAAGACACTCATAGGTGAGAAACCAACAGACAAACTCATAGAAAGGGCTGCCAATCTTGCATCTCAGGATTGTTCACCCATAGATGACATAAGGGGAAGCGCCCAGTATCGCTGTGCTATGGTAGAGGTGCTCACAAAAAGGACATTGACAGCTGCATTGAAGCAGGCAAAAAAAAGTAGGTGAGGTGAGGCATGAAGAGAATAATCAATCTAATAGTAAATAACAAGGCTTATGAGATAGCGGTTTTGCCAAACAGGACACTGACACAGGTATTGAGGGAGGATTTAAATCTCCTCGGGACAAAAGAGGGCTGTGGGATAGGTGACTGCGGTGCATGTACCGTGATATTAAACGGCAGGCCTGTAAATTCCTGCCTTGTCCTTGCTGTCCAGGCAAATGGATGCAACATCCAGACCATAGAAGGTGTTGCCGATGGAAATAATCTCCACCCTATCCAGGAGGCATTCGTGGAATATGGCGCTATACAGTGCGGTTTTTGCACCCCTGGCATGGTTCTATCTGCCAAGAGTCTCCTTGAGAAGAACCCAAAGCCCACTGAGATGGAGATAAGAGAGGCTATCTCAGGTAATCTCTGCAGATGCACAGGATACCAGAAGATAGTGGAGGCAATCCAGGCTGCATCCAAGAAAATGAAGAAAAGATAAGGAGGAGAGATTAAATGAATGATTTTAGCGTAATAAACAAAAGACTCCCAAGGGTTGATGCATGGTCAAAAGTTACAGGAGAAGCAAGATATGCAGCAGATCTCTCCATGCCCAATATGCTCTATGCTGTCCTATTACAGAGCCCACTTGCCCATGCAAAGATATTGAATATAGACACCTCTGCTGCAAAGAAGGTGGTAGGGGTTAAGGATGTAGTCACATATAAGGAGGCAGGGACAATCCACTATGGTGTAAGCCCTGCAAGATACGATGAGACTATGTTCTGTTACGATAAGGTGCGATATGTGGGCGACGAGATAGCTGCTGTGGCAGCAGTTGACTTTGAGACCGCCATGGAGGCGGTGTCCCTTATAAAGGTAGATTACGAGGAACTGCCTGTTTATCTCAATATATTCGATGCCATGAAAGAGGGTGCAGTCCCCATTCACGATGATTACCCCAATAATATAGGTGCTGAGGTCCATCAGGAGTTTGGCAATGTAGAGGAGGCACTGAAAGAGTGTGACTATGTCAGGACAGATAAATTTGTAAACAAAAAACAGGACGGTGGATTCTTGGAGCCCCAGGCGTGTCTTGCCTATTTTGATATGAACGGCAACTTAACCCTGTATACATCCACCCAGACACCCCACTATGTCCAGAGGACAGTCTCCATGGTCCTCAATATACCCATTGGAAAGGTCAAGGTTGTGAAACCTTATGTAGGTGGTGGCTTTGGCCCAAAGGCATCGGCAAATACTATAGAGCTTGCAGCAAGCCTATTATCAATGAGGACAGGCAGACCCGTAAAGATGGTCATGAGTAGGGAGCAGGTATTTATGCACTCCCGTGGCAGACACCAGTTTTATCATGAGCTTACAACAGGCGTGAAAAAGGACGGGACAATCTATGCATTAAAGAATACATGCTATCTCGACGGGGGTGCATACTCAAGCTTTGGTATTGCTACTGTCTATTATGCAGGGTCCCTCCTTGGTGCACCATACAGACTCCCCAATATGAGATACGATGGATACAGGGTATATACGAATAAGCCTGCATGCGGTGCCCAGAGGGGTCATGGGGGTGTTGCAGCCAGGGCAGCATGGGAACAACAGCTCGATATTATTGCAGAGGAACTGGGTATAGACCCCATAGAGTTCAGGCTTAAAAACGTGAGAGAAAAGGGAGAGGTGACCTGCAATGACTTTAATCTGAGCAGTTTTGGTATGAAGGAGTGTCTCGAGGCAATAAGGGACCGTTCAGATTGGAGAAACAAAAAGGGTAAACTCCCCAAGGGAAAGGGTATTGGTGTGGCATGCGGATTTTTTGTATCCGGTGCCGGCTATCCCATCTATCGCTCTGAGACATTCCATTCTACAGCCATGATAAAACTCTCTGAGGACGGCGGTACTGTGGAACTCTATACTGCTGCAGCAGAGATAGGCCAGGGCTCAGATACAGTCCTCACCATGATAGCAGCAGAGGCACTGGGTGTGAGATACGAGGATGTGAAGATATACTCCGGGGATACAGATTATGGTGTTGATCTGGGTGCATATTCATCACGTCAGACACTTATGTCAGGCCATGCAGTAAAGCAGGCAGCAGAGGACGTAAAAAAACAGGTCCTTGAGGTCCTATCAAAGAGGCTTAATGTCCCTGTTGAGGATATGGATATAAAAGACGGCTATATAGTCTTTAAGAAAGGGCAGGTAGACTTCTCAGGTATCAGGTCCTATTATGTAAAGGAGCACAGGGGATGGGCAGAGCAACCCGGTGATGATAAACTCACATTCAAGGAGGCGGCAAGGATTGCATATATCGAGAAGGGCACAATAGTAAGCGCAGGGGCATATAAGCCCGGTGAGCTGGGAGGCAAATACAAAGGGGCCACCGTAGGGACATCGCCTGCCTATGGATGTTCAGCGCAGATTGTGGAGGTCACTGTGGATATGGAGACAGGCAAGGTTACTGTGGATAAGATGACAGATGCCCATGACTGCGGTTTTGCCATTAACCGCACCAATGTAGAGGGACAGATGCAGGGTTCTCTCTCTATGGGTCTTGGGGAGGCACTCTTTGAAGAGGTGAAGTTTGATGAAAAAGGCAGGGTTGCAAACCCTACATTCGGTGAATATCGAATCCCTACAGCACTTGACATGCCCAATGTAAATACGATAATTATTGAGAGTAACGAACCAAATGGCCCATTTGGGGCAAAAGAGGTTGGAGAAGGGGCTATTATGCCGACCATCCCTGCCATATTAAACGCTATTTATGATGCCGTAGGCGTAAGGATTAATGAACTCCCTGTAACATCAGAACGCCTCTACAATGCCATAAAGGAAAAAGAAAGGAAGAAATAGTAAGATGTCTATTTTGTTTGTCCAGAACTGGGATATAATCCATGGAAAGGAGAATGAATACAAGGCCTTTATTAATGACCGGTATCTCCCGGAGATAGCTGAACTCGGCCTTATAGCTGTTGGAGGTTATTATGTTGAGGTGGGGTTCGGTCCAAGGATAATAGGGGTATTCAGTGCAGAAAGCCATGAGATTTTATCAAGTTTTATTGCGAGTAAGCGTTTTAAAGACCTCCTTGTTGACCTCAAATCCATAATCTATAACTACAAGGCATCTGTATTGGAGCCAACAGGGGCCATAAAGAGGAGGGGATATACAATACAGAAGGGTGTATGGAAGTTCAATCAGTATTATGACATAAGACCGGGCATGAAGAAGGAATACGCAGAATTTGTCCTGAATGAACACCTGCCTACCATGCAGAAGATAGATTATGTGGAGGTCACAGGTGGTTGGAATGTTGTCCTCGGGGGATTCAGTGAGATTATCGCAGAGTTTACCTTCAAAGACCCTGTAGATATAGGAAGACTTCTGTTAAATGAGGATTTCAGGAGGATTACCCTTAAACTGAAAAACGAGTTTGTCCTTAATTACATGAGCCGAATACTGAGGACAACAGAGCGATTCGATGAGCCAAGGTGGTTCAGATTATGAAAAAAGAAGGGGGGTGTAATTTTTTATAACTCAGACCCGAGGCCGGGTCTGAAAATTAAAATTAAGGGGGGTTAAGAAATGGCAGAGGCAAAGAAGTTTCCTTTTGCGGATGAGGTAGTGCTCCCACCAGAGCTCGAGGGATGGGAGGAGATGTATGCACCTCAGCGTCTTTTCAGCAAAGACAGAGAAGATTGGGAAAAGAGGCATTTCTGGTATCAAGATAAGATCCATGCACCTGAACCACTCTATCCACTTGATGACATATTTCAGTCATCATGGCAGATAGCCCTATCTCAGTTCACCACCAGGGTATTCTGTATACCACCTGCACAGGGTGTGGCACAGAGGATACTGGGCTGTTACATGTATATCGCTGCTGTTGAGCCACCTCCACCGGAGGTGATGGGGGAGAAGGCAGAAAGGTTTGGAAAGAGAGTCCCCTATGTATTCCAGAATTATAATATGCTCTGGGATAAATGGTACGAGAAATTTGATGCCCTGGGAAAACAGATGAAGGAATTGAAGGTAATAAAAGAGTTTGATAAGTATGTCCCGGAAGAAGAGGTTATACCTTATCCCAAGGGATATACACAGGCATATGAGCTCATAGAATCGTTCAACAATATTATAAACATGATAATAAAGGCCTGGCAGTGGCACTTTGAGTATCTGAACCTTGCCTACCTTGGTTATCTTATGTTTACTGACACTGCAAAGAAGCTTTTCCCGGGTATAAAGGAGAGCACCATTGGTAAGATGGTTGCCGGTGCAGAGGTATCCATGTTCAGGCCTGAAGAGGAGTTGTGCAGGTTGAGCAGGCTTGCAATGGAAAATCCTGCTGTAGCGGCCATATTGAAGAAAGATATACCAGTAGAGGAGAAGATAAAAGAACTGAAAGAGACAGATAAGGGGAAGGCATGGTTTGAAGAGTTCGAGAAGGTCAAAGACCCATGGTTCTTTGTCTCATGCGGTAGCGGCTGGTACCACTATGAGGGGAGCTGGATCAACAAGCTCGATGTGCCATTCAGCTATATCAAGAGCTATATAGAGAGACTTGAAAAGGGCGAAAAGATTGAGAGGTCTTTTGATGAAATATCTAAGGAGAGGGAGAGGATTGTAGATGAATACAGAAAGCTTATAGGGACCGACGATGACAGGAAGTCCTTTGATGATGCCTATAATGTGGTAAGGACAATCTACAGATATGCAGAGGACCATCTCTTCTGGGTCGAGCACTGGTTCCACACCATATGGTTCGAGAAGATAAGGGAATATGGTGAGCTCCTCGTAAAGTATAATGTCCTGAAGGATATAGATGACATATATCTATTCAACCGCTTTGAGGTCCCCATGCTCCTCGAAGACCTTGCCACAGCCTGGGCCCTTGGTGAGGGTGTACCAACAAGGGGAAAATTCTGGCAGGAAAAGGCTGCAAAGAGGAAAAGGATTCTGGAGGCTGCAAAGAAGTGGTTGCCTGTGCCTGCCCTTGGTGTACCCCCTGAAGAGGTAGCTGAGCCATTTACTGTTATGCTGTGGGGTATTACATCTGAAAAGGTGGGTGAGTGGCTAAAGGGTGGTGGCGGAGAGGTTGTTACAGACGTAAATGAGATCAAGGGGTTTGCATCATCTGCCGGTGTTGCAGAAGGTCCTGCAAGGGTATTGAAGCTCATGGAGGATGTTGTTAAGCTCCAGCCCGGTGAGATCATGGTTGCACCGTGCACAAACCCATCATGGGCACCGGTTTTTACAAAGATAAAGGCAGCGGTTACAGATATAGGTGGCCTTACTTCCCATGCAGCCATTGTCTCAAGGGAATACGGTCTACCGGCAGTTACAGGAACGGGTATTGCTACGGCTGTTATAAAGACCGGGGATATAATAAGAGTAGACGGCTCAATAGGGACTGTAACAATAGTAAAGAAGGCTTAGGAACATAGAGGTCAGGGGTATAAAACCCCTGGCCTTGTTTTTTTTAAATAAAGGGGGGATTTTTTTATGAGTGAAAAGTGGATATACTGGTTTCATGAAATAGGCCAGGAATACAACAATATAGTAGGTAAAAAATGTGCAAACCTCGGCGAGCTTACAAAGGCAGGTTTTCAGGTGCCACCGGGTTTTGCCCTTGGAGTAGAGGCATATAAGAGGTTTATGACAGAGACAGAGGCAACAGACAGGCTACTTAAATTTCTCGAAGATTTCCATGCTGACCCCAACAATGTGGCTGAAACGCTGAAGTTTGAAGAGGCATCTGTAAAGATGAGGGCTATTGTAGAGTCCATAAAGATGCCTTCTGACATGGAGAAGACTATAAAGGAATACTACGGTGAGCTGTGCAAGGCTGCAGGTGGTAAGGAGGTATATGTGGCTACTCGCTCTGCTGGGCCTGTAAGTCATCCAGGACAGTATGAGACATATCTCAATGTCTGCGGTGCAGATGATGTGGTCTTTAATGTAATACGGGTATGGTCAAGCACATTTAATACCCGTTCCATTATAGCAAGGGCAAGGTTAAACCTGCCGCTCCACTTCGACCCTATAGGTGTTGCGGTCCTCACAATGGTAGATGCCAAGGCAGCAGGTGTCATGTTTACTGTAAACCCTGTAAACGGTGATGTGGCCAAGGTAGCCATAGAAGGTAGTTTTGGTTATGGAGAGGCTGTAGTATCAGGTAATGTAACGCCGGACAGATACCTTGTAGATAAGGTGACCATGGAGATAGAGGAGAGGGTTATATCCGATAAAGGTGCTGAATTTGTATATAACCCGGAGACAAAAGAGATGGAATATAAAGAACTGCCACCGGATAAGAGAAAGGTGCAGTGTCTTGAAGATAGAGAGATACTTGAGCTCACAAGGCTTGCCAAGGAGGTGGAGAGGCATTTTCAGTGTCCCCAGGATATAGAGTGGTCTATATCGAGGAGCCTACCATTTCCCAAGAATATATTCCTTGTCCAGGCAAGGCCCGAATCTGTCTGGGGCAAGAAAAAGAAGGAGTCTGTCCTCGGTAAGAAGAGCGGTATGGAGCTTTTATTTGAGAGGGCATTCACGCCTGTGAAGGTAAAGATTTAAGATTCCATGAAGAGACATCTCCTTATAATTGCCACAATGGACACAAAGGGCAAAGAGGCAGAGTTTGTAAGGATGTGCAGCCTTGAGCAGGGGATACAACCTATTGTTATGGACATAGGGACACTTGGAGAGCCCCATATATCCCCTGATATAACGAGCTATGAGGTGGCCCGGGCAGCAGGATATGATCTTGCCGAGATCAAAAGCAGAAAAGACCGTTCAGAAGCCGTAAGGGCCATGGAGGAAGGCGGGGCAAGGATGGTGGAGGGATTATTCGCAGAAAAAAGGATTGACGGTGTTATAGGTATGGGGGGAGGGACAGGCACAGGTATTGTGAGTTTTATTATGAGGCACCTCCCCTTTGGATTTCCAAAGCTTATAGTATCCACTGTAGCGTCAAGGGACATAAGGGAGTATATAAGGACAAAGGACATTGTAATATTCCATTCTGTGGCAGACCTCCTGGGATTCAACGCCTTTATCCGTAAGATTCTGAGGCAGGCCACACTGGCGATATGCGGTATGATAGATGAAGGCTATGAGATAAGAAATTCAAGACCCATGGTTGCCGTGACTGCCTATGGTGTAAGCTCTGTCTGTGCTATGAATGCAGAGCCCCTTCTTGAAAAAAGGGGTTATGAGATGATAGGTTTTCATGCCAATGGTATTGGAGGCATGGCCATGGAGGAGCTTATAGCCCAGGGACTCATAGCAGGTGTCCTTGATTTTACCCCCCATGAGATAGCAGATGATATGTTTGGAGGCTACTGCAGGGGCATTGGGCCTGAGAGGTTTGAGACAGCAGGAAAGATGGGTATCCCCTATATCTTTGCCCCTGGCGGTCTTGATAATGCAGTATTCAGCCCCTTTTATCCCATGCCGGATTCGTTAAAGGGCAGGAGGACTTATACCCATGATATAAGGTTCTGTGTCCGTATGGAGAGGGATGAGTTACTGATGTTTGCCCGAATCATCGGGGAGAAGCTCAACAGGTCTCGAGGCCCGACCTATGTATTAATACCTAAAAAAGGGTGGTCAGAGGCAGATAGGGAGGGGATGCCCCTTTATGACCCAGACATGAACAGGGTATTTGTAGACGAATTAAAAGGCATATTGAGACCTGATATACCCATTGAGGAGATGGACTGCCACATAAGTGATGAGGTGTTTGCCTTAAGGGCAGTGGATGTCCTGGATGGCATGATTAAAGGTGTTAATGGGGTCTTTAGGGTTAACTGAGTCTATTTTAATTATATGGAGACAAAGGTTTTAAAAGAGGCAACCGAGAGGTTTGAGATATATGCCCTGATAAATATTATAGGTGAGGATATACTCGTTACTATAACAGGGGGTAGGGAACATATAGGCGCCATAGGGATAGCCCAGCCAAGGCCAAGTATTCAGGACCCAGAAAAGATAAGCTCTACAAGTTCTGTTTATACATTTCTGGGACATAAAGAGGACATGGTGGTAAAGTCAATATCAGAGGGGCTGTCAAAGGGATTGAATAAAAAAGTAGTTGTTGTTGCAGGTATACATTGGGACAATTTAATGAGAGAGGATATAGAGGAGATTCTAAATATGTGCAGAAGGATGGAAGGCAGGATCATGGAGGAGATGAAAAAGCCATGAAGAAGAGGATTATAGTAGCCATTACAGGTGCAACAGGTATAATCTATGGCATCAGGCTCCTGGAGGTATTAAGGGAACTGGATACAGAGACCCATTTAATACTCTCCGATGCAGCAAGACAAAATATCCTTATTGAGACCCAGTATAAGATAGAATATGTAGAAAATCTTGCATATAAGACCCATAACATAGGAAACATGGCTGCATCCATATCCAGTGGTTCATTTAAGACATATGGTATGGTTGTTATCCCATGCACCATAAAGACCCTTTCAGGTATAGCCAATTCATATAATGATAACCTTATTGTCAGGGCTGCTGATGTGGTGTTAAAGGAGAAGAGGAGGCTTGTCCTTGTAGTAAGGGAGACACCTTTTCATAAAGGGCATCTTGAGCTTATGGGCAAGGTAGCAGATTTAGGCGGTATAATATTGCCCCCTGTCCCTGCCTTTTATCACAAACCAAAAGGTATAGAGGACATTATAGACCATACAGTGGGAAAGGTCCTTGATTTAATGGATATTGACCATAACCTCTTTAAGAGATGGGAGGGGAAATAAATTCAGATAAAAGACTGCCGAATTAAGCTTGATATTTTGTAATTGACTTTATGACAAAAATTGATTATTTTTAGATAATGTTAAACTTTTACAACATAGCATTACTTACCCGTAAAAGCATAATTCCTTTGTTTGCACTTACCGATAATTTTCGAAAGCGAAAGAATTCCTGAATTAAAAATCTGTTTTACCCTCATATAGGTTCTTTTAATAAACGATTTAAAAGAGAGGTTGTATATGGAAAGGATAATTAAAAAAGTTCTAATAGCAAACAGGGGCGTCCCAGCAGTTAGGATTATGCATACATGCAGGGATAGAAAGATTGCCACAACAGCGGTTTACAGCACACCTGACAGGCTTGCACACCACGTATATATGGCAGATACAGCAATACATATAGGAGATGCACCGCCTGCAAAATCATATCTGAATATGGAGAAGATAATAGATGCTGCCCATAAAAGCAAGGTAGATGCAATCCATCCTGGTTGGGGTTTTTTATCTGAAAATCCTGATTTTGCCCAGGCTGTAATAGACAATGGCTTTATATGGGTTGGTCCACCTCCTGATATTATAAGGATGCTGGGGGATAAAATTCAGGCAAAGAAGATGGCCCAGAAGGCGAGTGTCCCTGTAATTCCCGGTATCTCCCCTGTTGATAGTGTAGAAGATATTAAAAAATGGATGAAGACAGAGAATGTCACTTACCCTATTATTATAAAGGCGGTTGCCGGTGGTGGCGGCAAAGGTATGGTGAGGGTCGATTCAGAGGCAGAGCTTATAAATGCCTTCAATCAGACCCAGTCAGAGGCGCAAAAATCATTCGGTGATAACAGGGTTATGGCTGAAAAATACATATCCCATGGCCGTCATATTGAGGTCCAGATTGTGGGAGATGAATTTGGAAATATAGTTCATCTTTACGAAAGGGAATGTACGCTCCAGAGAAGACATCAAAAAATAATAGAAGAGGCCCCGTCTCCATCCATCGATGAAGACCTCCGTCAGGAGATATGCTTTGCTGCTGTCCGTCTTATGAGGGAGGTAAAATACGTATCAGCAGGGACAGTGGAGTTTATCCTCGATGCACCTAATAAAAAATTCTATTTCCTTGAGGTGAATACTCGACTACAGGTAGAACATGGTATAACAGAATTGATTACAGGCCTTGACATTGTGGGCATGATGCTCGATATTGCCATGGGTAAAAAACTACATGTGAAACAATCCGATATAAGACCCAACAGATGGGCATTGGAGGTAAGACTCAATGCTGAAAATCCAAGAAATTTCAGCCCCTCTTTCGGCAGGATCACAAGACTCCTTGTGCCTCAGGGGCCAGGTGTAAGGATTGCATCCGGTGTCTATGAAGGCGCTGATGTGCCACCTTACTATGATTCTTTGATAATGCTTGTTATTACAGCAGGCGTGGATAGAGATGATGCCATAAGGGTTATGGACCGTGCCCTGGGAAGGAATTTAAGGGTTGAGGGTGTTTTGACCCTTGCACCGCTTCTTCTGGCTATAATCAGGCATCCAGCGTTTAAGGCAGGTGAATTTTCAACGTATTTTATAGAAGCCCGTATGGATGAACTTATAGCATCCTTTCGGGATAGAAACAGCGAGGATGAGGTGCTAAAAATCGCACACTATGTGGCAAAGGTATCTGCCCTTGGGCCACCACCATGGATGTGAGGTGAATTATGGAAGAATATGTATTTGTAACACCAAAAATGGATTTAAAGGAGATATTAAAAAAGGTCAGGGATTCAAAAAAGGTATTTTTTACATCTACTGCCATGCGCGATGCAGGTCAATCGGATTATAAAAACAGGATCCGTATCCACGACCTTCTTACGCTGGCACCTCTATATAATAAAATGGGTCTATTTAGCGCAGAGTGTCACGGAGGGGCACGCTGGCATGTGGGTATAATGAACAGAAAGGAAAGCCCTTTTGAAGAGATTAGGATTCTAAGGGAGGCCATGCCTGAAGTTCTACTTCAAACCCTTGTTAGAGAGACAAGTCTCTGGGGATACAGACCTTATCCAAAAAACATTGTGGAATATGCAATCTCCCGTGTTGATATTGACGTCTGGCGATGTTTTTCGTTTTTGAATGATATTAGAAACATGAGGACTGTGGCAGAAGTGGTCATGGAAAGGGGAAAGATCTTTGAGCCTACCATCTCATTTACAGACGCAGAGTGGGCAACAGATAGCTACTATCTCGGTGTTGTGGATGAGATTATTTCATTGTGCGGTAGCTCAAAAGATATAATCATTGCCATAAAAGATATGGCAGGCGTGGGCACAACAAAGAGGATTGGAAGGCTCATAGATGCCATAAAACAGAAATATCCTGACCTTTTAATTCAATATCATCGCCATATGACAGATGGATTGGCACTGCCTGCATATCTATCAGCAGCTCTGGCAGGTGCAAAGATTTTCGATGTGGAAGAGGATTCCCTCGTGAGATTCTACGGTCAGCCACCCATACTTGCCGTAGAGGCATATTTTAGAGAGGCGGGTATTGATGTGCATCTAAACAGGTCACTTGCAGAGGAGGCTGTTGTTAAGATAAGGGAATGGATAAATAATTATGAGTGGGCAGAATCACCTTTCAGGGGATTTGACCATACAGTAACATACCACAGGATGCCAGGTGGTGCTTTTCCAAGTTCCTTTGAACAGGCAAGTAAAGGTAATTTTCTCGATTTAATGCCCTCCATACTCAAGGTTATGTCATTGTACAATAAAATTATCCATTATTTTGATGTTACACCGGGTTCTCAAATTACCTGGGTAACTTGCAGTGGAATTGTGAACAGATACGCAAAAGAGCAAGGTACAACTGGAGTTAAGAACCTGATAAAATTATTGGAAAAATTCATTTATGAAAAAAATCAAGATTTTGATTCCATGGACGAAAGAGAACAGGAAGAGCTTTTAAACCTTTTCAAAAATGCACCGGATGATTTCAAAAATCTCATACTCGGGCAATACGGGAGGCTCCCTTATGGTTGGCCTGCTGACTGGGTTTATAAAAGCACCTTTGGAAGCGATTGGGAAGAGAAGATTAAATCAAGAAACGACAGTTCACCGGATGAAATGTTAAAAAATGAAAACCTTGAACGCCTGAGGTGGAATCTAAAAGATGCCATAGGTAGAAATCCCACAGATGAAGAGTTTGTAATGTATCTTATGCACCCTAAAGATACAATTGAGTTTATAGAATGGAGGGAAAAATTCGGTGAGGCACCCCTTGTGCTTCCCACCCATGTCTGGAGAAATGGTCTAAAAAAACCAGGGGATAAAGTGGAATTTGACCTATGGGGAAAGCCTTATTGTGTTGAGCTTGTATCCATTGGCGCTGAACACGATGGTGTAATACATGTAGTTGTCCTTGTAAACAATAAGACAAAGGTATATGAAGTGCAGACCCCTAAAGCCAAAAAGGCAGAAAAGAGAATGGCAAAAGGATTAAATGAAATTGGTGCCCCTGTTAATGGTACTGTATGGCGAATCGGTAATCCTGAAAGGGGTATGTTGAACGTTGGTGACATTGTCCATAAAGGTGAAGAGATTGCCAATGTGGAGGCCATGAAAATGGAAAACGTTATAACAGCACCTTTTGACGGCCAGATTGTGGAGATATGCATAAAACTCAATGAACTCGTAGAGGAAGGACAGCTCCTCTTTGTAATAGACAGGAAGGTAAGGGAGGATAGACAATCAGAAATCCCAGCAGATTCATAGGATTATAAATTGAGGCCTCTGCATAACCTCATATTTTCTGGGATGTGCCATACAGAGAAATAGTATGGCCTGGGGCGGGAGATAGCCTGGTCCTTGCACCAGCCATTGAGAATGAGATGGGTATTAATATAAAAACCCGGCAGGATTTCTTTTAGACCTTCCTGGTTAGCATCATGTCTGTTAATGCCATGAGGGCGTCCCTGTATTTAGATGGCCTGAATCCCTCAAGACATTTTCTTGACCCCTCTATGTATCTCTTTGTTGTATTGTATGTATATTCAAAACCACCGTACTTATCTATGATGCCTTTTATCTTTTCAAAATCATCATTAGTTGCAGATTTGTCTGCCAGTTTTTCTTTGATTAAGGTCTTTTCTTCTTCATTGGCATATCTTAGGGCATGGATCAAGGGAAGGGTCACCTTACCCTCTTTCAAATCAGTGCCTATCTGTTTACCGAATTTATTTTCCTGGGCAGTGTAGTCGAGGAGGTCATCAACAAGCTGAAATGCAATCCCGAGGTTTTTACCGTATTCCTTTAGAAGCTGTTTTTTCTTGCTGTCTGCCTTAGCAAGTATAGCACCTATCTCGCAGGCAACAGAAAAGAGTATGGCTGTTTTTTTATATATAATATCAAAATACTCCTCTTCTGTGGTACTGGGGTCGGAGGTCTTGAGCAGTTCCAGTATCTCTCCCTCAGAAAGGATTGTTGTTGCCCCTGATACCGCCTCGATAATCTTGCTGTTTCCGTCCTTAGACATGAGCTCAAAGGATTTTGAGTAGAGAAAGTCACCAACAAGGACGCTTGCCTCGTTTCCCCACAGGGTGTTGACAGTGGATGAACCCCTCCTGACCTCTGCATTGTCAACAACATCATCATGGAGGAGTGTGGCGGTATGGATGAATTCTATAACCGCTGCATACTTTATATGCTTCTGGCCTTTGAAACCGCAGAGCTTTGATGTGAGTATAACGAGTATGGGTCTTACCCTCTTGCCCCCTGATTTTATTATGTGGTTGACCATCTTTTTTATAATCTTTACATCTGTAGAGTCGAGGCTGTCTATGGCGAGTTCGAGTTTCTTTAAATCCTTCTCTATGAGTTTAAGTATCTTCTCCATAATTATACTCTCTATTGATAGTAACTTTTTATCTCTTGGGTATAATAAATATTTTCATAGATGTAAAGAGGTTTTTCTACAATAACCTCGATACCCCCATTTTTTATGAATTCGATGAGAAAAAGGTTTGCCTTCTCACCGTGTCTTGGGTGGATAAAGCGTATTTTTTTGGGCTCTAACCTTTTGGCCTTTGCTGTATATACAAGCTCCCCGAGTCTTCTTACAGGATAGATTAGATACAACCTCCCTTTATCTCTGAGTATAGATGAGGCAGAATTAAGGAGTGATTCAAGGGACAGGGTAGATTCATGTCTTGCCAGAAGCCTTGATTCCCTTGGACATCTCCGTCCTGTATTCTCTTTTGTGAAAGGGGGATTTGAAAAGACCACATGGAAGTTCATATTCTTTATGCTATCAGCCATCTCCCTTATATCACCTTTTATAAAATCCACATTATCACATCCATTCAACTCTTTGTTTTTTAATGCAAGACCGTATAGTTCTTCCTGTATCTCCACACCTGTTATCCTATTTGTCTTTCCATTGACAGCAAGATAGATGGGTATTATACCACAGCCTGTCCCTATATCCAGTGCCCGCTCATTTCTCTTCAGTGTGACAAAGTTCGCTAATATTATGGCGTCAATAGAGAATCTATAGCCCTTTTTCTTCTGTATAATCTTTAATCTTTCATTGCACAGTATATCAAGGGTCTCATCTCTATGGATGTTTTCCATCAAAAAAAGATTCCTGTATTATATCAACCGTATTTGTAGAACAAAGGACCGGTTAGTATCTTGGGATAAAAGAAGGTTGATTTAGGAGGCATGTAAAGGGAATTATCAGCTATATCCTTTACCTCCTTGACTGTTGTAGGTGGCAATAACACCATGAGGTCTATGCTTCCCCGCCTTAATTGTTCTAAATAGCTTATAGGGTCCTGGGTAAAGGATATCTCTTCCTCTTCTATGCCAAGGATGTTATTTAGCATACCGGAGTGGAGGACATTGACCTTTAACCTCTTCAGCACCTCATGTATATCTTCCCTGAATACAACAGGTCTTTTTTCTTTTAGGATATATATATTATCCATATCCTCCCTTGGGTAGAATGCATAGGAAGGCAGGGTCTCCGATGCGATTATATCGAGGGCCTTCTTTATAGAGCCTTCATCGGTTGCTGGTATCTTTTCTATTGTCATATAATCACCCAGGGCATTTATCATCTCATTGAATGGCCTTTGTTTTTTGAACCTTATAATCCTGTGGTAAGGCCAGATAACAATGCCCTTGGAATACATGTTCGTGAGATATATGGGGATATAAGGGAGGTTGAGCCTGTATGATACATCAAGCCTGTGGTGTCCATCGGCTATATAGATTTTTTTATCCTCCATGAGAGCACAAAGGTCTTTCAGGTTATTTTTTCCTCTTATCCTGTAAAATCTGTTTCTTATGGAGCTTTCATCCATGAAATCAAAGATGAGCTCCCTTTCTGGGTTTGCAAGTATATCCTCTATGCTGTTATCCATGTCCTCATAGAGTCCGAAGACAAAGCTCGTATAGGTCTTAAGGGTTGAGATGAGCCTCTCACGATCCTCCTTTGCCTTTGACCTTGTTGCCTCATGGATGAGTATCCTGTCCTTTTTGAGCCTGTTCAGGGCAATAAATCCCCTCCTTGTATGAGATGAACCGTCAGATATAAACTCCTGTTCGTAGATATATATGGTATCTTCATGGTCCTGGATAAGGATTCTGTCTTCCAGCCATTTATGGAGGGTATTCCTTGCTGTAGTATATTCATCAAAAGGGGGGATTGCCTCTGGCAGCTCTAATCTTACGGCATTATAAGGGTTTTTACGGAAATATATATCTCTGTCTGTTATAACATCATAGGGCGGACATACGCATGTACTTATATCATCTATCTTTTCTCTATTGTAGATTAATGCCCTAAAGGGCTTTGTAAAGAGTGCATCCATGAGACAGAATTTGTTAACATAGAAGAGGTGAAAAAGTCAAACCCAAGATAATATTTTCCAAAGTTCTTGAAATATTTAATATCATATGATATTTAATACAGGCTTTTATAAAACACGCCTTTCAATTAGCAATAGGGTGCAGTAAAAACTGTCTATTGTTTAAAGTGCGAGAGGCGGAAGAATAAACCAGGAGGTCCTATGTCTAATCTAACAATCAAACAACTCCTTGAGGCAGGTGTCCACTTTGGACATCAGACAAAGAGATGGAACCCCAAGATGAAACCCTATATCTTCGGGGCAAGGAATGGCATCTACATTATTGATCTGCAGAAGACACTAAAGATGTTCAAAGAGGCTTACAACTTTGTCAAAGAGGTGGCATCCCGTAATGAGCATATACTCTTTGTAGGGACAAAAAAACAGGCGCAGGAGGCCATAAAGGAAGAGGCAATAAGATGCGGTGCATTCTATGTCAACGAGAGGTGGCTCGGTGGGACAATGACAAACTTCCAGACCATTGAGAAGAGCCTTGAGAGATTAAAAAAATTCGAGGAATTAAAAAAGAGCGACATATACAAGATGCTATCTAAAAAAGAGGCATTAAGCATAGACAGACAGATAGAGAAGCTCGAGAGGAATATCGGGGGCATAAAGGGTATTGACCGTCTACCGGGTTTACTTTATGTTGTCGACCCAAAGAAGGAGTATATAGCTGTCAAGGAGGCAAAGAAACTTGGTATCCCCACAGTGGGTATAGTGGATACCAACTGCGACCCCGATGATATAGACTATGTCATACCGGGCAATGACGATGCCATAAGGGCAATAAAACTCATCACCATGAAGATTGCAGATGCAGTCCTTGAGGGCAAGGCCCTTTATGTGGAGGAGTTTCAGGGTAAGGAAGAGACTGTTTCAGACGAGCCTAAGCCCTTTATTGATGAGAGTCTGCTCGAGTCAAAATACGAAGAATACTACGATAATGATTAGTGGAGGAAGATAATATGGAGATAAATGCAGAACTGGTAAAAAAATTAAGGGAGAAGACCGGCGTTGGGCTCATGGACTGCAAAGAGGCCTTAAAGCAGTCCAAGGGAGATATGGAGAAGGCTATAGAATACCTCAGGGAAAAAGGCCTTGCAAAGCTCCAGAAGAGGACAGGAAGGGCTGCCTCTGAGGGTGTTATTGCATCTTATATCCATACCGGCGGTAAGATAGGCGTTTTGGTTGAGGTAAACTGTGAGACAGATTTTGCGGCCAATTCCAAGGATTTCCAGGAATTTGCAAAAGATATAGCCATGCAGATTACTGCTGCCAATCCCCTCTATGTAAAAAGAGAGGATGTACCTGAGGAGGTAAAGGAGAAAGAGAAGAATATATACCGTAGACAGGCAATAGACTCGGGGAAACCAGAGAAGATCGTGGATAGGATTGCAGAGGGGAAGATGGAGAAGTTCTATCAGGAGGTATGCCTGATGGAACAGTCTTTTATAAAAAATCCTGATATTACCATTAAACAGCTCTTAGAGGGGCTTGTGGTAAAGATAGGTGAGAATATTGTTATAAGGAGATTTGTCAGATTTCAGCTGGGAGAGACATCTGAAGGATAACACGCCCATGTTATATAGTCGTATACTCTTAAAACTAAGTGGTGAGGCTTTGATGGGCAGGCAGAGCTTCGGCATAGACCCGGAGACCATAAAGTCCATATGTCTTCAGATTAGAGATGTTAAGGAACTGGGTATAGAGATGGGCATAGTGGTAGGAGGGGGTAATATATACAGGGGGTTAAGGGCAGAAAAACAGGGTATAAAAAGGGTAACTGGTGACTATATGGGCATGATTGCCACTATATTTAATTCCCTTGCCCTTCAGAACATCCTTGAATCCAACGGCGTGGAGACACGGGTGCAATCAGCCCTACATGTAGAAAAGGTGACAGAACCCTATATAAACAGAAAGGCGATAAAACACCTCGAGAAGGGCAGGGTAGTCATATTCGCTGCCGGGACAGGTGGCCCTTTTTTTACCACAGATACAGCCGCTGCCTTAAGGGCCATAGAGACATCGTCCAATGTGTTATTAAAGGCAACCAGGGTCAACGGTGTATATGATAAAGACCCGGAGAGGTATAGTGATGCTAAATTCTACAGCAAGATTACCTACAGAGATTTCCTTGAAAAGGGTCTTAAGGTAATGGATGCTACGGCAATAACACTGTGCAGCGAGAATAATCTGCCTGTTATTGTTTTTAATATAAGGGGTAAAAATAACCTGAAAAAGATAGTCCTCGGCGAGGATATAGGGACAATGATAAGGGAGGTTATATGAAAAACGAGATAACCACAGAGCTGGAAGACAAACTTAAAAAGACGCTGGCAAATCTTAAAAAAGACCTTTCAAGGCTTAGAACAGGTGTTGCCTCTATCTCTCTCCTCGACGATATAAAGATAAACTATTACAACCAGCCTACACCCATAAACCAGGTTGCCACAATAGGTGTCCCTGACAGCAGGACAATAACAATCCAGCCCTGGGATAATACGGTTATAGGGGAGATAGAGAAGGCAATACAGAAATCTGACCTGGGTGTCAATCCCATGTCCGATGGAAAGACAATAAGGCTCTCATTCCCCAAGCTTACTGAGGAGAGGAGAAAGGAGCTTACAAAACTTGGTGGCAAGATGCTGGAGAATACCAGGGTTGCCATGAGGAACATAAGAAGGGACATAAATGAAAAGATAAAGAAGATGGAAAAGGATAAACTCCTCTCAAAAGACGACTCCCATAAAGAACAGGAGGGTGTCCAGAAGATGACGGACAGGTATATCGAGATGGCAGAGAAGATATACGCTGAAAAAGAAAAGGAAATAATGGAGATATAGTTTTTTTAATGTCTGACCTTGAAAATATCAAGCTTCCTGTTCATGTAGCCATAATAATGGATGGTAATGGAAGATGGGCGCAGATGAGAAACCTGCCAAGGGTAGAGGGACACCTTGTAGGTATGGAGTCTGTGAGGGATATAGTAACCACTACAAGAAATCTCGGCATCCCCTATCTCACACTGTATGCCTTCTCTAAGGAGAACTGGACTAGGCCAAAAGAAGAGGTAAACAGGCTCCTCGAGATACTGGGTATATATCTGGAACAGGAACTGCCCCTGATGATGGAAAAGGGTATAAGATTTAACATAGTAGGTGACCTGACAGACTTTCCGGAAAGAATCCAGAAAAAAGTCAGGGATGTAATGAAAAAAACAGGAAAGAACAGGGAACTCTGTCTCAATATTGCACTGAGCTACAGCGGTAGAAAAGAGATACTCCATGCTGTCACGGGCATTGCCGAGGACTATAAAAATGGGAAGATCAAAAAGATAGATGAGAGGGTCTTTTCAAGGTATCTATGGACAAAGGGCATACCAGACCCTGATTTGCTCATAAGAACCAGCGGCGAGTTAAGGGTAAGCAATTTTCTCCTCTGGCAGATTGCCTACACAGAGATATATGTTACAGATATCCTATGGCCTGATTTCAGAAGAGAGGCATATTTAGATGCGCTCAGGGAGTATTCGAGGCGTGACAGACGTTTTGGAAGAGTAAAGGAAGCGTGAGTGGGGGAGCTAAAAAAGAGGATTATAGCAGGGATTTGTCTTGCCCCTTTGATAGTGCTCATCTTTTATTTTCTACCCCCTGCCTTGTTTTTTATCTTTCTTGTAATAGTTGCCCTTGCAGCAACCATTGAGGTACTGTCTATCTCTATGGTTAGGGAGCGTATCCTAATCTCTGCCCTTGTTGCCTGTTCTTCAATGCCTCTGTATATTAAATCCTACGAGGTCTATATACTCTGGATAATCCTCTCTGTCCTCATCTATTTTGCAGTCAGGGTATTTGTCATGAGGTCATCTATTCAGGGTGTATACGGTGATATCATAAAGGGTATGACAGTAATTGTCTTCATTGAGATATTCATAGTGTTGCCCCTTGTCTATTTCTATTTTTTAAAGGGCATAAACACATACCTGCCCTTTATTGTCCTTTTTTCCATATGGGCAAGTGACATAACCGCATATTTTTTCGGAAAGGGTTTCGGTAGAAGACCCTTGGCACCACATATAAGCCCAAAAAAGACAATAGAGGGTCTTTTAGGGGCAGCAACAGGCAGTATGGTGGTGATGGTTCTTTCTTTTAAGATAACAGGGCTTGGCATATACGAGTCTATACTGGTCGGTGCATTAACAGGTGTCCTGGGGCAGATGGGGGATATATTTGAATCTGTTGGAAAGAGGTTCTGTGATGTCAAGGATTCATCCGGTCTTATACCCGGCCATGGCGGGATACTTGACAGGATTGACAGCTTTATATTTACAACCCCTTTTTTATACCATTACATAACAGGGATAAGGCTATAGCAAGTCTCAATTTAAAGGGAGTTAAGGGCATTGAAGAAAAAGGTTCTCATATTAGGTTCAACAGGCTCAATAGGCAGGGCTACCCTCGAGGTCATAGAGAACCAACGGGATACCTTTGAGGTCTCAGGGCTAGTCTGCAGGGATAACATAGGGCTTTTAAACAGGCAGATTACCCAGTTTAATCCTCGATATGTATGTATATTCAACAAGAGACAGGAAAAAGACGTATCCTTCCATAAAAATAGACTTTTTACAGGCATAGATGGCATCCTGAGGATGATAAATACAGATGTGGATATTGTAGTCAATGCACTGCCAGGTAGTGCAGGTCTTATACCTACCATTGAGACCATCAAGGCAGGAAAGATCCTTGCCCTTGCCAATAAAGAAAGCCTTGTCATGGCAGGGAGGATTGTGTCAGGACTGGTTAACAAAACCGGTTCGAGGCTGATACCTGTTGATAGCGAGCACTCTGCCCTTTATCAGCTCATGAAGGACATAAATCCCGGTGACCTTAAGGCTATAACCATTACTGCCTCTGGTGGACCATTCAGAAAACATAAAAAAAAGGCCCTCGAGCTTGTGAGTCCTGAAGAGGCCATGAATCACCCCACATGGAAGATGGGGAAGAAGGTTACCCTTGATTCAGCAACACTTATGAACAAGGGGTTTGAGGTCATAGAGGCAAGATGGCTCTTTGATATAGGACAAGACAGGATAAAGGTCCTAATACACCCGGAGAGTATAATCCATGGTATGGTAGAGTTTATAGACGGCTCTTTCACTGCATATCTTGCTGTCCCTGACATGAAGATACCCATATCATATGCCATAAATGAGGGAAAGATAAGGGAACTACCCTTTAAAAACCTCTGCCTCCATGAGCTGAAAAGATTGACATTCTACCCCCCTGATCTGGTGAGGTTTCCATCCCTGAGGCTTGCCTATGAGGCCTTAGATGCAGGGGATTCAGCCCTTGTGGTACTAAACTCTGCCAGTGAGGTTGTCTCCCAGGCCTTTGTTGAAGGAAAGATAAGATTTACTGATATGCCTGTGTTCATAGAGGAGGTCTTGGATAGACATAGGCTGACCCCTGTTATAGATGATTTGGAAGTGATATGGGAGGTCCATAACTGGGCTAAAGAATACGCAGAAAAAATAATTAAGGATAAGAGATGATTAATTTTGAAAATGTAATAAGTATAATATACGGGATAATTGCATTGAGTCTGCTTATTTTTGTCCATGAGCTGGGACATTATATCGTAGCCCGACTTTCAGATGTGAAGGTCCTTGCATTCTCTTTAGGGTTTGGAAAAAAGCTCATAAGCTTTAGAAAAGGTGAGACAGAGTATGCCATATCCGCTGTCCCCCTTGGTGGTTATGTAAAGCTTTTGGGTGAATCCCCGGATGATGAGATAAAGGAAGAGGAGATGCACAGGGCATATTCAAATAAGCCGCCTCTTACCAAGATACTCATCGCCTTTACAGGCCCATTTTTTAATATAGTCTTTGCCTTTATCCTCTTTTATATAGTCTTTATAAGTGGATACACTGTATTGTCCACAAAGGTAGGGGGGGTAGAAAAAGGCTATCCTGCCTATGAGGCAGGTATACAGCAGGGCGATGTAATAGTCAGGATAGATGGCCAGGAGGTCTCTGAGTGGAGTGACCTGATGGAGGTCATGTCAAGGACAGAAAAGACGCCACTGGCATTTACTGTAAAAAGGGGCGATAAAACCTTTGACCTCATGATAACACCCAGGGTTATTGAGGGTAAAAACATCTTTGGCGAGAAGATAGCAAGGCGGGTTATAGGTGTCACTGCCTCCAACGACTTTCTAAAACGAAAGGAAAATCCACTGAGTGCCCTTCCAAAGGCTGTCTATCAGACCTATTTCCTCTCAAAGGTAACTGTTGTAGGCATTATCAAGCTGATAGAGGGTAGCATCTCCCCCAAGCAGATAGGTGGCCCTTTACTTATACTGGAGGTGGCAGGGAAGCAGGCAAAGGAGGGCAAAAAGAATCTCATATACTTTGTGGCAATAATAAGCATAAACCTGGCCATAATCAATCTCCTGCCCATACCTATACTTGATGGTGGTCATATCCTGTTTCACCTTATAGAGCTAATCACAAGGAGGAAGGTCTCCCAGCGCTTTATAGATATATCCCAGAAGGTAGGGATGGGGATACTCATCGCCATTATGGCCCTTGCATTTTTCAACGACATAATGAGGATGTTCTTTGGAAAATAGGATTATCCTTGGCATAGATAACTCCCTTGACTATCTGTCCATAATCCTGTCTGATGGAGAGAGGGTTATTGAGGAGAGACATATAAAGGGACGTAAGTCACCTTCAGAGATAATAGCAGTTAGGGTTTTAGATACCCTGGGGAATAACGGATACTCTATAGATGATATAAAACTCATTATAGTGACCCTGGGACCAGGGTCATTTACAGGCATAAGGGTAGGCCTTTCCTTTTGTAAGGGATTGAGTTTAGGTAGAGATATCCCATTAATAGGTGTCCCGACCCTCGATGTATTGGCAGCCTCTTTTGTCTTTATGGATGGGTATTATATTTTTCCTGTTATAGATGCAAAAAAAGGCGAGGTATTCTCTGCCCTCTATTACATGAGGGATAGAAATATGCACAGGTTTACCGATTATCTATCAAAGAAACCAGAAGACGCTGTAAAGGATATTAAAACACCCTGTCTGTGCCTCGGATCAGGTGTTGAAATCTGTATGCCCTATATTGCAGATATAAAGGATTCAAAGGAGATATTAATAATCAGGGATGGGTTTAGAAAGGTCACAGGGGAGGCATTGATAAGAGAGGGACTAAAAAAAGGACAACCGCCAAAAGGCTCTATCATAGAGGCAATATACGGCAGGAGATCCGAGGCAGAGATAAAATTCAATATAGAGGCAATATAAAAATATCTTATTTAATAGTCGTAAATAGCGAATCGCAAATCTGAAATAGATTAAGGACTATAAAAACATAACACATCTTTCAGCAGGATGATTTTTTTGTTTTTTAGTCTCCAGTCCATAGCCTATTGCGGGGTCTCCATCTGCTCGAAGCCTATTATTGAATCCAGTTCCATCTGAAAAACCTCTTCAAGGGTTACATTGTATCTGCCGAGGATGGGCATCATACCTGTTATATCCTCTTTTTCAAGCATCTCAGCTAAAGACAACACATCTCCCAGGAGGCCCTCTCTTTTCAACAATGCCCTCTGTATATCCTCTGATAGATTCAGTTTACCGACAACCTTATCCATGGGCATGTTGAGCAGGACATCAGATATAGAGAGTATCCCTGTGATAAAAGCGCTATCTGCATCGCTTTTACTCTTGGTAATCCTCTTAGTCATGTTCTCCATAAACATACCTTTTATTGCTGCACGCTCCATAAGTGGGTTTGATTTTATATCAACCCCCTGTTTTGCAAATAGTAGGAGGGCTATCCATTTCTGGAGATTCCTGTAACCCAGGGATATTATGGCATGGCGTATGGAACTTATCCTGTGCCTCAAGTAAAAGGATGCAGAGTTTAAAAAATTCAGGAGCTTGATATCCAATTCAGGGCTCTTTTTAAATAAACCCTCTATAATTTCAATGTCCCTCTCCCTTGATACCTCGTTAAACAACTCAAGCAAGAGTAACTGGGATGGCGATGCAGTTGCACCCTCTATAACAACAGGTTTTTGGAAAAAATAGCCCTGAAATAACTCAAAACCGTGTTTCATACAGAATTCAAAATCCTCTTTTGTCTCTACTTTTTCCGCAAGGAGCCTTACAGGGTATCTCTTTAATATCTTTAATAACTCGGGAAGGTTATTTTTATCGGATGCTATGAGGTCGACCTTAATAAAGTCTGCAATGGGTATAAGGGGCTCAACAGATTCATAAGAGACAAAATCATCGATTGCCAGGCAAAAGCCCTTTGCTTTTAAAGACTTGCATGCCTCGATAATCTTATGGTCTATCTCTATACCTTCCAGGATCTCCAGGATTATGTTGTTCGGGGGTAGAAGCTCAATAAAATCACTAAACAGTATTTCGGCATTGACATTTATAAACCCTTTTTTTTTGCCTATTATGTTTTCTAAACCCAGGTCATTTAATGAATGGACGATAACAGAGGCAGTGGCAGTAGACCCATTTGTTATACCTGCCTGACTTGTATGGCCTCTACGGAAAAGTAGTTCAAATCCAAATATAATCTCGTTTCTGTTGAGTATGGGCTGCCTGCCCACAAAAATCTTTTCCATACAGATGCTTTTTAAAAGGTTTTATTTTTTTATATCTTATATTCGTTCTGCATTCAAAGCATCATAGATTAAAGCAATAATTAATCTTATCATAGCTAATTTATTTGGAAAAGTAAATATATTTGGCAAAATAAAGACAATCTGATAGAATAACCTCTGACCTGAAAATGGAAAGGCACAGGATAAAATTTCTACCTCTGGACAACACATATCTGGCACAAGATGGAGAGAATCTCTTGGATTTTGCCATGAGGACAGGTGTTCATATAAACGCATCCTGCGGAGGCAACGGCACCTGTAAAAAGTGCAGTGTTAAACTTATTGAAGGCAGAGTTGAATTCTGTCAAGACCCTGATCAATGGAGATCAGGGTCTGGAGAAGGCACAATCCTTGCATGCCAGAGCATTATAAAAGGTGATGCAGTCATTGAGATCCCTTTTGAGTCCCAGATAGACAGGACTGCATTGAAATCCCGCAGTAGCCCCAATGTCTTATCTATCCCGGATAGTATTTCCTGTTTAGGTGGTATATCCCCTGACCCTGTTGTGTATAAAATCCATGTAATACTCGAGCCACCAGGGATAGAGGATAATATGGCTGATTTAGAGCGCCTTACAAGAATGTTGAAAAATAACAACAGCCAGAGAAATGTGAAGATTGCCCTCAATGTCCTGAAAAAACTGCCATCACAACTCAGGGATTCAGGCTGGGATATAACATTGACAATAGCCCAGACAGATGGATACCTTGAGATAATAGATATACAGACAGGCAATGCTGTAGAGAAACAGTATGCAGTTTCAATAGACATAGGGACAACTACTGTCTGCGGTCAGATAATAGATATATGGAACAGGGCAGATACCAGCTCAAGGATTATAGGGGAATCAGCGGATTATAATGCCCAGATAAGTTATGGCGATGATGTGATAACAAGGATTATGCATACGAGGAAAAAAGGGGGATTAAGAAAGCTCCAGGATGCAGTTATAAAGACTATAAATCTCATCATAGACGAGCTCACAGAAAAAATAGGCATAGAAAGGCACTATATATCCCATATTGTTGGTGCAGGCAACACAACCATGACCCATCTCCTCCTTGGTGTAGAGCCGAGATATATAATGATTTCACCTTATACACCTGCTTTTGTCTTCCCTCCGGTAATAAAGGGTGGGGATTTAGGGATTAAAGGGCTGGGTGATGTCCCTGTATATCTATTCCCCTGTGTTTCCTCCTATGTAGGCGGTGATATTGTGGCAGGGGTCATGAGCTCAGGCATGGCTTCAGGTGAGGATGTATGCCTCTTTATTGATATAGGGACAAACGGTGAGATAGTCCTTGGAAACAAAGACTGGCTCATGTGTGCATCCTGTTCTGCAGGCCCTGCCTTTGAAGGCGGGGGGATAGGTCACGGCATGAGGGCAGCAAGGGGTGCCATAGAACAGGTCAGGATAAACAAGAGGACATACGAGCCTATGATAGTGACCATAGGACATTCAAAACCCCTTGGGATATGCGGCTCAGGGTTGATTGACTGCATTGCAGAGATGCTTTCCACAGGCATTATTACGCAGAATGGAAAATTCAACAGGGAACTCCTGACAGAGAGGGTAAGACAGGGGAGAGATGGCTATGAATATGTCCTCTGTTATGGCGAGGATACGCAGACAGGGAGAGATATCTGCCTTACAGAGATAGATATAGATAATATCATGAGGGCAAAGGCAGCCATGTTTGCAGGATGTAAGGTGCTACTGGATATGGCGGGGCTATCCTTTGATGGATTAAAAAGGATAATCATTGCAGGTGGTTTCGGTCATTTCCTTGATCTTGCAAAGGCACAGATAATTGGGCTTCTGCCTGAACTACCTGAAGACAGGTTTGCCTTTATAGGCAACGCATCTCTACTCGGCGCAAGCCTTTATGCCCTCTCAAAGGAATATGTTGAAGAGGCCAGGAGGATAGCAAGGATGATGACGAACATAGAGCTTACCAATAACACCAGGTTTATGGATGAGTTTATGGCAGCCATGTTCCTGCCCCATACTGATTCGAGGATATTTAATAAGACATTAAGGAGTTGGTGATGCAAAAAATTATAGCGATAGCAGGCAAGGGTGGTGTTGGCAAGACAACAATTGGTGCCATGCTTATCCGCTATCTTGTGGAGGAGATGAAGGTACCCCCTATCCTTGCCGTAGATGCAGACCCCAATTCAAACCTGAACGAATTACTTGGCGTTGAGGTCCATTCTACCATTGGGGAGGCAAGGGAACTCATGAAAAAGGATGTCCCTCCTGGGATGACCAAGGATGTGTGGTTTGAGTATAAGGTTCATCAATCCATAGTAGAGGGTAAGGGTTTTGACCTCCTTGTCATGGGCAGGCCTGAGGGTCCTGGGTGTTACTGTGCTGCCAATAGCCTTGCAAAACAGTCTATTGACATGCTCAAGAAGAATTACAGATACATTGTTGTGGATAACGAGGCCGGTATGGAACATATGAGCAGGCTTGTAACACAGGATGTAGATTATCTATTTGTGGTTTCTGACCCTACACCAAGGGGGCTTGTGACAGCAGGGAGGATAAAGGGCCTCATAGATGAGTTGAAACTCAATATAAGAAATGTCTATTCTATAGCCAACAGGGTTAAAGATGGTGAGGAAAATGAGATAGGTATAATAGCAGAAAAAAAAGGCATACATATAGATGGTCTGATAAGAGATGACCATGCCCTTGTAAAAAACGATTTGGTAAACGGTGATATATTCATGCTTGAAAGGGAATCCCTGGCATTAAATGATGCATACAGGATATTCGAAAAGACTATTTTACCATCATCTTAATAAAACAGGAGGTAGGTAGGTGTCTGCAAGGATTATAAGCGGGCAAGAGGTAGCATTACAGATAAGGGGGGAGATAAGACAGGAGGTGGAAGGGTTAAAATCTGCATACGGGATATCCCCAGGGCTTGTAACGATAATTGTTGGAAGGAACCCGGCATCTGTAAGCTATGTAACAGGCAAGCAGAAGACAGCAAAAGAACTGGGCTTCTATTCTGTTCAGGAGGACTGTCCGGAGGATATATCTAAGGCAGATCTCCTTGCCTTAATAGATAGATATAACAAGAACCCAGATATCCATGGCATACTTGTTCAGCTCCCATTGCCCGGACATATAAATGAGACAGATGTTTTATATGCAATAGACCCTGATAAGGATGTAGACGGCTTCCACCCTGTAAACATGGGGAGACTCATGATAGGCGAGGCCATGTTTTACCCCTGCACCCCTTATGGCATCCAGCAGTTGCTCATAAGGAGCAATATAGAGATAGAGAGGTCAGAGGTTGTGGTAGTGGGCAGGAGTAATATTGTAGGCAAACCCGTTGCCATGATGCTCTGTCAGAAGGCAAAGGGCGCCAATGCAACCGTTACTATATGTCATACAGGGACAAAGGACCTGGCATCCCATACAAGGCGTGCCGACATACTCATAGTTGCTGCAGGCAGGCCAAAGGCAATAACAGCAGATATGGTAAAAGAGGGCGCTGTTGTAATAGATGTAGGTGTAAACAGAATAGGTATGACCCCGGAAGGCAAGGCAAAGCTCTGCGGGGATGTGGATTTCGATGCTGTCAGGGAAAAGGCATCCGCCATCACACCTGTCCCAGGTGGTGTAGGGCCTATGACAATAACCATGCTCATGCTAAACACCCTCAATGCCGCCAAGAGGAGTCTTAAATGCCAGTAAGGTCATCAGAAGGGTCAGAGGTAAAATGCAGGGAAAGGTAAGGCCATTCAGTATGCTTCATTTTTTAAGGCTATCGATATAGTCTTTAGTCTGTCTTAATGGGGGTTTATATGGCTGATTATAGATACGAGGAAAAAGAGGGTTTTGATGGAAAAAAGGTAAAGGTCCTTGCAGGGACATTCGATGAGGGCAAGCCCGATGCAGGATACGACTGGAAGATAAAGCTTGCAACAAGGGAGGAAAAGATTAAATATTTGAAGACTGCCCTCCGTTATTGGTATAGTAATGAATGGTATGGAAGCGAAAAAAACAAACAGGGAGGATAAATGGCTTTTGAGATTCCAAAGATAAGATATACAGGGACAATAAAAGAGGTGACCCTCGGCACTGGTGAAAAGGCAGTGAAGGTCGGTGGCGAGGGCTGTTATCCTTTTTATACATTCGAGGGTGATATGCCTAATCCCCCGAGGGTGGCCTTTGAGGTCTGGGATTGTCAGCCTGATGACTGGCAGGAATGGGCAGTAGAACCATTCAGGGATGTCCTCCACGACCCGGTCCTTTGGGCAAAGAAATGTATAGATGTGTATGGTGCTGAACTGATTGCCCTCCAGCTTAAAAGCGCTGACCCCAATGGCATGAACAGGGATGTGGAGGATGTAATAGAGGTGGTGAAGAAGATATCAGATGCAGTAGACTGCCCTTTGATAGTATGGGGGACCTCAAACGATGATAAGGATGCTGTGCTTTTGAGACGGGTTGCAGAGGTCTGCGAGGGTAAAAATATAGCTGTAGGTCCTGTATCTGAAAAGAACTATAAGCAGATAGGTGCCATGTCTATAGGATACGGCCAGGTGGTCATGGCTTCTACACCCATAGATGTAAACCTGGCAAAACAGCTCAACATCCTCCTCGGTAATCTGGGTATTCAGGATGAAAAGATAATTATGGACCCTACCTCAGGGAGCCTTGGTTATGGTCTTGAATATACATATTCTGTCATGGAGAGGGACAGGATGGCAGCATTGACCCAGGAGGATACAAAACTCCAGTATCCCATAATCTGTAATGTTGCCCAGGAGGTTTGGAAGACAAAGGAGACAAGGCTCACAGAGCAGGAAGAGCCGAGGCTCGGCAATGAAGTAAAAAGGTCAATCCTTATGGAATCCATAACCGCCATGAGCCTGCTTCTTGCCGGTGCAGACATAGTGATTATGAGACACCCGGAGGCGGTAAGGCTGATAAAGGAGATAATAGGCGAGTTAATGGCAAAATAGAACTGTATATCAGGTTAGATAAATCAGCCTCTGTCGAGGTTTTGAAAGGGAGGCCTCATGTCAGAAGAAATCATAAAGACTGTGGATAGGGCAACAAAGGAATTGATAGACAAGGCAGAGAGGGAGAATATAAAGACAGTATTTTCCCGCTCTGAGGAGATCAGGCCCTGTCCTATAGGTATAGAGGAGAGCTGTTGCAAGATATGTGCAATGGGGCCATGCAGGCTCCCACGCTCAAAAAAAGATAGCCAGAGGGAGAGGGTAGGGGTCTGCGGTGCAACAATTGATACCATAGTGGCAAGGAATTTTGCCAGAAGGGTTGCAGCAGGCGTGGCAGCCCATTCTGACCACGCAAGGGAGGTGGCAGAGACATTTTTGAAGACCGCAAGGGGAGAGGCCCAGGGCTTTACCATAAAAGACGAGGTAAAGCTCTTGGCTGTTGCCCTTGATTTCGGCATAGAGATAGAGGGGAAAGATGCAAGGGATATTGCTATTGAACTGGCTGAAAAGGCCTTGAGGGAATTCGGTAGACAGAAAGGCGAACTCACCTATATAAATAAAGCCCCGAAAAAGAGACAGGATATATGGAGAAGACATGGCGTTGTCCCCAGAGGCATAGACAGAGAGGTCGTTGAGGTCATGCACAGGACCCACATGGGTGTTGACCAGGACTACAGACATATACTCCTCCAGACAACCAGATGCGCCCTTGCCGATGGATGGGGCGGTTCCATGATATCTACAGACCTCCAGGATATAATGTTTGGCACACCTGTCCCAGTCCTGGGCAGTATCAACCTCGGTGTCCTAAAGGAGGATGAGGTCAATATAGTTGTCCATGGACATGAACCCCTACTGCCTGAACTCCTTGTTGCGGCAAGCAGGGAGCCCGGGATAAGGAGTCTCGCAGAAAAGGTGGGGGCAAAGGGTATCAACCTTGCAGGTATGTGCTGCTCTGCCAATGAGGTCTTGATGAGACACGGTATACCCTGTGCAGGTAATTTCTTACAGCAGGAACTGGCCATTATCACCGGGGCAGTGGAGCTCATGACCGTTGATGTCCAGTGCGAGATGCAGGGGCTCCAGAGCGTGGCAGAGTGTTTTCACACAAAGCTCATTACCACATCAGACAGGGCAAGGATTGAGGGCGCAGAACACATAGAATTCCATCCAGAAGACGGCCTCGATACAGCAAGGAAGATATTGAGGCTTGCCATAGAGAACTATCCCAACAGGAGACATGCCGTCTATATACCGAGTTATAAACAGGATACTGTAGTAGGATTTAGCCATGAGACCATAAATTATCTCTTAGGCGGGCTCTTCAGGGCAAGCTACAGGCCCCTGAACGATAACATCATAAACGGCAGGATAAGGGGTGTTGCCGGTGTTGTGGGGTGTAATAATGTGAGGACACCCCATGACTTATGCCACCTGACCATGATAAAGGAACTCATTAAAAACGATGTCCTTGTATTAACAACAGGTTGTGCTGCCATGGCCTGTGGTAAGGCAGGTCTTCTGATTCCTGAGGCAGCAAAAGAATTTGCAGGTTCAGGATTACAGGAGGTCTGCGAGGCAGTGGGGATCCCACCTGTCCTCCATATGGGGGCATGTGTTGACAATTCAAGGATACTCGTGGCAGCCACAGCCATGGTGAAGGAAGGGGGTCTTGGCGATGATCTGGCTGATTTACCAGCAGCAGGGGCAGCCCCTGAATGGATGAGCGAGAAGGCGCTGGCCATAGGTCATTACTTTGTGGCATCAGGTATATTTACTGTATTCGGGACAACATGGCCTACACTGGGTAGTGATAGGGTTACAGGGCATCTCTTCAAGGACTATGAGGAGATGTTTAAGGGTATGTGGGCCTATGAACCTGACCCTATAAAGGCAGCACAGCTCATGATTGAGCATATAGATAAAAAGAGAAAGGCACTGGGGATAGACAAGGCAAGGGAGAGGGTGCTTTTTGATATGGCCATGAGAAGGGCCCTGGGATGAAATGGAGGTTTTATGTCTAAGATAATAGCATCTGCAGCTATAAGGGGGGCACATAAAATACTTAACAGGGCCAGAGATAGATATAAAAAGGCCCTTGATAGATTCGGGCCTGAACAGGAGATAGGCTTTCCCAACACTGCCTATTATCTACCCATTATATACGCTATTACTGGCATAGGTGTATCGAGGATTAAGGATATAGAGGCTGTCCTTAAGATATGTGAAAGGCTTATCCCGCCCCCTGTCAAGGAAAATACACCCCTGCCATATCTTGCCCCTAGCCTCGATGCCGGGATGGCCACTTTGTTTGCCGAAGAGGTTATTGAGGCCATAAGGTATCTTGAGGAGCCGGATTTTTATCTTGCCAACAGCGAGGATGTAGAGCCTGCAGGTGGTAAGATCTGGCTTGGTGCAGCCAATGATGTTATATTCAGGAAAAGGGGCGTCGAGTTTGTTGACGGCACAGCCCCAGGTTTTGCAGCTATTGCAGGGGCAGCCCCTGACCCGGAGACAGCCTCAAAGATAGCCTTAGAGCTCCAGGAGAAAAACCTCTATGTCTTTATGTGCGGTGAGAACCAGGGGAAGAGGTTTGCCGAACAGCTCGTAGAGGCCGGGGTCCAGATAGGATGGCCCACAAGGCTTGTATCCTTTGGCCCTGATATATCTGCTGCAGTTTTTGCCATAGGCTTTGCCTGCAGGGTAGCCATGGCCTTTGGAGGTATAAAACCAGGGGAATTTAGAAAGAATCTCATATACAACAAGGACAGGACCTATGCATTTGTCCTTGCCCTTGGAGATGTTACTGATGAGTGGTATGCCAATGCAGCAGGGGCAATCAACTGGGGTTTCCCAACTATTGCCGACACCCCCATTCCACAGGTTTTACCCACAGGCATATGCACATATGAGCATGTCGTATCCAATATACCCCACGAACATATTGTCCAGAAGGCAGTAGAGGTGAGGGGCCTCAAGGTTCAGGTATCAAAGGTCCCTATCCCTGTATCATACGGGCCTGCCTTTGAAGGGGAGAGGGTGCGCGGTGAGGATATATACCTTGAGATGGGCGGAGGCAGGACAATAGCTGTGGAGTGGACTACATCAAAGAGGATGGAAGAGGTAGAAGACGGTAGGATTGATGTGGTAGGCAAGGATGTCACAGATGTTGAGCCTGGGGCAAGGCTCCACTTTGCCATGGTGGCAGAGGTGGCAGGGAGGAACTTTCAGGAGGATTTTGAACCTATCCTGGAGAGACAGAACCATCATCTTATAAATCAGGCACAGGGGATAATGCATATTGGCCAGCGTGATATAGCCTGGATACGTATATCAAAACAGGCAGTTGAAAAGGGTTTCAGGCTCGAGCATATAGCCAGGATCATACATGCCAAATACCATCAGGAGTTCGGTGCCATCTTCGATAAGGTCCAGATAAAGATATATACAGATGAGGAAAAGGTAAGGGAGATACTGGATGCAGCACGGGCATCATATGCATACAGGGATGCAAGGATAGAGGGTATGACCGATGAGAGCGTGGACACATTTTATTCCTGCATACTCTGTCAGTCCTTTGCCCCGAGTCATGTATGTATAGTGAGTCCGGAGAGGACAGGTCTCTGCGGTGCCTATAACTGGCTTGACTGCCGTGCTGCCTATGAGATAAACCCTGATGGGCCAAACCAGCCTGTAAAAAAAGGTGAATGCCTTGATGATAGATACGGTCAGTTTAAGGGATGCAATGAGTATATAAGCAGGGCATCGAGACAGAAGATACAGAGTGTAAGCCTCTACAGCCTCATGGTAGACCCCATGACAACCTGCGGCTGCTGTGAATGTATTGCTGCCATATTACCCATGTGCAATGGTATTATGACTGTGGACAGGGATTTTACGGAAATGACACCCTGCGGTATGAAGTTTACAACCCTTGCCGGCTCTGTGGGCGGTGGCGCCCAGACACCGGGTTTTTTAGGTCACAGTAAATATAACATAACACAGAGGAAATTCTTAAAGGGTGATGGAGGGATATTGAGGCTTGTGTGGATGCCCAAGAGACTAAAAGAGGAATTAAGAGACAGGCTTCAGAAGAGGGGCGAGGAACTGGGTATACCCAATCTCCCGGATATAATAGCAGATGAGACAGTGGCATTAACAGAGGAAGAGGTCCTGAATTACATCACAGAAAAGGGGCACCCATGCCTGACCCTTGAGCCATTATTGTAGGGATTGAGCCTTTTTCTGAATTTTGCAGATGTCTTTTAGCAGGCATCCATTGACAATGGCGCTGTATATTTATAGATTATATAAAACGGAAGTGCCAAGGCGCCTGGTGGGTCTCCTGGTCTTCAAAACCAGTGCACCGCTGACGAGGTGGTGGGTGGGTTCGATTCCCATGCACTTCCGCCATAAATAAAATCAATGATTTACAATGAAATCCCTATCCCCACCCTTACGTAATATGCACCCCCCAGTTTCTCCATAAGCTTTTTTATCTTTGTTGTTACCTTCAAGTATTTTTTGAATCTCTCAAAACCCGATTTCCTTGAAAAGACTCGCCTTCGTTCATTTCCTCTGCTGGATATGCGATAAAAAGCACGTTCATATTCAATGCGGGGTAGCCTTGCCATTATCAACTCTTTTCAAAAATATGGATAGACATAACATGGCGGTTATATTTGTCAAATATCAAGGGCTAACACCATTGTATAATGTATCACAGTATAAAAGACCTTTAGCTCACCTCACCGCTATGGGAAAGTCTGGCACTGTATTTGGTTTTGTGGTAACAGGTGTCTGTTTGCCCTTTGTTATCTCCTTTACACGCTCTGCTATGAAGGCATCGAGCATATTCACTGTTATCTTTCCCTTACCGAGGAGGTCTGCCTTGCCAGCTATGCCCTCAATTACTGCCTTTGTGAATGCACCGTTTTGCCACTGCGGGTCTTCAAGGGAATACTGCCTGCCAGTAGATGATGCAAAGACCACAACACCGTTTTCTGCACTGGTGAGCTCATTTATAACACCTGTTATGTCCGTTATTGCCCTTTTACCCATGACACCCCCTGAATGGCAGGTGTCTACAAACATGGCAACCTTACCTGCTATGGATGAGACCGTGTTCTTTATCTCTGAAAAGGTCTTGTCATTAGAGCCTGTTACAATAAACCTCTCGTTTCTGTCTACCCCAATCCTGTTTATAGGTGCTGTGTGCATGCCTGTATCAATCTTAAGGATGGGCTCTGATGGTGGCTCAGCAGCAAGGACAGTGTTTAAAAGGATAAGTTGGAGAATGATACAGAATAAAAAGGGCTTTATAGACCTCATATGACCCCCTGGAT